>OBXQ01000002.1_pt1 | contig 484652 bp, 479 predicted proteins | sample 1476641 | NCBI WGS metagenome assembly OBXQ01 (sample SAMEA2580174, study PRJEB22360) | human gut metagenome | biome: human gut; feature: human-associated habitat; material: faeces | place: Denmark | collected 2008/2010
GAACGCCGGAAGTAGTTGGGGGTTGCCCCCTGTGAGATAAGGTAGTCGCTTAGCATTTATCCGGCATAGCTCAGTTGGTAGTAGCGCATGACTGTTAATCATGATGTCGTAGGTTCGAGTCCTACTGCCGGAGTTGATACATGATTAGAAACCTTGATATAATCGGGTTTCTTTTTTGCTATTTTTAAAATAGAATGCAGAATCTCGGGTTAAAATTATTATTTATAACACTAATTCAGGCTCTTGGTTGATGAAAAGCAGAGGACGAAGTTCATTCTCTTTTTTTATGTTCAAAACAATGAGAATGTATTTTTTTAAAATTTTCATTTTTAGAGAATGAGTTACACTGTTTCATTTATCGAGAGGATTGTATTATCTCAATCAAATTAAGATTGTTTGGTTTTTAGACTGCTCATGGATGATTATATTTTGTAATAGATTTCCAGGTGAGATGCCTGACGAGTTCACCTATAAATAATACACTCTGGGGAGATTACGCATAGCAATCAATCAAAATTTGAAAATTTTTAGTTCGTACTCCTACCTACGCTATGCTGTTGCTTTTATCATCAGCTACTACATCAAGATTTTGGGGTTAATATAATGCAAGTGGCTGAGCAAAAACCCAATTCATGGTCAAAGTGTAATAATCGCTTATAGCGAAAAAAGCTTAAAATCAAGTTAATTAAAAGGTTGATTTTAAGCTTTTTGACTATTTTTATGAATTTTTACCTAGACTCTCAATTTTTATTCAAAAAAAGCTTTGTACAGTGCTTTTATAGCTGCTTTTTCTTGTTTGGAATTGATAACAATCATGATAGAAACTTCACTAGATCCTTGGGAAATCATTTGGATATTAATGTGATTATCTGACAGTGCTTTAGTTGCGGTAGCAGTCAAACCGATGTGACTTTTCATTTTTTCACCGACAATCATAATGATTGAGAGATCATGTTCGATTTCTGCGTGGTCAACTTCTAATTTTTGTCTTAATTGACGAAGAATTTCTTCCTCTTTAATGGGGGTTAACTCACGATCCCGAAGAATAATAGATAAGTCATCGATACCGGTAGGCATGTGCTCCCAGCGGATATTTAGATCTTCCAATATTTGCAGAACTTTTCTACCAAAACCGATTTCACGGTTCATGAGGTATTTAGACATGTTAATACTGGTGAAATGGGCATCTGCAGCAATACCTACTACAGTGAAGTCCCTGTTGCTGTGCTTTAAAATAATTTTTGTACCAGGATGAGTAGGGTTATTTGTATTTTTAATAACGAGAGGAATTTTCCCACGGTAAGCTGGAATGAGTGCTTCGTCATGTAATACAGTAAAACCTGCATAAGCTAATTCGCGCATTTCGCGATAAGTTAATTCTGGAATGGAGTGTGGCATGTGGATAATGCCAGGGTGTGCTGCAAAAATACCATCAACATCTGTAAAATTTTCATAAAGATCAGCTTTTACACCGGCAGCAATAATGGAGCCAGTAATATCAGACCCACCACGTGAAAAGGTGCAAATCTGGTCATCTTTTGTTACTCCAAAGAACCCTGGTATAATCAATACTTCGTCAGCTTCATTTAATTCTTCGATTTTATCATAACTGGAAGGGAGAAGTCGAGCATTTCCTGGTTCGCTGGATACAATGAGTCCTGCTTCTCTAGGGTGAACATAACGAGCATCTACGCCATTTTGTCTAAAATAAGCCGCAATGAGTTTCGCATTGTTATTTTCACCGGCAGCAAGAAAAGTATCGTACAAGAACTTATTATTTTCGATAGGAAGGCTTGCGAGCTTTTGGAAACTTTTTGAAATTCTCTCTAGAATATTTGGTTTGAGTTGCAGTTCTAACGCCATATCTCGATAACGCTGAATAATCCATTGTTGGTGCTTTGTTACGTCATTACCAGCAACATAGTCTCTATAATATTTAATGAGGGCATCTGTTACCTTTGTATCCTGAGTGCATCGCTTCCCAGGCGCAGAGACAATCACGAATCGACGTTCAGGATCAGCTTTTATAATCTGTAATACTTTTTCTAATTGACCAGCAGAGGCAAGTGAACTTCCTCCAAATTTAACAACTTTCATAAATTCTCCTATAGGCTGATTGTTTAAATTATAGCAAAATTCTGAAATCTTTTCAAATTTACTTGTGCTTACTTGCTAAAGCAAATATTTTATGTTAGAATGTAACCATATTATTTGATATTCAAATAATTTAATTGACAAAGAAAATAATTGTCGGAGGCAATTAAATGCAATTTGAAAATATTTTATATAACGTTAATGACGGTGTTGCAACATTGACTTTGAATCGCCCAGAGGTTTCCAATGGGTTTAATGTTCCCATGTGTGAAGAAATTTTAAGAGCGATAAAAATGGCTTCTGAAGATGAAGAAATCCAAATTTTGCTCATCAATGCAAATGGGAAAGTATTTTCTGTTGGCGGTGATTTGGCAGAAATGCAACGAGCGGTGGAGGCAGATGATATTCAGTCTTTGGTCAAAATTGCTGAATTAGTCAATGAAATTTCTTACTCAATGAAACAACTATCTAAGCCGGTCATTATGAGTGTAGATGGACCAGTTGCTGGTGCGGCAGCTAACATGGTGGTAGCTGCAGATTTCTGTATTGCAACGGAGCGTTCTCGTTTTATTCAAGCTTTTGTGGGGGTAGGTCTTGCTCCTGATGCGGGTGGTCTATATTTACTTGCTAGAGCGATTGGTGTGACGAGAGCAACTCAATTAGCAATGACAGGTGAACCGTTAAACGCAGAAAAAGCTTTAAATTATGGTCTTTTGTATAAAGTTTGTGAAGTTGAAAAGTTAGAAACTACAACGAATCAAGTGATTAAGAAGTTGAAACGTCATTCACTTAATTCTTATCGTGCTATTAAAGAATTGGTATGGAAGAGTTTGTTTACTGGTTGGGATGAGTATGCAAAACTCGAACTACAGTTGCAAAAGACATTGGCTTTCACAGAAGATTTCAAAGAAGGGGTGCGAGCTTATGCTGAGAAGCGTCGACCAAAATTTTCTGGGAAGTAAAAAAGTAGTTGCAATTTAATTTGATATTTGATATACTTTTCTAGTCAAATGTTTTGATGTTGAAAGTTTTTTCGTTAGAGGAGGATAGATTTTTGGATTACCAATTGGTCAATGATTATTTAACATCTATTTTCAATAATGTATTGGTTATTGAAGAATCTAGTTTGAGAGGCAGTCGCTTCAAAGATATCTCTATCAAAGAAATGCACACGATTGATGTTGTTGGGAAAAATCCCAATGCGACTCCTAGTAGCGTAGCAAAGGAATTGATGGTGACATTAGGTACCGTAACAACTAGTTTAAATAACCTTGAAAGAAAAGGCTATATTGAACGGACACGTTCAGAAGTTGATCGTCGTGTCGTTCATCTGAATTTGACAAAAAATGGTCGCCTGATTTATCGCTTGCACAGAAGATTTCACAAGAGAATGGTTGAAAGAATCATTGAAGGAATGGATGCTGAAGAGATGAAGGTCATGGGAAAAGGTCTGACTAATCTGTATCATTTTTTAGAGGATTTGAAATAATGAACTATGCTAAAATTAGTCAAGTTGCTCATTATGCTCCAAGTCAGGTAGTTACAAATGATGATTTGGCAAAAATAATGGATACGAGCGATGAATGGATTTCAAGTCGAACAGGAATAGAGCGTCGTCATTTATCACAAATAGAATCAACGAGTGTTTTGGCTACCAAGGTGGCAGAACAATTGTTGAAAAAGGCGAATATCCATGCAGATGAGCTAGACTTTATCATTGTGGCAACTATTACCCCAGACTCTATGATGCCTTCAACGGCTGCACGAGTTCAGGCAAATATTGGTGCAAATCATGCTTTTGCCTTTGATTTAACAGCGGCTTGTAGTGGATTTATCTTTGCTTTATCAACAGCTGAAAAGTTGATTTCTTCAGGTCGTTACCAGAAGGGTTTTGTTATAGGAAGTGAAACCTTATCAAAAGTCCTTGACTGGTCTGATCGTTCAACTGCGGTTCTTTTCGGTGATGGTGCTGGTGGTGTTTTGCTAGAGAGCTCAGAGCAGCAGCATTTTTTAGCTGAAAGTCAATATACAGACGGTTCGCGTGGGGAAAGCTTGACTTGTGGTAAGTTTGGTTTATCTTCACCTTATTCTGAAAAGGAAGAAGCGGCACCATATTTGACGATGGATGGTCGTAAAATTTTTGATTTTGCTATTCGAGATGTGGCAAAATCTATAAAAAATACAATTGAATCCAGTGATATTCAAGTAGAGGATATTGACTATTTATTATTACATCAAGCCAATATTCGTATTTTAGATAAAATGGCGAAAAAGATTGGTGTAGCAAGGGAAAAACTTCCTGAAAATATGATGGAATATGGGAATACGAGTGCAGCGAGCATTCCAATTCTTTTATCTGAGTGTGTTGAAAAAGGACTCATTCACCTTGATGGCAGTCAAACAGTTTTGTTGTCAGGATTCGGTGGAGGTTTGACATGGGGCACACTTATTGTTACAATTTAGTTATTATGTGGTAAACACATGAATATAAATATTTATTTTTAAAGGAGTCTATCATGGCAGTATTTGAAAAAGTACAAGAAATTATTGTGGAAGAACTTGGTAAAGAACCTTCAGAAGTTACTCTTGAGTCAACTTTTGATGATCTTGACGCAGATTCATTGGATTTGTTCCAAGTTATCTCAGAAATTGAAGATGCATTCGATATTCAAATCGAAACCGAAGAAGGATTGAACACAGTTGGTGACTTAGTTGCCTACGTTGAAGAAAAAACAAAATAAAAAGATGAAACGGGGCTGAGATAAGATTCTCGCCCTCTTTTGAAAAAGGTATTGAGGTAGGCAGTAAAGTTGACTGTATAACCGATTTTCTTTTGAGAAAAGAGCAAGAGACAGTTGATTTTGCTGGGGTGGAACAATAAAATCTATGGTTGGATGGCATGTTTCACTCCCTCTTGTTTAGGTAATAGTTTGATTTTCAAAGTATACAAGTGCTTGAACTGAAAGGATTGAGCCATTACTTAAGCAATATAAAGGAAGGTATTATGCAAACACGTGTTACAGAATTGTTAAATATTAAATATCCTATTTTCCAGGGTGGGATGGCCTGGGTTGCTGATGGTGACTTGGCTGGTGCAGTTTCTAAAGCGGGAGGTCTTGGCATTATCGGTGGTGGTAATGCACCAAAAGAAGTTGTTAAAGCTAATATTGATAAAATTAAGTCATTGACAGACAAACCTTTTGGCGTGAATATCATGCTGTTGTCACCGTTTGTGGAAGATATTGTTGACTTAGTGATTGAAGAAGGTGTCAAGGTTGTGACAACTGGTGCAGGAAATCCAAGTAAATATATGACTCGTTTCCACGACGCAGGTATTACAGTCATTCCAGTAGTTCCAAGTGTAGCATTGGCTAAGCGAATGGAAAAAATTGGTGCAGATGCAGTCATTGCTGAAGGAATGGAAGCAGGTGGGCATATTGGAAAATTAACCACCATGACTTTGGTTCGTCAGGTAGTTGAAGCAGTTGATATTCCTGTAATTGCAGCAGGAGGGATTGCCGATGGTCGCGGTGCAGCTGCAGGCTTTATGCTTGGTTCAGAGGCTGTTCAAGTGGGAACACGTTTCGTCGTTGCAAAAGAGTCAAATGCGCACCAAAATTATAAAAATATGATTTTGAAAGCTCGGGATATTGATACAACTATTTCTGCTCAACATTTTGGTCATGCAGTACGAGCTTTGAAAAATAAACTAACTAGAGAATTTGATCAAGCAGAAAAGGATGCTTTTAAGCAAGAAAATCCTGATTTAACTGTTTTTGAGAATTTAGGAGCTGGCGCTCTTGCAAATGCAGTTGTTCGCGGTGATGTTGAACATGGTTCTGTCATGTCAGGACAAATTGCGGGGCTTGTCAGCAAAGAAGAAACAGTTGAAGAAATTTTAAAAGATATTTACTACGGTGCAGCAGAGGTAATCCAAAAAGAAGCTAGCCGTTGGGCAGGAGTAACTAGAAATGACTAAAACAGCCTTTCTATTTGCAGGTCAGGGTGCTCAGTATCTGGGAATGGCTCGTGACCTTTACGATCAGTTTGATGTAGTGAGGGCAACCTATGATGAAGCAAGTCAAGTATTGGGCTATGATCTACGATATCTGATAGATAATGAGGAAGAAAAGCTCAACCAGACACGCCATACTCAGCCAGCAATTTTAACCACTTCGGTTTCTGTTTACCGATTATTGCAAGAAAAAGGAATGCAAGCTGATATGGTAGCAGGCCTTTCTCTTGGGGAATACTCTGCCATGGTAGCAGCAGGTGCTTTGGATTTTAAAACAGCGGTTGCTTTGGTTGCGAAACGTGGTGCTTTTATGGAAGAAGCAGCTCCTGCTGGCTCTGGTAAAATGGTTGCTGTACTAAACGCAGATGTGGCAACTATTGAAGCAGCTTGTCAAGCAGCTTGTCAGCTGGGAATTGTATCACCAGCAAATTACAATACGCCTAGTCAGATTGTTATTGGTGGTGAAGTTGAAGCGGTTGACAAAGCAGTAGAATTGTTAAAAGAAGCTGGTGTTAAGCGTCTCATCCCTTTGAATGTCTCTGGTCCATTTCATACAGCTTTGCTAAAACCTGCAAGTGATAAATTGTCAAAAGTTTTAGCAACAGTCGAATTTACTGATTTTAAACTCCCTTTGGTAGGAAATACAGAAGCAGCTGTCATGGAAAAAGAACGGATAAAAGAGCTATTAACTCGTCAGGTAATGGAACCGGTTCGTTTTTATGATAGTATCGCAACAATGAAAAAATCAGGTGTAACTGATTTTATTGAAATTGGTCCAGGTAAGGTTCTGTCTGGTTTTATTAAAAAAAATGATAAATCAGCAAAGGTTGCTCACGTTGAAGATGTTAGAAGTTTATCTACTCTTCTAGAAAATAAGGAATAGGTATGGAACTGAAAGGTAAAAATATTTTTATAACTGGTTCAACACGTGGAATTGGTTTTGCAATGGCACATAAGTTTGCGAGTCTAGGTGCCAACATTGTTTTAAACGGTCGCCGTGAGATTGATGAGGTACTCGTCTCTGAATTTTCAGATTATGGGGCACAAGTGATTCCGATTTCTGGTGATGTGTCAGATAGCACGGATGCCAAGCGGATGGTAGAAGAGGCTATCGAAAAACTTGGAAGCGTGGATATTCTGGTCAATAATGCAGGGATTACAAAAGATAAACTCATGCTAAAACTGACAGAGGAAGATTTTGAACAGGTCTTGAAAGTGAATCTTGTTGGTGCTTTTAATATGACTCAAGCGGTTTTGAAGCCAATGTCGAAAGCTCGTCAAGGTGCTGTTATCAATGTATCAAGTGTGGTTGGTTTGATTGGTAATGTCGGTCAAGCAAATTATGCAGCTTCTAAGGCTGGACTGATTGGATTTACTAAGTCTGTAGCGCGTGAAGTAGCAGCCCGCAATGTACGAGTGAATGCTATTGCGCCAGGTATGATTGAGTCAGATATGACTGATGTTTTGTCTGATAAAGTGAAAGAAGCTACGTTAGCACAAATTCCAATGAAACGTTTTGGAAATACCAGCGAAGTGGCAGAAGTGGCAGCCTTTCTAGCTCGTCAAGAGTATTTAACTGGGCAAGTCATTGCCATTGATGGCGGGTTAACCATGAGGTAGAAGATGACTAAAACGTACGAGTTTTAAGCATGTGATATATTTTCTTAATAAAGGAGTTTGAAATGAAACTAAATCGAGTTGTTGTAACAGGATATGGAGTAACTTCACCTATTGGAAACACACCCGAAGAGTTTTGGGATAGTCTAAAAGAAGGGAAGATTGGTATTGGTCCAATTACGAATTTTGATCTTAGTGTGATTGGTGTACATAATGCAGCAGAAATTAAAGATTTCCCGCTAGAAAAACATTTTGTTAAAAAAGACAAAAATCGTATGGATATGTATTCTATTTATGCCATTCATGCAGCTTTAGAAGCGTTAGAAAATGCTCATCTAGATGCCGAGACAGTTGACCATGATCGGTTTGGTGTCATTGTATCTAGTGGGATTGGTGGCTTAAAAGAATTGCAAGATCAAATTATCCGAATGCATGAAAGAGGAGCCAATCGTATCCAACCGCTCTTCATTCCTAAAGCACTTTCAAATATGGGAGCCGGAAATATCGCTATTCGTGTGGGAGCTAATGGGGTATGTAAATCTATTACAACTGCTTGTGCGTCTTCTAATGATGCTATTGGAGAAGCATTCCGTGAAATCAAATTTGGTTTTCAAGATGTTGTTTTAGCAGGTGGTTCTGAATGCTCTATCAACGAAATTGGCATCGGAGGTTTTGCAGCTCTTACAGCTCTTTCTACAAATGAAGATCCAAAACGTTCGTCTATTCCATTTGATAAAGATCGGAATGGATTTGTAATGGGAGAAGGGGCAGGTGTTTTGGTAATTGAAAGTCTAGAACATGCTGAAAAACGTGGGGCAACGATTTTAGCAGAAATTGTGGGGTATGGAAATACTTGTGACGCTTATCACATGACAACACCATCACCAGCTGGTACAGGGGCTGCTAAAGCTATAAAACTAGCCATTGAAGAAGCAGGATTACAACCTTCAGATATTGCCTATGTGAATGCTCATGGAACTTCTACACAAGCCAATGAAAAAGGTGAAAGTCAAGCGATTGTTAATGTTCTTGGGAAAGAAGTACCGGTTTCTTCTACGAAATCTTTCACAGGTCACCTTCTTGGTGCAGCTGGTGCAGTAGAAGCTATTGCAACGATTGAGGCAATGCGTCATAACTTTGTACCGATGACTGCAGGAACGCAAGAACTTTCAGATGATATCGAGGCGAATGTCATCTATGGTCAAGGGCAAGAACATGATATTCCATATGCGATTTCAAATACCTTTGGCTTTGGTGGGCACAATGCTGTACTTGCATTCAAGCGCTGGGAGGCTTAAATGAATATCAATGAAATCAAAGATTTGATGGCTCAATTTGACCAATCAAGTCTGCGTGAATTTTCTTATAAAAATCAAAGTGATGAATTAACCTTCAGTAAAAATGAAAGAACAGTTGAATCAATTGCTCCTTCTGCAGAGGATTCAATAGTGAACACCAATCTTGTTTCACAAGTCGAAGTTACCCAGCCAACTGTTCCTCCAATTGTGGAGGAAACGGTTAGTCCAGAAGTGCTAACAGCTGAAGGCGATGTAGTAGAAAGTCCATTGGTTGGAGTTGCTTATCTTGCTTCAGGTCCTGATAAACCTTCTTTTGTTTCCGTTGGCGACCAAGTGAAGAAAGGGCAAACCTTGATGATTATTGAGGCCATGAAAGTGATGAATGAAGTTCCGTCACCTAAGGACGGTATTGTGACGGAAATCCTTGTCCAAAATGAAGAAATGGTCGAATTTGGGAAAGGTTTGGTGCGGATTAAATGATTGATATCAATGCGATAAAAGAAGCTCTTCCACATCGTTACCCTATGCTGTTGGTTGATCGTGTGTTGGAAGTGAAAGAAGATGAGATTGTAGCACTTAAAAATGTTACAATCAATGAGCCTTTTTTCAACGGACATTTCCCTGAATATCCTGTCATGCCGGGAGTTCTCATTATGGAGGCTTTGGCTCAAACAGCCGGTGTTTTGGAATTATCCAAAGAAGAAAATAAAGGGAAATTGGTCTTTTATGCTGGAATGGACAAGGTGAAATTTAAAAAACAAGTTGTTCCTGGTGATCAGCTCATCATGACAGCGAAGTTTGTGAAGCGTCGTGGCACCATTGCGGTTGTGGAAGCGAAAGCAGAAGTTGATAGGAAGTTGGCAGCGAGTGGTACTTTGACTTTTGCCCTCGGACAGTAAGAAAAGGAGATTTCACCATGTTTCGTAAGATTTTAATTGCCAACCGTGGGGAAATTGCGGTCAGAATTATTCGTGCAGCTAGAGAGTTAGGGATTGCGACAGTAGCAGTCTATTCTACTGCTGACAAAGAAGCTCTCCATACTTTACTGGCGGATGAAGCGGTTTGTATAGGTCCGGCAAAGTCGACAGAATCCTACCTCAATATGAATGCAGTATTGTCAGCAGCTGTTTTAACAGGCTCTGAAGCAATTCATCCGGGTTTTGGCTTTTTGAGTGAAAATTCTAAGTTTGCGACCATGTGCGAGGAAGTTGGCATTAAATTTATTGGTCCTTCGGGAGCGGTAATGGATTTAATGGGTGATAAAATCAATGCGCGTGCTCAGATGATTAAGGCTAATGTGCCTGTAATTCCAGGTTCTAGCGGCGAAGTTCATACTTCAGACGAAGCACTTGCGGTTGCAGAAAAAATCGGTTATCCAGTCATGCTGAAAGCTTCTGCTGGCGGTGGTGGCAAAGGCATTCGGAAAGTCGAAAAGGTGGAAGATTTAGTGGCCGCCTTTGAATCGGCTTCCAGAGAAGCCAAAGCGGCTTTCGGAAATGGCGCCATGTATATGGAGCGGGTTATTTATCCGGCTCGGCATATTGAAGTCCAAATTTTGGCTGACCAACATGGTCATGTTGTCCACTTAGGCGAGCGCGATTGTTCACTTCAAAGAAATAATCAAAAAGTGCTGGAAGAAAGTCCGTCGGTTGCGATTGGCAAAACGCTTCGTCAGAAGATTGGGGAAGCAGCTGTTCGAGCTGCAAAATCTGTCGGATATGAAAACGCTGGAACGATTGAATTCTTATTTGACGAAGACAAAAGAGAATTTTATTTCATGGAAATGAATACACGTGTCCAAGTGGAGCATCCGATAACGGAATTTGTAACGGGAGTGGATATTGTCAAGGAGCAAATAAAAATTGCTGCGGGGCAAGAGCTGCCTTTTAACCAAGAAGATATTCATATAACAGGTCACGCGATTGAATGCCGAATCAATGCAGAAAATCCTGCATTTAACTTTGCACCAAGTCCGGGAAAGATTTCCAATCTCTATCTACCTAGTGGGGGAGTGGGGTTGCGTGTGGATTCTGCAGTTTATCCTGGCTACACGATTCCGCCGTATTATGACAGCATGATTGCCAAGATTATTGTTCATGGTGAAAATCGTTTTGATGCACTTATGAAAATGCAGCGTGCGCTCTATGAATTAGAAATCGACGGCGTTGTGACAAATAGCGGTTTTCAGTTAGATTTGATTTCAGACCCACATGTCATTGCTGGCGATTATGATACAGCTTTTCTTATGGAGAAATTTTTACCAGCTTATCAAAAGAAAAAGTAGAGGAGTAAAGGATATAAGTCATGGCTTTGTTTTCCAAAAAGGATAAGTATATTCGGATCAATCCAAACCGTTCCAGTCGTGAGAAACCTCAAGTGAAACCAGAGTTTCCGGATGAACTGTTTTCAAAGTGTCCAGGATGTAAGCATATCATTTACCAAAAAGATTTGGGAAGTGAACGGATTTGCCCGCAATGTGGCTATACGTTTCGTATTTCAGCTTTTGAACGCCTCAATTTAACGGTAGATGCCAATAGTTTTGAGGAATTATTTACAGGAATTGAAACATCAGATCCCTTGAAGTTTCCTAAATATCGTGAAAAATTAAGGACTGTCCGTGAAAAAACAGGTTTGGATGAAGCGGTATTGACAGGAATTGCGACAATCGGTGGTCAAAAAACTGCACTGGGGATCATGGATTCCAACTTTATCATGGCTTCTATGGGAACAGTCGTTGGAGAAAAAATTACTCGTCTTTTTGAATATGCTACAGAACATCAGTTGCCAGTCACTTTGTTTACAGCTTCTGGTGGCGCTCGCATGCAAGAAGGCATTATGAGTTTGATGCAAATGGCTAAAGTATCCGCAGCAGTGAAACGCCATTCTAATGCTGGTTTGTTTTATTTGACGATCTTAACAGACCCGACCACGGGTGGGGTGACGGCTTCTTTTGCCATGGAAGGAGACATCATTCTGGCTGAGACACAAGCGCTTGTTGGCTTTGCAGGTCGCCGAGTAATTGAAACAACCGTTCGTGAAAAATTGCCAGATGACTTCCAAAAGGCAGAATTTTTGTTTGAACATGGTTTTGTTGATGCTATTGTCAAACGTTTGGAATTGCGCTCCACCATTGCAATGCTCTTGGCTTTCCATGGAGGTGAACAATGACAAAGATTACCCGAATTATTAAAGAAGCACGAGATCAGGCACGATTGACAGCTTTGGATTTTGCACAAGGAATTTGCGAGAATTTTATTGAATTACATGGCGATCGTTCTTTTCAAGATGACGGAGCGGTTATAGGTGGAATCGGAACTTTAGATGGTCAGCCCATCACCGTTGTTGGGATTCAAAAAGGGCGCAATCTACAGGATAATTTGCAACGGAATTTTGGACAACCTCATCCAGAAGGTTATCGAAAGGCACTTCGCTTGATGAAGCAGGCAGAGAAATTTGGTCGTCCTGTCGTTACGTTTATCAATACAGCCGGTGCTTATCCGGGAGTTGGGGCTGAAGAGCGCGGTCAAGGAGAAGCTATTGCGCGTAATTTGCTCGAGATGAGCGATTTAAAGATGCCGATTATCGCTATTATTATCGGTGAAGGCGGATCTGGAGGAGCACTAGCTTTAGCTGTTGCAGACAAGGTCTGGATGCTAGAAAATTCAATTTACGCGGTGCTTAGTCCCGAAGGTTTTGCTTCTATCTTGTGGAAAGACGGCAGTCGTGCTATGGAAGCTGCAGAACTCATGAAAATCACTTCTCATGAGCTTCTTGATATGGGAGTAGTGGACAAGGTGATTCCAGAAGCAGGGCTTAGCAATCAGGATTTATTGTATGCTGTGAAACAAGAAATAGTCGCTGAATTAGCAAATTTGTCTCAACTACCACTTGAACAACTTTTAGAAGCACGTTACCAACGATTTCGAAAATACTAATAAAAATCAGAAGTGGATTGGCTTGTACCGTTTACTTCTGTTTTTTTATTTTTAAAATACGCTTTTCTATAATATTTTCTGCTATAATAGAGAATGGACAAAAGGAGAAGAGATGTTTATTATTGATTTTATCTTGCATATTGACGCACACATTTATAAGATTGCTCATGCTGTAGGTGGCTGGACGTATTTGATTTTGTTTCTGGTGATTGTTATTGAGACAGCTGCGGTAGTATTTCCATTCTTGCCGGGAGACAGCTTACTTTTTGCTGCAGGCGCTCTATCAGCTAATCCAGCAATGAATTTTAATGTTCTACTTTTTATGCTTCTATTTTTTGTGGGAGCTTTTGTTGGCGATACCTGTAATTTCTTCATTGGCAGAACCTTGGGTTATCGTTTTGTACATTATAAATTTTTCAGTAAATTGATAAAAGAAGAAAATATCAAAGAAGCAGAAGTGTATTTTGGAAAACATGGATCTACTTCCATTATTTTAGGACGTTATATTCCTATTATTCGCACCTTTGTGCCTTTTGTAGCAGGTATTAGCCAATTCCCTGTTCAGTCTTTTCTGAAACGAGCTTTTATTGCTGCTTTGTCTTGGTCTTTGATTGCGACAGGGGCAGGCTATCTTTTTGGGAATATTCCCTTTGTGAAAATTCATTTTTCAGCGATTATTTTGGGAATTGTCATTGTCACCTTACTCCCAACTGTGATAAGTGTGGTTCGAAGTGCAATGATTAAAAAGCGAAACAATCAAATGAAGAGATAAGAAAACTCTGAGATGATTTGAAAATCTCAGAGTTTTTATGTTATTTTGGAGCAATCACTTTCACACCGCCCATGTATGGACGAAGTACTTCTGGAATAGTGACGGAGCCGTCTTCATTTTGATAATTTTCAAGAATAGCTGCAACGGTACGACCAACTGCAAGACCAGATCCATTCAAAGTATGTAGGAGTTTGACCTTGCCGTCTGCTTCGTCACGGTAACGGATTTGAGCGCGACGAGCTTGGAAATCTTCGGTATTGGAACAGCTAGAAATTTCACGATAGGTGTTTTGAGCTGGAATCCAGACTTCCAAGTCGTAGGTCTTCGCCGCAGAGAAGCCCATATCCCCTGTAGAAAGTGCAACGACACGGTAAGGAAGATTCAATTTTTGCAGGATATTTTCAGCATTAGCGGTCATTTTTTCTAATTCTTCATAAGAATGTTCTGGTTTGGCAAATTTGACCATTTCTACTTTGTGGAATTGATGTAAACGAATTAAACCACGGGTGTCACGACCGGCAGAACCAGCTTCAGAACGGAAAGACGGACTCATGGCTGTGAAGTAGATTGGCAAGTCTTTCCCGTCTAAAATTTCCCCTCGGTAGTAATTTGTCAAAGGAACTTCAGCAGTTGGAATGAGAACATAATTAGTGTCGCTCACTTCAAAAGTATCTTCTTTGAATTTTGGATATTGACCAGTACCAAACATAGAATCGTGATTAACCATGTAAGGAGGAATGACTTCTGTGTAGCCCTCTCTTTGATGCTCGTCTAACATGAAATTATAAATAGCGCGTTCTAGACGAGCTCCTAATCCTTTGTAAAAGAGGAAGCGAGCGCCGGTTACTTTTGCCCCGCGTTCCCAGTCGAGAATATCAAGATTTTCACCAAGATCCCAGTGAGCTTTTACATCAAAGTCAAACACACGTGGCGTCCCCCAACGGCGAACTTCTACATTATGGTCTTCGTCAGCACCTACCGGCACACTATCGTGAGGAATATTTGGCAAAGTCGTTGTAAACTCGGTTAATATAGCGTCAATTTCTGCTAACTCTGCGTCTAATGATTTAATTTCAGCAGATAATTTTTGCATGGCAGCAATTTTATCATCAGCATTGTCTTTATTACGTTTCGCTTGGGCAATTTCTGCTGAAACCGTGTTACGCTCTGCTTTTAAATTTTCAACCTTGACCAAGAGTTCACGGCGTTTGCTATCAAACTCTTTCATTTTATCAAGTGTTGCAGCGTCAACGCCACGAGTAGCTAGTTTTTTTGCGATGATATCAAAATCTGTGCGAATGCGTTTAATATCTAACATCAGAACCTCCTTAAATAAAAATGCATCTATGGAAAGTGTTGGAGTGGCAGAGCCACGGTTCCATCCAACTTCACATAAGTGCACTTGATTGTTTATGAAATTAGTATCACGGTAGAATTTCAAGCTAGCTCCCTATCTGCTCACAGCTGCCGCAGACTTTCTGAAAGAGATACTAGATTTACTTATCCGTTTCCTATAATTATACAAGAATTCTTATTTTTTTGCAAATAGATTTTTAAAAAATTGACCAATTGTTTGAATCAGTGTCGGTAGTTTAACGACTTTTTCATTACCGATATGATTTCGAGCGTGTTTCAAAATAGTTCCAGCATCTTTTGAAGCGAAAAGGAATTTTCCTTTATTGGTAAAGACTTCAAAATGACGACTAATTCGTTTGCCAGACACATTGGCACCGATTTGATGGATAGTATCCCAAGGGATTTGAATATAGTCTTCGACATTGGCATCTGCATAAAATTCGAGCGCTTTATCTCCAACTAAGAATTTACCAACTTTCCCTCCAATTCCCAGATAAGAAGTTCCTGTTGTTTGAAAATCAATTTTTGTATTTTGTGACTGTGCCATGTTCAATCCTCATTTATCTATTATCCTCCCTATTATAGCACATTTATTGTCAATAAAAAAGAAGGCCGAAACCTTCTTTTTCCATGTTTACATCAAACCAATAACTTTGGCAATGATACCAACGATGAAGAGTCCGATGATGATAGTGATTGGTGAAACTTTCTTCTTAAGCAACCACATACAAAGGAAAGTAAGGAGAAGCCCCATCAAACCAGGAATCAATGAATTCAATTGTCCTTGAAGTGTGTTTGCTTTTTCAGGAGTTAAGCTAAGTCCATTTGCAACATCACCTAAGATTTTTTGCAGTTGAGAACCAGTTACAGCTCCCTTAGGGAAGTTGATATAAGCACCTTCAGATAGTTTTGTTGAAGGAAGTTGAAGGGCAAAGCTTACGTTTACCCAGCGTTCAACGAGTACAGCAAGGATAAACATACCAAGGATTGAAGCTCCTTTAGTGATGTCTTGAAGGATGCCACCTGACATGTCTTTAGTAATTTCAGAACCAGCTTTGTAACCAAGTTCTTGAGTGTACCACAAGAAGGCCATACGGATAAGATTCCAAAGAACGAAGAAGAGGATTGGACCCATGATGTTTCCTGTTGAGGCAAGAGAAGCACCAAGAGCACCGAGGATAGGACGAACAGTAAACCAGAAGACTGGGTCACCGATACCAGCAAGAGGTCCCATCATACCGATTTTAACCCCTTGGATAGCAGTGTTGTCAATTTCAGCACCGTTAGCCTTTTCTTCTTCAAGGGCAAGTGTCACACCAATGATAGGAGCAGCTACGTATGGGTGAGTGTTGAAGAATTCCAAGTGACGTTCAAGAGCAGCAGCTTGGTCTTCTTTTTTAGTATAAAGTTTTTTGATAGCTGGAATTAATGCATAAGCCCAACCTAAGTTTTGCATCCGTTCATAGTTCCAAGAACCTTGCAAGAAAGTTGAACGCCACCAAATTTTTTGACGATCTGATTTTGATAATTGAATTTTTTCTGTCATGATATTAGTAGCTCCTTTCTTAGTAGTCTTCTAAAATATCACCAATTGGGTCGCTTGATGTAGCAGAACCGCCACCACCATTTCCGCCTTTTTTAGAAAGGTTCAGATAGATAAGAGCAATTGCAACACCGATTGTACCAAGAGCGATAAGGGTTAATTGACTAACAGCTGCAAGTGCAAAACCGATAGCAAAGAATGGCCATACTTCGCGAGTTGCCATCATGTTGATAACCATAGCGTAACCAACGGCAACGACCATACCACCACCGATAGCCATACCATCTGACAACCATGCAGGCATCATTGCGAGTAAGTTTTGTACAGCTTCAGCTGGAATAGCAAGTAGAAGTGCAGCAGGAAGAGCGATACGCAAACCTTGAAGGACAAGAGCAAATAAGTGAGCGCGTTCTACGCCTGCGATGTCACCTTTTTTAGCAGCAGCATCAGCACCGTGAACAAGGGCAACTGAGATAGTACGTACGATCATTGTAAGGAAAAGACCAGCAACAGCAAGTGGGATAGCAACAGCAGTTGCGACAGCAACACCTTTGTTTGTAAAGTCTCCACCTTGTACCATAATGATAGCGGCAGCAACAGAGGCAAGGGCAGCGTCAGGCGCAACCGCAGCACCGATGTTTGCCCAACCAAGAGCGATCATTTGTAGTGAACCACCAAGTATTACACCTGCTTCCAAGTGTCCTGTTACAAGACCAATCAAGGTACAAGCAACAAGTGGTTGGTGGAATTGAAATTGGTCCAAGATTCCTTCGAGTCCAGCAAGAAAGGCAACGAAGACCACTAAAATCATAGAAATAATTGACATATTCTAAATCCTTTCCATTATTGAACGTTGGCTTTTTTAATTAAGGCAAACAAATCTTTTTTGGAGTCATTTGGCACTTTACGTACGTCAAATTCCACTCCGAGGTCACGCAATTTTTCAAAGGTTGCAACATCGTCTTTGTCCATTGACAAAACGTTATTGACTATTGTTTTACCAGTTGAGTGAGCCATTGAGCCAACATTGAGTGTTTTGATATCGACACCACCTTCAACAGCACGAAGTGCATCTTGAGGAGTTTCAAAAAGAATCAGTGCATGTGTGTTACCAAAACGGGGGTCTTTTGCTACCGCAATCAATTTGTCAATTGGGACAACATTTGCTTTGACATTACCAGGAGCAGCTTGTTTGATTAACTCTTTACGAAGTTTATCAGCTGATACGGAGTCAGAAGCAACAATGATACGGTCTGCTTTAGAATCTGGTGTCCAAGCAGTTGCAACTTGACCGTGAAGAAGACGTGTATCGATACGAGCAAGATTGATTTTCAACTTGCCATCGCCGATAACGGTTCCTTCTGGAATAGCAGCTTGAGCAGTTGGTGCAGCCGGTGCACTTGCTACCTCAGCTACAGGATTTAGTTCTTCAGGAAGAGCTTTCACTCCGTCCTTGGCTTCTTTGATGATGTTTGCGGCAACAGCGTCAACGCCAGCATTGGCATCCATCATTCGTTCTGTATAAGCTTGAATCAACATTGGCAGATTCAAACCTGTAATGATCGCGAACTTACGGTCAGGATTTTCACCCATTACACGGCTAGCTTGGTTAAATGGAGAACCACTCCACAGGTCAGCCAAAACTAGAACTTCATCATTCGCGTCAAAAGCAGCCACAGCGTCATTGAACTTAGCATACAAATCATCAGGACCTTCATTTGGCATAAAAGTTACAACTTGAACTTTTTCTTGCTCACCAAAAATCATAGAACCTGATTGATGAATACCAGCAGCAAATTCACCATGGCTTGCAATAATGATTCCGATACTCATTATTGTCTTTCCTCCTTATAAAATGTTTGACTTAAGTTTAAGAAAAATTTAAGACTACTTAATTATAAAACGTTTTCATGAAAAATGCAATAGTTTGAGCTAAAAAATCAAAATCTTTCATATTTTTGACAGATTGTAAACGGACAAAAATAGCAATTTAAACAATATATTAACTTTGAAAAGCGATTGGAAAAATAATGAAAGTTTTGAAAAAAATAATTCTATCTACATGAATTATTGAAGAAGAAAGAGGAGAATCAATAAAAAATCTAGAAACATTTTAAATTTAAAAAACAAAATTTATAATATTTAATTTATGGCATAAATAAACTGATAGAAAATAATTGAAAATCAACAGCTGATGAGACCGCCCCATGATTGCTAGTGCACAATCAGTTGCAGAAAAATGAAATCTGGGAAGATTACGTGTAAATATTAAAGAGTCGGGCAGAAAACCTGTCCAACTCTAAGTCTCATTATAAAAATAGTTTCAATAATTGATGAGCGACTCCGTCTTGGTCATTGGTCAGCGGAAGTTGCTCATCTGCGTAAGGAAGAAGTGTTTGGCTAGCGTTTTTCATGGCATAGCCAGTACCTGCAAAAGCTAACATCTCTGTATCATTGTGTTCGTCACCAAAAGCAATCAAATCTTTTCGCTCTACGTTCAGAACCTCTAATAAATATTTCAAAGCAAAAGCTTTGTTGACGCCTTTTGGAGTGCATTCAAGGATATTGAGCGGACCGCCCCAAGTGTTGATAGATAATTGTTGTTGATAAAATTGATTCAACTCATCCGCCAAAGCATATTTATCATTGGCATGCGTTTGCAAAAGGATACAGTTGGGATTTTTGGTAACCAATTCTGGATTAAATTGATTTTCAGGTTGAAAAGATTCTACACCAAATAATTTCGGGTCGGCAATCGTTTCATTGGGAGCTGTGATATAAAATTTCTTTCGATATTCTCCAGCAATGAAGTCTGCTTCAATTTCTTCCTTCCTTTTGACAATGTCTAATAGATATTCCTTATCTAAAGTGATACATCTTTCCTGTTGCCATTTTTTCTCAGGGATATGGGTCAAAGAGCCATTAAAGTTGATCATTGGAGTGTGTAGCTCCAATTCTTTATAAAATTCCCGTGCCATTCGATAAGGGCGTCCAGTTGTGATGACAACATGATGTCCTTTTTTAGAAATTTTTTTAATTGTTTCTTTTGTAAATTCAGATAGTTTGCTGTCAGAATTGAGCAAGGTTCCGTCTAAATCTACTGCAATTACTTTTTTTGTCATAGTCTACTCTTTCATTTGTGCTGTTTTCTATTATAGCAGATTTTAAGATGAAAGTGCAGAATTTGTGATATAATGTTTTCTTATATAATGAAGGAGGAAATCGAGTATGCGTAAAACAATTATCATTCATATTTTCTTTGCGATTATTTCTGCCATCGTTTATGCCGAAGGAATTTTGACAAAAGGTCCAGATTTGATTTGGAATATGTTTCTAGCTTTGGTTGCCTATGATGCGGCTTTTATAGCCATTCAATTTAAGAAAAAATGGTTTTTCTTACCTGTAGCAATTCTTTGGCTGATGTTTTATCCCAATACGTTCTATATGATTACAGACTTGGTACACATGCACTGGGTGAGTGATACCTTGTGGAATCGAGAAAGTCTGCATCTTTTTATGGCCTTTGTTCCAAGTATTTTCTTCGGGGTTCTATGCGGAATAGAGAGCTGGAATTTGATTTCGGGCTATTTGAAGCTCAAATGGTGTCTGGAATATTTGGCTATTGGAGCTGTCTCATTTTTATCGAGTCTCGCGATTTACATTGGTCGCTATGATCGGCTCAATTCTTGGGATCTAGTCAGTCATCCTACATTAGTCTTTGAGCGATTGACAGCTGCTTTGCAAAGGGAGCGCCTGCTATTCATTTTAGGGTTTACCTTTATTCAAATCATGTCCTTGGTCTTTTTGAGTAAAAATCAGTCTAAATAAATATTTTCTGTATAAAACATTGAATTAATTTGTTTATTTTCAAAACTTCTATTGAAATCGTGAATATTTTGTGATATTATATCCACTATCGTTCGTAAAATTTAAGGAGATTTTAAAAATGGACAAGTTTTTTAAACTAAAAGAGAACGGTACGACTGTTCGTACAGAAGTTCTTGCTGGTTTAACCACTTTCTTTGCAATGAGTTATATTCTCTTTGTCAACCCTGAAATGCTTAGTCAAACAGGCATGCCAGCACAAGGTGTTTTCTTGGCGACTATCATTGGGACTGTTGCAGGGACGCTGATGATGGCTGTATATGCCAACATTCCTTACGCTCAGGCGCCTGGTATGGGACTGAATGCTTTCTTTACTTATACCGTTGTGTTTGCACTGGGGTATACTTGGCAAGAAGCACTTGCCATGGTTTTCCTTTGTGGGATTATCAGCATTATTGTTACGCTAACCAAAGTTCGTACAATTATTATTCATGCAATTCCAGAAAGTTTAAAATATGCTATTTCTGGTGGGATTGGGATTTTTCTAGCTTACATTGGAGTTAAAAAAGCTGGACTTTTAAAATTCTCAATTGATCCGGGAACTTATAGCGTTACAGGAAAAGGTGCTGATAAGGCACAAGCAGCTATTACAGCCAATGGAATGGCAACGCCGGGCTTGGTAGATTTTAACAACCCAGCTGTTCTTGTAGCTTTGTTTGGAATTTTCATCACCATTTTCTTTGTTCTCAAACGCATTCGCGGAGGGATTGTTCTCTCCATTGCAGCAACAACAATCCTAGCCATTTTGGTAGGGGTCGTAGACCTTTCAAAGATCAATTTTGCTTCCAATAATATCGGTGCTGCTGTTCAGGATTTAGGAAAGATTTTTGGTGCGGCACTAGGTAAAGATGGCTTGTTGGCTTTGTTTGCAAAACCAGCTCGCCTTCCAGAAGTGCTTCTAGCTATTTTGGCCTTTTCATTAACAGATATTTTTGATAATATTGGAACTTTGATTAGTACAGGGCGCAAAGCGGGCATCTTTAACATTGCAGATGAAGAAGCTGCTAAAGATTCGTCTGGCCTTCAAACTAAAATGGATAAGGCATTATTTTCAGACATGGTTGGTACAACGATTGGTGCGATTGCAGGAACTTCAAATGTTACGACTTATGTAGAAAGTGCAGCTGGAATTGAAGCGGGCGGTCGTACTGGCTTGACAGCGCTTGTCGTTGCGGCTTTGTTTGCTGTGTCAAGTTTCTTTAGTCCACTTCTTGCTATTGTACCAACAGTAGCGGTAGCCCCTATTCTTATCATTGTGGGAATTATGATGCTTTCCAGCATGAAAGATATCGAATGGGATGATTTGTCAGAAGCAGTACCAGCGTTCTTCACATCTATTTTTATGGGCTTTACTTATAGTATTACTCATGGTATTGCCGTAGGATTCATCATGTATACTTTTGTGAAAATCATCAAAGGTGAAGCCAAGGAAGTCCACCCTATTATCTGGGTATTGGATGCTTTATTTATCCTAAACTTTATTAGTCTAGCTTTGGCTTAATGATTGGGAAATAGCTAGTTCTTTGGAACTAGCTTTTCTTTTGTCAAATTTTAGCAGAAACAGAAAAATTTTGATATAATAGTAGAATGTTTAGCCATAATGAAGATGAGTTGATGGCGTGGGGCGAGAAATTGGGTGCTTTACTCCAAAAACAAGATGTGTTGATTTTAACGGGTGACTTGGGTGCTGGGAAAACAACCTTCACCAAAGGTTTAGCGCGTGGACTGGGTATCAAACAAATGATCAAAAGTCCGACCTACACTATTGTACGAGAATATGACGGACGCCTGCCGCTTTATCATTTGGACGTTTATCGCATTGGGGAAGATCCAGATTCTATTGATTTAGACGATTTTCTCTTTGGAGATGGAGTGACGGTTATTGAATGGGGCGAATTGTTGGGAGATAGTTTGCCAAGTGACTATCTCAAATTGACAATTTTAAGAAAAAATGATGGTCGAGAATTGGTCTTTGATGCAAAAGGACATCGAGCTGAGAAACTGCTTGAGGAATTTGTCAATGGCTGAGTTAGAGCTAGTTATAAGAGAAGCAGAACCTCAAGACGCCAAATCTTTAATTGATTTTCTTAATCAAGTTGGAAAAGAATCAGATTACATGACATTAGATGACGCAGGGATTTTGATGACAGAAGAGCAGATGAGCTCTTTCATTCAACATCAAGCCGCGTCAGATAACCAGATTTATCTAATTGCACTATTAGATAATGAAATTGCTGGGCTTGTGAGCATTACAGCTGATTTTCATGAGCGAATTCGTCATATCGGGCAGGTCTTTATCGTGGTTAAAAGAGCATTTTGGAATCAAGGCTTAGGGAAATTTCTTCTAGAAGAAGCGATAGACTGGGCAGAGAATTCTGAAGTGATTCGACGATTAGAATTGACCGTACAAGTCAGAAATGAGCGGGCGGTTCATTTGTATCAAGCGTTTGGGTTTGAGATTGAGGGCATTCAAAAAAGAGGAGCCTATCTTTCAGAAGGGAAATTTCTTGATGTTTACCTAATGGGAAAACTGATAGATTAGAATAAATATGTTTAAAAAAATTATCTTAATGTTTTTGAGCTTGTGTCTTGTAACGGTTGCAGGACTAGGCGTTTATGGATTTACGATTTATAACCAATCAACAGATGCTTTGTCTAAGACTTATAAAAGCTTTGGGAAAGAAACAAATGTGATTGCCGCTACCAAACCTTTGACCTTGCTTTTGATGGGGGTAGATACAGGTAGTGGATCACGCTCAGATCGGTGGGCTGGAAATAGTGATTCCATGATTCTCGTAACAGTTAATCCTAAGACAAAAAAAACGACAATGATGAGTTTGGAAAGGGATATTCTTACCAAAATTAAAACCGCTGATGGGACAACGCAAGCAAAGCTTAATGCGGCTTATGCAAATGGTGGAGCTGATTTAGCTATTTCCACAGTGCAAAAGATGATGAATATTCACATTGACCGCTCTGTGCTTATCAATATGAAAGGTCTGGTACAATTAGTTGATGCTGTTGGGGGCATTACGGTCAATAACACCCTTGGTTTTCCTATCTCGATTGAAGAAAACGAGCCAGAATATAAAGCAGTTGTTGAACCAGGGGAACAACATATCAATGGTGATCAAGCACTGGTCTATTCTCGCATGCGTTATCAAGATCCGGAAGGGGATTATGGACGTCAAAAGCGCCAACGTGAAGTGATTCAAAAAGTAGTCCAAAAAGTGCTGAGCTTAAACAGTGTCAGCCACTATCAAGCAATTTTAAAAGCTGTTAGCAACAATATGCAGACCAATGTAGAGTTGTCTTCTGGCAGTATTCCGCAATTATTAGGTTACCAAGATGCTTTTAAAAATATTGAAAGTAAGCAATTGAAAGGTGAGGGTGCCACTTTACCAGACGGTGGATCTTACCAAATCGTAACTTCGGAGCATATGTTGGAAATGCAAAATGTTCTGAGAAAATCGCTTGGCTTGGACGAAGTGACTGAATTGGAAACCAATGCGGTTTTATATGAAGAATTGTATGGCAGTGCTGCTCCTAGTTCCGGTCAGTCAGGAAATGACGCAACAACTGGTGCTGCTGATTTTTCTGCGTATTCAAGCAATCCTTATGGAACAGATCAAAATGGACAGTATTATGGTCAATACGGACAATGACATAATAAAAAAGAATTTAGCGTGTGTCTAAATTCTTTTTAACTTCTTAGTTGATGTGAGCCTTCCAGATATCTTGAATTTGCTGAAGTCGAGCAGTAGAGTCTTGCTCAAAAAGTTTGAATTGGTAAGTCAAATCCTGTGAAATTGTTTGGAGATTGTCTTTTTGCTCTTGAACGACTTGGAGATTTCGTTGAATATTTTGTAGATTGTCTTGAATCCTGTCCATTAGCTCATAACTTTCAACAGCCTCGTTCATGAGTTTTTCTCTATTTTTAACAAGGAAAAAGCTGGCTGCAGCTGCACCGGTGAATAATAATAGATTACTAAGTTTCATGGTTTCTCCTTATGCTTTTGAAATTTTTTCGGCTAATTCTGCAAGAGCAGGGAAGTTTGGTTCGTGCGCCACGAAAGTCAGTTTTAAATCATCATTTTCTGTATAGCGTGGTGCTAAATGGACATGTGTATGGAAGACAGATTGACCGGCAATTTCTTCGTTGTTATTGATGATATTCATCCCCTTTGCACCAGTAGCCTTCATCACTTTACGAGCAATATCTGGAATACGTACAAAGAGTTGACTGGCAGCTTCACCGTCCATTTCAAGCATGTTGCGGAAATGTTTTTTAGGGACAACCAAGGTATGTCCGAGCGTTACTTGTGAGACGTCTAAAAATGCTAGAATTACATCGTCTTCATATACTTTAGAAGCTGGAATTTCTCCTGCAATAATCTTACAAAAAATGCAATCTGCCATCAAATTTACCTCTACTTTGTTAGATTTTGTTATAATATAAGAACATTATACCAGAATTTGGAGAAAATATGTTAGAAATAAAAGGGCTTATAGGGGGCTATGTGAATATCCCTGTTTTAAAAGACATCAGTTTCACAGTAGGAAATGGGGAACTGGTGGGGTTGATTGGTTTGAATGGTGCGGGTAAATCCACTACAATCAATGAAATTATCGGACTTTTAACTCCTTATAAAGGTGAAATTTTAATTGACGGTGCCAAACTGCAAGATAGTCCTACGGCTTATCGTAAGAAAATTGGTTTTATTCCGGAAACACCTAGTTTGTATGAGGAATTAACGCTGCGCGAGCATATTGAAACGGTTGCTATGGCTTATGATGTGGAGCAAAAGGTGGCTTTTGCACGCGTGGAAAAATTATTGACGATGTTTCGCTTGAAAGAAAAATTAGATTGGTTTCCGGTGCATTTTTCTAAGGGGATGAAGCAAAAAGTCATGATTATCTGTGCATTTGTGGTTGACCCCAGCCTTTTTATCGTTGATGAACCATTTTTAGGACTTGATCCAGTTGCCATTGCTGACTTGATAGAGCTTTTGGAGGATGAAAAGGTAAAAGGCAAGTCAATTCTTATGAGTACGCATGTGCTGGATTCGGCAGAAAAGATGTGTGATTCATTCGTGATATTGCATAAGGGAGAAATCCGAGCTAAAGGCAATTTAGCAGAATTACGAGCAGAATTTGCCATGCCAGAAGCTAGTCTCAATGACATTTATCTAGTTTTGACAGAAGAGGCGAGCCTATGAGAAATCTGTTTCAAAAGCGCAGGCAAGTATTTCGCAATCAATGTTTGAAGTATTCACGCTATGTTTTTAATGACCATTTTGTCCTCTTTTTATTGGTCTTTATTGGCTTTTTAGCTGTTCAATACAGTCAACTGTTACGAAATTTTCCTAAAAATCACCTGCCAATCATTCTTGCTTTAGTGGTTCTTTTGTTCTTATTATTGCCTTTGGGACGAATCGCGACTTATATGGAAAAACCAGATAGTCTGTTTTTATTGGTCAAAGAAGAGGAATTAAAAAGCTACCTACAAGAACAAACGCGTTTATCTTATCGATTATGGGTCTTGCTTCAAACCGTTGTGTTGTTACTATTAGTACCGCTTTTTCTTGCCTTAGGCATGCCGCTTTGGGGCTGGTTTATTCTTGTTTTTCTTATGTTGATAGCAAAATGGTTCGTATTTTTGCAGAAAAGTCAAAAATTTTACCAAGGTGCAGGGGTGAATTGGAGTTATCTCATTGCTTATGAAGAAAGACGTAAGCAGACAATCCTACGTTTCTTTGCTCTCTTTACTAATGTCAAAGGAATTTCTAATAGTGTGAAACGCCGTGCGTATCTTGATGGTTTGACAAATATTCTACCCAAAAGACAGTCAACTACTTGGCAAAATATATATTTGCGTTCTTATTTACGAAATGGTGATTTTCTGGCCTTGACTATACGGTTGCTGTTTCTGTCTCTTTTGGGAATTGGCTTTATCAGTCAATCATGGATTGCGGCTATTTTCGTGGCTTTGTTGAATTATCTCTTGCTATTTCAGTTGACAGCCTTGTACAATGCTTTTGATTATCAATATTTGACGTTCTTATTTCCTTTGGAAACTGGATTGAAATTAAAAGGAGTGAAACAAGTGATTATTCTTATTGGCTACAGCGTGCTTTTTGTGGAAACAATGATGGCTTTGTTGTTTTTCCAAGATAGAGTAGCTTTGCTTTTTATGATTGGAATTACATTGCTACTTTATTTCATCTATTTACCATTTAAATTAAGAAGTTTGGTTGACTAAAGGAAGTAAAATTAGTAAAATAGATAGGAAACTTTTTACGGAGGGGAATAATGGACTTGGTTGATAATGAGCTAACTCTGACGCCGATTGCAGGCAAGAGTGGAAAAGCCTACATGGGCACCTATCCAGATGGGGCGCGCGTTTTCGTCAAGATGAATACAACCCCAATCTTAGTAGGTTTAGCTAGAGAACAAATTGCACCACAACTATTGTGGAGTCGTCGCATGGCAGATGGCAACGTTATGAGTGCGCAAGAGTGGCTGTCAGGAAAGATCTTGACACCAGCTGAAATGGACAAAAAGCAAATTGTAAATATTTTGACACGGCTGCATCGTTCACGTCCTTTGATGACACAGTTGCGTCGGTTGGGTTATGCTTTGGAGACGCCAGCAGATTTATTGGAATCTTGGTTAGAACATGCACCATTGGCAATTGGAAATAATCATTACTTGCGGTCGGTTTTAAATGATATGCGTAGTCATTTACCACAATTTCGCGAGGATTATGCAACAATTGTGCATGGCGATGTGCGTCATAGTAACTGGATTGAGACAGATAGTGGATTGGTGTATTTAGTAGATTGGGATTCTGTTCGATTGACAGATCGTATGTTTGATGTGGCTCATATATTAAGCCATTATATTCCAGAGGTGCGTTGGAAAGAATGGTTGACCTACTATGGCTATCGGTATAATGAAACGGTATTGAAAAAATTGTACTGGTATGGTCAGTATGCTTACCTATGTCAGATTGCTAAGTATTATGAAAATGCAGACTTGGAAAATGTGAATCGGGAGATTTATGCACTACGTAACTTCCGTTCAAAATACGGGAAAAAGGTGTCATGAGAGTTAGAAATCGTAAAGGGGCGACGGAATTACTAGAAGCAAACCCACAATATGTAATTTTAAATCCTACTGAAGCAAAGGGCAAGTGGCATGAGATTTTTGGGAATAAGCACCCCATTCATATTGAAGTGGGAAGTGGAAAGGGTGCGTTTGTTTCAGAAATGGCAAAAGCTCATCCAGAAATTAACTATATCGGAATTGATATTCAAAAATCCGTTTTGAGTTACGCCTTGGATAAGGTTTTAGCAACTGATGTTCCCAATATCAAGCTCCTTTGGGTAGATGGTTCTGATTTGACCAACTACTTTGAAAATGGAGAGATTGATCGTTTGTATCTGAATTTTTCTGATCCTTGGCCCAAGAAACGCCATGAAAAACGGCGCTTGACCTACAAATCTTTTCTCGATACCTTTAAGCAAATTTTACCAGAACATGGTGAGATTCATTTCAAAACAGATAATCGTGGTCTTTTTGAATATAGCTTAGTGAGCTTTTCTCAATACGGGATGAAACTAAATGGTGTTTGGTTAGATTTACACGCGAGCGACTTTGAAGATAATGTGCTGACAGAGTACGAGAAAAAATTTGTCAACAAAGGTCAAGTCATCTATCGGGTTGAGGCAGAGTTTTAAGGTGAAATAGATAATTGAAAGAGGCTGGGCAAAAAGTGTCCCAGCTTCTATCAGATTTAGTAATAAAGGAATAACGCAGTAGGTGATTGGGCTCTTCATTCGCTGTTCAAGCTCGGAAGAGCACTTTTGGCGAAAACTTCGTTTTCTTCATCTACAACCTTAAACAGCTTGATAACTGTTTAAGCACTCTTGCGGGGGTGGGACTACGAACTAAAAATTTTCAATTTTTAGTTCTGTCCCACTCCCTTTTCTGATTTTCAGGAGAAAAGATTGCTAAAAGACAAGAGGAACAAAAGAATGTCTCAAGCGACAAAATGAACGTTAGAAGCTTCATTTAAACATTTTGTTATAAAAACTATTAACAAAATTTACGATTCAGGACATTGTAGAAGATTGTGGTATCAATCGGATGACCTTTCATCACACACATATATATATGATTTGGTAGAATGGTCTTGTTTTGAGCTTGCTAAAAAGTAAAACGTTGCTGTCCAAGTAGCTGTTCAAGAAATTTTATTAAATAGTAGAACTTTTCTCATTTTGTTCTTTTCTCTTGTGCTTGATTAAGTTTTTATTTATAATAATTCTAAATAAAGTAAAAAGAGAAGGTTGACGATGATGAGAGAACAAGAAATTGATAAGAATTTTAGCGGTCGGCTTAATATTTTGCGAGCTGGAGTATTGGGGGCCAATGATGGTATTATTTCTATCGCGGGTGTGGTAATAGGGGTAGCAAGTGCAACAGAAAGTATTTGGATTATCTTTCTTTCTGGGTTAGCAGCAGTCTTTGCGGGAGCTTTTTCCATGGCAGGTGGTGAATATGTATCTGTCTCCACTCAAAAGGATACGGAGGAGGCCGCAGTTGTCAAAGAGCGAGATCTTTTAATGAAAAATCCAGATATTGCTAGGCAGTCGCTCTATGCAGCTTATATCCAGAATGGCGAGTGTGAGACTTCTGCCCAGCTTTTAACCAATCGAGCTTTTTTAAAGGATCCTCTCAAAGCTTTGGTAGCGGAAAAGTATGGTATTGAAGTGGAAGAATTTACTAATCCTTGGCATGCAGCAATCTCCAGCTTTATCGCTTTTGTAGCAGGAGCTATCTTTCCCATGCTGAGCATTGTCTTCTTTTCTGCTAGTTATAGAATTCCGGCGACAGTAGTCATCGTTGCTTTATCGCTATTGGGAACGGGATACACTAGTGCCAAGTTAGGAAAAGCACCGATAAAAAATGCCATGATTCGAAACTTAGTCATTGGACTTTTGACTATGACAGTAACTTATCTTGTAGGTCAATTATTTGCTATTTAATTTCGAAATAAAAAACCTTTATGAGGAGTGATTTTGATTGTAGATTATTCTATTTGACTTTATAGTCAATTCTTTTTAGAATTATCTGTCAACCACAATGCTGAAATCAATCAATTTTCTTACGATTGATAAGTATAATAGCATCAAATAAAATACAAGAATAAATTTTCTTGTATTTTCCTTTTTCTTATGCTATAATGTAGATAATGAATATGAAAGAGAGGCGAGGAAATATCTTCGCCTCTTATCTGTGAGGAGGTGTAGTCTTATCACAACGATTGTCAAATTAGTAAAAGAAGTTGTTGAACCAGTCGTTCAAGAACCGTATGAATTAGTGGATATTGAGTACGGTAAGATGGGGAGCGACCATGTTCTTAGTATTTTTGTAGATAAGCCGGGAGGAATTACTGTAAATGATACGGCAGAATTGACGGACATCATCAGTCCACTTTTAGATATGATTAAGCCGGATCCCTTTCCTGAGCAGTATTTTCTTGAAGTAACTAGCCCAGGGTTGGAACGTCCGCTGAAAACGAAAGAACAATTAGCAGATGCAGTTGGGCAATATATCTATGTTAGTCTGTATCAGGCAGTTGATAAAAGTAAAACCTTTGAAGGAACATTGCTTTCTTTTGAGGAAGATCATTTAACAATGGAATATATGGATAAGACGCGTAAGAAAGTTGTTCAAATTCCTTACAAGCTAGTATCCAAAGCAAGATTAGCAGTAAAATTTTAGTAAGAAAAAAGAAAGGATTGCTTTTGTTTTTACAAAAGCGAAAAAGACATGAGTAAAGAAATGCTAGAGGCCTTCCGCATTTTGGAAGAAGATAAAGGGATTAAAAAAGAAGACATTATCGAAGCAGTGACAGAATCCTTGCGCTCCGCTTATCGTCGCCGTTATGGTCAAGCAGATAGCGCAGCCATTGAATTTAACGAAAAAACAGGAGATTTTCGTGTCTATACAGTTCGTGAAGTGGTGGACGAAGTTTTTGATAGCCGTTTGGAAATCAGCTTAAAAGATGCTCTTGCCATTAGCTCAGCTTATGAGCTTGGTGATAAAATCAAATTTGAAGAAGCGCCGGCTGAATTTGGTCGGGTAGCAGCTCAATCTGCTAAGCAAACAATTATGGAAAAGATGCGCAAGCAAACGCGGGCGATTACTTACAATAAGTACAAAGAGCATGAAAATGAAATCATGTCAGGAACAGTCGAACGTTTTGACAATCGTTTCATCTATGTCAATCTTGGCAGCATTGAAGCGCAGTTGTCTAAACAAGACCAAATTCCTGGAGAAGTCTTTGCTTCACACGACCGCATTGAAGTTTTTGTTTATAAGGTTGAGGACAATCCTCGCGGTGTGAATGTTTTTGTTAGCCGTAGTCATCCAGAGATGATCAAACGCTTGATGGAGCAAGAAATTCCTGAAGTTTATGACGGAACGGTTGAAATCATGAGCGTTTCTCGTGAAGCAGGTGATCGAACCAAGGTTGCGGTACGCAGTCACAACCCAAATGTAGATGCAATTGGTACAATCGTTGGACGTGGTGGCGCAAACATCAAGAAAATCACTAGCAAGTTTCATCCTGCTAAGTATGATGCAAAATCATACCGTATGATTCCTATTGAAGAAAACATCGATGTGATTGAATGGGTAGCAGATCCTGCTGAATTCATCTACAATGCGATTGCTCCGGCAGAAGTGGATCAAGTCATCTTTGACAGTCAAGATAGCAAGCATGCTCTTGTCGTTGTGCCAGATAACAAATTGTCTCTTGCAATCGGTCGTCGCGGACAAAACGTACGCTTGGCAGCTCATTTGACAGGTTACAGAATTGACATCAAATCTGCAAGTGAATTTGAAGCTATGGAAGAAGCTGGTGAACTCGGCGGATTTGCTGAAGAAGTAGAAGAATTTACAGCAGTTGAAAGTCCTGTAGAAACAGAATTTGTGGAAAGTGAAGTTGAAGCAGCAGACTAAAGGAGGGAAAGAATGGCAAAAACAAGAAAAATCCCTTTACGAAAATCAGTAGTTTCTAACGAAATCATTGACAAGCGTGATTTACTCCGCATTGTCAAAAACAAAGAAGGTCAAATTTTCATTGATCCGACAGGTAAGGCGAACGGACGTGGAGCTTATATCAAACTTGATAATGAAGAAGCGCTTCAAGCTAAGCAAAAACGAGTCTTTAATCGCAGTTTCAATATGGAAGTGGAAGACGATTTTTACGATGAACTGATTGCTTATGTGGATCACAAGGTCAAAAGAAGAGAGTTAGGTCTTGAATAAGCAAAAACTAGCAAATTTACTTGGCTTAGCACAACGAGCAGGTCGCATCATATCGGGTGAAGAATTGGTTGTTAAGGCTATACAAGATAGGAAAGCAAAGTTGGTCTTTTTAGCCAACGATGCTGCTCCAAATTTGACTAAGAAAATTACTGATAAAAGTCATTATTACAAAGTAGAAGTATCAACCGTGTTTTCAACACTGGAATTAAGCACCGCAGTAGGCAAGGCAAGAAAAGTGCTTGCCATCACTGATGCTGGATTTACAAAGAAAATGAGGTCTCTTATGGAATAGAAGAGGAGGACAAGATTTGTCTAAAGTAAGATTGTACGAAATCGCGAAAGAACTGGGAAAAGAAAGCAAGGAAATTGTGGCGCGTGCAAAAGAGCTTGGTATTGAGGTAAAAAGTCATGCCAGCAGCGTGGAAAGTGAAATAGCAACACGTATAACAGCTAGCTTTTCTCAAGCAGCAGCTCCTAAAAAAGAAACGACTCAAAAGCCGACTCAATCGTTGCCTAAAGAGCAAGCGTCAGCTCCAACGGCAGTGAAAGAAACGACCGAGGCTGAGAAGAAAGCAGAGCCGAAGGCAGTAGCTCCAACGCAAAAGTCGGAAGTGGAAGCGAAGTCGGCGTCTGCAAAACCAAAAAGTCGTAATTTTAAGGCTGAACGAGAGGCAAGAGCGAAAGAACAGGCAGAACGACGAAATAAACAGCGAGACAATCGTCCGCAAAAACAACAAAATGGTGATAAACGAAATCGAGATGAACGTAATCAGCGTAATGATCGAAGCAATCAAAATCGCAATGACCGAGGAAATCGCAACGAACAACGCGACAACCGCAATCATCGAAACCAAGACAATCATCGCCAAGGGCAAAATCGTTCACATGTTGCAAATCAAAATCGCCCTCAAACGGATCAAGGGCCACGCATTGATTTTAAAGCACGTGCAGCAGCTCTGAAAGCTGAACAAAATGCTGAATACGCTCGTGGTAGTGAAGAACGTTTCAAACAAGCTCAGGCTGCGAAAGCAGCTCAACGCGAGCAGAATAAACGGAAAGAACCTGTAGAAGAATTATTTCAAGCAGCAGCTACTATCGTGGAAGCAACAAAGCCAGCTCCACAGCCCCAAGTTGCTCCTGAAGCGAGTCAAACTCCCGCAGTTGACACTCGTCGTAAAAAACAAGCCCGGCCAGACAAGAAGCGCGATGACTTTGATCGTGAAGAAGATGGTCCAAGAAAACAACAAAAGAATCGAAGCAGTCAAAATCAAGTGAGAAATCAAAAAAATAGTAATTGGAATCATAACAAGAAAAATAAAAAAGGCAAGAATAATCGGAACAATAACCAAACTCCAAAACCGGTTACAGAACGCAAGTTCCATGAATTGCCAAAAGAATTTGAATATACAGAAGGCATGACCGTTGCAGAAATTGCAAAACGGATTAAACGTGAACCAGCCGAAATTGTCAAGAAACTCTTTATGATGGGGGTTATGGCAACGCAGAATCAATCGTTGGACGGCGATACTATTGAACTTCTGATGGTAGATTATGGCATTGAAGCACATGCTAAAGTTGAAGTCGATAATGCAGATATCGAACGTTTCTTTGTGGATGATGATTATCTTGATCCAGATGCCTTGGTAGAGCGTCCGCCAGTTGTGACCATCATGGGACACGTTGACCATGGGAAAACAACACTTTTGGATACCTTGCGTAATTCTCGTGTTGCTACAGGTGAAGCAGGTGGGATAACACAACATATTGGTGCTTACCAGATTGAAGAAAATGGTAAGAAAATTACCTTCCTTGATACACCAGGGCATGCGGCCTTTACTTCTATGCGGGCGCGCGGTGCTTCTGTCACAGATATTACGATTCTTGTCGTAGCAGCAGATGATGGAGTCATGCCTCAAACAATTGAAGCGATTAACCATTCAAAAGCAGCTAATGTGCCAATTATTGTAGCGATTAACAAGATTGATAAGCCAGGTGCTAATCCTGAGCGGGTTATCGGTGAATTGGCTGAATATGGCGTTATGTCAACTGCTTGGGGCGGTGATTCTGAATTTGTTGAAATCTCAGCGAAGTTCAACCAAAATATTGATGAACTGCTCGAAACCGTTCTCCTTGTAGCTGAAATTCAAGAGCTAAAAGCTGATCCAAAGGTTCGCGCAATTGGTACAGTAATCGAAGCGCGCTTGGATAAAGGAAAAGGTGCAGTTGCAACCTTGCTCGTTCAACAAGGTACTTTGAATGTGCAGGATCCAATCGTTGTCGGAAATACCTTTGGACGTGTACGTGCCATGACCAATGACCGTGGACGCCGAGTGAAAGTTGCGGGGCCATCGACACCAGTATCTATCACAGGTTTAAATGAAACACCAATGGCTGGTGACCATTTTGCCGTATATGAAGATGAAAAAGCAGCGCGTGCAGCTGGTGAAGAACGTGCAAAACGTGCTCTCATGAAACAACGTCAAGCAACGCATCGTGTTAGTTTGGAAAATCTCTTTGATACCCTTAAAGCTGGTGAAGTCAAGTCTGTCAATGTCATTATCAAAGCAGACGTGCAAGGTTCTGCCGAAGCCTTGACAGCTTCCCTTCAGAAGATTGAAGTGGAAGGTGTTAAAGTAACAATTGTTCACTCAGCAGTTGGTGCGATTAACGAATCAGATGTTACTCTTGCGGAAGCTTCCAATGCCTTTATCATTGGTTTCAATGTTCGTCCTACTCCACAAGCTCGTCAACAAGCTGAAGCGGATGACGTCGAAATGCGTCTTCACAGTATCATTTATAAAGTGATTGAAGAAGTAGAAGATGCCATGAAAGGGATGCTTGATCCAGAATTTGAAGAAAAAATTATTGGCGAAGCTGTCATTCGTGAAACCTTCAAGGTTTCTAAAGTCGGTACCATCGGCGGATTTATGGTGGTTAGCGGTAAAGTAACTCGTGATTCTAAGGTTCGTGTCATTCGTGATGGTGTTGTCATCTTTGATGGTGCGCTTGCTAGCCTCAAACATTATAAGGATGATGTGAAAGAAGTCGGAAATGGGCAAGAAGGTGGTCTTATGGTTGAGAACTACAATGACATCAAGGTAGACGACATGATTGAAGCCTACATCATGGAAGAAATCACAAGATAAGATATGAATGGAAGAGAGACAGACTATGATTTATTGAAGTCTGCCTCAACCTTTTTCTAAAGTAAGTGAAAGGAGATATCATGGCAAATCAATTTCGTGTGGATCGTGTGGGCATGGAAATCAAACGTGAAGTCAATGAAATTTTGCAAAAAAAAGTTCGTGATCCGCGTGTTCAAGGAATTACCATTACAGATGTGCAAATGTTGGGCGACTTGTCAATGGCAAAAGTATACTACACGCTGATGAGCAACCTTGCTTCTGAACAAGAAAAAGCTCAGACCGGTTTAGAAAAGGCGAAGGGAACCATCAAACGTGAATTGGGTCACAACTTGAAGATGTATAAAATTCCTGATTTGACATTTATCAAGGATGAATCGATTGAATATGGGAACAAAATTGACCAAATGATCCGCGATTTAGAACAAAAATAAAACGTGATTTTAGCTATATCAATATATTTAAAAAGAAAGGAAATTCTATTTTTCTTTCTTTTTTTGATAAAAATGCTAAAAAGGCTTGTTACTTTTACACTTATCCTTTAAAATAGAAAAGGAGATAATCCGCTACAGATTTTTCGGAGGAGAAAAGATGTCCATCAATTGGCAGCAAATTATATTTAGCTTCTTAGGCGGTTTAGGACTTTTTCTATATAGTATTCGAATGATGGGAGATGGCTTGCAGCAGGCTGCAGGTGATCGGCTTCGTTATTTTATTGATAAATATACAAGCAATCCATTTTTTGGCGTTCTAGTTGGGATTGGTCTAACAGCTCTGATTCAATCAAGTTCGGGTGTGACAGTTATTACGGTTGGACTGGTAAGCGCTGGACTATTGACTTTGAAGCAAGCGATTGGTATTGTCATGGGAGCCAATATCGGAACGACAGTGACCTCCTTTATTATTGGTTTTAAGCTAGGTGATTATGCCTTACCCATTCTCTTTTTAGGAGCAGTCTGTCTCTTCTTTACCAAAAAGCGCTCTATCAATAATATTGGTCGTGTCTTATTTGGGGTCGGGGGGATCTTCTTTGCTTTGAATTTGATGAGTGGTGCTATGGAGCCATTGAAAAATTTAGATGCTTTTCGTGAGTATATGATAAAGTTGAGTGGAAATCCAGTTCTAGGTGTATTTGTAGGGACAGGTATTACCTTGTTGATTCAAGCCTCATCAGCAACTATTGGTATTCTACAAAATTTATATGCGAGCGGCTTGATTGAGTTAAAGGGAGCTTTGCCAGTCCTTTTTGGGGATAATATCGGGACAACGATTACAGCGATTATTGCATCATTAGGAGCCAATATTGCTGCTAAACGTGTGGCAGGTGCCCATGTCACTTTCAATGTGGTCGGTACCGTTTTATGCTTGATCGTTTTAGGTCCATTTACGAGCTTAATTCAGTGGTTTCAAGCAGCATTCCATTTAAGCCCAGAAATGACCATCGCCTTTGCTCACGGAACTTTTAATGTTACTAATACCATTATTCAATTTCCATTTATTGGCTTGTTAGCTACCTTGGTAACAAAACTGATTCCAGGTGAAGATGAAGTTGTGAAATATGAACCGCTTTATTTAGATCCGATTTTAATCAAACAAGCTCCGTCTTTGGCGCTTGGAAATGCTAAAAAAGAATTGCTTCATTTAGGACGTTATGCGATGCGTTCATTTGAGTTGGCTTATGATTATATTGTGAACAATACTGAAAAGTCAGCAGACAAGGGACACAAGGTAGAAGAAGCAATCAATAAAATTGATGAAGATCTCACACGTTACCTCATTGATTTATCTAGTGAGCCTCTTAGCCAAAAAGAAAGTGAAGTGCTGACAAATATTTTGGATTCATCTCGAGATTTAGAAAGAATCGGGGACCATGGTGAAGCGCTGATTAATTTGACTGATTATATCCGTCGGAAAAAGGTGGAATTTTCTCCAGCAGCTTTGCAAGAGTTGGAATTGATTTATAACATGACTTTGACTTTCATTAAAGAATCCCTGGCTTCTGTAGAAAATAATGACATTGAGTTGGCGGATAGCTTAGTAACTAAGCATGAAGCGATTGATAAAATGGAACGAAAGCTACGGAAAACGCACATTCATCGTCTGAATAGAGGAGAATGCTCGACACAAGCAGGCGTAAACTTTATTGATATCATCTCTCACTATACGAGAGTAGCGGATCACGCCATGAACTTGGCGGAAAAGGTCCAAGCGGAACAAATATAATCATGAGAAACAAACTGCTGGTGCAGTTTGTTTTTTTTGTACCCTACTTATCTTGCATGATCAAGTAGAAAGTTTATTAATAATGGCTCTGTGAGATCAAGTTTGGTACACAAGAAAAAGTGGAACATCTGTGCTGTAATACTAGCTTGACTTTGCTATCAATCCAATGTGATAGAGCAAATAGAGGTTGAATAGAACTTGAAAGATGTCACAGTTTATCTTTATCAAAACTTACAAACTCTAAACCAGTTCATCAAGGAGAAAAATACAAATTTCGAAATATACTTTTTATTTTTGATTAAATCTTTCTTGTAAAATTGCATTTGTTAAACTATTCGAACCTCTTATTGCTGGCTATCAGTAGATTGTGGGTATTGAATTAAAAAAGTTTTAGTATGTTCTATAAGCCAGACTCATGTTTTTTGATGAGAATATTATTGTGATGGGGAGATTGTCATAACTAGTTTATTAAGGATGTTCGGAAACTAGTCATATAAAAAGCCAATCCTCATAAAGCGAGGAATGGCTGGTTGTTTAATTTATTATTAGAACAATATGTATTGAAAGTTAATTTAGCTGCTATGTACTGTATACATACATGATGTGAGAGAAGCTAAACATTAGCTCCTACTGAATTATTCAAAAGTAACCTTAATTGGTACTTTGGCTATGGTTTCTGTGATATCATAAATGACTTCTAAATTGCATTCTAAAACTTTTGGCTTAGTAATACTAGCTGCTTCTAAAGCATTTATTGGTAATTTAATACTACCTTCAGAAGCAGCAGAAGCTTTTAAGGTATCAGAACAAATGATAATTTTATGGTCATCACTATTAGAAATATTATTGACTTTACCATTACGAGTTTGCACTTCATATTCCTTATTGGAAGTATTTTTATAAGCTAGTTTAAGAGTATATTCATAATCATCTTTTTCCAGCCCTTTATAGGTGGCCGTAAGACCTTTGATTTCATAAATAACTGTATCAGTAGCTGTGGTAGAAAATTCAACAACTTTTGATTTTTGTTCTGCTTTTTGACTAGAACTAGTCTTGGGTACTTCAGAAGATGATGTGTTTGTTGATTTCTTATTATTACCACAAGCAGTTAAAAACAGAATAGCAAGTAAGGAAAAACAACTGTAAAGACTTTCTTTTTCATGGTACACCTCCAAAGATAAGTGTGCTAGGTGAAGACTAAAGTCATTTAAAGCTGATTTGTCTCTTCTAAATTTGAATTTGGAATCAGCTCCTTGTGACAACAATCAACACAAAATACTTTTCCCCACTTTTATTATATCATTATACAAATAATTATTCAATAAAAGATAGAACATAAATACTTAAATAAGGTAGTAGCCGGAAAGTCGAATATAAACTTGATGGTTTAGGTTGAGTGCCTTAATTGATTCATTTGACAGAAATTATCTATTTAGTACTAAAAATATGAAAACAACAAGAAAAAACAAGACGACTATAAGGTTGGTCTGAATTTAATATCGAAAAATATCTAGCAAACAAGACTTGCAAATGGAATGAGTACTAGTATATATCCTAAAATAAGCAGCATCAAAGTAAGCTCTTGCCAATATGGAATTTAGATCACTCTTTTAAACGAAGTGTACTACAAGTTTGTTAAATGGACAGTATAGAAAATAGTATAAACAGTAGTGTTTATACAATCACTTAAAATCTAGCAAGATAGGTCTATACCATTTACAAAAAGAAAAGAAAGCGATATAATGAAAGAGACATAATGAACAATGCGAGAGTGATTTAAAATACCATTTACAGTTGTCTAAAGTGACAGCTTATATAAACTCTCACTGAAAGAAGGAGGTTTTATTATGCCTAAATATATTCAAGCAGATCGATTTTTCTATCCCCATGGTATCCGTCAAGGTGGCTACTTGGAAATCACAGATGGTAAATTTGGCAAATGGACGAAAGCTATTCCGGCAGGTGCGGATGTGATAGATTATACAGGTTATTCTATCGCACCGGGACTGGTGGATACCCATATTCATGGTTTTGGCGGTGTCGATGTCATGGATAACAATATCGAGGGCACCCTTCATACGATGAGTGAAGGTCTCTTGACGACGGGGGTGACTAGTTTTCTGCCAACGACTTTGACTTCAAGCTATGAACAACTCTTAGCTGTGACAGAAAATATCGGTGCTCATTATCAGGAAGCGACAGGTGCTAAGATTCGTGGCTTATATTTTGAAGGTCCGTATTTCACAGAAAAATATAAAGGAGCCCAAAATCCAATTTACATGAAAAATCCTCGAATGGATGAATTTCGTGCTTGGAAAAAAGCATCGAATGGTTTGCTCAATAAAATCGCTTTAGCTCCAGAACGAGAAGGTGTTGAAGATTTTGTTCGAACCATTACTGATGAAGGCGTAACAGTTGCACTTGGGCACTCAAATGCAACTTTTGATGAAGCTAAAGTTGCGGTAGATGCTGGCGCTAGTGTCTGGGTTCATGCCTATAATGGTATGCGTGGTCTGACTCACCGTGAGCTGGGCATGGTCGGCGCTATGTACGAGCTGCCACACACTTATGCTGAGCTGATCTGTGATGGACACCATGTGGATCCAAAGGCTTGTGACATTTTGATGAAGCAAAAAGGTCATGAACATATTGCCCTCATTACCGACTGTATGACAGCTGGTGGATTAGAAGCTGGCGATTATATGCTGGGTGAATTTCCGGTTGTAGTGGAAAATGGCACTGCTCGACTCAAATCAACAGGCAACCTAGCCGGTTCTATCTTGAAATTAAAAGATGGTCTAAAAAATGTTGTAAAATGGGGGATTGCTAATGCGCACCAAGCTGTTATGATGGCGACGCTCAATCCAGCAAAATCTGTTCATATTGATGATGTTTGTGGTCAAATCAAAGAAGGTCACGATGCGGACTTTATCGTTTTGGACAATGATTTAGAACTCGTTGCAACTTATCTTGATGGTGAAAAACGATACGAAGCTAAATAGAATCTTTTTATCTTGAAAGAGTTGGAAAACCGACTCTTTTCATTTTACTTTTTAAAATACATGTAGTTAAGAAAAGGTTTTTAAGGATTTGAATTGCAATAAGAGGCGTGATATAATGAGGTTATCTGAGTCGTATGCTCATGATTGTAGTTGGCATAACTTTTATTACTTATAGTTTTCTCGGCAGGGGAATGGCACCAACCAAGGAGAATGTCTTTAAACCCAAATCCTTGAAAAAGAAAGCTAAGAAATAGATTTTTTGTTGGAAGGGGTAGTTGACTGGGCTGCCTGCTTGCTTAATAAAGGAGACGGAGATGGAACGTTATCAATTAAACAATGGTGTAGAGATTCCGGTTTTGGGCTTTGGAACTTGGAAGGCTCAGGATGGTGAAGAGGCCTATCAGGCAGTGCTGACAGCACTTGAAGCAGGCTACCGGCACATTGATACTGCAGCTGTTTATAAGAATGAGGGAAGTGTGGGTCGTGCAATCAAAGACAATGGTATACCGCGGGAAAAGCTCTTTATTACGACCAAGCTCTGGAATGGTAATCATACTTATGAGGAGACTCAAGAAGCTTTTGCCCGCTCCTTAGAGCGTTTGGGGCTGGACTATCTGGACCTCTATCTTATCCACTGGCCCAATCCAAAACCTCTGCGGGAGCAGGAAGCTTGGAAGGAGCGCAATCGGGAGGTTTGGCGGGCTATGGAAGACCTCTATCGGGAGGGGAAAATCCGAGCTATCGGTGTCAGCAATTTCCTGCCTCACCACCTAGAGCCTCTGCTTGAGACAGCGCGTATTTTGCCCGCGGTCAATCAAATTCGTCTGGCGCCTGGTGTCTATCAGGCTGAAACAGTGGACTATTGTCGTAAGCATGATATTCTCCTAGAGGCTTGGGGTCCCTTCGGTCAAGGGGAACTTTTCCGCAATGAAGAAGTCAAGGCTGTGGCCGATAAATACGGCAAATCTGTCGCCCAAATCGCTCTGGCTTGGAGCCTGCAAGAGGGCTTCCTGCCCCTGCCCAAGTCGGTTACGCCTGAGCGAATCAAGAGCAATCTGGACTGCTTTGACATTACCCTCAGTCCAGCAGACCTAGAAGTGTTGAAAAACATTCAAGGTCTTGAAGGCGGCGCTCCAGATCCAGATAAGATGGATTTTTAGATGATGATTGACTGAAACTGTAATCAAAACTTTCTCTTCTGTGCGATAAAGAAATCAAAGGGCTGATTGAGGAGGTTATTGAGCTACTGGGAGTGGGAAGATAAGGAAGAAAAGAAGCAGTCAAGGCTTCAGTCAATATCATTTATCAACGTCCTACTCCAATCTAGGAGTCGAATCGTCTTCCTTACTAAAATTTGGAGGGAATCTAGCTTTCAGATAGTCCTATTTATGAAAATTTCCAAATAATCTATCCCTCGAATGACAGGATTTACTAAAATTGATTGGCATTCTATGTCTAGGATGACACTAATCACTAAAGTTTCTAGGTATTCTAAGTCTTGAATGATCGGATGATTCGTTTTTTATAGACAAATAGTCCCCGTCGGAAGGTTTACTAGCAATCAGATGGGGATTTTTGCTGCCTTTTTTCTTTGAAAAAGAGAAAAATGCCTTTTCGGAGCTTAAAAACAACATTTCAGAGTAGCCTTGCCAAAGATTTATCACCACATGCTATACTTGTTTTATCATATTTGAGGAAAGGATTATTATGACAAAAACCTACACCATTCGCCCCCTGCCTTACAGCAACTTTACTAACCGTGAGTTTGAGAGCTTGATGACGGACTCTCATCAGGTTCTTACTAGCTTTGCCAAGTCCTACAAGGATGAGGCTATGTATGATGAGCATCTTGAAGTCTTTGACAGTAAGCTGGAGCAATTCCAAGCCCAGTTGGCCAGCGTAGAAAATAAACAAACCTTGAGTCTAGCAGAAGTGGATAAGGAGCGGGACAGTGCCCTAGTCGGACTGTTTACCTTGCATAGGGGCTTTGCCAAAATCAAGGAGCCCAATCTCAAAGCTGCCCACGAAACCCTAACGTCTGTCCTTGCGAAGTATAAGGACATCACCAAGCATACCAACGATGTCGCAACTGCTGAAATCAAGAGTCTCCTCAAAAACCTCAAGGAGGAACCTTATGATGCAGCAGTGACTACCTTGGGTCTTCTGCCGATGCTTACCGCCGTGGCAACAGCTCAGGAAGACTATGACCGGGCAGAAACTCTGGCGCGTGCAGCCAAGTCCAGCAAAGAAGTCGGCAAAACCAAGCAGTTGCGTACCGAGCTCTCCCGTATCTATGACCTCTTTATGCGCTATACCGCAGCCTCCGCAGAAGCCTATCCCGAAAAACTCCACTTTGCTAAACTCCTCAAAGACCTCAACACCATCCGCGACAGCAAGCGCCGCCTATCCAGTCCAAGCAAGAAAGCAAAAACGGAACAAGTGGCAGAGATGGCAGGGTAAAGTTAATCCCTTAGAATGATTTCTAGGGGATTTTTGGTGGTTTCGTGGTATAATTCTATCAAAAGAAACCTACACAAACTTGATGAAACTGCAGGTGAGTGAAAAATGGGAAGCGAATTATTATGAACGAAGAAAAATTATTGGGAAATATATCATTTATACTTTCTATTACAAGAAACGATGGAAGCAAAGCAAATTTTATATATAATAACTAATTTTACCGACGATTTTGATAATTCTGAGATATTCATACCACTTTTCCCGTTTTTATCATCAATTTGTTTAGGCTGGATTGAGAAGTTTCAAGAACAAGGAATCATTTTAGAATTACCAAACATCAGAGATGTAAACCTTGTAACCATGATGAAAAAAATTAGAATTGGCGTGAAGCTCTATTCTGATAATAAATTTGCAAAAGCTTGTAATAAGTTAAGTAATAGTGCGGTTGAAAGAAAGCGCCTATTAGAGTCGAACTATAATTTTTATCAAGAATTTTTTGTTTATTGCTTTGTGCAGCACGATTTGGGAGTTTTACTATTGATGATATTCCTTATGGAAACATTAGTCAAATGAGTATATATTTTGAGGTTAAATAAATTTACAACTATAGAAAAGTGAGAACAAGAAATAGAACCAATTTTTATTGATTATTCTCGTGATCTGTCTGCTTTTATCAATTCGGTCACTTCAAATTTTGAAAAAGATTTTAATTTAGATCCAGCAATGAAACTGGATATTTCAAGTTGTAAATTAAGACATATTGATAAGTTTTTAATGGATAACAGAAGGCAAGATATTTTACTAGGGAATCTGCCACTTCAAGTTCAATTACAGTTATTCAATATTCTATGTCAGAACAATTTTCTAAATAGCTTATTCCCGAAAGTATTCTAAAATAAAGGTAATATATTCTATCGTTCAAAAATCCAATCTTATCTAGTTAGCGTCAATTCTTTAGCAAAAATTCTAAGTAAATATTCCAAAAGTATTAATTCTGGTTTAGCAGAAAAAATACAAAGGACAAGGTAAAAAATAGATTTGAAAACTTTAGTGAAGAGTGCAAGAAAGAAAAATTAGACACTTTTGTTGACTTTTTTTGATACCCAATGTAAAATAAAATATTTTCCTTTTACAAATTTCCTATTTCTTGCTATAATGTTTTGTATGAAAGAAGTCTCATGCAATTACTTGCTAGCGAGTCTGGGATGGTGGAAGCCAGATAAGAGCTGAATGAAGATGGAGCTTTCGGTAAATTTTAGTCGTTGATGTTATCTTAAGGCTATATTAACAATGAAGTAATAAACTAGGGTGGAACCGCGTTTTGACGCCCCTATGCAAAGCTGTATAGGGTGTCGTATCGAGTGCAGTTCTGCTTTTTGTTTTGTTAGTCAAATTGATTCACTTGTTGAGACTAGTATATTCCTACTATAAGCTCAAGTTACAAGAATATTATAATAAAAAGAATGGAGTAAACATTATGCCGAAGAAGTTAACCTTCCAAGAAATTATTTTAACGTTGCAACAGTTTTGGAATGATCAGGGTTGTATGCTCATGCAGGCTTACGATAATGAAAAAGGTGCTGGTACGATGAGCCCCTACACTTTCTTACGGGCTATTGGACCTGAGCCATGGAATGCGGCTTATGTAGAGCCTTCACGTCGTCCAGCAGATGGACGATATGGTGAAAATCCGAATCGCCTTTACCAACATCATCAGTTTCAGGTTGTAATGAAACCAAGTCCTAGCAACATTCAAGAGTTGTATTTACAATCATTGGAATTGTTAGGAATTAACCCGCTAGAGCACGATGTTCGCTTTGTCGAAGACAACTGGGAAAATCCTTCAACTGGTTCTGCAGGTTTGGGTTGGGAAGTATGGCTTGACGGGATGGAGATTACACAGTTTACGTATTTCCAACAGGTCGGTGGTTTATCTACCAGTCCAGTTACATCTGAAGTTACCTATGGTTTAGAACGTTTGGCATCTTATATTCAAGAAGTGGATTCTGTTTATGATATTGAATGGGCAGATGGAGTTAAGTACGGCGAAATTTTCCGTCAGCCAGAATTTGAACATTCAAAATACAGTTTTGAAGTGAGCGACCAAGCCTTGCTTTTAGAAAATTTTGATCATTTTGAAGCAGAAGCAAAACGCTGCTTGGAATATAATCTTGTGCACCCTGCTTATGATTATGTATTGAAATGCTCTCATACTTTTAATTTATTGGATGCTCGCGGAGCTGTTTCGGTGACGGAGCGGGCAGGTTACATTGCTCGGATTCGCAATTTGGCACGTATTGTTGCTAAAACTTTTGTGGCAGAGCGCAGACGACTAGGCTATCCATTATTAGATGAAGCAACACGTGAGAAATTATTGGCTGAGGAGGAATAAAAATGACAAAGAATTTATTGGTTGAGTTAGGGCTGGAAGAAATGCCGGCCTATGTCGTAACACCAAGCATGAAGCAATTACGTGATAAAATGGCAGCCTTTTTAACAGACAATCGTTTAACTTTTGATAAGATTGAAATGTTTTCAACTCCTCGTCGCTTGGCTGTGCGCGTGTCCAATCTAAGTGAAAAGCAAACAGATTTAACAGAAGATTTTAAAGGACCAAGCAAGAAGATTGCTTTGGATGCAGAGGGAAATTTCACCAAAGCCGCGCAAGGTTTTGTTCGTGGAAAAGGCTTGACTGTTGAAGATATCACATTCCGTGAAGTCAAAGGCGAAGAATATGTCTATGTGACCAAGCAAGAAATCGGAAAACCTGTTGAAGAATTGATTGACGGAGTTGTTGATGTGCTGACTTCACTAAGCTTTCCGGTCAATATGCACTGGGGGAGCAATACATTTGAATATATCCGTCCCGTTCATACCCTAACTGTGTTGTTGGACGATGAGTCCTTTTTGATGAATTTGTTCGATATTGAAAGCGGACGGACAAGTCGGGGTCATCGTTTTCTCGGTCATGAAGTGAAGATTCAGTCTGCAGATTCTTATGAAGAAGATCTGCGCGAAGTTTTTGTCATTGCTAGTCCAATGGAACGAGAAAACATGATTTTGGATCAAATCAAAGAAATCGAGAAAATGCACAACGTTCATGTGGAGATTGACGAAGATTTGCTGGACGAAGTGCTGAATTTGATTGAATACCCAACCGCTTTTATCGGACGTTTTGACGAGCGTTACCTAGATGTACCTGAGGAAGTCCTTGTGACTTCCATGAAAGTCAATCAACGCTACTTTGTTGTTCGTAACGAAAATGGTAAGCTGCTTCCATATTTTGTATCGGTACGTAACGGAAATGCAGAACATCTCGAAAATGTGGTCAAAGGGAATCAGAAAGTGTTGGTAGCTCGTTTGGAAGATGCAGAATTTTTCTGGCGCGAAGACCAACGATTGGTTATTTCTGATTTGGTTGAAAAGTTGAAAAATGTGACCTTTCATGAAAAAATCGGCTCTCTAGCAGAGCACATGGAGCGAACAGCAAAGATCGCAGCTCTTTTAGCAGAAAAAGCACACTTATCTACTCGGGAAGTGAAAGATGTAACCCGTGCCGCATCTATTTACAAATTTGATTTATTGACCGGTATGGTTGGAGAATTTGATGAATTGCAAGGTATCATGGGAGAAAAATATGCTCTACTTGCAGGAGAAAACACAGCAGTAGCTAGAGCTATTCGAGAGCATTATTTACCAACTGCCAGTGACGGTGAATTGCCAGATACGAAAGTTGGTGCTATTTTAGCCATTGCAGACAAGATAGACACAATTCTTTCGTTCTTCTCTGTTGGACTCATTCCAAGCGGTTCAAATGACCCTTATGCTCTTCGTAGGGCAACACAAGGTGTTGTGCGCATTTTGGATAAATTTGGTTGGCATATTGCCTTAGATGAATTGATAGAACAGCTCTATGCGCTGCAGTTTGATAGTCTCACATATAGTAACAAAGAGCAGGTACTTGATTTCTTCCGTTCGCGTATTGAAAAAATGATGGATAATGATATTCCAAAAGATATCGTAACAGCTGTGCTCAACAGCTCGACGTTTGTTGTACGTGATTTGGTCGAGGTGGCGGCTCTTTTGGCAGAAAAAGCACAAGAAGATTCTTTCAAATCGTCGGTCGAAAGTTTAGCACGTGTCTTTAACTTGGCAGAAAAAGCAGAAACGGCTAGTGTTGTGGACGAGAGCCTCTTTGAAAATGCCGAAGAAAAAGCCCTTCATGCAGCAATAGAAAACTTAACGTTATCTGATGACTTAGCAGATAATATTGAGCAACTCTTCGCTTTAAGTCCAGTGATTGACGCTTTCTTTGACAATACTATGGTTATGGTTGAAGATGAAGCAATCCGAGCCAATCGTTTGGCACTCATATCTGCCTTAATGACGAAAGCCAAAAAAGTGGCACAATTTAACCAAATCAATACAAAATAATCCAAGGAGGGAAAATGGAACCAAAGAAAATCGAACGCATCAACGAACTTGCCAAAAAGAAAAAAACAGTTGGTCTAACGCCAGAAGAAAAAGTAGAGCAAGCTAAATTGCGTGAAGAATACATTGAAGGCTATCGTCGTAGCGTTCGCCACCACATTGAAGGGATTAAAATTGTGGATGAAGAGGGCAATGACATCACGCCAGAAAAACTTCGCCAAGTCCAACGTGAAAAAGGCTTACACGGTCGAAGTTTAGATGATCCAAATTCGTAATAAAGGCAGCAAAAATCGCCGAGAAACATTCTCGGCGATTTTTGCTAGGCTATTTTGTAATATCTTCAAAATGGTCAAATGTTTGACTGTCAATAACTGCCATCAACAATTCGTCCTTTTTAAAGGTATAGTCAGGTGATGTATCAATGTTGAGAACGCCGTCGGGCATTTCTCGAAAACCAATGATATTGAGGTTGTAGTTTTGACGAAGTTTTAATTGGGCTAAATTCTTACCAATCCAAGACTGAGGTGGATAAAATTCGATAATAGATACATTTTTATCTAGTTCAATGACGTCAGTCGTAGCTTGATGCAGGATATTTTTTGCAAGTGAAATTCCTGTTTCACGCTCAGGGGAGATACAGCGATCTGCTCCGACCTTTAGCAGCACTTCTCTGGTTGTTTTACTTTTCACCTTGGCAATTACTTTTTCAACGCCTAACGATTTGCAGTGCATAACAGCAAGGACACTCGATTCTAGATTGTCTCCAGTAGCGACCACGACCGTATCACAGGTATCAATTCCTGCAGCTTGCAGCAAATCGTGGTCTGTAATATCGCCGACCACGCCTCGTGCTAAAATGGGTTCAAAATGGTTGATGACATCTTCATGATCGTCAACAGCGATAATATCGCAGTTGTATTTACGGAGCGTGTTAATGATACTGCGACCAAAAACTCCTAGCCCCAGTATACCGATTGTTCGTTTATCCATAAGATTCCTTCCTATCCAATAATAATATTTGCATTGGCAAATTTAATTGTGTCTTTTTTCTTCGGTTTTCGATTGGAAAGACTGACAATTAAGGTCAATGGTCCGATACGTCCGATAAACATCAAAAACATAATCACCGTTAAGGCGGCATGATTTAAAGTAGGCGTTAGATTTGCCGTTACGCCTACCGTTCCAAGAGCGGACATGGCTTCAAACATTAAGTAAATAAAACGATGTCCGTTATCAGCGATCATAGTCAAAAAAGTCAAGCCAATGATAAAGGTTGTTGTAAAGACAATCAAGACACTAAAGGCTTTTTGAATGGTAGAGGGAGAAAACGTATGGTGTCCAAAATTAGTATGAGGCAAGCCAAGGATTTCCGTTCGGGCAAAGGCTAATACGACCAAAAAAGTAGTGATTTTCAGTCCCCCTGCCGTTCCTCCGGGAGCACCCCCTAGAAACATTTGAATGATGTAAAGGAGAAGTGTCACTGGGCGAGCTTGTGTATAGTCAATTGTTGCAAAGCCGGCCGTCCGCATGGTGACGGTTTGAAAGAAGCTGACTAAAAGTTTCTTTTCAAAGGGAAGTCGACCAATAGTAGCTGTATTTTGATATTCTGTCAGAAATGTCAAGCAGGTTCCACTGATTAAGATGAAAGCTGTTAAAGCAAGAACCAATTTTGTGTGAAAGCGTAATTTCCGCTTGTGTCCTTTTGTCTGGATATTTGTTTTTAAGTCAAACCAAACTGAAAAACCCAAGCCTCCCATGATAATCAAGGCAGCAATGGTCAAATTGACCAAGGCATCTGTTTTATAAGCTAGCAAGCTAGTGCTTCCTAAGTTGTCAAATCCAGCATTACAAAATGCAGAGATAGCAAGGAAAATGGAGGTTAGAAGTCCTTTTCCCCATCCTAAAAGGGGGACAAAGCGAAAACTGAGGATAAATGATCCAAGAGCTTCAATGCTGAAAGTAATGAGAAAAATGGAGCGAAGAAAGTCGCGAATAGAATTTGTCTCATCTCGACTAAGACTTTCCTGTAAAGTAGTACGATTGGAAAAACTGAGTTTCTGATTGGAGCGGACATAAATCAGCCCAATAAAGCTAATCAGCCCCAATCCGCCAATCTGAATGAGGAGCATACAGATAATCTGTCCCCAAACATTGTAAGTATCTGCAACAGACTGCGTAAAAAGCCCCGTCACACAAACCATTGAAACTGATGTAAAGAGGTGGTCAAAATAATTAGCTTTAGAAGTTGCTGTCTGCATAAAAGGCAGATTTAAAAGAAGAGAGCCCACCACAATTACAAGGGCAAAGCTCAATAAAATGCGCCTAGCAGGAGATAATCTTGATAAAAAACGTGACATTCGTATCTTCCTTCATAGAATAATGACTTTATTTTACCACAAAGCAGCTTAAAAGACGAGAAGGAAGGCGTAAGAAGTCTAGCCCTTCTTTAAAAGTTTTCGACCGAAAAATATGCAACCAGCAATCACTGCCACATCTATCCAGAACAAGATTGGATCTGTTAAGATGAAGAAAAAATAGAGACACACAACGAGGAGAATTACTAAGAGAGCTAGGATAATTTTTTTGTATTGTTGAAGTTTCATTTGAATGTAGCCTTTCTATTTTTTACTTATTCCAAAAAAGTGTGTTTAGGTCTGTCTTTAAAGCTAGTGCTAGATTAATGCAAAGTTCTAGCGTGGGATTATATTTGTTGTTTTCAATCATGTTAATTGTCTGCCGCGAAACGCCAATTTGTTTGACAAGGCCTAGTTGCGAGAGTCCTAGATTTTTTCGGAAATCTTTCACGTGATTCATGTATTTATCCTTATCCTAGTGTCAAATATAAGTGACTTTTGTCCTTTTATTATAAATATACTTGTGAAATATATCAAATATAATTGACAAAAAACTTTACATGATTCTAAAATTCTTTTTTTAAATCTTTGTGGTATAATAGTAAAGATATGACAAATGAATTTCATCATGTAACAGTTCTTCTGCACGAAACCATTGATCAACTTGATATAAAACCAAATGGAGTCTATGTTGATGCAACATTAGGTGGAGCAGGACATAGTGAATATTTATTGAGTAAATTAGGAAAAAACGGTCATCTATATGCTTTTGATCAAGATCAGACTGCTATTGAGCATGCTCAAAAACGCTTAGCACCCTATGTGGCGCGAGGAATGGTGACTTTTATCAATGACAATTTTCGTCATTTAAAGGCTTGTTTGAATGAGCTAGGTGTTGAAGAAATTGATGGTATTTGTTATGATTTAGGAGTTTCGAGTCCGCAACTTGATGAGCGTGAGCGTGGCTTTTCCTATAAACAAGATGCTCCGCTTGATATGCGAATGAATCGTGAGGCAAAGCTAACAGCTTATGAAGTAGTTAATCAATATAGCTATCATGATTTAGTGCGGATTTTTTTTAAGTATGGGGAAGATAAGTTTTCAAAACAAATTGCTCGTAAAATTGAGCAAATGCGTGAAAAGAAACTGATTGAGACTACTACGGAGTTGGCAGAGATTATTAAATCTGCTAAGCCTGCCAAGGAATTAAAGAAAAAAGGTCACCCAGCTAAACAGATTTTTCAAGCCATTCGTATTGAGGTCAATGATGAGTTGGGAGCGGCAGACGAGTCCATTCAACAGGCGATGGATTTGTTAGCGGTTGATGGGCGGATTTCTGTGATTACTTTTCATTCGTTAGAAGACCGCTTGACCAAGCAACTTTTTAAAGAGGCATCAACAGTGGATGTGCCGAAAGGCTTACCATTTATTCCAGAGGATTTACAACCTAAAATGAAATTGGTTACTCGAAAACCTATTTTACCAAGTAAAGAAGAACTAGATAACAATAATCGCGCGCATTCAGCCAAGCTGCGTGTAGCGCAAAAAGTACATAAGTGAGGATTGAGATGGCAAATAATAGACCAAGAACGACTAGCCAGCTACTTCAGGCGCGTATTCAAAGATTTTCTCGTGTTGAAAAGGCATTTTATGGAGCTATAGTGTTGACGGCAGTTATCTTAGCGACAAGCGTTGTCTTTATGCAAACAAAATTATTGCAGGTGCAACGTGATTTAACGACTGTCAATTCAAAAATTGAGGCAAAGCGCACAGAGCTAGATGATGCTAAACAAGAAGTAAACGAATTGATTCGTAGTGAACGTTTGTCAAAATTAGCAAGTTCACAGGAAATGACTCAGAATAATGAAAATATCAGAACGGCGGAGTAGAGCATGAATGGACTCAGAAGACGAATTTTAAACCATGCTTTAAAAAATCGTAGGAATCCTGGTTACAACCGTAGACGAGTAGGGAAAAATCTAAGCGTTTTGACGGTTTTTGTCTTTTTTGTTTTCCTAATCAATTTTGCAATTATCATTGGAACGGGAAAGAAGTTTGGCGTGAATTTAGCTGAACAGGCAAGTCAAGTGCATCAAATCACAAAGATCGTCCCAGCTAAACGTGGAACCATTTATGACCGTAATGGTTTGCCAATAGCTGAAGACGCGACTTCCTATAATGTTTATGCAGTTATTGATAAAAGTTATAAGTCAGCAACAGGAGAAATTCTCTATGTAGAAGAATCTCAATACGATAAGGTAGCTGATGTATTTAACAAGTATCTTGGTATGGACAAGGACTACGTCAAAAAACAACTATCTCGAAAAAAATTACAACAAGTTTCGTTTGGTGCTCAAGGAAATGGTATCAGTTATAGTAATATGAATACCATTCGTGAGGAATTGAAAAAAGCGAAAGTAAAGGGAGTTGATTTCACAACTAGTCCAAATAGAAGCTATAACAATGGGAATTTTGCTTCTGTTTTTGTTGGATTGGCTCAGTTACAAGAAAATAAAGATGGTAGTAAAACACTTGTTGGAACAACAGGTTTAGAAGCTGCTTTAAACAAGACGTTAGCTGGAACAAATGGTGTCATCACCTATGAAAAAGATAAAAACGGAAATATAGTACCGGGATCAGACAAGGTTTCAAGGCAAACACAAGATGGAAAAGATGTTTATACAACCTTATCTTCGGATTTACAGTCTTTCCTTGAAACGCGGATGAATGCTTTTGTGGAAAAAGCTAAGGGAACTTATGCCAGTGCCACATTAGTCAGTGCAAAAACTGGAGAAATCCTTGCAACGACGCAGCGTCCAAGTTTTGATGCTGATACAAAGCAAGATTTGACAAAAGACTTTGCTTGGTCTAGTGCTCTCTATCAAAATCAGTATGAACCTGGCTCAACGATGAAGGTTATGACACTAGCTGCAGCTATAGACAATAACACTTTCCCAGAAAATGAAACGTATAATAATAGTGGTTTACAAATTGCGGATGTAACGATTCGAGACTGGAATGTCAACATGGGACTTTCTGAAGGACAGACATTAACCTATGCTCAAGGCTTTGCTCTTTCTAGTAATGTGGGAATGGCTTCTCTTGAGAAAAAAATGGGTGACGAAAAATGGCTAGACTATCTTAGCAAGTTTAAATTTGGTCTACCCACACGCTTTGGAATGAATTATGAAGATTACGGTGGTCTTCCGGCAGATAATATCGTTACTTATGCAATGAGTGCTTTTGGTCAAGGAATTTCGGTTACTCAGATACAAATGTTACGTGCTTTTTCTTCCATCGCTAATGACGGTGTAATGGTTGAACCAAAATTCATCAGTGCAATTTATGATTCCAAAAGTGGGAGTGCGCGTAAGGCTTCTACAGAAATTGTCGGGCACCCTGTTTCCAAAGATGCTGCTAAGTCAACGAGAGACCATATGGTGACTGTCGGTACAGATCCTATTTACGGAACCTTATATAGCAAGGCAGAAGGTCCGATTATCAAAGTGCCTAATCAAAATGTGGCAGTTAAATCCGGTACAGCACAAATTGCCGGAGAAAATGGCAGTGGTTATCTGACAGGGGCAAATGATTACATCTATTCTGTTGTGGCAATGACACCAGCAGAAAATCCTGATTTTATCATGTATGTAACTCTGAAACAGCCCTCAGAATCTTTCCAACCAATCTTCTGGAAAGAAGTTGTCAATCCGGTGCTAGAAGAAGCTGCAGCGATGAAGGATACTTTGAACTTGACGACGCAAACCCCTATTCTAAAGTCGGTTTCAAAAGAAATGGCTTATAAAATGCCCTCTACTAAAAATACCAGCCCTGGTGATTTAGCAGATGAGTTACGACGCAATCTTGTACAACCTATTATCCTAGGTACTAGTAAAAATATTAAGAGAGTGTCTGTAAAAACAGGTGAGGCATTGAAATCCAATCAGCAAATTCTTGTCTTAACAGATGACTTTACTGAAATGCCGGATATGTACGGTTGGACCAAGAAAAATGTTGAAACATTCGGTGAATGGTTAGGCATAAAAGTGCATGTTAAGGGCAAAGGCTCTAAAGTCGTTGCCCAAAGTGTTAAAACCAACGCATCACTCAAGAAAATAAAAGAAATAACAATTACATTAGGAGATTAGCATGTTACAAGCTATCGTTGCAGGTGTTGTAACCTTTATTCTAACTCTGGTTGGAATACCTGCTTTTATTCGTTTTTATCATAAAGCCCATATTTCTGGGCAACAAATGCACGAGGATGTGAAGCAACACCAAGCAAAAGCGGGAACTCCAACCATGGGTGGGACTGTTTTCTTGCTAGCTTCTGTTTTGTCCGGTTTTGTGATTGCGCTTATATCAAGAGAACTCTCAAGCGCTGCCTTGATGATATTGTTTATTCTTGTTTTGTACGGCATTGTTGGTTTCTTAGACGACTTTTTAAAAGTTTTTCGCAAAATAAATGAAGGTTTAAATCCCAAGCAGAAACTAGCTCTTCAAATTATCGGTGGTATTGTTTTTTACTTCTTCTTTGACACCCACGGTGGAGGCGATTTGCTTAATGTTTTTGGTTTCCCACTTCATTTAGGTTATCTTTATATCGCTTTTGCCCTCTTTTGGTTGGTTGGTTTTTCCAATGCAGTCAATTTGACAGATGGCATTGATGGATTAGCCAGCATTTCTGTTACAATCAGTTTGACAGCTTATGCAGTTATTGCGGTGGTTCAGCATCGTTTTGATATTTTAATTGTCATTTTGAGTATGATTGGCGGTCTGCTTGCCTTCTTCATTTTCAATCATAAACCAGCTAAAATTTTTATGGGTGATGTAGGGAGCTTAGCACTTGGTGGTATGTTAGCAGCCATTTCGATGGCGCTTCATCAAGAATGGACGCTGCTCATCATTGGAATTGTCTATGTCTTTGAAACAACTTCGGTTATGATGCAGGTTTCTTATTTCAAATTGACCGGCGGCAAACGTATTTTTCGGATGACACCAGTTCATCACCATTTTGAACTGGGAGGTCTATCAGGGCATGGTAAAGCTTGGAGTGAATGGAAGGTCGATTTCTTTTTCTGGGGAATTGGTCTTGTAGCTAGCTTACTAACACTTGCAATTTTATATTTATAAGAGAAACGAGGTGGGGACAATATTATTTCTGCCTCGCTTTTTTGTGACGAAAACTTCGTCCCTACCTCACTAGTCTTCTAGATTGCTGAATAACCCCCCTCTGAGAGAGGAGGTTAGAAACTAAAAAATGCAAATTTTATCTCTGGATGTCTCTTTTTTTGTTTTAAATAGCAGAAAATCCGAAAAATATATTAAAAAATCATGATTTTTCTTGTACTTATACGAAAAAAGTGTATAATAGGTTCAATATTTAGTTGAAGGAGGGGAGTAGTTGCTATCTTCATAAAGTAGAATGGCTTATTTTTTAGTTTTAAAAGAATGTTTATTCAATTTGAGCAAAAGGATAAAATTTGTTATTTTTGTTTTTTATGTATTTTGAGGCTTGTTTTAATCATATTATGCAGCAAATAACTATTATTTTAAATAAATAATATTTTCTGTCAAAAGATAGCTCTTTACTTTTTGAAAATATTTCGGCATAATATTCAATGTAACAAGATGTGACATTAGAGGAGGTTTATCTATGAAATCATCAAAATGGATTATTGCAACAGGAGTTGTGCTAAGCGCTGGAATCCTATTATCAGGTTGTGGCAAGTCAGCTTCTAGCACATCAACTTATTCATACGTGTATACACAAGATCCAGACACGCTAAATTATCTGATGGCGAATCGTGCGACAACTTCAGATGTTGTGACTAACTTAGTTGATGGATTATTGGAAAATGACCAGTACGGAAATTTAGTTCCGGCGCTTGCTAAGTCATGGACAGTCTCCAAAGATGGCTTGACATATACGTATAAATTACATAAAGATGCTAAATGGTACACATCAGAAGGTGAAGAGTACGCAAGTGTAAAAGCGCAAGACTTTGTAACTGGCTTGAAATACGCCGCAGATAATAAATCAGAAGCCCTTTACCTCGTTCAAGATTCTGTCAAAGGTTTAGATGCTTACATCAAGGGTGAAACGAAAGATTTTTCAACGGTTGGAGTAAAAGCTCTAGATGACTATACAGTACAGTATACACTCAGCCGTGCAGAGACTTATTGGAATTCAAAAACGACCAATAATATCCTCTTCCCAGTTAATGCAGATTTCTTGAAATCACAAGGAAAAAAATTTGGTTCTGTAAAACCAACCAGCATTCTATACAATGGTCCTTATCTATTGAAGTCTCTGACAGCCAAGTCTTCTATGGAATTTGCTAAAAATCCTCATTACTATGATAAAAAGAATGTTCATTTGGATAACATTAAATTGACATATTATGACGGCTCTGACCAAGAAGCCCTTATCCGTAACTTCACAGATGGTGCCTATAGTGCAGCTCGTCTTTATCCAAATAGCTCTAGTTTTGCTTCTGTTAAGAAACAATATGCTAACAATATCATCTATAGTTTGCAAGATGCGACCAGCTACTATTATAACTTTAATTTAAATCGTCAGTCCTATAACCATACATCGAAGAAAACAGATGCTCAAAAGGCTGCGACCCAAGAAGCGGTGCTAAATAAAGCTTTCCGTCAAGCTATCAATTTTGCCTATAATCGTACTTCTTATGGTGCACAAAGTAATGGGAAAGACGGAGCGACAAAGGTATTGCGGAACACACTCGTGCCACCAACATTTGTTTCTATCGGTGATAAAACGTTTGGTGATGTTGTGTCTTCTAAGCTGGTAAACTATGGCTCAGAATGGTCAAACATGAATTTGGCCGATGCACAAGATGCTTATTACAATCCAGAAAAAGCTAAAGCAAAGTTTGCTCAAGCTAAAGCAGAACTGCAAGCAAAGGGTGTTCAGTTTCCTATCCACTTAGATGTACCAGCTGATCAGACAAGTAAAATTGGTGTTCAATGGGAAAGTTCCATGAAACAATCTGTTGAGTCTGTCTTAGGCACAGAAAATGTTGTCATTGATATTCAACAAATGAGTTCAGATGAATTAAATAATATCAGTTATTTTGCTAATACAGCTGCTCAAAAGGACTATGATTTGTATAATGGTGGTTGGTCTGGTGACTATCAAGACCCATCTACTTATCTAGATACTTTGAATATAAAAAATGGTGGTAGTTTACAAAACTTTGGTCTGGAACCAGGTCAAGAAAATGATAAGATCAAGGCAGTTGGACTGGACACATATACAGAGATGCTAGCAGAAGCAAATGCTGAAACCAACGAAGCTACACGCTATGAAAAATATGCCGAGGCGCAAGCATGGTTAATTGATAGTGGCTTGACAATGCCAAACCTCTCTCTTGGAGGAACACCATCTGTGACGAAAACAGTTCCATTTAGCCGTTCTTATTCATTAGTTGGAATCAAAGGTGCTTCAAGCAGTTATTTCAAATATGTCAAACTGCAAGACAAAATTGTAACAACAAAAGAATACGAAAGTGCTAAAAAGAAATGGCTAAAAGAAAAAGAAACCTCTAATAAAAAAGCGCAAGATGACTACGAAAATCATGTGAAATAAAACAAATGTAAGAAACTTCTATGAACGATAAGCTTCGTAGGAGTTTCTTTTTGTTGTTCCTATCTAAAGAACCTATATTGAAGAAGTCTCAAATAAGAGTTGGCTTTAGGGAGTGATTTTAAGTGCTGACAGATACATTTTTTCAAAAAAATTCTTGACAAGGAGTTTCTATTCTGTTATACTAATAAGGTACCCAATCGCGGGGATGGCGGAATTGGCAGACGCGCAGGACTAAGGATCCTGTGACCGCTTTAGGTCGTGAGGGTTCAAGTCCCTCTCTCCGCATCAGGTAAGCTGGCTTCGGCCGGTTTTTTTGTTTCATTATTTTTGAAATGTGAGGAAAGAAAAACAGTTTTATAAGAGAAAGCGCTTAAAAGATTAGGAAATGCTGGTATTTTTTCCTAAAAAGTGATAAAATAAACAATGTAAATGGGAAAACCCATAAAAATAAATAGGAGGCCTAATACTAATGGCAATCGTTTCAGCAGAAAAATTTGTCCAAGCAGCTCGTGACAATGGTTATGCAGTTGGTGGATTTAACACAAACAACCTTGAGTGGACTCAAGCTATCTTGCGTGCAGCAGAAGCTAAAAAAGCTCCAGTTCTTATCCAAACTTCTATGGGTGCTGCTAAATATATGGGTGGTTACAAAGTATGTAAACTTCTCATCGAAAACCTTGTAGAATCAATGGGAATTACTGTACCAGTTGCTATTCATCTTGACCATGGTCATTATGAAGATGCACTTGAATGTATCAAAGTTGGTTACACTTCAGTTATGTTTGATGGTTCTCATCTTCCAGTTGAAGAAAATCTTGAAAAAGCTCGCAAAGTTGTTGAATTTGCGCATGCAAATGGCGTGTCAGTAGAAGCTGAAGTTGGTACAATCGGTGGTGAAGAAGATGGTATCATCGGTGATGGTGAATTGGCTCCAATCGAAGATGCAAAAGCAATGGTTGAAACTGGAATTGACTTCCTTGCAGCAGGTATTGGTAACATTCATGGACCATACCCAGCTAACTGGAAAGGCCTTCACCTTGACCACTTGCAAAAATTGACAGAAGCTGTTCCTGGATTCCCAATCGTACTTCACGGTGGTTCAGGTATTCCTGACGACCAAATCCAAGCAGCTATCAAATTGGGTGTTGCTAAGGTAAATGTAAACACTGAATGTCAAATTGCATTTGCAAAAGCTACTCGTAAATTCGTTGCTGAATACGAAGCAAACGAAGCTGAATACGATAAGAAGAAACTCTTTGACCCACGTAAATTCTTGAAACCAGGTTTCGAAGCAATTACAGAAGCTGTTGAAGAACGTATTGACGTATTTGGTTCAGAAGGTAAAGCTTAATCGCTTACTAAATAAACAAGAAAATCTCGCCTTGTGCGGGATTTTTGTTTTTCTTTGAGTTATTTGATTGAATGTAGTGTGGGATTTATTATTTTTTCTTTTCCTCTTGACAAATCAAATTTGCATGCTAGAATAGATTTATACGTTTATTTCGCCGATTTAGCTCAGTTGGTAGAGCAACGCACTCGTAACGCGTAGGTCGTAGGTTCAAGCCCTATAATCGGCATTATTGAAGGTCTTCATTGAATTGAAGGCTTTTTTTGTTATTTATAAAGTGTTGTTGCGTAAAAAGGTGCTAGAATCTGGTCAACTTATGAAAAAGCAAGGAAGTTATTCAGATTTCACGACCATTTGCGTCTCGAAATGAACCACTTACTGAAAACCGCTTGAATTTCACGAACCAATTGTTATAATAAAATAAAGAAAAACGAGGGGAGCGTTTATGAAAATTCGAGTTGAGCTAGATTCTAATCTGGAAGAAGCAGAAATTGTCATTAAGGCACCTCGCTTTGATGAACAGATAGAGCGCATTCAGCGTTCTCTGGAAGAAGTTGCTAAGCCGTCTATTCTTTTTTACAAAGATACGAGCGAATATTATGTTGATTTAGCAGATATTCTCTTTTTTGAGACAGAGGGAAATAAGATTTTTGCGCATGCTCGAAATAATGCTTATGAAGTCAAACTGAAATTGTATGAGCTGGAAGAATGCTTGCCGCGGTATTTCTGCCGTATTTCTAAGTCAACGATTACGAACATTAAAGCAATTTATTCATTAGAGAAGTCTTTTTCAGGGACCAGCAGTATTCGCTTTTATGATACCCATAAGCAAGTGCATGTGTCTCGGCATTATTTTCAATTCTTAAAAGAAAAATTAAGTGAAATGAGGTAAATATTATGAGAAAAACATTGTTTGGAGTGGGGCTTTTGGTATTGGCAGGTTGGGTGCTACTACAAGGAAATTTTGGTATTCCAGTTATGGATTTCAATTTTTGGCCCATTCTCGTGGTGCTGGGCTTCGCTTACTTTGCGATTGAAAATTTTTGGAGAGGAAATTTATCTGGTGGGGTTATTTTAGCCATTATTTCCTTAATCGTTGCAAATAGTAGCTATCACTTTTTGCCAATCTCATCTGGAACGATTTTTTTAGCAGGGATTCTGGCTTCTATTGGTATTGGCTTAATTTTCAAACCAAAACGGATTTGGGGTGTTTATCGTGGTTCAAATGCTCATCGCACTATAAATGGGGATATTAATTTTGGAAGTGGTACGCGCTACATCAATTCGGAAGATTTTACCTATGAAACGCTAGATTGTACCTTTGGTAATGCCACAGTTTATTTTGACAATGCCACGATAAAAGGCGATTCCGCTACCTTTGATGTTGATGTATCTTTTGGGAATGCAACGTTATATGTGCCTAGTAATTGGCGTGTGGAGTTGGATGTAGACAATGCTTTCGGCACAGTTACCAATCCCCGTAACATCAATGAGAAAGACAAGACCCTCTATGTAAAGGGAGATGTATCTTTCGGTCGTTTGGGAATTATCTATATTTAAGACTGATGGATTGGGCTGCCTTGGCTAAATTTTGAAATATAGAGAAAATAGTCTTGCAAAATCTTAAAAATTGTGATAAAATTTTACGGTATGTGGTATAAAGCCCGTGAAACTAATCAGGAGGACAAGTATAAATGGCAAAAGTATGTTACTTTACAGGTCGTAAAACTGTATCAGGAAACAACCGCTCTCACGCAATGAACCAAACAAAACGTACTGTGAAACCAAATCTTCAAAAGGTGACAATCTTAGTTGATGGTAAACCTAAGAAAGTTTGGGCTTCAGCACGTGCCCTTAAATCAGGCAAAGTTGAACGCGTTTAATTTATGAAGAATCGGACCTCTGGGGTCCCTTTTCTTTTTGTACAAGAAAATAGATTTTTTAGGACAAGGAAACCCCCAAACATTGACTGAATACTTTCTAATTATGTACTCTCTCTTTTACAGTCCGCGTAAAATATGGTAAAATAAACTATAAAATACTTTTGAGGTAGAAACTATGACTGTAAAAATCAATACAAAAGATGGTCAAATCGAACTGACAGATGATGTCATTGCGACAATTGTTGGTGGGGCAGCAACTGAAATTTTTGGTGTTGTTGGAATGGCCAGTAAAAATGCCATTAAAGATAATTTCCAAGCTTTATTAGGCAAAGAAAATTATGCGAAAGGCGTTGTAGTAAAAACAACGGAAGAAGGTAGCATTGCTGTTGATGTTTATACAGTTTTGAGCTATGGTACCAAGATTAGTGAAGTGTCTAAAAATATTCAAGAGCGTGTGAAATTCAGTCTTGAAAATCAGCTTGGAATTACTGCTGAAACAGTAAATGTCTATATCCAAAATATTAAAGTTGTAGGAGAATAATCGTGTCAAATATTACTACTAGTTTATTTCAAGAAATGGTGCAGTCTGCATCTACTCGTTTGAATAAACAAGCTGAATATGTCAATTCTTTAAATGTTTTTCCTGTGCCAGACGGTGACACAGGTACCAATATGGGAATGACCATTGAAAATGGTGCAAAGGAAGTTGCGGACAAATCTGCTTCTACTGTTGGTGAAGTGGCTGGAATTTTTGCAAAAGGTCTCTTAATGGGTGCGCGTGGGAATTCGGGTGTTATCACGTCTCAGCTTTTCCGCGGCTTCTCTCAAAGTGTGAAAGAGAAGGAAGAATTAACGGGACAAGATTTAGCCCTTGCTTTTCAGTCTGGAGTGGAAGTAGCCTACAAAGCTGTGATGAAGCCGGTTGAGGGAACGATTTTGACCGTTTCTCGCGGAGCTGCAATTGGTGCCAAGAAAAAAGCAGAAGAGACAGATGATGCTGTCGAGGTCATGAAAGCAGCTCTTGATAGTGCTAAGGTGGCTCTTGCTAAAACACCAGACATGTTGCCAGTCTTAAAAGAAGTCGGTGTTGTGGACTCTGGTGGTCAAGGTCTTGTTTTCATTTATGAAGGCTTTTTGTCAGCATTGACAGGCGAATACATTGCGTCTGAAGAATTTCAAGCAACGCCTGCAACTATGACAGAAATGATCAATGCAGAACACCATAAGTCAGTAGCTAGTCATGTGGCAACAGAAGACATCAAATATGGTTATTGTACGGAAATCATGGTAGCCTTGAAAAAAGGTCCAACGTATGTTAAAGAATTTGACTATGATGAATTTCGCAACTACTTGAATGAACTGGGCGACTCACTTCTTGTCGTAAATGATGATGAAATCGTAAAAGTTCATGTTCACACGGAAGACCCAGGTTTGGTCATGCAAGAAGGCTTGAAATACGGAAGTCTTGTCAAGGTCAAAGTAGATAATATGCGCAATCAACACGAAGCGCAGGTTGAAAAAGAAGAGCGTGAAAATAGCCAGCCAACAGAAGAAAAAGAATATGCAATCATTGCTGTCGTTGCAGGAGAAGGATTGTCAGACATCTTTAAAGCGCAAGGTGTGGACTACATCATCTCTGGCGGGCAAACGATGAATCCTTCAACAGAAGATTTCATCAAGGCAGTTGAACATGTGAATGCTCGTCATATCATTATCCTGCCAAACAACAAGAATATCTTCATGGCGGCGCAATCAGCGGCTGAAGTGATTGAACAATCTGCTGCAGTGATTGAAACAAGAACAATTCCGCAAGGTTTGACTAGTTTGTTAGCTTTTGACCCAAGCAAATCTATTGAGGAAAATCATGATCGGATGACTGCTGCACTTGCAGATGTTGTCAGTGGTAGTGTGACGACAGCTGTCCGTGATACAACGATTGACGGTCTTGAAATTCATGAAAATGATAATTTAGGTATGGTAGACGGAAAAATTGTTGTTTCCAATCCAGATATGCTGACGACATTGAATGAAACGTTCAGTAAAATGTTAGATATGGATAGTGAAATTGTGACGATTTACATCGGTGAAGATGGAAGTGAAGACTTGGCCAATGAATTAGCGCAAGACATTACTGAAAAATTTGAAGATGTAGAAGTAGAAATTCACAATGGCGGACAGCCAGTTTATCCATATCTCTTTAGTGTTGAATAAATAGAATAACTGATGAAAAGGACGACTTGAGAGAGTCGTCTTTTTTATGACATTTGTCATGTTGAGCGATGACAAAATCATCTAGTGGCGATAAAAGAGTTGAGCTATAATGAAAGTAACAAGAGGAAATGTAGAGTTAGAAACCAAGTCTACAACCTGTTTTATTCTTCTTGCTGCAAGTAACTCTGTGGTAATTCAATCGTTGACCAGAAACTTTCCTGAGCCAATTGCTAGGAGTTCTGCATGGGTTGTATTTCCACCAAAGAAATAATGAGGAGAAAAAGATGAAGCTGATTGAGGTGAACCATTTATCTAAAAAGATTCATGGAAAAGATATTTTGAAGGATATTTCTTTTACGATTAACGATGGAGAATGTGTGGCGTTGATTGGTCCGAATGGAGCTGGGAAAACGACTCTCATGGATTGTTTGCTAGGGGATAAATTTCTTACGAGTGGACAGGCTAGTGTTCGAGGATTAAAGCCAACAGATGAGCAATTACAGCAGATGGTTGCTATTTTGCCACAAGAAAATACAGTAGTGGAAGATCTGAAAGTGAAAGAACTATTGAACTTTTTTCAAAATATTTACCCAAACAGTCTAACCAATCAGGAAATTGATGCTCTTTTAAAATTTACGGATAAGCAAAAAGAACAGTTGGCTTCTAAATTATCAGGTGGTCAAAAACGCTTATTTTCCTTTATTTTAGCTCTTATTGGTCGTCCGAAGATACTTTTTTTAGATGAACCAACTTCTGCTATGGATACGTCAACTCGCCAGCATTTTTGGGAAATTGTGGATGAATTGAAGAAAAAGGGTGTGACTATTATTTATTCTTCTCACTATATTGAGGAAGTGGAGCATACAGCAGATCGTATTTTGGTTTTGCATAAGGGCGAATTGATTCGTGATACGACGCCTTATGCCATGCGCAGCGAAGAACAAGAAAAACACTTTACTATTCCGCTTTCTTACCAAACTATTTTGGAAGGGTTATCTGAAGTGACCGAAGTTGAAATCAAGCAAAATGCTCTGTCCTTGGCAACTAGAAAGGCTGGTCAAGTGTGGCAAGTCTTGGTAGATAATGGCTGTACGATTGAGGAAGTAGAAGTACGCAACCGGACACTATTAGATAGTATTTTTGAGACAACGCAAGAGTAAAAGGAGATGTATCATGAAAAATATGACCAGTTTAATGAAGGTTGAATTGATTTTAATGAAGCGGCAGGCCGCTTATTACCTCTTGTCTATTGGTTTGCCTAGTGTCTTTTATCTGATTTTTTCAGGCGTGATGTCAATCGACACACCAACCAGTGTACTTCGACTATATCTCTTTTCAATGACGGTTTTCAGTATCATGTCTAGTGCTTTCTTTAGTATTCCCAGCTCCTTGCAATCTGATAAAACCAATAATTGGCAAAAAATGATTCAGCACTCACCTGTTTCTATGGTAGAATATTATATATCCAAACTTTTCAGTGCCTTACTGACTTTCCTTCTTTCCATAGTCGTTGTTTTTTCTGTTGGGTATTTTGTTCGTGGAGTCAGTCTTCCTACAATGGATTGGTTAATCATCGCCCTAATTATCCTATTCGGAAGTTTGGTTTTCATCGCCATGGGAGTATTAGTGAGTTTGCTTCCCAGCGCTCAGCTTATGTCTGTTGTGGGGAATATTGCCTATATGGCTTTGGCAGTCCTAGGTGGTCTTTGGTTTCCTTTGAGCATGTTCCCAGCCTGGCTTCGCTCTATCGGTAAATTGATGCCTAGTTATCAACTCATGCAGGTTGTATCTTCTTATTTGGAACATCGTGAGTTTAATGCCATTGCAGCACTGATTGTTCTGGTTTACACAGTTGGTGTCAGTCTGGTGGTTCTTCAACTTAAAAAACGGATTGAGGTAAAATAAATTTATGTGGAAAAAACTAAAAAATATTCACTATATGTTTCATATTGCTTTAGTTTTTATTGTATTTCCAATAGCGGGTGTCATCGGTGGGGACTACTCGCTTTTGCTCTTGTTGTGGACAGTATTTTTTATCGGAGCTTATTACAATCTTCTACTCGATAATCATCCGTTTCATCAGTGGCTGTCTTGGTGGATAATGATTGCCTACATTTTTTATAGTTCTATTTGGCTAAATCCAAGTTTTGTTTGGTACATCTTTTATCTATCAAATCTACTAATCTATCACTTTAATGAAATTCCATTTAAATCTTGGCGCTTTTGGACCTTTTTTACCTTACAGCCAATCATTCTGTTTTCTATTTTTCTGAAAAATCCGAGTGATTTATCCTATCTGATATTTTTGATTGCGACCTTTTTATTTGCTGATTTATTGACCTTCGGATTGTATCGCATGCAGGTGGCTGAATTGCTTCAGGAGGAAAAAAGAAAGCAGAATGCTCAACTCAATCTGTTCCTAGCTGAAAATGAGCGCAATCGTATTGGACGAGACCTACATGATAGTCTAGGACATACATTTGCTATGCTCAGTGTCAAGACAGAATTAGCACAACAGTTTCTTCAAATGAAATCCTATGAGAAAGCTGGTAAAGAATTGCAGGAAGTGCATGAAATTAGCAAGCAGTCTATGGCAGATGTGCGACGGATTATTGATAATCTAAAAACACGAACCTTGGATGAGGAGTTAGTGACTATTCAGGCTATGCTGGAAATGAGTGGGATTCAGGTACAAGTACAGCGTCAACTCAATATTGCTAGTATCGCACCAAATATTCAATCAAGTTTAAGTATGGTTTTACTAGAATTAGCAACGAATATCATCAAGCATGCTCATGCAAGCAGTTGCCAAATTCATTTGTATTCTGAAAAAAATCGGTTAATTACAGATGTTGAGGATAATGGGAAAGGTTTCAAAATTGTCACAGGAAAAGAGTTGCATTCCATTCGGGAGCGTGTGGAAGCATTGTCTGGACAAGTAGAGGTTTTAAGTTATAAACAGCCAACTATGATTCGAGTAAACTTACTAATGGAGGGATACAAATGAAATTGTTAGTAGCTGAAGATCAAAGCATGCTACGGGATGCTTTGTGCCAATTGCTAGAAATGCAATCAGATGTGGAAACAGTTCATCAGGCTTCTAATGGGCAGGAGGCAATGGCCTTGCTGCAATCTCAAAAGATAGATGTAGCTATTTTAGATGTGGAAATGCCTAAGCAAACAGGGCTGGATGTGTTGGAATGGGTCAAGGTGCAGCAGTCAACCGTCAAAGTCGTTATTGTCACCACATTTAAACGTCCTGGTTACTTTGAGCGAGCGGTCAAAGCAGATGTAGATGCCTATGTTTTAAAGGAACGCAGTATTGCTGACCTCATGAAAACAATTCATACAGTATTAAAAGGGCAAAAAGAATATTCTCCTGAACTAATGGAAGCCATGATGACGAGTAAAAATCCCTTGTCCAATCAGGAAATTTTGGCTTTGCAAGCAGCAGCAAGAGGTCTGTCTAGTAAAGAAATTGCTCAAAAGCTTTATCTATCAAATGGCACTATCCGCAATTACATGTCAAGCATTCTAACGAAATTAGCAGCGGAAAATCGATTAGAAGCAGTTCGAATTGCGCAAGAAAATGGCTGGATTTAGTAAAGAGATTTAAAAAAACTTAAGCAAACTTATGGAGTGTTGCAACTATCGTTTCTGTTTGATAAACACTTATAAGTATGCTATAATCTTGGAAAAAGAAGATAGGAGTTTCATATCATGTTATTTTTAGTAGTACCAATTGTTGTTGTCGTACTCATTGTTATTCTTTTTAGTTCCTTATATGTTGTTCGTCAACAGTCTGTCGCGATTATAGAACGTTTTGGGAAATATCAAAAACTCAGTAATAGCGGGATTCATTTGCGTTTGCCGTTTGGTATTGACCATATCGCAGCGCGTGTACAATTGCGCCTCTTGCAAAGTGAGATTGTGGTTGAAACTAAGACACAAGACAATGTATTTGTCATGATGAACGTTGCGACACAATACCGTGTCAATGAAAATAACGTAACAGATGCTTACTATAAATTGATTCGCCCAGAAGCTCAAATCAAGTCTTATATTGAAGATGCATTGCGTTCATCTGTTCCTAAATTGACCTTGGATGAATTGTTTGAAAAGAAAGATGAAATTGCGCTTGAAGTCCAAAAGCAAGTGGCAGAAGAAATGTCTACTTACGGTTATATCATCGTAAAAACCTTGATTACAAAAGTTGAGCCAGATGCAGAAGTCAAGCAATCAATGAATGAAATCAACGCTGCCCAACGGAAACGTGTTGCTGCGCAAGAATTAGCTGAAGCTGACAAGATTAAAATTGTGACAGCCGCAGAAGCAGAAGCTGAAAAAGATCGCCTTCATGGGGTTGGTATCGCCGAACAACGGAAAGCAATTGTAGATGGATTGGCAGACTCAATTAAGGAATTAAAAGGTGCGAATGTTGAAATGAAGGAAGAACAAATCATGTCCATTCTTTTAACCAACCAATATCTTGATACATTGAATAATTTTGCAGATAATAAGGGAAATAATACAATTTTCTTACCAGCCAATCCTGACGGAGTAGAAAGTATCCGAACGCAAATTTTATCAGCTCTTAAAGCAAAATAAAGAATATTCTGAATTGTTTTATTCATCAAAATAGACAGCCTTTTCCATTGACAAAACAAACAAAAACCTTTACAATATTTAGTTAGAAATAATAAAATAGGAGAAGGAAATGGCTAAATCTAACTTTGAAAAAGTAGAATCAGTTGTTAGCTGGGTTCGTGATAAAAAAATCACGGGTTATCGCATCAGTAAAGAAACGAACGCTCGTGAAATGTCTATCATTGCCCTTGCTCAAGGCCGTGCTAAAGTGAAAAATATTTCATTTGAAACCGCTCTTGGATTGATTGATTTTTACGATAAAAACCACGAAAAGTTTGAAAACTAATAGTTGTATTTTTAGCAGGCTATCAGCCTGCTTTTTTTGTTTACAATTGTAAAATATTATAATTTTATATGGAAATAACAAATAATTATAAAGCAGAAAGTTTATTTATTCGATTCCTATCTAATTCTTTAGAATGAATATTTTTACAGAAAAATGATAAACCGCTTTCTACAATACAATCTATTTTAAAAAATATTCTTAAAAATTAGAGTTTTATTTTTAACAAGAAAATGTTCTAATGAATGTGTATTCAAACATTCTGTTTTGTTTGAATAAAAATTAGTTTTTCAATTGACTTCTTAAAGATTTTGAAGAGAAAATAAAGACGAGACTGGGACAAAAGTCCTTAACCTCGTCAGATTTGTATGAGTTTCTTGCAAGTCGCAGTGGTTGAGTGGGTTCTATGCGGTTGATAAATCAACCTTTACAGCCCTACTCAACTGTGTGGGGCTGTAAAGGTTGTGGATTATCGTAAGTAACGTTGTAAAAATTCTTTTGTGCGTTCTTTCTTAGGGTGAGTGAAAATGTCTTCAGGTTTGCCTTCTTCAGCAATGATGCCTTGGTCCATGAAAATGACACGATTGGAGACATCACGCGCAAACTCCATTTCGTGCGTGACAACAATCATGGTTAAGCCTTCTTGAGCAAGGCCTTTCATAATTTTAAGTACTTCACCGACCATTTCAGGGTCAAGCGCTGAGGTTGGCTCGTCAAATAAAATAGCATCTGGGTTCATGGATAAGGCGCGTGCAATAGCAACCCGTTGCTTTTGTCCGCCAGAGAGTTGTTTTGGTTTGGCTTGCCAGTAAGGTTGCCCCATACCAACTTTTTCAAGATTTTCTTTGGCGATTTTTTCGGCCTCTGCTCGTTCTCGCTTGAGAACAGTTTTTTGTGCGACAATGGTATTTTCAAGAACATTAAGGTTTTCAAAAAGGTTAAAGCTTTGGAACACCATACCGAGTTTTTCACGGTAATGAGTGAGGTTATAGTTTTCTTCTAGTACATTTTCACCACGGTAAAGGATTTCTCCGCCACTTGGCTCTTCAAGGAGATTGATAGAGCGTAAGAAAGTAGATTTTCCACTACCAGAGCTTCCGATGATAGAGATGACTTCTCCGGAGTGGACGGTAAGGGAAATATCTTTTAAGACTTCATTTTGTCCGTAGGATTTTTTAAGATGCTTGATTTCTAAAATGGTATCACTCATGCCTTTACTCCTTTCGTTTGCATTTGATTAGCGCCCGTTGTGTAATCATCTGTGTCAAAACGCCGTTCTACATAGCGGAGAATGCGTGTTACCGTAAATGTTAGGACAAAGTAGATAACGGCAATAATCGTAAAGGTTTGGAAATATTGGTAAGTTTGGGTGGCAATCGTATTTCCTGAGAAATAAAGTTCAACAACGGAGATAACATTCAGTACGGAAGTATCTTTGATATTGATGACAAATTCATTCCCTGTAGCAGGTAGAATATTGCGCACGACTTGAGGAAGGACAACTTTGCGCATGGTTTGGTTATGTGTCATTCCCAGAGCAGTTGCGGCTTCAAATTGCCCCTTATCAACAGCAAAGATTCCTCCGCGGACAATTTCACTCATATAAGCACCCGTGTTAATGGAAACGATAAAGATGGCTGCGATTGTACGATCAATGGAAACTCCAAATGCCTGTGCTGTTCCGTAGTAAATAACCATAGATTGAACAATCATAGGTGTTCCACGGAAAATTTCGATGTAGACATTCAGGAACCAACCGAATAAAGTTTGTAAAAGAGCGAGAGCTTTATTTTTGGCTGTAGGAGCGGTGCGGTAAACACCGATTAAGAGACCAATGATGAGCCCTGCAATTGTACCAGTAATGGAAATGAGAAGGGTTAAGCCAGCTCCGCGCAGAAATTGGGGCCAGTTGTCTTTCAGAATCTTTGTCACTTGTCCAAAGAAAGTAGTTTTATCTTTGCTGGTGTCAGTTTCAACAGGTTGGTTTTGAATCATCTTGTCCATTAAAGCGACTTGGTCTTTGGCACTGATTTTAGCGATAGCAGCATTGACTTGTTTTAGGCGATTGTCGTTTTTGCGCATTCCGATTGCAATCGTAGCATCCTCTTCATTAACTTCAAAACCTTTTTTGAACTGAATCATTTTAAATTTTGAATTAGCGGATTCTGCTGTGAGGGCTTCGGGACGTTCAGAAATGTAGCCGTCTATCACTCCTGACTCAAGTGCTTGGCGCATTTGAGCGAAGTCGCCCATTGCAGTTTCTTGTTTAGCACCTGTCAGTTGGGAAATCAAATTGTAGAGGTAGACACCTTGTTGAGAGGTGATTTTTGCTCCTTTGAAGTCCTTCAACGTTTTTGCATTAGCATAAGCTCCGTCTTTGTTGACCAATACCACAGGCTCACTGGTATAATAACTATTGGAAAATGCGATTTCCTTTTTCCGCTCAGCGGTTGGACTCATTCCAGCGACAATCATATCTAATTTACCTGATGTCAATGCAGGAATCAATCCATTCCAAGAAGTTTTGACCACTAACGGTTTTTTGTCCAATGCTTTTGCGACTTGTTTGGCGATTTGGACATCGTAACCGTTAGCATATTGATTGGTGCCTTCGATTTTGACGGCACCATTTTTATCGTCATCTTGCGTCCAGTTGAACGGTGCATAAGCCGCTTCCATTCCGATTCGCAAGTATTCATCGGCTTGAGCTCTATTTGCAAATCCGAAACTAAGCAGCAGAAGTGCAAATAGAGATAAGAATAATTTCTTCATATTTTCTCCTCATCTAAAAATAGCTTCTTTCTATTGTACCGAAAAATGACATGCTTTTCAATATTGGGGAAACCCTTGCTTAAAAAAAATGGTATAATAAAGGCAATCAGTATAAGGAGATTACTAGATGAAAAAGTTTTTTTGGAGTATCATAATTTTTTTCTCATGTTTGTTCTTCAGTCAACGAGTCTTGGCGGTGAGTTATGATATTGAATCCTATAAAGGCAATTTACAGATTCATTCTGATAATACAGCGACATTTGTTGAAACAGTCACTTACCATTTTTCAAGCGACTACAGAGGACAAATCATTACTTTGGGGACGTCTGGTAAAGTTCCTCTGGGCTTTGACGTGGAAGGAAAGCCGATGATTCTAGCTTTAAGAAATGGACAACCAAAAACGGATATTACTGCTGTTCAGGAATACATTGCGGGTGGTTATAAATATAAAATTTATAATGCCGGTAATAAAGGAGACCGTGTAACCATTACGGTTACTTGGAAGTTGAAGAATATGTTGTTTGTCTACAATGATATTGTAGAATTGCACTGGATTCCAATTAGTGATTGGGATAAAAAGTTAAACAATGTAGAATTTCGGATTACTCCTCCAGCTACTTCACAACAGACCGAATTGTATGCTCACACGGGTTATTTTATGAAGCCAGCTCAAGTGACACGAGAGGGAGATAGCTATCTGATCCGTGTCGCTAGTATTGCTAAAAATAGAAATTTAGAATTTCATGCATATTGGGATCGATCGCTAGTAACTGTTCCTGAAAATAGTTTAGCTGTTACAAAACGCAATCGGTTGCAAGAGTTTCGTCAAGTTGAAAAGGAAGTTGCCACCAGTACAAAAAAATACCAGAGATTAGTAGACTGGGACTTACCACTTGCTTTGGTATTGGTTGGTCTAATTAGTTTGGTTTTTTACATTATTTTTCATCTTAGAACAAAATCCCGTGTAACGTTTCCTAAGCGTGCTCGTTTGTATGAAATACCGCAATATTTGCCACCAATGGTCATTGCTTCCAATGTTTATTCGGTAGATTTGACAGAATTGGATCCGACTGAGCGACAAGCTACATCTCTGAAATTTGAAAATCTTGTCCAAGCTACTTTATTAGATTTGATTGATCGAGGCAATCTTGTTTTTACAGACGATACGAAGCAACCAAGGCTGCAAAGAGTGACGGATAAAGGTTTATCGGGTTTTGAAAAAGAATTTTTAAAAATGGCTATGGGCAACAACCAGCAGCTTCTTGTAAAAGAGCTATTTTCAGACTTTAAAATTGATAAGAAAGTGTATAACAGAGGTGAGGAAGCTGTCCGTAAAGCGGGCAACAGGGTAAAAAATCTCTTAAAATGTTATTTGAAGAATATTACAGAAAATGTGCATGAGATTATTGAGCGGGAGCAATTGCCAAATAATTACCGCCCAGTTGCTAAAAAGGAAATCTTGTATTTATATCTTTCAATCTCCTTGATGGCACTTATTATGGTTGCTTCTCTTGGCGTTTTGGCTTGGATTTTCTTGGAGTATGGACTCGTATTTTATCAATTTGTAGTTAGCATCTTCATTTCTGGCAGAATGCTGTATTACCTTTTGAGAAAATGCAAAATGGTGAAACGTGATGGAGTCCTAAATGAAGAAGGTGCTGAAAACTATTATTATTGGAAGAGTTTTGCCAATATGCTGCGTGATATTGCTCATTTAAAGGACACAGAAGTTGACGGAGTCATTTTATGGAACCGATTATTGGTTTATGCTACTATGTTTAATTGTGCTGATAAGGTGACCAAGGCTATGAAGCTACGTAAAATCACAATTGACAATCCGTCTATGAATGCTTTTGTTTATCAGGATATGTCGTATACCTTCCATACTAGCTCCCACGCTTTTGTTAGTTATGGCTCAGAAGCCAATTCAGCTAGTAGCTTCACTGTTTCATCAGGTGGTAGCAGCGGAGGCGGCTTCACTGGTGGAGGTGGTGGAGGTGGAGGCGGTGCTTTTTAAAAAGTGCCTCTATTCTCTCACTTGAAATTATGCTATAATGAAACAAATCAACCTTAGGAGAAGAACATGTTTATCATTGAAATTTTAAAATCCATCATCTTTGGGATTGTGGAAGGAATTACAGAGTGGTTGCCTATTTCTAGCACAGGTCACTTGATTTTGATACAGGAGTTTATCAAGTATAAAAATCAGAATACTGCCTTTATGGAAATGTTCAATGTCGTTATCCAATTAGGAGCAATTTTAGCAGTTGTAGTGATTTATTTTGATAAATTAAATCCGTTTAAACCGGGAAAGACAGCGCATGAAGTGCAGAAAACATGGCAATTATGGGCAAAAGTAGTGGTTGCGGCTGCACCTGCTGCTATTATTGGTTTGCCTTTAGATAGTTGGTTTGATGCTCATTTTTATAACTTCATTTCTGTTGCTTGTATGTTGATTATCTATGGTGTTGCTTTTATTTTACTGGAAAAACGTAATAACAACGTAGAACCGACAATTACCAGCTTAGATCGCTTGCCTTATAAAACTGCTCTCTACATTGGGTTATTTCAAGTATTGTCGCTTTTCCCAGGAACAAGTCGTTCAGGAGCAACCATTGTAGGTGGGCTTTTGAATGGGACCAGTCGTTCTGTGGTGACAGAGTTCACTTTCTTTTTGGGAATTCCTGTCATGTTTGGTGCCAGTGGTTGGAAGATTTTGAAATTTATTATCAAAGGAAACACACTTGGATTTGGGCAGTTCTTCTTGCTGCTTGTAGCAATGGGTGTTGCATTTGGGGTTAGTCTCTATGTCATTCGCTTCTTGACAGACTATGTGAAAAAGCACGACTTTACGATCTTTGGGAAATATCGTATCGGACTCGGTGTTTTGCTTATCGTGTACGGAATCTTTAAAGCTATTTTTTAAGTATTCAAAACTCAACAGTTTTTGTTGAGTTTTTTATTGGTAAAAGAAAATGAGGTTGTCTATTTTTTGTAAAAAAACCGAAATTTTAGTATAATGAAAAGACTAGAAGTATGAGGTAATGCGATGGAAATGAAGCAAATTAGTGATACAACGATTAAGATCACAATAAAATTAGAAGATTTAGAAGAACGTGGAATGGAGATGGCAGATTTTCTCGTTCCGCAAGAAAAAACAGAGGAATTTTTCTATGCGATTTTAGATGAGTTGGAAATGCCAGAGAGCTTTTTAGATAGCGGTATGCTCAGTTTTCGTGTAACTCCTAAACCAGACCGACTGGATGTTTTTGTCACCAAGTCTAAGATTGATAAGAATTTGAACTTCGATGATTTGGCAGATTTACCAGATGTAGAAGAGCTGTCTCAAATGTCTCCAGATGAATTTTTAAAGACATTAGAAAAAAATATTTTTGAGAAAAGTAAAGACGATATGGAGGCTGTTCGTTCTTTGGAAATGGCGGAAGCAGACGATAACACAAGCACTTCTGATATGGAAGAGTCAGAGGAAAATAGTGATGAGCTTACTCAAAAATATATCTATTACATTTTGAAATTTTCCAGCCTGAAAGAAGCAATTGTTTTTTCTAAGACAGTAGATTATGCTGTCAATACTTCGGAGTTGTACAAAATGGACGATCACTATTATTTGACAATTCTGGTTGATATTGAGGGACACCCGAAGCGTTATCCAGCTTGGCTCCTTGCCTCTATGCGTGAACATGCAGAAGACACAGATGTGACGAGAGCTGTTTTGCAAGAACACGGTTACTTATTGCTTGTCAACGAGGCGGTTGCCAGTCTTCAAAAGGTTAAATGCTTATGATTCCCTTCCCTTTAAAATTCATTTTGGTGTTGCTTGGAACCTTTTTCATCGGTGTGATTCTCACGCCTTTGGTGCGTCTATTGGCATTTAAGATAGGTGCGGTTGATTATCCAAATGCACGAAGAATCAACAAAAAGCCGATGCCAAGCAGCGGCGGTTTAGCTATTGTCATTGCTTTTTCGGTTGCTACACTTGTTTTTATGCCGATGATTGTGCAAGCGACCTTTCATGGAAAGGGTTATTTTGATTATATTTGGCCGGTTGTCTTAGGAGGCGGCATCATTGCTTTAACAGGGCTTATTGATGATGTGAAAGAGTTGAAGCCTTTAGCAAAGATGTCAGGAATTGTGTTAGCTGCTAGTTTGATTTGGCTATTGACGGATTTCCGTTTGAATCATTTTAAAATTCCTTTTGGCGGGCCGCTACTACACTTTGCTCCTTGGCTATCTTTCATTTTGACGGTTATCTGGATTATTTCGATTACTAATGCCGTCAATTTGATTGACGGGTTGGACGGATTAGTGAGTGGTGTATCCATTATTTCGCTGGTGACAATGGGGATTGTTTCCTACTTTTTCTTGCCAGATCACAATGTCTTTCTAACCTTAACTATTTTTGTCTTGGTCATGTCTATTGCAGGCTTTTTCCCTTATAATTATCATCCAGCTATTATTTATCTAGGAGATACAGGAGCGCTGTTTATCGGTTTTATGATTGCAGTTTTATCACTTCAAGGTTTGAAGAATGCGACAGCTGTCGCTGTGATTACTCCGATGATTATTCTGGGTGTGCCGATTACAGATACCTTTTTAGCGATTGTCCGTCGAACTTTATCTGGGCAAAAGTTTTACACACCAGACAAGCGACATCTTCATCATCGGCTGTTATCCTTGGGCTTAACACATCGTGGGACAGTCTTGGTTATTTATGGCATTTCTATGATTTTTGCCATGATTTCTCTTTTGCTAAATGTTTCGAGCCGTATCGGTGGGACGCTGTTAATTATTGGACTACTTTTTGGAGTGGAACTTTTGGTAGAACTAATTGGTGTTCTGGGTCAAAATCGGACACCACTCCTTAATGTTCTTCGGTTCATTGGAAATTCTGCTTATCGAGAAGAAATCAGAACAAAGTTCAGAAATAGAAAAAAGAAGTAGACTCGCACTTAAACAAAATCAAAGCCTTTTTGGCTTTTTTTTGCTATACTGGTAAGGTAGATTATGGATATGAAGAAAGGAAAGTTTGCCATGTCTGTGTTAGAAATCAAAGACCTCCATGTAGAAATTGAAGGAAAGAAAATCTTAAAAGGAGTCAATCTGACTCTTAAAACAGGAGAAATTGCAGCCATTATGGGACCAAACGGTACGGGGAAATCCACCTTATCAGCAGCGATTATGGGAAATCCAAATTACGAGGTAACCGAGGGAGAAGTTCTCTTTGACGGTGTCAATATCTTAGAATTGGATGTGGACGAACGAGCTCGCATGGGGCTTTTTCTGGCTATGCAGTATCCAAGTGAAATTCCAGGCATTACCAATGCAGAATTTCTGCGTGCAGCTATGAATGCAGGTAAAGAAGACGACGAAAAAATTTCTGTTCGTGATTTCATCATGAAATTGGACGAAAAAATGGAACTACTCAATATGAAAGAAGAAATGGCAGAACGTTATCTAAACGAAGGTTTTTCTGGCGGTGAAAAGAAACGTAATGAAATCTTGCAGTTGCTCATGCTAGAGCCGACTTTTGCACTACTGGATGAAATTGACTCTGGACTAGATATTGATGCACTGAAAGTGGTGTCTAAGGGCGTCAATGCTATGCGTGGTGAACATTTTGGTGCTATGATTATTACGCACTATCAACGTCTGTTGAATTATATTACGCCTGATGTGGTCCATATCATGATGGATGGGCGTGTAGTTGCTTCTGGTGGTCCGGAATTAGCTGTTCGTTTGGAGCAGGAAGGTTATGCCAAATTGGCTGAAGAACTTGGCTTTGATTACCAAGAAGAAGTCTAGTCAACCTTTCTTTTTACTTAGAAAAGATAGGAGAATGAAATGACAAAAGAAACCATTAAACATTTTTCACAAATGCATGCGGAGCCTGAGTGGTTGGCAAATCTCCGTCAAGCTGCCTTTGATAAAATAGAAGAGTTGAAATTACCAGTTATTGAGCGGGTGAAATTTCACCGCTGGAACTTGGGAGACGGCACGCTGTCAGAAAGTGAAACTCTTACAAATGTACCTGATTTCACAGCGCTGAATGACCATTTGACATTGGTTCAGGTTGGAACACAGACTGTTTTAGAGCAATTGCCGACTGAATTAGCGGAGCAAGGAGTTATCTTTACAGACTTTTACACTGCTCTTGAGGAAATTCCAGAAATCATGGAAAAGTATTTTATGTCTTCAGTTAAATATGATGAAGATAAGCTGGCAGCCTACCATACAGCTTATTTCAATAGTGGAGCGGTGCTCTATATTCCAGATAATGTTGAAATCAATCAGCCCATTGAAGGCATTTTTTACCAAGACAGTGAAAGTGATGTACCATTTAATAAGCACATTCTAATTATTGCAGGGAAACACTCCAAGTTTACCTATTTAGAGCGCCTGGAGACCTATGGTTCTGGGACTGTTCCCGTGACTGCTAATATTACGGTGGAAGTGATTGCACAGGCTGGTGCTCAGATTAAGTTCTCAGCTATTGACCGTCTGGGGGAAAATGTGACAGCTTATATCAGTCGTCGGGGCAAGTTGGACGATGATTCAATGATTGACTGGGCAATCGGAGTCATGAATGAAGGCAATGTGATTGCTGATTTTGACAGTGATTTATTTGGGCGCGGAAGTCATGCAGATATGAAAGTGGTGGCTCTCTCTCGTGGTAAGCAGATTCAGGGGATTGACAGTCGCGTCACCAATTACGGCTGCAATTCGATCGGCAATATCCTCCAACATGGAGTGATTTTGGAAAAGGGAACGTTGACTTTTAACGGAATTGGTCACATTATCAAGGGAGCTAAGGGGGCAGATGCGCAACAGGAAAGTCGAGTGCTCATGTTGTCTGACAAAGCACGTTCAGATGCTAATCCTATTCTTTTGATTGATGAAAATGATGTCACAGCAGGGCATGCGGCTTCTATCGGTCAGGTAGATCCAGAAGATATGTACTATCTTATGAGTCGAGGGCTAGATCAGGCAACGGCAGAACGGTTAGTCGTGCGTGGTTTCTTAGGTTCTGTTATCGTTGAAATTCCAGTCAAAGAAGTCCGTGCTGAGATGATTGAAACTATTGATGAAATTTTGGCTAAGAAATAAAAGATAGGAAAAGAAATGTCTAAACTTGATGTAGAAATCCTTCAGAGGGATTTTCCAATTTTGGATCAAATCGTCAATGATGAGCCCTTGGTTTATTTGGACAATGCGGCTACAACCCAAAAGCCTACGCAGGTATTAGAGGCGATTGCAGCTTATTACGAGAAAGACAATGCCAATGTTCATCGTGGTGTTCACACACTAGCAGAACGGGCAACGGCAGCTTATGAAGCTGCGCGGGAACGAGTGTGCTCCTTTATCCATGCCGCTTCAACGAAAGAAGTTCTCTTTACGAGAGGAACGACGACTGGGCTTAATTGGGTGGCGCGTTATGCCGAAAGTGTCTTGCAGCGAGGCGACGAAGTGCTGATTTCCGTTATGGAGCACCATTCCAATATCATTCCTTGGCAGGAAGCCTGTAAGAAAACAGGTGCTAGATTGATTTATGCTTATCTGAAAGACGGTATGTTAGATCTCGCTGACTTTCGGTCGAAATTGACTGAAAAGACGCGATTTGTTGCTTTGGCGCATGTTTCTAATGTACTAGGTGTGGTGAATCCCATAAAAGAAATAGCAGAGTTAGTGCACCAGGCAAATGCTCTTTTAGTGGTGGACGGAGCTCAATCAGTTCCTCACATGAAGATTGATGTACAAGACTTGGACGTTGATTTCTTTGCATTTTCAGGTCATAAGATGCTAGGTCCGACTGGTATCGGTGTTCTCTATGGCAAAGAAGAGCTACTTGAGCAAATGTCGCCTGTCGAATTTGGTGGGGAAATGATTGATTTTGTCTATGAACAAGAAGCGACATGGAAAGAACTACCTTGGAAGTTTGAAGCAGGCACACCCAATATAGCTGGTGCTATAGGTCTAGCTGTCGCCATTGACTATCTGGACAAGATTGGAATGGAAACAGTTCATCAGTATGAGCAGGAATTGATAGCTTACGTATTTCCAAAATTACAGGCTGTTGAGGGGCTTACCATTTATGGTTCGGAGGACTTGACTCAGCGGTCGGGTGTTATTTCTTTTAATCTAGCTGGGCTTCACCCTCATGATGTAGCAACAGCTCTGGACTATGAAGGCGTGGCTGTACGGGCTGGACATCACTGTGCTCAACCTTTGTTGAGTTACCTAGGAGTGGCAGCAACTGTTCGGGCTAGCTTTTATCTGTATAATACCAAAGCCGATTGCGATAAGCTCGTTGAAGCTTTACAGAAAACAAAGGAGTTTTTCGATGGCACTTTCTAAATTAAATAGTCTTTATAAAGCAGTTGTGACGGACCATTCAGCTCACCCTCATCATCAAGGTCGTTTGGATGGAGTGGAGCAAGTGAATCTCAACAATCCTACGTGCGGTGATGTCATCAGCCTGTCGGTTCAATTTGATGAGCAGGGCATGATTGAAGATATTGCGTTTGTGAATTCTGGTTGCAGTATTTCTACAGCTTCAGCCAGTATGATGACGGATGTAGTCCTAGGGAAGACAAAGGAAGAAGCGCTAGCTTTGGCAGAAATCTTCTCCCAAATGGTGCAAGGTAAGGACGATGAGCAGCAAAAGGAACTAGGAGACGCAGCTTTTTTGGCTAGTGTTGCTAAATTTCCTCAGCGTATTAAATGCTCAACCTTAGGCTGGAATGCTCTTAAAAAGGCAATTGAGGAAGCTGGAAATTCTGAAAAGTTGAGTAAATGAAGCTAAAATAAATAAGCTGAGACAAAAGTGCTCAGCTTTCTTTGTTTATATCGTTAGCATTACAGACGCAGTAGCTAATTGCTAAAAGCACTGCGTTGAGGTTACGGATAGAGCTTGAAAAGCAAGTCTCAAGGCGATTTGCTTTTCAAGCTTGGAAGAGTACTTTTGACGAAAACTTTGTTTTCTTTATCTGCCACCTCAACAGTCTCTCAGGCTATTGAGCAACCTTGTGGGAATGAGACTACAAACTAAAAATTTTTGATTTTGAGTTTTGTCACATTCCCAATTACTATTGAATGAGCTATAATATGTTCTATATCAACTTTTACAGCCTATTTGTCATCAAGTTACATTTGCTTATTTCCAACCTCAAAAGGTTCCTCAAGTCTTTCGAGCTATGTGGAGATGAACGATGAAATCAAGCTTCTACGAAATACTGATTTCTATTTCGCTCGTTTATAATTTTTCATTGACATATTGTACGAATTCATTCCACCATGATTTGAGGAAGAAAGGACGACCAATTTTCTCCGCTGAAAGCATGGAAATAGTTGGTGGCTTCTTGTCAAGATAGCCTTTTCCAATCAAATCATTATCAGTATAGGTCAATTTCCCAACAACGACACCCTTTTTTAAAGGAGTGGGATAACCGTTTTTATCAGTTGTAAAATGAACAGTCGGTTTTTTATGATTGTATCTCCGCACAATGGTGAGTTTTTCACTAGCAACAGCAGTGACTTCATCTTTTTGCCCGTTAATGATGCGGGCAGAGCTTTTATTGTAGGCTTCACCTTTTTTCACAAGAGTTTGGACTGTGAATTGTTGATAAATATAGGTCATAAATCTAGTGGTAGCCGTAAAGCGGGCATTCTCATCCTCATCTGCATGATCAACATTGAGGAGAACCGTAATCAAACGCATCCCTCTTTGCTGGATTGTTCCGACAAAGGAAGAGCCCCCTTTATCAGAAGTTCCAGTCTTGAGGCCATCTACTCCGGCTCGAAAGGTGGGCATGTTTTCGAGCATGTGGTTGGACGATGTAAGCGTCATGCCTGCAAAGTTAGACGTAGCTTTTTGGGTGATTTCTAGAACTTCTGGGTAATCAAGGATTAAACGCCGAGCAATAATGGCAACATCATGGGCACTCATTTTATTTTCGTCTTCTTTTTCCGAACCAGGATAAATATGTTCTTCTCCTAAAACAGAATTATTCAGCCCAGAAGCATTGACGATAGTAGCATCTTTGATTCCCCATTGTTGCAATTTAGCTTTCATCAAATCCACAAATTTTTTCTCACTGCCAGCGACTTTTTCAGCCAAGGCAATTGCTGAGCTGTTGGCACTTACTATTAAAGAAGTTTCTAACAATTCTTCGACAGTATATTTTCTAGCTTCCAAAGGAACGTTACTGGTGTCCGGATTAACGGTTAGTTGATAAGGGTAGTCAGAAATATCTACGGAAGTTTGTAAAGTGAATTTTCCTTGATGAATTGCTTCATAGACTAAATAGGCTGTTAGTAGTTTAGTAATAGAAGCAATTTCAACTGGCTGATTAGCATCTTTTTCATATAAGATTTTTCCAGTTGCAGCATCAACTGCAATAGCATGCTTAGCACCTACTTCAAAGTTGTCCGCTAAAACTGTAGGAGCTAGGAAGATCAAGAGAGTCGTTACAAGAGTAATAATAAATTTTTTCATGGTCATCCCTTTTTTGTAAACTTATTATTATTGTATCATAAAATAAAGATAGCTTCATAGAAAAGGGAGGAAATAATAAGAGAAAAATATGATTCATTTTTATTTTTAAAGCAAGTTCTGGTATAATAGATAGGATAAGAGACGAATAGAGGAAAACATGAAATTTACAGAATTTAAGTTTAAAGATTACATTCAAGAGGCACTCAAGGATTTGAACTTTGTTGAGGCGACAGAAGTACAGGAAAAACTGATTCCAGTTGTCCTTGCTGGTCGGGACTTGGTGGGAGAGTCCAAGACAGGTTCAGGGAAAACACACACTTTCTTACTGCCGATTTTTCAAAAACTAGATGAAGGCACAGATAGTGTTCAGGTCGTTATTACAGCTCCTAGTCGTGAGTTAGCTAGGCAGATTTATCAGGCTGCACGCCAAATTGCTGCTTTTTCTGATAAGGAAATTCGAGTTGCTAACTATGTCGGTGGAACTGATAAAAATCGTCAGATTGGGAAATTGAGTTCCAGTCAACCACATATTGTCATTGGCACACCAGGACGCATTTATGATTTGGTCGAATCAGGTGACTTAGCCATTCATAAGGCGAATACCTTTGTAGTAGATGAAGCAGATATGACCTTGGATATGGGCTTTTTAGAAACAGTGGATAAGATTGCGTCCAGTTTGCCGAAGGATTTGCAATTTCTGGTCTTCTCTGCGACCATTCCGCAAAAATTGCAGCCATTTTTAAAAAAATATCTATCCAACCCGGTCATTGAGCAAATCAAAACCAAAACGGTTATTTCAGATACTATTGAAAATTGGCTGATTTCAACAAAAGGACGTGATAAGAATGCGCAGATTTATGAAATCACACAGCTCCTACAGCCTTATCTAGCTATGATTTTTGTCAATACTAAGACACGAGCGGATGAATTGCATAGCTATTTGACAGCGCAAGGTCTCAAGGTGGCAAAGATTCATGGGGATATTGCACCGCGGGAGCGAAAACGGATTATGAATCAGGTGAAGAACCTAGATTTTGAATACATTGTTGCGACAGATTTAGCTGCGCGGGGAATTGATATTGAAGGCGTTAGTCATGTCATTAATGATGCGATTCCGCAAGATTTGTCCTTCTTCGTTCACCGAGTGGGACGAACTGGCAGAAATGGTCTATCGGGAACAGCCATTACAATTTATCAACCGAGCGATGATTCAGATATTCGTGAGCTGGAAAAATTGGGCATTCACTTCATTCCTAAGATGATCAAAAACGGAGAATTTCAAGATACCTATGACCGCGATCGTCGTGTCAATCGTGAAAAAACGCAGGAAAAATTGGACACGGAAATGATTGGTCTGGTTAAAAAGAAAAAGAAGAAAATCAAACCGGGCTATAAGAAAAAAATCCAGTGGGCTGTCAATGAAAAACGCCGTAAGACAAAAAGAGCTGAAAATCGCGCACGCGGTCGTGCAGAAAGAAAAGCGAAACGTCAAAGTTTTTAGTCTTAAAATTTCTTTATCACTCTCATAAATAAAAACAATTATTCTTTATAGAACGAATGTGATAGACTAGTCTTGCTAGTCTATTTTTATCGTAGCAAATAATTGGTGAAATAAAAAAATTGTGATAGAATTAGACATTATCGAGAAAGGGAAGTTACTATGATTGTTACAACAGCGATTTTAACCTCTAATTGGTATCAAGAATTGGTTCAGAAGATTCCAGACGGACAGCTTTTTAGCTGGCGCTCTGTGTTTGACGGACTACCAAGAATTATCGAAAAATTACCAACAACACTACTATTGACCTTGGGAGGAGCTTTTTTTGGATTGATGTTGGCTCTCATTTTTGCTGTTGTCAAAATCAACCGTGTGAAAATTTTGTATCCTCTGCAGGCCTTTTTTGTTAGTTTTTTGCGAGGGACACCAGTGCTTGTTCAGCTCATGCTGACTTATTATGGGATTCCTTTGCTTCTGAAGGCCATCAACTTGCGATTCGGTACGGGTCTGAATATCAATGCTATTCCAGCCTATCTATTTGCCATTGTAGCTTTTGCTTTTAATGAAGCGGCTTACGCTAGTGAAACCATTCGAGCGGCGATTTTGTCTGTTGATGCTGGAGAAATTGAAGCGGCTCGTAGTTTGGGAATGACAAACAGACAAGTTTACCGCCGTGTTATTATTCCCAATGCAGCTGTGGTTGCCACACCGACCTTGATTAACTCTTTGATTGGCTTGACCAAGGGAACTTCTCTGGTTTTTAGTGCAGGAGTTGTTGAGATTTTTGCTCAAGCGCAGATTTTGGGTGGTGCGGATTACCGTTACTTTGAGCGCTTTATCTCGGTTGCTCTTGTCTATTGGGGCGTGAATATTGTGATTGAAGCATTTGGGCGGTTTATCGAAAAGAAAATGGCGATTGAAGCGCCTGATAATCTCAATCCACAAATACAGGCGAAAGGAGATGTTCGATAATGATTCGTATTTCAAATCTCAGCAAATCCTTTTCTGGACAAATGGTTTTAAACAGTCTTAGTTTAGAGATTCAAAAAGGAGAAGTGGTTGCTTTAATTGGTTCATCTGGTGCGGGGAAATCCACTTTCTTACGCAGTTTGAATTATCTGGAACAGCCAGACAGCGGCACGATTGCCATTGATGATTTTACTGTTGATTTTTCTACGATTAGCAAGGAAGAAATCCTAACCTTGCGACGAAAGTTAGCTATGGTGTTTCAGCAGTTTAATTTATTTGAGCGTCGGACGGCTTTGGACAATGTCAAAGAAGGTTTATTGGTTGTAAAAAAATTCTCAGACCAAGAAGCGACGAATCTTGCCAAAGAAGAACTGGCAAAAGTTGGTCTGTCAGACCGTGAAAATCACTATCCACGTCATCTGTCAGGTGGACAAAAACAACGTGTCGCTTTGGCGCGTGCGCTTGCGATGAAGCCAGATGTTTTGCTTTTAGACGAGCCAACATCAGCGCTTGATCCTGAACTAGTAGGGGAAGTTGAAAAATCTATTGCAGATGCAGCCAAGGCTGGTCAGACCATGATTTTAGTCAGCCATGACATGTCTTTTGTGTCTCAAGTGGCAGACAAGGTACTCTTTTTAGATAAGGGACACATCATTGAAATGGGTACTCCAGATGAAATAATGAACCATCCTAAAGAAGAACGCACAAAAGAATTTTTTGCCAGTTACAAACGGACATACATTTGATATAATAGAAAAAGAAGCCCAGTTGGCCTTGCTAGCTGGGTTTATTTTCAAGTTTGCGGCATTTGTTTTGAATGCCTTTAACAAAAATTAGGGAATAGAGGAGTGACTATGCTGTCTCGAGTTTTTTTACTCTATTTAGAGAGTTTGTTGATTACGGCACTATTGGTAGGGAGTTTTCTAGGATTATGGATTGGGCTTCGTGCTGTTCGGCGTGTTGATAAAACAATCAAAGATCGACAAGCTCATCTGTATGATATGCTATTGATTGCAGTGATGACGGTTCCGATTTTATCCTTTGCAATGATGGGGATTCTGCTTATCTTCAGAGCATAATGTTTGAAAAAAGAGCTTAATAACGTTAGAATAACAGTGATTACAATAAAGGAAGTAAATTTATGTACGACACAATTATTATTGGGGCTGGACCAGCAGGCATGACAGCTGCGCTTTATGCTGCTAGAAGTAATCTTAAAGTGGCTCTTTTGGAACGTGGCATTCCAGGCGGACAAATGAACAATACCTCAGATATTGAAAATTATCCTGGATATGCTAATATCAGTGGTCCAGAACTAGCCGAAAAAATGTTTGAACCGCTCGAAAATTTGGGAGTGGAGCATTTGTTTGGCTCTGTTGAAAAAATCGAACACCAAGGAGCAATAAAAAAAGTCTTTACAGAAGATGAGATTTTTGAAACCAAGACGCTTATTATTGCGACTGGAGCTGTTCATCGTCATCTAGGAGTTCCGGGTGAAGAAGAATTAAACAGCCGCGGGGTGTCTTACTGTGCAGTCTGTGACGGCGCCTTTTTTCGAGATGAAGATTTGCTTGTGGTCGGTGGAGGCGACTCTGCGGTGGAAGAGGCTGTATTTTTGACTCGTTTTGCAAAAACGGTGACGATTATTCATCGGCGCGATGAATTGCGAGCCCAAAAGTTACTGCAAGAACGTGCATTTGCCAATGAAAAAATTCATTTTATCTGGGATTCAGTTGTGAAGGAAATCAAAGGTGACAAGCGCGTTAGCAGCGTTATGGTAGAGAATGTCAAAACGGGTGAAATATCTGAACATGAATTTGGCGGTGTCTTTATCTATGTTGGTTTAGATCCAGTTAGTGAGTTTGCCAAAGATTTGGGCATTACCAATGAAGCAGGCTGGATTGTAACCGATAATCATATGAAAACGGCTATTTCTGGCATCTATGCTATTGGAGATGTTCGCGAAAAAGATCTTCGCCAAGTAACGACAGCTGTCGGTGACGGAGCGGTTGCAGGGCAAGAAGTCTACAAGTATATCACAGAGAATTTTTAGAGCGAAAGACCAAAATCATCTTGGTTCGTAGTCTCAGCCACGCAAGGCTTCTCAGCAGTCTCTCAGACTGTTTAGGTAGTGGATAAAAAACGAAGTGTTTGACAAAGGTATTCTTTCAAACTTGTAAAGCGAATGCCTTTAGACTTTCGTATCAGCCTCAATTGTACTCTAAATTGCCTAAGGGTAATAGAGTTTCTCCAAACGCACGATATAAACAAAGGAAGTTGAGCACTTGTCCCAGCTTCTTTTTGCTTAATAAAAACCCAGTAATGCATTGGAGGATTGGAAATGAAAGGGTTTCTTTTGATTTGTTCAATTCTCGTGCCCTCATAAATGACTAGTGAAATTGTCAGAATTGTGGTACAATAGAAAAGTTCATGTGAAAAGGAGGCTTCGTATGAGTGAAAAGAATTCTGAAAATAATAAAAATAAAATGGAACGTGGCTTAAAAAATCGTCATGTCCAAATCATTGCTATTGCTGGGACAATTGGAACGGGTCTCTTTTTGGGAGCAGGACGTTCGATTAGTCTGACAGGGCCGTCAATTATTCTCATTTACATGTTGACTGGCGTCTTTATGTATTTGATGATGCGGGCGATTGGAGAGATGTTGTATTATGATCCAGACCAGCACACATTTATCAACTTCATTACCAAGTATCTTGGGAATGGCTGGGGCTATTTTTCCGGTTGGTCCTATTGGATTTCTCTCATTTTTATCGGTATGGCAGAAATCACGGCAGTTGCACAATATGTCCAATTTTGGTTTCCGACTTGGCCGGCATGGCTGATTCAAATCGTCTTCCTTGCTGTTTTGAGTATGGTCAATCTGATTGCAGTCCGAGTTTTTGGTGAAGTTGAATTTTGGTTTGCCATGGTCAAGATTGTAGCGATTATTGCTTTGATTGTGACAGCGATTTTTATGGTGTTGACAGGCTTTAAAACGCCCAATGGTGTAGCCAGCATCAGCAATATCAGTCAAAATTTCCAATTATTTCCTAATGGTTTTATGAGTTTTGTCATGGGCTTTCAAATGGTCTTCTTTGCTTATCAAGCTATTGAATTTATTGGAATCACAACGTCTGAAACGGCAAATCCTCGGCAGGTATTGCCAAAGGCTATTAAAGAAATCCCCTTGCGGATCGTTCTTTTCTACGGTGGCTCTTTGCTTGCAATTATGGCGATTATCCCTTGGCGGGATTTAGCAACCACAGATTCTCCCTTTGTGATTGTTTTCAAGTTGGCAGGCCTTAAATGGGCTGCAGCTTTGATTAACTTTGTCGTATTGACTTCAGCTGCTTCAGCTTTGAACTCTACCTTGTATTCGACTGGGCGTAATTTGTATCAAATCGCACATGATTCACCTAATCGCTTTTTGAATGGAATCGGTGCTGGGAAATTATCCAGACAAAATGTTCCGCAAAACGCTATTTTGACCTCAGCGGTAGTGATTGCATTAGCTGCTTTTATTCAGGTGTTACCAGGAGTATCAGACTCCTTTGCTTTGATTACTGCTTCTTCATCAGGAGTTTATATTGCTATCTATGCACTCACTATGATTGCTCACCTGAAATACAGAAAATCAAAAGAATTTATGGCAGATGGCTATCTAATGCCAGCCTATAAGTTTCTCAATCCTCTTACTTTGCTCTTCTTTGCCTTTGTATTTATAACCCTCTTTTTACAAAAATCAACCGTTGTAGGAGCAATCGGTTCAGCTATTTGGATACTTGTATTTGGTATTTATAGCCAATTGAAATTTAAAGATAAATAATAATATAATAAAACCAAGGATAAATTTGCGACTTTTTTAAAGTTGTTCCAAATGCACCTTGGTTTTTAAGATGTTTTAAAACTGAAAATTTAAACAGCGCAATACAACAGAAAACTTGAGAATAGTTATTTAAACACCTAAAGTTGAACAAGATTTCCTCTTGCTCTTTTGATTTGTGGTATAATAAGTAAAAATATATCTTACAAGGAGTCGTTATGTATCCAGATGATAGTTTAACCTTGCATACGGATTTGTATCAAATCAACATGATGCAAGTCTATTTTAGAAGAAATATTCATAATAAACGAGCTGTTTTTGAAGTTTATTTTCGGAAAGAGCCCTTTCATAGTGGCTATGCGGTTTTTGCTGGTTTGGAGCGGATGGTTCATTATTTAAATCATTTGACATTTTCAGATAGTGATATTGCCTATCTTCGTTCTCTTGGCTATGATGAAAAATTTTTAGACTATTTAGCAAATTTGAAATTGGAATTAACAGTACGTTCTGCACAAGAGGGAGACTTGGTCTTTGCGAATGAACCCATTGTTCAAGTAGAAGGTCCTCTTGCTCAATGTCAATTAGTGGAAACTGCCTTATTAAACATTGTCAACTATCAAACCCTGGTAGCGACAAAAGCAGCTCGGATTCGCTCAGTCATCGAAGATGAGCCTTTAATGGAATTTGGTACACGCCGAGCACAGGAAATGGATGCGGCTATCTGGGGAACTCGTGCGGCAGTGATTGGTGGAGCAAATGGAACCAGTAATGTTCGTGCTGGAAAGCTCTTTGATATTCCAGTATTAGGAACGCATGCTCATGCTCTCGTCCAAGTCTATGGAAATGACTATGAAGCTTTTAAGGCGTATGCTGAAACGCACCATGACTGTGTTTTCTTGGTGGATACCTGTGATACATTCCGCCTCGGTGTTCCTGCAGCGATTCAAGTAGCGCGTGAAATGGGGGATAAAATCAATTTCCTTGGAGTGCGGATTGATTCAGGGGATTTGGCTTATATTTCTAAAAAAGTTCGCCAGCAGTTGGATGAAGCTGGTTTTCCAAATGCTAAAATCTACGCCTCTAACGACTTGGATGAAAATACAATCCTCAACTTAAAAATGCAAAAGGCAAAGATTGATGTGTGGGGCGTTGGAACTAAGCTCATCACGGCTTATGACCAACCAGCACTGGGAGCCGTTTATAAGATTGTGGCTATTGAAGATGAACATGGCAATTTGCGTAATACGATTAAGCTCTCTAATAATGTGGAAAAAGTATCAACACCAGGTAAAAAACAAGTTTGGCGGATTACTAGCCGTGCAAAAGGTAAGTCAGAAGGAGACTATATCACTTATGATGGCGTAGATGTGAATGCTATTGCCGAATTAGAAATGTTTCACCCAACTTACACCTACATCAATAAAACAGTGACAAATTTTGACGCAGTGCCTCTTTTGATTGATATCTTTAAACAAGGACAACTCGTCTATGAATTGCCAACCTTAACAGAAATCCAACAATATGCTCGCAAGGAGTTTGATAAGTTATGGGACGAGTACAAACGTGTCCTCAATCCGCAAGATTACCCTGTGGATTTAGCGCGTGATGTATGGCAAGACAAGGTTGATTTGATTGATCAAATGCGTAAAAAAGCGAACCAAATGGGAGAAACAAAATGACCTTACAAGAAACGATTATCCAGCAATTAGGCGTGAAACCTATAATTGACCCAGAGGAAGAAATTTGTAAATCCATTGATTTTTTAAAGGATTATCTTAAAAAACATTCTTTTTTGAAAACCTATGTTTTGGGAATTTCGGGCGGACAAGATTCTACTTTAGCAGGACGTTTGGCGCAATTGGCAATAGAGGAAATGCGTGCGGAAACTGGCGATGCTAGCTATCAATTTATCGCAGTGCGTTTGCCATATGGGGTGCAGGCTGATGAAGAGGATGCACAGCGAGCTCTTGCTTTTATCCAGCCGGATGTCAGTCTTGTGGTCAACATCAAAAAAAGTGCAGATGCTATGACAAAGGCGGTTGAGGCTACGGGAGCAACGGTCTCAGACTTCAATAAAGGCAATATTAAGGCTCGCAGTCGCATGATTGCGCAGTATGCTTTAGCAGGCTCTTATAAAGGAGCAGTGGTTGGAACGGATCATGCTGCAGAAAACGTTACAGGATTCTTTACGAAATTTGGTGATGGTGGTGCAGACATTCTGCCACTTTATCGTCTCAATAAACGGCAAGGTAAGCAACTGTTGGCTGCCTTGGGCGCTGATTCTGCCCTCTATGAAAAAGTACCAACAGCAGACCTGGAAGAAGAAAAGCCAGGCATTGCAGATGAAGTCGCTCTCGGTGTCACTTACAACGAAATTGATGACTATTTGGAAGGTAAAACCATTTCTGACCAAGCGAAAGCAAGGATTGAATCTTGGTGGCACAAAGGGGAGCACAAGCGTCATTTGCCGATTACAATCTTCGATGATTTTTGGAAATAAGCAGGAGAATTGTTCTGACTTATGTTTTTTAAAATACGTCGGTTACTAAAATCAGCTGTATAACAAAAAGTTAGGTGCGCCTAACTTTTTGTTTGAAGAATTTTGAAAATAAGATATAATAGTGTTTAGAATTAGAAGGAGGTATCTATGAATTCTATAGATCAACAATTTACAGATAAATTATATGCAAATTATGAAGCAACTGCTAAGTATGCTGCAATTGAAAATGCAGTTAGCCACAATGGTTTATTAACATCGCTTGAAAAGCGCAGCAGTGCAATTGAAAACAATCCTGTGTTTTCCATTGATTTAACTAAAGATAAAGTCAGCAATCAAAAAGCGTCTGGACGTTGCTGGATGTTTGCAGCGCTCAATACATTCCGTCATAAAATGATTGCAGGCTTTCAATTGGAAGAATTTGAATTGTCTCAAGCGCACACATTCTTTTGGGATAAATATGAAAAATCCAACTGGTTTTTAGAGCAAGTCTTAGCAACAGCTGACCAAGACTTAACCAGTCGCAAAGTGAAATTCCTCTTAGATACGCCTCAACAAGACGGCGGACAATGGGATATGGTTGTGGCACTTTTTGAAAAATATGGAGTTGTTCCAAAATCAGTTTACCCAGAATCCATTTCATCTAGCAATAGCCGTGAGCTCAACCAATATCTTAATAAATTACTCCGTCAAGATGCACAAATCTTGCGTGATTTGGTTACTAGTGGAGCAGATGCGACAGCTATTCAAGCTAAAAAAGAAGAGTTCTTACAAGAAATCTTTAATTTCTTAGCAATGTCATTTGGACTCCCACCTCGTACTTTTGATTTTGCTTATCGTGATAAAGATAACAATTTCCACAGTGAAACTGGACTAACACCACAAGCATTTTACAAAAAATACGTGGATTTTCAATTAGATGACTACGTTTCAATCATCAATGCTCCTACAGCTGACAAACCATACGGTAAATCTTATACAGTTGAGATGTTAGGAAATGTCGTAGGAGCACGTGATGTCCGTTATTTGAATGTTAATATGGAGCGTTTGAAAGAGCTGGCTATTGCTCAAATGCAGGCTGGAGAAACTGTTTGGTTTGGTTCTGATGTCGGTCAATCTAGCAACCGTAAAGCGGGCGTTATGGTTAACGACATGTACGATTTCACATCCAGCATGGATATTGAATTGACACAAGATAAGGCAGGACGTTTGGATTACAGCGAAAGTCTCATGACCCATGCTATGGTCTTGACAGGTGTTGATTTGGATGAAAATGGAAAATCAACAAAATGGAAAGTGGAAAATTCTTGGGGCGATAAGGTTGGAGACAAAGGTTATTTTGTTGCCAGCGACGACTGGATGGACGAGTACACTTATCAAATCGTTGTCCGTAAAGAATTTTTAACAGCAGAAGAACTAGCTGCTTATGAAGCAGAACCAAAAGTACTTGCCCCATGGGATCCAATGGGAGCTTTGGCTAGCAAATAAGAATAAAAAAGAAGCAGGATAAAGCTTTGAGACTTAATGAAAATCAAATTGCAAACTAAGAGATGAGTCGTAAGTAGATCAAAAGAGGAGCTTTTGAGATCGCAGATGAAACTGACGAAGTTTGAAGAGATTTTCATAAGGTATAAGACTGCTTCATGGTGATTTCATCAGGAATTGAAATATTAAAAACACGAACAATCTTATAGTCAGTTATTTACTAGTCTTGATTGTTCGTGTTTTTTAATTTTTACAAAACTCTGATTTGAAGGTGTTAACTTTTAAACGGCTTGGCTTTCAGGAACTTGTTCATTATCGGTTTCGTGAAGGAGGAGTTTCTGACTTTCCACCGCCATTAGGAGAACTTGCAGACGTAGAAGCACTCGGTTCTATACTTGATGAAGCAGAGCTGCTTGGTGACTCTTGGGTAGAACTTTCTTGGCTGCTTGAAGAAGATGATGATTCTTCAAGGCTCGAACTGGAAGTAGAATTATAATAATTTCCTTGGTATCTATTAGTGGAATTGGCTAAAAAGACATAATTTCCTCTACGATAAAGGCTGCTAGGCATTTCCCAGTCTTCTGTCCCGCTTTCAGACAAGTAAGACATCATCGCACGGTAAACATCTGTTGCGACTTTCACACCATCATCCAGAACGGGAGTAAGACGATTAGTGTAACCTGTCCATACCGCCATTGAATATTTCTGCGTATAACCAACAAAGAGTTCATCAGGAGTCACAACACTAGAGCCACCATAAGGCTTCGTTAGTTTCGCTAGTTCATCATCGGAATAGTTGGAGGTCCCTGTCTTACCGGCTTGGTAGACACCTGATATAGCTGCGTTGGTTCCTGTACCTGAAGTGAGAACTGTTTTCAGCATATTTGTCATCATGTACGCAGTTGTTTCTTTCATTGCGGTTGTGCCTTGATTAGAGAAATCTTTTGAGGTTCCATCGCTAAAGACAACACGGCTGACGTATTGAGGTTTATAATAAGTTCCTCCATTTGCAAAAGCAGCATAGGCAGCAGCCATTTTTTCACTGCTGGCACCATATTTCTTATCTGATTTTGTGGTATTACTTGAAATGGCATTTGCATAGACCATATCTGGATAATCAATGCCAAGTCCATTAAGGAATTTCTTTGATTTGCTGAGACCAACAGCTTCTAATGTTTTGACAGCTGGGACGTTCCGAGATTCCTGAAGTGCATACTGAATGGTGATGTTTCCGAAATACCGCATATCCCAGTTGTAAACCGGAGTAGTTGTTCCAGGATAATGATAAGGAGCATCACTAATATAAGCAGCCGTAGAAGTGTAAATGCCATTTTCAATGGCTGGAGCGTAATCCGTGATCGGTTTCATGGTTGATCCCCAGTCGCGATTGGTTTCAACCGCTTGGTTAGTACCAAAAGAGACATTTGAAACTTGATTTCGGACTCCTAGTTGAGCAATTACCTTACCAGTTGTAGCATCTATAATGGTAGAAGCTACTTGTAATTCATCATCTGGATAAGCAACATATTCATTGCTATTATAAATGTTCCAAAGGCGTTCTTGAGCTGCTCTGTTTACGTTTGTATACACTTCCATTCCCGTCGTCAGCAAGTTATAGCCTGTTTCTTCTTGGACTTGCTCAATAACTTGCTTTAAGTAGTTATCCATGTAAGCAGGATAAGAAGCCGAATTTTTCAAGCTTTGCAGACCATCTGTGACGGGCGTATTGACTGCTTTTTCATATTGCTCAGCAGAGATGTATTTGAGTTTATACATTTCTGACAATACAAGATTGCGACGATTTTTAGCAGCTTCTGGTTTTGTATAAGGATCGTATTGATTCGGTGCCTGGGGCATCCCTGCCAATAAAGCAGTTTGAGCTAAGCTCAAATCTTTCAAACCTTTGCCGTAATAACTTTGAGCAGCTGTTTGCATACCGTAGTTACCATTTGACATATAGACCTTGTTTACATAATACGTAATAATTTCTTGCTTAGTGGCTTTGCGCTCTAATTGAACAGCTAACCAGGCTTCTTGAATTTTCCGTGATAGTGTTTGGTCGGCGCTTGAAGTGGAGAAGTAGGTCAGTTTAATCAACTGTTGCGTCAACGTTGACCCTCCTTGTCGATTTCCTCTGCGCAGATTATTCAAGAAAGCACCCAAAATACGAACAGAGTCCACGCCGCGATGATTGAAGAAACGGTGGTCTTCAATTGCAACGATAGCTCGTACTAAGTCAGTTGGAATATCACTTGTTGCCGCATTGACCCTTTTTTCAGAACCTAAGTCGGCAATAAGATTGTTTTCACTATCATAGATTTTACTGGAAGTTGTGGCGACTAGTTTCTTTTCTGACAAGGCAGGTGCCTTGTGAACTTGATAGAGAAAAATTCCTCCACCAGCTACAACTCCAAGCATAAATAATGTAATGAGACCGATAGTTACATATTTTGCAGCTGTCAGTAAAGATTGCTTATTCATTTATTTTACCACCTAGTAAATTTTGTTGAATGATTTCAAGATACGGAATGCTAGGAAGACCATTCTGTGAGATAGAATATCCATGCTTTTGAATGTAGTCAAGTGGCATGGACTTTTTCCCCTTGTCAATCTTGAAGAAGTTAATTAAATAAGGAGCAGGAAGCAGATATGTCAATTTTAAGGCTGAAAAGTGCAATAAAACGAAACAAATTCCTCCTTGTTTGACGACTTGTTCCATGTGCTTGATTTGATGAGCATGAAAATTTTTCATCGGCATGGAAGCCTTTTGATGTGTTTCTTTTGCTTCAAAATCTATATAATGTCCTTGATAGACACCAGAATAGTCTGTTGTAGAGGCTTGTCGAAAGTAGGCTTCAACAATTTTTGCCCGACTACGTCTGGGATAATCCACTTTTACAATCTGAATAGGGGTTGGTTTCTTGTGAATGACCGCTAAATCGTGACTAAGATAATAATCATTCGTTTCATTGATCATTTTTTCAAACGACATTCCCCGATTCGCAAAGTCAACGGACTTCTTTTTGGGAAGTCTTAATGAATTTCGAGAGGGAACTTTATGTGGATAGTTGACCATATATCTCCTTATTGGTACAATAACATCACTCTATTATAACATAAAAAAGGAAATAAAGGGATAATTTAAGTGGTTAGCGTATTAATAGTAGGTTATCGGAATTTTGATTTGGGAATTTTTAATGACAAAGACCCTCGAATCAAGATTATTAAAAAAGCCATTCAGCGAGATTTGACGCGTTTATTGGAAGAAGGTGCGGAGTGGCTGATTTTTACTGGGAACTTAGGTTTTGAAGTTTGGGCACTAGAGGTTGCAAAAGAATTGCAGAAAGATTACGATTTTCAAATTGCGACGATTTTTACTTTTGAGAATCAAGGTGAAATCTGGAATGAAGCCAATCAAGAAAAATTAAGTTGTTTTAAACAGGTGGATTTTGTTAAATACGCCTATTCTCATTATGAAAATCCCAGCCAATTTCGTGATTACAATCACTTTCTACTCAGTAATACAGACGGGGCTTATATTTTTTACGATGAAGAAAATGAAACAAATTTAAAGTATCTTTACCAAATGATGAAGAAACAAGAACAATATTTTATCAAACAATTAACATTTGATGACTTGAATGAGGTCGCAGAAAATTTTTCCGAAAATTAGATGTTTAACCTTGATTTTTGCGGTTCATTTTTTATATAATTAAAGTAATGAACGAGAATGGAGAGAGAAATGGCTAGTATTATTTACACACCGAAAGATATTTTTGATCAAGATTTTAAAGTTGGCGTCCGTGGATATAGCAAGGTTGAAGTGGACGAATTTTTAGATGATGTCATTAAAGATTACGAAACGTATGCTGCTTTGGTAAAGGAACTGCGTGAAGAAAATGCTCGTTTGAAAGCAGAACTCGCTAAAAAGTCAAATGAGGCGGCAACTTCACCTTTGACGCAATCTATCATGGAACCCCCTCAAGTGGCATCTGCTACGCTGACAAATTTTGATATTTTAAAACGCTTAAATCGTTTGGAAAAAGAAGTATTCGGCAAGCAAATCTTAAATAACAAAATTTAATAAGTAATGTGCAATTTTTGGATAATCGCGTGAGAATATTTTATTTTCATGAGGAAAGTCCATGCTAGCACGGGCTGTGATGCCCGTAGTGTTTGTGCTAGGTGAAACAATAAGCCTAGGGACGGAAGTATCCGTTACGGCGACTGAAATGGCTAAGTCTTTGATAAGTCAAAATAGGTCTGAAAGTGCCACAGTGACGTAGTTTTTGTGGAAACACAAGAAGTGGAACGCGGTAAACCCCTCAAGCTAGCAACCCAAACTTTGGTCGGGGCACGGAATGCGTGGAAACGAACGCAGCATTCTGACTGGAAACAGTAGACAGATGATTATCGAAGGAAATGATACCTAGTTATTTCTGGAACAAAACATGGCTTATAGAAAGTTGCATATAGGTTTAGCTAGCGTATTATGCTAGCTTTTATTTTGAGAGGACGAATGAAAACGAAATTTAAGTTGATTGCGACTGCTGCGGCTGGTTTAGAGGCTGTGGTTGGTCGTGAAATCAGAAATCTTGGCTTAGAATGTCAAGTGGAAAATGGGCGTGTGCGTTTTGACGGAACTGTTGAAACCATTATTGAAACTAATCTCTGGTTGCGTGCAGCAGACCGCATTAAGATTGTTGTTGGCAGTTTTTCGGCTAAAACCTTTGAGGAATTATTTCAGGGGATTTTTGCTTTGGATTGGGAAAACTATTTGCCACTTGGAGCAAAATTTCCAATTGCTAAGGCAAAATGTGTCAAATCAAAACTCCACAATGAACCAAGTGTGCAAGCTATTTCTAAAAAAGCAGTAGTCAAAAAGTTGCAAAAGCACTATGCTCGACCAGAGGGTGTTCCCCTAATGGAAAATGGAGCTGAGTTTAGAATAGAGGTTACTATTCTGAAAGATATAGTGACGGTGATGATTGACACAACAGGATTCAGCCTCTTCAAACGTGGTTATCGGGCCGATAAGGGTGGCGCTCCAATTAAAGAAAATATGGCGGCTGCGATTCTGCTCTTATCCAATTGGTATCCAGATAAACCCTTGGTTGATCCGACCTGTGGTTCAGGAACTTTCTGTATTGAAGCAGCTATGATTGGCATGAATATGGCGCCGGGACTTCATCGCCATTTTGCGTTTGAAGAATGGAATTGGGTTGACTCAGACTTGGTTGGGCGTGTTCGTGCTAGAGCTTTAGGACAGATTAAGCAAGACATTCAGCTTGATATTTTAGGGACTGATATTGATGCACGTATGGTGGAGATTGCCAAACGAAATGCCGAAGAAGCAGGTGTTTCTGAGCAGATTGTTTTTAAGCAAATGCGTTTGCAAGATTTGCACACCGACAAGATAAATGGTGTCATCGTTTCCAATCCGCCTTATGGCGAGCGATTGTTGAATGATGATGCTGTGACCAAGCTTTATCAAGAAATGGGACAGACTTTTGCACCACTAAAGACGTGGAGCAAGTTTATCTTGACGAGTGATGAAGCATTTGAAACAAAATTTGGCAGCCAAGCCGATAAAAAACGCAAACTCTATAATGGAACTTTAAAAGTTGATTTGTATCAATATTTTGGTCAGAGAGTCAAACGTCAGATAGATTAGAAAGGATTTGCCGTGAGTAAAGACGAAAAACATTTGCCAGAACAAGAAGAAAAAGAATCAATTCTTGATTTTGAAACAGCTAAAGAAATGACAGTTGGTCAAGCTGCTAGAAAAAGCGAAGAACTTGAAGCAGGGGTGACGGAAGAGGACAATGTGCTGGATAAATACATTAAACAGCATCGTCAAGAAATTGAAGCAGGAAAATTTTCGGCTCAATCTGCAGAAGAAATGTCTGAAGCAGAAGATAAAGAACAACTGAGCCAGTTAGACTTGGCAGAATTTATCCAGGAGATGCACGATGAGGTTCAAGAGGAAGCCCCCCTAGAATCTGCAGAGGTAGCGTCTGAGGAGTCTGCCTTTGATGAAACAGTAGCTGCACTTGCAGCCAGAGAAGCAGAACCGCAAGAAAATTCGGAAGAAAACAGTACACAAACTCCAGAGGAGTTAGAGGCTGAGACAAAAATAATGGAACCAATTCAGCCTGAAATGGATGATATTCCTGTGAGTTCAACTGAGTCAACGGAAAGCTATCCGACTTTTACAGCGTTAGATGAAGAAATGGAAACGGAGAAAGTTCCATTTTATAAAAATAAGAAAGTCCTCTATTCTGCAGCGAGTGTTATTTTACTGGCTTTAATCGGCGGAACAGCTTATCTGTCTTTGAACAAAAAGCAAGCGAAAACAACCACAACTTCAACGAGCCAAACAAATAAATCTTCTACCGCTTCTAGCTCTGAAAATAAGAATTTGAAAGCTTTCAACAGCCTTTATGATTCATTCTTTACAGATGCCAATAAATTGGCTTTGAAAAACAGCAGTTTCGGAAACTTAAACAAACTAAAAGCAGCATTGGAAAAATTAAAAAACACCAACGAGTACAATGTTGCCAAAGCAAAATACGATAGCTTGGTCAAACAAGTTGAGGCTGTTCAAAATGTGAATGCGCAATTCACTTCAGCAGCTATTACAGATGGTGTTTTGGATACTAAAGCAAAGGTTAAGGCTGATGCCAAATTTACAGATGTCACAACTGGAAATACGGACTTGGATAAGGTGTTGAAATCTGCGATTAGCTTAGGAAAGAGTCAACAAACCTCTGCTCCTCAATCTGAGGCTGCCGCTGCACCGTCACAAAGCTCCGCTCAAGCACCTGTAGCAGAACAACCAGCTTCTGTACCAGCGCAAACAACTGCTCCAGCAGCAACAGCGTCAGGCACGAATTTACAGCGTCATTTAAGTCGAGTACCATACGACCAAACTAAAATTAACGACAGTAATAATCCAGCTTGGAATTTCAATCCTGGTGTGTTAGAAAAAATTTTAGCAACCTCACGGGAACGTGGCTATTTCACAGGAGATAATTATATTCTTGAACGTGTGAATATTATCAACGGAAATGGTTATTACAATTTATTTAGAACAGATGGAACCTACCTCTTTAGTATTAACTGTAAAACGGGTTATTTTGTAGGAAACGGCGCGGGTTACGCAGATGCTTTGGATTATTAGGAAACGTTTTCAAGCAAGATATTAGACACTAAAGATCTTATAGGCTATAATGGGCTTATAAGATTTTTATTTTATTATAAAACTAATTTTGGAGGTAATCTTATGTCACTTATTGGTAAGGAAATTGTCGAGTTTACAGCAGATGCTTATCACGCTGGAAACGGGAAATTTATCACAGTTTCTAGTGAAAATTTAAAAGGTCATTGGAGCGTCGTTTGCTTCTATCCTGCTGATTTTTCATTTGTTTGTCCGACTGAATTGGAGGATTTGCAAGAGCAGTATGCAGATCTTAAAGAACTAGGTGTGGAAGTTTATTCTGTTTCAACAGATACGCATTTTACACATAAAGCTTGGCATGATCATTCAGATGCCATCGGAAAACTTGAATATATCATGATTGGCGATCCATCTCATACCATTTCACTTGGTTTTGATGTGTTAGATGAAAGTGGATTGTCTCAACGTGGTACTTTTATCATTGACCCAGATGGAGTTGTACAAGCACTTGAAATCAATGCAGACGGTGTTGGGCGCGATGCGTCTGTCTTGATTGACAAAATCCATGCTGCACAATATGTACGGAGCCATCCAGGTGAAGTTTGCCCAGCTAAATGGAAAGAAGGAATTGAAACACTTACTCCAAGTCTTGATTTAGTTGGTAAAATTTAAGGAGGCTTATATGGCCTTAGATGAAACAATTAAAGCACAACTGAAGCAATACTTGGAACTTTTAGAATCTGATGTTGTATTTCAAGCTTCTTTAGGTCAAGATGAGCGTTCTGAGCAGGTGCGGGCTTTTATAGAGGAAATTGTAGCAATGTCTCCACGTTTATCACTGGAAAATATAGAGACTAACCGCAAGCCAAGTTTTACCGTTACACAAGTGGGGCAAGCAGGGCGTGTGCAGTTTGCAGGACTTCCCTTAGGGCATGAATTTACATCTTTTGTGCTGGCTTTGCTGCAAGTCTCTGGTCGCGCACCAAAAGTAGAAGATGCTGTTATAAAACGAATTCAAGCTATTAAGCAGCTGCTTCATTTTGAAACTTATGTCAGCTTAACCTGTCATAATTGTCCAGACGTTGTTCAAGCACTGAATACAATGGCTGTGCTGAATCCAACTATCAGCCACACAATGGTTGAAGGGGGCATGTTTAGACAAGAAGTTGAAGACAAAAAGATCATGGCTGTCCCAACGGTTTTTCTAAATGGTGAAGAATTTGCAAATGGTCGTATGACCATTGAGCAACTGCTCGACAAGATTTCTGGACCTGCTTCAAGTGAAGAATTTGACAAAAAAGAACCATTTGATGTGTTGGTTGTTGGGGGCGGACCTGCAGGAAGCAGCGCAGCTATTTATGCTGCTCGTAAGGGAATTCGTACAGGTATGGTCGTTGAAACTTTCGGTGGACAAGTTATGGAGACTGTCGGTATCGAAAATATGATTGGTACGCCTTATACAGAAGGACCTAAGCTGATGGCGCAGGTAGAAGAACATGCCAAGAAATATCCAATTGATATCATGAAGAATCAACGTGTGAAAAACATCGAGAAAAAGGATTTGATTGAAGTGGAGCTTGAAAATGGAGCTGTTCTGAAAGCGAAAACAGCAGTTCTTTCTGTTGGTGCTCGCTGGCGAAATGTTAATGTTCCTGGTGAAGAAGAATTTCGGACGAAAGGTGTAACCAATTGTCCACATTGTGACGGTCCTATTTTCACAGGTAAAAAAGTGGCTGTTATCGGTGGAGGCAATTCTGGAATTGAAGCAGCAATTGACTTAGCTGGTCTGGCAGATCATGTTTATGTACTAGAATTTCTACCAACTTTGAAAGCTGATCAAGTGTTGCAAGACCGTGTGCATCAACTTGAAAACGTGACGGTTCTAACCAATGTGGCTACAAAAGAAATTCATGGTTCCGATCAAGTTGAAGCCATTACTTATCTCAATCGTGCGAATAATGAAGAACATAAAATTGAACTCAGCGGTGTCTTTGTTCAAATTGGTCTTTTGCCAAATACAGACTGGCTCAAAGATAGCTCAGTTGCTCTTAATGAACGCGGTGAAATTATTGTTGACAAACATGGTGCAACAAATGTTCCGGGAATTTTTGCGGCAGGTGATTGCACAGATAGCGCTTATAAACAAATCATTATTTCAATGGGTTCAGGAGCGACAGCAGCTCTGGGAGCATTTGATTATTTGATTCGTCAATAAAAAGAAAACGAGTAGGAAACTTGAAGTTCCTGCCCGTTTTTTTACTTCATACAAGATGACGCTCGAAGGCATCATCGGAAATGCCTTTTTCTAAGATCAGCTTGCACCATTCTTTAGCAGAAAAGAGACTGTGATCTTTGTAATTACCACAAGATTCGATAGTTGTACCAGGGACATCTTCCCACGTAGTGGTTTTTGCAATTTCTTCTAAAGAAGATTTAATGACTTTAGCAATTTCAGTTGAGCTATGTTGCCCCCACATAATCATGTGAAATCCTGTCCGACAACCAAAAGGTGAACAATCAATCATACCATCAATGTGAGTACGAATGAGCTTAGCTAGCAGATGTTCAATCGTATGAAGCCCAGCGGTCGGAATGGCATCTTCATTAGGCTGTACCAGACGAACATCAAAGTTGGAAATGATGTCCCCTTTAGGTCCCACCTCTTCGCCAATCAAGCGTACGTAGGGGGCTCTGACAATCGTATGATCTAACTCAAAACTTTCAACAATGACTTCTTTGACCATAAATAGAACTCCTTTTACTTTTAATAAATTATACCATATTTTGCTCTAGCAAAGAAAAAATTTTCTGCTTCACAAAGCCTGTCAGGAAAAAGGAATCACAAAAAAGAATGTGAAAACAGTCACGTATTTATAAGAATTTAGTTTGTGAAAAATTGATTTTTATGATAAAATAATTAAGAATTTTACAATTCAATATCAATAATTTGAGGTAAAAACATGGAAATAATTTTTGCAGGTGTTTTTGCCGTCATCATTGGTTTAGTCATTGGATATGTAAGTATCACAGTTCGCATGAAATCTGCGAAAGAAGCTGCGGAACTTACTCTTTTAAATGCTGAACAAGAAGCAACTAATTTACGTGGACAAGCTGAGCGCGAAGCGGATTTGTTATTAAAAGAAGTGAAGCGCGAAAGTAAATCCCTTAAAAAAGAAGCACTGTTAGAGGCAAAAGAAGAAGCCAGAAAATATCGAGAAGAAGTTGAGGCAGAATTTAAATCTGATCGTCAAGAATTGAAGCAATTGGAAAGTCGTTTGACAGAACGTGCGACAAGTCTTGATCGTAAAGATGACAATTTAACCAACAAAGAAAAAACACTCGAGCAGAAAGAACAAAGTATTTCTGATAGAAACAAAAACCTTGAGGCGCGTGAAAACAAACTGACAGAGTTGGAGCAGCACAAAGAAGCAGAATTAGAGCGTGTTGCTTCACTTTCACAAACTGAAGCCAGAGACATCATTCTCACTCAGACTGAGGATAAGTTATCAAAGGAAATTGCGATGCATATTCGTGAAGCAGAGCAAGAAGTCAAAGAACGTTCTGATAAAATGGCAAAGGATATTTTAGTCCAAGCCATGCAACGGATTGCAGGTGACTATGTTGCGGAGCAAACCAATTCAACAGTTCATCTGCCGGATGATACGATGAAGGGTCGCATTATTGGACGTGAAGGTCGGAATATTCGAACCTTTGAAAGTTTAACGGGTATTGATGTCATTATTGATGACACACCAGAAGTGGTGACTTTATCTGGTTTTGATCCTATTCGACGTGAAATTGCACGCATGACAATGGAAGCCCTGTTGAAAGACGGTCGTATCCACCCAGCTCGCATTGAAGAATTAGTAGAGAAGAATCGTCTGGAAATTGACCATAAGATTCGTGAATATGGTGAAGCAGCGGCTTATGAAATCGGTGCACCAAACTTACATCCGGATTTGATGAAGATTATGGGACGCTTGCAATTCCGTACGTCATATGGGCAAAATGTATTGCGTCATTCTGTTGAAGTTGCTAAGTTGTCTGGTGTCATTGCAAGTGAACTCGGTGAAAATGCTAACTTAGCTCGCCGTGCAGGCTTCCTTCACGATATTGGAAAGGCTATTGACCGTGAAGTGGAAGGTAGCCATGTGGAAATTGGAACAGAATTGGCTCGTAAGTATAAGGAACATCCAATTGTGGTCAATACAATTGCTAGTCACCACGGTGATGTAGAACCTGAAAGTGTGATTGCAGTTATTGTTGCAGCAGCTGATGCACTTAGTGCGGCTCGTCCAGGTGCTCGTAGCGAATCCCTTGAAAGCTATATCAAGCGCCTGCAAGATTTGGAAGAAATTGCCAATAGTTTTGAAGGTGTGAAAAATAGTTTTGCCTTACAAGCAGGTCGTGAGATTCGGATTATGGTCAATCCTGGTCAAATCAAAGACGATAAGATTACTATCTTGGCTCATGATGTGCGTGAAAAGATTGAAAACAACCTCGAATATCCAGGAAATATCAAAGTAACGGTCATTCGGGAAATGCGTGCTGTAGATTATGCAAAATAGACCTTGCTTAACATGAGCTACTCATCTATGATGTGCAGCTCCCTGTAAGCAAATGATGCCTATATTGATTTTCAAAAACAAGCACATATCTATGCGAAAAAGCAGTTGAAAAAATACTGCTTTTTTGTTACACTAGATAGAAAGACAATGAAGGAGATATGATGGCGGATCGTGGCTTGTTAATCGTTTTTTCTGGTCCCTCAGGTGTGGGGAAGGGAACGGTTCGACGTGAGATTTTTGAAAGCTCGGATAATCAGTTTCAATACTCTGTGTCCATGACAACTCGTGCTCAACGTCCTGGTGAAGTGGACGGAGTTGACTATTTTTTCCGTACGCGCGAAGAGTTTGAGGAGTTGATTCGGCAAGGTCAGATGTTAGAGTATGCAGAGTATGTTGGCAACTACTATGGAACTCCTTTGACCTATGTGAATGAAACTTTGGATAAAGGGATTGATGTTTTCCTTGAGATTGAAGTTCAAGGGGCGCTTCAGGTGAAGAAAAAAGTGCCGGATGCTGTCTTTATCTTTTTGACGCCACCTGATTTGGCAGAATTACAAGATCGCTTAGTGGGACGTGGAACAGATAGTGCCGAAGTAATCGCCAAACGCATTGCCAAAGCAAGAGAAGAAATTGCTCTCATGCGCGAATATGATTATGCCATTGTCAATGATGAAGTTCCGTTAGCAGCGGAACGTGTCAAGCGCGTTATTGAAGCAGAGCATTTTCGAGTGGAACGTGTCATCGGTCACTATCAAGATATGCTGTCAGAACAACTTTCAGTAAGATAAGAATTTAGAAATTAGGTAAAGAATTATGATGTTAAAACCTTCAATTGACACCTTGCTTGATAAGGTGCCTTCAAAATACTCCTTGGTGATTCTTGAAGCAAAACGTGCTCATGAATTGGAAGAAGGAGCAGCTCCGACTCAAGAGTTTAAGTCTGTCAAATCAACACTTCGTGCTTTAGAAGAAATCGAATCTGGCAATGTCGGGATTCACCCAGATCCTGAAGGCAAGCGAGAAGCAGTTCGTCGACGTGCTGAGGAAGAACGCTTGCGCAGAGAAGAAGAAGAGCGTAAAATCAAAGAACAAATTGCGAAGGAAAAAGAAGAGGGTGAAAAAATTTAAGGTTGGGTCAGCTCAATCTTATTTTTTCTTTTACTGATAAATGAGAGGTGGTGAGAAAGTGCAGATTGCAAAAGTCATTGTGGATGTTCCTCTAATGCAGACAGATAAACCTTATAGTTATGCGGTGCCGAAAGAATTTTCGACTATGTTAGAAATTGGCATGCGTGTGCATGTGCCTTTTGGGAAAGCCAATCGCTTGATTCAAGGGATTGTCGTAGAGCTAGCAGAAGAAACGACAACAGAATTGAAGGAAATCGTGGAAGTGTTAGACTTTACACCAGTTTTAAATGAGGAGCAGCTGTGGCTGGCAGAAGAATTGAGAAAATCTGTCTTTTCTTACAAAATTTCAATTTTAAAAGCTATGTTGCCGGGGTTTCTGAACTCCAGCTATGATAAAATTCTTCATGCTCAACCCTCTTTGAATGAAGAAGATCGACTGCTCATTTTTGGCAATGCAGATCAGCAACATTTCTCATCGCTTGATAAAGAATTGCAGGCTAAGGTGATGCGTTTGACACGGCAAGGGGCGATTCAGGTAGAATACCAAGCGATAGACCAAAAACATATCAAAACAGAAAAATGGTATCAGGTTAATCACGAGATTTTAGCTCAATTGGTCATTCCTAATCGGGCGACAAAAAAGCAAGCCTTGCGAGACATTTTGCAAGTTCAGACTGGAATGCACCGTTTAGCAGATTTGAAAGAAACATTTTCACGGGAAATTATTCACTATTTTATAGAGCAAGCAGCTTTGCAAATCGTTGAAAAAGAGGTGAGTCGTTCTGAGGCTTATTTTGAAAATATTTCAGCGACTTCTGCCTTGGTGCTAAATGAAGAGCAGGAAGCTGCGGTTCAAGCTATCACGCAGCAGATCGGGCATGACGGCAAGCCATTTCTACTAGAAGGAGTGACAGGTAGCGGTAAGACGGAGGTTTATTTGCAGGTCATTCAAGAGGCGCTCAGCCGTGGCAAGACAGCCATTATGTTAGTGCCTGAAATTTCCTTGACACCACAAGTTACAAACCGCTTCATTTCGCGTTTTGGAAAGAAAGTAGCCATTCTTCACTCAGGTCTTTCAAATGGAGAAAGGTATGATGAATGGCGCAAAGTTGAGCGAGGAGCAGCACAAGTGGTTGTTGGTGCTCGTTCTGCTATTTTTGCTCCGTTAAAAAATATTGGTGCAATTATCATTGATGAGGAACATGAAGCGAGTTACAAGCAAGACTCCAACCCACGCTATCATGCGCGAGATGTCGCTTTACTACGTGCAAAGTACAATCAAGCCGTTCTGGTGTTGGGGTCGGCGACGCCGAGTTTAGAAAGCAGAGCGCGGGCTGGCAAAGGTGTGTATCACTTTTTGCAATTGACCAAGCGAGCAAATCCGCAGGCTCAGATTCCTGAAGTGGAAATTGTGGATTTTCGTGATTATATTGGACAGAATGAAGCTAGTAATTTCACGCCTGTTCTGTTAGAGGCAATCCAAGATCGACTAGATAAGAAAGAACAGGTTGTCTTGATGTTAAACCGACGTGGCTATTCTAGTTTTGTCATGTGTCGTGAATGCGGAACGGTTGACACCTGTCCAAACTGCGATATTTCCTTGACCTTGCATATGGATACGAAAAGTATGAATTGTCACTATTGTGGTTTCTCAAAAGGGATTCCCCACAGTTGCTCGAATTGCTCCAGCAGGAGCATTCGTTACTATGGGACTGGGACGCAAAAAGCCTATGATGAATTAGCAGAAGCCTTTCCGCAGGCTCGTATTTTGAGAATGGATATTGATACTACTCGGAAAAAGGGCAGTCATGAACAAATTCTCAAAGAGTTTGGAGACGGACAGGCAGATATTTTGCTGGGAACCCAGATGATTGCAAAGGGTCTGGATTTTCCAAATGTTACTCTCGTGGGAGTGCTCAATGCGGATACGGCTTTGAATTTGCCAGATTTTCGTTCATCTGAGCGCACCTTTCAACTCTTAACTCAGGTTGCTGGGCGTGCAGGACGAGCTGAAAAGGAAGGTCATGTGATTATTCAAAGTTACAATCCGAAGCATTATGCGATTACTTTTGCGAAAAATCAGGATTATGAGGGCTTTTATGCTTATGAAATGAGTATTAGAAAGCAGTTGGCCTATCCACCTTATTATTTTACGGTGGGACTTACCTTGTCTCATAAAATGGAAGCAGAGGTTGTTAAAAAGTCATACGAAGTTTTAAATATGATACGTTCTGGCTTGTCAGACAAAGTTCAGATATTAGGACCAACTCCTAAGCCGATTGCCCGCACTCACAACCTATATCACTATCAATTGATTATTAAATACCGTTTTGAAGAGCATTTGCAAGATGTGTTGAATCAGATTTTGGATTGGACTCAAGAAAAGGTCAATAAGGACTTACGTTTAAGCATAGACCATGAACCACAAAGTTTTATATAGCCTTATTTTAGCCTTTTTTAAAGAAATACACGACTTCTTCTGATATAATAGTAAAAAAGAATATGAGGAAACCATGACAAACATTATTTTTATGGGAACGCCAGATTTTTCTGCAACGGTGCTTAAAGGATTGCTGGAAAGCAAACAGTACGAGATTTTGGCAGTAGTTACACAGCCAGATCGCGCAGTAGGACGTAAAAAAGAAATCCGCATGACGCCTGTTAAAGAACTGGCTTTAGACTATGGCTTACCAATCTATCAGCCAGAGAAATTGTCTAAAAGTGCTGAATTAGATAGTTTGCTGAATTTAAACGCTGATGGTATCGTCACAGCAGCTTTCGGTCAATTTTTACCAAGCAAATTGCTAGATTCGGTCAATTTTGCCGTCAATGTGCATGCTTCGTTGTTACCAAAATATCGCGGAGGAGCTCCCATTCACTACGCCATTATCAATGGTGACAAAGAAGCCGGTGTGACTATTATGGAAATGGTCAAAGAGATGGATGCGGGTGATATGATTGCGCGTCGAGCGATTCCTATTGAGGAAACAGACAATGTTGGGACGATGTTTGAAAAGTTAGCGTTGGTCGGACGCGATTTGCTACTTGAGAGCTTGCCTAGTTATCTAGCTGGAGATTTAAAACCAGTTCCGCAAGACAAAAATCAAGTTACCTTTTCACCAAATATTTTACCAGAAAAGGAGAGAATTGACTGGACTAAGACAAATCACCAAATTTTTAACCAAATTCGAGGAATGAATCCTTGGCCAGTGGCACATACGCTTTTAAATGGAGAACGTTTTAAAATTTACGAAGCTACTCCAGTAGAGGGCTTAGGACAAGCTGGAGAAATCCTTGTTATCGGAAAAAAAGAATTGATTGTGGCAACTGGTGAAGGTGCACTTTCTCTTCAAACAGTACAGCCAGCTGGAAAGTCCAAAATGACTATCATTGATTTTCTGAATGGTCTGGGGCGGCAATTATCAGTAGGTGATTTCTTTGGTCAATAAAATAAAAACAGCGCGGCAAACGGCTCTTGCTGTTTTAGAAGAGGTTTTCTCAGAGGGAGCTTATTCTAATATCGCTCTTAATCAGGCTTTGCTAGAGGCGCCTTTAAGTTCTGTTGATAAAGGGCTTGTAACAGAAATCGTCTATGGAACGGTTGCACGTAAAATCACTTTAGAATGGTATTTGTCTCATGTTATTGAAAATCGAGATAAGTTGGATTCCTGGCTTTATATTCTTTTGTTGATGAGTTTGTATCAAATACAGTATCTTGATAAAATTCCAGCGCATGCGGTCGTCAATGAAGCGGTGGAGCTGGCAAAGGCACGAAAAAAGGGAAGCGAAAAGTTCGTCAATGCAGTGCTGCGAAGACTATTGCGGAACGGTGTGGCAGATATAGGCAGTATTAAACGTAAAAACAAACGCTATTCTATTCAGTATTCTCTGCCAGTTTGGCTGGTTAAAGTGCTGATTGAAGAGTACGGTGAAAAACGAGCTCTAGCCATTTTTGAGAGTTTATTTCTTCGAAATAAAGCCAGCGTTCGAGTAGTGGACCTAAGCCGTAAAGAAGAATTAAAACAACTGTTGCAGGCAGAAGATTCGCTATTAGCTCCGAGTGCGTTGGTGAAAAGCCACGGTCATTTTGCAGGGCATGCCTTGTTTGAGGAAGGTGCTACTACTATTCAAGACGAATCTAGCCAATTGGTTGCGCCAACTCTTGAATTGCGCGGCGATGAAAAAGTGTTAGACGCATGCAGTGCACCCGGTGGTAAAACCATGCACATTGCTTCTTACTTAACGACAGGACAGGTCACGGCATTAGATCTCTATGAGCATAAGTTGGCTCTGATAAAAGAAAATGCACAGCGCTTAGGTGTGGCAGATAAAGTGATTACGAAAAAGCTAGATGCGAGAAAGGTTTTTGAAACTTTTGGAGCAGACGCCTTTGATAAAATTTTAGTAGATGCGCCGTGTTCAGGAATTGGTCTAATCCGACGGAAACCAGATATTAAATACAATAAAGAAAATGCAGATTTTGCCTCGTTGCAAAAAATTCAGCTTGAGATACTGGATAGTGTTTGTCAAAGCTTGCGAAAAGGTGGTATAATAACTTACAGTACCTGTACGATTGTTTCGCAAGAAAATTTTCAAGTTGTTGAGCAGTTTTTGGCAGCTCATCCAAATTTTAAACAGGTAAAACTAGAACATAATAGACAGGATATTCTAAAAGATGGCTGTATTTTAATTACGCCAGAATTGTATGGAAGTGACGGATTTTTCATCAGTCAATTCAAACGAATATCCTAATAGGAGGAAACTGACAGTATGGAAATTTCATTATTAACAGATGTTGGTCAGAAGCGTACAAATAATCAAGATTATGCCAATCAATTTGTTAATCGTGCCGGTATGACAATGGTTCTTTTAGCAGATGGTATGGGAGGTCACCGTGCCGGTAATATTGCTAGTGAAATGGCAGTAACAGACCTCGGTGCCGCTTGGGTGGATACTCAAATTGATTCCATTAACGGCGTTCGTGAGTGGTTCGCAGAACATCTCGAAACAGAAAATCAAAAAGTTCATCAATTTGGTCAAGATGAAGAATATAAAGGCATGGGAACGACGCTTGAAGCCTTAGCAATTATTGGCAATCAAGCAATTTATGCTCATGTAGGAGATTCTCGTATTGGTTTGGTGCGTGGTGATAGTTATAAGCAGTTGACAAACGACCATTCTTTGGTGAATGAATTGCTCAAAGCAGGACAAATTACACCTGAGGAAGCAGAACGTCACCCACAACGCAACATCATCACGCAATCAATCGGTCAAAGAGGCGAAGTGCAGCCTGATGTTGGCATGATTAGCTTAGAAGATGATGATTACATTATTTTGAATAGCGATGGTTTGTCCAATATGATTTCAGAAAGTGAAATTTATGATATTATGACAAGCGATATTGCTCTTTCAGAAAAAGCGGAAACCTTGATTCGCTTTGCAAATAATGCAGGCGGTCTGGACAATATTACAGTTGCCCTGGTTCATTATCATAAGGAGGACGCAGAATGATTCAAGTCGGCAAGATATTTGCCGGACGATATAGAATCATCAAACAAATTGGCCGAGGAGGTATGGCAGATGTCTACTTGGCGAAAGACTTGATTTTAGACGGGGAAGAAGTCGCAGTTAAGGTTCTAAGAACCAATTACCAGACAGATCCGATTGCTGTAGCACGTTTTCAAAGAGAAGCACGCGCCATGGCAGACTTGGATCATCCTCATATTGTCCGGATTACCGACATTGGAGAAGAAGAAGGCCAGCAGTATTTAGCAATGGAATATGTGGCTGGACTTGACTTAAAACGCTATATCAAAGAGCATGCTCCTTTGTCTAATGAAGAAGCGGTTCGAATCATGGGACAAATCCTTTTAGCGATGCGTTTGGCGCACACGCATGGGATTGTTCACCGTGATTTGAAACCTCAAAATGTCCTTTTAACTCCAGATGGCGATGCAAAAGTCACTGACTTTGGAATTGCGGTAGCTTTTGCAGAAACGAGTTTAACGCAAACCAACTCTATGTTGGGGTCTGTACATTATTTGTCACCAGAACAGGCGCGTGGTTCAAAAGCGACCGTTCAGAGTGATATTTATGCCATGGGGATTATTTTCTATGAAATGCTGACAGGACATATCCCTTATGATGGAGATAGTGCTGTTACGATTGCCCTACAGCATTTCCAAAAGCCTCTACCGTCCATTATTGCTGAAAATCCAAACGTTCCACAGGCATTGGAAAATGTAGTCATCAAGGCAACGGCAAAAAAATTGACGGATCGTTATCAGTCAGTTGCAGAAATGTATGTGGATTTATCAAGCTGTTTATCTGCTGACCGTCGAAATGAGAAAAAACTAGTTTTTGATGACACGGCTAAGGCAGACACAAAGACACTGCCGAAAGTGTCACAAAATACTTTGACTTCTGCGACGAAGCCAACACCTGCTCCCACAAAAGAAGCAGTCAGTAGTAAACCTACGCCTAAGCCAAAAGCAAAAAAGAAGCGCCGTTTAAGAACACGCTATAAAGTTTTGTTATCAGCAGTGGTTTTAGTTATCGCAGCTCTGGTGGCTTTGGTCTATTTGAGTCCATCAAATGTAAAAATTCCAGATGTTACTGGAAAAACTATTGCCCAAGCACGTTCTGCAATCGAAACTGCAGGTTTGAAAGTTGGCAAGGAAAAAGACGAATACAGTGATTCTGTTAAAAAAGATTCAGTCATTCGCACCAATCCAGAAGCGGGAACGCAACGTCGTGAGGGCAGTACGGTGGATCTGATTGTCTCAAAAGGGACTAAAACTTTTATTATGGAAGATTATAAAGGTCAGAAAAGAGCAGATGCCATCAACAATCTGGTACAAAAATACAAGGTTTCAAAAGGTTTAATTAAAACAGAAGAAGTTGAGAGTAGTGAGTATGCGGCAGGAACAGTTGTTGATCAAACACCAGCAGCAGGCAGCACTTATGATTTGACTTCAAAGACCCGTATTACGTTAAAAGTAGCGAAGTCCGTTTCAAGTGTCACGATGCCAAGCTATATCAGTTCAACCTATGAATTTGCTTATAATAATTTGACGGAAGTGATTGGTATTCAAGGTGCGAATATTGAAAAACGTTCGATTACAACAGCTCCAACGGGTACACAGGCAAATACGATTATCAGACAAACCCCAGAAGCTGGTCAGTCTTTGAATTTGAAGAGTGATCGCATTGTCTTATATGTATATGAGCCAAAAACCGAAGATTCTTCAACATCTGAAAGTAGTTCACAATCTGATAGCAGCTCAGATAAAACTAGCCCATCCTCTAGCAGTTCGTCAGCTAGTGGTAATGATGGGAGCAGCTCAAAAACACCAGACACAAGTGCTAGTGCAAGTAATTAAAAAAGAGAGAGGATAAAATCGTAGTTTTGTTAAACCGATTTCCCCTCCCTCTTTTTTTACACTCGTTTTACATCATTGATAAGCATTGCTTCTGCTCAATCAAGTTTATCCAGTATATTGTAATTAAAAATGTTAGCTTCTAGGACTACAAACTAGAACTTTAAAATATTTTCTTCCAGTTCACTCCCTTCTTTTCATACCTTAGCCGGAGGAATTTTTAAAAGTTTTTGATACAATAGAAGCAGAAAGGTATCGAGGCTATGAGAAAGATCCAATTTTTTATCTTTGTTGAATCTATTCTATTAACATTTGCATTAGTGACGATTTTGTCTGGTCACTTTTCACGTGTTATTCTTTTTTTGGTGCTTTTCTTGTTACTACTCTATTATTATTTTGGTAAACAAAGAGGAAATTTTCTGCTAGTAACTTCTACTATATTGCTTTTTTTCATTATTATGCTCAATCCTTATGTCATTGCTGCCTTGCTCTTTGCGGTCATTTATGGCATGATTGTGGCTTATCCTTACATTTATAAAGAAAATGGAGTGACGAATCTCATCTTTGATGATGCAGTAGAACAAAAACGTGAAAAAAATCAATGGTTGGGAAATCTTCATCATTTTGGCTCATCAGATACCTGTCGATTTGATGACATCAATCTTTTCCGTCTTATGGGTAAAGATACGATTCATTTGGAACAAGTCATTATCACAAACCATGATAATGTGATTATTTTGCGAAAATTTTTTGGAAATACAAAAATCATCGTGCCAGTTGATGTGGCAGTTAGCCTGAAAGTGAATAATCTATATGGTGAATTGCAGTTTTTAGATCAACCTGTTTATGAATTGCGAAATGAAAGTATCAGCCTAACGACACCGGACTTCAAGCGATCACATAAAAGCGTCAAAATTGTCCTGTCAACGTTTGTAGGGAATGTTGAGGTGGTTCGCAAATGAAAAAAGTCTACTACCTTTTGATTAGCTTTTATTCCCTACTCATTTTAGGACTCATTATTCATTATATTTTTAGTCTATTTAATTTTGACTGGCAACTGATTTTTAGTAATGTAGAGTGGCTAGAAAAATTTAGTTTCTTTGTAATTGTGCTGACTTTATCTCTGACGATGCTGATGATTTTAGGTGTTAAAGTGATTCAAATGGTCACTTTGTCTACCATTCAAACAAACCTAAAAAATGTTTTAGAAGGTCGAGAATTGCAAGAGATTCATCAGCCTGAAATTGATGTCTCTTTTCGGCAGATTTCAGAGAAATTAACTCATTTGACAGAAAATCTGCAAAAGTCAGAGAACCGCGCCCTGCAAAATGAGGAGACGATTATTGAGAAAGAACGCAAGAGAATGGCGCGTGACTTACATGATACGGTCAGTCAAGAACTTTTTGCTGCCAATATGATTTTGTCAGGTGTGACAGGTCAAGTGGAGAATTTAGATACAGATGCATTATCAAAACAATTGACGGGTGTATCAGGAATTTTAAATACTGCTCAGAGGGATTTGCGTATCTTGCTTTTACATTTGAGGCCGACAGAGTTGGAAGGGAAAAGCTTGGTTGAAGGGCTGAACCTCATTTTGAAAGAGCTATCAGATAAAAGCGATATTGAGGTAAGTTTTCACCATGATGTGCAAAAATTACCGAAACAGATTGAGGAGCATATTTTTAGAATTGCTCAGGAAATTATCAGTAACACGCTCCGTCATGCAAATGCGAATCATTTAGATGTTTATTTGTATCAAACTCGGAATGAATTGCAGTTGAAAATGACAGATGATGGAATTGGCTTTGAGCATACCTCGCCTGATGAATTGAGCTATGGTTTGAAAAATATGGAAGAAAGAGTAAATGATATGGCAGGAACAATGCAAATTTTAACCGCTCCGAAGCAGGGAGTGGCAATTGACATTCGTGTGCCGTTATTGAAAGGAGCTTAGGATGCAGATTTTATTAGTAGATGACCATGAAATGGTAAGACTTGGCTTAAAAGGTTATTTGGATTTACAAGACGATGTGGATGTAGTGGCAGAAGCTTCAAATGGTCGCGAAGGAGTTGAAAGAGCTTTGGAGTTGCGTCCAGATGTGATTATGATGGACATTGTCATGCCTGAAATGAGTGGGATTGAAGCGACACTTGCTATTTTAAAAGAATGGCCTGAAGCTAAAATTCTCATTTTGACTTCTTATTTGGATAATGAAAAAATTTATCCGGTTTTAGATGCGGGTGCTAAAGGATATATGCTCAAAACTTCTAGCGCGGATGATATTTTACGAGCGGTCCGAAAAGTAGCCAAGGGTGAACTTGCTATTGAAACAGAAGTCAGCCAAAAAGTAGAATATCATCGAAATCATATTGAATTGCACGAAGATTTGACTGCGCGTGAGCGAGATATTTTAGGACTACTGGCAAAAGGTTATGAAAATCAACGCATAGCAGATGAATTATTTATTTCTTTAAAGACAGTGAAAACACATGTGTCCAATATCTTATCAAAGCTAGAAGTGAGCGATCGTACACAAGCTGTTGTTTATGCTTTCCAACATCACCTTGTCCCACAAGATGACATTTAGTGGTATAATAGAAAACAGAATAATTGCTAGAGGGAGATTATGGACGCAAAATTAAAATACAAATCCAAGAAGATCAAAATCGTCTTTTTTGATATTGATGATACCTTGCGAGTAAAAGCAACTGGCTACATTCCAGAATCGATCAAAACGGTTTTTAAACAATTAAAAGAAAAAGGAATTTTGACGGGAATTGCTTCAGGGAGAGGAATTTTTGGTGTGGTGCCGGAGTTGAAAGCGTTGCAGCCTGATTTTTTTGTCACCTTGAATGGGTCCTATATTGAAGATAAAGCAGGAAAGGTTATTGCGCAAACCCCGATTGATCGAAATTTAGTAGAAACTTATATCGCTTGGACGAAGGAAGTTGGGATTGACTTTGGCCTCGTTGGTAGTCATGAGGCAGCGCTTTCGATGCGAACACCGCTTATTGACGAAGCCATTGATATTGTTTATCCTAATTTACCTATTCAGCCAGATTTTTATCAAGATCACAACGTTTATCAAATGTGGACATTTGAAGATATTGGAGATAGCTTGCAATTGCCTAAAGAGTTAGAAGAACAGTTACGATTGGTTCGCTGGCATCCACATTCATCAGATGTAGTTCTAACAAATGGTTCAAAAGCATCTGGAGTTGCGACAGTTGTGGAGCATCTAGGATTGAAACCTGAAAATGTCATGGTTTTCGGAGACGAGCTTAATGATTTAGAATTATTTGATTATGCAGGTATCAGCGTTGCTATGGGCATTTCCCATGAAAAGATCAAAGCAAAGGCTGACTTTGTGACAAAAACAGTAGAAGAAGACGGCATTTTTTATGCCTTAGAGGAGTTAGGAATGGTAGAAAAAGAATTGCATTTTCCACAAACAACGATTGAATTAGCGAAAGGTCCGAAAGCGACTATTAAAACCAACCACGGAGATTTGAAAATTCAACTATTTCCAGAGCAAGCGCCGAAGACAGTAGCGAATTTTATCGCTTTGTCAAAGGATGGCTACTATGATGGCGTGATTTTCCACCGCATTATCAAGGATTTCATGATTCAAGGTGGAGATCCAACTGGTACGGGTATGGGTGGCGAATCCATTTATGGTGAAAAGTTTGAAGATGAATTTTCACCAGAATTGTATAATATCCGTGGAGCACTTTCAATGGCTAATGCTGGTCCAAATACAAATGGCAGTCAATTTTTCATCGTGCAAAATAGCAAGATTCCTTATGCACAAAAGGAATTGGAACGGGGTGGTTGGCCAGCACCGATTGCTGAAATTTATGCAAGCAAAGGTGGAACGCCGCATTTGGATCGTAGGCATACTGTATTTGGTCAATTGCTAGATGAAGCTTCTTATCAAGTGTTAGATAAGATTGCGGCAGTTGAAACTGGTGCAATGGATAAACCGCTTGAGGATGTCGTGATTGAAACCATTAAAGTTGAGGATTGAGATGAAAATTGGTGAAAAACTAAAAGGCCAAATTACTGGTATTCAGCCTTATGGTGCTTTTGTGGAACTAGAAACGGGTGACATGGGATTGATTCATATCTCAGAAATTCGGACAGGATATATCGAAAATATCCATGAAATTCTGCATGTCGACGATCAAGTATTGGTGCAGGTGATGGACTATGATGAATTTTCGGGTAAGGCTAGTTTGTCAATGAGAACTCTGGAAGAAGAGAAGCATCATTTGCCTAAACGCCATCGCTTTTCAAATGACCGTTACAAGATTGGTTTTGCACCGCTCGCCAAAAGTTTGTCGACTTGGACAAAGGAAGCAATGGATTTTCTGAATCAATCAAAAGAAGAAACCAAATGACAAGAATTGTGATATTTTCACATAAAAGACCCCCTCAATAAGAGATTGTTGTGAGTACCTTATTGAGGGGGGTTATTTATTCTCATACATTTTCAGGTGGATATCAATTCTGTATTCTTTGTTCAGGTCACTATCACATTAAAGCATATTCATCTGGCAGCATAATGGTTTCTTTTCCCTTGTTGTCCGTTACAAAGATTTCTCTCGGAAAAAATGGATCGAAAGCGTCATTAAAATCAAAAGAGACAGTAGTTGACAGACTTGTTTCGGAAAATCGAAATGTTAATTTTCCTTGACGGTTGATGAGTTCAAATCGAAGAAGCTCATCTAATTCAAACACACCTTTTAAAAAATTATCAATGATGTACCAGAAAGAATCAATAATGTCATCTGGCAAACTTGTTACAACGCCAAAGCTGGCATAACGTCCACGTGTATTTGTAAAAGCCATTGTTCCTTCCTTTCTGTGCTAATTCATCAAAGTATTTTCTATATGATACATAAAATAAGCTTGAATTGCAAGAAATTGTTCTTTGAAAATCAAAAAGGACCAGAGGTCCCTTGGCAACTTTAGCGATTCTTTAGTTCTACATAACGTTTGTACCAAATATTGACATAGGCTTGTGAAAAAGGTCCACGCTCATTATTAATCCAGTCTACTAAGATTTTCACATTCTCCTTGAGAATGTAATCTAAATCAGTGGAGTAGTTCATTTGCCGCTTGTGGCGCTCGTATTCATCTACATCCAGCAATCGCTTTTCACCATTGGTGAAGACTTTGACATCTAAATCATAATCTATGTATTTTAATGCTTCTGCATCAAGATAATAGGGACTGGCTAGATTGCAATAGTAGGAAATCCCATTTTCGCGAATCATAGCGATAATGTTAAACCAATATTTTTTATGAAAATAGACAATAGCTGGCTCGCGTGTCACCCAACGCCGCCCGTCACTTTCTGTGACCAAGGTATGGTCGTTGACACCAATAATGGCGTTTTCTGTTGTTTTTAGTACCATGGTGTCGCGCCAAGTGCGGTGCAGACTTCCATTATGCTTATAACTTTGAATTGTAATAAAGTCGCCTTCTTTTGGAAGCTTCATCATCTACCAACTTTCTACAATTTATCAGGTTATCGCTTTTATTGTAACATATTTTCATGAAAAAACATAAATAAACCTTACATTTTTTGTAGATATTCTTTGAGAGCGCTTGCAATGTCGGAGAAATCATAGCCTTTGCGTGCGAGTGCTTGGGTGAGGCGTTGTTTTAACTCATATTCGTCATATTTTTTAGAATATTTGCGGTATTGCTTGTCTAATTCTTTGTACAGTAATTTCTGCTGAATTTCCTCATCTTCTTTGATGTCTAAGGTTTGATAAGCTGCCTTAGCTTCGGTATAGGAAAAGCCTTTGCTCAACATAGATTGAAGAATTTTATCCTGCAGGGCCTTACTTGGTAGTTTGCTTTGATAGTTGCGGAGTAGTTTTGCAGCGACTTTTTGGCTTACTTCTGTAAAATCAAATTTGCATAATTCTTCATCAATAATAGGAGCTGTGATACCTTTTTGAGCCAATTTTTGCTTGAGGACAAAAGCACCTTTATCACCAGATAGAAGATTGGAATGAATAAAGGAATAAGCATATTGTCTGTCATCTATCCAATTATCTTTTATGAGAATCGTTAGGACTTTCTCGATAGTATCTAAGGAAATCTCGTGTTTTGTCAAATAATCCCGCACTTCTTTGACAGTTCTTTGCTTGAAAGAAAGATAATATAAAGCTAGATTTTTTCCGTAAGAAAACTGTGCGTAGTTCTGAATTTCTTTTAATTCTTGCTCACTAATGTTCATGCCTTTTGATAACATAAAGTGAACGATAGTATCTTCAGTGATGTAAATTTTGTCAGTTTCGTCCAATTCTAAAAGATAGAGACGCTTTTTCTTTTCAATTTTAGTGATTTTCATAATCATTCTTTCGATAACTTGTGTGAAATTTGGAGCTAATGAATGGGATAGTAAGTGTGACTATTAGCCAAATGCTTCAAAAGCTGCGATAAGTCGTAATTTCTCGGAGTTGATATTTTCTCGACCATAGTAGTCCAAAAATAGGTCGCCATATTTTGGATTGCCTAGATTATAATTCAGTGACCAGATAGCCCAGTAAAGGTCAATGTGGCGATCGCTAAAGCCAGATAGCCCAACATCAATGAAACAGGAGAACGTCTTAGCGTCTTTTAAGATAAAGTTGGGCAAACAAGCGTCACCGTGAATAAATGCATCTCTTGTAAGAAGATGTCCCTGTTCTTGGATAAGCTGATAGGCTCCTTTTCTACTGCGAATCTGAAATTGTGGCAGGAGAGCTTTTTCATAGAAAAGCCCTTTTTGATAATTCTCTTCCGCTAGCTGAATATAGTTCTTTAGAAGTGAGTTTGTGGGAAAGTGGACTGGTTGGAGGTTATGGAGCTGTCTTAGCGCTGTTGCCATGGTTTGGCAGAGGACTTCTGGTTGGTCTAGCACTTCCAATCCTGATATGCCGGATGCTTCTTTAGTGAGCAAGTAGTCCCTGTCTTGGCTGATGTATGTCAATACAGGAACACCGAGCCCTTGTTTGTCAAACCATTTAGCACATTGTGCCTCTCGTGCTAGCTTTCCTTTTTGGTCTATTTTAAGATAGTAGCCTGTGTCTAGATAAAGCACGGTTGCGCCTGAGTGGGAAGAACTGTCATACAAAGTGGCTTTCTCTGTATATATTCGTAATTCTTCTGGGAATTGAGAAATTGTGAGAGTTACTTTTTCTTTTTTCATACTGATTATTGTACCATATTCTCAACATTATCGTGTTGGCATGGTATAATAGGCTTATGAATCTGAAAGTAAAACAAAAAATCCCCTTGAAAATCAAAAAAATGGGAATCAACGGGGAAGGGATTGGATTTTATAAAAAGACATTGGTCTTTGTACCAGGTGCTTTAAAAGGTGAGGATATTTTTTGTCAAATCACGACGGTTAAGCGTAATTTTGTTGAAGCGAAACTGTTGACGATTAACAAACGCTCCAAGTATCGAGTAGAGCCTCCTTGTGAGATTTATGAAAAATGCGGGGGCTGCCAGATTATGCACTTGCATTATGATAAGCAACTGGAGTTTAAGACGGATCTGTTGCGGCAGGCTTTGAAAAAATTTGCGCCTCAAGGTTATGAAAACTATGAGATTCGTCCAACGATTGGTATGCAAGAACCTCAATATTATCGAGCGAAGTTGCAGTTTCAAACACGGAAATTTAAGGGAGATGTAAAAGCGGGTCTTTATGCGCAGAATTCTCATTATCTGATTTCTTTGAAAAACTGTTTGGTTCAGGATAAGGTAACGCAGAAAATCATCAATAAAGTGGCTCTCCTTTTGGGAAAGTACAATCTTCCTATCTATGATGAGCGAAAAAATGCCGGCATTCGGACGGTTATGATTCGCAGGGCTCGGAAAACAGGTCAGGTACAGATGATTTTTGTCACGGGAAAGAAGTTGGACTTTTCTCCAGTCATTCGTGATTTGTCAGCAGAATTTCCAGAGTTGGAAACAGTGGCGGTCAATTACCATACGACAAAATCAAGTGAAATCTATGGAGATAGGACGGAGATTATCTGGGGGAAAGAAACCATTCAGGAAGGTGTTTTGGATTACGAGTTTTCCTTATCGCCTAGGGCTTTTTACCAGCTTAATCCAGAGCAAACAGAGGTGCTTTACAGTGAAGCTGTTAAGGCTCTGGATGTCGATTCAGAGGATTGTCTGATTGATGCTTATTGTGGTGTGGGAACGATTGGCTTTGCTTTTGCTAAAAAAGTGAAGTCTCTTCGTGGCATGGATGTTATACCAGAAGCTATTGAGGATGCTAAGCGAAATGCCAAGAAGATGGGCTTTGACAATGCTTATTATGAGGCTGGGACTGCTGAAAGCATTATGCCTCGTTGGTACAAGGAAGGTTACCGAGCAGATGCCTTGATTGTGGATCCGCCACGGACTGGCTTAGATGAAAAGCTGCTTGGAACGATTGTTCGTTATGCACCAAAGAAAATGGTTTATGTCTCCTGTAATGTCTCTACTCTAGCTAGAGATTTGATACAATTGAGCAAGGTCTACGATGTTCATTATATTCAATCTGTGGATATGTTTCCACACACAGCCAGGACCGAGGCTGTAGTGAAATTGGTAAAGAAAGAGGATTAGAATGGATATTTGGGAAAAATGTATGAAGAAGCCAAGAAGCTCTATGATCCGCATGAGGTATCGCCCTTTGTGTACGCTAATCATGTTGTAGCAGCTATTGAAGCAGAGGATGGAAAGATTTATACCGGCTTTTGCTTTGAAGGAACCTGTGGTGTTTTTCATCTCTGCGCTGAAAGGGCAGCAGCTTTTAATATGTATCAGTGTTCTGGACAGACAAAAATGAAACGAGTATTGGCTTTTCGTGATAAACCACCTTATGGAGGAGGTTCTGGTATGCCTTGTGGGGCGTGTAGAGAATTTTTAATGGAGTTGAATCCTGAGAATCGTCATCCAGAGTTTATGCTAGATTTTGAAAAACGAGAAACGATTACTTTGGGAGAACTCATGCCTTACTGGTGGGGACAAGAACGTACTGAAAATGACGGGAAATGATATGAAACACTTTTACTGTATGTTAGAATAATATACGAGGCACTTTCTAACAACGAAAGTTCAAAGAATCAGGATGTAAAAATTGCAAAGAAGGTATACTGTAGCAATGCTATTGATATTTTATAGCGTTTGGTAAATGGGTTAGAATGACTTGTTCATGAGTGAGCCTAGTTTAAGGCAGATGACAAATAGGCGACAGAAGTTGAGCAGTAAAATGAAACGCAAATATTTTCAACTACTTCAGCAATAGAAAAACTTGTAGAGATCATTTTCTACAAGTTTTTTCGATTTTACAAGGAAATCTCTGTGTTTTTCAATGCTTTTTGTGCATCTGAGACGATTGTTTCAATGATTTCTTTGCATGGTCGGATTTCTTTTATCATACCAGCAATTTGACCGCACATCATGGAGCCGTTTTTTGTGTCTCCGTCATATACAGCTTTTGAGAGAGCTCCAATAGTAATCTCTTCCAGTTCCTCACGGCTGGTACCTTTATTTTCAAGTTCTATATAATGGTCTGTCATTTCGTTTCGAATACAACGAACGGGGGCACCCGCCCTCCTGCCTGTGACAGCTGTATCTGTATCATTTGCCTTGAGAACGGCTTCTTTATAACTTTCAGCGATTGGGCATTCTTCTGATGCGAGAAATACCGTACCGAGTTGAACTCCTTGTGCGCCTAAAACGAAAGCAGCAGCAAGCCCGCGACCGTCTGCAATACCTCCTGCACCAATCACGGGAATATCAACTGCATCAGTAATTTGTGGCAGCAAAGCCATGGTATTGGTGCTACCGATATGACCACCCGCTTCAGATCCTTCAGCGATAACAGCGTCAACACCTAATTCTTGCATTTTTTTAGCATGTTTCACGCTGGCAATGACCGGAATAACCTTGATACCTGCTTCTTTGAGAGCAGGCAGAATAAATTTAGGGGTGCCAGCACCAGTTGTCACAATAGGAACTTTTTCTTCGATGATAACATTCACAAGCTCTTCGACATTTTTCAGCATCAGCACCACATTAACAGCGAATGGTTTGTCTGTGAGTTTACGCAATTCACGAATTTCTTCGCGCAATTGGTCGCCAGTCATACCACCTGAAGCAATAATCCCCAAGCCACCCGCTTCTGAAACAGCAACAGCCAACTGATAGTGAGAAATTTGCGCCATAGCACCTTGAAAAATTGGATATTTGATGTTTAGTAAAGTTGTAATAGACATACTATCTCCTTCATCCTGTTTTTGAAATTAGTATATCACGATTATAAAAACGTTTTCAAAATTGTGATTTAATAAATTTTCTTTTGTTTGTGAAATATTTTGCTTTGAAAAGAGAATTTATCAATTGTTTTACTTGTGAAAAACAAAGATTCGTTTTATTATAACAAATACTTATACTATATTAAAAATAGTTATAGATGATGATTGATTCAGAAAAATGGAATGAGGCAAAGATAAAGAGCGTTTTGGTTTTGCTTAGAAAGCAACTACTTTTTGTGTTATAATAATAGAAAAATGTTCATGAGGTGAAGTATGGACAATATCATTGATGTATCCATTCCTGTGGCAGAAGTAGTTGACAAACACCCAGAAGTGTTGGAGATTTTGGTGGAACTTGGTTTTAAACCGCTTGCCAATCCAATCATGCGCAATACGGTTGGTCGCAAGGTGTCGTTAAAGCAAGGATCGAAGCTAGAAGGAACCCCTATGGATAAAATTGTCATGACATTGGAAGCAAATGGCTATGAAGTGGTGGGGCTAGACTGATGGCAGATGAACGAATTGAGATTTTGAAATCCATTTTGCTGGATTTGCATCATGGTGCAACAGCAGAAGAGGTTCAAGAGCAGTTTAACAAGCATTTTACAGGTGTTTCGGCTATTGAGATCAGTCTTATGGAGCACGAACTGATGAACTCGGATACGGGTGTAACCTTTGAGGATGTTATGTCGCTTTGCAATGTTCATGCGAATCTTTTTAAGGGAGCAGTGAAAAATGTAGAAGTGGCTGACACAGATCATCCAGGACATCCAGTTCAAATTTTTAAGCAGGAAAATCTGGCTCTGAGAGCAGCTCTTTTGCGGGTTCGGCGTCTCCTTGATACTTATGCTCAAACAGATGATGCAGAAATGAAGACAGAGTTGGAAAGGGGACTGATGCGCCAGCTGGTCTTGGTCGGTCAATTTGACATTCATTATCAGCGCAAGGAAGAGCTGATGTTTCCGATTATGGAGAAATACGGTCATGACTCACCACCCAAGGTTATGTGGGGTGTGGACGACCAGATTCGAGAGCTTTTTCAGGAAGCAAAGACTGCTGCTGAAGATTTGTCCAATCTAGGTATCGAGCAAGTTCGAGCAACATTTGAAAATTTTGCAGCTGAGTTTGAAGCGATGATTTTCAAGGAAGAGTCCATCTTGCTTATGATTTTGCTGGAATCTTTCACACAGGACGATTGGTTGAAAATTGCAGAAGAAAGTGGTGCCTATGGTTATGCCATTATCAAGCCGACTGAGAAATGGGTACCAGATCGTCAATCATTCACGGAGGCAGAAAAAGAGACTGCTGAGAAGACTGGAAGCGAAGCGGCAGCCAGTGACGAGTTTGTGTCAGACGGTACTATTCAGCAAGTCATTGAGACGCCTGATGGACAGGTCACCATTTCCTTTAAACCAAAAAAGAAAAAGACAGAAAACAATTTTGATTGGCAGAACCAACAGCCGTTTGGACATGGCTATTTATCAGTGGAAGAGGCTAATTTGATTCTCAATCATCTGCCAATGGAGATTACCTTTGTTAATAAGGAGGATATTTTCCAGTACTACAATGACAGTGTGCCAGCTGATGAGATGATTTTCAAACGGACGCCGGGTCAAGTGGGGCGCAATGTCGAGCTGTGCCACCCGCCTAAGTTTTTGGAGAAAGTTCGCTTTATTTTTAAGGAATTGCGTGAAGGCAAGCGAGACAAGTTTGTTATGTGGTTCAAGTCTGAGTCGCGGGATAAATTTGTTCATGTGACGTATGCGGCAGTGAGAGATGAAGCAGGAGAATTTCAAGGTGTGCTGGAATATGTCCAAGATATTCAGCCTTTCCGTGATATTGAAGAAGATTTCTACCGAGGAGTAGATTAGAAGGAATATGATGATGTACGAACAGGAATTTTTAAAGGATTTTGAAGCTTGGGTCAAAACTCAAGTAGCAATCAACGAAATGGCTCTTCAAGAGAGTCAGAAAGTCTATGAAGAAGACCAAGATGAACGTGCTAAAGAAGCTGCGATTCGTTATGAGAGCCGTCTGGATGCCTATCAGTTTTTATTGGGTAAATTTGCCAACTATCAAGAGGGCAAGGGATTTCATGACCTACCAGACGGACTTTTTGGGCAGAGAAATTATTGATTTTCTCTAGAAAACATGTTAAACTAAATACATTAGAGGTGTTTTGAATCCCATTTGTCACAGAAAGCGGCACTGCTGAGAAATCCGCACAAATGTCAAAACTGGTTGCTAAGGCTAAAATTGAAATAATGGTGTTTTTTTGTTTACTTTTAGGACTAAGCCACAAGCCACAAGTTGCGGGTTGCACTGGCGTACGTCTAAGCGAGCTAACAACGTAATAAAAGATAAACAAGAAGACCAGAGTTGCGGGCGTCTGCCCGAAATTGGGTGGTACCGCGGAGTGATTCGTCCCTGTCATGTATGGCAGGGACGAATTTTTATAATCGTAACAGGGAGAGATTATGATAAATATTTTAGGTCAAATTGAAGACAATAAACTTCCTGATATTGAGACATAACGGCTGTATTTGCGCCAACGTCTAGTCTCAGATGCTGAGGATATTTTTGCTTATGCAAGCTTGCCAGAAGTAACTTGGCCAGCTGGTTTTCCACCTGCAGAAAGCGTGGAAGAAGAGGAAAATTATCTCGAAAACATTATGCCAAAGCGCTGGATTGAGCAAAAAATACCGTCTGGTTATGGTATCTGCTTGAAAGGAACAGATGAAGTCATTGGCTCGATTGATTTTAATAATCGCCATGCTGATGATGTTCTTGAAATGGGCTATTTGCTTCACCCAGATTATTGGGGGCAAGGGATTGTGACAGAAGCTGCGCGTGCGCTGTTGAAAGATGGCTTCACCCTACTCAATCTCCACAAAATCGAAATTGAATGTTATGGATACAACAAAGCAAGCCAACGTATTGCTGAAAAACTTGGCTTCACCCTCGAAGCTCGTATCCGAGACAGAAAGGATGCCCAAGGAAATCGCTGTGACAGTCTGATATATGGCTTACTGAGGAGTGAGTGGGAGGGGAGATGATGAATGTTGTCATTATTGGTGTACAAGCTTCAGGTAAGATGACGATTGGTCAAGAAATTGAAAAGATGACTGATATGACTTTGTTTCATAATCACGATAGCATTGATTTTGTTAGGCGTTTTATGGAATATGGGCCTATCTCAACTGAACTTATTCGGAAAATTAGAATGAATTTTTTTGAAGCTTTTGCTCAGAGCAACAAACCTCTTATTTTTACTGTTGTGATTGATTTTAATGATTCAAATGATATTGATTTTTTGAGACAGATTCAAGATGTTTTTCACTCATTTAATAGAGAGGTCTTGTTTGTAGAACTTGAAACGGATTTAACTGAACGGCTTCGGCGTAATCGTACTGAGCATCGCTTGCAGTGCAAACCATTAAAGCGTGATTTGGAATGGTCTGAAAATGATATTTTGTCAACGATGACATTTGCCCAATTTAATCCAGAGAAGTCACCAGAATTTCTTAAGTATTATTATAAAATCAATAATACCGAGCTATCCGCTCGTGAATCAGCACAGCTTATTTTACAAAAATTAAATGATATTGAAAAAATGTAGAAAGGACATATTATGTCAAAAGAACTTTCACCAAAATATAACCCAGCTGAGGTTGAAGCTGGGCGTTATCAAAAATGGTTAGATGAGGATGTTTTCAAGCCTTCTGGCGATAAGAAAGCTCATCCGTATTCTATCGTTATTCCACCACCAAACGTAACTGGTAAACTTCACCTTGGTCACGCTTGGGATACTACTTTGCAAGATATTATTATCCGTCAAAAACGGATGCAAGGTTTTGATACTTTATGGCTTCCTGGTATGGACCATGCGGGGATTGCAACACAGGCAAAAGTTGAAGCACGTCTTGCTGAAGATGGTATCTCACGTTACGACCTTGGTCGTGAAAAATTCCTTGATAAAGTCTGGGAATGGAAAGATGAATATGCATCAACAATCAAACAACAATGGGGTAAAATGGGTATCTCTGTTGATTATTCACGTGAACGTTTCACCCTTGATGAAGGCTTGTCTAAAGCGGTCCGCAAGGTTTTCGTAGAACTCTATAAAAAAGATTGGATTTACCGCGGCGAATTCATTATCAACTGGGACCCTAAGGCCCGCACAGCTTTGTCCGACATCGAAGTCATCCATAAGGATGTGGAAGGTGCCTTCTACCATATGAATTATCTGTTGGAAGATGGCTCGCGCAGTTTAGAGGTTGCGACAACTCGTCCAGAGACTATGTTTGGGGATACGGCTGTCGCTGTCAATCCAAATGATGATCGTTACAAAGATTTGATTGGTCAAAATGTCATCCTTCCAATCGTTAACAAAGCTATTCCAATCGTTGGTGATGAACACGCTGACCCAGAATTTGGTACTGGTGTGGTTAAAATCACTCCAGCCCATGACCCTAACGACTTCCTTGTTGGTCAACGTCACAATCTTCCTCAAGTTAATGTTATGAATGATGACGGTACGATGAACGAACTTGCTGGTGAATTTGCTGGTATGGATCGTTTTGAAGCTCGTAAAGCTGTCGTTAAAAAATTGGAAGAAATCGGTGCGCTTGTTGAAATCGAAAAAATGGTTCACAGCGTTGGTCACTCAGAACGTACTGGTGTGCCAGTTGAGCCACGTTTGTCAACACAATGGTTCGTTAAAATGGACCAATTGGCTAAAAATGCTATTGCCAACCAAGACACTGATGATGAAGTAAAATTCTACCCACCACGTTTCAACGATACTTTCCTACAATGGATGGAAAACGTTCATGACTGGGTTATCTCTCGTCAATTATGGTGGGGTCACCAAATTCCTGCATGGTACAATGCTGAAGGTGAAATGTACGTCGGTGAAGAAGCTCCAGAAGGTGACGGTTGGACTCAGGATGAAGATGTCTTGGATACGTGGTTCAGTTCTGCCCTTTGGCCATTCTCAACCATGGGCTGGCCTGATGTCGATTCAGAAGACTTCAAACGTTACTTCCCAACTTCAACCTTGGTGACTGGTTATGATATTATCCCATTCTGGGTATCTCGGATGATTTTCCAAGGTTTGGAATTTACTGGCAAGTCGCCATTCAAAAATGCCTTGATTCACGGTCTCATCCGTGACGAGCAAGGACGTAAAATGTCTAAATCACTTGGTAACGGTATTGATCCAATGGACGTTATCGAAAAATATGGTGCTGATGCGCTTCGATGGTTCTTGTCAAATGGTTCTGCACCAGGTCAAGACGTTCGTTTCTCTTACGAAAAAATGGATGCAGCTTGGAACTTCATTAACAAAATCTGGAACATCTCTCGTTATATTTTGATGAACAATGAAGAGTTGACACTTGACCAAGCGAGTGAAAATGTTGCAAAAGTTGTGGTTGGTACAGCCGGGAATGTTACTGACCGCTGGATTCTTCACAACTTGAATGAAACAATTGCTAAAGTTACTGAAAACTTTGATAAATTTGAATTTGGTGTGGCTGGTCATATCCTTTACAACTTCATCTGGGATGAATTTGCTGACTGGTACGTTGAGTTGACCAAGGAAGTTCTTTATAGTGACAATGAAGAAGAGAAAGTTATCACACGCTCTGTTCTCCTTTACACCTTGGACAAGATCCTTCGTCTCCTTCATCCAATCATGCCATTCGTGACAGAAGAAATCTTTGAACAAATTTCTGAAGGTTCAATCGTAACAGCTGAATACCCAACAGTTAATCCAGCATTTGAAAATGAAGCTGCGCATAAAGGTGTTGAAAGTCTTAAAGACCTTATCCGTGCTGTCCGTAACGCACGTAGCGAGGTGAATGTTGCTCCAAGTAAACCAATCACACTTCTCGTGAAAACAAGTGATAAAGAATTAGAAGCATTCTTCAACGCCAATGTCAACTACATCAAGCGTTTTACAAATCCAGAGCATTTGGAAATTGCGGAGGACCTTGCTGTGCCAGAACTAGTCATGTCCAGCATCATCACAGGAGCAGAAATCTATCTGCCTCTCGCTGACTTGCTCAATGTTGAAGAAGAACTAGCCCGCCTTGACAAAGAACTTGCTAAATGGCAAAAAGAATTGGATATAGTTGCACGCAAACTTGGCAACGAAAAATTCGTCGCTAACGCCAAACCCGAAGTCGTCCAAAAAGAACGCGACAAACAAGCCGACTACCAAGCTAAGTATGATGCGACCGTAGCACGTATTGATGAGATGAAGAAGTTGGTGAAATAGTGGCTGAAGATTAAGGAAAATATAAATCGTGGTTTAATCAACCATTGAATATATTAGATTCAAAAGACTTAAACGAGACTAGTTGAATAATAATTTCAAAATGATTGATTATTATCAAGATATATATCATGATGAGATTGTAATAGATGAACTGATTAATAAATTAAAACAAGGTCAATTTGATAATTTAAGTATTATTGATTTAAATAGATTTAGAATATTTCTGGATGCAGTATTATTAACTTTCAATAATGAGAAGGTTTATAATGCTTATTTGAAAGACAAATTTGCCTTTCAACCATTTTTTGACAGATTGAATGATTCAAAACTCTTTATACGAGAACGCCCATTTTTAGAAAATCATAAGAAGTATTTGAATAATCTTTTTAAAATACGCATTAATAAATTTGATTCATTTTTTTACTCACTAGATGGAGAAGATAGACGAGTTTGGGATCAATTTAAGATAGTAAGAAATGCTTACTCACATATGAAATATTGTGACGTATATATTTGAAGATAAGTTTAATCATAGAAGTGAGTTACTTGAAGTTCCTGAGGAATCATTGCTTCGTTTTATAAATCAGGATATTTTTAAGATAAGATAATTAAAAAATTAATGAGTTTGGTTAACCATATTAAAGCTAATAATTTTTAGAAAGCAGGTAACTACATGACAAATTCTGTAAGTTCGAACCGCTCTGAGAAGTATAACATTGCAGCTTTCTTCTCAGGTGTTGGGGGAATTGAGTTGAGATTTGAACAGACCAACGAGTTCAGAGTGGTGTATGCCAACGAGTTTGACAAGTACGCACGGCTTACTTATGAGTTAAACTAGCCAGATACTTTTTTGGATAGTCGTGACATCATGCGGTGAAGCTGGAGGAGATTCCAGCTGAGCGTGTGGATGTGGTGATGGGAGGTTTCCCATGCCAAGCCTTTAGTATTGTGAGTTATCGCAAGGGATTTGATGATGATCGTGGGGATTTGTTTTTTGAACTGTTTCGTATGATTGAAGGGTAGAAACATTGGGTAATTTTCATTGAAAATGTTAAAAATATGGTTGGTCATGACAACGGTAATATCTTCAAGGCCATTTGCGAAGCCTTGACTGAAAACAAAGATATGCAAAACTATGTTGTTCTGATTATCAATTCTAAGTTTCAAGAGACTGTTTTTTAACGAGCTTTTCACGCTGTAGGGGAGGATATTTCTAATACATCTTATACTAAAGAATTTTAATAATTGTTGATTGTTAGCTAGTAAAAGCAACAAATCGAATGGATACAGCATTTTTATAGATTTGAACATACAGAAAAAAGAGAACGAATTTCGTTCTCTCTAGCTGTTAATTAGCTGACATTGATATATTACAGTTATCATTGGTAAACTGTTAGCAAATCCAAATTTAAAGTTTATACGTGTATATAACCTTGATTTTTAAACCTCAAAATTGTAGAGAGCTGTTGATAGGTAACGCTCGCCGTTATCTGGAGCAAGAGCTAGGACTTTTTTGCCTGCGCCTAATTTTTTGGCGACTTCAAGTGCGGCATAGATAGCTGCGGCAGAAGAAATTCCTACAAGAAAGCCTTCTTGTCCACCGACACGGCGTCCAAGGTCAAGCGCTTGATCAGAAGTAACGCGGACAATACCGTCATAAGCTTGAGTGTCCAGTGTTTCTGGGATAAAACCAGCTGAAATTCCTTGAATCTTGTGTGGTCCAGGCTTTTCACCAGACAGGATAGCGGACTCATCGGCTTCAACTGCGTAAACTTGTATATTCGGATTGACTTTTTTGAGAGCATGAGAAACGCCAGAAATTGTACCACCTGTGCCAACTCCTCCGACAAAAGCATCCAATCCTTTTTCACCGAAAGCAGCGATAATTTCAGCTCCTGTTGTTCTTTCGTGTACTTCAGGATTAGCTGGATTGTTGAATTGTAGCGGCAGCCATCCGTTACGTTCCTTGGCGATTTCTTCAGCTTTGGCAATCGCACCTTTCATTCCCTCACTTCCGGGAGTGAGCACCAATTCGGCGCCATAAGCTTGGATAATTTTGCGGCGCTCTACACTCATAGTTTCTGGCATAACAATAACAACCTTATAACCTTTAGCAGCACCGACCCAAGACAAACCGATTCCGGTATTTCCGCTGGTTGCTTCGACAATGGTTGCACCTGGTTGAAGCAAGCCCTCTTGCTCAGCAGTCTCAATCATGCTGAGAGCAATGCGATCTTTGACAGACGATCCTGGATTGAAAGCCTCTAGCTTGACATAAACATCAGCAGCGCCTTCTGGAACCAGCTTGTTCAATTTCACAATAGGAGTATTTCCAATGAGTTCTGTAATGTTATGATAAATTTGTGCCATAAAATGATACCTCAATTCTGTTGATACAATCAGTATAAAACGAAAAAGAGTCTTTGTAAAATATAAAAAAACTATCAAGTTGATAGCTTTTTTTAATATTTAGGATAAAGAAATGGGAACTTCAACTTTCCGAAATCCCTGCTCAACAATGTCAATTTTTCCATTAAACAGCTCAATCAAACTTTCTATAACGCTCTCCTTATCGTCTTTGTCAATGAAAATAGTCGTTTGTACTTGATCTGTAAAAGCTGTATCCTGTTCTTGCAACTGTTTGGCTTTAAGAAAATTTGGTAACTCTTGATATTGACTGTAGGAAAGAGTAAGCCTTAGTCCAAGTTGTTCTTTTATGTGGACACTTCCGATTTCTTTGATAGCTAAGGCAACACTGCCAGCATAAGCCCGAATGAGTCCACCTGCTCCTAACTTGATGCCCCCAAAATAGCGCGTCACGACAGCACAGACGTTGGTTAGTTGGTGATTTTCTAAGACGCCTAGCATAGGCACGCCAGCAGTTCCGCTGGGTTCGCCATCATCGCTGCTTCGCTTCATTTCGCTCCGCTCTCCTAAAATAAAGGCAGAGCAGTTGTGAGTAGCTTTATAGTGTTCTTTTTTGACAGCCTGAATAAAATTTCGTGCCTCGTCCTCTGTTGTCACACGCTTGATATGACAGATAAAGCGCGATTTTTTGATTTCTTCTTGGACTTGACCGTCCTCTTTGATTGTTCTAAATTCCATATCTTCATTTTACAAAAAAACTTTTATTTTGCCAAAGTTTTTCCGAATAAATAGATATGACAGAATTACAAGATTGTTTAGGTCGCATTTTTACAAAAAATCAACTGTCACCAGAATTGCAATTGCAAGCACAAACCTTAACTGGAATGGTAGAAGAAAAAGGGAGATTAAGCTGTAATCGCTGTGGACAAGCCATTGACAAAGAAAAACACCAACTGCCAATCGGTGCTTATTATTGTAGGTCTTGCTTGATCTTAGGAAGAGTTAGGAGTGATGAAGATCTCTACTATTTTCCACAGGAAGAATTTCCCAAAGCGAATGTCTTGAAATGGCAAGGAAAGTTGACAGAATTTCAAGCCAAGGTTTCTCAAGGACTTGTAGAGGCGGTTACCAAACGCAAAGATAGCTTGGTTCACGCAGTCACGGGAGCCGGAAAGACGGAAATGATCTATCAAGTGGTGGCACAAGTCATCAATCAGGGCGGAGCAGTCTGCTTGGCTAGCCCCAGAATTGATGTCTGCTTAGAACTTTATCGCAGACTGAAAGTGGATTTTACTTGTGATATTTCACTCCTGCACGGTGAATCAGAAGCATATTCTCGCAGTCCTCTCGTGATTGCCACCACACATCAGCTTATCAAATTTTACCGAGCATTTGATCTTCTTATTGTTGATGAGGTAGATGCCTTTCCTTATGTGGACAATCCGATGCTTTATCATGCAGTTCATCAGGCAGTCAAAGTAGAGGGGACGAAGATTTTCTTAACAGCAACTTCCACAGATGAGCTGGATAAAAAAGTGGCTAAAGGAGAATTAACTCGTTTGAGTCTACCCAGACGTTTTCATGGCAATCCTTTGATTGTTCCGCAAAAAATTTGGTTGGCGGATTTTCAAAAAAATCTTGGTCAAAAGAAGCTAGTTCCCAAGTTAAGGCAGTTTATTCAAAAGCAGAGAAAAACAGGATTTCCACTTCTTATTTTTGCTTCCGAGATCAGAAAAGGGCAGGAGCTGGCAGAGATTCTTCAAAGCACTTTTCCTAATGAAGAAGTTGATTTTGTAGCCTCGACGACTGAAAATCGACTAGAAATTGTAGAGAAATTTCGTCAAAAAGAAATCACGATTTTGGTAACGACGACAATTTTGGAGCGTGGGGTGACTTTTCCTTGTGTAGATGTTTTCGTGGTGGAAGCCAACCACCGTCTGTTTAGTCGCAGCGCTCTGGTACAAATTGCTGGACGCGTTGGTCGCAGTATGGAGCGACCGACAGGCGAGTTAATCTTTTTTCATGACGGTACGACTATGGCGATAGAAAAAGCGATTAAAGAAATTCAGGAGATGAATCAGGAGGCCGGTTTATGAATTCATGTGTTTTATGTGAAAATCCACTTGATGAAAAGCTGAAATTCTGTGATTTATTGACCTTGACGAAGCCAAAAGCAAGGGCTTGTGATGCCTGCTTTGAAAAATTTCAACGCATTTCAGGGCAGCATTGCCCGAAGTGTTATCGTGACGGGGCAAGTGAAGTCTGCATGGATTGCCAAGTGTGGATAGAAAAAGGAAAAGAAGTTTACCATAAAAGCTGTTTTGTGTATAATGAAGCCATGAAAGACTTCTTCAGTCAATATAAATTTCAAGGAGATTATGCCCTTTATTCTGTATTTGCTGCAGTTTTGCAAAAGGAATTGAAAGTTTACCGTGATTATGCGCTTGTTCCCATTCCGGTAAGTGCCGAAAAGTATCAGACAAGAGGGTTTAATCAAGTAACAGCTCTTCTTGAGGGCGCAAAGTTGCCATTTAAGGAAGTTTTAGAAAAGTATGATACAATTGCTCAATCCAGTAAAACAAGAGAGGAGCGATTGCAAAGCCGGCAGTGTTTTAAATTGAAAGACAACGTTCAACTTCCACCTAAAATCCTTTTGATAGATGACATTTATACAACAGGCTCAACCCTACAATTAGCCAAGGAAATTTTAGTGGAAGCAGGAGTGAAAGAAATTGTGACATTTTCATTAGCCAGATGATAAAAAATTTGCAAAAAAAAAATGAAAGCGTTATAATAAAATAAAGAAAAACAAATGCTTAGAAAGAAGGTACTTATATGATTAAATATAGTATCCGTGGTGAAAACCTAGAAGTAACAGAAGCTCTTCGTGATTACGTAGTTTCTAAACTTGAAAAAATCGAAAAATATTTCCAAGCTGATCAAGAATTGGATGCGCGTGTAAACTTGAAAGTCTATCGTGAAAAAACAGCCAAAGTTGAAGTAACTATTCCACTTGGTTCTATCACTCTTCGTGCAGAAGATGTTTCTCAAGATATGTATGGTTCGATTGACTTGGTGACAGATAAAATTGAACGTCAAATTCGTAAAAATAAAACAAAGATTGAGCGTAAAAACCGTAATAAAAAATCAACTAGCCAGTTGTTTACAGATGCTGTCGTTGAAGAAGCGGAAGCTGCACCTGCAAAAGTCGTTCGCTCCAAACAAATTGACTTAAAACCAATGGATTTAGAAGAAGCTCTTCTTCAAATGGATTTATTGGGACATGACTTCTTCATCTATACTGATGTAGAAGACAACACAACCAATGTTTTGTATCGTCGTGAAGACGGTGACGTTGGCTTGCTTGAAGTGAGATAATCAATCAATCCTCTGATTCATATCAGGGGATTTTTTATGTGGTCTGCAATCAGCCCAAGATAATTGCAAAAAACTGTATTAAAAATCATCATGTTTGAACGGCATTTCAAAAGTTAGACAGAAAAACCAATTGACTTACAGTTATCACAGAAGAAAAACTGATACATTCTTTCGAGATTTTGTTATAATATTCTTTATGAGAGTTGTTGCAGGGAAATATGGGGGGCGTCCTCTTAAAACATTGGAAGGCAAAATAACCAGACCGACGACAGACAAGGTTAAGGGAGCTATCTTTAATATAATTGGTCCTTATTTTGATGGAGGACAGGTTCTGGACTTGTATGCTGGAAGCGGCAGTTTAGCGATTGAAGCTATTTCGCGAGGCATGGTTTCGGCTGTTTTGGTTGAAAAAGACCGCAGGGCGCAAGCGATTATCAGCCAAAATATCAGTATGACTAAGGAAAAAGAACGATTTGAACTTCTGAAAATGGAGTCCAATCGAGCACTTGAATTGGTCACAGGACAGTTTGACTTGGTTTTGTTAGATCCACCCTATGCAAAAGAACAGATTGTTTCAGATATTATAAAAATGATTGAACGAGAGCTTCTGAGCGATGATGTACTGGTTGTTTGTGAGACAGACAAGTCGGTGGATTTACCAGAAGAAATCGCAGGGCTAGGTATCTGGAAGCAAAAAATATATGGAATTTCAAAGGTGACGGTTTATGTCAGATAAAATTGGATTATTTGCGGGCTCTTTTGACCCGATTACAAAGGGGCATATTGACTTGATTAAGCGAGCTAGTAAGCTCTTTGATTGCCTTTATGTTGGTATTTTTTATAATCTTGAGAAAACGAGTTTTTTTAGTATTGAAGCGAAAGAAAAAATGATAGCAGCTGCTCTAGTTCATTTGGAGAATGTAAAAATTGTTACTTCTCATGATGAATTGGCAGTGGAAGTAGCTAGAAAGCTAGGAGTGACAACTTTTGTACGGGGATTACGTAATAGTCAGGATTTGGATTATGAGGGGAATCTCAACTTTTTCAATCATGAATTAGCACCTGAGATAGAAACCATTTTTTTGATAAGCAAACCAGCTTATCAGCATCTCAGCTCATCAAGAATTCGTGAATTGATTTCCTTTGAGCAGGATATTTCAAAGTATGTGCCCGAAAGTGTCATAAAGGAGTTAAAGAAACAATATGGAAAAACCAAGAAATAAATTTAAAAAATGGCCGATAATTGCAGTAGTAGGGGTGATTTTGCTTTTCTTATCTTTTGTAGTTCCCTTGCCTTATTATATTGAGGTGCCAGGTGGTGCAGCGGATGTCCGTCAGGTATTGCGCGTGGACAACAAAGAAGATAAGGAAAAAGGTTCTTATAATTTTGTAACGGTTGGAATTCAGCATGCGACCCTCGCTCATTTGGTTTATGCTTGGCTGACACCTTTTACGGATATTTATTCGGCGAAGGATTTGACTGGTGGAACTTCTGATAAAGAATACATGCGGATCAATCAGTTTTATATGGAAACGTCGCAAAACCTAGCTAAATACCAAGGGTTGAAAAAAGCTGGCAAAGACATTACTCTGAAATATCTAGGGGTTTACGTCTTGCAAGTCACAAAGAATTCTACTTTTAAAGGTATTTTAAATATTGCAGATACCGTGACAGGTGTGAATGATAAGACTTTCAATAGTTCAAAAGAATTGATAGACTATGTCGGAGCGCAAAAGATTGGCAGCAAGGTCAAGGTGAACTATGTAGAAGACGGTCAGAAGAAGTCTGCTACAGGTAAAATTATTAAACTTGAAAATGGGAAAAACGGGATTGGCATTAGTTTGATTGACCGAACAGAAGTCACAAGCAACACACCAATTGAATTTTCAACTGCCGGTATTGGTGGACCAAGTGCGGGCTTGATGTTTAGTTTGGCAATTTATACGCAAATTGCAGATCCAACATTGAGAGACGGCAGAAATATTGCTGGGACAGGTTCGATTGACCGAGAAGGAAAAGTTGGCGACATTGGTGGGATTGACAAAAAAGTTGTTTCAGCAGCTAAAAATGGCGCAGAAATTTTCTTTGCGCCAAATAATCCAGTCACCAAGGAAGTGAAAAAATCCAATCCTAAAGCGAAAACAAACTATGAGACAGCTTTGGCAGCTGCTAAAAAAATTAAAACTAAAATGAAAATTGTACCTGTCAAGACCTTGCAAGACGCAATTGATTACCTCAAGAGCACAAAAAAGTCGTAAAAATAATTCAATAAAAGAGCAAGTTAATGATAGAAAATTGACTTTGCTCTTTTCTTCTTTCTCTATTTCAACTATCAAAAACACTTCTTTTTATGGTAAAATAAGTTTATACAAGAAATAAGGTGATAAAGGATGACTATGCGAAAAGAAATTGCACCTGAATTATACAATTACAATAAATTTCCTGGACCGGAGTTTCGGCAAATAGGAACCAAAATCTTGACTGAGACAATTGAATTTGACTTGGTAGAGACTTTCAAGGAAGGTTTTGATATAACGGCTTTTAATCAGCGCTTTTCAGAAATTTTAACAAAATTTGATTATATTGTTGGCGACTGGGGAAATGAGCAGTTGCGTTTGCGTGGATTTTATAAAGATGACAAGGCAAATGAAAGTGAAGAAAAAATCAGCCGTTTAGAAGAATATTTACTAGAATACTGCAATTATGGCTGTGCTTATTTTGTCTTGGAAAATTTACAGCCGCGTTGCGCATCGTTTGATAAAAAATCACATCACAAGAAAGAAAGTGAGAACAAGCCACGTCGTTCTAAACAAGCTCGCTCCTATAAAGAAGAACAACCCAGGCGAGAAAATCGCCAGCGCAGTAAGCGACAAAATCAAAAGCAAAGATCAAGAAAGCAAAGTTCAACGAAGCAACAACAAACAAGCAGCCAGCGCCACTTTGTCATTCGTCAAAAATAGTGTATGGAATGGGGTTTTGTAACGAAATGAAGGAGAAAAAATGAAACCATCGATTTATAGCTTGACCCGTCAGGATTTGATAGATTGGGTAGAAAGTCAAGGAGAAAAGAAATTTCGAGCCAGCCAGATTTGGGAGTGGCTTTATCGCAAACGGGTTCAGTCTTTTGCAGAAATGACAAACATTTCAAAGGGGTTATTAGCAAAATTAGAAGATGAATTTGTTGTCAATCCACTGAAGCAACGAATTGTGCAGGAATCGGCTGATGGAACAGTCAAATATCTCTTTGAATTGCCAGACGGTATGTTGATTGAAACAGTTCTCATGCGTCAGCACTATGGTCTGTCGGTCTGTGTAACTACTCAGGTTGGCTGCAATATTGGCTGTACTTTTTGTGCCAGCGGGCTGATTAAAAAGCAGCGTGACTTGAATAATGGGGAAATTATGTCTCAGATTATGCTGGTGCAAAAATATTTTGATGAGCGTGGACAAGGTGAGCGCGTCAGCCATATTGTTGTTATGGGGATTGGCGAGCCTTTTGATAACTATGACAATGTTCTCAAGTTTGTGCGAACTGTCAATGATGACAAGGGGCTGGCTATCGGAGCTCGTCACATTACGGTTTCCACTTCCGGTCTAGCACATAAAATTCGTGATTTTGCAAACGAAGGGGTGCAGGTTAATTTAGCTGTTTCTCTTCATGCACCCAATAATGAATTGCGTTCTAGCATTATGAAAATCAATCGTGCTTTTCCAATTGAGAAGTTATTTGCGGCAATTGAATATTATATTGAAACGACCAACCGCCGAGTGACCTTTGAATATATTATGTTAAATGAAGTCAATGACGGAGTAGAGCAGGCATTGGAATTGGCTGAATTGCTCAAAAACATCAAAAAGCTATCGTATGTCAATTTGATTCCTTACAATCCGGTTAGCGAACATGATCAATACAGTCGCAGTCCCAAAGAACGTGTAATGGCTTTCTACGATACTCTGAAAAAGAATGGTATTAACTGTGTTGTTCGTCAGGAGCATGGGACAGATATTGATGCAGCCTGCGGTCAATTGCGCTCAAACACCATGAAGCAAGACAAGGAGAAAGCTCTTACCAAGCATGCTTAAATTGAACAATCTATTGAAAACAGATGGTGAATTAACCGTTAAGGGACGTACTTTTCTTACTTGGGGAAGCATTTTCTACATTTTATTATTATGTCTGATGTGTTTTCTCCCTCAAGTGCCAGAAAAGGGAATGGAAACACCGGGAATTCAGCAGTTTGGTCGTATTGTAGTGCTTCTCATTCCTTTTAATTCTTTTATCAATCTTGGGCAAATTACGTCCTTCTTTCAATTGGTCAAAGTTTTTGTACAAAATCTAATGAATATATTTCTGCTGAGCCCACTGATTTTTCAGCTTCTCTGGTTGTTTCCGAACTTGCGAAATACCAAACGTGTACTCTCTGTCAGCTTTGCGATAAGCCTTTTCATTGAATGTACACAGATTTTGTTAGATATTTTAATTGATGCCAATCGTGTTTTTGAAATAGATGATTTATGGACAAATACATTAGGCGGATATCTGGCTTTTCTGTTGTATAAGACTTGTGTCAGCCATTGGAAAGATAAGTTTCTGACTTCTAAGTAAAAATAAGGGTTATTGTTCGGATTTAGGATGCTTTTTCACTATTTTATTGACAGAATGGTAGAAAAACTCTATAATAATGCTCAAACATCAGAAAAGTAGTAAATTGATACTTCCAGAGAGCTTGTGCTAGGTGTAAACAAGTAGTAGATATTTATGAAATGGGCTGATGTAAATGATATGAATTTTAAACGATAAAAATTCGGTGAGCACACCTTATAGTGCAACTTGTTGATAGACAAGATAGAGATATGCGGATAAGGTCTACTTTTCCCATAATTGAGGTGGTACCGCGCTCATACGCCCTCACACAGTTTTTGTGTGGGGGCATTTTGTTGTTTAAATTCAAGAATACTAAAGATTGTGAGGAGGCATCATGGTAGAAATAAAGGATATTTTGGTCAATTTGGTGGTAGCTTTGTACTGGAACTGATTCAAGTTTTATTAGACGAGCTAGAGGGGACATTTGAAAAGTATAAGAAAGATCCAGAATTCCTAGCAGAATATCATCGTTATTTAGCAGATTATGCAGGTCGAGAGACACCGCTTTATTTTGCAGAAAGTTTGACGGACTATTTAGGATGTGCAAAAATCTATCTCAAACGAGAAGACTTGAATCATCTAGGTTCTCATAAATTAAACAATGTTTTAGGGCAAATTCTCCTAGCAAAACGAATGGGTAAGAGTAGAGTTATCGCAGAGACTGGAGCTGGTCAACATGGAGTAGCAACAGCTGCAGCGGCTGCTAAGTTTGGCATGAAATGCGATGTGTATATGGGAGCAGAAGATGTGGAACGCCAGCGATTGAATGTTTTCCGAATGGAAATGATGGGAGCAACTGTCCATGCGGTCGAAACAGGGACTAAAACATTAAAGGATGCGGTGGATGCTGCTTTTGCTGCTTGGATGACAGATTTAGATGCTTTTTATGTCCTGGGTTCGGCTGTTGGTCCTCATCCTTATCCAACGATTGTGCATGAGTTTCAAAAGGTTATTAGTCAGGAATCCCGCCGTCAAATTCTAGATAAGGAAGGTCGTCTACCAGATTATATTATTGCCTGTGTCGGCGGAGGTTCTAATGCAATTGGAGCATTTTCTGAATACGTGGCAGATAAAGAAGTCAATTTAGTTGGTGTTGAAGCAGCTGGTCATGGCTTGGATACAGACAAGCATGCGGCTACAATGACTAAAGGGTCCATTGGAGTTATTGATGGCATGAAAACGTATGCTGTATTTTCAGAAGACGGTTAGGTGGCTCCTGTTTATTCTATTTCCGCTGGATTGGACTATCCGGGAGTTGGTCCTGAACATGCCTTTTTTAAAGATTTAGGTCGAGTTGAATATGTGGCTGCGACAGATGATGAAGCAGTAGATGCACTGTTATTGTTGACGCGAAAAGAAGGGATCCTTCCTGCCATTGAAAGTTCCCACGATATTGCAGAAGCAGTTAAACGCGCGCCTCGATTGAGTAAGGACAAGATTATCATTGTCAATGTATCTGGGCGTGGTGATAAAGATGTAGCCGCTATTGCTGATTATTTAGAAAAAAGAAACATGAAAAATCAAGAGTGAAATAGACGACCATGATTGCTGGTACATTATTCCCCAAAAATTATGAAATCTGGGAAAATTATGTCTAAAAACTAAAATTTGAAAATTGTAATCATCGCTCTCTTATTTCGAGAATCCGGATACATCCATCCTAGCCTCATGATAGGATGTCATTCTAATTTTATTGAAGTAACAACTCATACATAAGTAGAACAATCACTCCAATCAAAAGACAGGGAACGAAAGCTATCCTGTCTTTTCTCTTTTTTAAGCAAAAGAGACATAAGCCCACTAAGCTGGCAATTTGAATCAGCCAAAGAATCTCTGTCAACTTGAAAACAGTTGAACAAGAAGCTAGAAAAAGAAAGTCTCCTGCGCCAATTCGTAAGTCAAAGAAAAAAGCTACTATTCCAAGGGCTAAAAAACTAATCATTAGAAGATTAAAACCTACCAAAAATAGGAGACGAAGATGAAAGAACAACCAAATGAGGATAGGATATTCCTGTTCTCTTTGATCATAAAGAGCTAGTGTAATTCCCATTATGAGCAAGACAAGTTGGCTGATAGTTAAGTAGCTTAAGGAAGTTGCGAGAAAGAGTAAACTACCTACCAACTCTAATATCAAGTAGCGAATGGGAATTTTTGACTGACAAAACCGACAGCGCAGTCGATTGATAAGCTGTGAAAGGACAGGGACTAAATCACGAGGTGCTAATTTCTGCCCACAAGCATTACAATGACTGGAAGGAACGATAATGGACTGTTCAGGAAAGCGATCAACAACCAGCCCTAAAAAAGAAGCCACAATGCTTCCAACCAAGAAAAAATAAAAATGAATCATACTTTTTTATTCGCAAATAATTCTAAAAAATTGCAACTTTTCTAATAAAAGAAATTTCTGAGTTCAATCATTTGACTTTCTTATTTAGAAACATTATAATTAAATCATAATCAAAAAGATTATAATCATTCTAAATAAAAGCGAGGTAGGATAATGGTTAATCTAAAAAATGAAGCAGCAAAAGATGTTGCAACTTTCTCAAGTGTTGAGTCTTTCAGTAAGTCTCTTCCCAAAACAAAAGCAGTTTTAAACCAAGTGGTAGCGGATTTATACACCGCTCACATTGCTCTTCACCAAGTACATTGGTACATGCGTGGAGCTGGTTTTATGGTTTGGCATCCTAAGATGGATGAGTACATGGAAACCTTGGATACGACTTTGGATGAAGTAAGTGAACGTTTGATTACTTTAGGTGGAACGCCGTATTCAACTTTGAGTGAATTTATCCAACACAGCAATATTGAAGAAAAAGAAGGAAAATTCAGTAAGAATGTTGCAGAAAGTTTGGAACGTGTCATCGAAATCTTCCGTTACTTGGTAGGCCTCTACCAAGAAGCTCTGGATGTAACAGATGAAGAAGGGGATGATGTGACCAACGATATTTTTGTCGGTGCAAAAGCAGAACTTGAAAAGAATATCTGGATGTTAACAGCAGAAATCGGTCAAACTCCGGGTTTGTAAGTAAATTTTTGAGAGTAGAAAATAAATTTTTAAAATCTTTTAGAATTTAAGATAAGTTTAAGGAGGTGGCGTTATACTAACATCATCAGATGAAGACCTCCTAACTTTATTTGATAAAAATCCTAAACTTTTCTTTTTCATAATAATCTCCCTATAAGAGTCGCCCAATCGGCGGCTTTTTTGTTGTTTTTGAGCACTTGAAGAATGTTTTACTTACAAAATGAGTTCTTTTCAACCTTGAAATACTCCTAAAATTCTGGTAAAATAAGCCTCATGAAAACACTTTATGATGTGCAGCAATACCTCAAAAGTTTTGGCATTATTATCTATATGGGTAAGCGCTTGTATGATATTGAAATGATGAAAATTGAGTTAGAGAGGATTTATGATGCGGGCTTGATAGAAAGAATGGACTATCTAGAAGCTGAGCGGGTCTTGCGAAAGGAACATCAGTTGGAGTTACAATATTTGAAGAAGAATGAGGAGAAAACATGTTAAACTGGATTTTATTGGCAATTATTGTTGGAACGTTAGGCTGGATGGGCTTTAACTATATTCGTGTTCGTCGTGCGGCTAAGGTAGTAGACAATGCAGAATTTGGTGATATGATTCGTCAAGGTCAGTTAATTGATTTACGAGATCCAGCCGATTTTCGTCGTAAACATATTTTAGGGGCACGAAATATTCCGTCACAGCAATTAAAAACAAGCTTAGGAGCGATTCGTAAGGACAAGACTGTTTTACTATATGAAAATAGTCGTGGACAACGTGTGATGAATGCAGCTATTCTATTAAAAAAACAAGGTTATCAAAATATTTACATCCTCTCTACAGGACTAGATGGATGGAAAGGAAAAATCAAAAGTGAGTAATCCAAGCGGGTTGCTCACTTTTAATAGCTTTTTTCTAGATAGTGCCTCACTATTTCGAGTTCTGCTTGGTTCAATACTCGGTATTCTCCTGTGGCTAAGTTTGGGTTTAATTCAAAATCTCCGAAATGCGTTCGTTTAAGAGAAGTAACTTTGACACCAACAGTTAAAAACATCTTTTTGATTTGGTGAAATTTTCCTTCAGAAATAGTGACAGTTGCACTGCTTTTGTTTGAGCTAGAAGAATGAATTGTAAGAGTAGCTGGTTTACAACTTGTTCCGTCAAGAAAAACGATGCCCTTTTGAAAGGATTGCACTGCTTGGTCGTCTAGGGGACCATTAACTTCAACCTCATATGTTTTTGTGACGTGATATTGAGGATGAAGCAATTGAAAACCGAGCGGACCGTTGTCAGTGATTAACAGCAGTCCAGAAGTATCTCGATCTAGTCGCCCGACAGAATATAACTTATCATTGAAATCTTCTGGTTTGATGAGATCTAGAACCGTTTGGGATTTGGCATCGGAGTTAGCTGTCACGACACCAAGGGGTTTATTCATCATAAAATACTGATGAGGCTTGCCCAGAACAGGTTGTTCTTCTAGCGTAATCGTCTGCAGACCTGTATCAACATTTTGACTGAGTTTTCGAGCAGGACAGTCATCTACCAAGATTTTCTTTTTTAGGAGAGCTTGCTTCATTTTTTTACGACTAATGTGAGCTTGAGCTAGTAGAACATCTAAACGCATACAGTTTCCTTTGTTTTTTTCTTATCATATCATAATTTTGCAATAAAGAATGTAAATAAATTTGTCGGGCATTGATTTTCTAATGAAAACATTTACACCCGGTTTAACCGTGTTTTTTACTGTAATCTGTGGTATAATTGTTCAGTTAGAAATAAAACTTAAGATTTAGAGGATAAAATGACAAAATTAAGAGAAGATATTCGCAATATCGCTATTATCGCTCACGTTGACCACGGGAAAACAACGCTGGTGGACGAATTATTGAAGCAATCACATACATTGGACGAACGCAAAGAGTTGCAAGAACGCGCAATGGACTCTAACGATCTTGAAAAAGAACGCGGAATTACCATTCTTGCTAAGAATACAGCTGTTGCTTACAACGGTGTTCGTATCAATATCATGGACACTCCAGGACACGCGGACTTCGGTGGAGAAGTTGAGCGGATTATGAAAATGGTGGACGGGGTTGTTTTGGTTGTTGATGCTTATGAAGGAACCATGCCACAAACTCGTTTTGTATTAAAAAAAGCTCTTGAGCAAGATTTAGTGCCGATTGTTGTGGTCAATAAAATTGACAAACCATCTGCACGCCCTGCAGAAGTGGTGGATGAAGTCTTGGAACTTTTCATTGAGCTGGGTGCAGATGATGACCAATTGGATTTCCCTGTCGTGTATGCTTCTGCTATCAACGGAACGTCTTCTATGTCAGACGATCCTGCTGACCAAGAGCACACTATGGCACCGCTTTTTGATACTATTATTGATCATATTCCAGCACCAGTGGATAATTCAGACGAGCCACTTCAATTCCAAGTTTCTCTTTTGGACTACAATGACTTTGTAGGTCGTATTGGGATTGGCCGTGTTTTCCGCGGGACTGTAAAAGTTGGAGACCAAGTGACACTTTCTAAACTAGACGGCACAACGAAAAACTTCCGTGTCACCAAGCTATTTGGTTTCTTTGGACTAGAACGTCGTGAAATCGACGAAGCCAAAGCAGGTGATTTGATTGCCGTGTCTGGTATGGAAGATATCTTTGTTGGAGAAACGATTACTCCGACAGATGCAGTAGAACCATTGCCAATTCTTCACATTGACGAACCAACGCTGCAAATGACTTTCTTGGTGAACAATTCACCATTTGCTGGTCGTGAAGGGAAATGGGTAACATCTCGTAAGGTTGAGGAACGCCTGCAAGCGGAATTGCAAACGGACGTCTCACTTCGTGTGGATCCGACTGATTCACCAGATAAATGGATTGTGTCAGGTCGTGGAGAATTGCACTTATCAATCTTAATTGAAACCATGCGCCGTGAAGGCTATGAGTTACAAGTATCGCGCCCAGAAGTTATCGTCAAAGAAATTGACGGTGTGCAATGTGAGCCATTTGAACGTGTGCAAATTGACACCCCAGAAGAATACCAAGGTTCGGTTATCCAAAGTCTTTCTGAGCGCAAGGGTGAAATGTTAGACATGGTGGCTACCGGAAACGGACAAACACGTTTGATTTTCCTTGTGCCTGCGCGTGGCTTGATTGGATACTCAACTGAATTCCTTTCTATGACGCGTGGTTACGGGATTATGAACCATACCTTTGACCAATATCTACCATTGATTCCAGGTGAGATTGGCGGACGCCGTCGCGGAGCTCTTGTTTCGATTGATACAGGAAAAGCAACGACTTATTCAATCATGTCTATTGAGGAACGTGGAACCATTTTTGTTAATCCAGGTACAGAAGTTTACGAAGGAATGATTATTGGTGAAAATTCACGTGAAAACGACTTGACGGTCAATATTACAAAAGCCAAACAAATGACTAATGTACGTTCTGCAACGAAAGATCAAACGGCGGTTATAAAAACACCTCGTATTTTGACATTGGAAGAATCACTCGAATTTTTGAATGATGACGAATACATGGAAGTGACACCAGAATCGATCCGTTTGCGGAAACAAATTCTTGATAAAAATCAACGTGCCAAAGCTGCTAAAAAGAAAAAATCAGCTGAATAATGAAAGGACGATTTGCTTCGTTGCTAATATATTAAAGAAGTAAATAGGCTAGAAAGGAGCAGAAATGTTTTATTTAATCTTTGGAATTCTCATTCTATTATTTTACATTTTTGCTACTCCGCAAAGCATTAAAGGGACTTTAAATGTAGTAGTTTTAGTGATTGCTCTAGTCGCTTTTATCATTTTATTAGGATTGGCAGTATTTCAGATTTTTCAATTACCGTCTGAATTTTTCGTAGGAATTGCAATGATTGGCGTAGCTTATTTTTCTCTACGTGATATTTCAAAATTGTCACAAAAAGATAGAAAAGTATCGTTTCGCTCAAAACTTCGTAACAGACAAGAATAAAAAGCCGTAAAGGCTTTTTTATTTTCTGAAAAAAAGGTAAAATAGATACAGAAGAATTAAAAAGAGGCATGTTATGAAGCACATTACAAATTTTGCAAATAAGAAAGTTTTAGTTTTAGGCTTGGCCAAGTCTGGTGAATCCGCTGCTCGTTTACTAGATAAGTTGGGAGCGATTGTCACAGTGAATGACGGAAAGCCATTTGAGGAAAATCCTGCTGCACAGTCTCTTCTTGAAGAAGGCATCAAAGTAGTAACAGGTGGTCATCCTTTGGAACTCTTGGATGAAGAATTTGAACTAATGGTCAAAAATCCTGGTATTCGTTACGACAACCCTATGGTCAAGAAAGCATTGGAAAAGGAAATCCCAGTCATCACTGAAGTTGAGTTGGCTTATTTGATTTCAGATGCTCCAATTATTGGGATTACGGGCTCTAATGGAAAAACAACAACGACAACAATGATTGCGGAAGTCTTGACTGCAGGTGGTCAAAGTGGTCTACTTTCTGGAAATATTGGTTTTCCAGCCAGTCAAGTTGCAACAACTGCAACCAAAAATGATACTCTAGTCATGGAGTTGTCTTCTTTCCAACTCATGGGTATTGAAACCTTTCACCCAGAGATTGTAGTGATTACCAACTTGATGCCAACTCATATTGATTATCATGGCTCTTTTGAAAATTATGTGGCGGCTAAATGGAACATTCAAAAAAATATGAGCAAATCTGACTTCCTCGTATTGAATTTCAACCAAACATTAGCGAAAGAGCTGGCTGCAAAGACGCAAGCAACCGTTGTACCATTTTCAACGACAGAAAAGGTAGACGGCGCTTACTTAGAGGGAAACATGTTGACCTTCCGTGGAGAGCCTGTTATGGCAGCAGATGAGCTTGGCGTTCCGGGCAGTCATAATGTTGAAAATGCCCTCGCAACTATTGCAGTTGCGAAACTGCGTGGCATTGAAAATCAAGTCATCAAAGAAACTTTGGCAGGTTTTGGCGGTGTTAAACATCGTCTCCAATATGTCGGTGAAATCAACCATGTTAAATTTTATAACGATAGCAAATCCACAAATATTCTTGCAACGCAAAAGGCTTTATCTGATTTTGACAATAGTAAGGTCATCTTGATTGCTGGTGGGCTGGACCGTGGCAATGAATTTGACGAATTGGTGCCAGATATTCAAGGATTGAAGAAAATGGTTATTCTTGGAGAATCTGCAGCACGTGTCAAGAGAGCAGCGGATAAAGCAGGTGTTAGCTATATGGATGCTGCTGATGTGAAAGATGCGACGAAAAAAGCTTTTGCTGAAGCACAAGCAGGTGACATTGTTCTTCTCAGTCCTGCAAATGCTAGCTGGGATATGTATCCAAATTTTGAAGTTCGTGGCGATGAATTTATTGCAACATTTGAAGAATTAAAGGGTTAAGATGAAAAAGATTATATTTACAGGTGGAGGGACGGTTGGTCATGTGACTCTAAACCTTTTGCTCATTCCAAAATTCCTAGAAGCAGGATGGCAAGTCCACTATATTGGTGATAAGCATGGGATTGAATACCAAGAAATCCAGAAGTCGGGGTTGGACATCGCTTTTCATTCTATAGCGACGGGGAAATTACGACGTTACTTTTCTTGGCAAAATATGTTAGATGTATTCAAAGTGGCTTGGGGCATTTTGCAATCTTTAGGAATTATGCTAAAGGTTCGTCCGCAAGCTCTCTTTTCTAAAGGTGGTTTTGTATCAGTTCCTCCTGTCATTGCAGCTCGCTTAGCTGGGATTCCAGTTTATGTACATGAATCAGACCTCTCTATTGGTCTAGCAAATAAAATTGCTTACAAATGTGCGATAAAAATGTATTCTACTTTTGAACAAGCCCATGCGTTGACAAAAATTGAGCATGTGGGAGCTGTGACAAAAGTAGGAGAAAAAACAACTGCTCCAAATGAGCAGATTCAAGCGATTCGGCAGCGTTTTGATGAAAACTTTCCGACACTTCTGTTTGTTGGTGGATCAGCGGGAGCAAAGGTTTTTAATGATTTTGTAACGGCAAATAAAGCAGAGCTAACTCAGCATTACAATATTATCAATTTATCAGGCGATGCTCATTTAGATGAATTATCAAATCATCTGTACCGAATTGCCTATGTGACTGATCTCTATCAACCGTTGATGGATTTGGCGGATGTCGTTGTTACACGTGGCGGATCTAATACTATTTTTGAATTGTTGGCTATGGCAAAACTCCATGTAATTGTTCCTTTGGGACGCGAAGCAAGTCGCGGTGATCAGATTGAAAATGCAGATTATTTTGTAAAAAAAGGTTATGCTAAAAAATTAGACGAGTCTCAATTGAATTTGGAAAATCTTCAAAAAATGATAACAGAGTTGCTTGAACAGAAAGAATTTTATGAAGAAAACATGAAACAGTCCCACGAAATAAAATCGTTAGATGAATTTTATAACCTTTTAAAAAATGACATGAACAAAGGAAGAAAATGACAAAAAAGAAGCAAGAGGATCAGAAAGAGCAAGAAATAGAAAAACTTTCTGAGTGGCAAAAAAGAAACAAGGAATACCTTAAAAAAAAGGCTCAAGAAGAAGCTGAAAAAGTGAAAGAACTAGCAGAGCAAAAAAAGCAGCATTTGCCAAATTCTGAAAAAAAGAAAGTCGAAAAGAATGATGAAAGTGCAGAAGAAGTGACAGCGGATACTCAAGAGAACGAGTCAGAGGAGGCAGAAAAGCCTACCGAGACAGAAACTTCTGAGGAAGAACAAGATGAACCTCTTGATAAAGCAGCCTTGCGAAAAAAGAAGAAAGCAGAACGCAAACAAGCTAAGCGGGAAGCAAAAGAGACAAGAGAACAAATCGCTCCTCGCCATGTTTACCGTGCTTTACCAGTATTGATTCTAAGTTCTATTTTGTTAATTTTAGCTGTTTATTTTATAAGTCCCTATTCAAAATTAAAGAATATAGAGGTAACGGGTAATAAACAGCTTTCAAAAACAGAGGTGCTGGATGCTTCTAGTATTCAAAAAGAGGATTACACCTTGACGACATATTTAAGTCAAAAGGCACATGCTAGAAATATTAAATTGTCAAGTCTATGGGTGAAAAAAGCAGAGATAAGTTACCAATTTCCAATTACATTTAAAGTAAAAGTAACAGAATACACGGTTGTTGCTTATGATTATTCTGGGGAGCAGTATTTCCTAGTATTATCTAGTGGAGAAGAAATTGCTACTCCGGTTAAAAAATCCCAGTTGCCAAAAAGTTATATAACACTTGATTTTTCAGATAAAGCAATGCTTAAGAAATTTGTGCAACAATTATCAGGTATTTCTAATACAATCAAATCAGAAATTCAAACGGTTCAGCATACACCAAGTAAAGCGACTGAGGATTTGCTGACAATCACTATGACAGATGGAAATAAAATCTTAGTTCCTTTGTCAGAAGTAGCTAAAAAACTACCTTATTATGAAAAAATTAAACCACAATTGACGGAAACAAGTGTTGTGGATATGGAAGCAGGAATATTTAGTTATAGAAATAGCTAAAATAATGCAGAAAATCTACCCAATTTTTATTTTTTTATGTTATAATATGCTTTGAATAACTATAGCTTTTTGATAGTTAAATTGATAAGTGAGAAACTTGGTAGATAGAGAGGAATGGTCTAATGGCTAGAGATGGCTTTTTTACAGGATTAGATATAGGAACCAGCTCCATTAAGGTCTTGGTAGCAGAACATGTAAACAATGAATTAAACGTAATCGGAGTTAGTAATGCAAAAAGTGCTGGCGTAAAAGATGGTATTATTGTAGATATCGAAGCGGCAGCAAGTGCTATAAAATCAGCAATTTCACAAGCAGAAGAAAAAGCAGGAATTTCCATTAAGTTGGTGAACGTTGGTTTGCCTGCTAACCTGTTGCAGATTGAAGCAACACAAGGTATGATTCCTGTGACAAGTGAAACGAAAGAAATTACAGATGCAGATGTTGAAAATGTTGTACGATCTGCTTTGACAAAAAGTATGACTCCAGACCGGGAAGTTATTACCTTTATTCCAGAGGAATTCATCGTAGATGGTTTTCAAGGAATTCGTGATCCTCGCGGAATGATGGGAATTCGTTTAGAAATGCGTGGTCTTCTATATACAGGTCCACGTACTATTCTTCATAATTTGAGAAAAACGGTTGAGCGTGCAGGAGTTCAAGTTGAAAACATTATCATTTCTCCGCTCGCTATGACAAAATCCGTTCTGAATGAAGGAGAGCGTGAGTTTGGTGCAACTGTCATTGATATGGGGGGCGGCCAAACAACTGCAGCTTCTGTTCGCAATCAAGAATTACAATTTACCAATATCTATCAAGAAGGTGGCGAATATGTTACAAAAGACATCTCTAAGGTTTTAAAAACATCTAAGAAGTTGGCAGAGAGCTTGAAGTTTAACTATGGAGAAGCATACGTACCTGCCGCTAGCAATGAGTCTTTCCAAGTGGAAGTAATTGGTGAAGTGGAACCAGTTGAAGTGACAGAGCGTTATTTAGCAGAAATTATTTCAGCGCGTGTTAAACATATCTTTGAACAAATCAAGCAAGATTTAGAGAGAAGACATTTATTAGAGCTTCCAGGTGGTATTGTTATTATTGGAGGCGGTGCGATTTTGCCGGGCGTGGTTGAATTGGCACAAGAAGTTTTCGGTGTTCCCGTTAAATTATATGTTCCAAATCAAATCGGTATTCGTAATCCAGCGTTTGCCCATGTTATTAGTTTATCAGAGTATGCAGGAAACTTATCTGAAGTGGATGTTCTAGCACAAGCTGCTGTTCATGGTGATGAACTTTTACGGCATCAGCCAGTTGAATTCTCTCGTTCAACACAGCAAAGTCAGTCGTTCAATCCGTTGCAACGCTTTACTCAACCACAACAGCCAACTGCGTCTTTGGTTGATGAAGCAGTAGAAGAAGTTGAACGTCCAGAACCACTTCCAACACAATCTCAACAGCCAAAAGAAAAATTGACAGATCGTGTTCGAAATCTACTTGGCAATATGTTTGATTAAAGGAGAAGGTAATACATTATGACATTTTCATTTGATGCAGCTGCGGCACAGGGAGCAGTAATTAAAGTTATTGGTATCGGTGGTGGTGGTGGTAATGCCATTAACCGCATGATTGATGAAAGAGTATCAGGCGTTGAATTTATCGCTGCCAATACAGATGTGCAAGCTCTGAGTGGCTCAAAAGCAGAAACAGTTATTCAGCTTGGACCAAAGTTGACTCGCGGTCTAGGTGCTGGAGGACAGCCTGAAATCGGTCGTAAAGCGGCTGAAGAAAGCGAAGAAGTGTTGACGGAAGCTCTTACGGGAGCTGATATGGTGTTCATTACTGCTGGTATGGGCGGTGGCTCTGGTACAGGTGCTGCACCAGTTATTGCTCGTATTGCAAAAGGTCTTGGTGCCTTAACTGTTGCAGTTGTTACTCGTCCGTTTGGCTTTGAAGGAAGTAAGCGTGGTAACTTTGCTATTGAAGGAATCAATGAACTTCGTGAGCATGTAGACACACTTCTTATCATTTCAAACAATAATTTACTTGAAATTGTTGATAAGAAAACTCCTCTTCTTGAAGCATTGAGCGAAGCAGACAATGTCCTTCGTCAAGGTGTACAAGGAATTACGGACTTGATTACAAGCCCAGGACTTATTAACCTTGACTTTGCCGATGTAAAAACCGTTATGGCAAATAAAGGTGATGCTCTTATGGGAATCGGTATTGGTAGTGGCGAAGAACGTGTTATTGAAGCTGCACGTAAGGCTATCTATTCACCGCTTCTTGAAACAACGATTGATGGAGCTGAAGATGTCATTATCAACGTTACAGGTGGTCTTGATATGACCTTGATTGAAGCAGAAGAAGCATCAGAAATCGTCAATCAAGCAGCAGGTCATGGTGTTAATATTTGGTTGGGTACTTCTATTGACGATAGCATGAAAGATGAAATTCGTGTGACAGTTGTTGCAACGGGTGTTCGTCAAGAAAAAATTGATCGAGTAAGTGGTGTTCGTCCAGTTGCTCAACAAAATTCTTATGCAGCTGGAACTCGTGAAAATCGTAATTCTAGAGGAAGCCAAGGTTATGACCGTAACTTTGATTTGACTGAACATCTTGAAGTTCCAAAGCCAAGTCGTCAACGGACAGAAGCGCCACAGGCTTCAGCATTTGGTGATTGGGATTTGCGTCGTGAAAATATTGTTCGCTCAACAGATGCGAGTGCTGCACCAGCTATAGAGCGTTATGAAGACACTAGTTCTGATGACGATGAATTAGAAACACCACCTTTCTTTAAAAACCGTTAAAATGGATTTAGAAAAGAATACATATCAAGTTTTGGAAAATGTAGCGCAAGCTACTCAAAAAGCCAATCGCTCAAAAAATTCAGTAGAAGTAATAGCTGTCACCAAATATGTTGACAGCTCTACTGCTAAAGAGCTGGTTAAAGCAGGAATTCATCATATCGGTGAAAATCGAGTTGATAAATTTCTAGAGAAATATCAGGCTCTGAAAGATGAACGTGTAACTTGGCACTTAATTGGTACACTTCAAAGGCGGAAAGTGAAAGATGTCATCAATTATGTTGACTATTTCCATGCCTTAGATTCAGTAAAATTAGCTCAAGAAATCAACAAAAGAGCTGAACATATCATTAAATGCTTTTTACAAGTAAATATTTCCAAAGAAGCTAGTAAACATGGTTTTGCTATAGAGGAAATAGATACGATTTTACCTGAGCTAGAAAAACTTGAAAACATTCAGATTGTAGGTTTGATGACAATGGCACCGATTGAAGCAGATGAAGCGGAATTAAATGCCATTTTCCAACAAGCCTATAAATTACAGCAAAGATTACAACGTAAACAGTTACCTAATATGCCTTTTACTGATTTAAGTATGGGAATGAGCCGTGATTATGCAATAGCTATTGCAAATGGTTCGACTTTTGTCAGAATTGGTATTGCATTTTTTAAATAGGAAAGTATTATGTCTCTTAAAGATAGATTTGATAAATTCATTGATTACTTTACAGAAGATGGTGAAGACGCAAGCGTTCAAACGCCAGAGTTGCCACCACGTGTGAGTAATCAATCTACACCTACCAAAGAAAGACTAGTACATACAGCGAGTAGCTCTTCACAATCTTCTACAAAGTCGGGAGCAAATGAGAACATTACTCGTCTGCATGCACGTCAGCAAGAATTGGCACAACATCGGACAATTTCAGATGACAAAGTGACAATCAATGTTCGTTATCCAAGAAAATATGAAGAAACAACTGAAATTGTTGATTTGTTAATTGTTAATGAAAGCATTTTGATTGATTTTCAATATATGACAGAAGTGCAAGCTCGTCGTTGTTTGGATTATTTGGATGGTGCTCGTTATGTGCTTGCAGGAAATATAAAAAAAGTTGCAAGTACAATGTACCTTTTAACACCAATCAATGTTGTTGTAAATGTTGAGGATTTGAAATTACCTGAGGATTTACAAAGTGGCGAATTTGATTTTGATATGAAACGTAGATAAAAACATGGTTTGGATTGTAAATATACTTTATAATTTAGTGAGATTATATTCATTTATTTTAGTGGTGTATGCTCTTTTATCATGGTTTCCAGGTGCCTATCAAACGTCGTTTGGTCAGTTGATTCTGCGGATAGTAGAGCCTGTTTTAAAACCATTTCAACGTTTCAACCTACAATTTGCTGGGATTGATTGGACGGTTCTTGTCGTTATCTTTCTTCTGAATTTTGTTTCTGGCATCATTTTGAATGCCCTTTTGCTTTTAGCTTAAATTCATGAAGAATACCAAATATTTATACCAACATTTTGCTGAAGAAGATCGTGAATTTGTTGATAAAAGTTTAGAACAGATGCAGCGAGTTGAAGATTCTTATTCTTTTGAAGTGACTTCATTTGTAAATCCACATCAAGTTGAAGTTTTGCGAAATCTTGGGAATCGCTTACAATTGCAAATGTTTTCAAGTTCGGATTATTATACGAGTGAATTTGCTAAAGTCATTATTGCTCCTCTCTACTATGAGTTGCAATTAAATGATTTTGAAATGGATCTGTTAGAAATCAGCTATACGAATAAATTTCACCATTTCACCCATTCGCAAATAATGGGAACGTTATTGAATCAATTAGGGATTGAACGTAAAGTTTTTGGTGATATTCTTGTAGCTTCAGGTAGAGCACAAATTATGGTAGATAAGAAATTTACTCAATTTTTCATCGATCATATCTCAAGGATAGCAAAGATACCTGTAAAATTAAAGCAAGTAGATTTTTCACAACAAATTATCGCTCAAACTGATTCAAAACTAAGAGATGTGCTTGTCTCTAGTATGCGTTTGGATAAAGTGGTAGCTGCCTCATTTCATTTGTCACGAAGCATTGCCACTCGGCTGATAGCAACAAAGCAAGTTAAGGTAAACTATTCTACGCTGGATAATCCCAGTCATCATTTGTTATTAAATGACTTGATTAGTGTACGAGGATATGGGAGAGTAAAAGTTTTAAGAGAAAATGGCTTTTCAAAAAATGGAAAGTACAAATTAACTGTTGAATTATTGTCTAGTAAGTAAGGAGAAAATATGGCTATTACATCATTAGAAATTAAAGATAAAGCTTTTGCTCATAAATTTAGAGGATATGATGTTGACGAAGTAGATGAATTTCTTGATATCATTGTCCAAGATTACGAAGATTTAGTGCGTGTCAATCATGAACAAGAGTCAAAAATTAAAAATCTGGAAGAACGTTTGACCTATTTTGACGAGATGAAGGATTCCCTTAGCCAGTCTGTATTGATTGCACAAGATACAGCAGAACGTGTAAAACAAGCGGCAAATGACCGTTCTGAAAACATTGTTCATAAGGCTGAGCAAGAAGCCCAACATTTGTTGGATGAGGCAAAATACAAGGCTAATGAAATTCTTCGTCAAGCGACTGATAATGCTAAGAAAGTGGCTGTTGAAACAGAAGAGTTGAAAAATAAAACGCGTGTTTTCCACCAACGTTTAAAATCAACCATTGAAAGTCAATTAAGCATTGTGAATTCTTCAGAATGGGAAGATATTCTTCGCCCAACAGCTACTTACTTGCAGACTAGTGATGAAGCCTTTAAAGAAGTTGTTCAGTCTGCTTTGGGTGAAGTCGTAACGACTCCAGAAGAAGATGAAGTGGATGTGACGCGTCAGTTCTCTCCAGAGGAAATGGAAGAATTACAAAGACGCATTGAAGAAGCAAATCGTGAATTAGCCGAAACACAAGCGTTTGAAACATTAGATGAGTCTGTCTTAGGATTAAATCTGACAAATGCTGAGACTTCAACAGATAACTCAGAAGCTACTTCAATAGAATCTGTAGATATTTTATAAGAGAATGTAAAAACAAGATGCTAACAAAATATTCGCAGCGAGCAGGTGACGGTGAGAGACCTGTAATTCCTTTTGTTAGGATTATCATTTTGCAAACTTAAATCTGAAAACAGTAAGATTTAACGCTTAACTCACGTTACGAGTAAGAGGGATAGGAATCTTATTCTTGTCTAAATGAAGGTGGTACCACGAATTTTCGTCCTTTGGATGAATTTGTGGTTTTTTTATTTTAATTTGTTACTAATATGAAAAAGGAGAACTTATGAAATTAAAAGAAACTCTTAATCTTGGAAAAACAGCTTTTCCAATGCGTGCTGGTTTGCCGAATAAAGAACCTCTTTGGCAAAAAGAATGGGAAGATGCAAAATTGTATCAACGCCGTCAAGAATTGAATGAAGGAAAACCGCACTTCACACTTCACGACGGGCCTCCGTATGCTAATGGAAATATTCACGTTGGTCATGCCATGAATAAGATTTCAAAAGATATTATTGTGCGTTCAAAATCGATGTCTGGCTACTATGCACCTTACATTCCAGGTTGGGATACTCATGGCCTTCCAATTGAGCAAGTCCTAGCGAAGCAAGGTGTGAAACGCAAAGAAATAGATTTGGCAGAGTATTTAAAACTTTGTCGCGATTATGCACTGAGTCAAGTAGACAAGCAACGGGAAGATTTCAAACGCTTAGGTGTTTCTGGTGATTGGGAGCATCCGTATGTGACGTTGACTCCGGATTATGAAGCTGCTCAAATTCGCGTATTTGGAGAAATGGCGAAAAAAGGCTATATCTACCGCGGTGCGAAGCCGGTTTATTGGTCATGGTCATCTGAATCAGCTCTTGCAGAGGCAGAAATTGAGTATCATGATTTGGTTTCAACCTCTCTTTACTATGCAAATAAGGTAAAAGACGGCAAAAATGTGCTAGATACAGATACTTATATTGTAGTTTGGACGACAACACCATTTACTATTACGGCTTCTCGCGGTTTGACAGTAGGTGCTGACTTTGATTATGTTGTGGTAAAACCAGCTGGGGAAAGCCGTAAATTTGTTGTTGCTGCTGACTTGCTCAATAGCTTGTCTGAAAAATTTGGCTGGGAAGATGTGGAGGTCTTAGCAACTCATCGCGGTGCTGAACTGAACCATATCGTGACAGAGCACCCGTGGGATGAGGAAGTAGATGAATTGGTGATTCTTGGTGACCACGTTACACTAGATTCAGGTACAGGGATTGTCCATACAGCTCCTGGTTTTGGTGAGGACGACTACAATGTTGGAGTTGCAAATGGCTTAGAAGTAGCCGTTACAGTCAATGAACGTGGTATCATGATGGAAAATGCTGGCCCAGATTTTGCAGGGCAATTTTATGACAAGGTAGTTCCTACAGTAATTGAAAAGTTAGGTCAACTTCTCCTTGCGCAAGAAGAAATTTCTCACTCCTACCCATTTGACTGGCGGACGAAAAAGCCAATTATTTGGCGTGCGGTACCGCAATGGTTTGCTTCAGTTTCAAAATTCCGTCAGGAAATTCTTGATGAGATTGAAAAAGTGAAGTTCCACTCTGAATGGGGTAAAGTTCGTCTTTACAATATGATCCGTGACCGTGGAGATTGGGTCATTTCGCGTCAGCGGGCTTGGGGAGTGCCACTTCCAATCTTCTATGCGGAGGACGGCACACCGATTATGACAGAGCAAACAATTGAGCATGTGGCTGAGCTCTTTGCGGAACATGGCTCTATCATTTGGTGGCAACGAGAAGCGAAAGATTTGCTTCCAGAAGGATTTACTCATCCAGGATCACCAAATGGTACATTCACTAAAGAAACGGACATCATGGACGTGTGGTTTGATTCTGGTTCTTCTTGGAATGGTGTGGTGGTCAATCGTCCTGAATTGACTTATCCTGCTGACCTTTATCTTGAAGGGTCAGACCAGTATCGTGGTTGGTTCAACTCATCGCTTATCACATCGGTTGCCAACCATGGTGTAGCTCCTTATAAACAAATTCTTTCACAAGGGTTTGCTTTGGACGGTAAAGGCGAGAAAATGTCGAAGTCTCTCGGCAACACGATTGCTCCAAGTGATGTTGAAAAACAATTTGGTGCGGAAATCTTGCGGCTTTGGGTGACGAGTGTGGATTCTAGCAACGATGTGCGTATCTCTATGGATATTCTTGGTCAAGTGTCTGAAACCTACCGAAAAATCCGTAACACCTTGCGCTTCTTGATTGCGAATACCTCTGATTTTAATCCAAAAGAAGACGCTGTTGCTTATGATGACCTTCGCTCTGTTGATAAGTATATGACCGTTCGATTTAATCAACTTGTCAAGACGATTCGTGAGGCTTATGCCGACTTTGAATTTTTAGATATTTACAAAGCGATTGTAAACTTCGTGACAGTTGATTTATCAGCTTTTTATCTTGATTTTGCAAAAGATGTTGTCTATATTGAAGCAGCTAAATCATTGGAACGCCGTCAAATGCAGACCGTCTTTTATGATATTTTAGTAAAAATTACAAAATTGTTGACCCCAATTCTTCCACATACAGCAGAAGAAATCTGGTCTTACTTAGAACATGAGCCAGAAGAATTTGTTCAATTAGCGGAATTGCCAGATGCGTTGACTTTCCCTAATGAGGAAGAACTGTTAGATACTTGGACAGCCTTTATGAACTTCCGTAGTCAAGCGCAAAAAGCTTTGGAAGAAGCACGTAACAAAAAAGTGATTGGAAAATCCTTGGAAGCTCACTTGACTGTTTATCCAAATGAAGTCGTGAGAATGCTACTTGAAGCGGTTAATAGCGACGTTGCGCAACTTCTCATTGTCTCTAAATTAACAATCGCAGACGGGGAAGCTCCTGAAAGTGCTATTGCTTTCGAGGATGTAGCTTTTACAGTTGAGCATGCAGAAGGACAAGTTTGTGAACGTTGCCGTCGGGTAGATGAAACAGTCAAAGAACGTAGCTATCATGCAATTGTTTGTGACCACTGTGCAGAAATCGTTGAAGAACATTTTGCGCAAGCAGTTACAGAAGGATTTGAAACAAAATAATCAAAAGGGAGTGGGACAAAAATCGGTAATTTCAGAGAAATTTGATTCTGTCGTCCCACCCACTCAACCACTGCGGCTTGCAAGAAACTCATAAAAATCTGACGAGGTTAAGGACTTTCAGCCTCGTCATTTTTTAATTCCAAAGTTGCAAATGCAACTAATGTATGTTATGCTGATTTTATTGAGAATTTTCTATTTTATTGAGAATGGCTTCTAGTTGAAAGAGCTCGGAAGATGTCAGATTTTTCATAACAGACTGAATATAGATTGTTTCAAATCCAATCAATCGGTCGTAGATTTGCAAAGCCTTCGTCGTAGGGAAAAGCTCTTTAAATTTCTTATTTTTAGAGTTGACTTTCTTTGTGATAAATCCTTTGTCCTCTAGTTTTCTAAGGGAGCGACTAAGTGTTGTTTTATCAATTTTTACCATATGAGAAAGTTGAGATTGATTCAGTCCTTCATACTCAACAATGCGGATAAGGATAAGAAAGAGATTATTATCTAGGTTGTATTGGCTGGCTTCATGATTCATATTCATCGTGGCTTGGCGAGAAATTATGCCCATTTGACGAAAGAGATGACGATAATCCATAAAAGGCTCCTTTTATAGTTGCATTTACAATTATCATATAATAAAGAAGAAGGGAAAACAAGTATGTGGTATAAAAAGATATTTGAGGAATTAACCACCTTAGAATTTTATAAATGCTTGAAATTACGTTTGGAAACATTTGTCGTAGAGCAAAATAGTGTTTATAATGATTTGGATGAGCACGACTTAGAAGCGATCCATATTTTTCATGAAAATGAAGCCGGCGAGGTAGATGCTTATGCGAGAGTATTTGAAACGGGCACTACCATTCATTTTGGACGTGTCGTAACAGCGGCTTCTACTTGCGGTCAAGGGCTTGGTCGTAAGTTGGTCCAAGCTATTATGGAGACTTGTGCTGAAAAATGGCCTGAAAAAGAGATCTACATAGAGGCGCAAGAGCAGGTGGTGGGCTTGTATGAGAAATTTGGATTTGAAGCTGTTAGTGAACCCTTCATCTTAGAATCACGAGTACATGTGAAAATGGTTTACAAACGAGAATAAATGGGAAAATAAGTTTTGATAATGAGAAACGAAAGAGTCTGTTCCTAAAATAATTTAAGCCATTTTAAGAAAAGCACTCTATTTTAGTGGAAAATATGATAGAATAGCTGATAGGAGGAACAGTATGTTTCATAAAAGTAAGTTATTTTTTTGGACAACAGAAGTCTTACTACTAACCATTATCTTTTTTATCTGGCGGCAAATGGACGGCTTGATTTCCCCTTTTGTGAGCGTTTTAAATACGGTTTTAATTCCTTTTCTAATTGCGGGATTTTTGTACTATGTGACGAATCCTTTAGTGAAATTCCTAGAGAAAGAGCTGAAAATTAAGAGAATTTTTGGAATTTTGATTACCTTGGTTCTCTTGTTTGGAATTATTGCTCTGGGCATTATTTATCTGCTACCTATTTTGATTACGCAGTTGACAAGTTTGATTTCTTCTAGTCAAAATGTTTATGGGGAATTGCAAAATTGGATTAACCAGCTATCGCAGCACTCTCTCTTTAAAAATCTGAATATCCAGTCTATTATTAAGCAGTTAAATTTGTCTTATGTGGATATTTTGCAAAATATTTTAAATAGTGTCACCAATAGTCTGGGGAGTGTCGTTTCAGCAGTAGTGAATACATTTTTGATTCTCATCATGACGCCGATCTTTTTGGTCTATTTCTTAATTGACGGGGATAAATTACTGCCCATGTTGGAAAGAACTGTTTTGAAGCGGGATAAGCTCAACATCACGAAATTATTGACCAATCTTAATGCAACGATTGCTCGGTATATTAGTGGGATTTCGATTGATGCGTTTATTATTGGAACGTTGGCTTTCATTGGCTATAGTGTTATTGGTCTGAAATATGCTTTGATATTTGCTATTTTTTCTATGATTACTAATCTTATTCCTTATGTGGGTCCAAGCATTGGGTTGATTCCGATGATTATCACTTATCTGATTGCTGATCCGAAAAAAATGGTGATTGCAGTTATATATATGTTAATTGTGCAGCAAATTGACGGAAATATTCTCTATCCACGGATTGTAGGTGGCGTGATGAAGGTGCATCCAATTACCATTATGGTTCTCTTGCTTTTGTCAAGTAATATTTATGGGATTGTTGGGATGATTGTAGCGATTCCGATTTATTCTATTTTGAAAGAAATTGCAAAATTCCTAGCGAATTTATATGATAATCATCGAGCTGCACAGGAGCAAAAGAAAAATGAGGAGTACGGAATTATTAATAAATAAGAATGGGATGATGAATAAATTCAAAATCTGAAAGATGAATAGACATTCAGAAGGACTGTGTCTTAATGTTTTAGAATGATGAATATAGGGAAGTGGAAGCAAGCTAAATGTAACAAAAATTTAGTTTGGAATTCCACTCCTTTTTCTTTCTAATACGTTTTATTAAAACCATAAGTGTATTTTTATGCTAAAATAGAACTAATAAGATAGAGGAGGTACACTTATGGTAACACGTCGTAAATATTCTCCGCAGGAAATAAGAAAAAATTCTTCTTATTTCTCTCCTTTGAAGGCAATAATTGAAACAGCTTTTTATGAAAATCAGGTTGTTGCAATAAAAACAGTGGAATAAGCTTATCAATTGGCTTCCGCAGCTGCTGGGACAGTTGTCTTAGATATGCCTGTCATTCATACAAAGGAATTGGGCTTGCCTTCTTATGCTCGCGTTTTATTAACGAATTATGGAGCAGTCGTTGGTCGAACGGCCAAAGCTCGACGGATTTGGTAGGGACAGTGAGGAAGATGAAAAGCTGCTTTCAATAGTACGCAGTGCAATCTATCAGGCTCATCATCGAAAATTTTATAAGGCAGATGCAGTTGTGGGGCTCGCTGAAGCCTTCATGGCTTGTGCTCATCTCATGGTTCCTGAAGATGAAATCAACAATCTCTATTCTTGGCTTTTAAACTTACAAATTTTGGATGAAGAGTTTAAAAATCGTTTGAGAGTTTCTAAAAAGTACGATGAAAATGACATATTTGTTTTTTTCGATCCCAAATGGAAGCATCCAGATTATCCTGAAGGATTGGTATATTTTGATACTCAGCACAATTGTGTCATTATTTTGGGTTTAAATTACTTTGGTGAGTTGAAAAAAGCGACTTTAACCTTAGCTTGGGCAACCGCTGCTAGAAATGGTTATGTGGCGTGTCATGGCGGCTTGAAAATCTTTAAACAAAAAGAGGTTGAAAAGCAAGACTATGTAGCCTCCTTCTTTGGTTTATCTGGTTCAGGGAAATCCACACTGACACATGCCAAACACAATGGAAAATATGATATTAAGGTTTTGCATGATGATGCCTTTATTATTTCTGTCAAAGATGGGTCTTCCATTGCTTTGGAACCGTCCTATTTTGATAAAACGAATGACTATTCCATTGGACATAGGGAGCAGGACTTTTTTGTAACAGTTCAGAATTGTGGTGTGACACTGGATGACAATGGTCTAAAAAAATTGGTGACAGAGGACATTCGAAATGGAAATGGTCGGACAGTTAAGTCTCGTTTTGCAACGCTAAATCGGGTCGATCGAATTGATGAACCTATCCAAGCCATTTTCTGGATTATGAAAGATGATTCTCTTACACCCTTGGTTAAAATTAACGATTCGCTGATAGCTTCTACGATGGGTTGTACCTTGATGGCCAAGCGTTCCAATGCTGAAAATGTGATTGGCAAGCATGATGATTTGGTGATTGAACCTTATGCCAATCCATTTAGAGTGTATCCCTTGGTGGAAGATTATCGGATATTCCGTAGTCTCTTTGAATCTGGTGTCGACTGCTATATCATCAATACTGGATTTTATATGGGCAGGGGAATTTCAAAAGAGGTCAGTCTGAGTATTATTGAAAAAATTGTTGATGAAGAAGCAGATTTTAAACCATTTGGACCGTTGGAAGGTTTTGAATATATGGAATGTGAGGGCTATCCTGTTCCAAGTTTTGATTCTCGCTATAAACAATTAATCAGAGAAAGAATGCAGGTACGGTTAAATTTCTTGCTTGCTTTCAACCAAAAATACCCGAAAACGGCACTTCCTATTGATGCAATTTCACGCTTGGAAACAGTTCTGCAAAATTTAGAAGCCTAAACAATCGATTTTCTTCTTTGCAATCTTCCTTCAAACTTTCTTTTTAACACTCCCTGTGCAAGAAGTCAAAAAGTATGCTATAATTAAGATTACTTATATATGAGGAGAGAATATTCATGGAAGACCCTAGCAGTCAGACCTTGTTACTGCAAGCTTTATTATTACTGATTTTAACGCTATTGAACGCCTTTTTTTCAGCAGCAGAGATGGCGATGGTATCTTTAAATCGCGCTCGTGTAGAGCAAAAAGCTGAAGAAGGCGATGCAAAATACATTCGTTTGTTAAAAGTCTTGGAAAATCCTAATCATTTTCTGTCCACTATTCAAGTTGGGATTACTTTGATTACAATTTTGTCAGGAGCTAGTTTGGCTAATACACTCGGTCGGGAAATTGCTTCTTGGATGGGAAATTCTGAGACAGCAAGAGCGATTGCAAGCTTCTTATCTGTTGCTATTTTGACTTATATTTCGATTGTTTTTGGTGAATTGTATCCAAAGAGAATCGCTCTGAACCTCAAAGATTCCCTAGCAGTTCGTACAGCGCCAGTTATCATCTTTTTGGGAAAAATTGTCAGTCCCTTTGTTTGGCTTTTATCAGCTTCTACCAATCTGCTCAGTCGAATCACTCCCATGACTTTTGATGATGCAGATGAGAAAATGACACGTGATGAGATTGAGTATATGCTGACCAATAGTGAAGAAACATTGGATGCAGATGAAATTGAAATGCTGCAGGGGATTTTTTCACTAGATGAGATGGTGGCGCGTGAGGTAATGGTGCCGCGTACCGATGCGTTTATGGTGGACATCAATGATGATACCAAGGAAATTATCGAAAGTATTTTGAGGCAGAATTTCTCACGAATCCCAGTCTATGATGATGACAAGGATAATGTTATTGGACTTATTCACACCAAACGTCTGTTAAATGAGGCGTTTACTAATGGTTTTGATAATATTGTACTACGAAAAATTTTGCAGGAACCGCTCTTTGTGCCAGAAACGATTTTCGTGGATGATTTGCTGACAGAGTTGCGGAACACGCAAAATCAAATGGCGATATTGTTAGATGAATATGGTGGTATGTCTGGTCTGGTAACGTTGGAAGACCTACTGGAAGAAATTGTCGGTGAGATAGATGATGAAACAGATAAGGCTGAAGTAGAGGTGTATCAGGTTTCTGACCATACTTATTTCGTCCTTGGCACCATGAGTTTGAATGACTTTAACGAGTATTTTGAAGTTGAACTGGAAAGTGATGACGTTGATACCATTGCGGGTTATTATTTGACGGGCGTAGGCTCGATACCCGACGTGAAAGAGCGTTTGAGTTATGAAGTGGAAAGTCAGGGCAAAAAGCTCATTTTAACCAATGATAAGGTAAAAAATGGACGTGTGACAAAGCTCAAAGTAGAAGTTTCTGAAATAGTAGAAGAAGAGGAAGAAGTTGAGAAATAATCTCAGCTTCTTTCGTTTTTCAAAAATTGATAAGTTTGCTTTACTTTTTATAAATATGTGAATGGCATTAAAAATAAAGGAAGCAGATCGATGACAACGACATTCTTCCTTTTTGGCTATTTTTAATATTGAAGAGTGAATTTTGTGAAGGGTCATGATCATTTTTGCCGTTTGGAAAAGTCAACGAAACGGAATTTTTCGAGTTTATGACGACTATCTGTAAACTGAAATTGTTGTCCGTCTGCAAGATAAACTTTGGATTTGACAGAGACGACATGGTGGTCATTTCCAATGTTCATCAATATTTTATCGCGATTGGTGGCTGGATCAATTGTGATTTCTTTTTGGGCGTAAGAAATGTGTAGTCCCAGTTCATCTTCTAAATAAGCATAAATTGAATGCTCTGCAATTTCACGGCTAATAGAAGGGACAAAACTCTTATCAAGGTAATCAATATCCAAGACGGAGGCAATCCCGTCAACGACCCTTTGGCGAATAATCCGCCACACCAGACGGTATTCAGGAAAACCAGTAAGACTGGATAATTTTTTATCAACTGTAATTTTTTCTAACTGTATGACATTGGTTTTAGAATTCATTCCATGTTGCCGAACAAGTTCTTGGTAACTAGTTAGGTTGGAAACAGGAAAGTCAATCTGTTCTTGTTGGATGACTTTAGAGCCTTGACCTCTCATTTTTTGAATGAGACCAGCTTTTTGAAGCAAATCAAGCGATTTACGAATCGTGTCACGGCTGACCTTGTAGGTCTGGACAAGTTCGTGTTCGCTAGGAAGATAATCATTCATCTGATATTTCTCGTTTAGAATATCTTGTTCTAAGAGTTTAAAAATTTGTTCATATTTTTTCATGATATCCTCACTTGTTTTCTTTTTAGCATACAACTAAATAAATTTTACCAAAAAAGAGCCTTTTTTACCACGAACAACTTGCAGACATCTTTGGTATCGTTTACAATAAATGTATCAATCAATTGTACAATGATGAAAAAAAGAAGGAGAGTGTTAGGTTAAGCCTAGCCAAACAGAAAATGGGAAAATTTGAGAAAGACGCCAAGACGCTATTAGAGGCTATCGGCGGCAAGGGAAATATCTCAGCTGTCAGCCATTGTGCAACTCGGATGCGCTTTGTATTGGCAGATGAAAAGAAGGCGGACGTAAAAGCAATTGAAGCCATTCCAGCTGTAAAGGGAACTTTTACAAATGCAGGGCAGTTTCAGGTCATTATCGGAAATGATGTGCCGATTTTCTACAATGATTTTACAGCTGTTTCAGGGATTGAAGGAGTATCAAAAGAAGCAGCCAAAGCTGCTGCCAAAAGCAATCAGAATCCAGTACAGCGTGTCATGACAATGCTGGCGGAAATTTTCACTCCAATTATTCCAGCCATTATCGTTGGGGGGCTAATTCTCGGTTTCCGCAATATTCTGGAAGGTGTGCAGATTCAGGCACTCGGTCAAAAAATGGTTGACGGTGTTGCTCAGTTTGCTAAAGACGGTACTCCGATTTACAATACGATTGTGGATGTATCACAGTTCTGGAGCGGAGTAAACTCATTCTTGTGGATGCCGGGTGAAGCGATTTTCCACTTCTTACCTGTTGGTATTGTTTGGTCTGTTTCTCGTAAAATGGGAACCAGCCAGATTTTAGGAATTGTTCTTGGGATCTGTTTGGTGTCACCACAATTGCTCAATGCGTACTCAGTAGCCAGCACACCGGCTTCAGAAATTGCTAAAAACTGGGTATGGGATTTTGGTTTCTTCACAGTTAAAAAAATTGGATACCAAGCACAAGTTATTCCAGCTCTGCTTGCAGGATTATCGCTATCTTATCTTGAAATCTTCTGGCGCAAACGCATTCCAGAAGTTGTGTCCATGATTTTTGTGCCATTCTTATCCTTGATTCCAGCTTTGATTCTAGCGCATACAGTCCTTGGTCCAATTGGTTGGACACTTGGACAATGGCTTTCAACAGCGGTGCTTGCTGGTCTGACTGGTCCTGTTAAATGGCTCTTTGGTGCGATATTTGGTGCCCTCTATGCACCGTTTGTTATCACTGGTCTGCACCACATGACCAATGCCATTGATACACAGCTGGTTGCAGATACAGGCGGTACGGCGCTATGGCCAATGATTGCCTTGTCCAATATCGCTCAAGGTTCAGCTGTATTTGCTTACTATCTGATGAACCGTCATAATGAACGTGAAGCACAGATTTCTCTGCCAGCAACGATTTCTGCTTATCTAGGTGTTACAGAACCAGCCCTTTTCGGGGTCAACGTGAAGTACGTCTACCCATTTGTGGCAGGGATGATTGGTTCTTCTATCGCAGGTCTCTTATCCGTAACCTTTAACGTAACAGCCAATGCTATCGGAATCGGTGGAATTCCAGGTATCTTATCTATCCAAGCTAAATACATGCTTCCATTCTTCCTTATTATGTTAGTAGCTATTGCAGTACCGATGATTTTGACTTTCTTCTTCCGCAAGACAGGCATGTTTACAAAGACAGAAGATGAAAGTGTCAAATCACCGCAAATTGAAGCCATTGACGAAGCAAAAGAAGCCGCTCCAAAAGTAGATTTTGCAGAAATTGCTAGCCCACTGGCTGGGGAAGTCAAAGAATTAAGCCAAGCAACCGACCCTGTCTTTGCTCAAGGCGTGATGGGACAAGGAGTTGTCATTCTTCCACGTGAGGGAGAACTGGTGGCCCCTGTGAACGGGACGGTATCAGTGCTTTTCCCAACCAATCATGCTGTTGGAATCGTGTCAGATGAAGGTGTCGAATTACTCATGCATATCGGTATGGACACAGTTAATCTCGACGGCAAAGGTTTTGAAGCTCATGTGGCTCAAGGAGACAGAGTGAGCGTAGGTCAGAAACTGGTTAGTTTTGATATAGCAGCTATTCAGGAAGCTGGCTTAGTGACTGAAACACCTGTGATTATCACAAATCAAGAGCAATTTCAGGCTGATGAACAGAGAACATTACCGAGGACTGTCGAACGTGGAGATAAGCTGATGACAGCTACTCGAATCGGGTAAAATGTTTGATACGATCTATGGTGAGCAGGATTTTATCTAACGAATGGACAAATTTATCTCAGTAATCCATTTGCCTCACTACTGGAAATCCAAGCAGCAATCTCTTAACGAGAGGCAAAAAGGCTCGTACAAAGAATAAAAGTAACGATAAAGGGGAGGAGCGCAAGCCCCGCCTCTTTCTTTTAGAAAATAGAAAAGGAAGACAAATGGCATTAGATAAGACAAAAGTCGTCTATCAAATTTATCCAAAATCATTTAAAGACACGACTGGCAATGGGCTAGGAGATTTTCAAGGCATTATTGAGAAAATTCCTTACCTCAAAGAATTAGGAGTGGATATGGTCTGGCTCAATCCTTTCTATCCCAGCCCGCAGCGTGATAATGGTTATGATATTTCAGATTATACGGCTGTCAACCCTCTTTTTGGGACGATGTCTGACTTTGAAGAGATGGTCCAAGTTGGGAAAGAATACGGCATTGACTTCATGCTGGATATGGTCTTAAATCATTGCTCGACCGAGCATGAATGGTTTCAAAAAGCTTTAGCTGGCGATCCGTACTACCAAGATTTTTTCTTTCTGCGTGATGAGCCGACAGACTGGCTGTCTAAGTTTGGCGGCAGCGCCTGGTCACCTTTTGGCGACACTGGCAAGTACTACCTGCACCTCTTTGATGTGACGCAGGCTGATCTCAACTGGCGCAATCCTTATGTCCGCGAAGAACTTTTCAAAGTTGTCAATTTTTGGCGGGACAAGGGTGTCAAAGGTTTTCGCTTTGATGTCATCAATCTGATTGGAAAAGATGAGGTGTTGGAAAACTGTCCGGAAAATGATGGTAAGCCTGCCTATACGGACAAGACCATTGTACATGACTACCTGCACATGCTGAATGAAGCGACTTTCGGACAGGCTGACTCATTTATAACTGTCGGAGAAATGAGTGCGACTACTATTGAAAACTGCATTCTCTATACAGATCCGGCACGTCACGAATTGTCTATGGCTTTCAATTTCCATCATTTGAAGGTGGATTATGAAAATGGTCAAAAATGGAGCTTGAAAAAATTTGATTTCGAGGAACTCAAGCATCTTTTCCATACGTGGGGCAAGGAAATGAGTGACCATGATGGCTGGAGTGCTCTATTTTGGAACAACCACGACCAGCCACGTGCCTTAAATCGTTTTGTTGATGTTCAGCATTTCCGCAATGAAGGAGCAACCATGCTTGCGGCCAGCATTCATCTATCTCGCGGCACGCCGTATATTTATATGGGAGAAGAAATCGGCATGGTGGATCCAGACTATGACTCTATGGCAGATTATGTGGATGTGGAGTCTATCAATGCCTATCAGATGCTGCTGGAGCAAGGCAAAACACCAGAAGAAGCTTTTGCAATTATTCAGGCCAAATCTCGCGATAATTCTCGCACTCCCATGCAGTGGGGTGATTCAGCAAATGCTGGCTTTACGACAGGCACCCCTTGGCTCAAAGCAGGGAAATCTTATCCTGAAATCAATGTTGAAAATGAGATACAAGGACCGATTTTCACTTTCTATCAAAAACTGATTGCCCTTCGTAAGGAGCTTCCTATTATTGCCGAAGGCAGCTATCAACCAGCTTATGAAGATAGTCAGCAAGTTTATGCTTTTGAGCGTCAATTAGGTGACGAAAAACTTTTGGTACTCAATAACTTTTATCCAGATCCGATTACGATATATATTTTACCAGAGTATCAAAATGGCGAAGTGCTCCTTTCCAATTATGAAGAAACTCAAACAGCAGAAGTTGTAACATTAAGACCTTATGAAAGTTTGGCAATTATTGTAAATAAACACTAAATGTAGCAATAAATCCTAAAATCGACTGAACCATTCAGGCGATTTTTTTAAATTTGAAAGAAAGCGCTTGCATTGGCCTTCTGTTTTATTTATAATAATTACGGTAGAAATACATCTCAAGGAAATTTGATTTCTAAATTATGATGTAAAGGAGAATATATGAAAAAAACTTCAAAACAATTGCCTGTATTGTTTGCGACAGCTATTTTGTTAGCTAGTAGCGTTCTAAGTCCTATTGTTCAGGCAAATGAGGCGAGCTCTTCAAGTTCAGAAACTTCTGTAACAACGACTTCAGAGTCTAGTTCTGTTGCTTCGACAACTCAGTCGCAATCATCAGAAACAACTTCTGAAAGTTCAGCAAGCAGTACGAGTAGTACGAATGAGCCAAGTAGCACAAGCGAAGAAACACCTAAGACAGAAGCTTCAAGCAGTGAAGCAAGAGCCGCTGTTTCGGAATTTACCGAGGTAGCTAATATTGGTCAAATTCAAGGCGAAGCACATGAATCGCCTTATAATGGGAAAAAGGTGCGCGTGTCAAGTGTAGTCGTCACTAAAACGGATCGATATGGCTTTTATGCACAAGACATCAAAGCTGACGGGAACACAAAGACTTCAGACGCTATCTATGTAGTTTCAAAGGAAAAAGTAGCTGTTGGAGACCGATTGACGATTGAAGGTGAAGTTAAAGAAGGTTACATGGAGTCGCTCAGCGTCCGTCCGGGGCAAACTTTCCGTAAACCAACTGACAGCTTAACTGTAACACAATTGTTTGCTTCTAAGGTAACGAAAAACGGTACAGCCGCACTACCAGAATCAGTCAATATTTCAGAGCGTATGCCAAAAGATATCGTAGACAATACTCCGACTGTCTACGATCCAGAGCATGACGCCTTGGACTATTGGGAAAGTCTTGAAGGCATGTTGACAACAGTTAAAAAACCTCATGTGCTTGGACCACAATATCGCGGGGATATCTACCTGTTGCCTGCTGGCTATCAAGAATTACCGTTAAATAATATCGGTGGCGTCAATTTACGTCTGAATGTGCAAAATACGGCAACCATTCCAGTTTATGTAGGAAATAAGTTTGTTGCCAAAGCCAAAGATTACTTTAATGAAGATGTTGTTGGAGTCGTGAGTTATCGCAGTAAAGTCTTTAAGTTGGAGCCAACCCAATTACCAGCTTTGCAAGACGGTGGTTTGCAAAGAGAGGTTTCTAAACTTTACCCAAGTGAAGATAAATTGACGATTGCTTCTTACAATATCGAAAACTTCTCGGCGAACAATGCAACGGGCGAAACACCTGACGCAAAAGTGGAGAAAATTGCCAAATCCTTTATCAATGAAATCCATAGTCCAGATATTATCACACTCATAGAAGTTCAAGATAATAATGGAAGTGTCAATGACGGCACAGTAAGTGGTGTTGAAAGCGGGGAAAAGTTAGCTGCTAAGATTAAACAATTAGGTGGCAAAGAGTATAAGTATGTCGAAGTAGCTCCTGTTGACGGTGCAGACGGAGGAAAACCTGGTTCCAATATTCGTGTAGCTTTCTTGTACAATCCTCAACGAGTGAAGCTAGTAGAACGTGAAGCAGGAAGTAGCACAGAAGCGGCTACTTTCAAAGACGGTCATTTGGTGAAAAATCCTGCCAGAATAGCCCCAGCTAATCCAGTATTTGAAAAAGTTAGAAAATCTTTAGCAGCTGAGTTTGAATTTAAAGGCGAACGGATTGTCGTGATTGCCAATCATTTGAAATCCAAGCTCGGGGACGATGCGGTTTATGGTTCAAAACAGCCTGCAGTACAAAATACATTGGCACAACGGATTGAACAAGCTAAGTTGCTGAATGCCTTTGTAAAAGAAGGGTTGAAGCAAAATCCAAATTTGAAGTTTGTCTTAACTGGTGACTTTAATGACTTTGAATTTTCAGAAACTGCCAAAGCAGTGGCTGGTAATGAATTGGTAAATATGATGCTCAATCATGATGCAGCTGATCGGTATTCTTACTTCTACCGTGGCAGCAATCAAAGTTTAGATAATATCTTTATTTCAAAAAATATTGCAGATAAAACAGTATTCTCACCAGTTCATATCAATGCTTCCTTTATGGAAGAACACGGTCGGGCGTCAGATCACGATCCCGTTATTGCACAGCTTGATTTTAGTCAGAAGAAAGGTAATACGACACCGACACAATCAACTGAACCAAAACCTTCTGGTGACACCACAATGCCACCAAATAAAGATGATAAACTAACTAAAAAGAGGATTTTACCATCTACAGGAACAACAGGCGCTGAAGTCGTTGTTGTAGGGATTGTCATCTTAAACGCAACCCTCCTTTGGCGAAAGAAAGTGGCGGATTAAAAGGAATAGATGATAAACGAGAGAGTTTTAGACTTCTCTCGTTTTTTGAAAAACATTGAAAATGAAACCGAAAAACAGATTATTTTCTAAAAAATAGACAAATTGTCCCTCTATCTAGAAAAGAAGTGTTATAATAGTATTATAAAACGTTTTCAAGAGGATAAGACGATGGAAAAAGAAGTCATTGATTATGGAAAAGTAACAGGTATGGTCCATTCAACTGAAAGTTTTGGAGCTGTTGATGGGCCTGGTATCCGTTTCATTGTCTTTTTACAGGGTTGTAAAATGCGTTGCCAATATTGCCACAATCCAGATACATGGGCAATGGAAACCAATAATTCAAGAGAGCGAACGGTTGAAGACGTTTTGCAAGAAGCGCTTCGTTATCGTGGCTTTTGGGGTAAAAAAGGTGGGATTACAGTAAGTGGTGGTGAAGCTCTTTTGCAGATTAATTTTGTGATTGCACTTTTTACCAAAGCTAAAGAATTGGGAATTCATTGTACGTTAGATACTTGTGCGATGCCGTTCCGTAATACACCAGAGTATCTCAAAGTTTTTGATCGCCTGCTTGAAGTGACAGATTTAGTGTTGCTGGATATTAAAGAAATCAATGATGCCCAGCATAAATTTGTGACAGGGCATACCAATAAGAATATTTTGGAATGTGCAAAATATCTGTCTGATAAAGGTGTTCCAATGTGGATTCGCCATGTTTTGGTTCCAACGTTAACAGACCGTGATGACGACTTAAAAGAATTAGGTGAGTTTGTCAAAACGTTAAAAACAGTTGATAAATTTGAAGTGCTACCTTATCATACAATGGGAGAATTTAAATGGCGTGAATTAGGAATTCCTTATCCATTAGAAGGTATTAAACCACCAACTGCTGACCGAGTAAAAAATGCCAAAGAACTCATGAAAACCGAATCCTATACAGAGTATATGAATCGCATACATAATAGTTGATCAAAAGTAGAAAGTGAAATGTTGACCAGCACCTAAGAAGTTAGATAGAAAAACTGACGATTAAGTGCTTTTCTATTCCTCTCTTTGTGAAAATCTTAAAATTGTGCTAAAATAAAGTATATAAAAAGTTTACGAGGTACGATCATGTCTAAAATTTTAGTTTTCGGTCATCAAAATCCAGATTCAGATGCGATTGGCTCAGCTGTGGCCTTTGCTTATCTTGCGCGTGAAGCTTATGGCTTGGATACAGAAGCAGTGGCTCTTGGGACTCCAAATGAAGAAACAGCGTTTGTCTTGGATACTTTTGGTGTAAAAGCACCGCGTGTGGTGACATCTGCCAAAGCAGAAGGAGTTGAGCAAGTCATTTTAACAGACCACAATGAATTTCAACAATCTATTTCTGACATTGCAGAAGTAGAAGTGTATGGCGTTGTGGATCATCACCGTGTAGCTAATTTTGAAACATCCAGCCCACTTTATATGCGTTTGGAGCCTGTTGGTTCAGCTTCTTCTATCGTTTATCGTATGTTTAAAGAATCTGGTGTAGCTGTACCAAAAGAACTTGCAGGCTTGATGCTCTCAGGTTTGATTTCAGACACGCTTCTTCTGAAATCACCAACCACTCATCCGAGTGATAAAGTGATTGCACCTGAGTTGGCAGAGCTTGCAGGAGTTGATTTGGAAAAATACGGTTTGGCTATGCTTAAAGCTGGAACGAACTTAGCAAGCAAAACAGCCGAGGAATTGATTGATATTGATGCTAAAACATTTGAATTAAACGGAAATCAAGTTCGTGTGGCACAGGTCAACACAGTTGATATTGCAGAAGTTTTAGAACGCCAAGCAGAACTGGAAGCAGCTATTGAAAAAACAAATGCAGCCAATGGTTATTCTGACTTTGTTTTAATGATTACTGACATTGTCAATTCAAACTCGGAAATCCTGGCAATCGGTCGCAATATGGACAAGGTAGAAGCAGCTTTCAACTTTGTTCTTGACAATAACCACGCTTTCCTTGCTGGCGCTGTTTCTCGTAAGAAACAAGTCGTTCCGCAATTAACAGAAAGTTTTAATGCTTAAGAATAGAATAAAAAGGGAGTTTCGGCTCCTTTTTTGATACAATAGTTCTATGAAAATTCAAGATTTAAAAAATGGGGATTTGCTTTTTGTGTCCAGCCCATCTGATATAGCAGAAGCTATTCAGCGATCAACTGGGCGGTATAACCATGTGGCAATCTTCTTTGCTGGTTGGATTTACCATGCGACAAGTAAGCGCGGTGTCATTAAAGAATCGATAGATCAATTTTTACAGGTTGATGAATGTTATGCTGTTTATGCTTGTTCTGACATAGATGTAAAAGCTGTCTGGAAAAGAGCAGAGCAACACCTTTATAAACCTTATAATAATAGCTTTTATCCAGATACGACAGGCTTTTATTGTTCTGAATATATTGCAGAAATCCTCCCCATTTTTGAAACCATTCCTATGCAGTTCGGTGATGAAAAAGAGGAAATAGCTCCTTTTTGGCAGCAGTATTACAAAGAGTTAGGTTTAGCAGTTCCTCTTCATCAGCCAGGAACCAATCCTAGCCAATTGGCTCAATCCGAAAAATTAGTTTATAAAGGAAGATTAGATGATTAAAGTAATCAATCCCAGTCGTTTGACACGTCAGCCTTTTTTTCATGAATTGATAAATTATTTAGATCAACATGACGATGTTACTTTGCGAGAGATAAAGCGTGAGTTTGTAAATTTTCCCAATATTGATCGCTCTATAGAGGATTATATCAAGGCAGGCTATGTGCTTCGGGAAAATAAACGCTATCGTCAAAGCGTTCCTCTGTTGGAAAATGTGACGGCTTTGTCTTTGGATCAGGAAGTCTTTGTGCGAGATGATAGTCCTCTTTATCAAGAATTGCTGAATATGCGTTTTGAGACGCATTTAACCAATCAAACAAACCAAGCTATTTTAGTAGAAAAAACGGATTTTCTCAGAGAGCAGTTGACGCTTTCCAATTATTTTTATAGGTTGAAACAACAATATCCATTGATCAATCAGCAACAAAAACTCTATGATTTGGTAGGAGATGTAAATCCTGAGTATGCTCTAAAATATATGACGACCTTTCTCTTAAAATATGGTCGAAAAACTGAGCTGATGCAGAAACGGCGTGATATTTTTGTAGATGCTCTAGTGATTTTAGGCTACATCGTGCCTAACGAAGCAAGAAAACATGAATTAAAGTTGGATTTTGATCAGGCAACATTGACCTTTCGTGTAAAGGAAGCATTAGATAAACCTTAGAATAATAAAATTTTAAGGTTTATTTGATAGATTTATAAGTATAAGGTTTAAGTTTAGCAAGATTTGGTAGTCACTAAATCGTTTCGTTGCATGAAAGGAAGGTATCGTGAATCTTTTAGCAAAAATTCGTCCGTCTCAGCCGTTGAAGTATTTGAAATGGTTTGATATTGTCATTGTTACAGCTCTGCTATTTGGACAATTTATCTATCGCTCAACGGAACTTTATTTTGCGAGCTTATCACCGTCCACTACGGCAGCAGTAACAGGTACAGCTAGTAAAACAGCAAGTGACGGAGCAGCTTATTTCAGTAATTTAGAATTGCAGCTTCTCATGTTAGCTTTGACGATAGCCTATTTAATACTTCGCCGTTTTGACTTTAAGCAGTTGCCAATTCGTTTATCGTGGTCTGTGCTCTTTTGGGTTCCCTTTATCTTTGCGGTTATGGGGATTCTCGCAGATACAGTGACGACTCTTAGCGGAGAATACAATTATTTTGATCTGCAATTGTGGAAATATATTGATCTGACAGAAATTTTCCGCAAATTTATTGATTTGACACCTATGGCTGTTCTCTATGCTTTGCTCAATGGCTTCTATGAAGAATTTTTCTTCTTAGGTTTATTGACCTCAGTGAAAGATAAATATAAGTGGTTGGTTCTTCTTTATTCGACGATTGTTCGCGTTTCTTTCCATACCTATCAAGGAATGCTCTGGGCACTGACAATCGGTGTTGGTTTTGGACTTCTCTATTATTTTCTTTACAAATATAAGGTTAAAAATCTCTTGCCTTTCTTCCTCGTGCATGCACTTGCAGATATGTTTGGGTCAAGTCTAATGTATGTCTTGATTAGTTGGAGAAAGTAAAGTCATAAAGCAAGATTTTGATTTCTGAGGAATTGTGTTCATCTCTCCTTGCTAGTATAAATTTTCTTAAATAATTAAAGGTCGAAAACGCTTGTCTCGACCTTTATTATTTTCTATAAATATTTTTCAGCGATGGCATAATCACCTAGATAGTCAGTTTTTTTACCATTTATAATTTGGTAGCAATCTGCGCCCTTGCCAGCTAGAATGACGGCATCGCCTTCTTTGCTAGTTAAGCTAAGGGCTGTTTTAATAGCTTCTTCGCGGTCAGCAATCATATCAACATCAAAGGATATGTAAGAAGCAATTTCTTTGGCAATAGCAATTGGATCTTCGTAATTTGGATCATCTGCTGTCAGGATAACGGTCAATTCTGGATGTTGATTGATTAGTAGACCAAAATCTTTGCGACGGCTTTCTCCTTTATTTCCAGTTGCACCGAGCACCAAAACAATCCTACCTTTTTGATGTTCTTGGACGACAGATAGGAGATTGGCGAGGCTGACACCATTGTGTGCGTAGTCCACAAACACTTTGGCACCATTTTTTTGAGTCAGCACTTCCATACGTCCAGGTACGCGTGTGTTTGCAATTCCCTTCTTGATGTCCGCAATGGAAGCACCCAAGCGGAGACAGGCAAGGCTAGCAGCAAGCGCATTTTCTTGGTTGAAACGACCAATCAGCTGAATGTCAAATTTCTCTGCTAACTTTCCGCTTGTTTCAAAAGAGAAGGCTTGCGAGTGATGAATTTGATTGTCTGAATACTGTCCGTAGAAATCATGTTCCATGGAAGCAACTTGCTCAGCCAAAACTTCAAAATGATCCATTTCGCTATTGACCACCACAGCTTGGCTATTTTCCATGAGAAGCCGTTTATGATAAAAATAGTCTTCAAATGTCGGGTGTTCAATTGGTCCGATGTGATCAGGACTAATATTGAGGAAAACGCCAACATCAAAGGTTAAACCGTAAACCCGCTTTTTCAGGTAAGCCTGACTGGAAACTTCCATAATGAGATGAGTTCGACCATTTTCAACAGCTGTCGCCATCATTTTGAACAAATCCAAGCTTTCCGGTGTTGTCAAAGTAGATTTGAAGAAATGTTCTCCATCAAGCGTCGTGTTCATGGTAGACAAGAGAGCTGGCTTATGACTTTGTTGGAGGATATGATAGGCAAAATAAGCAGACGTTGTCTTTCCTTTAGTTCCTGTAAATGCGAGCAGTTTGAGTTTATTTTGTGGATTTCCATAAAATTCCATGGCAAGAAGGCTCATGGCTTGCTTTACGTCGTTGACTAGAATTACCGGAATAGTTACTTCAAAATCCGTCTCACTGACATAGAACTGTAAGCCTGATTCAACAGCTTTTTCCAAAAATTCTTTTTTAAAATTGTCACCTTTGACAAAGAAAAGAGTGGAAGCATCCACTTCACGGCTGTCGTAGCTGATTTTTTCAAAAACAAGACCACGATAATGATAAAAATATTGTCCCTTGTCGATAATCTCACGGAAATTGTGATCGTTTTTTAAAATGTTTAATGCGTTTTCAATTGTTATCATATTTCTATTGTAAACTTAATGGCGAGGTTTTACAAGCGGAAAGGAAAAGTTTATAATAAGATGAGATTATTTTCAGAGGTTATGTATGGAGCAACAAACAACAAATCAACAAAAACAAATGCTTCTAGGGACAGCGTGGCTGACAGCTAGTAACTTTATCAGCCGCTTTTTAGGGGCAATTTATATTATTCCTTGGTATATCTGGATGGGGAAACATGGTGCAGAAGCCAATGGTTTGTTTACCATGGGATACAATATTTATGCTTGGTTTCTTCTGATTTCCACGGCAGGTGTACCTGTTGCAGTCGCCAAGCAAGTCGCCAAGTACAATACGATTGATCAAAAAGATCATAGTTTTGCTCTCATTCGTGAATTTTTGAAATTCATGCTCTTGTTGGGAGTCATTTTTGCAGTGATTATGTATCTCTTATCACCGTTCTTTGCGCGTGTATCAGGAGTTGGGAAAGAGCTGATTCCAGTTATGCAGAGTCTGTCGTGGGCTGTGCTAGTATTTCCGGCCATGAGTGTTATTCGTGGATTTTTCCAAGGTTTTAACAATTTGAAACCGTATGCCATGAGCCAGATTGCCGAGCAGGTCATTCGTGTGATTTGGATGTTGCTTGCAACATTCTTCATTATGAAATTGGGCTCTAAAGATTATGTTGCTGCAGTGACCCAATCCACTTTTGCAGCCTTTGTCGGCATGTTTGCCAGTATGGCGGTTTTGGTTTATTTTCTTTGGAAAACCAATCTCTTGACATCTATCTTACACAAACCAGCTAATAGTGCTGAAATCAACAGTCATGCTTTGCTGGTGGATACGATTCGTGAAGCCATTCCTTTTATCATCACGGGTTCTGCTATTCAGCTTTTCCAAATTATTGACCAGATGACATTTATCAATACGATGAAATGGTTCACCAATTATAGCAATTCTCAGCTGGTAGTCATGTTCAGTTATTTCTCTGCTAATCCAAATAAGATTACCATGATTTTGATTGCAGTAGCAACTTCGATCGGCGGTGTGGGGATTCCTTTGCTGACAGAAAACTATGTCAAAGGTGATTTAAAGGCGGCTGCGCGCTTGATTCAAGATAATTTGAGTATGTTACTGCTGTTTCTTTTACCAGCAACGATTGGTTCCGTCTTAGTAGCCCATCCTTTGTATACGATTTTCTACGGACAACCAGATAGTTTAGCTTTGGGGCTCTTCATTTTTGCTATGTTACAGACGATTATTCTTGGTGTCTATACTGTCTTGTCGCCAATGATTCAGGCGCTTTTTCAAAATCGTAAAGCAATTTTCTATTTTGGTTACGGAGTTCTTGTTAAGCTCATTTTGCAAATTCCATTTATTTATCTGTTTAGAGCCTATGGACCGCTTCTGGCAACAACAATTGGACTCATCGTCCCAATCATTCTGATGTACCAACACATTCGTCAAGTAACTGGACTCAATCAAATCATTCTCTTCAAACGGAGTTTGTTGATTGGGATTTTAACGACAGTCATGGCTCTTTTGATTGCCATTGTAGAAGTCGTACTTGGCTTTGTCTTTCATCCAAGTGGACGCATTTCTAGTATGCTTTATTTGGTTATCATCGGTGGCTTGGGCATGGCTATTTATGGAGCAATGGCTTTGCGAGTCCGTTTGTTAGACCGTTTTATTGGTGAGAAAGCTCAAACCTTACGTCAAAAATTTCATATTCATTAAAAGGCCGAAAGGCTTTTTAATATTGTAGAAAATTTATAAAAATTAAGCTATAATGAAAATAGCTATTCTTGCAATCAAGTTCTATAATCTTTTGAATAGTCAGTATAGTTTAAAACTATATCTGGCTCTTGAAAAGAACAAAACACAGTGCTTTCGTAAGATGATACAATAGAATCACTTAGAAATATAAGAATTGCTTGATTCCGCGCTTATCTTATGGAGGTTATTTATTATGGATAAAAAGTTACAATTAGACACGATTTTAGCTCATGCTGGTATTAAAACGGATGAAGCAACAGGTGACTTGACAACTCCTTTGCATTTTTCAACGACCTATCAGCATCCAGAATTTGGAAAATCTACAGGTTATGACTATACGAGCACGAAAAACCCAACGCGAAGCAGCTTGGAAAAGGCGTTAGCAGCCATTGAGCATGCGGATTATGCATTAGCCACTAGCTCAGGAATGAGCGCCATTGTTTTGGCCTTTAGTGTTTTTCCAGTTGGGAGCAAGGTTCTGGCGGTTCGTGACCTTTATGGCGGCTCTTTTCGCTGGTTTCATCAAGTCGAGCAAGAAGGGCGCTTTCACTTTACATATGCAAATACGGAAGAAGAATTGCTTGCTGCTTTAACAGAGGATATAGATGTGGTGTATCTGGAAACCCCGACCAATCCTTTAATGCTTAAGTTTGATATTGCGGCTATTGCAGAAAAAGCTCATGCAAAAGGTACAAAGGTTATTGTAGATAATACGTTTTATACTCCAATCTATCAACGCCCTTTGGAAAATGGAGCGGATCTTGTGCTACATTCGGAAACTAAGTACTTAGGAGGACATAATGACGTTCTGGCTGGTGCTCTTATGACGAGTGATAAAGAGATTTATGAGAATCTATTCTACAATCTCAATACAACAGGAGCTGTTTTATCTCCATTTGATAGTTATCTCTTGCTTCGAGGTTTGAAAACCTTGTTTTTGCGTATGGAGCGTTCGACAAAAAATGCGCAAGCTGTAGCAGCTTTCTTGAAAGATTCCCCAGCAGTAAAAGAGGTTCTCTATCCAGGAAAGGGTGGCATGGTTTCCTTTAAAGTAAAGGATGAAGCAGTTATTCCACAGCTGCTAAATACGCTAAAAGTCTTTACTTTTGCAGAAAGCTTGGGTGGTGTCGAAAGCTTGATTACCTATCCTGCGACTCAGACACACGCAGATATTCCAGCTGACGTGCGGAAATCCTATGGCTTAACGGATGACTTGTTGCGATTGTCCATTGGGATTGAGGATAGTCAAGATTTGATAACAGATTTAAAATTTGCTTTGGAGGTATAATATGAGCAAATACAATTTTCAAACAGCACCGAATCGCTTATCTCACCACACTTATAAGTGGAAAGAGACAGAGACAGATCCTCAATTGCTGCCAGCATGGATTGCAGATATGGATTTTGAGGTTATGCCGGAAGTGAAAAATGCTATTCATGACTATGCAGAGCAGTTGGTTTATGGCTATACTTATGCGAGTGATGAGCTGCTCCAAGCGGTGCTGGATTGGGAAAAGAGCGAACATCAGTATTCGTTTGATAAGGAAGATATTGTTTTTGTAGAAGGTGTTGTGCCAGCTATTTCCCTTGCGATTCAAGCCTTTACCAAAGAAGGGAAAGCTGTTCTAATCAATTCTCCTGTCTATCCACCTTTTGCTCGTAGCGTTCGCTTAAACAATCGAAAATTAGTATCTAATTCTCTCAAAGAAGAAAATGGTCTGTTTCAAATTGATTTCGAACAATTGGAAAAAGAGATTGTCGAAAATAATGTGAAATTGTATCTTCTTTGCAATCCGCACAATCCCGGAGGACGTGTCTGGGAAAGGGAGGTTTTGGAAAAAATCGGTCATCTTTGTCAAAAACACCAGGTTATTTTGGTATCAGATGAGATTCATCAAGATTTGACCTTGTTTGGTCATGAGCATGTTTCCTTTAATACCATTTCACCTGATTTTAAAGAATTTGCCATTATACTGTCTAGTGCTACCAAGACCTTTAATATTGCAGGGACTAAAAATTCCTATGCTGTTATTGAAAATCCTTCATTACGTGCGCAGTTTAAACACCAGCAACTTGTTAATAACCACCATGAAGTGTCAAGTTTAGGTTATATTGCGACAGAAACGGCCTATCGTTATGGCAAACCTTGGTTAGTGGCACTAAAAGCTGTTTTAGAAGAAAATATTCAATTTGCAGTCGAGTATTTTGCCAAAGAGGATCCGCGTTTAAAAGTAATGAAACCACAAGGGACCTATCTGATATGGCTTGATTTCAGTGCCTATGGTTTGACAGATGATGAACTTTTTACTTTGTTGCATGACCAAGCCAAAGTCATTCTCAATCGAGGAAGCGATTATGGAAGTGAGGGCGAACTTCATGCAAGGCTGAATATTGCAGCGCCTAAGTCTTTAGTAGAAGAGATTTGCAAGAGAATTGTACGTTGTTTGCCACAATAAGAATGAAAAGAAATTTTCAGAAACAGCCATTTGGGGTTGACAATCATTCTTAAGTGGAGTATAGTTAGTATGAAAAATCGGTAGGTGAGGCTACCATAGGGATACGGATGACTACCGCAAAGTAGTGGAGACACTACGCGTTGGTTAGCAGTTGAGATCGCTAAGGTTTCGACTAATGTCATTTCACCGCCCTACGGAGTTAAAGCTTGAACGGTAACACAAGACATACAGTCCTGCCATGTTTTTCATGGTAGGATTTTATTGCTTTTTAGCTGATTTTTTAAAAGGAAACTGCAGGGGAAAGGAGTGAGGAATATGGCAAATGATGATCACCCGAGTCAACAGAAAACCAGTCGATTGCCATATCTGAGCATTCCTCATGCTCCCTTTGGAATCGACTCTAGCAAATGAACGATATCTGAGCAAAAAGCTGTGTGCAGTTATTTTGTTGCTTGGATGCGTCTTAGATAGAGGAGAAATCAGTGAAAACAGCAAAAGAAAGATTAACAGATGCTCTTCGCATGTCTGTACTGGATACGATGACTTTTTTCAACACTTCCAGAGCAGGGCTGACAGAAGAGCAAGTTGAGGAAAACCGTGATATATACGGCGAAAATGAATTGACTAAAGGGCAAGAAGATTCAATTTTTAAAAAGATCTATGAATCCATTATCAATCCCTTTACCGTCATTCTCTTACTCATTGCATTGGTATCCTTGGTGACCAATGTTTGGCTGGCAAAGCCAGGGCAAGAAGACCCGACGACATTTATCATCATCGTTGTCCTTGTCTTGTTGTCTGGTAGTATTCGCTTTGTGCAAGAATTGCGGAGCGACAAAGCAGCCAGCAATCTTTCACGTATGATTGTCAATACAGTGACAGTCGTCCGTGAGGGAAAAGAGCAAGAAATTCCGATTACAGAATTAGTAGTAGGAGACATTATCCGCTTGAGTGCAGGAGATATGCTACCAGCAGATGTGCTAATCTTAGATTCGCGCGACTTCTTTGTGCAACAGTCAGGTTTGACAGGTGAAAGTGATGCTGTTGAAAAAATGGCGCTGGATAAATGTGAGACAAAAGAAACAGATAGCTTGCTTGAGTCTGAAGCACTTGCCTTTATGGGAACCAATGTAATCTCTGGTCGTGCCATTGCTCTTGTTCTGGTCGTTGGAGACGATACCAAGATGGGTGCTATTGAGCAAACGCTCAATACGTATGACGAACCAACTTCATTTGAGCGGGAAATGAACAGTATTTCGTGGCTGCTCATTCGTCTCATGCTGGTACTTGTGCCCGTTGTCTTTTTCATCAATGGTCTGACAGACGGAGATTGGTTGGAGGCTGGTGTATTTGCACTTAGTGTCGGTGTTGGTTTGACACCAGAAATGCTGCCTATGGTCATCACTGCAAGCTTGGCTAAGGGTTCTATTCTTATGGCAAAAGAAAAAGTTGTCATCAAGAAACTCAATGCCATTCAAGATTTGGGAGCGATTGATATCCTTTGCACGGATAAAACAGGTACATTGACGCAAGATGAGATTGTCTTGGAATATCCGCTGGATATTCATGGAGAGCTTGATTTAGCCGTTCTTCGCAGGGCTTATCTTAATTCGTATTACCAAACAGGGCTAAAAAACCTAATGGATCGTGCTATTATCAATCGGACAGAAAAAGAAGCTGAAAAGCATGAAATCGTTCGGAACTTGGACCAAACTTTTAAGAAAATTGATGAATTGCCTTTTGATTTTGAACGCCGCCGCATGAGTGTGCTGGTTCGAGATGATGAAAATGTCGTTAGCATGGTAACAAAAGGTGCTTTGGAAGAAATGTTAGCCATTTCAAATTATGTCGAAGACAAAGGGAAAATCCTTCCTTTGACGGAAGAAATTCGTCAAGAAATTTTAGCAGAAGTTGCACAGTTAAATGAACAAGGACTGCGCGTGCTGGGCGTCAGCTATCACTCAGACTTAGATGCTGACTATGAATACACAGTAGAAGATGAATCTGATATGATTTTGACGGGGTATCTTGCCTTTCTTGACCCGCCAAAACCTTCTGCGGCGCCTGCTATCAAGGCTTTAGCAGAATATGGTGTTGCCACCAAAATTTTGACAGGTGACAATGAAAAAGTCACAGAAGCGGTCTGTGAGAAAGTTGGTTTAGATGCAGAACATATCCTACTTGGCTCTGTGATTGAAACGATGTCAGATGAAAAATTGAGCAAGGTAGTTGAAACTACAACTGTTTTTGCAAAATTATCTCCTGACCAAAAAGCGCGTATCATTTTGCAGCTGAAAGCAAATGGGCACAAGGTTGGTTATATGGGAGACGGCATCAATGATGCACCTTCTATGAAAGTAGCTGATGTAGGGATTTCAGTTGATACAGCTGTCGATATTGCTAAAGAAACAGCTGATGTTATCCTATTAGATAAGGACTTGTTGGTGCTTGAAAAAGGCTTGGTGGAAGGTCGCAAAGTCTATGCTAATATGACCAAATATATCAAGATGACAGTCAGTTCCAACTTCGGGAACATCTTTTCCTTGTTGATTTCAAGTATTTTCCTACCATTTTTGCCTATGGCACCGATTCATCTGATTGTGCTAAATTTGGTGTATGACATTTCTTGTATCGCTTTGCCGTTTGACAATGTCGACTGTGAATTTTTACAAAAACCGCGCATTTGGAGTGCAAAATCCATTACTCGTTTCATGGCTTGGATTGGTCCAATCAGTTCTATTTTTGACTGTATGACCTTCTTGATTTTGTTCTTTATCGTTGCACCGATGATGACTGGCTCTGTTTATCATCATGGGATGTCTAGCGAGTTCATTACTATTTTCCAAACAGGCTGGTTTATTGAGTCCATGTGGACACAAACGATGGTTATTTACATGTTGCGCTCACCCAAATTGCCATTTATTCAAAGCAGACCGGCTTTGTCTGTAGTCATGACGACCCTAGCAGCCGTCTTCTTTGTAACCTTATTGCCCTACGGTCCTTTTGCAGCTCTCTTAAAAGTCGCTCCATTAAATGGTACTTATTTCTTATTCTTAATCCTTGTCATGATTTTATATATGGCAAGTGTTACGTTTGTGAAGCATCTTTATATTAAGAAATACCATGAATGGTTGTAAACAATTGACAATCTTTGAAAAGGCTTGTTTGTCACGAGCCTTTTTTATGTTTTTTTGATATAATAAGAAGAATAAATTGAAAGAAGGAAAACCAATCATGGAAAAATTTCAAGTGATCGCACATCCGCTCATTCAGCATAAATTGTCTATCTTACGTCGTACGGATACCTCTACTAAGGCTTTTCGTGAGTTAGTAAATGAAATTGCTATGCTGATGGGCTATGAAGTTTTACGTGACTTACCATTAGAAGATGTGGAAATTGAAACGCCGATTACAAAGACGGTTCAAAAACAATTGGCTGGTAAAAAATTAGCCATTGTCCCAATCTTACGTGCAGGTATCGGTATGGTGGATGGTCTTTTGAGCCTTGTGCCAGCTGCTAAAGTTGGACATATTGGTATGTATCGCGACGAAGAAACCCTAAAACCAGTTGAGTACCTCGTGAAGTTACCAGAAGACATTAGCCAACGTCAAATCTTTGTGGTAGATCCAATGCTGGCGACAGGTGGTTCAGCTATTTTAGCCATTGATTCATTGAAAAAACGCGGAGCACACAATATTAAATTTGTATGCCTTGTTTCAGCGCCAGAAGGTGTGAAAGCTTTACAAGAAGCTCACCCAGACGTAGAAATCTTTACAGCGGCCCTCGATGATCACTTGAATGAAAACGGCTATATCGTTCCAGGATTGGGAGATGCAGGAGATCGTCTTTTCGGTACAAAATAATGAGTTTTATGTTTGACCTTTTTTGACCAAAAGGCTATAATAGTCTCATATTTGAAAAATCTCACTAAGAATTGTTGATCAGATTAAAATATCAGATGAAAAGGAGAATACAATGATTCCTGTAGTTATTGAACAAACAAGCCGTGGAGAACGTTCCTACGATATTTACTCGCGTCTTTTAAAAGATCGCATTATTATGCTAACTGGAGCAGTTGAAGACAACATGGCCAATTCTATTATTGCCCAACTGCTTTTCCTAGATGCTCAAGATAGTACAAAGGATATTTATCTTTATATCAATACACCAGGAGGTTCTGTATCGGCTGGTCTAGCGATTGTTGATACCATGAACTTCATCAAGTCAGATGTCCAAACAATTGTCATGGGGATGGCTGCTTCCATGGGAACTATTATCGCTTCAAGCGGTGCTAAAGGCAAACGCTTTATGTTGCCGAATGCAGAATACTTGATTCACCAACCAATGGGCGGAACTGGTAGCGGTACGCAACAAACCGATATGGCGATTGCAGCTGAGCATTTGCTGAAAACTCGGAATAACTTGGAGAAAATCCTTGCGGATAATTCAGGGAAAACCATTAAGCAAGTACATAAAGACGCAGAACGCGATTATTGGATGAGCGCTCAAGAAACCTTGGATTATGGTTTCATTGATGAAATTATGGCAAATAATAAATTAAACTAATCCATTTGTTTATTACTGTATGAAAAATGTCCTCTGATGGGCATTTTTTTGATATACTTATAAATGATAAAAATAAATTAGAAAGAAAATTCATGTTTAAAAAAGAAGAACGCACAGGGATAATTGTGTATTTATATTATAATCGAGATGTGAAAAAAATAGAAGCTATTGGGGACATTGTCTATCATTCTAAAAATCATCGTTACCTCCAGCTGTATGTAGATACTGTGCAAGTAGATCGTATTGTTGAGAAACTATCTAAAGAAAAATATGTCAAACAAGTACGAGTCTGCCATATTCAAGAATTAGACACAGACTTTGTTGGAAGTCTGTTTAGAGATAAAGAAAACGTAAACATATAAAAAAATCTCATTTACCGCTTGACAATTGTCAGATAATTCGGTATATTCTTAACATATCATTTCGGAACGAGGAGATAAGAATATGAAGAAAAAATTTGCTCTATCATTTGTTGCTCTTGCAAGCGTTGCCCTTCTTGCCGCTTGTGGGGAAGTAAAGTCAGGTGGTTCCAATGCAACTGGTACAAAAGTTGCTGACAAGACCATTAAAATTGGATTCAACTTTGAAGAAACTGGTGCAACAGCAGCATACGGGACAGCTGAACAAAAAGGTGCCCAACTGGCTGTTGATGAAATCAACAAAGCCGGTGGTATTGACGGCAAGAAACTTGAAGTTGTTGACAAGGATAATAAATCTGAAACAGCAGAAGCAGCTTCTGTCACGACTAACTTGGTAACCCAATCAAAAGTAAATGCAGTCGTAGGACCTGCAACTTCTGGTGCAACAGCAGCGGCAGTTCCCAATGCGACAAAAGCAGGTGTCCCTTTGATTTCTCCTAGTGCGACACAAGACGGTTTGACGAAAAATCAAGAATACTTATTCATCGGAACTTTCCAAGACAGTTTCCAAGGGAAAATCATTTCTAAATATGTTACAGAAAAGTTAAAAGCGAAAAAAGTTGTACTTTATACAGATAACTCAAGTGACTATGCTAAAGGTGTTGCAAAAGCTTTCCGTAATGCCTACAAAGGTGAGATTGTTGCAGATGAAAAGTTTGTCGCTGGTGATACTGATTTCCAAGCAGCTCTTACCAAAATGAAAGGCAAAGATTTTGATGCCATTATCGTACCTGGATATTATACAGAAGCTGGTAAAATTGTAAACCAAGCGCGTGGTATGGGCATTGATAAGCCAATCGTTGGTGGTGACGGCTTTAATGGCGAAGAATTTGTCCAACAAGCAACACCAGCTAAAGCTTCAAATATCTACTATATCTCAGGCTTCTCTTCAACAGTTGATGTCTCAGATAAAGCAAAGAAATTCCTTGAAGCTTACAAAGCGAAATACAACAATGAAGAACCTTCAACATTTGCAGCGCTAGCATACGACTCTGTTTATCTTGTTGCCAATGCTGCTAAGGGTGCTAAAACATCTGTTGACATCAAAGACAATTTTGCTAAGACAAAGAATTTTGAAGGTGTAACAGGTGATACTAGCTTTGACAAGAATCATAATACTGTTAAAACAGCCTTTATGATGACCATGAACAATGGCAAGGTCACAGCAGCTGAAACGGTTAAGCCATAATCCTTCTCAAGAAATTGCTTAAAATATATTTTATAGTGTATAAAAGAGTAACTATTTATGGTGAACATCGTAGATAGTTACTTCTCTTTATACGGGCTAAAAGAAAAGAGGCGGGACAAAAGTCTTAGTCTTAAGAATATTTTTTATTATGGTTTGTAATACCTAGTGATTGATTGTTAGATATGTTTTAAGCTGTTGAAAAGTAATCAACTGTGAAGTGAGACTTAAAAGGTTTAACGGTCTCATTTGCTCAAACTTAGAATAGATGAGTGAGAAAAATCAATTTTTTTGAAATGATGACTTGACTCGCTCTTTTTTCACGATAGATAAGAAAATGTGAAAAATCACATAGTTCTTTCTTCTATAACTATAATTAGAAAGTGTGGTGGCCATGCTCCAACAACTTGTTAATGGTCTGATTCTGGGGAGTGTCTATGCTTTGCTCGCTCTCGGTTATACCATGGTTTATGGAATTATCAAACTCATCAACTTCGCTCATGGAGACATTTATATGATGGGCGCTTTTATGGGATATTTCCTGATTAACTCTCTTCATCTTAATTTTTTCCTTGCCTTGATTTTGGCGATGGTTGGGACAGCAGCTTTAGGTGTGCTGGTCGAGTTTCTGGCTTATCGTCCATTGAGAAATTCAACTCGGATTGCAGCTTTGATTACTGCGATTGGTGTTTCATTTTTCTTGGAATATGTGATGGTCTATTTTGTGGGAGCCAATACTCGTTCGTTCCCGCAAGTGATTGAAACGGTTCGTTATAATTTTGGACCGATTAGTCTCACCAATATCCAACTGATGATTTTGGTCATTTCCTTAATCTTGATGGTGTTATTGCAAGTCATTGTTCAAAAGACCAAAATGGGGAAAGCGATGAGGGCAGTTTCGGTCGATAGTGATGCGGCGCAGTTAATGGGAATCAATGTCAATCGTACAATTAGTTTCACTTTTGCTTTAGGTTCTGCTTTGGCAGGAGCAGCAGGTGTACTCATCGCGCTTTATTATAATTCCCTTGAGCCTTTGATGGGAATGACACCAGGGTTGAAATCGTTTGTCGCTGCAGTACTTGGTGGGATTGGTATTATCCCAGGAGCAGCATTGGGAGGCTTTGTCATTGGTCTATTAGAAACTTTTGCGACAGCTTTTGGTATGTCAGATTTCCGTGATGCGATTGTGTATGGTATTTTAATCTTAATCTTGCTTGTTCGTCCTGCAGGAATTCTTGGTAAGAATGTGAAAGAGAAGGTATAGGCTATGAAAAAGAATGTAAAAGTAAATATTTTATGGTTTGTGCTCCTTCTTGCAGGGTATGGTTTGATTGCCTTACTTGTCAGCGCTGGAGTTTTGAATGATTTTTACTTACAAATCTTACAACAAATCGGCATTAACATTATTTTAGCAGTAGGTTTGAATTTGATTGTCGGTTTCTCAGGTCAATTTTCTCTGGGACATGCTGGTTTTATGGCAATTGGTGCTTATGCGGCTGCAATTATTGGTTCGAGAACAGCTACTTATCCTGCCTTTTTTGCGGCTATGGTGTTAGGAGCATTGATTGCAGGAGCAGTGGCTTTGGTTGTCGGGATTCCTACTCTTCGCTTGAAAGGTGATTATTTGGCGATTGCAACGCTTGGAGTCTCTGAAATCATTCGCATTTTAATCATTAACGGTGGTGATTTGACCAATGGAGCTGCGGGTATATTGGGTATTCCTGCCTTTACCAATTGGCAAATGGTGTATTTCTTTGTAGTTATCACAACCATTTTAACCATCAATTTCTTGCGCAGCCCGATTGGACGAGCAACCTTGTCAGTTCGTGAAGATGAAATTGCAGCAGAATCTGTAGGGGTTAATACCACTAAAATCAAAGTCATTGCTTTTGTTTTTGGGGCGATGACAGCTAGTATCGCAGGCTCACTCCAAGCAGGATTTATCGGCTCTGTTGTGCCGAAAGATTATACTTTTATCAATAGCATCAATGTCTTGATTATCGTGGTATTTGGTGGCTTGGGTTCCATGACAGGAACCATTGTTGCAGCGATTGTCTTGGGAATTTTAAACATGGTACTTCAAAATGTAGCAAGTATTCGGATGATTATCTACTCTCTTGCTTTAATTTTGGTGATGATTTTCCGTCCAGGAGGACTTCTTGGTACATGGGAATTAAGCCTCTCACGCTTCTTTAAAAAAGATAAGGAGGTCAACTAATGGCGCTTCTTGATGTAAAAAATCTAACAAAAAATTTCGGTGGGTTGACTGCTGTTGGTGATGTAACCTTGGAGCTGAATGATGGGGAATTAGTCGGTCTCATTGGTCCAAATGGTGCAGGAAAAACAACTTTATTTAATTTACTGACCGGTGTTTATGAGCCAAGTGAAGGAAGCGTGACCTTGGATGGGCATTTGCTCAATGGCAAGGCTCCTTATAAGATTGCTTCTTTAGGGCTCAGTCGAACATTCCAAAATATTCGCTTGTTTAAAGATTTGACAGTCTTAGAGAATGTCTTGATTGCTTTGGGAAATCACCACAAAGCACATGTTTTTGCTAGCTTCTTTCGTTTGCCAGCTTTCTATAAAAATGAAGCAGAATTGCGTGAGAAGGCTCTGGAATTACTAAAAATCTTTGACCTAGACGGTGAAGCAGAAACACTTGCTAAGAATTTAGCTTACGGTCAACAACGTCGTTTGGAAATTGTGCGTGCTCTAGCAACAGAACCAAAAATTCTCTTTCTTGATGAGCCTGCTGCGGGAATGAATCCACAAGAAACAGCAGAATTGACAGAGTTAATTCGTCGCATAAAAAATGAATTTCAGATTACAATTATGCTGATTGAGCATGACATGAGTTTAGTCATGGAAGTGACGGAGCGAATTTATGTATTGGAGTATGGTCGTTTGATCGCACACGGAACTCCTGACGAGATCAAAAATGATAAGCGTGTTATCGAAGCCTATCTGGGAGGTGAAGCCTAATGTCTATGCTAAAAGTTGAAAATCTTTCTGTCCATTATGGCATGATTCAGGCTGTCCGAGATGTCAGCTTTGAAGTCAATGAGGGCGAAGTTGTTTCTCTCATCGGTGCCAATGGTGCCGGAAAAACCACGATTCTTCGGACCATTTCAGGACTGGTTCGTCCAAGTGCAGGAAAAATTGAGTTTCTAGGAAATGAAATTCAAAAAGTTCCTGCTCAGAAAATTGTAGCAGCAGGGCTTTCTCAGGTACCCGAAGGACGCCATGTTTTCCCAGGCCTGACTGTTTTGGAAAACCTAGAAATGGGTGCTTTCTTAAAGACAAATCGTGATGAAAATCAAGCGAATCTAAAAAAAGTCTTCTCACGCTTTCCGCGTTTAGAGGAACGTAAAAATCAAGACGCTGCAACTCTTTCTGGAGGCGAGCAGCAGATGCTTGCTATGGGGAGAGCACTTATGTCTACTCCAAAACTCCTACTTTTGGATGAGCCTTCAATGGGGCTAGCTCCTCTCTTCATTCAAGAAATTTTTGATATTATTCAAGATATTCAAAAGCAAGGCACAACTGTTCTATTGATCGAGCAAAATGCCAATAAAGCCCTCTCAATTGCCGACCGTAGCTACGTTTTAGAAACAGGAAACATCGTCTTGTCTGGCACAGGAAAAGAATTGCTCGCTTCCGATGAAGTCCGCAAGGCTTATCTTGGTGGGTGAAAAAGGAGAAAGAAGTGGTTTTCTACTTCTTTTTTATTCACTAATAGTATTCTTGAAAACATAAGCAAGTACCTTGAAAGCGTTTGAAATAAACTAGAAAATACAGTATAATAGAACTGAAAAATCAGAGATAAAGGAGATTTCCATGGCAGTTAAAGATTTTATGACGCGAAAAGTGGTGTATATTAGCCCAGACACGACAGTAGCGCATGCGGCGGATATTATGCGTGAGCAGGGATTGCACCGGCTTCCTGTTATTGAAAATGACCAATTGGTTGGTTTGGTGACTGAAGGAACGATTGCCGAAGCAAGCCCTTCAAAAGCAACGAGCTTATCCATTTACGAGATGAATTATTTGCTAAACAAGACAAAGATTAAAGACGTCATGATTCGTGATGTGGTGACGGTGTCACAATTTGCTAGTTTGGAAGATGCTACTTACTTGATGTTGAAAAATAAAATTGGCATTTTGCCAGTGGTGGACAATCAGCAAGTATACGGCGTCATTACAGATCGTGATGTTTTCAGAGCCTTTCTTGAAATTGCTGGCTATGGTGAAGAAGGCATTCGCGTGCGTTTCATTACAGAAGATGAAGTCGGCGTGTTGGAGAAGATTGTGCATTTGATTGTCGAAGAAAATCTCAATATCTCTAACGCTGTTAATATTCCACGCAAAGATGGCAAAGTTATCATTGAAGTTCAAATTGATGGTAATGTGGATTTGCTGGCTTTAAAAGCGAAATTTGAAGACAAAGGCATTCAGGTAGAAAACATTACCCGTACTTCAGCAAAAGCATTATAAGACAACAAATAACGCATGAGAGCAGTTCATTTAACTGTGTTCATGCGTTTTTTTATAATGGGAGCAAGATTATTTCTGAATCGGTTGCTTATTGACATCTAAGGTAAAGCCTTCACCAAGGATTTCATGGGCATCTGTAATGGTAATAAAGGCATGTGGATCGACGCTATGAATAACTTTTTTCATGGATTGCATTTCGTTTCGTCCAACGACGCAGTAAATGAGTTTCAAATCATTCTCGCTGTAGTAGCCTTGTCCATTGATGAAAGTAATTCCACGACCGAGATCTTCATCAATTTTCTTTGCCAATTCTTCTGGGCGGCTAGTAATAACCATGAAGCCCTTGCCGGCATAACCGCCTTCACCAATCAAGTCAATCACTCGTGAAGCGATAAAGACAAAAATCAAGGTATAAGTCACTAGGCGAACATCTTTAAAAACAAGTATAACGAAAATAAGGACGCAGAAGTCTACAGTAAACATCAATTTTCCCATGGAGATATTCGTATACTTGTTAGCGATTCGAGCAATAATATCGGTACCGCCAGTCGTACCACCGGCATTGAAAACAATTCCTAGTCCAACACCAGCAATAATCCCTGTCAGAAGCGTCACAATCACGAGGTCGCCTTCAAGGTTAATCACGAAAGGGATTTTTTCAAATATCGTCAGCCAAGCAGAAACGGCAAAGGTTCCTAAGATGCTAGAGTACAAAAGTCGCGATCCAAAAATTCTCCAAGCAATAATGAAAAGAGGAATGTTGATGATGAGATTCATCAGTGAAACAGGAATCTTAAAAAGATAGTATGTAATGAGGGTCACACCAGTTGCGCCTCCCTCATACAAATGATTCGGAATAATCAGATAATTGATTGCAAAAGCAAAAATTCCAGCTCCTAGAACAATCGTTAGATAGTTTTTAAACTTAGACATGATAACCTCCTAATAATTTCTGTACATTCTATTGTATCAAATCTTGAAAACTTATGTATCATTTTGAAAAAATTTTTTTAAACTTTTTCTGACAATGATTTTTCTGGAGTTTTTTGTTAAAATAGAAAGGAGAAAAAGGAAGAAATGAGTTAGTATGTCAAAAGGAATGTTCATCTCTTTAGAGGGACCAGATGGTGCAGGAAAATCAAGTGTTTTAGAAGCTTTGATTCCCATTTTAGAAGCAAAAGGGCAGGCGTTTGTCACAACGCGTGAGCCTGGTGGAGTGGCAGTTGCGGAGAAGATTCGCGATGTTGTTTTAGATCCGAAGCATACGGAAATCGATGAAAAAACGGAATTGCTCCTTTATATTGCCAGTCGCAGGCAACATTTGGTGGAACGTATTTTGCCTGCTTTAGATCGTGGTGAAATGGTGCTGGTGGATCGCTTTATTGATAGTTCGGTGGCGTATCAAGGTTTTGGTCGAGGTCTGAAGGTGGCTGATATTGATTGGCTGAATGATTTTGCGACCGACGGTTTGAAGCCAGATTTGACCCTTTATTTTGATATTGAAGCAGAGGAGGGCTTGGCTCGTATTGCTAAGAGCAAAGAGCGTGGTGCGGACCGTTTGGATCGTGAAAGTGTGGAATGGCACCAGCGCGTGCGTGAGGGATATTTGTCTATTCTTGAAAAAGAGCCAAATCGTGTGAGAAAGATTGATGCCAGTCAGCCATTAGAAAAGGTCGTCGCAGATACTTTAGCAGTATTGGCAGAACGAGTTGAGAGTTTAAGATGAAAATAGAAGAATTAGCTCAGTTGCAGCCAGTTTTGTTTGAGCGTTTTGAGCACATTTTACAGCAACATCGGCTGAATCATGCTTATTTGTTTACAGGAGCTTGCGGTAGTTTTGAGATGGCTCAATGTTTAGCACAGAGTTTATTTTGTACCAATAAAAATGGTGTCTTACCCTGTGGTGAATGTCGAAATTGCTGCTTGATTGAGGCAGAGGATTTTTCAGATGTGACGGTTGTTCGACCAATCAATAATATTATAAAGACAGAGCGAGTCAGAGAATTGGTACGCAATTTTTCGCAGTCTGGATTTGAGAGCAACAAGCAAGTTTTTATCATTTGTGACGCAGAAAAAATGCATGTCAATGCGGCTAATTCACTGCTGAAAGTGATTGAAGAGCCGCAAAGTGAAGTGTATATTTTTTTACTGACGGCAGATGAAAACCTTATTTTGCCGACCATTAAAAGTCGAGCGCAGCGATTTTATTTTCCGAAAAATAAAGCATATTTGTTTGAGGAATTAGAACAAGCTGGAGTGATGAAGATGCAAGCAGAATTGTTGACAGTTTACAGTCAGACGGAAGAAGAAGCTATGCGTTTGGCAGCTAGTTCATCATTTTTTGAACTAGTTAATGAATGTGAATGTCTTGTATCTTTTTGCTTGAATCAAAAAGCAATCGCCTATTTGCAGGTTGCGAAGTTAGCTAGTCTGGCTGATGATAAGGAAAAGCAAGGACAGGCTTTGAAGGTGCTGGAAATTTTATTTGCTAAAGAGATGGAAACAGAGTGTGGACGCTATTACTTAGACGGTATATTTACAGCGAGGAAAATGTGGCAAGCAAATGTTAGTTTTCAAAATGCACTAGAATATATGGTGTTACAAGAAAGAGAATGATGTGCTACGTTGGCACAGGAAAATGGTAGTGAGGATGAATAAAAAAGAATTATTTGATGCTCTTGATGAATTTTCTCAAAATCTGCTTGTGACTTTGGCAGAAGTAGAGGCAATTAAGAAAAATCTGAAAGGCGTAGTAGAAGAAAACGTAGCGCTTCGTTTGGAAAATGATAAATTACGAGAGCGATTGGGCCAAGTGGAGCATACAACAACACCAAAAACAAAAAGAAATCGCGATAATCTGCGTAAATTATACGAAGACGGTTTTCATGTCTGTACGGATTTTTATGGTCAACGCCGTGAAAATGATGCAGAATGCATGTTTTGTGACGAGTTGCTGTTTAGGGAGTAAGCATGCAGATTCAAAAAAGTTTTAAAGGTCAGTCTCCTTATGGGAAGCTCTATCTGGTGGCTACTCCGATTGGGAATATGGACGATATGAGCATCCGTATGGTGAATACTCTGAAAGAAGTCGATTTCATTGCAGCAGAAGATACCAGAAATACTGGTTTGTTGCTCAAGCATTTTGGTATTACTAAGAAGCAGATTAGCTTTCACGAGCATAATGCCAAAGAAAAAATCCCTGATTTGATTCGTTTGCTGAAAAGCGGGCAGAATATTGCTCAGGTTTCGGATGCCGGCTTGCCTAGTATTTCGGATCCGGGGCATGATTTAGTTAAAGCTGCTATTGCTGAGGAAATCGCAGTAGTGACTGTGCCTGGTCCCAGCGCAGGCATTTCAGCTTTGATAGCTAGTGGCTTAGCTCCACAACCTCATATTTTTTATGGATTTTTGCCACGCAAGTCTGGTCAGCAAAAAGAGTTTTTTTCTAATAAAAAAGCCTATCTAGAGACACAGATTTTTTACGAATCTCCTCATCGGGTCAAAGCCACTTTAGAAAATATGCTCAGTATCTATGGGGATCGTTCTGTAGTACTAGTACGGGAATTAACTAAGATTTATGAAGAATACCAGCGCGGCTTGATTTCGGAAGTGATTGGCTTTATTACGGAAAATCCACTAAAAGGTGAATGTTTGTTAATCGTAGAAGGTTTTAAGGAAGAAGAGATTGAACAGTCAGAAGCGGATTTGTTGGCAGAGGTTGATCTTCTAGTAGCAGCAGGAGCAAAGAAAAATCAAGCTATCAAAGAAGTAGCGAAAAAATACGGCTGGAATAAGAGTGAATTATATGCTCGTTATCATGAGCAAGTCAGTGAGTAAAAATGACTTTTTATAAACAAATTTATATTTCCCCTTTAGGAGAAATGTCTTTGGTTGCTGATGTGACAGGGCTTGTTGGAGCTTGGTTTTTCAAGCAGAAATATTTTGAGCGTGGTTTAGAGAAAGCTACGATGCCAGTAGAAAATGATATTCTGAAAAGAACTCGTCTTTTGCTAGATGATTATTTTAGCGGAAAGTATCCAGACTTTTCGAGTCTTGTTTTGGCTCCTGTTGGGACGGATTTTCAACAACGGGTCTGGGCTTATTTGCAAACTATTCCTTATGGGAGAACGGTCACGTATGGTCAGATAGCAAAGGAGTTAGATATTCACTCGGCGCAGGCTGTTGGTGGCGCTGTGGGCAGAAATCCCTTTTCTATCATCGTTCCCTGTCATCGAGTTCTGGGAAGTCAAGGGCAATTAACCGGTTATGCTGGGGGATTAGACAAGAAAATGTGGTTGCTGAAGCATGAAGGCGTAGAGCTTAGCGAGAAAGCTTTAGATAAATGATACAAATGGAGAAAATGATATGTTACGATTTATTGAATATCCAAAATGTTCGACCTGTCGCAAAGCCAAGGCTGAATTAAGCCAGTTGGGTTTGGACTTTGAAGCAGTAGATATTGTCAAGGAAACACCGAGTAAAGAGGAAATTTTAACTTGGATGGAAAATTCTGATTTAAACATCAAATCTTTCTTCAACACTAGCGGGCTCAAATATCGTGAGCTAGGTTTGAAAGATAAACTATCAGGATTGTCCGACGAAGAAGCCGCAGAGCTTTTAGCAACCGATGGCATGCTCATCAAACGACCAATCTTAGAAAAAGACGGAAAAATCCTGCAAATAGGCTACCGCATAGAATATGCAATATTAGATTTGTAAATAAAAAAGAAGTGAGGCAACAATTGCGATTTTAAAGAAATCCATTTTGTCGTCTCACTTCTTTTTAAGCTCTCTATTTTGGTATCATTGCTGTTCGTGTTATAATGTTTTTATATACTGAGAAAATTTCTTCAAACCTTGTTATCTTGGGAGTGAGATAGAACTAAAATTTGAAAATGTTAATCGTCGCTCTTTTGATTTAATCATCCGATACAACATATTCCGTCAGATATTTTGTATAGTCTCACCTTGCAAGGTTGCTAAACAGTCTGTGAGACTGTTTGATTTTCATTGAATATTAGTAAAAAACGAAAAGAGAAAAAATGGTTTTATCAAAAAAACGTGCGCGAAAGGTAATTGAGGAAATCATCGCCCTATTTCCAGATGCAAAACCTAGCTTGAATTTTACCAATCATTTTGAATTGTTAGTCGCAGTCATGCTGTCAGCTCAAACGACCGATGCAGCAGTCAACACAGTCACACCAGCCCTTTTTAAAGCCTATCCAACTCCACAGGAAATGGCGGCGGCTTCAGAAAGCGAAATTGCCAGCTATATTGCTCGTCTGGGGCTTTATCGCAATAAGGCTAAGTTTTTGAAAAAATGTGCTCAGCAGTTGCTAGATGACTTTGGCGGTCAAGTCCCACATACACGAAAAGAATTGGAAAGTCTTGCGGGTGTGGGACGCAAAACAGCCAATGTGGTCATGAGTGTTGGCTTTGGTATTCCAGCTTTTGCGGTGGATACCCATGTGGAGCGGATTTGCAAACACCATGATATTGTTAAAAAGTCCGCTAGTCCTTTAGAAGTCGAACAACGTGTGATGGAAGTTCTGCCCAAAAATGAATGGCTTCCAGCTCACCAAGCTATGATTTGCTTTGGTCGTGAAATTTGCCACCCAAGAAATCCTGAATGTGACCAGTATCCACAACTGTATCATTTTGATTGAAAAAAAGAGGAGAAACCTCTTTTTTTATAACTCAATTTCCAATACAATTGGTGTGTGGTCTTGCCTTGTACCTGAGTCAATCATTTCTGACTTGGTTACTTTATCTGCAATTCGATTGCTAGTCAGCCAGTAATCAATTCTCCAGCCACTGTTATTGATTTTGCTGGTCTTGCTGCGTTGTGCCCACCAGCTATAAACATTTGGAATATCGCCGTGAATGTAACGGAAAGTATCCGTAAAACCACGATTTAACAGATTGGTAAATCCGGATCGTTCTTCATCTGTAAATCCAGGTGAGCGACGGTTGCTAGAAGGATGAGCGAGGTCAATCTCATTGTGGGCTACATTGTAGTCCCCTGTCGCAAGGACAGGTTTTTCTATGTCTAAAGCTGTTAGATAGTCAGCATATTTTTTGTCCCAGATTTGTCGTTCTTCTAAACGTTTTAAACCATCACCTGCATTGGGAGTGTAGACTTGTGTGACAAAGAATTTTTCAAACTCAAGGGTAATAATACGCCCTTCGGCATCCATAGTAGAAGGTGCACCGATTTCTGGGAAGGTTATTTTTGGAGATAGATTCTCTTTGTATAAAAACATAGTTCCTGCATAACCTTTACGTGCAGGTTCTATAGAAGAGCGCCATGTAGTTTCATAATGTGGGAATAATTCATCCAAAACTTTTAGATGTTTTTTAGTTGGTCCGTTAGCAGATAATTTAGTCTCTTGAATGGCGATAATATCAGCGTCTAATCCTACTAAAGTCTGTAAAACAGCTTGTGACAATTGCGCGCGTGCGGAGTCACTGGTCAAAGCTGCATTGAGAGAGTCAATATTCCAAGAAATGAGTTTCATATAGATACCTTTTCTAGATTCATTTTTTTCTATTGTATCAAAAAATGACTGACTCGGCGAGTTTGAGGTTGTAAAAAGGAGAGTAAAGTGTATAATACTGGTGAAAGGAGATATAATGGGAGGACTATTGTTACATATTGTTTTATTCATATTCTTTATTTGGTACCTGATTAGGTTACTTCGTTTGAAGGGAAAGCAATCTTCTACTGAACCATTTTGGATACCTAAAGAAATCGGTGTGGGAATTGGGAACAATCCAAGGAACACAGCTGGTTTTTGGGTAAGTCTGGCTGTGACACTTTCTATTCTTACTGTTCTTCTTGTTTTGATAGTATCTTTGATTTTGTAAAAGAGATTTGGGAAAATGTTTTTATAATAATATTGTTTGTAAAACGCAGTTTAGTGTGGTTTACTCAAAAAATAGGGCAGGTGATAAATAGATCTTTCGTAGAAAGCAATAACAAAGTTTTAATCAAGTTTATTGACGCTGCTCTCGTTAGCTGTATTTGTAGCCTTCAACAGCTCCTCGGACTACTGGAGCTAATCATTGCTGCTGCGGAGCGGAATGACAAAATCCAACTCTTTAAGTTATTGATTTTGTCCTGCCCTCTTTCTTTTTTAAAACTATTTAGAAAAAAGTCTAAATAGGTCTTGTGTTTTTTAAAAGAAAGAGTATAATTCTATTTAGAAGATTATCTAAATAGAAAGTGTAACTTAAATGTCGAAGAAAACGGATATGCTTACTTTTATTTTTTTATCTTATAGCTTAGCTTGGTTGATTTGGATTGGGCTATGGTTAGCTAATGTCAAGCTTGGCGAGCCTATCGCTCAGGCTGGAACTATTCTTGCCATGTGGATGCCAGCTTTTGCTTTTTTTATCTTAAAGAAAATGAGATCAGCAAACATGAAATTACAGGCTCAATTTTCAACAAATCTCAAAGGATGTTGGCGCTATTATTTATTAGTGCTTTGGTTGCCTGCGGTATTGAGTTTTTTAGGAGCAGGACTGTATTACATCGTCTTTAGCAAACAGTTTAGTCTTGGTTTTGAGATGTTGCGAGAAATGCTGGGAAGAACAGGTAGTCCTCAAATAAATCTTCCCATACAGATCGTTATTTTTGCACAACTATTTTCAGCTTTGACGTATGCGCCTTTTCTTAATAGTCTGTTTGCTATTGGTGAGGAAATTGGGTGGCGTGGTTATCTTTATCCAGCACTACGCAAGCGTTTTTCAATAGTTCAAGCACACTTATTAGTTGGACTTATCTGGAGTATTTGGCATCTGCCGATTAATTTGCAGGGATATAATTATGGACTAACTTATTTTGCATATCCTTGGCTGGGAGTGCTTGCAATGTTTGTTTTTTGTTTTAGTTTAGGCGTTTTATTAAGTTGGGTGATGGAAAAGACGAATTCTATCTGGGCTCCAGCACTCTTGCACGGTGCTGTTAATGCCATTGTTGGCGTGGGTCTTTTATTTCAATTGCCAACAGAAAAAGCATTAGCCTTGCGTATTCTAGGTCCGACACCCACAGGACTTCTGGCAGTTTTACCTTTCTTGTGTTTAGCGCTAGCCATTTTACAAAAAGAAAAGAGGGAAACTCATGAGTTTCGCTAATACCTTTAAGGCCTTATCTCATCCTGTGAGAAGAGCGATTTTAGATTTGTTAAAAATGGGCAGTCTGTCTGCTGGGGAAATAGCGGAACATTTTGAGCTGACGGGAGCTACCATTTCGCACCATCTTAATATTTTAAAAAAAGCAGATTTGATTTTGGAGACGCGCCAGAAAAATTATATCTATTATGAACTCAATACTTCAGTCTTGGAAGAAATTGTAGTTTGGTTAGCTGAATTGAAAGGAGATAAGACTAATGAAGATTGATAAAAAACTATTGATACTAACAAGTGCTAGTATTTTGGTGCCTATGTTGATAGGCTGCTTTTTCTGGCAACAGTTGCCCCAAACAGTCGCAACGCATTTTGATTTTTCGAATCAAGTAAATGGATTCAGTAGTCGAGGGTTTACTGTTTTTGGTATTCCTAGTTTTCTGCTGCTTCTACATTGGTTTTGTTTATTTGTGACTAGCAAGGATCCTAAATCTAAGAATATTAGCTTGAAAATGTGGCATCTGGTTTATTGGATTATTCCTTTGACATCTTGTTTAGTCATGACAGCTATTTATGCGCAAGCCTTGGGTTATGCAGTTAATCATGCTCTGATGAATGGTATGTTTTTAGGAGTTCTATTTATTGCTATTGGGAATTACATGCCAAAAACTCGTCGCAATTATACGGTTGGTATACGTTTACCATGGACTTTGGATAATGATGATAATTGGATAAAGACACATCGTCTGGCTGGTAAAATTTGGGTAATTGGTGGTATTATCATTTTCTTTAATGGTTTCGTTCAGATTGCAGTTACGTTCGTGCTTGTTTTTACTCTAATCATTATGATTGTAGTGCCAATGATTTATTCTTACTGGTTATCTAAAAGGATACATTGATTCATTTGCTGTTTAGCTTGAAACTTTTTTAGTCTAATTATCGTTGTGGGAGCGGGACGACAAAATTGAACTCTTTGAGTTGCTGATTTTTGTCTCGCTCCTATTATCTTGTTAAAATACGATTTCTAGAAATATTGAAAAATTTTCTATAATAGACCGAGAAAATAGAGGGAGAAAAAATGAAATTTTATTCTTATGATTATGTTTTGAGTCAAATCAACCAGCAAAACTGGGTGACGATTGGACTTTCTATTTTGTTGTTACTTGTGACAGGTTTTTTTGCTTTTAAGGCTTATCGAAATAAGCGCGATTCGAAATTTCGTGAATTGGCGATTATCTCCATTTTGTCTTTGATTGCTATCGTTCTGATTGGGATTAGTACTTTTCAGACCAATCAAGCCTCTAATAACCAGTTCCAAACTTCTCTTCATTTTATTGAAGTTATTTCAAAAGATTTGGGAGTAGATAAGTCAGAGGTTTATGTCAACACTTCAGCTGCGACGGATGGAGCGATTTTAAAAGTTGGAGAAGATTTTTATCGAGCTATGAGTGGCAGTGAGCCAGATAAGTATTTACTGGAAAAAAATTAAATTACATAAGACAATGGATATCAAATTAGTGGAGGTTAAAAAATGACATTGAATTTTCTTGAAATCCTGATTAAACTAGCGTTGGGGCTGTTTTCACTCGTGTTTGTTATCAATGTGACAGGAAAAGGAAATCTGGCACCTAATTCCGCAATCGACCAGATTCAAAATTATGTTCTAGGTGGTATTATTGGTGGGGTGATTTACAATAGTTCTATTAACATTCTCCAGTATGCGATCATCCTCATTATGTGGACGATTTTGGTCTTGACTCTAAAATGGCTCAATAACAATATTCGGACAGTCAAGCATTTGATTGATGGTAAACCGACTACCCTGATTCAGCACGGGAAGTTAAGCCCTGAAGCCTGCCGCTCCGTTGGCCTTTCAGCGGCTGATGTGGCTCTGAAGTTGCGTAGCCAAGGAATTTTTCAACTAAAGCAAGTTAAACGAGCAGTCATGGAACAAAACGGTCAGCTTATTGTCGTACAGGCAGGTGAGGAAAATCCGAAATACCCCATTATCACAGACGGTGTTGTCCAGATTGATATTTTAGATTCTATTGACAAAACAGAAGAATGGTTAATCGAGAGGCTTGCTAAGGAAGGCTATACTGATATTTCTAATATCTTCATCGCAGAATATGAAAGTGGTAACTTGAGCGTTGTGACGTATTAAGAGTATTTTCCTTTTTGAATAGATAAAAGCGAAAAAGAGAAAAGGAGATCTTGCTAGGAATCTTGCAGAGAAATTAGGATAAAGGTGCTGCGAAGCTTATTTGAGATAAAAAGGTGAAAAATGAAGCTGCTGTTGAAATTATAGTTTAAAAACAGATAGCATTAAAGATAGCAAAGGAATATTAAAAAATCTTTTTCTAAAACGGCACAAATATAAAAAATAAAGCTCTATCTGACTAGTCCATCCAGATAGAGCTTTTGTTTTTGAGTAAACCAGAATTTTTGTTTGTAATTCTATTCTTGTAAGAACTGTCAACAAAAATCCTTACTGTCAGATAGGACAGTAAGAGAATTCAATCAGGGTTAGAACATTGCTGTTAGTACAGTAATAAATCCAAATACAATACCTGGAGCATTTGCAGTAGCAAGTGGTAAATCGCGTTCTTTTTTAAACAAACCATAATAAACCCAAAGGCTACAGTTGATTGCAACTACCAAAGGTTGGATAAAGTTTCCCTTATGTCCAGCTAAATTGTCCATAATTTGTGGGATATAAGATACATACATCATAACAGACATGAATGTCGCCACCCAACCTATCATTTTCATTCGTTTCCATAACTCCTCATAAAACGTAGTGTAGAGAACGAAAACTCATTTATAACATACTAAGTTCATATAAAACAAGCCTCATTCAATACTATTATTTTATACTAAGAATAAGATTTAAGCAAGAATAATATACTAATGATTATGAGTACAACGTAAGTCAACTCTATTTTTCATTTAAAAAGCTGTGTAATATGTTATAATAAAGTGTTACTAAAAAAGGTTTCATTTGCCTTGAAAGGAAAAACTATGACTGAAAAGAATTTTTATATTACAACACCAATCTATTATCCAAGCGGCAAGCTCCACATTGGCTCTGCTTACACGACCATTGCCTGCGATGTCCTTGCTCGTTACAAGCGTCTTATGGGTTATGATGTTTTTTATTTGACAGGGCTTGATGAGCACGGTCAAAAGATTCAACAGAAAGCAGAAGAAGCGGGTGTTACTCCTCAGAAATATGTGGACGGGATGGCGAAAGGAGTAAAAGAACTTTGGCAACTGCTGGATATTTCTTATGATAAGTTTATCCGCACAACCGATAATTATCATGAAAAAGTAGTAGCAGATGTTTTTGAACGTCTCTTAGCTCAAGATGATATTTACTTGGGTGAATATTCAGGCTGGTACTCTGTTTCTGATGAAGAATTTTTCACTGAAAGTCAGTTAGAAGAAGTTTTCCGTGATGAAACTGGCAAGGTTATCGGAGGAATTGCCCCATCAGGTCACGAAGTTGAATGGGTGTCAGAAGAATCTTACTTCTTGCGTTTGGGTAAGTACGCTGACCGTTTGGTAGAATTTTTCCATGCACATCCAGACTTTATTCAGCCTGATGGTCGCATGAATGAAATTATCAAAAACTTTATCGAGCCAGGATTGGAAGACTTGGCAGTATCACGGACTTCCTTCACTTGGGGAGTGCCTGTACCGTCCAATCCAAAACACGTTGTGTATGTCTGGATTGATGCTCTGCTAAATTATGTAACAGCTCTGGGCTATGGTCAGGATGCGGATGCCAACTTTGAAAAATTCTGGAATAACGGTACAGTCTTTCATATGGTTGGGAAAGACATTCTGCGCTTCCACTCCATTTATTGGCCAATTATGCTCATGATGTTAGACTTGAAATTACCAGAGCGCCTGATTGCCCACGGTTGGTTTGTTATGAAGGACGGCAAGATGTCTAAGTCTAAAGGAAATGTCGTTTATCCAGAAATGCTGGTAGAGCGTTTTGGACTTGATCCGCTTCGCTATTATCTCATGCGTAGTCTTCCAGTCGGTTCTGATGGCACTTTTACGCCAGAAGATTATGTTGGTCGTATCAACTATGAACTAGCTAACGACCTTGGTAACCTCCTCAACCGCACGGTTGCTATGATTAACAAGTATTTTGAAGGTGAAGTTCCAGTTTATGTGGAAAATGTGACGGACTTCGATGCTGATTTGGCAGCAGTAGTTGCTGATAGTTTGGCACAATACCACAAACAGATGGATGCTGTGGATTATCCACGCGCCCTTGAAGCGGTTTGGAATATTATTTCTCGTACCAATAAATACATTGATGAGACAGCTCCGTGGATATTGGCGAAGGATGAAGCTAAACGTGATGATTTAGCAGCGGTTATGGCACATTTGGTAGCTAGTTTACGTGTGGTGGCACATTTGATCAAGCCATTTATGATGACAACAAGTGACGCTATCTTGAGTCAGCTTGGTTTGCCAGAGGCAACTTCGCTGGAAAATCTTAACTTGGCAGGATTGTCAGCAGGCTTAACTGTGGTTAAAAAAGGAACACCAATCTTCCCACGCCTAGACATGGACGCAGAGATTGCCTACATCAAGGAGCAAATGGAAGCCAATAAGCCAGCCATTGAAAAGGAATGGGAGCCAGAAGAAGTAGAACTCAAACTCAACCGCAAGGAAATCAAGTTTGACGATTTTGACAAAGTAGAAATCCGTGTCGCAGAGGTTAAAGAAGTTTCTAAAGTTGAAGGTTCTGATAAATTGCTTCAATTCCGCTTGGATGCGGGAGACGGCGAAGATCGTCAAATTCTGTCTGGGATTGCTAAATACTATCCAAACGAGCAAGAATTGGTTGGCAAGAAAGTCCAAATCGTAGCGAACCTCAAACCACGCAAGATGATGGGACGTATCAGCCAAGGCATGATCCTCTCAGCAGAATATGGTAATCAACTAACTCTGCTCACAGTAAATCAAAATGTACCAAATGGTAGCTTGATTGGGTGAGCCCACAGGAAGATTAGAATTAAAAAGGAGGCTGGGACAATAATGTCTCAGCCTCGCTTTGTTTATCGTTACGGTCAATGGAATAAAAGAAATTGGTAGTCTATACCTACATCAACGGCTTATCTAAGAATTGTTTCCCCACGTCTGAGGGCCGGATAATTTTCCTAAAAAGTAGTTCACGTCGTCCGAGAGTCGGACAGTCTGCCTGAAAAGTGGTTCACTTCGTCTGAGGCTCGGATAGCCTGCCTGAGAAGAAGTTTGCTCCGTCTGAGGCTCGGACGACCTATTTGAGTAGTAGTTAAAAAAAGGAGTGAGACAGGACTCCCTTTTGTAGTATAAAACATAATGATGCACTATTCATCTTTATTTAAAAACGAAAACCTCTCCGCCAGACTAGTCCAGCTTTCTCGTATATCGATCATAAAAACAGCTGGATTAGGTGTTTTAAAGTCGTCAATCCAAGCTTGGTAACGGATAGAGATGAGCAGGCGTGTTAGGCGGCTGAGCATTTCTTTTTCTTGCTCGGTAAGGGCTTGGGCATTTTGGACGATAGTCAGCAATTTCTTGATACTGTTGGGTTGGAAAAATTCATCAATGGACGTAATTTGAGCGTCTAAAATGAGGCCGAAAAAGACATCAAAGAAATCTTTAAGTTCATCATCGGGAACCGTCTCCACCCATTCTTTGAGAGTTTTGTCTGTCTGAATGCTGTCTGGGTTGAGCGTGTCAAGTAAGACAAAGTGCTCATTTTCAATTTGCCAAGAGAAGGTATCATGCTGGGCAATACCACCAATAGCTACACTCTTTACAATGTGCGCTTGCTTAGGTGTTTCCAGCATCATCCCGACAATAGAGCCCTGCGGAATGTAGCGCTTGATTTTTGAAGCCATTTCCTGATAGCCGTCTGTTTCAATCACTGTGTGATTCAATCCCGGAGCGTCAAAACTATAGATTTGAGAAATTCTTGCTTGCAAGGCAGGCTCCACTTGGCTGCCAGCGTAAGTCGCTAGATTGCCACCTTTGGAATGTCCTGTCAAGATAAAGGTCGCTGTTGGAAAAGCCTGCATGACCTTTTGAACGTAGCGTACAGCAGTTTGCTGGGCAGGGACATGTTCCATATAAGTCATATGGAAATCTTCCTTCCAGCCGATAATGGAATCATCTGTTCCGCGAAAAGCAATGACAAAGGTATCCAAATCAATCTTATAAGTCATAGCAGCAAATTGTTTTTGCACATCAAGATCAATATCATTCACATAACCCAAGAGTTTGATGTTCTTATAGCGTTTCACCTTAGCGGCTTGGTCCAAAAGTGCCAAGCGGTGTTTGGTATTCATCATGGAATTTTCTTGGGGCATGTATTGTGGCACATCAGTTAAACGGCTGGCTTTTTGCAGGTCAAAATCGTCCGTTACGATTGTGTCATAGTTTAGATACGTGATCTCGGTCAAAAGCAGAATATCTAGCTCTGTAAAGGGCTGATCGTAGATACTGTCGTATTGTACATCTTCTAAATAGTTAAAAATATTTCCCATAAAGGTTCTCTTTTCTGAAAATCTATTGTTAGTATAGCATATTTTCGCAAGTCTTTGTTATAATAGAGAAAGAAAGCGGAAATGAGGGATAGGATGCACAAGATATTATTAGTGGAAGACGATGCCGTCATTCGTCAACAAGTCAAAAAAATGCTGGAACAATGGGGATTTGAGGTGATTGCTGTAGAGGATTTTATGCAGGTGCTGACGATTTTTGTCAAGGAAGAACCGCATCTAGTCCTGATGGATATTGGTCTACCGTTGTTTAATGGTTATCATTGGTGCCAAGAAATTCGCAAGATTTCTAAAGTGCCTATTATGTTTTTATCTTCACGTGATCAGGCGATGGATATTGTCATGGCGATTAACATGGGCGGAGATGATTTTGTGACGAAGCCATTTGACAATAATGTCTTGTTGGCTAAGGTTCAAGGACTCTTGCGTCGTTCGTATGAATTTGGGACAGATCAAAGTTTGTTGGAATACCATGGGGTTATTCTCAATCTCAAGTCCATGGATATGATGTATTATGGAGAAGTGATTACGTTAACGAAAAATGAATTTCAAATTCTGCGTGTGCTATTTGAGCATTCTGGCAGTATTGTTTCGCGTGATGATCTCATGAAAGAACTTTGGAATAGTGATTTCTTTATTGATGATAATACCTTATCTGTGAATGTTGCACGGCTGCGCAAGAAATTAGAAGAAGTCGGTCTCAAGAATTTCATTGAAACAAAGAAAGGTATAGGGTACAGGTTAATTAATGGAACATCAGAATAAGCATCTATTTTTCAAATATTATCTGCGTTCTCGAAAACTTTTATGTTCATTGTTATTTATTTTTTATAGTTTGTTGTTTATTTTTTCTTATCTTTTTGAAGATGAACGCACCGTTTTGCAATATGTTATAATACTCTTGCTTTTGACGAGCTTAATAGGACTCATCTTAGACTTTGTGAAACAATATCAAAATTTTCGTCATGCTGTCTTATATGGTGAAAGCGATGCGTACACTCCTTTAGAAGCATTGCTCACCTCCAGAATTAGAACTTTAGAAAAAGATAAAAAAGAGCTAAAAATACAGCATCAAGAAAAGCAGAGTGATTTACTGGATTATTATACACTTTGGGTGCATCAGATTAAGACACCGATTGCTGCGAGCAAGCTCTTGGTGCAGGATTTACAAGAGCAGACGTTCAAAAATCAATTGGAGCAGGAGTTGTTTAAGATTGACTCTTATACGAACTTAGTCTTGCAGTATTTGCGGTTAGAAAGCTTCCATGATGACTTGGTCGTAGAGAAAGAAAATATAGAGGATTTAGTTAAAGAAGTCGTCAAAAAATATACGCTTTTCTTTATTCAGCAAGGTCTTAGTTTGAATTTGCATGATTTAAATCACACCGTTATTACAGATAAAAAGTGGTTTCTTGTCATTTTAGAGCAAGTGCTTTCTAATAGTCTCAAATATACGAAGCAAGGTAGCATTGAAATTTTCTTTCAGGAAGATACCTTGCATATGAAAGATACTGGTTTGGGGATTCAAAATTCCGATCTTCTCCGTGTATTTGAGCGAGGTTTTTCTGGTTATAATGGACGTTTGACGCATCAATCTTCAGGATTAGGGCTCTATTTATCTAAGAAAATTGCGGATAAATTGGGCCATGAATTACATTTGCATTCTGTGGTCGGCGAAGGGACAACTGTGATGATTACGTTCAAAGAGAAGAAATTGTTATTTGAATGAATGCAATCTTACAAAAGTGTAAGGTTGATATCTAAAAATGAAAGGTTATGTTATGGTAGCAGCCTTTCTTTTTTTGTATCATAAGATTAGAAAATAAACAATGTTTGATAAAGGAGGTAGTCATAAAAACAAAAGGATTGAATGCTTTTCAGCTGAAGCTCTTCATGGCTTTATTAATGGTTTTTGATCATCTTGGGAAAATACCAGGCTTACTGTCTGGTGAATGGGAGGGAATTTTTCATGCTTTGACACGTTGTGTAGCTGTTTGGTTCGCTTTCGCAGCAGTAGAAGGGTTTCGATACACACGGAGTCGCTTGCTTTACAATCTGCGTCTCTTTTTCTGGGCAATGATCATGTTTGTTGGAAATACTATTCTCAATTTGCTGTTTCACTCTAAAGGAGTTCAGATATATAATAATATTTTCCTAACGTTAGCTTGCGGTGTACTTGCGCTAATTCTCTTTTTTGGAATTTCGCCCAATGACGACCTAATTAACATTAAACGGCAGCCCATCCGCTTTATCTTAGGACTTGTTGTTTGCTTGCTTGCTGGTTTTGTGACAGAAAGCGGCATGGTCATTATTCCATTTATGTTGATCACCTATACTTGTAGAGAAAAGAGAAATCTCCGCAATCTTCTGTATGGTATTTTAGCGGTTGTCCTATTTTGTATGAGTATTCAGATTTACCCGACATGGAGCGATACGCTGTTAATGATGTTTTATAATTCCGATTGGCTTTTTATCACAGTACTGCCTTTCATTTCACTCTATAATGGCGAACGCGGTTCTGTGACTAAGTGGAGCAAGTATTTCTTTTATATCTTTTATCCAGCTCACTTATGGTTGATTACTTGCATTGCTTACCTCGTTCAAAAATGAGTAAATCATAGTCTTGCAGCGAGCAATTCGCTGCAAAGTAGTATCAAAAAAGGAGAACAAGATGAAATATGGTAAAATTTTATTGAAACAAGACAGTCAATTGCTTCAGACAAACGTAAAAGATATTGGAAAAGCGCAATTTGGCTATGAAGTGAGTCAATCAGCGCAACAGTTATATTTTAGATTTTAAAAAAGGAGAAAATGATGACACTATTAGACGTACAACACGTGAAGAAAATTTACAAAACTCGCTTTCAAGGCAATCAAGTAGAAGCATTGAAAGACATTCATTTTACAGTAGATGAAGGTGATTATGTCGCTATCATGGGCGAGTCGGGTTCTGGGAAATCCACTCTGCTCAATATTCTTGCCATGCTAGACAAGCCAACCGAAGGACGCGTCTTTCTTAATGGCACGGATACAGCGACGATTAAAAACAGTCAAGCTTCGAGCTTCCGTCGGGAAAAATTAGGTTTCGTTTTTCAAGATTTCAACCTGTTAGACACGCTCTCGGTCAAGGACAATATCCTCTTGCCGCTCGTCTTGTCGCGCCGTCCGATTACAGAAATGATGCAAAAGTTGGTTACTACTTGTAATGAACTGGGGATTAACCAATTGCAGGAAAAATTCCCCTATGAAATTTCCGGTGGTCAAAAGCAGCGGGTGGCAGTAGCGCGTGCTATTATCACCAATCCAGAAATTCTGCTGGCAGACGAGCCAACAGGGGCGCTCGATTCTAAGTCTTCTGCGGCGCTTTTAGATGTATTTGATGACATCAATGACCGCGGACAGACGATTCTTATGGTAACGCACTCGACTTCTGCGGCAAGCCGTGCTAAGCGCGTACTGTTCATCAAGGACGGAATTTTGTACAATCAAATCTTCCGAGGAGATAAGACCAAGCGCCAGATGTTCCAAGAGATTTCTGATACCTTAAGGGTTATGGCAAGCGAGGTGAATCAAGGTGCTTAGATTAGCGGGAAAATTAGCGGTTTCTAACCTAGTGAAAAATCGTAGATTATACTATCCATTTACGTTGGCAACTTGTTTAGTCGTCGCTATTTCATATATTTTTAATTCTTTAACGTTTAATCCTCATTTACAAAAAATGCAGGGGGCAAGTTCTATTTCATTTGTCTTGGCTCTTGGAGTGATTATTGTGACGATTGCTGCAGCGATTATCGTTTTTTATGCTAATAGTTTCGTCATGAAAAACCGTTCGAAAGAGCTAGGTCTTTATGGAATGCTAGGGCTTAATAAACGTCATCTCTTTACCATGGTGTTCATTGAGTTATTGATTTTAGGAGCGACGACTGTCACGATTGGTCTTGGATTTGGTATTGTATTTGATAAACTGATTTATGCTTTTTTACTGAAATTAATGGGGTTAAAAGTTGTCCTAGTATCCACGTTTCAATGGTTAGTTCTTATTTCAGTTGTTGTCATCTATGGCGTTATTTTTGCGGGCTTGGTGCTTGTCAACGGTTTGAGGATTCTACGTTTTAATGCTTTGCAATTGGCCAAGGAAAAGAATAGTGGTGAAAGAAAAGGACGATTTCTTCTGATTCAAACGATTATTGGATCGATTTCTTTAGGCTATGCTTATTACCTAGCTCTGAGTGTCAAAAATCCATTGACAGCAATTGGTATATTTTTTATAGCTGTTCTCTTTGTTATTTTAGGGACTTATCTGCTGTTCAATGCAGGAGTTACGGTATTTTTACGGTTGCTTCAGAAAAATAAACGGTATTATTATCAACCTAATAATATGATTTCTGTGTCCAATTTGATTTTTCGGATGAAGAAAAATGCAGTGGGATTGGCAACGATTGCGATTCTTTCAACGATGGTTTTGGTCACCTTGGCTGGAGGTGTCAATATTTATGCAGGTGCTGGTTATCTTAAAAGCGTGATGTATCCCCAAGATTATACGATAAAGGGGAAGGGAGTGTCAGCTGCTCAATTGGATCAGGCATTGACAGAATTTGCAAAAGAGAATCATTTAACAGTCACTAAGAAAAATGCTTATCAATATTATTCGATGGGAATTAAAAATCAAAAGGGCAATCAGCTTGATATTTATCCAAAAGGTGAAACACGAGTTTCTCCACAGGCTTATATTCTGCTGTTTTCAGCTGATGATTATCGGAAAATGACGGGCAAAATATTGAATTTAAAAGATAATGAGACAGCAATCTTTGCAAAAGGAATGTCTATTAAACAAGATCAACCTCTTAAACTGATTGGACAAGAATTGACAGTGAAAGAACTTTTAACAGAGGACTTTGTTCTTGGAAATGTCGTAGATCAGTATAATATCATTGTGCCGCAGTCACTTTTTATGGTGGTCAATGACCCACAAAAATTGGTGGATTCACAAAAGCAACATTACACGATTAATACAGAATTATATGGCGGTTTGAATATCAGGGCTTCTAATAAGAAAAAGGGCGATTTGGATACAGCTTACCAGAAGAAGCTGAAACAGTTCAATACGACGCTCCCCGATAATGCCGGTGTGTATGGTTATACAAGAATCCAAGGTGTGCAGGAAATTATGAGTATGTTAGGTGGCGTTTTATTTATTGGTATTTTCCTTTCAATTGTCTTTATGCTGGGAACGGTTTTGGTAATCTACTACAAACAGATTTCAGAAGGGTATGAAGACCGCGATCGCTTTGTAATTTTACAAAAGGTAGGATTAGATGAAAAGCAGACCAAGCGCGCCATTCGCAAACAAATTTTGACTGTGTTCTTCTTACCGCTTGCTTTCGCTTTTGTGCATCTGGCATTTGCTTATCATATGCTGAGTCTCATGTTGAAAGTGCTGGGTGTCGTAAATGCTACATTGATGTTGGAAGTTACGCTTGGCGTTTGTGCTGTTTTCTTTATCGTCTATGTACTTGTCTTTTTCATCACATCACGCAGTTATCGTAGAATTGTGTCGATGTGAGTTAGCGATAGGTACGGATAATAGTGAAAAGGAGTAGGGCTATTCTTGCTCCTTTTTCAATTTATTTAACAAAAAAGAGGGACGTTTGATTCCTTTTTGATTGCTTTTATGGTAGAATAATTCAATCTAATAAATTGGAGTTTAGGATGAATATTTTTCGTAAAAAAGATGTCAGTAGAGATCGGACTGGCATGCGTCGTCATTTACGGTTGCTTGATTTGATTTTGTTAGGAATTGGCGCTATGGTGGGAACGGGTATTTTCACTATTACTGGAACGGCGGCTGCAACTCTAGCTGGTCCAGCTTTGGTGATTTCGATTATTATTTCTGCTCTTTGCGTGAGTATTTCTGCTTTCTTTTATGCAGAATTTGCGTCAAGAATTCCTGCAAATGGAGGTGCTTATAGCTATCTCTATGCTGTTTTTGGAGAATTTCCAGCTTGGATAGCAGGTTGGCTGACCATTATGGAATTTATGACGGCGGTATCTAGTGTTGCCTCTGGTTGGGCTTCCTATTTGAAAGGCTTGCTGAATGGATTTGGTTTGAGTATGCCAAGAGCGCTTAATGGAACCTTTAATCCGCAAGTGGGAACCTATGTAGACTTACTGCCGATTCTTGTTTTGGTATTTGTAACAGGTGTGGTTTTATTAAATTCTAAAGCAGCTCTGCGATTTAATTCTGCTTTGGTTGTCTTGAAGTTTTCGGCGCTTGCCCTTTTTATCTTTGTAGGGATTTTCTTTATTAAACCTGAAAATTGGTCTCATTTTGCCCCATTTGGCTTTGGAAAATTATATGGTGGTAATGTTGGAATTATGGCTGGTGCTTCTCTGATGTTCTTTGCTTTTCTAGGTTTCGAGTCTATTTCTATGGCAGTGGACGAGATTAAGGAGCCACAAAAGAATGTTCCACGAGGGATTGTGCTGTCTTTGTCTATTGTAACGGTGCTTTATATATTGGTGACACTAGTTTTGACAGGGATTGTTCACTATAGCAAGCTAGATGTAGCAGATGCTGTCGCTTTTGCGCTTCGCAGTGCTGGGCTTGGCTGGGCGGCTAATTATGTGTCAGTGGTAGCGATTTTAACTTTGATTACCGTTTGCATTTCCATGACTTATGCTCTGTCGCGTATGATTTACAGCATTGCGCGTGACGGTTTGTTGCCAAAGTCTTTCAGAAAATTAACTGCCACTAGTCGGGTACCGAAAAATGCTACGATTTTGGTAGGGATAGCTGCGGCAGTATGTGCTGGTATTTTCCCGTTAGCCAGTATCGCATCTTTTCTAAATATCTGCACCTTGGCTTATCTGATTTTGTTAGCAGTGGCTATTTTGAAGTTGCGCAAGGATAAAGGACTTCCTCAAGCAGGGGAGTTTAAAACTCCTCTGGTACCTCTGACGCCAATCTTATCCATTATTATTTGCCTGTCTTTCATGACCCAATATGGCTCTGATACTTGGCTAGCATTCGGCCTTGCCTTACTAGTCGGAACAATTATTTATTTTATCTATGGCTACCAACATTCGGAAATCAATTGATGAGTTTATCTTACAAAAATGTAAGAAATAATTGTAAATTGTAAGATGAGGTTAGGGAAAAGCCCCAGCTTCATGCATTTTATAGTTTGGGTTGTAAGACGCAGTGGTTGGTTGGATATCCTTATCTCTTGTTATACCGGTGATAGCGGCTATCCTAACCAACTGTGCGGAGGTGGGACGACGAAATCAAATTCTTCGAATTATTGATTTCTGTCCCACTCTCATTTTTCCATATAATAGTGATAATAAAGTAAGTGATGGAGGAAAAAATGAAAAAGGGATGTATTGGTTGTCTAGGTGTGCTAGGAGTATTGCTTTTAGCGGCATTGGGAGCAGTGTTATATTTCGGTCCTAATGATGATATCTATCTTTTACCACCTAGTCCTGAGCAATACGCAAAATCTGCTCTAAATAAGATGAATTCTGCTCTTTATATTGATGAAAATTGGTCACAAGAAAAGGAAAAAACATTAAAAGAAGTCAAATCTGCCAAAACTTATGCAGATACCTATCCAATTCTAAAGAAAATGACAAAACTATCGGGAGGAAAACATTCTTATTTTTATACACCGAAGGAATTTAAAACTTCACAAAAGGAAGAAAGTCAGCTTCCTGTTGTAAAAAATGAGAATGGCATTCTTTACTTGAAATTACCTCCTTTTATGGGAAACGAGAAAGAAGCTAAGGCTTATCAAACGATCCTAAATCGGGCACTAACTAAGGAAACTTACAAGGGAGTAATTGTGGATTTGGAGAATAATAGCGGTGGCAATATGTATCCTATGATTGGTGGATTAGCTGCTTATTTTGCCTAATGATACTCTCTTTCAATTTGAATATGCAAATGGTCAAAAAATAGGTACTACTTTATCACAAATATTGGCAAGCAAGCAGACAGAAGAAAATTCAAATAGCAGTTCCAAAACAATTCCTATAGCAATTCTAGTTAATGGTAATACAGCTAGCTCTGGTGAAATGACGACATTAGCTTTCAAAGGCTTACCAAACGTTAAAATTTTTGGCAAGCCAACAGCTGGCTATACAACAGGAAATATGGTTTATTCTCTTTATGACGGGGCAACAATTCAGCTGACGGTTTCTCGGATTATTGACCGAAAGGGTAATCGTTATGAAAATACTCCAATCGAGCCAGATATTGCTGCAACCACACCATTGAATGATGCTAGAACTTGGTTACTAGAGCAAATATCGAAATAATCTCTAAACAGCGATTACCGCTGTTTTTTGTCATAATAGAAAGAAAAAGAGGTGCGAATATGATACGACCAGCAGAACTTTCAGACGCAGCGGCTATTCAGGAAATCAATGCAACTGCTCTCGGCTATGATTTTGGCTTGATAGAAACTCGTCAGAAACTATCAGAGCTGTTGGATAGGTCGGATCATTTTATCTTGGTGGCAGAAAATGCAGCAGGTCAACTTGTCGGTTATGCCCACGCTTGTCGTTATGACTGCCTTTACTTTTCATCTTTGCTCAATCTGTTGGCTTTGGCTGTTGCTCCAGATTTTCAAGGACAGGGACATGGCAGATCGCTTATGCGAGTCGTGCGTGAAGAGGGTTCAGCTGCAGGCTATGCAGGTATTCGCATAAACTCTGGCATTTCTCGAACTGAAGCCCATGAATTTTATCGAAAACTGGGCTGTGAGGAAAAAGCTGATCAGAAACGTTTTTATTGGGAATTTTAAGAAAGGAAATCTATGAAAATTGAACCATTAAGTCAAAGCAATGCAGAAGAAATTGCGAATCATTGGCATTACGAAGGCATCTATGCTTTTTATGATATGCAAGCAGATTCTGAGGATTATGAAGAAATTTTATCTCCTGAAGCGCATGGTGATCACTATTATCAGGTTCTCAAAAATGATGAATTATATGGCTTTTTTGCCTTTTTCCAGTTGACAAGGCCAAGCAGGAGCTAGGTTTAGGCATGAAGCCAGAGTATTGTGGCAAAGGTCAAGGCAAAGAGTTTTTACAAACGATTTTACGGTTTATCGAGGAAAACATTTCAGTGCAAATCCTGACTCTCTCAGTTGCAGATTTTAATCAAAGAGTTCAAAGGCTTTATCTCAATTGTGGTTTCAACGTAATCGGACGGCAGCCTCAGGAAAGCAATGGCGATAGTTACCTTTTTGTCAAAATGGAAAAGGAGTTGAAATGAGAGTTGCGGTTATCCAAGGAACCACTCGAAGAAATATGAATTTGCTGCTATTTGAATCTGTAAAAAAAGCAGTCCAATCGTCTGACGAAGTGCTGAATTTTGGTATTTTTGAGGAGGAGAACGAGCAGTATTCTTATGTTGAAATAGCGATCTTGATCAGTTTCTTAATGGAAAGCGGAGCAGTCGATTTTGTCGTAACAGGATGTTCCTCAGGTCAAGGTATGATGCTTGCCTGTAATAGTTTATCGGATCTTTTGTGTGGTTATATAGAAAATCCTCAAGACGCGTTCCTCTTTGGACGCATCAATGGAGGAAATGTTGCTTCCCTGCCACTCGACTTAAATTTTGGTTGGCAAGGCGAATTGAACCTGCAATATACATTAGATAAACTATTTGATGGTGAGTTTGGTATGGGTTATCCTGAACATGAAGCGGAAATAAAAAGGTTGGAAGCAAGTGCCCTAAAGAATTTGAACCGTTTAACGAAACGCAGTTGGGAAGAATTATTAGACCAAATTCCAAAAGATAATCTCAACAAGCTGTTGCAAAGAAAGATAGTGATGAATGCCATTATAAATAAGGGAAGTAATAAAGAGTTCATCCGATTGCTGAAAGCGAAAGCAGATAAAATGGACGCAGATAGAAAGTGGAATAAAGTTTGACAATCAAATAGGGAAAGTATGAGATTGACTTCTGTTGCAGTTATCGTTATTTGAGAAAAAAAGGGAGTGGGACAGAACTAAAAATAGAAAATTTTTAGTTCGTAGTCCCACCCCTGCAAGGGTGCTTAAACAGTTATCAAGCTGTTTAAGGTTGCAGATGAAGAAAACGAAGTTTTCGTCAAAGGTGCTCTTCCGAGCTTGAAAAGCGAATGAAGAGTCCAATCACGGTGGCTTGCTGTGCAAGGCTGATTTCCCGCCTTCAACAATTCACTGAATGTTGAAGCTACGTTATTCGTTTATTAATAAATATGATAGAAGCTGGGACACTTTTTGCCCAGCCTTTTCTTGTCTTATGCTAATTTTGTAATATTGACTGCTTGAAGACCACGTTGACCTTCTTCAATGTCAAAAGTTACTTTTTCGCCTTCATTCAGTGATTTGAATCCGTCGGATTGAATCGCTGAAAAGTGAGCAAATACGTCTGGCCCGTTTTCTTGTGAAATAAAGCCGAAGCCTTTTTCAGCATTGAACCATTTTACTGTACCTTGTGCCATACATCTTACTTCCTTTCTCTAAAATGTTGCGTAAAAAATAGAAAAAGTAAAGATGAAAAACAAAAATACTCACTCAAAATTCATTTACTCTTGCTAGTCTAACAGAAGTAACAGCAAAAGGCAAGGAAAAACCAGCGATTGGCAATATATTTTGCTATACTAGTAATATGAAAAGCAGAAAGAGGTATATCATGACATTTGAAGAAATTTTACCGGGTTTGAAAGCCAAAAAGAAATATGTCCGCACAGGCTGGGGCGGTGCCGAGAATTATGTCCAGCTTTTTGACAGTATTGAGCAGAACGGAGTGGCGCTTGAAGTGACGCCTTATTTTCTCATCAATGTATCAGGCGAGGGAGAAGGCTTTTCCATGTGGAGTCCGACGCCTTGTGACGTATTAGCAGATGACTGGGTGGAAGTCCATGACTAGGACGGTTTTGGTGACAGGTGTTAGCTCAGGGATTGGTCTGGCTCAGGCGCAGCTTTTTTTGGAAAATGGCTGGCGCGTATACGGTGTAGACCGGTCTGAAAAGCCAAGTTTGACAGGGGATTTTTATTTCCTTCAACAAGATTTGACGTTAGGACTTCAACCAGTTTTTGCTTGGTGTTCGCAAGTAGATGTCTTCTGTAATACAGCTGGAGTGCTGGATGACTACAAGCCCTTACTGGAGCAGACTGCTCAGGAGATCCAAGAAATTTTCGAGATTAACTATGTAACACCAGTAGAGCTAACTCGTTATTATCTGACGCAGATGCTGAAGAAACAATCAGGCATCATCATCAATATGTGCTCAATTGCATCTAGCTTAGCTGGCGGTGGTGGTCATGCTTACACTTCTTCCAAGCATGCTCTGGCAGGATTTACCAAACAGTTGGCACTGGATTATGCGGAGCAGGGAGTGCAGGTTTTTGGGATTGCACCGGGCGCAGTTAAAACAAGTATGACAGCAACGGACTTTGAGCCGGGAGGCTTAGCCCAATGGGTAGCAGACGAAACTCCCATCAAGCGTTGGATAGAACCAGAAGAAGTTGCCGAGTTGACCCTCTTTCTCGCCTCGGGAAAAGCTCAGTCCATGCAGGGCGAGATTGTCAAGATTGACGGTGGCTGGAGTTTGAAGTGAAGAGGCAAGTAGAATGAAAGCAGTGAGCATTGAGCCAAGACTGCAGGAATGTTTCCAACATTGGCAAAAGAACATGGTGAGATATAGTTTGAAGGCGAAGTTAGGGCAGTTTTATACAAATAAAGACGAGACTGCCGTTTTGTATGAACAAGGAGATTTTCTCTTTTTGGCTGGGCAGGCAGATATGGCATTACTGGCGGATTATAGGGACTTTTGTAAGCCAGACTACCGCATTCTCATATCTGAAGAGGCTTCTTGGCAAGGCTGCTTGTCCTCTTGTCCAGCCTTATCTCCTTTTACCCGTTATGCTTTTAAAGATGAGGCAGATTTTGATGACAAGGTTTTGAAAAACATCGTGGAGCAGTTATCGGAGCAGTTCTGTATGGAGGCAATTGATCAAAGAACCTATCAAGAACTAGCTCAGGAAGAATGGTCTCAGGATTTGCAGGGGAATTTTGCAACTTTTAAAGACTTTCAAGAAGGCGGAGCTTTTGGCTTTGTGATCCGGAAGGGTCAGGAAATCGTCGCTGGGGTCTCGACAGCACTTGTCTACCAAAAAGCCATTGAAATTGAGATTGCAACAAAACCGACTTATCAACAGCAAGGTTTAGCTACTGTTCTTGGGGCGAAGATGATTTTGGCATCCCTGCAATGCGGCGTTTTTCCGCTCTGGGACGCCCACAATGAAGCCTCAAAGAAAATAGCTGAAAAGCTAGGTTATCAATGCTTAGGAGCTTACCCAGCTTATGAGTTAAAATTACAGATAGGAGAAACCATGACCCCAGAACAATTATGGAATGAATACAAAATAATCAACCCCGCAATTGGTGATGACATTGATGCTTGGGCATTTGGTGTAGAGCCAGATCAGCTGGCGGATTTAGTTTTGAAAAGAGAGAAGAGTGCGACAGCTTCTGCCTACGATTTGTATCAGATAGATGGTGAGCCGATTCCTCAAGCAGGAACCTTTGATGTGATTTTAGACGGTCAAGGTCAAGCTGTCTGCATCATTAAAGTTACCAAGGTAACGGTTGTCCCTTTCAATCAAGTGTCTGCAGAGCACGCTTTTAAAGAAGGAGAGGGAGATAAATCTTTGGCTTACTGGCGGCAGGTGCATGAGGAACTCTTCACGGAATGGATGGCTGAAGCCGGCTTAGCTTTCTCAGAGGAGACGGGCGTGGTCTTGGAGGAGTTTTGCAAGGTTTATCCGATATAAAAGATGCGGATTAAAGCATTACAGAGAGAATCTTAACAAATGATATAAAAAATGCTATAATAAAATAAATTTATTTTGATAAAAGGAACTATTATGACAAACTATGCAATTATTTTAGCAGCTGGAAAAGGCACTCGCATGAAATCAGATTTACCAAAAGTGCTTCACAAAGTTGCTGGAATTTCGATGTTAGAACACGTATTTAGAAGTGTTGCTGCCATTGCACCAGAAAAGACTGTGACAGTAGTCGGACACAAGGCAGAGCTGGTGGAGCAGGTATTGGCGGGGCAGACAGAGTTTGTTCGTCAAACGGAACAATTAGGAACTGGTCATGCTGTGATGATGGCAGAGCCTGTGCTGGAAGGTTTGGCAGGGCAAACATTAGTCATTGCAGGAGACACTCCTTTAATCACAGGAGAAAGCCTGAAAAATTTGATTAACTTTCATGTCAACCACAAAAATGTTGCAACGATTTTGACAGCAGAAGCGGAAAATCCATTTGGTTATGGGCGGATTGTCCGTAATCAGCATGAAGAAGTGATCAAAATTGTGGAGCAAAAGGATGCTTCGGATTTTGAAAAGCAAATCAAGGAAATCAATACAGCAACGTATGTTTTTGATAACGCTCGTCTTTTTGAAGCCTTGAAAAATATCAATACCAATAATGCGCAAGGAGAATACTACATCACAGATGTAATCGGCATTTTCCGTGAGAATGGCGAAAAAGTCGGCGCTTATACTCTGAAAGATTTTGATGAAAGTCTTGGTGTCAATGACCGCGTGGCATTGGCAACGGCAGAAAGTATTATGCGTCGCCGAATCAATCAAGCTCATATGGTGAATGGGGTTAGCTTTGTAAATCCAGAAGCGACTTATATTGATGCAGATGTACAGATTGACCCAGAAGTACAAATTGAAGCTAATGTTAGCTTGAGAGGGCAAACGAAAATTGGCGCAGGCAGTATTCTGACAAATGGTACGTATATTGTTGACTCTGTTATCGGTGAACAAACGGTTATTACCAATTCGATGATTGAAGAGTCTACGGTTGCAGACGGTGTAACGGTGGGACCTTACGCTCATGTTCGCCCAGATTCAAGCCTTGCTAAAAATGTACATGTTGGTAATTTCGTTGAAGTGAAAGGTTCTTCTATCGGTAAAAATACCAAAGCTGGGCATCTGACTTACATTGGTAATTCTGAAGTGGGTGCGAATGTCAATTTTGGCGCTGGAACAATTACAGTTAATTATGACGGACAGCACAAGTTTAAGACCGTCATTGGGAACAATGTCTTTGTAGGTTCTAATTCGACCATTATTGCGCCGGTAGAACTTGGGGACAATTCTCTTGTAGGTGCAGGCTCAACCATTACTAAGGATGTACCAGCAGACGCTATTGCCATCGGACGTGGACGTCAGATTAACAAAGATGAATACGCAAAACGCTTGCCACATCATCCAGATAATAAGTAGGAACGGCTATGGATTTTGAAGAAAAAACGCTAAAACGAACAGAAATTTATCAAGGTCCTATTTTTAACCTTGTCAAGGATAAAGTTCAGCTACCAGCAGGAAAAGGGACTGCTTACCGTGATTTGATTTTCCATAATGGAGCGGTGGCAGTTATTGCGCTAACGCCAGAAGACAAAATGATTTTGGTCAGGCAGTACCGCAAAGCTATTGAAGCAACCTCTTATGAAATTCCAGCTGGAAAGTTAGAAGTTGGTGAAAATGCAGATCCAAAGGCTGCAGCTTTGCGCGAATTAGAAGAAGAAACGGGTTATACAGGTGAGTTAGAACTGCTCTATGATTTCTATTCGGCAATTGGCTTTTGCAATGAGCGAATCAGACTTTATAGCGCTAGCCATTTGACAAAAGTTGAAAATCCTCGTCCACAAGATGAGGACGAGACGTTAGAACTCTATGAAGTGACCTTGGAAGAAGCGAAAGCTCTCCTTGCTAGTGGTGGTATTTGTGATGCAAAAACTATTATTGCACTCCAATATTGGGAAATGGAAATGAATCGAAGATAGGGGGACGCTCATGGGAAGACCTTTATTAACAGATGAAATGATTGAACGGGCAAATCGTGGTGAAGATATTTCAGGTCCACCTTTGCATGATGAGGAAGAAACCAAAATTTTAAAAACGCCTAGAAGCCAGTTTGGTTATTCCTCTCAAAATAGTGTCTTCAATCAAGATACGCTGCAAATTGATGTGGAACCAACGGTAACCAAAAGCCGACGCATTGAAAATGCAAAACGTGGAGTATTTCAAGCAAAATTAAACAAAATTCTATTTTGGATTGTCCTGCTTTTGATTGCTTTGATTGCTGCTATTATTTGGCTATAAAAAGCGATAAGCTCGACTTTCGCTTTTTTTGTGATAGAATGAGAGGAAATAATGAAAATCGGAATTATTGCGGCCATGCCTGAGGAACTAAAAATTTTAGTGGAAAACTTGGAAAATGCCGAAAAACACTTACGTTTGGGGCATGTTTATCATACGGGAAATATCGGTCGTCATGAAGTTGTGCTGGTGGAAAGCGGGATCGGCAAGGTTATGTCTGCTATGAGCGTGGCTGTTTTGGTCAATGAGTTTAAAGTGACGGCTGTCATCAATACAGGTTCTGCTGGTGCGGTAGCTGAAGGTTTGCAAATCGGCGATATTGTAGTGGCTGACCGGCTAGTGTACCATGATGTAGATGTAACAGCTTTTGGCTATGAATACGGACAAATGGCACGCCAGCCACTTTATTTTGAAGCGAGCCGTTATTTGGTTTCTGAGATGAAAAAGACTTTAGAAAAGACACATCAGACAAGTCGCGTTGGCTTGATTGCAACAGGGGATAGCTTTATTGCCAGTCAGGACAAGATTGACCGTATCAAAGGACACTTTCCAGACGTTCTAGCGGTTGAGATGGAGGGCGCAGCCGTCGCTCAGGCTACGCATTCGATTGGGCTACCTTTTATGGTTATTCGGGCCATGAGTGATACAGCTTCTCATGACGCCAATATTAGCTTTGACGAATTTATTCATGAAGCTGGCAAGCGCTCAGCAGACACTCTGATTCAATTTCTGAAAGAATTGGTTTAGACAAGGAGAATATAGTGTATAAAGAATCTTATTTCGACGGTGGCCTCTTTTCTTACATTGGTCATGTCATCTTAGCCATTTTGATTACTGTCATGACGTTGGGTATCTGTGCTCCTTGGGGCATGTGTATCCTGTATAATTGGAAGATTAAGCACACAGTCATTGACGGACACCGTCTCTATTTTGATGGTACTGCGATGCAGCTTTTTGGAAATTGGGTGAAGTGGTGGCTCTTGACGATCATTACTTTTGGCATTTATGGTTTTTGGCTTAATATCAAGCTAACCCAGTGGATTACCAAACACACCCATCATTTGAATTAGATGAAAGCAAGCGAGAATGAAGCAGTCTCGCTTTTCATTTGTTCTACCTTGCCAAAAAATCCCTTTTGATGGTATAATCAAGAAACTGTAATCAATGATAGAGGAGAAAAGATGAGTATCTTAGAAGTAAAAAATCTCAGCCACGGTTTTGGAGACCGGGCTATTTTTGAGGATGTATCCTTTCGTCTGCTGAAGGGTGAGCATATCGGCTTAGTTGGAGCCAACGGTGAAGGAAAGTCCACCTTTATGAGCATTGTAACTGGTCAATTGTTGCCAGATGAAGGCAAGGTTGAGTGGTCTAAGTATGTGACAGCTGGTTACTTGGATCAGCATGCTGTGTTGAAAGAAGGTCAATCCGTGCGTGATGTGTTGCGGACTGCTTTTGATGAACTTTTCAAGACTGAAGCTCGGATCAATGATATATATCTGGCTATGGCAGAAGATGGAGCTGATGTTGATGTCCTTATGGAAGAAGTGGGTGAATTGCAGGAGCGATTGGAAAGTCGAGACTTTTATACTTTAGATGCTAAGATTGATGAGGTAGCTCGTGCTTTAGGGGTTATGGATTACGGTATGGAAACGGATGTCACCGCTCTTTCTGGAGGTCAACGAACCAAGGTGCTCTTAGCAAAACTTCTCCTTCAAAAACCAGACATCTTGCTCTTAGATGAGCCTACCAACTATTTGGACGCAGAGCATATTGATTGGCTCAAGCGCTATCTGCAAAATTATGAAAATGCTTTCGTGCTCATTTCCCATGATATTCCTTTCTTAAACGATGTAATCAATATCGTCTACCATGTAGAAAATCAAAACTTGACCCGCTATTCTGGTGATTATTATCAATTCTTAGAAGTCTACGAGATGAAAAAATCTCATCTGGAAGCAGCTTATGAGCGTCAGCAGAAGGAAATTGCAGACCTCAAGGACTTTGTAGCTCGCAATAAAGCCCGTGTGGCGACCCGTAATATGGCCATGTCCCGCCAGAAAAAATTAGACAAAATGGAACTGATTGAACTGCAGGGCGAGAAGCCTAAGCCCTCCTTTGACTTCAAAATGGCTCGTACACCAGGGCGCTTTATCTTTCAAACTCAGGATTTGAAAATTGGTTACGATCGTCCATTAACTTCACCGCTTAATTTAACTTTTGAGCGTAATCAGAAAGTTGCCATTATAGGAGCTAACGGAATCGGAAAAACCACCCTGCTAAAGAGTTTGCTAGGTATCATTCCTCCAATAGCTGGTCAAGTAGAACGTGGAGACTATCTGGAATTGGGCTATTTTGAGCAAGAGACAGCTGGTGGTAATCGCCAGACTCCTCTGGAAGCTGTTTGGGATGCTTTCCCGTCACTCAATCAAGCGGAAGTTCGTGCTGCTCTGGCTCGCTGCGGTCTGACCTCAAAGCATATTGAAAGCCAGATCCAGGTTCTTTCAGGTGGGGAGCAGGCCAAGGTCCGCCTCTGTCTCCTGATGAACCGAGAAAATAATGTCTTAGTACTGGATGAGCCTACGAATCACCTCGATGTGGATGCCAAAGATGAACTCAAACGCGCTCTCCAAGCGTACAAAGCCAGTATTCTCATGGTCTGCCATGAGCCTGACTTCTACGAAGGATGGGTAGATCAGATTTGGGATTTTAATCAATTAATGTGAGAATAAAGAAAATGAGGAGTAAGTCTGTAAAAGCTGATAGCATCAGTGCATATAGAGCGCTCAACTACTGCGTATTGAGTTTTATTCTAGAAAGTAAACGAGAGTTTGGGACAAAAAGATTTCAATTTTGAAAAATCTTAATTATTAAGCCCTTCAAATCTATAATTAAATGCGAAAAGCGAACAAAGCAGAATTCTGATTACCAGAAAACTAGTTTTGTTCGCTTTTTATATTTGAGGTCGGACTTTTATCCCAGCTTCTTCGTTTTGTAATTATTTCTTAAGTGTATAGTCCTTAATGACTTCAATTTTCTCGATTTTGATTTCTTTTTTGGGTTTGTCGTTTTCGCCTGTCTCAGTCGTAGCGATTTTATCCACGACATCCATGCCAGAAATGACTTGCCCAAAGACAGTGTAATTTCCATCTAAACTTGGATTTCCACCTTTTTTATAGGCTTCAATAATTTTTTCAGGATAAATTGTGCTAGAGAGTTGACTCGAACTGTCCTTGGTGTTTTGGTTGATGAAAAATTGACTACCGTTGGAATTTGGATTGGAAGAACGAGCCATGGCTAATGCACCACGGATATTGTAGAGATAAGACGAAATCTCTGTTTTAAAGCCACTTCCAGAGTCGATCTTAGAGTTTTTGCCTTTCCAAATGGACTCACCACCAGTCCCGTCTCCTTTAGGATCTCCTGTTTGAATCATGAAATCCTTAATGACACGGTGGAAAGTTACACCGTTATAATAACCTTCTTTAGCGTGCGTTAAGAAATTTTCAACTGCAAGTGGAGCATATTTTGGAAAGAGCTTCAAGGAGATAATACCTTCAGTTGTGGTTATTTTCACTTCCGCTTCATCGTTAGCGACCTTGTCAGACAACTGTGGGAAATGAGCATTTTTATCGGTCAAAGCAGCTTTTTGCTCTTCTTTTTGTTTTTCAGCTGCTTTTGAGCTGGATTCGGAAGCAAGACTGGAGTCTACATAGTCATTTCCTCTGATAGCTCTTTGTAAATTGGTACAACCTGTCAAAAATAAACCAGCAGCCAGTCCTAAGATAAGTAATTTTTTCATAGATTTCCTTTCTGAATGTTGAACTATTCACATTTTACTATAAGTAAAAGCCTTTTTCAAATCTTTTGAGAGGTTGTCTCTGCTAACTGAAAGGTACTATCGGACTATCTTTTTGATGTAAAGATAGCTCAATCGTTTTGAGTATGAAAATATTTTCTTATGAAAAGTTTTGTAAATTCGCTTACGAGAAAAAAATTTTTTGTGCTAAAATAGCGTTTATCAACAAAGAAATGGAGTTTTTATGCCGAAGAATTTTAAGGAATTATTATTTTTTACAGCCCTTATGTGTAGCATGATGGTATATATAACTAAAACCCTTGTAATATCAAGGGTTTTACTATTTTCTGAAACACGATTAAAGGCAAGGAGGGGCAAAAAAGGGGCAAAAGATTATAACTTGTTTAGAGCGTCTATAGCTTTTTTTCTTGCGTTTTTTGTGACGTGATTATAAATAGCTAGAGTAGTTTTTGGATCAGAGTGTCCTACTCGTTCCATAATTACCTTAAGCGGCAGGTTTAACTTGGATAACAAAGAGATGTGAGAATGTCTGAATATGTGGCTAGTTAAATGCTTTTTGAAATGTAACTCTTCTTCTGTGGAAGCAAGTACAGAATTAAATGAACGAATGGAGAGCGGGTTCTTTTTATGAGAGGCAAGAAAGATAAAAGAATCGTCGTTGGTTCAATTCTAGATGGTAATGCTGAATTGATTTCATCGAGCAATGTTTGGTCTACTTTTTTACTATTTTCAACCGCAACTTGATGTGTCATATGAAATAATTCTCTTGAAAAATTGAAATCAAGTTTGAGTTTATCTTTTCCTGACTTTGAGGTAAGCGGTACAACAGTTATTGTCCTTTTCTTTTTGTGATCGTTTTTAGATAGGGTAATAGCGAAATGTGTTTTTGAAAATTCTTCCCCAAAATTCATTCCAAAGTGAACATAAACAATTGTACCGGGTAGATATTTTTTATAGCGTCGTCTATATTGTTTAATATCTCTTTCGAGTTGATTGACATAGTTTGAAAAACTTTGCCCCATTCCTAAAGATTTATGATATTGAGGGTTACGCTTGATTAACTCAAGTAATCTGCTAGATGACGCTGACAACAATTCCAAGTCTTCTTGTCTATCCAAAATTTCACCCCACTAAAACTTTTTATTTTGCTTTAAATGTTCTACCACAGTTTTTACAGTGCCAATTGTTTTTTCCGTTTTTTCCAACAAGGCCAAGCAATACCAATGGCCAAGCTATCAGAAAACCTATACATCCTACAAGACCATTGAAACCTTTTCTTTCTTGGTTCATAAACTCAATATCAGTTGACATACAATAAGGACAACGTTGTGCAAACAATCCCATAATATTTTCCTTTCACATCAGCTTTTTGTGTGGTTCAGTTATTGCACATTATTTTAATTTTTATAAATCTAAACCTTCTATAACCAGAGCTGAGCGGAGAAGACTGATAAAAGCAGGATATTTTAAAATAGAGCAGAAAAGGGATGCCCCTAAAAATAACTCAAAACCATCCTTTAATAGAGCAAAAGAAATTAGTAAATTTAGTGATTTTGCTTATAGAAAAGAAAACACTCCTAGAGGAGCTAAGTCATTTGCTACAATGTTCCAGAAAAATGGCAGCTTGACTCACGGTATATTAGCTCATAACGAAGAGTACGCAATAGCAAAATGGGCGAACCAAAAAGGGTATAAGAACCTAGATAAAAAATCCAAAAATGATATTGGAAAAATTATTGGTGAATACTCTAAAGGATATAATCCGAAACTATCAAGAGTAGTTAATTCTAATGAATGGGATTGGCACAAGTATTGATAAACGAAAAAGAGGTTAAAACATGGGAGGCAAAGGAGCAAAAATAAATTTGTCAGGCATACCTAAAAACAAACGTAAAGCTATAGCAAGTTATCAAAAGCAAATTAACAAGCATTATGATAAAATAAGGTTAGCTAAGAAAACAGGGCGGGACACTGAATACATTAACCATTGGGAAGCTGAGATAAGAGCTTTCAAAGGAAATATAAATAAAATAATAGATAGGAGAAATAGAAAATGATTGATTTGTATGATAAATTGAATGAACGCATCTACGAGAATTGCAAGATGTATTATGATAAATACTCAAAATTAGATAAAATGACAGAGGAACAATCTGGTATTATGGGTGGTCTTTATCAATCTCTAAACATTGTCGCAAATGAATATCTAATCAATAACGAAAATGACAATGAGAAATACAGAGAGTTACTCGATAATATTGAAAAGCTCCTAAAAATAGCGTAAAACATCCCCTTTTTAATAAAATAAAATGAAATCATAAGTAATAAATACTTGTGATTTTTTTGTTTGAAAGGAGGTCAGAATTGCCTAGAGATGGAACTAGAAACTTAAAGCCAATGAGCGAACGAAGCAAAGACGAAGTAAAGAAGATTGCATCTAAAGGTGGCATAAACAGCGGCAAAGCCAGACGTAAAAAAGCTGACCTCAAAAAAGCATTTGAAACGTTGCTCTCATTGGACGTAACGGATAAAAATATCAAGAAGCAACTTGAAGATATGGGAATGGATGGCAGTAATGAGGCTTTGTTAGCCTTTGCCACATTTCAGCAAGCTGTAAAGGGCAATCAAAAAGCCACAGAAAACATCATCAAGCTAACCAATACAAAAGATAAGTACGACATTCAAGAACAAAGAGAGCGCATTAAATTGCTCAAATTGGATAATAAGGAGCGCACAGAGAATAATAAGATAACTGATGCGCCTATTAACATCATAGATGAATGGGCTGGTGATGTGGAGGGAGCAACAGATGACCTTTAATGTTCAGAAGAATGTCAACCCTCATTTTAAGCCTGTCTGGGTGTCAAGATTGCCATACAATGTATTAAAGGGCGGGCGTAACTCTTTCAAATCGTCTGTAATCGCGTTGAAACTAGTCTATATGATGTTGCGATATATAAAAACTGGAGAGACAGCAAATGTAGTGGTTATTCGTAAGGTTGCTAACACTATTAGAGATAGCGTGTTTAATAAAATCTGGTGGGCTTTAAATCTATTTGGAGTTGGTGATAAGTTTAAAAAGACAGTCAGCCCGTTTCAAATCATCCACAAGAAAACAGGTTCAACATTTTACTTTTACGGTCAAGATGACTTTCAAAAGCTCAAATCTAATGATATTGGTAATCTGATAGCTGTTTGGTATGAAGAAGCGGCAGAGTTTGCAAGCCGAGAAGATTTTGACCAATCTAACGTAACATTCATGCGGCAGAAGCATCCACGCGCTAAATTTGTACAATTCTTTTGGTCTTACAACCCACCACGAAATCCATATAGTTGGATAAATGAATGGTTTGAGGATGTCAATACTAATGACAATTATCTAGCGCACTCTAGCACTTATCTTGATGATGAATTAGGCTTTGTAACTGATCAGATGCTAGAAGATATAGAACGTATCAAAGAAAATGATTACGACTATTACAGATACTTGTATTTAGGCGAGGCAGTCGGACTAGGTAACAACGTGTATAACATGAGCACGTTTCACGCTATTGAGACTTTGCCGAGTGATGATAAGCTGATAGGTATCTCATTTGCGCTTGACGGAGGACATCAACAGTCAGCAACGGCTGTATGTGCTTTTGGTATCACAGCTAAAGGTAAGGTAATCTTACTTGATACGTGGTACTATTCACCAGCTGGTCAAATTGTCAAGAAAGCGCCCAGCCAGCTATCGCAAGATATTAACAGTTTTATCAATCGGATTGTGGATAAGTATAAAGTACCAGTATTGCAATACACAATCGACAGCGCAGAGGGTGCTTTGCGTAATCAAATGTATCTTGACTTTGCTATCAGATGGCATCCAGTAGCTAAACTCAAAAAGGTAACAATGATTGATAGTTTTCAGTCATTGTTGGCACAAGGTCGCTTTTATTATTTGAATACAGAGAATAACAAGATATTTGTTGAGGAGCATAAGATGTACAGATGGGATGAGAAAACTATCAAATCAGACAATCCTAATGTGATCAAAGAAGATGACCACACATGCGACACCGCGAATATTTTGTATTAGATAATGCTAAAATACTAGGTTTGCGCGTGGGTAACACATAAGGAGGGCAACAATGAGCCTATTAGACAAAATAAAAGACTTTTCTCTTAGACCTTCTTGTGGCAGGACCAGTTGTGAAGGGACTTGTTTTTAATTTTTTAACAGAACGCCATAAACCTTGGTAGAAGATCCTCGTTGTTTCAGGTGGTATGGTTCTGATTATGGTTTCATTGATGTCTCTTTATGATCTGCTTTTTAACGGCGTGCCGCTTTCAGTAACCAATTACCTTGGAGCTTGGTTGACCAATTTTATTGTAGCGTTTCCCTTGAATTTTCTGATTGTTGGACCAATTTCTCGCTTTATTTTAGGTCAACTGCAACAGCAACTTTTTTAATCTTGCTGACGATGAACATTTGACAATTGGTTCATGGAAATTCTTTATGATATTTATTTAATGGTAAAAAATTTATGTTATAATAGATTTATAAAGGAGGGACAGAGAATGGCTAAACGATTGACAAGAGATGTGCGAAATAAGAAAATTGCGGGTGTCTGTGCAGGTATAGCAAATTATTTTGACATTGATCCTACCATTGTACGACTGATCTGGGGAGTAGCATTTTTTGTATATGGAATCGGTCTAATCCCTTATTTGATTTTGTGGTTTGTCTTGCCAGAAGATGATGGGAATGATGATGTGATATGGAAGTAAGCAATGTTGTTTCAAAAGTGGAAGCATGGAGCTTCTGCTTTTTTCTTGCATTGGATTAGTGTTCAATTTGTGGTATAATAAAATTTATGGCAAGTAAGAAAAATAGTAAAAAAGGTCGGACAACGAGACGACCTACAAAAGCAGAAATGGAGCGGCAAAAAGCCATTCGGAGGATGCTTGCAACTTTCGGTATCGCTTTTTTGCTTCTTTTTGCAGCATTAAAATGGGGTGCCGTTGGAATCACTCTATATAACCTTATTCGATTGTTAGTAGGAAGTTTAGCCTATATGGCTATTATAGCCAGTCTCATTTATCTTTTCTTTTTTAAGTGGGTCAATAAGCATGAAGGGTATAAATCAGGCTTTTTCAGTATTTTTATTGGCTTGCTGCTTATGTTTCAAGCTTATTTTGTAAATGTTTTAAATTTAAAAGGACAGGTTCTAAGTACAACCTTGTCACGGATTTTAACGGATTTGACAGCTGTTAAAGTCAGTGCTTTTGCTGGTGGCGGTTTATTAGGAGCGACACTCTATACTCCTATAGCCTTTTTATTTTCAAATATTGGCACCTACTTTATCGGACTCCTCTTAATATTGCTAGGGGCGCTACTCATCAGTCCATATTCGATTTATGATATTTTTGAAAAATTAAGTGAAACCTATCATACTTGGAGTGAGAAGCGAGAAGCAAAGCGTCAGCAACGTTTTATCGAAAAAGAAGAAAAAGCTGCGCAAGCAGCGATGAATGCTATTCAGGTAGAGCAAGACGAGCCACAAATTGATTCTGAAACGGGAGAAATTTTAGATGATGAGGTCTTAGCTCATACGCCGATTCAGTTTGAAGAAGCAGAGCCAGAAATTTATGATTATGATGAGAGTTTGTCTGAGAAACAACACAAAGAAGAGCAGCAAGATAACACAGATGAAGATGTTGAGGTTAATTTCACACCCAAAGAAAGTTTAGATTACAAACTTCCAACAATCAATTTGTTTGCGCCAGACAAGCCTAAAAATCAATCCAAAGAAAAGAAAATTGTCCGCGAAAATATCAAGATTTTGGAAGAAACATTTGCTAGTTTTGGCATTCGTGCTAGCGTTGAACGTGCTGAAATCGGACCGTCTGTGACTAAGTACGAGGTCAAGCCAGCTGTCGGAGTGCGGGTCAATCGCATTTCCAATCTGGCTGACGATTTAGCTCTGGCTTTGGCTGCCAAAGATGTGCGAATTGAGGCACCTATTCCGGGCAAATCTTTAGTCGGAATTGAAGTTCCGAATTCCGAGATTGCGACGGTTACTTTCCGTGAGCTTTGGGAGCAGTCTAAGACAGACGACAAGAAATTACTTGAAATTCCTTTAGGAAAAGCTGTCAATGGCTCTGTTCGGACATTTGATTTGGCAAAGATGCCTCATTTGCTGGTGGCAGGATCGACTGGTTCTGGAAAATCCGTTGCAGTCAACGGCATTATTGCTAGTATTCTCATGAAAGCACGACCAGATGAAGTCAAGTTCATGATGGTTGATCCAAAAATGGTTGAATTGTCTGTCTATAATGATATTCCTCACTTGCTGATCCCTGTTGTGACTAATCCGCGCAAGGCGAGCCGAGCTTTGCAAAAAGTGGTAGATGAAATGGAAAATCGCTATGAGCTATTTTCTAAGGTCGGTGCTCGCAATATTGCAGGTTACAATGCCAAAGTAGCCGAGTACAATGCCAGTCAACCAGAATATAAACAAATTCCTCTTCCCTTGATTGTGGTCATTGTGGATGAGTTGGCAGACCTTATGATGGTAGCCAGCAAAGAAGTGGAAGATGCCATTATTCGCTTGGGACAAAAAGCTCGAGCAGCTGGTATTCATATGATTTTGGCCACTCAGCGACCGTCTGTTGATGTTATCTCTGGGCTCATCAAGGCCAATGTTCCTTCGCGGATTGCTTTTGCTGTCTCTAGCGGAACTGATAGCCGAACGATTCTAGATGAAAATGGTGCCGAGAAACTCTTGGGACGTGGGGATATGCTCTTTAAGCCGATTGATGAAAATCATCCTGTCCGTCTGCAAGGCTCATTTATTTCCGATGAAGATGTAGAGCGCATTGTCACTTTTGTTAAGAATCAAGCCGAAGCAGATTATGATGATAATTTTGACCCAGGCGAAGTATCTGAGAATGACATGGATTCAGGTAGTGAGAGTGAACAAGGAGATCCACTCTTTGAAGAAGCCAAGGCTTTAGTCATCGAGACGCAAAAAGCGAGTGCTTCAATGCTCCAACGTCGATTGTCTGTTGGGTTTAATCGTGCGACTCGGCTCATGGAAGAGCTAGAAGCTGCGGGTGTCATCGGTCCGGCAGAAGGCACCAAGCCAAGAAAAGTTTTATTGAATAACTAAAACTAAATAGGTGTGGTTTAAAAAATGTAACATCCTTTCCCAACAAATTTCTGTTGGGATTTTTTTGTAGCTGTTCTATTTTAAAGTTTTGTAGAAAAGGTATGAAAAATCTCATGTTTTCCAGTTTTATGACTTTTCTATGACCTAAGGATAACTTTTTTGATAGAATACTAATATGATTTGTGAATGGAGGCTATATGTCAGAACAGATATACACAGGGCTTAGCCAATAAAAGGTTGAAGAACGAATTCAAAAAGGCTTAGTCAATAAAGTAATAGTTAGCACGGAAAAAACAACTTGGCAAATCATTCAGTCGAATGTGTTTACTTATTTTAATTTTATATTTTTTGTCCTTGCTATGTTGCTAGTTATTGTACAATCATGGAATAATTTACTTTTTTTACCTATTCTTATTATCAATTCTTTGATTGGAATTGTTCAAGAGCTTAGAGCGCGCAAAATATTGAGCAACATGCAGTTACTTCATCACTATACAGCGATTGCAGTGCGAGACGGTAAAGAAATCCAACTAGAGACAAAAGATTTAGTACAAGATGATATCGTTCTTTTCTCGGCAGGGGACCAAATCTATGCAGATGCTAAGATTGTATCAGGTGAATTGAAAGTCAATGAATCACAGTTGATAGGATAAGCGGATGAAATAGCAAAGCAAATAAGTGATACAGTTATGTCAGGCAGTTTTGTCGTATCTGGTAAAGCCTATGCTCGCTTGGAAAAAGTAGGTGATGAATCCTATATCAATCAACTGACGTTGAAAGCAAAAGAAGTCTCTGGAAAAGAAGAATCTGAAATGGTACGTTCGGTCAATAATTTGGTTAAAGTGATTGGATTTTTGATTATTCCTTTAGGGCTTCTTCTATTTTTCCAAAGTTATGTGACCAATCACGAAAGTTTTCAAGTTAGTATTGTCTCCACGGTAGGAGCTATTATTGGGATGATTCCAGAAGGGCTTTATCTTTTGATGACTCTAGCGCTGGCTTTGGGATCAGCTAGTCTAGCAAGACAGCAGGTTTTATTAAACAGTATGAAGGGGATTGAGTCTCTTTCTCGTGTAGATGTTTTGTGTGTAGATAAGACAGGAACCATTACGGAAAATACGATGAAAGTTGCACAAGTACTCTCTGTTCAGCAAGACAAGAATGCTTCGCAGGAAGCTCTTAAACAATATCTGGTAGCAAGTCCAGATGAAAATGAAACGATTGCAGCGATTCGAGACTTTTTTGTTTCAGAAGTAGTAGAAAAGGCTTGGACCGTAGTGAAAACCTTTCCGTTTAGTTCAAAGACCAAGTTTGGTGCTATTTCTTTCAAAGAAGGCAATTTTATTTTAGGTGCTCCAGAGTTTGTATTAAAAGAAAAGTTGGAAGAATATCGCAGCTATTTTCAACAATATGCAGAAAGCGGCTCACGTGTTCTTGTTTTTGCTGAATCAAAAGATCAGCCATTTACAGGTGATTTGACTCAAACAGTAGAACCCCTACTCTTCATCTTATTAGAAAATCCAATTCGAGAAAATGCAGCCGAGACCTTTTCATATTTTGATGTTCAAGGTGTGGAAGTCAAAGTTATTTCAGGAGATAATCCTGTCACAGTTGCTGCAGTGGCTACCAAAGCAGAGATTCCTCATGCTGAAAATTATGTAGATGCGCAAAACTTGGATACTGATGAAAAAATCACTCAAGCAGTTGAAAAATATACGGTCTTTGGTCGAGTGACCCCTCAACAGAAACAAAAATTAGTTCAAGCACTTCAAGCTAATCAACATAAAGTTGCAATGACAGGTGACGGTGTAAATGATATTTTAGCAATGAAGACTGCAGATTGCAGCATTGCTATGGAGTCAGGCAACGGTGCTACCAAACAGATTGCACAAGTTGTTTTGCTGGATTCTGACTTTTCGCATATGCCGCATATTGTGGCAGAAGGACGTAGGGTTGTCAATAACATTCAGCGTTCCGCTAGTTTATTTCTTGTAAAAAATATCTTTTCCATTTCACTAGCTATTTTGTCCAGTTTGTTTGCTTTTACCTATCCTTTGCAAGCATCACAAGTTTCCTTGATTAGTGCGTTCACTATTGGTATACCTGGATTTATGTTAGCTTTGGAGCCCAACAAGCAGCGCATTCGAGGGCGTTTCATAAGAACGGTTTTACAGAATGCGATACCAGCAGCTTTTGTTGATTTATTGGCCGTTTTGATTGTCATGGCTTGTGGTCGGATTTTTCGATTATCTACGCAAGAAGTTGCGACATCATCTGTTATCTTATTAGCAGTGGTTGGTTTCATTATCATCATCAAGCTTATTCAGCCGCTCAATCGAATGAAAACTATTGTCGTACTCTTTAACCTCATCGGCTTAGTGATTTCGGGCTTGTTATTTCACTCTATTTTTTTGTTATCCAAAATCTCACCGATTACCATTATCCTCACAGTCATTCTCTCCTTAATGTTAGAATCACTCATGAGACTGTTCCAATTCATAACAAATAAGTTATTTGCTCTATTTGATAAGTTCTCAACAAAATATTAAATATAAAAATATCGGAAGCAGATGAGTCTGTCCGATATTTTTTATTATTTTGTTAAAAATAAGCCAATCACCATGGCGAGGTAGAGAAAGAAGGTCAAAATAAAACCAGCTCGCCAGAAAAATTTAAAGAACTTAGGATAGTAAAAACTGCGTTTAATTCGAAGAAAGTAGACAGTAATGGCAATTGCTAAGGCAGAAAGGGCTAATGCTAATTCTGGCAAGAAACTATGGTAGAAAGCTCTATCAGAGATGACATAGAATTCCAACACAAAAAGTGGAAAAGCCAAATCTGCAAAATTCCAGCCAAATCGTTTCAAGCGAAATAATTTAGTAATAATAATGGTTAAAATAATAGTTAAAAAGATAAATAAAATAGATGCGATTTTTAATAATGTCATACACATATTTTACCACAAAAATCGAGAAAAATAGAGAATTTTTTTAGTATTTTTTCTTGCAATTTAGTCGTTTTAGTGTATAATAGAAAGGTATGCAAGAAGCATACTTGTGGGAGGTAAAAATCTTACATTACCGCCAAAACCACAAAGGAGGATTTAAAGATGGCTAAAAAAGTCGAAAAACTTGTAAAATTGCAAATTCCTGCTGGTAAAGCTACTCCAGCTCCACCAGTTGGTCCTGCGCTTGGTCAAGCCGGTATCAACATCATGGGATTCACAAAAGAGTTCAACGCTCGTACAGCTGATCAAGCTGGTATGATTATCCCAGTTGTTATCTCAGTATATGAAGACAAATCATTTACTTTCGTAACAAAGACACCGCCAGCTGCTGTTCTTTTGAAAAAAGCTGCAGGTGTTGAAAAAGGATCAGGTACACCAAACAAAACAAAAGTTGCAACAGTTACTCGTGCACAAGTACAAGAAATTGCTGAAACTAAGATGCCAGATTTGAACGCTGCAAACCTTGAGTCTGCAATGCGTATGATCGAAGGTACTGCTCGTTCTATGGGATTCACTGTTGTTGACTAATCAATAACACCCAAACCCGCAAGACTTCATCATTTCGAGAAGGACGTGGGAGATGAAAATCGATTGAACCACTTACAAGGAGAATAGAAAATGGCTAAAAAAAGCAAACAACTTCGTGCTGCTCTTGAAAAAATCGACAGCACAAAAGCATACAGTGTAGAAGAAGCTGTAGCACTTGCAAAAGAAACAAACTTTGCAAAATTTGACGCAACTGTAGAAGTTGCTTATAACTTGAACATTGATGTGAAAAAAGCGGATCAACAAATCCGTGGTGCAATGGTTCTTCCAAACGGAACTGGTAAAACTCAACGTGTGCTTGTTTTTGCACGTGGTGCAAAAGCAGAAGAAGCAAAAGCTGCTGGTGCAGACTTCGTTGGTGAAGATGACCTCGTTGCAAAAATCAACGGTGGCTGGCTTGACTTTGATGTCGTAATTGCTACACCTGATATGATGGCACTTGTCGGACGTCTTGGACGTATCCTTGGACCACGTAACTTGATGCCAAACCCTAAAACTGGTACTGTAACAATGGATGTTGCAAAAGCAGTTGAAGAGTCTAAAGGTGGTAAAATTACTTACCGTGCAGATCGTGCAGGTAACGTACAAGCTATCATTGGTAAAGTTTCATTTGACGCTGATAAGTTGCTTGAAAACTTCAAAGCATTCCACGATGTGATTGCAAAAGCTAAACCAGCTACAGTAAAAGGAACTTACATAACAAATCTTACTATCACCACTACTCAAGGTGTGGGTATTAAGGTTGATGTTAACTCACTTTAATTTAGAATCTAAAACTCTATCTTCGGATGGAGTTTTTCTTTTGCAAAATCAAAAGCATTGGATTGATGAAATTCATCGCTTTTTTATGCTTTGGATTTTTTGGCGAATACATATTTGAAATAGTAAACGAAAACCAGTAATGTTATATTTTCTTACATATTTTTATAAAAACTATTGCATGAATTTTTGTAAAATATAAAATAATTATTCCTAGTGGGAGGTTTCTCATGCTAACATATAAATCTAGATTATATCAAGATAAGCGAGAATATAGCTATATTGATCTCGAAAAAGTTGCATTAGATATGGGTGGAGACTTAGACAATCTTCCTTATTCTATTCGCATATTATTAGAAAGTCTTTTGCGAAAAGAAGATGGCGATGTTGTGAGAAAACATCACATAGAGAATCTAATGCACTATCAAGCTGTTAAACCGAGAGGTGAAGTGCCCTTTAAACCAAGTCGTGTTATTTTACAGGATTTTACGGGAGTACCAGTTGTTGTTGACTTGGCAAGTATGCGCGATGCAGTTGTAACAAATGGGGGAGATCCAGAACTTATCAATCCTGAAATTCCTGTGGATTTAGTCATTGACCATAGTGTGCAAGTTGATTGTTATGGCTGTGAGACTGCTTTGGAAGAAAATATAACAAAATAATTTTCACGTAATAATGAGCGGTATGAATTTTTGAAATGGGCTGAGCAATCTTTTGATAATTATCGTGCAGTTCCACCTGCAACTGGGATTATTCACCAAGTTAATATTGAATTCCTTAGTGATGTTGTTATTGAAAAAGACGGCATGCTTTATCCAGATTCAATGTTTGGAACAGACAGTCATACAACAATGATCAATGGAATAGGGGTTCTTGGCTGGGGAGTTGGAGGAATTGAAGCAGAGGCTGCTATGTTGGGAGAAGCTTCTTATTTTCCAGTTCCAGAAGTGATTGGTGTACGCTTAGTTGGGGAATTGCCTAAGATTACAACGGCAACTGACTTAGCTTTAAAAGTAACACAACGATTACGACAAGAAAATGTAGTTGGAAAATTTGTAGAATACTTTGGGGAAGGACTAGCAACACTTGGTTTGGCAGACCGCGCAACAGTTGCAAATATGGCGCCAGAATATGGAGCAACCTGCGGTTACTTTCCTATTGATGAAGAGACCCTTCATTATATGCGACTAACAAATCGGAAAGAATAACATATTGCGTTAACGAGGCTCTATGTCCAAAAGAATCATTTATTTTATGATGAAAAAGTGGAGCCAATTTATTCAAAAATTGTTGAGATTGATTTGTCCACCATTGTTCCGAGTATTTCTGGTCCCAAACGGCCACAGGATTTAATTGAATTGACAAATGCTAAGCAAGAATTTCAAGCGAGTCTTATCCGAGAAGTGGGTGTTCGAGGTTTTGGTTTGCCAAGAGAGGAATTGAGGAAAACAGCGACGGTATTGTTTGATGATTATGAAGAAGAGATTAAAACGGGTCATGTCGCTATTGCAGCAATTACTAGTTGTACTAATACCTCCAACCCATATGTCTTAATGGCGGCAGGCTTAGTAGCTAAACGTGCTGTGGAAAAAGGATTGCGTGTTTCAAAAACAGTCAAAACGTCACTTGCACCAGGCAGTAAGGTTGTTACGGCCTATTTGAAGGAGAGTGGTCTCCAAGTCTATCTGGACAAATTAGGTTTTAATGTTGTTGGATATGGCTGCACCACTTGCATTGGCAATTCTGGAAATTTGTTACCAGAAGTGGCAAAAGCAATTACGGATACGGATTTACTTGCTAGCGCTGTCCTATCAGGTAATCGGAATTTTGAAGGACGAATCAATCCTTTGGTTAAAGCAAATTTTTTAGCTAGTCCGCCACTGGTGGTCGCTTATGCTTTAGCTGGGAATACAAATATTGATTTAACAAGTGCACCGCTTGGATATGATAGGAATGGACTACCTGTTTACTTCATGGATCTTATGCCAAATCATGATTTGGTAGCAGACTATGTACAAAAATACGTTACCAGTAGTTTGTTTAAAAAAGAGTATGAGCATGTTTTTACTGATAGTGAAAAATGGAATCAAATTTCAACAACAAAATCGAAAATCTATCATTGGAATCAAGCCTCTACTTATATACAAAATCCTCCTTACTTTGATGGCTTGGAAGATGATACAAACATTCAAACGTTGAAAAATCTAGCTGTTTTAGCAAAATTTGGAGATACGATTACGACAGATCATATTTCTCCAGCAGGAAATATTGCTAGAAATAGTCCAGCAGCATCATATCTAGAGGAACATGGTGTAAGCTATCAAGACTTTAATTCTTATGGTAGTCGTCGCGGGAATCATGAAGTGATGATGAGAGGCACCTTTGCCAATATTCGGATAAAAAATGAACTAGCAGCTGGAAAACTTGGTGGTTATACAAAGTATAAGGGTGAACTGATGCCGATTTATGAAGCTGCTATGTGTTATAAGAAAGAAAAAGTGGATACGATTATTTTGGCAGGTCGAGATTATGGTATGGGTTCTAGTCGTGATTGGGCAGCTAAAGGAGCAAATCTTTTAGGTGTTAAAGTGGTTTTAGCTGAAAGTTTTGAAAGAATTCATCGTTCCAATTTAGTCATGATGGGCATTCTTCCTCTTCAATATTTGGACGGCGAAAATGCTCAAAATATTGGATTAACTGGAAAAGAAATATTTGATATTCAATTGCCGAAAGAGCCACAGGTAGGGCAAGTCATAACGGTTATTGCAAAAGAAGGCGATCGAATCACACGATTTAAAGCACGTCTTCGTTTTGATGCAGATGCGGATATTCGTTATTATGAAAATGGGGGAATTTTACCAATGGTGGTTAGAAAGAAATTGCAAGAGGTAAAACAATGACACAAAGCAATGGTTTAAAAGATACGATTGCCTGTGAGACTCGTATCAGTCAGATTATAGATGATACTCTTTCTTATGCAGTCTATAATATTTCAGAATTGATGGAGAATAATGCAAGTTTTGAAGAAGTCATTTACCTACTTTGGAATTTACATTTGCCAACTCAGATTGAATTGAAACATTTTGTGAACGATTTACGTGCCAACTATGCCCTTAGTGATGCGGTGGAACAATGTATTCTCATCCAGTCGCGCAAGCATCTGCATCCAATGAGTGTATTGCGTTCTACAGTTAGTCTTTTAGGAGTCTATAATATCCATGCCGAAGAGACGTCTCTAGAAGCAACTTATGAACAAAGTATTCAATTGATGGCTAAGATTCCAACGATTATTGCAACATTTACAAGGTTGAGATTGGGACAAACTCCGATTGAACTGAGAAAAGATTTAGGATTTGCGGCGAACTTTTTATATATGTTAAATGGGCAGGAACCAACAGAATTAGAAATTCAAGCTTTCAATCGTGCTTTGGTTCTTCATGCAGATCACGAGTTAAATACTTCAACTTTTGCAGAGCGGGTCTGTGCTTCCACTTTAACCGATATTTATTCTTGTGTGACGGCGGCAATCAGCGCTTTAAAAGGGTCACTTCATGGAGGTGCCAACGAATGCGTCTTTGACATGTTAAAGGAAATTAAAGCCGAGGGAGATACGAATGCATATTTGGATCGAAAATTAGCCTCACATGAAAAAATCATGGGCTTTGGTCATCGTGTTTATAAAACACAGGATCCTCGTGAAAAATATTTGCGAGAAATGGCAGAGGAATTGACAAAGGGAACAGAAAAAGAAATTTGGTACCAGATTTCAGAAGAAATCGAACGTTATATGAAGCACACCAAGCATTTAATACCGAATGTAGATTTTTACTCAGCAACGGTTTATCATGTTTTAGGTATTGACAGTAGTATCTATACATTGATTTTTGTAATGAGTCGGGTGTCTGGCTGGATTGCCCACATTCAAGAACAGCGCAAAAATAATAAGTTGATTAGACCTCGCTCTCATTATGTTGGCGCTCAAAATTTACATTATATTCCTATTGGGAGGAGATAAAATGGCAGAAAGAATTCGTCTTGTGAATAAGCAGTTGCTAGTTCCAGATAATCCCATTATCCCTTATATCGAAGGTGATGGAATTGGGCACGACATTTGGAAAGATGCACAGCTTGTCTTGGATAAAGCGGTGGAGATAGTTTATGGAAGCAGTAGAAAGATTTTTTGGAAAGAGATATTGGCGGGAGAAAAAGCCTTTCGTTTGACAGGAGAATGGTTGCCAGAAGAGACTTTAACGACAATTCAGCATCATTTGGTTGCGATTAAAGGTCCTCTTACAACTCCTGTTGGTGGTGGCATTCGTTCTTTAAATGTTGCCTTGCGTCAAGAACTAGATCTCTACGCTTGTGTACGTCCCGTACGGTATTTTGCGGGCGTTCCTAGCCCACTACGACATCCTGAAAAGACGAATATAACAATTTTTCGTGAAAATACCGAAGATATTTATGCAGGAATTGAATGGGAAGGTGAGTCTGATGAGGCTCAACAAGTGATACAATTTTTACAAAAGGAAATGTGAATTGATAAAATTCGTTTTCCGAAGACGAGTGCTATTGGCATTAAACCAATTTCACGCCAAGGAAGTGAACGGTTGATTCGTGCAGCGATTCATTATGCTCTATCTGCCAATGTAAAAAACGTAACTCTGGTTCATAAAGGGAATATCCAAAAATTTACAGAAGGTGGTTTCAGAAAATGGGGCTATGAGCTTGCAGAGAAGGAGTTTGCAAAGGAATTAGTAGCTGGAAAATTGATTGTGACAGATGTGATTGCAGATAATTTTTTACAACAAATTCTATTAAATCCTGAAAAATTTCAAGTAGTAGCTTTGACAAATTTGAATGGGGATTATGTTAGTGATGCTCTGGCTGCTCAAGTCGGCGGCATTGGTATTGCTCCTAGAGCTAATATCAATTATGAAACAGGTCATGCTATTTTTGAAGCAACGCATGGAACGGCTCCTGATATCGCAGATCAAAATAAAGCAAATCCTTGTTCACTTTTATTGTCTGCCTGCATGATGTTTGATTACATTGGATGGTCCGAAGCTGCGCAAGTTATTATAAAAGCAATTGAAAAAGCGTTAGCACTTCAAAAGATGACAGATGATTTTGCTAGTCAGATAGAAGGTGTCCCTGCGCTTTCAACGAGTGATTTCACTCAGGTTTTATTAGATTTTTTAGCTTAGGTTCTGATTTTTACACATGAAACAAACGGCAAAGAAGCTGAGACAAAAGTTTCTGATTTCAATATTCGTTGCATAATGAATGAACGACACCATAGCTGGTTGCTCAAATAGCGTAGCAAACTATCTTCTCCCTTTTATCGAAATTTTTATTTTTTAAAGAATTTGACTATATAAAAATCTCAAAATATGGTAAAATAGTACAGATAAAATAAGGAGAATAAAAATGGTAGCCCCGAAATATAAACGTATTTTAATCAAATTATCAGGTGAAGCTCTTGCTGGTGAGAAAGGTATTGGAATTAACATTTCAACCGTTCAAAAAATGGCAGAGGAAATCAAGGAAGTACATGATTTGGGTATTGAAATTGCCCTTGTTATCGGCGGTGGGAATCTCTGGCGTGGAGAGCCTGCGGCAGAAGCAGGAATGGATCGTGTGCAGGCTGATTACACAGGAATGTTAGGAACAGTCATGAACGCTCTGGTTATGGCTGATTCCCTTCAACAAGTGGGGGTGGATACGCGCGTACAAACAGCGATTGCGATGCAGCAAGTAGCAGAACCTTATATTCGTGGACGCGCTCTGCGACACTTGGAAAAAGGACGTATCGTTATCTTCGGTGCTGGAGTTGGTTCTCCCTACTTCTCAACAGATACAACAGCTGCCCTTCGCGCGGCTGAGATTGAAGCTGATGCGATTCTGATGGCAAAAAATGGTGTAGATGGTGTTTATAACGCTGATCCGAAGAAAGATAAGACTGCGGTGAAATTTGATGAATTAACCCACCGTGACGTGATTAACAAAGGTCTTCGTATCATGGATTCAACGGCTTCTACTCTTTCAATGGATAATGACATTGACCTTGTTGTCTTTAATATGAACGAACCTGGTAATATCAAACGCGTTGTCTTTGGTGAGCAAATCGGAACAACCGTTTCAAATAATGTAGAAAAAGAAGAGGAATAAGTTATGGCAAATGCAATTGTAGAAAAAGCGAAAGAAAGAATGACACAATCACACCAAAGTTTAGCGCGTGAATTTGGTAGCATTCGTGCTGGTCGTGCGAATGCCAGCCTTTTGGATCGGATTTCAGTTGAGTATTATGGAGTGGAAACTCCACTTAATCAAATCGCGTCTATCACGATTCCTGAAGCGCGTGTCCTTTTGGTGACGCCGTTTGACAAATCTTCTATCAAAGATATTGAGCGCGCACTCAACGCTTCTGATCTTGGTATTACCCCTGCGAGTGACGGTACGGTTATTCGTTTGGTCATTCCCGCTTTGACAGAAGAAACTCGCCGTGATCTTGCTAAGGAAGTGAAGAAAGTCGGTGAAAATGCTAAAATTGCTATTCGTAATATCCGCCGTGACGCCATGGATGAAGCAAAAAAGCAAGAAAAAGCAAAAGAAATTACTGAAGATGAATTGAAAACACTTGAAAAAGATATTCAAAAAGTGACAGATGAGGCTGTTAAGCATATTGATGATATGACTGCCAGCAAGGAAAAAGAATTGATTGAAGTGTAAGCTTTTCTCTGTATGTAGTAAAAAATAGAAAGCAAGGAGGGTGGGACGAAATCAGTCGTTTCCTAGAAACTTGACTCTTCGCAAAGTTGAGTAGGGCTGTAAAAGTTGATTTATCAACGAGTTAGAACCCACTCAGCAGTGATTGATTAGGCACTAAAGTGCCAAATAATTGTGTATGAGAAACTCTAATTGACTAAAGTCAACGTAGTTTCTCCAAATCACTACGTCTTAGAATGATAACTATATAAACAAAGGAAGCTGAACACTTTTGTTCCAGCTTCTTCTTTTGAAGTAGGAAGAAAGTTTCATATCCGCTTCGAACGATAGAAAGATGAAAAATGAATACAAATCTTGCAACATTTATAACAGGTCTTGTAACCGATGAAAATAATCGTTTTTACTTTGTTCAAAAAGATGGGCAGACATATGCTTTAGCTAAAGAAGAGGGGGAGCATCAACTGGGCGAATCGGTCAAGGGCTTTGCCTACAGCGACATGAAGCAGAAACTTCGCTTGACGACTCTTGATGTAACAGCGACCCAGACGACTTTTGGCTGGGGAACAGTGACGGATGTTCGTAAGGACTTAGGTGTTTTTGTTGACACAGGACTTCCAGATAAGCAAATTGTAGTGTCCCTTGACATTTTGCCAGAAATAAAAGAACTTTGGCCTAAAAAAGGCGATTGCCTCTATATCCGTCTGGATGTGGATAAAAAAGACCGCATTTGGGGGCTTTTGGCCTACCAAGAAGATTTCCAGAAATTAGCTCGTCCAGCTTATAATAATATGCAAAATCAAAATTGGCCGGCTATTGTTTATCGTTTGAAGTTATCTGGAACCTTTGTCTATCTGCCTGAAAATAACATGCTGGGCTTTATCCATCCCAGCGAGCGCTATGCTGAGCCGCGTCTGGGCCAGGTATTGGATGTGCGTGTCATTGGTTTTCGTGAGGTGGATAGGACTTTGAACCTTTCGCTCAAACCACGCTCTTTTGAAATGCTGGAAAATGATGCTCAGATGATCCTGACTTATCTGGAGACTAACGGTGGCTTCATGACCTTGAATGATAAGTCAGCTCCAGAGGATATTAAGGCGACTTTCGGCATTTCCAAGGGACAGTTTAAAAAAGCCCTGGGTGGCCTCATGAAAGCTGGTAAGATTAAACAGAACGCGACTGGGACGGAGTTGATTTAAAAAGAAAATGCTTGTTGTCAATTGAAACAAGCATTTGTTTTTTGTACAATAGAGAGTAGTAAGAAAATGAAGGAATGAATATGGCGAAACATAATAATGAAGCGAGTCAGAGAGCAGAGTTGCACCGAAAAATATGGGCAATTGCTGATGATGTAAGGGGGGCAGTCGATGGATGGGATTTTAAGCAGTATGTACTCGGAATTCTTTTCTATCGTTTTATCTCAGAAAACATGTCTGCTTATTTTGATAAAGCGGAGCATGAAGCGGGTGATTTGGACTTTCGTTATGCAGACTTGAGTGATGAGGAAGCAGAAGAAGATTTTCGTCCAGATACAGTTGAGGACAAAGGTTTTTTCATCCTTCCCAGTCAATTATTTGAAAATGTTGTGAGGCATGCTGCTGAAAATGATGATCTGAATATAGAGTTGGCTCAAATTTTCAAAGACATTGAAGCATCTGCGATAGGTTTTAAGTCAGAAGAAGATATTAAGGGCTTATTTGATAATTTGGATACCCGCAGTAATATCCTGGGAGGAACAGTAAAAGAAAAAAATAAACGTCTTTCGGATATTTTAAATGGTATTAATAGTATTAATTTTAGAAATTTTGAAGAAAATGATATTGATGCCTTTGGGGATGCTTATGAGTTCTTGATTTCCAACTATGCCAGTAACGCAGGGAAAAGCGGGGGTGAATTTTTCACACCACAGACAGTATCTAAACTGTTAGCTCGACTAGTCATGGTCGGCAAGGACAAGATTAATAAGATCTATGACCCGACCTGTGGTTCGGGCTCACTCTTGCTTCAGATGAAAAAACAATATGAAGAACATATCTTGGAGGACGGTTTCTTTGGTCAAGAAATCAATATGACCAACTATAACTTAGCTCGTATGAATATGTTCTTGCATAATATTAACTATAATAGTTTCAATATAAAGAGAGGGGACACACTTTTAAACCCTCAGCATCTGGAAGAAAAGCCTTTTGATGCCATCGTGTCGAACCCACCCTATTCTGTCAAATGGGTGGGAGATGGAAATCCGACCCTTATCAATGATGATCGTTTTGCACCAGCTGGCAAGTTAGCACCCAAGTCAAAAGCTGACTTTGCCTTTATCATGCATAGTCTCAATCATTTGTCCAATAAAGGTCGGGCAGCTATTGTTTGTTTCCCAGGTATTTTCTATCGTGGAGGTGCTGAAAAGACCATTCGTCAGTATCTGGTAGATAACAACTTTGTTGAGGCAGTCATTGCTCTTCCAGACAATCTCTTCTTTGGAACTTCTATCGCAACGACAATCTTGGTTTTGGCGAAAAATAAAGTGGAAAATAAAACTCTCTTTATTGATGCGAGTAAGGAATTCAAAAAAGAGACTAATAACAATGTCTTGACGGATAGCAATATCGAGCATATAGTTGAATTATTCTCTAATTATCAAAATGTTGACTATAAATCTGCTCTTGTTGATAATGATGTGATTGGCTCAGAGCAGGATTACAACCTGTCTGTCTCAACCTATGTCGAACAAGAAGACACACGTGAGAAGATTGATATTGATGTGCTCAATAAAGAAATCGCTGAGACTGTTGCCAAGATTGACCACTTGCGTGCAGAGATAGATAAGATTGTAGAGGAATTGAGCCATGGCAAATGATGTGATTCTCTATAGAACAGATGACGGAGAGTCCGCTATTGAGCTTCACTTAGATAATGGAACAGTCTGGCTGACCCAACAAGAACTAGCTGAACTCTTTCAGACTTCCAAGCAAAATATTAGTAAACATATCAAGGCTATCTTTGATGATGGTGAATTATCGGAAGAGGCAACTGTCAACTATAAGTTGACAGTTCAAAATGAGGGGAATAGAAGTGTTCAGCGAAATGTTGCCTACTATAATCTCGATATGATTTTGGCGATTGGTTATCGAGTTCGATCTCCTCGTGGAATCCAGTTCAGACACTATGCTTCGACAGTCTTGAAAGAGTATCTGATCAAGGGCTTTGCCATGGATGATGAGCGCTTGAAAAACTTGGGTGGAGGCTCTTATTTTAAAGAACTCCTTGAGAGAATCCGAGACATTCGCTCGAGTGAAAAAGTCTTTTACCGTCAGGTTTTAGATCTTTTTGCGACATCAAGTGACTACAATGCAAATGCACCAGAGGCAAAGAAATTTTTTGCGACGGTGCAGAACAAGATGCATTACGCTATTCACCACAATACTGCGAGCGAACTCATCTACAATCGTGTTGATAGCGAAAAGGAGTTTATGGGCTTGACCACTTTTAAGGGAGACCTCCCTACTCTATCTGAAGCAAAAGTTGCCAAGAACTATCTGACAGAAAAGGAACTCCGTGGACTTAATCAGCTTGTATCAGGATATCTAGACTTTGCTGAAAGACAGGCAGAGCGAGAGGAAGTCATGACCATGGCGGACTGGGTGACACATGTAGATCGTATCCTTCAGGCTACTGGAGAAGACTTGCTGGATAACAGTGGTTCGATCTCTCGTGAACAGATGAAGCAGAAGGTAGATAAGGAATATAAGAGATACCAAGCCAAGACCCTTAGTCAAGTTGAAAAAGATTACCTCAAGGAAATTAAAAGCATTGAAAATCTAGCCAAGGAAGGAGGTAAGTGATGAACATCCTAGAAGAAAACCAGAACTGTCCCGTTGAGTGGAAAGAGTTGGGGGAAGTTTGTTCTGTTAAAAAAGGTAAACAACTAAATAAAAATTTATTGACAGAAGATGGATTATATCCTGCATATAATGGTGGACAAACTTATTCAGGAAGAACTAATGATTACAATGTGGAAGCTAATACAATCATTGTAAGTCAAGGTGGAGCTTCTGCGGGTTTTGTTAATTTTGTCGATACTAAATTTTGGGCTAATGCACATTGTTATTATATACTTCCTGATGAGACTCGAGTGAATAATAGATTTGTATATCATTTTGTAAAAATGAATCAGAAATATCTTATGGATTTTCAACATGGAGCGGGGATACCCGCGTTAAAAGCTGACAAATTGTCCAAACTATTACTCCCCATCCCTCCTCTAGAAATTCAAGAAAAAATTGTGCAAATACTTGACAAAATGACTGAATATGTTACAGAATTGGCCTCAGAATTGGCCTCACGTAAAAAGCAATATTCTTATTATCGAGATAAACTTTTATCATTTGAGGATGAGGTTTATCAGGTTGAGTGGAAGACGTTGGGGGAAGTTGGTAAAGTTTCGATGTGTAGGAGAATCTTAAAAAATCAAACTTCGGATAATGGTGAGGTTCCTTTTTATAAAATTGGGACATTTGGTAAAGTTGCAACTTCTTATATTTCTAGAGAATTATTTGAAAACTATAAATTAAGGTTTTCTTATCCTAAATTGGGAGATATTTTAATTTCGGCGTCTGGTACTATTGGTCGAACAGTTGTATTTAATGGTGAGGATTCTTATTTTCAAGATTCTAACATTGTTTGGCTTGATCATGATGAGAGTCAAGTTCTAAATCGCTACCTATATTATTTTTATCAGATGAATCCTTGGAAAGTCTCAGATGGTGGGACGATCAGTAGGCTTTATAATGGAAATATAGAAAAAACAAGAATCCCAGTCCCCTCCCTCGAAATTCAATCACGCATTGTTCAAGTTCTAGACAATTTTGATATGGTTTGTAATGACCTAAACATCGGACTTCCCAAAGAGATTGAACTTCGTCAAAAACAGTATGAATATTTTAGAGAAAAACTCTTGACATTCGTCGCCGAAGGCGAGTACACTGAGAGTAGAGTAGAGTAGAGTAGAGGAGTGGGACAACTCTGCAATTATCAAACTTTTACAGTGGGTATTTGGTCCAATTCGAGTGAAGGTGGGACAAGTTGTCAATTTGCAACGTGGGAAACGTCTTGTTAGAAAGCAACTAACTACTTTAGGAAGTATTCCAGTTTATCAAAACAGTTTGACGCCTTTAGGATATTATACTGAATCAAACAGAGTGAAAAATACTAGCTTTGTAATTTGTGCAGGGGCGGCTGGTGAAATTGGGTATAGCGCTGTGGATTTTTGGGCAGCAGATGATGTCTACACATTAGAGACATCAGATAATATTTCTGATAAATTTATGTACTATGTCTTGTTAAGTAAGCAAGATAGACTCAAATCACAGGTTCGAAAGGCTAGTATTCCTAGATTATCTAAGGATGCTATTGATAAAGTAACGTTCTACTTACCATCCCTTACTGAACAAAAAAGAATAGTTTCCATTCTTGACCACTTCAATACCCTAACCACTTCTATTTCAGAAGGTCTTCCTAAAGAGATAGAACAGAGACAGAAACAGTATGAATACTGGCGGGAACAATTATTAAACTTCACTAGATAAATTCTTAAATTATTTTGAGAAAGAATCTTTATTAAAACAAAAAAGGAAGCATGCTATGGTTGATTATTCAAAAGTACATGAAGTAATTGCGGAAACAAATGAAGGGATTCTCTTGGCTGAATATCAACCAGAGTATCGCACAGATAGAGAGTATCAGTCAGAAGCAGATTTAGAAAATCGGTTGATTTCTGATTTAGTAAATCATCTCAACTACGAACGCTTAAATATTCATACACCTAAAGAGCTTTTAGCAAATGCCAAGCTCCAAATTGAAAAACTTAATAAGGTAACCTTTACGGAGACTGAGTGGAATCGCTTTGTAGTGGAGTATCTGGACTGTCCCAATGAAGGACTAGTTGAAAAAACACGAAAAATCCAAGAAAATCATATCTACGACTTTGTCTTTGATGATGGACGGATTAAAAATATTTTTATCCTTGATAAGAAAAACATTCACAACAACAGCATGCAGGTCATCAATCAAGTGACCCAGGTGGGGAGTCATACCAACCGTTATGATGTGACCATCCTAGTAAACGGCCTCCCTTTAGTTCAGATTGAATTAAAGAGACGTGGAGTTAGTCTGCAAGAAGCCTTTAATCAGGTTCACCGTTATAGCAAGGAAAGCTTCAATAGCGAAAATTCTTTATACAAATACATTCAGATTTTTGTGATTTCGAATGGGACTTATACACGCTACTTTGCAAATACGACTGCTCAAAATAAAAATCACTATGAGTTCACCTGTGAGTGGGCAGACCGCAAGAATAAAACAATCCACGACCTAGAAGACTTTACTGTCACTTTCTTAAGTAAGCGAGTCCTTTTGGAAGTTTTGACCAAGTATTGTGTTTTTGATGCTGATAATACCTTGCTCATCATGCGCCCTTATCAGATAGCAGCAACTGAGAGTATCTTGCGCAAGATTCATTCTTCCAATGAAATGAAGAACTTTGGCACTATCAATGCTTGTGGCTATATCTGGCATACAACGGGGTCAGGAAAAACTTTGACTAGCTTTAAGACTGCGCGCTTGGCAACAGAGTTGGACTACATTGACAAAGTGATTTTTGTGGTCGATAGAAAAGACCTTGACTATCAGACCATGAAGGAGTATCAAAAATTCCAGCCAAATTCAGTCAATGGTAGCAACAATACCAAAGAGCTTCAACGAAGTATCGAAGAAAATGATGATCGAATCGTTGTCACAACCATTCAAAAGTTAAATAAATTTATAACTGCGAATCCAAACCATGAAATCTATAGTAAAAAATGTGTTCTAATCTTTGATGAATGTCATCGCTCTCAGTTTGGGAAGGCGCAAAAGCGTATTAAGAAGGCTTTTAAACAGTATGCTCTATTTGGCTTTACAGGAACACCGATTTTCCCAGAAAATAGCTTGACGGGTGAAACGACACAAGAAGTCTTTGGAGAACAACTTCATAACTACGTTATCACAGATGCTATTCGAGATAAAAAAGTATTGAAGTTCAAGGTTGACTATAACTATATCAAGCCTGAAATCAATAAATATAGAGACGCAGAAAAGGCAGTCGGTCAAGAGCTTGATGAGAAGAAACTCAAAAAGATGGAGAAAGAACTTCTTCTCCATCCAGAGCGGATAGCGACAATCACTGACTACCTGTTGAGAGTTTATAATACCAAAACGCACCGAAATCAACACTATACCCATAAACAAAAACAGATGTCTGGATTTAACGCCATGTTAGCAGTACAAAGTATTGAAGCTGCTAAGTTATACTATGACGAACTCCATCGACAACAAGCAGCTTTACCAGAGGCTAAGCGTTTGAAAGTTGCTACCATCTTTAGCTTTGCACCTAACGAAGAACAGTCTGCTTATGGGGAAATTCAAGACGAAGAGCTAGAACCTCAAGATACAGCTATGCCTCTATCTTCTAAAGAGTTTCTTTCTAGGGCGATTGATGACTATAATCACATGTTCAAGACCAACTTCTCAACCGATGGTAAAGAGTTTCAAAATTACTATCGTGACCTTTCTAAACGAGTTAAGTCCAAGGAAGTGGACCTTCTAATTGTAGTGGGAATGTTCTTGACGGGATTTGATGCTCCGACTATGAATACTCTCTTTGTCGATAAAAACCTACGTTATCATGGTTTGATTCAGGCATTCTCGAGAACCAATCGAATTTTTAATAAGGTTAAACCTTTTGGAAATATTGTTTGTTTCCGTGATTTAGAAAAGGCTACGCAAGAAGCTATTAAGACTTTTGGAGACACAAATAAGCTTGAAATTATCTTAGAAAAAAGCTTTAGTGAATACATGGATGGTTTCGTGGATCAAGTAACGGGTATCGAGGTCAAAGGATATACAGAAGTCTGTCGGGAAATTCTTGAGAGATTCCCAAATCCACAAGAAATTAAAACAGAAAATGATAAAAAAGAGTTTGTCAAGCTATTTGGTGAATTGCTGAAACTAGACAATGTTCTCAGAAACTACGATGAATTCCAAGAGTTAGACAAACCAATCTCAGAAGGATATCTCCAAGATTTGAAGAGTGCTTATGTAGAAATTCGAGATGAATTCTTAAATCTTAAAAACTATGGAAAGAGCAAAGATTTAGAGGTTGACCTTTCAGATGTTGAATTTGAAATTGAACTCTTAAAAACAGATGAGATTAATCTAGATTATATTCTGGCATTGATTGTTGAAAAATCTAAGAATTCTGAGTCCAAAGAGGCAATGAAAGCAGAAGTTAGTCGTGTGATTCGTTCTAGTATTGATATTCGTGCCAAAGAAGAGTTGGTTATTGGATTTATCAATGATACTGATTTAGCGAATCTGAAAGATCATGATGAGATTATCAATGCATTCTATGCTTATGGTAAAGAACGTAAAGCAGTCGCTATTCGTGAATTGGCAGAGTCTGAAAAGCTAGTAGATGGCTATCAATTATTCATTGATCGGGCGATTCAACGGGGATATGCGGAAAATAGTGGAACAGATTTGGATGAAATCATTCCACCAACCTCTCGTCGTAAGGGAGCTCGAGAGTTGAAAAAACAGCAAATTCTTGTTAAAGTTCAGCACTTAGTTGAGATTTATAAAGGTATTTAATTTAATAGAATAAACAACACGTGAAGAGAGAAACGTAAATTTATAAAAGGAGATCATGGTGTTAGCGATTGAAGAGTGCAAAGCTGTAAATCTGACAAATCTACCTAGTTTGACGATTTTGACTGGTGATGATACAGGGCAATTTGAATTGATGAAATCACAATTTTTACGTCAAATTCAATACGATGCTGCAGATTTAAATATGACTTACTTTGATATGAAAGAAGCCGTTTATCCAGATGTGGAGATTGATCTAGTGAGTTTGCCCTTCTTTTCTGAAGAGAAGATCGTCATTTTGGATCATTTTTTGGATGTGACAACAGCTAAAAAATGCTATTTGACGGATGATGAGCTAAAATCTTTTGAGCAATATTTGGAAAATCCTGCCGATACGACAAAATTAGTCATTTTTGCAGAAGGGAAGTTAGACAGTAAACGGCGAATTGTAAAATTGCTCAAGCGAGATGGTAAAATTTTTGAAGCAAGTGAGCCAAAAGAGCAGGAGCTGCGGGCATACTTTAGTAAGTTGGCTCAGGAACAAGGATTAGAATTTAGTTCACCAGTTTTCGAGGAATTGTTTGTCAAATCCGGCTTTGATTTTAGTGAAATTAGTAAAAACTTAGCTTTTTTAAAGGATTATAAAAAAGATGGCATCATTACAAGCGATGACATTGCTGAAGCAATTCCAAAAACTTTACAGGATAATATTTTTGATCTTACCCAGATGATTTTGCATCAAAAGGTAGATGCGGCAAGAAGCCTGGTGCGAGACTTGACATTGCAAGGTGAAGATGAAATTAAGCTGATTGCGATTATGTTGGGACAGTTTCGTATATTTGCACAAGTGAAAATCCTCTTTGAAAATGGACGTAATGAAAGTCAGATTGTAGCAGACTTGTCCAGTTATTTAGGACGAAAGGTGAATCCTTTTCAAATCAAATATGCTTTGCGTGATGTGCGATCTTTACAGCTTGATTTTCTAAAAAAAGTACTTGCTTGCTTGATTGAAACAGATTACCAAATCAAGTCTGGAGTTTATGAGAAAAGTTACTTATTTGACTTGGCTTTGTTAAAGATTGCTACCCACAACTTATAAGCAAATAAGTTGAAAATTTTGTAGGTCTACGTTATCATTTTCATATAAAATGAAAAAGGGGAACAAACCAATGGCAATTATTTTACCTGATCTACCTTATGCTTACGACGCTTTGGAACCGTATATTGACGAAGAAACGATGCACTTGCATCATGACAAACACCACAATACTTATGTCAATAATGTAAATGCAGCTCTGGCAAAACACCCTGAAATCGGTGAGGATTTGGAGCAACTTTTGTCAGATGTGGCAACTATTCCAGCGGATATTCGTCAAGCTGTTATCAATAACGGTGGTGGTCATCTCAACCATGCTCTTTTCTGGGAATTGATGACACCAGAAAAGACAGAGCCATCAGCAGCATTAGCAGCAGACCTTGAAGCAACATTTGGTTCATTTGATGACTTCAAAGCAGCATTTACAACAGCTGCGGCAAGTCGCTTTGGTTCAGGTTGGGCTTGGCTGGTGGTCAATAATGATGGTAAATTAGAAGTGACTTCAACTGCTAATCAAGACACACCAATCTCTGAAGGGAAAACACCAATTTTAGGAATTGATGTTTGGGAACATGCTTATTATGTGAAGTACCGCAATGTTCGTCCAGATTACATCAAAGCATTCTTCTCAGTCATCAACTGGAATAAGGTTAATGAATTGTACGCAGCAGCAAAATAAGGTGTGCAATGAGATAGAAAAAACGAATCTGATTAGGTTCGTTTTTTTCTGTTATAGTAAAATTACCTATAAATTCCTTCCAAATAAAACCAGATTTGTTGTTTGAAGAATTTCAGAGAATGATCGTTTGTTCTGTCAATCACACCAAAAACGAGATAGTGATTTTTAAATAATAGCTCATAATCAATATTTTCTCCGACAATAATAATTTTTCCTCCTGTAGAATTATCTTACCATATAATATGATGTATGGATGAGCAAAATCTTAAATAGTCGTCATATGTACTGAACGATATTTTTGCCCATTCAGGACATCAGAATTACCATTCAGGATTTTCCGGAAATTTTTTATAAAAAGTTGATAAAATGAGAATGTAACGTTACAAAAATAAATTATAGAAAAGAGGAATATCTATGAATCATTTAACATTTAGAGAATTGTCGGAACAAGACTTAGCCAACTATAACGGTGGTGGATACACTTTTGAAGCATATCGTGGTGAGTTTCCGCCACCATCATATTATAGCCAAGCATTAAGCCCACAAGCTTTACACGCACGTATGACTGCATGGGCATATGGAGTTCGTCCATAATTAAAATCAGGAGACGTGATGAAGAAACTAGCATGTTCATTTATTTTTCTAATATTTTTCACTATTTTGCTAGCTGGCTTTCCGGAAACAGTAGCGCTTCATATTGCTATTTTGTTTAAGTGGAATTTAGATGCAGTTGGTGTGATGGTGTTGGTTCAAGAGATTTTGTTGCTATTCTTCATCATTTATCTCTTGAAACGAGCAAATTTATATTCTATTTTTAAAAAGAAAAAGATCCGTAGAGGAGATATACTAGGGTTGCTTGCTTTGTGTTTTATATTTTACTTCTTAACGCATATTAGACAAGAGCTGGTGCAGTATATGGCTCGGACAACCATGAATGCAAAACTTTATAGTAAGGTTGGTATTTGGACTGGGAGTAAACTATTTGAGATTTGTAGCGTTTTGATAACAATGTTGATTTCTCCAATAATTGAGGAACTCTTTTACCGAGGTTATGTCATGTCTCGTATTTTTGTTAAGTCAAAATATTATTTAGATGTCTTATTTTTAGCTAGTCTGTTTGCATTGGGGCATATGGTCTTACTTCAAAGAGATTGGGTCAATCTCAGCTTTTATTTCTTAAGTGGGTTTGCAATGTCTCTATTTTATCGTTATTGTAAAAATATACGACTCCAGATTTTCTTTCATATATCATGGAATGTATATACTTTTATAGCTTCTATTTGGTATATCATTTATAATTGGATTTATTTTCATTTCTTTTTTTAATAGGTTAAAACAAGTTGATAGGTATTAGCTTGTTTATTTTTGTTTAATTATTTTGAATATACAGAATATTCTTTCATTTTATTTTTGTGAATTTCTTATTCTTTTTATATAATAAATTATATGATAGGGAGAATCATGAAATGAATATTTTTATATTAGAAGATAACATTGTGCAACAATATCGCATTGAAACGATTATTAAAGAGATTCTAGAAGAACATCATCTACAATATCACAATTTTGAAGTCTTTGGAAAACCTAAACAATTACTAGAAGCCATATCTGAGAAGGGAAGTCATCAGGTTTTCTTTTTAGATATTGAAATAAAAACCGAAGAAAAAAGGGCTTAGATGTTGCCAAAAAGATACGCGAAATAGCTCCTTATGCAGTCATCGTGTTTGTAACCAGTCATTCTGAATTGATGCCTACTGCTTTTCGACTACAGGTTGCTGCTCTTGATTATATCGACAAATCTTTATCCAATAAAGCCTTTAAAGCACGGATAGAAACTGCGTTGTTTCACGCTAATAGTATGACGGGAAAAGGACTGGCGGATGACTCCTTTATTTTTGAGTCTCCTAATGCACAGATTCAAGTTCCATTTAAAGACATCCTTTATATAGAAACTTCGTCTCGCCCTCATCGCTTAGTCCTTTACACATATAGAGGACGGACAGAATTTACTGCTAATCTTTCAGATATTTTAGAGCAAGAAAAACGGCTATATAAATGTCACCGTTCCTTTGTTGTTAACCCTGCGAACATTGCTCGAATAGAGAAAAAAGAACGTATCCTTTATTTCCCAAACGGTGCTACTTGCCTTATTGCAAGAACAAAATTAAAGGGGGTGTTAGAAGTAGTTGCAGCCCTACATCGGAGGAGATGATAGATAATACAACTATTATTAGTAGTTTTAGATATGTTTCTGTTATTGTTTCTTTTTTCTTATGTTAGTGGCCAAAAATTAACAAGTAAAATATATCTAGTAGCAATTTTAACAAATTTACTTTATAGTATAAGTTTTTCTGCTATCCCAAATAGTTTATTTTCGTACTTAATAGGTCCGACCTATTCCTTGATATTTGCTTGGATTATTGGAAAGTCTTATAGTAAAACATTAAAGATTTTTTATGGGCTTTTTCCGATTACGTTATGGAATTTGATACAACGTTTGATAATCTTTTTTATATTTCCCTTATTTGGATTTGGTGTGGTAAGACTTAATAAAAGTTTGTTGGGGCCGATTATGACATCGATTATGGCTGCTTTAATGGTATTGCCTTTTTTACGATTGATTCAATATAATTTTAAGACATTATCATTTCAATTGATTGACCAAAAAGATAAAAAAGTTTTAATCTTTGTAAATTTGAGTATGATAATTTACCATTTAATTGTTCAAATCTTGGCTTATTTAGAGAATGAGAGTGGTGCACAAACATTAGTTTTTAGAGAAAGTTTGGTAGTCTTTTATCTTATCCTTTTCATGAGTGCTGCAAATTATTTGGATAAGCGTTTACGAGAAAGGATTCAAAGTGATTTAATGTTCCAAAAAGATTTGCAGTTAAAAAATTTGAAAGACTACAGTCATCATATTGAGGGATTATATACAGAAGTTCGGAGTTTTCGGCATGATTACGCAAATATTTTAACGACTTTGAAATTAGGAATTGAGCAAAATGATATAGAAATTGTAAAAAATGTTTATGACTCAGTGTTAAAAGATTCCAATAAGCACTTTCGTAATCCAAAGTATGATATTGGACGATTAATCCATATCAAAAATGATGCTTTAAAGAGCCTGTTAGCAGCTAAGTGTGCACAAGCTCAAGAACATAATGTGGCAGTTTCATTGGAGATTCCAGAAGATATTTATTCACAGGGAATGGAATTAGTTGACTTTATCACTATTGTCTCCGTTTTGTGCGATAATGCTATTGAAGCTGCTGCTCCAAATATGACGATTGCCTATGTTTCATCAGGACAAAAGCAGATATTTTCCGTTGAAAATTCAGTAAAAGAAGAAAGTGTGGATATTTCACAAATCTTTGACTTGGGAGTTAGTTCGAAAGGGGCTACGAGAGGAGTGGGACTGCATAATGTAATATCTATTTTGGATAGATATCCTAATGTTTCGCTTAATACAACTAGTCAAAATTATTGTTTTCGTCAGACAATTGAGATTCAAATAAAAGGAAATCATTACTGTAATTAAATTCAGTAATGATTTTGTATATTATCCTAAATTAGTTTGGCTGGATTGACCTAATTTATATTTATTTAAGTAAGGAGAAAGTAGCTTCTCTAACCAGCCACTACCAACAATTTGTTCAAGTTCTTGGTCTGTGAGAGTATGAAAGTGATTAAGTGTTTGTTCTTTGTCCATAATAGGAACCCCCTTTTTGATAAATTTATTATAAACTAAATTTTGCTTTGTGTATCATTGGATCTTAAACGGAATTGATTTCGTCTTAAACGATCATTCAACGTTGTTTAACAGTTTATCTTTGTAGTAATGAAAGAATGATTTTTTCGCAATGACACTCGTTACTCGTCCTTGCAAACCGTACTTCAAGATTTGGCTATCTTTTTTAGATACGGAGGCTTTTGCAGTGATTTTAAACAGGTTTTCCTGTTTTGTTTCAGTAGCAGAAGTGTCAATGCTGTTAATTTTACCGATAATAGTGATTGTCTGATTTCCAATTTTTTCTAGAGTAAGGCGGGAAGTTTGTCCCTTTTTTAAATTGGTCATATAGGTTGAAGGAACGTAATAGGTGATAAGAACTTCTTTTGTTTTCGTAATATCTGGATAAATCTGAGCAATTTCCGTTCCTTTTGGTAGTAAAGTCTTTCCTTTGAGCGTACTGCTGATATGAAGAATACCTGTTTCAGGAGCAGTTAACTGATTGTTTTGAAGCTGAGCATTTGCTTGGTTCAATTGATTTTGCAAATCAGTAATTTGTGTCGTAAGACTTGCTAACTGTTGGTCTGCTGTTTGGATAAATTGTGTGCGAAGTACCTCAATCTTAGTCGAAAGGCTATTATCATAGGTCGTCGCAGTTCCAGTGCCAGCTTTTTGAATCTTTAGATTGGCAATGGAAGAATTTAGGCTGGATATCTTTGTATCAATTTGAGCTAAGTATTGATTTGTAGTTGACGAATCATGTTTGACGTGATATTCATTTTTATATAAGTTAAAGGTTGCTTGATGAGGATTGCTTTTTGGCAAATTTGAGGCATTGCTAGAAATGGCATTATACAATTCATGATAATCATTGATTTGTTTTGTTAATTCGTTCATTTGCTGATCAATAGTAGCAATTGTTTGATTGGTTAAAGACACTTGCTTACTAACTTCAGAATTATTTTTTGAAATGCCGATAGTTAAATCTTCTGATTGTTTGATAAAAATGTTAAATGTGTTGGCATAGCCAAACTCATCTTTGCCTGTAAAAAGATTTGTTCCCTGATGTAAACTGTTTTTTAATGTTTCTAATTCTGCTTTTTGGCGCTGGTAAGTGGCAAGTTGCGTTTCAATGGTTGTTTGTTGAGAAGAATCTATATTTTTTGTATATTGAACCAACAGCTCTCCTTTGGTGACGGTCTTATTTTCAGCTAAATGATTGGTCAGAACCGTATTGTCACTAGTTGACTGAATCATGGCAATGACTTTCGTTGGTGTGATTTCGCCAATGGATTTGACAGTCACTTCTTTTTGCCCGACAAAGGAAAAGAGGACAAGAAATAGAGCGAAGACTACCAAAGGCAGAATGAGAACAGTCGCAAAGTTGTGGTATCTTCGATGATAAAATTCTGCACTTTTAAACAGATTGGGATTCATAATTTACTCCTTATTTATTAAATAGATGATAATAAAAACCTTTTCTTCCTATCAATTCAGTATGAGAACCAATTTCAGTCACTTTTCCTTGGTCAAGGACGATAATCTGATTTGTACGCTTTGAAATGCTGAGACGATGAGCAACAAAAATAATGGTTTTGTCGGGTAATTTCATGAGATTATCAATGACTTTTTTCTCTGTTAAAACATCTAATCCACTCGTTGCTTCATCTAAAATGAGAATGGGAGATTTCGTCAGCAGAGCGCGTGCAAGTGCAATTCGTTGCTTTTGTCCACCAGATAATCCAGCTCCGTCAGACAATTCTGTCTGGTATCCCATGGGCATTTGTTCGATATCTGAACGAATTTCTGCAATTTCACAGGCACGAAGAATATCTGATTGAGAAACTGTTTGATCGGCTCCTAATGTGAGGTTGTCTAGAATGGAACCACTAAAGATGTAAGCTTGCTGAGGTAAGTAGTTGATATATTGCCGAAGAACTTTCTTATCAATTGTCTTGAGGTCATTTCCATTGAGGCGAATTTGTCCTTGATAAGGCTCATAAAAATGAACAATCATCTTAGCAAGTGTTGTTTTTCCCGAACCGCTAATACCGAAAAGACTGATTTTATCTCCCTTCTTGATAGTTAAACTAATATCTGATAAAGTATCTCGTCCAAAGCCATATTTATAGGAGACGTTATGAAAAGTAATATCACCAGCTAAGAAATTTTTCTCCGTAAGGACTTGTTTGGTTTTGAATTCGGATTCTACCAGATAAACTTCATTCAGTCGATGATTGGCAACTTTAGCTGATTGCAGTTTGGTTTGAAGATTGATAATACTTTCAAGCGGGCTTGTAAAATACGAAAGGAGTGCATTAAAAGTAATCAGTTGACCAATTGAAATCTTTTGAGACATGACTAAGGACGCTCCAACCCAGAGAATGACCACATTCAAAACAAATTGTGCTCCTTGTTTGAGAGCGGTCTGCATAATGGAATATTTACTTAATTTGAAAGTTTTATCCAGATAATCAACAAACTCGCTATCAATCTTCTGGTAACGACTTTCTTCACTGGTTAAGGATTTAATAGTTTCAATTCCATTGATATCTTCGATAATGGCAGAATGTACCATAGCATTGCTTTGCATAACATCGTTGTTCATTTTTTCAAAGGGCTTCATAAAAACAAAAATAATGAGAGCGTAGATAGGAATTGCAAGCAAAGTGAGTAAAAAGAGATTGACATTTTGCAGTAAAAGAACACTACCGACAATCATCACAATGAACAAATCAAGAAAGAAAGACAGGATAGTTGAAGCTAGAGCATCAATAATAGAGTTGGCATCTGTAAAACGAGAAATAATCTCTCCAGTGCGTCTCATCGCAAAAAAGGACATTGGCAATTCAAAAATATGCCGAATATAAGACAAAATCACATCAATTGTTAATCGTTGACTGAGTACTGTTAGCAGGTAGTCTCTTGAAAAACTCATCATTTGCTGTAAGATGTAGGCAATGATAAGTCCAATCGAAATAATCCCAAGAGTTGATTTCATCTGATTTGGGATGTATTCGTCCAAAACACTTTGCAGATAATAGGAGCCAACAATGTTGATGAGGGTCACGAGCAAACTAGCTAAGACAATATAAAAAATCAAAGAACGCTGTTTAAAGATGAGTGGTAAAAAGCTAGCAAGTCCATTTTTCTTATCCTTATGAGGTTTATAGCTAGGTTTTGGGGCGAGAAAGATAGCAACACCTGTCCATTCTTTAGTAAATTGTTCTTTGCTAATCTTAGTTATTTTGACAGTTGGATCAGGATCACCGATAAGCAAGTGCTTTTGCTCGTTTTTATAAACGACATAATAGTGTTGAAGCTTGCCGTCTTTGTTGACATGTGCGATGAAAGGATAGGGAAGCTCTTCTGTATCAAACAATGTCATGTCTGCTTGGATTGGTCGGGTTTCAAAGCCCATTTCTTTTGCTGCTTTGACAATTCCAAGTGCAGTTGTCCCTTCTTTGTTTGTCTTTGCGAGCTCTCTCAAGTGTGCTAAAGAATAATTTGAACCATAGTATTTAGCAATGGAAGCCAGAGCAGCAACACCACAATCTCTAGCATCTATTTGTGGAACAAACGATTTTTTAAAATTCACTATAATGTTTTCCTTTCGTTTTGTAATGTTATTTTCTCAAAATACGCAAGAAAAAGAGTATTTTAATCTTAAATGGTAGTTCTGATGTCTTAAATGGTTAAAAAACACTATTTAGGATGTGAAAGCTACCATTCAGGCTTATTTTAAATGAACTAGAATTGTTACTTTATACTGTATATATACAATAAAGGAAGTTGAAAATAATTGATGATTCTGTTTATCATATCTTGTCATTTTTTCATTCTTCCTATATAATGAGGTATATAAGTTAGGAGAAGTGCGTGAGTAAAAAGACAATAATTCTTTGTTTGCTTGGTTGCTTTATGATGTGTGGTGTGTTGGTGTTAAGTGCTGTGCACTTTGGGCAAGCTAGAAAGCCACATCATACGAAGGTAGCTAAAAGTTACACAGTTAGTCAAGAAAAGAAAAAAAGTCCGTCAAAAGAGTCAAAACCAGCCACTCGTGTTCCAATAAAAAGTATGGAAGAAAAGCAGAAGGTCATGGAAGCTGATTTGCCGGTAATGGGTGCCTATGGTTTGTATTATGATTATGCCAATCTAAATTTGGTTCAAGTTGTACAGGCTTATCTTGATGAAATGGGTATTGAACATTCACAAGTTGCATTTTCTTATAAGGATTTAACGAGTGGGCAAACCTATGCTATGAATGAGACGCAGCCGATGACAGCAGGCTCAACTTACAAATTGCCATTAAATATGTTGGTCGTTGATGAGGTAGAAAAGGGAAATTTATCACTAACCGAGCGGTTTGATATTACACATACTCGCTATGAATATATCGGTGAACACAATAATTACGTAGCGGCATTTAATGGGACAATGAACATTCCTGAGATGCAGGAATACTCTCTTCTCTATTCTGAAAATACACCTGCTTATGCTTTAGCGGAACGCTTAGGTGGCTTGGATAAAGCCTATACGATGTATCAGCGCTATGGAAAAGGAAAGGGCGAGATTAAGACAATCAACCAACAGAATCAAACAACGACGGATTATTATATTCAGGTATTGGATTATCTTTGGAAACATCAGGAGAAGTATAAAGAGATTTTGTATTATATCGGTGAATCTTTTCCAAACGAATACTATAAACGATATGTAAGAGATATTCCAATCTACCAAAAGCCAGGTTACGTTGCAGAAGCCCTGAATATAGACGCAGTTGTATGTGAAGCAAAGCCTTATTTGATTGCCCTTTATACAGCAGGTCTAGGGGGAACGACTTCCGAAAGCGATGAGATTAGCGGCGTTGGTATTACGCAAGTTGGACAATTGGCCTATGTCATCAATGAATGGCATCGAGTGAATATGAATTAAGATGCATATATTTATAGGGTGAAGGACACGTTGTAAAAAGAACAAATTTCAGAAAAATGTAAGGGTTCTCTTTAAGATTGAAGCCCTTTTGTGTTATAATGAGAACAGAATGTAAAAAAGGATCACAAGGATATCATGATTAACAAAGAGCATTATCGTTACATTAGGGAACATCCTGCTTTTGAAAATTTACCAGTTGAACATTTTGATAAAATAGCGGTTGAAATTCAATTTCGCAAAGTGCCAAAAGGGCAAATTATTTTCTTTTCTGGAGATAAGCGAGAGCGACTTTTTTTGATTTATAAGGGTTATGTTCGGATTGAGCAGTATGATCAGACAGATTCGTTTAATTACATTGATTATGTGAAAGAAAATACCATGTTTCCTTATGGTGGCATGTTTGAAGATAAAGATTATCATTATTCTGGGATTTCTGTGACGGATTTAGAATACTTTTCGATTCCTGTTGACTTGTATGAATACTATTCCAAACAAATTATAGAGCAAATGTTATTCATTACGCATAAGTTATCAAATATTTTGCGTTTCCATGAATTACGCTTGCGAAATTCCGTTTTAGCGAGTGCGACAGAGCGAGTTATCCAAGTGATTTCAATTTTATGTATTGATTTTTGTCAAGATAGAGATGATATTCCTTTTGCCCTTAGTATGAAAGAGTTAGCCAAGTTGGGGGCGACCACTCGTGAAACAGTTAATCAAGTGTTGAAAAAATTGACAGAAGAAAACATTATTCAATATAATCGAAAGAAACTCGTCTTTTTGAATAAAGAATACTTTTTAAAGTATTTTGAAGATATGTAGAAAAGAAGGACAGAATTGCAGTCCAAAAAGCAATTTTTGGTCCTTTTTTAATTTAGAAACCTAAACATTTAAAAATATCCTCAAAAACTTCATTTGTTTCTAAAAAATAATTATTCATAAAATCAATAAAATGCATAAAATATTTATAGAAAGCGTTTTATTTTGGGTAAATATCTGAATTTCTTTTAAAAAAAGCAAAGGATTTGGCATTTTAAATGTATAATTGATTGTGAAAACGAAAACAAAAGATATTACAATATGACATGTAAATAGAACTTAAGGAAACTTAAGTCACAAAGAAAAAAAGAGGAGGACATAAGATGTCTACACATCCTATTCATGTTTTCTCAGAAATAGGAAAACTGAAAAAAGTTATGCTACATCGTCCTGGTAAAGAGTTGGAAAACTTGATGCCAGACCATTTGGAACGTCTACTTTTTGACGATATTCCATTCTTGGAAGATGCTCAAAAAGAACACGATGCATTCGCAGACGCTCTACGTAAAGAAGGTATTGAAGTTCTTTACCTCGAAAAATTGACTGCTGAATCATTGATTTCTCCAGAAATTCGTAACGAATTTATTGAAGAATATCTTGACGAAGCAAATATTCGCGGAGCACAAACAAAAGTTGCTATTCGCGACATTCTTCATGGTATAGAAGATAACCTTGAGTTGGTTGAAAAGACAATGGCAGGCTTCCAAAAAGCAGAATTGCCAGAAATTCCTGAAGAAGCTAAAGGACTGACTGACTTGGTAGAATCAGACTATCCATTTGCCATTGACCCAATGCCAAACCTTTATTTCACACGTGACCCATTTGCTACAATTGGTAATGCGGTGTCATTGAACCACATGTACTCAGATACACGTAATCGTGAAACACTTTATGGTAAATACATTTTCAAATACCACCCAGTATATGGTGGCAATGTTGACTTGGTTTATAACCGTGAAGAAACAACTCGTATTGAAGGTGGAGATGAACTCGTTCTTTCTAAAGATGTCCTTGCAGTAGGTATTTCACAACGTACAGACGCAGCATCTATTGAAAAACTTTTGGTTAATATCTTCAAGAAGAATGTTGGCTTTAAGAAAGTGATTGCATTTGAATTTGCTAATAATCGTAAATTCATGCACTTAGATACAGTCTTCACAATGGTTGACTATGACAAATTCACGATTCACCCAGAAATTGAAGGCGACCTTCGCGTTTACTCTGTTACTTATGAAAATGAAAAACTTCATATTGCAGAAGAAAAAGGCGATTTGGCTGAATTGTTAGCTAAGAATCTTGGTATTGATAAAGTTCATTTGATTCGTTGCGGTGGCGGAAATGCTGTTGCAGCTGCTCGTGAACAATGGAACGACGGTTCAAACACCCTTACAATAGCACCAGGTGTAGTAGTGGTATATGACCGTAACGTTGTTACAAATAAGATTCTTGAAGAATACGGACTTCGTTTGATTAAGATTCGCGGAAGTGAATTGGTTCGCGGTCGTGGTGGACCTCGTTGTATGTCAATGCCATTTGAACGTGAAGAACTTTAAGATTAGAAAGAGGAAATAATAGAATGACAAACTCAGTGTTCCAAGGACGCAGCTTCTTGGCAGAAAAAGATTTTACACGTGCAGAATTAGAATACCTTATTGGTTTAGCAGCTCACTTGAAAGATTTGAAGAAACGCAATATTGAACATCACTACCTAGCAGGTAAAAATATTGCTCTCTTGTTTGAAAAAACTTCAACTCGTACTCGTGCAGCTTTCACAACAGCAGCGATTGATCTTGGCGCTCATCCAGAATATCTAGGAGCTAACGACATTCAGCTTGGCAAGAAAGAATCTACTGAAGATACAGCTAAAGTATTGGGACGTATGTTTGACGGGATTGAATTCCGTGGATTTAGCCAACGTATGGTAGAAGAACTAGCAGAATTTTCAGGCGTTCCTGTATGGAATGGTTTGACAGACGAATGGCATCCAACTCAAATGTTAGCTGACTATTTGACAGTTCAAGAAAACTTTGGGCGTTTGGAAGGCTTGACTCTTGTCTACTGTGGTGACGGACGCAATAACGTTGCAAACAGTCTCCTTGTAACAGGTGCTATCCTCGGTGTAAATGTTCATATCTTTTCTCCAAAAGAACTCTTCCCAGCTGAAGATATTGTGAAATTGGCAGAAGGATATGCGAAAGAAAGTGGCGCACATGTCTTAATTACTGACAATGCAGATGAAGCTGTTAAAGGTGCGGATGTCCTTTACACAGACGTTTGGGTATCTATGGGTGAAGAAGACAAATTTGCAGAACGTGTTGCACTGTTGAAACCTTATCAAGTAAATATGGATTTGATTAAGAAAGCTGACAATGAAGATTTGATCTTCTTGCACTGCTTACCAGCTTTCCATGATACAAATACTGTTTATGGTAAAGATGTTGCTGAAAAATTCGGCGTTGAAGAAATGGAAGTAACTGACGAAGTATTCCGCAGCAAATACGCTCGCCAATTTGACCAAGCTGAAAACCGTATGCATACTATTAAAGCAGTTATGGCAGCAACTCTTGGTAACCTTTATATTCCAAAAGTATAATTTAAAACCAAAACCGTTTACCAACAGCTATGAGGGCTGCGACTAATAGCTTTAGTCCAGTCCTCATTTTTGATAGTTCTTGTGTTCATTTTAGTATGATGTTAATAGAGGAAAAAGGCGATAGAACAAACAACTATAATTACTGATGCAGTCACTCTCAGAGAAATGTAGTCTGAGACAATGCTATTCTAACCTCATTCCTACGTTTGTTGCAGCTGGATTCTATCTTGGACTACTAAAATGAAATTGAAACACTATAATGAGAAAACTCTAAGGAGGCTAATTATTTATGGCAAATCGGAAAATCGTTGTGGCTTTGGGAGGAAATGCCATCCTTTCATCTGATCCATCAGCTAAAGCACAACAAGAAGCATTAGCAGAAACAGCAAGTCATCTTGTAAAATTGATTAAAAATGGTGATGACTTGATTATCACTCATGGAAATGGACCGCAAGTTGGAAATCTTTTATTGCAACATTTAGCAGCAGATTCTGAAAAAAATCCAGCATTCCCGCTTGATTCGCTCGTTGCGATGACAGAAGGAAGTATCGGCTACTGGTTGCAAAATGCTCTTCAAAATGCTTTACGTGAAGAAGGGATTGAAAAAGAAGTTGCTTCTGTTGTGACACAAGTCGTGGTTGACAAAAACGACCCAGCTTTCACAAATTTGAGCAAACCAATCGGACCATTCTACACAGAGGAAGAAGCAAAAGCAGAAGCTGAAAAGAGTGGAGCTACTTTCAAAGAAGATGCTGGACGTGGCTGGAGAAAAGTAGTTGCTTCACCAAAACCAGTTGGAATCAAAGAAATTGAAACTATTCGTACACTCATCAATGCAGGACATGTCGTTGTGGCTGCTGGTGGTGGCGGCATTCCTGTTATCAAGGAAGACAATGGTCATCTTGCCGGCGTAGAAGCAGTAATTGACAAAGACTTTGCTTCACAATGTCTGGCTGAATTGGTCGAAGCAGATCTTTTCATTGTCTTGACAGGTGTTGACTATGTTTATGTGAACTACAATAAACCAGATCAAGCTAAGTTAGAGCGTGTTAATGTAGCTCAGCTTGAAGAATACATCAAGCAAGAACAGTTTGCACCAGGAAGTATGTTACCTAAAGTGCAAGCAGCTATTGCCTTTGTAAATGATCGACCAGAAGGCGAAGCTGTCATTACTTCTCTTGAAAACTTAGGTGCTTTAATTGAGTCTGAAAGCGGAACGATTATTGAAAAAGGATAACAGAGTGTTATCATTTATAAGTTTAAGACTGTAATAAAACTTTTTAAAACAATGTCGGTGTTTCCTATTTTTAGATTTGCTTTCTTTAAGTCTATTTTACTGTTGTAAAATGATAATTTTTTTGAAAATGACTAGTATTTTTCATTTGAATATGTTAAAATATAGTCAAAGGAAGCGCTTTCTGAAAATGGGATTCGGTTAAATTTTTACAATTTGTTACATTTAGGAGGAAAACAAATGAGTGAAAAAGCAAAAAAAGGGTTTAAGATGCCGTCATCTTATACCGTTTTGATGATTATCATTGCCATTATGGCAGTATTGACCTGGATTATTCCAGCTGGTCAATATGATGCTGATAAGTCTGGTAATCTAATTACAGGAACCTATAAGACTGTTGCTCAAAATCCGCAAGGGATTTGGGATGTCTTAATGGCTCCGATTCGTGCTATGCTTGGGAAAGAACCAACATCAGCAGCAATTGATGTTGCCTTCTTTATTCTGATGGTTGGTGGTTTCCTTGGTGTTGTCAACGAAACAGGTGCCCTTGATGTAGGGATTGCTTCTATCGTGAAGAAGTACAAAGGCCGCGAAAAGATGTTGATTTTAGTCTTGATGCCTTTGTTTGCTCTTGGCGGATCCACTTATGGTATGGGTGAAGAAACCATGGCTTTCTATCCACTTCTTGTGCCAGTTATGATGGCAGTAGGATTTGATAGTTTGACTGCGGTGGCTATTATCCTTCTTGGTTCTCAAATTGGATGTTTGGCTTCTACTCTGAATCCATTTGCTACAGGTATAGCTTCTGCGACAGCAGGTGTAGGTACTGGTGACGGTATCGTTCTTCGGTTAATCTTCTTTGTTGTAATGACAGCACTTGGTACGTATTTCGTTTATCGTTATGCGGATAAGATTCAAAAAGATCCTACAAAATCTTTGGTTTACAGTCATCGTGAAGAAGATTTAAAACATTTCAATGTAGATGCAGTTGCTAATGTAGAATCCACTCTTAGCAAGAAACAAAAACAAGTGTTGGTACTCTTTGTCTTGACCTTTGTTCTCATGATTATGAGTTTCATTCCATGGACAGACTTGAAGGTAACTATTTTTGAAAGTTTCAATAAATGGTTGATTGGACTTCCGTTCATTGGTAAAATTGTGGGTACATCAACTTCTGCATTAGGTACTTGGTACTTCCCAGAAGGAGCAATGCTTTTTGCAGTTATGGGTATTATCATTGGTTTTGTTTACCGCATGAAAGAAGATCGCTTCATCACTGTATTTATCAATGGTGCAACTGATTTGCTTGGTGTTGCACTTATCGTAGCTGTTGCTCGTGGTATTCAAGTTATCATGAACGATGGTATGATTACGGCTACAATCCTTCACTGGGGTGAAGTAGGACTCAAGGGTCTATCATCTCAAGTATTCATCGTATTGACTTACATTTTCTATCTACCAATGTCGTTCCTCATCCCATCAACATCTGGTCTTGCCAGTGCAACAATGGGAATTATGGCACCACTTGGAAAATTTGTCAATGTGCAAGCAAGCTTGATTATCACTGCTTACCAATCTGCTTCTGGTCTTTTGAACCTTGTTACTCCAACATCTGGTATCGTTATGGGGGCACTTGCTCTTGGACGTATTGATTTGGGTACTTGGTGGAAATTCGTTGCAAAATTGGTTGCAGGAATCTTTGTAGTAAGTATTCTACTTCTTATTTTAGGAACGTTCTTATAATAGGAAAATAACGAGGTGTTCTTTATGAAACAATTTTTAACCGAAGAAATTAAGTCTGATTATTTAGAATCGCTGAAAACAATCGTTTCCTACCCATCAGTTCTTAATGAAGGAGAAAACGGAACACCTTTCGGACAATCTATTCAAAACGTCTTAGAAAAAATGCTAGAGCTCACTAGGAGTTTAGGTTTTAAAACTTACATTGATCCTAAAGGCTATTATGGATATGCAGAAATTGGTCAGGGAGAAGAACTCCTGGCCGTTCTCTGCCATTTAGACGTTGTTCCAGTGGGAGATTTGTCCGATTGGGAAACTCCTCCATTTGAAGCAACTATAAAAGATGGTTGGATACATGGACGTGGGGTGCAAGATGATAAAGGTCCGTCCCTAGCTGCACTTTATGCTGTTAAAGCATTGATGGATGCAGGTGTGACATTTAACAAGCGGATTCGTTTCATCTATGGTACAGACGAAGAAACTCTGTGGCGCTGTATGGCTCGTTACAATGAGCTGGAGGAAACAGCGACGCTTGGTTTTGCACCGGATTCTTCTTTCCCGCTGACTTATGCTGAAAAAGGTTTGCTGCAGATTAAGTTACATGGTTCAGGTTCGCAAGAACTTGCTATTGAAGCAGGAGAAGCCTTTAATGTTGTACCTGCAAAAGCAAGCTATACGGGAAATTTAGCAGATTCATTAGAAGTTGAATTGAAAAAACAGGCTTTTGAATACGAACGAACTGCAGATACAGTAACAGTCATTGGTGTCCCTAAGCATTCAAAAGATGCAGCTGAGGGAGTGAATGCTATTGTACGTTTGGCAATGGGGCTAAATCCACTTGTTCAACACTCTACTATTCAATTTATGGCAGAAGCAGTTGGTGAAGATGCTACAGGCAGCAGCTTGTTTGGTGAAATTTCAGATGAGCCTTCAGGAACCTTGTCGTTCAATGTTTCTGGGCTAACTATAAATCAAGACGAGTCCGAGATTCGGATTGATTTGCGGATTCCAGTTCTTGCTGACAAAGATAAATTAGTACGAGAACTAAGTCAAATTGCTGAAAAATATCAATTACGTTATGAAGAATTTGACTATCTTGCACCGTTATATGTGCCACTTGATAGTGAATTGGTCAGCACCTTAATGGCTGTCTATAAAGAAAAAACCAATGATGATAGCCCTGCTGTGTCTTCTGGCGGTGCTACATTTGCTCGTACTATGCCAAATTGTGTAGCTTTTGGTGCACTTTTCCCTGGTGCTTTGCAAACAGAACATCAAGCCAATGAACGAACTGTGATTGACGATCTGTATAAGGCAATGGATATTTATGCTGAAACGATTTATCGCTTGGCTGGAAAATAGTTAGAAGAAAAAAGCTGAGAGTGGACAAAAATGTCCATTCTCAGCTTTTTCATACTTAAAAAGGTTATTCTTTACTAAAGAAGAACGGGGGTGCAAATTGTTTTAATTTGTTAAAACAGTCTTGTGCTTTTTGATTGTCCTCGCAGATAATCAAGCAGACATCATCACCGCAGACCGTTGCGACAATTTCGGAAAATTCTAGAGCATCTAAGATAGAGCCGAATGATTGTGCCAATCCAGGAAGAGTTTTCATGACAACTTGATGTTGAACAGGACGCAACATAATCAAGGCATCTTCCATATAGAGACGCAGGCGTTTTTCCCAGCGTGAAGGTGCCATGCTATTGATAATATAATAAGAAATATCTGCTTCATGTACTTTTACTAAGTTCAAAGCTTTAATGTCTCGAGAAAGTGTGGATTGCGTCACTGTAACGCCATTTGCTGAAAGCAAATCTTGTAATTCTTGTTGTGTGTGAATTTTTTTCTCTAGGACAAGCGAGCGAATGAGTCGATGACGGCTTTCAATTTTATTCATATTTCACCTATTATTTTATAAACATAGCATCTCCAAAGCTGAAAAAGCGGTATTTTTCATCAATGGCATGTTGATAAGCGGAGAGCACCAATTCTCGCCCTGCAAAGGCTGAAACGAGCATGACGAGAGTGGACTTTGGAAGGTGGAAATTGGTAGAAAAAGCATCTACGATTTTCCAATCGTAGCCAGGTTTAATAAAGATGTTGGTCCAACCAGAGTCAGCTTTGATTTCCCCGTTAAACTTTGAACCAATTGTTTCCAGTGTACGGATAGAAGTTGTTCCAACTGCAACGACATGATGTCCACTAGCTTTGACTTGTCGAAGCGTGTTAGCTGCTTCTTCAGACAATGTATAGAATTCTGAATGCATCTCGTGTTCGTCTACATTGTCTACAGAGACAGGACGGAAGGTTCCTAGACCAACATGAAGCGTCAGATAGACTAATTTTACGCCTTTAGCTTCAATCTGAGCCAGCAGCTCTTTGGTAAAATGAAGTCCGGCAGTAGGAGCAGCCGCTGAGCCATTTTCTTTAGCATAAACAGTCTGATAGCGTTCACGGTCTTTTAATTTTTCATGAATATAAGGTGGCAAAGGCATTTCGCCCAGACTTTCAAGCACTTCCAAGAAAATCCCTTGGTAATGGAAACGTACAATTCGTCCGCCGTGTTCTAATTCTTCTAAGACAGTTGCTGTTAAGCGCCCGTCACCAAAAGATATAGCTGCTCCGACTTTTAAGCGCTTGGCTGGCTTCGCTAGCACTTCCCAATCATCTCCTGCGATGTTTTTCAACAGTAGTAATTCAACATGTCCGCCTGTTTCAGACTTTTCACCATGAAGGCGTGCTGGCAAGACGCGCGTATCATTCATAACCAAAGCGTCTCCAGGATGTAATTGATCAATAATGGCATCAAAGTGCGTATCTTCCATTTGACCAGTTTCGTGATTGACGATTAAAAGGCGGGAAGCATCTCGCTTTTCTAAAGGGGTTTGTGCAATTAATTCTTCTGGTAAATGAAAGTCAAAATCAGCAGTATTCATACATTCTCCTTAGGCTGTAATTAAAATCCATAACGAATAACAACAAGCAACAAGTGGCAGGCACATGAGTAAAATGCCTAAAATCAATAGGGTATAATACCAGATTCGCTTGGTTTTGAAAAGGAGCGCAGCGATAACAAATGCAACTCCCAGTAAAAATAAACAGAGTAAATAGACTAACATTCTTCTATTATAGCACGATTTTTCGTGCAAACAAGCTCGGATTTTTTAAAAAGAAACAAATTCTCTTGACAAAAATCGGTCTATACCATATAATGTAATTAAATAAGGAAAAGGAGTTTAGCGATGAGAATTATTCAAGTGGAAAATCAAGTAGACGGCGGTAGAGTAGCCTTTGAATTATTAAAAGAAAAATTAGCTGAAGGAGCTAAAACGTTAGGCTTAGCGACAGGGAGCAGTCCTTTGAGTTTTTACGAGCAAATTGTTGAAAGTGACCTTGATTTGTCAGGCTTAACCAGTGTGAATCTAGACGAGTACATAGGATTAAGTGGGGAAAATCCTCAGTCTTATCGTTATTTTATGCAAGAACATTTATTTAATCAAAAGCCTTTTAAAGAAAGCTTTTTACCAAATGGTGTTGCTGAAGATGCGGAAGCAGAAGTGAAACGCTACAACCAAATTTTGGTAGAACATCCTGTTGATTTGCAAATTTTGGGAATTGGTACAAATGGTCATATTGGGTTTAATGAACCAGGGACGAGCTTTGATAGCACGGTTCATGTAGTGGATTTGGAGCAATTAACTATTGAAGCGAATGCTCGTTTCTTTGATAAAATAGAAGATGTACCGACGCAAGCTTACTCAATGGGGATTCGGAATATTCTCGATGCAAAATCTATTATTTTATTTGCTTATGGTGCTTCAAAAGCTAAAGCGATTGCAGGAACAGTAGAAGGACCGATTACAGAAGAACTACCAGGAAGCGTCCTTCAAAAACATGAAGATGTTGTCATTATCGCAGATAAAGAAGCTTTAAGCATTTTGAAAAAATAAGAATCTATTTCCTATCTAATTTTTAGGTAGGTTTTTTGACATTTTGAAAAAAGTTCGTTATCTTATGGATAAAGTGTGCTATACTAGAAGATAAGTGAGAACTTAGGAGGATTCTAGTGAAAAAGCTGTTAGCTATTGTTTGTCTTTTTGTGTTGTATGTGGGAGTAACTGCTGCTCGTGCAGATGAGTTGGTTGATATGGCACAAAAAATGTATCCAAACGAGAAGATCAATCCAATCAATCGACCTAAATCGTCCTTGATTGTAGATGCTAATACGGGAAATATCCTTTGGCAAGACAATATTGATGAAGTTCGTGATCCTGCCAGTATGAGCAAATTGATGACCTTGTATTTAGTTTTTGAAGCAATTCAGCAAGGAAAGTTGAGCGAAAATACAGTTATCAAAGCAACACCACGTGATGAAGCAATTGCCAAAATTTACGAAATTTCCAATAATAAAATTGTGGCGGGAGTAGATTATACTGTCTCTGAATTGATTACGATGACAGCTGTTCCATCTTCAAATGCGACAACTGTTATGTTAGCCAATTATTTATCTAACAATGATCCAGATACATTTTTGGACATGATGAATGCCAAGGCAAAAGAATTAGGTATGACCAATACAAAATGGTTCAATGCTAGCGGAGCTGCAGCTGTTTCTTTCAAAGGCTTGTATACTCCACAACGGTATGATAACAATGCAGCCAATCAGACAACGGCGCGCGATTTAGCCATTTTAGGGTACCATTTCGTCAAGAATTATCCAAATATTTTAAATTACACCAATAAACCAGTCGTAACGGTAAAAAAGGGAACGCCGTATGAAGAAACCTTTGAAACCTATAATTACTCACTTCCCGGTGCCAAATATGGCATTGAAGGCGTCGAAGGTTTAAAGACGGGGTCAAGTCCACGAGGAGCTTTTAATTACATCGCAACGATTAAGCGAGGGGAACAACGTTTGATTAGTGTTATCATGGGAGTTGGGAATTGGTCTGACCAAGACGGAGAATATTACCGCCATCCATTTGGCAATGCCTTGATTGAGAAAGCTTATGCTGATTATGAGTACAAAAAAATTTTCAAGGCTGGAGAACAAACAATCAATGGAAAAAGATATAACCTGTCAAAAGATTTCTATGCAACAGTGAAAAAAGACACAGCAGCAAAAGCAGTTGTGGAAAATGACGTATTGAAAAATGATAATGGTTTGGAGCAACTTTCTTCGCTTATTTCAAACGGAGATAATGTCACAGAAGTAAAGAATACAGCAATTAAAAACAGTACAGCTAAATCAACTGTAAAAACTACAACAGCAAAATCTAGCGGAAAAAGTTTGAAGCAACTCTTTTTAGATTATCACATTCTGGTCGCAGTTCCGTTGCTTATTCTTTTGCTCATTGTCGTTTTTGAAGCAACGAAACGTAAGCAAAGAAGAAAACAGCGTACGACTAACGATACACAATTATCTCGTCGTCAGAAACGTTAATTACTCATTTGTAGAATAGAAAGCTCGATTGGTTGATCCAATCGGGCTTTGTCACCTTTTTAGGGAGAAGGAAAAATCATGTTTAGGAAATTTCAAAATAGCTATTTTGCTTATTTTTTGATGTATAATTTTTATTTTTTATCATACTCATTGTTTTCAACTTTAATTTCAGTTTATATGCTGGATAAGGGGTATTCGGCTAGTCAGGTTTCACTTGTTGTCTCTGCCTCGTTCTTTTCTTCAATGCTTGTACAGCCTATTATGGGTGTTTTGAATGATGCGATTGGCATTAAAAAAGTAACCATTTATAGCTTTCTTTTCATCATCGTTGGAGCAATTTTTTTCATGCAAGCCAATAATCTCTTGCTCTTGACAATTTGGTACAGCGCTGTTTTAATGCTAATCAACGGTGTGAATCCTGTTATGGACGTTCTAGCTGCTAGAAGCCCTTATACTTATGGGAAAATCCGTATCTGGGGGACTTTTGGCTATGCAATGGGCTCACAATTAGCAGGGCTGATTTATAAGTTCATCTCTCCGCAAGCGATTTTCATCGTGTTTATCGGTATGATGTGTGTGAGTATTCTTGGAGTGCTGGGAATTGAGCCAAAACAAGATCAGCGTCCTAAAAAAACGACACAAACGAAAAATGATTCCTATATTGGACAGATTTTTAAAAATAAAACATATTTGTTTTACCTCGTTATTGTAGCGCTCTATTCTGGAGTCGGGAATACTGGTCACACTTATATACCATCTATGTTAGAGCATAGTGGTTTAAGTGTCAATGTGGCGACGACTGTGGTAGCTATTTCTGTTATTTGTGAGTCGCCCTTGATCTTCTTTTCTTATCTTTTTATGGATAAACTTCCGATTAAAAAATTGCTTTATATTCCCCTGCTCATTTTGCTCTTACAGTATGTGATTTATGGTCTGGATTTTGGATTGACTTCCAAGATTCTTTTGACCTTGATGTCAAAGCACGCCACAGGAATGTTGTTGATTATGGTGACTTTAAAGATTGTTGCTAATGTAGTAGATGAAAAATATATGGTGACAGCTATTGTCCTTGTTCAAACAGCCCGAAATTTGGGAACCATTCTTATCCAAAATATTGCAGGAGACATTATTGACAAATCTGGCTATGAAATGATGAGCTTTTTCTTAGCTGGTGTGATGATTGTAGTGCTTGTTTTAGCCTTCTTTTTGAAAGTGCCAAACAAGCCAAATCAGAAATTATTCGGTTAAAATAAGAGAGGTATAAAAAATCTGGATTGAAAGTCTCCAGCTTCATAGCATATTGTATAATAAAGCAATGACGAATTAGTTACCGGATAAGGCTCATGAAACGAGTCTTAACCTTGTTTGCTTTTTAAGCTCGAAAAAACACTTTTGATGAAAACGTCGTTTTTGTCATTCACCATCTCAACAGTCTCTCAGGCTGTGGAGTGAGACAGAACTAAAAATTTTCAAATTTTAGTTCTGTTTCACTCTTTTTAATTTACTCATTTAGTTTTTTCTTAAATAAAAAGAGCCAAACATAGGCAATCAGGCTGACACATCTATAAACGACTAAAAATGGAAGTGTAATACTAACAGGTTTGATACCAAGTAGAAAAAGTCCTGTTTTTAAAACTCCGTCTATAAAACCAGCAAAGATAAAAGTAGAAACTTTCTTTTGCTGAAAGAAAGGAGGTAAGCTAAAAGGAAAAGTAAAGAGGGAAAGATAAAACGGGCGTGAATCAATGGGGAAAAAGTACAATAAAAAAGCTATCATAGTACAAGTTATAGCAATAATAGGTATATAAATCAAAAACTTTTTGTAATCATGAAAGAATTTTGTAATCATAGCGGAATGAGATGACCTTTCTTAGATAGAGAAACATAATGTAGATTTTATATTCTTTTCCTTCATTATAGAAAGAAATGAGCTGAAAAAGCAACCGCTTTCACAATCTTTGGATTTATTTTCCGCATTGCTGTGGCAAAAATATGGGTTTTAAAAGCGCTTTCTTAGGAGTATAATAAAAGTATCAAAATCAGGAGGACTTTAGACATGTCAACATTTAAAGACGGATTTCTCTGGGGTGGAGCAGTTGCAGCTCATCAACTAGAAGGTGGTTGGCAGGAAGGCGGCAAGGGCATTAGTGTGGCTGATGTGATGACAGCAGCTCGCCATGGGGTTCCGCGTGAAATTACGGCTGGAGTGTTGCCAGGCAAATACTACCCAAATCATGAAGCAATTGATTTTTATCATCTTTATAAGGGGGACATTGCTCTGTTTGCGGAAATGGGTTTCAAGTGCTTCCGAACTTCTATTGCTTGGACGCGGATTTTTCCTAAGGGAGACGAAGAGCAGCCCAATGAAGCTGGTTTGCAGTTTTATGATGACCTTTTTGATGAATGTCTCAAATACGGGATTGAGCCAGTTATTACTCTGTCGCATTTCGAAATGCCTTATCATTTGGTGACCGAGTATGGTGGCTGGAAAAATCGTCAGGTGATTGACTTCTTTGTCCGTTTTGCAGAAGTTGTTTTTGAGCGTTATAAGGATAAAGTCAAATACTGGATGACTTTCAATGAAATCAATAACCAAGCTAATTATCAGGAGGATTTTGCTCCCTTCACTAACTCTGGGATTGTCTACAAGGAAGGCGATGATCGCGAAGCAATCATGTATCAGGCGGCTCACTATGAGCTGGTAGCTTCTGCGCGAGCAGTTAAAATCGGTCATGAGATCAATCCTGACTTCCAAATCGGTTGTATGATTGCCATGTGTCCGATTTATCCAGCTACTTGCAATCCTAAGGACGTCCTCATGGCGATGAAAGCTATGCAGAAGCGTTATTACTTTACAGATGTGCATGTCTTTGGCCGATATCCTGAGCATATTCTCAAATACTGGGAAAGGAAGGGAATCAAGGTGGACTTTAGCGAGCAGGATCAAAAAGACTTGCTAGAGGGCACTGTTGACTATATTGGTTTTAGCTACTACATGTCCTTTGCTATTGACTCCCATCGGGAAAATAATCCTTACTTCGACTATATAGAGACTGAAGATTTGGTTAAAAATAACTTTGTCAAGGCTTCTGAATGGGAATGGCAGATTGACCCAGAAGGCCTGCGCTATGCTCTCAATTGGTTTACGGATCATTATCATCTACCGCTTTTCATTGTGGAAAATGGCTTTGGAGCTATTGACCAAGTGGAAGCAGACGGTATGGTACACGATGATTACCGGATTGACTATCTGGGTGCTCATATCCGCGAGATGAAAAAGGCCGTGGTAGAAGATGGTGTGGATCTCATGGGCTACACGCCTTGGGGCTGTATTGACCTAGTATCAGCAGGTACGGGTGAAATGCGCAAACGATATGGATTTATCTATGTCGATAAGGATGACGATGGCAAGGGGAGTTATGAACGTTCACCGAAGAAGTCCTTTAACTGGTATAAGGAAGTCATTGCATCAAATGGAGAAACTGTAGACTAGATAAGGGATTTTATGAGTAAAAAAATAACCTATGTCATCAAATTTTCTAAAGGAGTCGCTGTGCCAGACTTGGCTGCCAATCCAGCTATCACTCAGCATTTGACGATTAAGTTGAAAAATGCAGACGGCTTTTTCGTAGACAGTGACATCAATGATGCCAAGATTCGCGAATTGATTATGGAAATCTATGGTTTGGAAAAGAAGGATGTCCAGGTCCTGTTAAAATATCCAGGTATCATGAATGCCTACATCTGATGGAAAGACACTGATCCCAAAAGGAGTGGAAGAGGAATGGAGATTTTTCTTCCGCCCATTTTCTTTGAGAGGAAAATGTACTTTTCTTCGTCAAACTCTTCAAAATAGATGGTTGGTGGGTATTTCCAGTCAATAAAATTTGATACAAGTTGAAGAGTTTTTCGTAGACTATGCGTCACTTGGCCATAGGCTCATCAAGAGCGTTGGTCGTTACTTATTATTCAGGAGATAAACATGATTGGCAGTATTGCTGCTATTTTAACAACCTTTGCCTTTTTGCCCCAGATTTTCAAAGTCATCAAGACCAAGGACACAGAGTCTATTGCGCTTGGCATGTATCTGATGCAAGTTGTTGGTATTGCTTTGTGGCTGTTTCATGGCTTGGTGATTAACGATCTGCCTTTGATTATGGCTAACAGCGTTTCTTTGGTTTTATCAGGAACTATTCTCCGTTATAAGTTAAAATATAAGTAAAAAAAGTGACTAAGGAAATGTTTCCGTTTAACTAAGGAAAAAAATAAGATGGAAGTTGCAATCGTTTTCATCTATAATGAGTTTATAAAATAAATTTTATTTATAAGGAGAAAATCTTATGGCTAAAGCATTGATTATCTGTGCAGCAGGTATGTCATCTTCTTTGATGGCAAAGAAAACAACGGAATTTTTAAAGAGCAAAGGGCATGACATTGAAGTAGATGCTATTAGTGCGACAGAAGGTGGAAAAGCTATTGCTGCTGCTGAATTTGATCTTTATCTCATTAGCCCTCAAACAAAAATGTATTTCAAGCAATTTGAGGATGCTGGAGCAAAAGTCGGCAAACCTATTGTACAAATTCCTCCGCAAGCCTACATTCCTATTCCAATGGGAATTGAAAAAATGGCAAACCTCATCTTGGAAAAGATTTAAATTTTCAGCTCAAAAAGGGTAAAATAGTTCTTATAAATGCGGAAGGAGAACTGTATTGCTACATCAGAAAGAAAAATTGATTTTTCAATCTTTGTTGGAAAATAAAGATCATTATATTACAAGTAAGGAATTAGCTAGTCAGCTTTCTTGCTCTGATCGTACGATAAGAACTTACCTGAAATCATTGATGGATTGGAAGCCTGATGAAACTGGTTGGAAGATTACAGCCAAGCAAGGTTATGGTTATCGACTTGAACTTCAAGATAAAGCTCTCTATCGAAACTTTATAGAAACAGAATTTTTTACAGAGCAAAACTCTGCTAAGACTGAAAATATAGAGGATCGTTACAATTACATTTTAAATAAATTGCTCTTTGAGCAGGAAAAACTTTATTGTGATGACTTAGCAGAAGAGCTGTTTGTCAGTCGTTCAACCTTGTCAGCAGATTTCAAGAAAATCAGACAAGACTTGGCAAAGTATGATTTACAAATCGAGAGCAAAGCCAATCGTGGTGTTTATGTAAAAGGCAGCGAACGCAATAAACGACGTTTTATCATGGATTACTTTTTTCGTGATAATTTCTTTCAAAGTTTGCACAATTACATTAACATTGAAGTTCCAGGACGGCAAATCAGCTTAGAAGAATTGACGATTATCGTATTGGACGAATGTCGTGAAGGTCACTTAAAGTTGTCAGATTTTGTGATTCAAAATTTAGTCATTCATATTGCCTTATCGTTTAAAAGGATTGCAGAAGGCTTCCAAATTAGCAAGATTGAAGACTGGGAACAAGGTAATTATCTGGCAGAACGAAAGATTGCTGAGAAAATTTTACACAGAGTGTATTTGGCAACTGGGCTGGAATTTCCCAAAGAAGAAGTAGACTATATCACGCTCCATTTGATTTCAAAAGCTTCTTGTCAAGAAAGCCAGAATACCAAAATAGACACCAATCAAGAAATTCGCAAGCAGCTACTAGAGGCGTTAGAGCAAGTCGAGCATGTCAAGGCTTATCAATTTCAGCATGATTTTCAATTAGTTGAAGGAGTTGTTGTTCATTTATCTACTTTCTATGTGCGTTTGCAAAATCATGTGATGCTTGAAAATCCCCTTTTACAGGATATTCAACAGCAAGCACCAGCAGTTTTGGAAATGACACGAGAAATTTTGCAGGAAATGCCGATTTTTTCTAAGGAAGACTTATCAGATGATGAAGTGGCTTATGTGGCACTGCATTTCATGGCTGCTTTGGAGCGATTAAAGGAAAAGCAAAAGTTTAACATTTTGGTGATTTGTGCTACGGGTTATGGATCGGCATTAATGCTAAAAAATCGGATTGTCAATGAGCTGGGTAACTTAGTTCACATTGTAGATGTGATTGGTTATTATGAGTTGGATGATGAACGTTTGAAAGATATTGATTTCATCATTTCGTCTATTGACTTGTCAAATTTAGTCTTTAGTGTTCCTGTTTTTACTGTTAGTATCTTTTTAAATGCAGAGGAATTAAAGTCCATCAAGCAAAAGGTCAGTCAGTTAAAGCCGATTGGAACCTGTTTGCCAGTTAAAGCGATGATAACATTTGATAAAGATAGTGAAAGGATTTTTGATGAATATTTCTCTCCATCTTGTTTTATTCTCATGCAGGATGCGTCAAAAGAGCAGATTTTGCAAGAATTATTAACAAAAATGGAGCAGGGAGAAGAAAAGGATTTTGTTACACATATGCAAGAGCTAATCAAGCAGCGTGAAAAGATGAGTTCTGTCGTTTTTTCAGAACAAGTTGCGGTGCCTCACCCGATTAAGCCCCTTGCAAAGAATCATAAAATTGGTGTTGCCATTGTGAGAAATGGCGTGCAGTGGAATGAAGAAAGTCCTAAAATTCAACTCATTTTTCTCCCTTCTCCGTCCGTTTATGGGAATGAAGAAATGGCAACGTTGACATCAAAGATTGTTGATTTGTTAGAGCAGCCTGACCTGCAAGCAAATATATTGAGCTGTCAGTCGTTTACAGAATTTAAAGCATTATTTTTAAACATAAAGTAAAGGAGATTGTCTATGAATCAGGAAGAATTACAAGTTGCAGCTTTTGAAATTATCCTGCATAGTGGTTCAGCAAGAACAACAGTTCATGAAGCATTTGCAGATATGCGCGAAGGGCATTATGATGAAGCTGCTGAAAAGTTAGAAGCTGCCAATGCAGAACTATTGGAAGCTCATCATGCACAAACAAATTTGCTACAAGAATACGCAAGTGGAACGGAAATCAAAATTGAAATTATCATGGTGCATGCTCAGGATCATTTGATGACAACTATGACCTTGCGTGAGGTAGCACTTGAAATGCTCAGTCTTTATCGAAAGATTGAAAAGTAAAAGATGAATGAAAGGGGAAAACATGACTGAAAAAGAGAAACAAGAACTAGAAGCAAGACGAAAAGAAGCAGCAATAAAAAACATGTACTACACGCGTTTCTTTTCAGTCCGCTACGCGACAGCATTTTTCTTCTTTGCTAATCTTTATTGGATGCTAATGCTGTATCTTTCAAAGGCTGGTTTAGTTTTGCTGTTGCCTTTGTTGCTAACTGTTCTAGCGGCGTTGGCAATGTGGGAACAAACACGAATGTACAGCGTTCATCAAAAAGAAGCGACATTAACGCGGTTCTTTTACAATATTTCTGCTTTAGCAAATGTTTTGCTACTGATAATTGTTTTTGTGGGACAGTATCATTTCCTCTTTCCATTTTTTTCGATTAGTACAACCACTGTAACCGTTTTAACGGTTGTACTTTTATTGGGGCTACTTTTAGCCATTCTAATGTTAAGAAAATTAAGTCGGATTCATCACCATACAGATAAGCAATATAAACGCATTCAAGAATATATTGCCACTGTTCAACGTTAGTTTATAAATTATATTTCAAACATCATAGGAGGATATATTATGAATAAATTGTTTGAATTTCTAGAAAAGTACCTCATGGGACCAATGGGGAAAGTCTCTACTTGGCGTCCTGTTCGTGCTATTGTTGCTGCCGGGATGGCCAGCATTCCCTTTACAATCGTAGGGTCTGCTTTCTTGGTTCTTAGTGTTATACCGCAAGCCTTTAATCTTCAATTTATTGTTGATTTGTGGGCGAATTCATTTGATAAGATTCAAGCTCTATACTTGTTAGCTTATAAGTGTACAATGGGGATTTTGTCTCTCTATTTTGCCATCGTTATTGGGTATGAATACACAAAAATTTATGTCGAAGAAGAAGGGCTCAACCTCAATCCACTCAATGGTGGTCTCTTAGCGGTATTTGCTTACTTTTTGACCATTCCTGAATTAACTTATTCTAAAGGAGTGATTTCAGCCGTTACAGGAAAAGCAACAATTGGTGGTTGGACTGTTGGCGGAGATAGTTTGACACGTTTATCTACATCAGGTATGTTTACTGCGATTCTGATGTCCATTTTCGCTGTGCAACTATATCGCCTTTGTGTGCAGAAGAATTGGGTCATCAAGATGCCTGAAGCTGTTCCAGAAGGAGTTGCTCGTTCATTTACAGCCCTCATTCCAGGTTTTGTCATTGCATTTGCAGTACTCTTCATTAACGGTATCTTTATCCTATTTGGTACAGATATTTATAAAGTTATTGCAATTCCGTTTGCCTTTGTTAGCCATATCACTAATACATGGCTAGGTATCGTTGTGATTTACTTATTGGTTCATGCTCTTTGGATTGTCGGTATTCACGGTGCTAATATCGTTATGGGACTGGTTAATCCGATCTTGCTTGCTAATATGGCACAAAACGTTGACGGCAAATTCATTGCTTATGCAGGTGAATTTACCAACTCTTATGTAACAATCGGTGGTTCTGGTGCGACCTTATTGCTTTGCTTCTATATTGCTTTCCGTGCGAAGTCAGATCAATTACGTATGCTTGGAAAAGCAGCTATGGGTCCAGCTATTTTCAACATCAACGAACCCCTTATCTTTGGTCTACCAATTGTGTATAATCCAATGTTGACCATTCCGTTTATTTTGGCTCCAATTGTCTCTGCTTCAATTGGTTACTGGTCTGTCCGACTTGGACTAGCTGGTAAAGCAATTGCCCAAACACCATGGCCAACACCTATTGGTCTTGGAGCTTATGTTGGTTCAGGTGGTAATATTGGTGCTTTCGTAGTTGCACTTGTCTGTGCTCTGTCTGCCTTTGTGATTTGGTATCCATTTATTAAGATGTATGATACGAAGTTGTACAAAGAAGAAATGGGCGGCGCTGAAGCGATTCAATAATTTTGTTTCCCCTTATAAAAAATTTGAAGCTGGAACGAAAGTCTCCAGCTTCAATTTATATAGTGCAATAAACCAAGGTCGCAGTAGCTGTTTGCTCAAAGCACTACTTTGAGGTGGAGGATGAGAGTGGGGCAGAAATCAGTAGTTTTGTAGAAACTTGATTTCATCGTCCCACCTCCGCACGGTTGAGTAGGGCTGTAAAAGTTGATTTATCAACATATTAGAGTCCACTCAACTACTGTGTCTTATAATTCTAACTATATAAACAAAGGAAGCTGAGCACTTTGCCCCACCTTCAAAGTTCTTCATTTTTCAAGCTCAGAAAAGCACTTTTGATAAAAACTTTGTTTTCTTTATCCACCAGCTCAACAGTCTGGAAGACTGTTGAGCAACTTTGCGGGGGTGAAACAGAACTTAACTTAAAATTTTTAAGATGAGTTCTGTCTCACTCTTTTTTTACGAATAATTTAAGTAAAAGGGGAAAATAATCTATGTTAATGGCTTGTCAGGAAAACGGAAAAATGCTAAATGCTGTGGAAGATACGGTAAATCCGTTGGATAGGTTTCTCTGCCCGGCTTGTAAGGAAGCGGTGCGATTTAAGAATGGCAAGGTGATGCGATCGCATTTTGCTCATATTTCCTTGAAAAACTGCCATTTTTCTACGGAAAATGAAAGTGCAGAGCACCTAAATCTGAAAACTGCTTTGTTTACTTGGGCTAGAAAATCCAATCATGCGATTCAAGTAGAAGCTTATTTACCAGAATTGCAGCAAATCGCAGATTTGTTAGTTGAAAAACAAATTGCGCTTGAAGTTCAGTGTAGCTCGCTTAGTCAAAAACGCTTAAAAGAGCGTACGGACAGTTATCGTCAGCATGGTTATCGCGTCTTTTGGCTCTTGGGAAAGAAACTTTGGCTGAAAGATTCCTTGACCAATTTACAAAAGGACTTTCTCTATTTCAGTCAAAATATGGGCTTTCATCTATGGGAATTAGACGAACAGCAACAGCTTTTGAGGCTTAAATACTTGATTCATGAAGATTTGCATGGCAAGGTTCAGTATAAGGAGAAAAGTTTTGCTTTTGGTAAAGGAAACCTTTTAGACATCTTTCGTCAGCCATTCTGCAAGCAGGAAATGACGAGTTTTCTGGCAAAAGAAGATAAAAATATTTGCAGTTATGTGCGCCAGCAGCTCTATTATCAGCAGCCCAAATGGATGAAATGGCAGGCAGAATTGTATCAAACGGGTGATAATTTATTAACCAAAACGGCTAGTGACTTTTACCCGCAAGTCCAACCTGTTCGTTCCAGCTCTTTCTGCCAGATTTTTCAAGATCTCACACCTTATTACCAGCAATTTTCAGCTTATTATGAAAAAGAAAAAAATAAAAATTTCCAAATTCTCTATCCTCCAGCTTTTTATGCAAAGATTTTTGGCAATATTTATGATAGAATAGGAAGGACGGAGGAAATTTTATGGCAAAACAAAGAAATGAAATTGAAGAAAAATACACTTGGGACCTAACAACGATTTTCACAACAGATGAAGCTTTTGAGGCAGAGTTAACTCAAGTTTCAAAAGAATTAAAAGAAGCCAGCAGCTTAGCAGGGCATCTTTTGGACTCATCTGACAGCCTTTTAAAAACAACAGAAATCCAATTGGACTTGATGCGTCGTATCGAAAAGCTCTATTCCTATGCTCACATGAAAAATGACCAAGATACGCGCGTGGCAAAATATCAAGAATACCAAGCCAAAGGAATGGCTATTTATAGTGAGTTCGGACAGGCCTTTGCTTTTTATGAGCCAGAATTTATGGCAATCACAGACGAGCAATATCAGACTTTCTTAGCTGAAAAGCCCGAATTGCAAATCTATCAGCATTTCTTTGATAAGCTACTGCAAAAGAAACCTCACATCCTTTCTCAACGTGAGGAAGAATTGTTAGCAGGAGCTGGTGAAATTTTTAGTGCTGCGGGTGAAACTTTTGGAATCTTAGATAATGCTGATATTGTCTTTCCAACCGTGCACGACGAAGAAGGAAATGAAGTGCAATTGACGCACGGAAATTACATTAGTTTAGTGGAGTCGAAAAATCGTACAGTCCGCAAGGAAACTTATGAAGCGCTTTACAGCGTCTATGAGCAATACCAACATACTTATGCTAAGACACTCCAAACGAATGTTAAAGTTCATAATTACAATGCCAAAGTTCGTAATTTTTCTTCTGCGCGTGAAGCTGCTTTGTCTGCTAACTTTATTCCAGAAAGTGTTTATGATAGCTTAGTGTCTGCGGTCAACAAACACTTGCCACTCTTACATCGCTACATTGCCCTACGTGCAAAGATTTTAGGCCTTTCTGATTTGAAAATGTATGACCTCTATACACCATTGTCAGAAGCAGATTACAAATTTACTTATGAGGAAGCCTTGATGAAAGCAGAAGAAGTCTTAGCTATCCTTGGAGAAGATTATCTAGGTCGAGTAAAAGAAGCCTTTTCAGATCGTTGGATTGATGTTTATGAAAACCAAGGCAAGCGCTCTGGGGCTTATTCTGGTGGTTCTTACGATACCAATGCTTTTATGTTGCTCAACTGGCAAGATACGTTGGACAATCTTTTCACGCTGGTTCATGAAACAGGTCACAGTATGCATTCTAGCTATACTCGTGAAAATCAGCCATACGTTTACGGAGATTATTCTATTTTCTTAGCTGAGATTGCTTCTACGACCAATGAAAATATCCTGACGGAGAAATTATTGGAAGAAGTAGATGACGATCAAACCCGCTTTGCGATTCTGAATCATTTCTTGGACGGTTTCCGTGGAACTGTTTTCCGCCAAACTCAATTTGCCGAGTTTGAACATGCCATTCACAAAGCTGACCAAGAAGGTCAAGTCTTGACGAGTGAATTTTTGAATGATTTGTACGCAGATTTGAATGAAAAATATTATGGTTTGACGAAAGAAGACAACCCACAAATTCAATACGAATGGGCACGGATTCCGCATTTCTACTATGATTACTATGTTTTTCAATACTCAACCGGTTTCTCAGCTGCTTCTGCCTTAGCAGATAAGATTGTTAACGGAACGCAAGAAGATAAAGAGAAGTATCTCAACTACTTGAAAGCAGGAAATTCTGATTATCCGCTAAATGTCATTAAAAAAGCTGGTGTAGATATGGAAAAAGAAGACTACCTCAATGCTGCTTTTGCAGTCTTTGAACGTCGTCTTGATGAATTTGAAGCACTCGTAGAAAAGTTAGGACTGGCATAAAATGGTTGAATCCTATAGTAAAAATGCCAATCACAATATGCGTCGTCCCGTTGTCAAAGAAGAAATCGTCGATTTTATGCGGACACGGCAAAAGCAAGTTTCGGGCTCCTTAAAAGAGCTCGAAACTTTTGCTCATGCAGAAAATATTCCCATTATTCCTCACGAAACAGTTGCCTATTTTCGTTTTCTGTTAGAAACTTTACAGCCACAGAAGATTTTGGAAATTGGGACAGCCATTGGTTTTTCAGCTCTTTTAATGGCAGAACATGCACCGCACGCACAAATCACAACGATTGATCGAAATCCAGAAATGATTGCTCTTGCCAAAGCGAACTTTTCCAAGTTTGATAAGCGCAGGCAAATTACATTGCTGGAAGGAGATGCAATGGATATTCTTCCTCATTTGAAAGATTGCTATGACTTTGTCTTTATGGACTCTGCTAAGTCCAAATACGTTGTCTTTCTGCCAGAAGTTCTGAAGCGCCTTTCTTCAGGAGGAATTATCATCATAGATGATGTTTTTCAAGGTGGAGATGTCACAAAGGAGATGAGTGAAGTTCGCCGAGGTCAACGAACGATTTATCGAGGGTTGCACCAATTATTTGATAAAACACTGAATCAGCCTGAATTGACTTCAACCTTGCTACCACTTGGCGACGGCATTCTGATGATTAGAAAAAAATGAGAGATTTAATATTTTCTAAACTTTCACAGTTTTTAGGAAAATTTAAGATATTAAATCTATTTTATGGTACAATAAGAAAGTGAATTAAAAAAAGGAGTTTTCATAATGAAGAAAAAAATTCTAGCAGGAGCCATTACGCTTTTGTCAGTTGTAACATTAGCGGCATGCTCGCAAGCTGGTGGTAAAGATATTATCACGATGAAAGGAAATACAATTACTGTCAATGATTTCTATGACAAAGTAAAAAATAATGCAGCTGCTCAACAAGTACTTCTCAATATGACCATTCAAGAAGTTTTTGAAAAGAGCTATGGTAAACATGTTACAGAAAAAGAAGTCAATGAAACGTTCAATAAGAGTAAGAGCACTTACGGAACTGCTTTCCAACAAGTATTGGCAAGAGCAGGATTGACGGAAGATACTTATCGTGAACAAATCAGAACCAATAAATTGGTCGAATATGCTGTCAAAAAAGCAGCTGAAAAAGAATTGACAGATGCAAACTATAAAAAAGCATACGAATCTTATACACCAGAAGTGACTGCTCAAATCATCAAGGTAGATAGCGAAGATAAGGCAAAGGAAGTATTGGAGAAAGCAAAAGCTGAAGGTGCTGATTTCGGACAAATTGCCAAGGAAAATTCTACGGATACGAAGACCAAAGATAAGGGTGGGGAAGTGAAGTTTGACTCAGCTTCAACAGATGTTCCAGATGCTGTTAAAAAAGTGGCTTTTTCCCTTGAAGCAAACGGTATTTCTGATGTTATCACCGTTAAATCATCAACCTATTCTTCAAGTTATTATATTGTGAAACTAAATAGTAAGTCTGAAAAATCAGCAAACTGGAAAGACTACAAGAAACAACTGAAAAATGTTATCTTGACACAAAAACAAAATGATCGAACCTTTATCCAAAAAATTGTTGCCAAAGAATTACAAGCAGCCAATATTAAGGTGAAAGATCAAGCTTTCCAAAATCTGTTCTCACAATATGTCAAGTCAGATAGCAAATCAACATCTAGCTCGTCATCTTCATCAAAATAAGTTGACGAAAAGCTCATAAGTGAGTATAATAGGACTATTGAGAATTGATTTTTGACCTCTTAGTTCAGAGAATTGGCGGTGCTGCAAGCCATGTAAGAACGAAAATCATGCTACTCAAAGGAAAAATTGCATATATAATGAGAATGACAAGTTCATTGAATGAAGGTGGTACCGCGGTTTTTCGCCCTTCGTCTAGTGGACTTGTCTTTTTGCGAGGAACCGTCATGAAGACTTATCTTGTAAAACAAAAATTTCGCTTTGGTGGTGAGAAATTTGACATCAAAGATGATCGTGGGAACATTGATTATCAAGTGGAGGGAAGCTTTTTAAAAATTCCCAAAACTTTTACGATTTATGATGACAAGGGTGAAGTGGTCAGCCAAATTCAAAAGACTGTGCTAACAGTCTTACCTCAATTTGAAATTCAATTGCGCAATGGTTCGAGTTTTTATATCCGTAAAAAATTCACTTTTTTACGAGATAAATATGAATTTGATAACTTAGATCTGCGCATCGAGGGGAATATCTGGGATTTAGAATTTCGTCTGCTGGATGCGCAGGGACAAGTGATTGCAGAGATTTCAAAAGAACTCTTGCATCTGATGTCCACTTATCAAGTTGTAGTTTATGAAGATGCCTACGCGGATTTAGTGGTTTCATTGTGTATGGCTATTGACTATGTAGAAGCTCTTGAAAGTAGTTCTTAAAACTCACATGGGCAATAGAAAAATCAGTTAGAGAAATGTTTTAAGGAGAAGAAAATGAAACAATTATCAAGTGCTCAAGTACGCCAAATGTGGCTAGATTTTTGGGCCTCAAAAGGACATGCTGTCGAACCGTCTGTTAGTCTAGTACCGGTCAATGACCCGACTCTACTCTGGATTAACTCTGGCGTTGCAACATTAAAGAAATATTTCGACGGGACTATTATTCCAGAAAATCCACGGATTACCAATGCGCAGAAAGCGATTCGGACGAATGACATTGAAAATGTCGGAAAAACAGCACGTCATCATACTATGTTTGAAATGCTGGGGAATTTTTCTATTGGTGATTACTTCCGTGATGAAGCGATTGAATGGGCATTTGAGCTCTTGACTAGTCCTGATTGGTTTGATTTTCCAAAAGACAAGCTCTACATGACTTACTATCCAGATGATCATGATTCTTATAATCGTTGGATTTCAGTTGGTGTCGATCCAAGTCATTTGATTCCAATTGAAGACAATTTCTGGGAAATTGGTGCAGGACCTTCTGGACCAGATACAGAAATCTTCTTTGACCGTGGGGAAGCATTTGACCCTGAACATCAAGGAATTCGTTTGCTTGCAGAAGATATTGAAAATGATCGTTATATTGAAATTTGGAATATTGTTTTGTCCCAATTCAATGCTGATCCAGCTGTTCCAAGAAGTGAATACAAGGAGTTGCCGCACAAAAATATTGATACGGGTGCAGGTCTAGAGCGCTTAGTAGCTGTTATTCAAGGGGCAAAGACCAACTTTGAAACAGACCTTTTCATGCCGATTATTCGTGAAGTAGAGAAGTTATCTGGTAAGAATTACAATCCAGATGGTGACAATATGAGCTTCAAGGTCATTGCAGACCATATCCGCTCTCTGTCATTTGCTATTGGCGATGGTGCGCTTCCAGGAAATGAAGGACGTGGCTATGTTCTGCGTCGTTTGCTCCGTCGTGCTTCGATGCATGGTCAAAAATTAGGAATCAATGAGCCTTTCCTTTATAAACTTGTTCCAACTGTCGGAAAAATTATGGAAAGCTATTATCCAGAAGTGCTTGAAAAGCAAGATTTTATCGAAAAAATCATTAAAAGTGAAGAAGAATCTTTTGCTCGCACGCTTCATTCAGGTCAACACTTTGCACAAAGTATTGTAGAAGAGTTAAAGGTAAAGGGACAGTCTGTTATTTCAGGAACGGATGTCTTTAAACTGTACGACACCTATGGTTTCCCAGTAGAATTGACCGAAGAAATTGCCGAAGAAGCTGGTATGACAGTAGACCGCGAAGGCTTTGAAGCTGCTATGAAAGAGCAGCAAGAACGCGCACGGGCTAGTGTGGTTAAAGGTGGATCTATGGGCATGCAAAATGAAACCTTGCAAAACATTACAACTGAAAGCCACTTTAACTATGAAAAAGAGGCTTTATCTGCGGAGTTGGTTGCGATTGTGGCAGATGATAAAGAAGTAGAAGAAGTGGCTTCTGGTAAAGCTTACCTCGTTTTTGCAGAAACGCCATTTTATGCTGAAATGGGCGGACAAGTAGCAGACCACGGACAAATCTTTGACCTTGCAGGCAATCTCGTTGCACAAGTCGTAGATGTTCAAAAAGCGCCGAATGGACAACCGCTCCATACGGTAGAAGTGGTGTCACCACTCACGCTAAACCAAGAATATAAGCTTGAAATTGACCACAATCGTCGTCACCGTGTTATGAAGAATCACACAGCAACACACTTGCTTCATGCGGCTCTTCACAATGTTTTAGGCAAACACGCAACGCAAGCAGGTTCTCTCAATGAAGTAGAATTTCTTCGATTTGACTTCACTCATTTCCAAGCAGTTACAGCAGAAGAGCTACGTCGCATTGAGCAAGAAGTTAATGAAAAAATTTGGGAAGCGATTGACATCAAAACGATTGAAACAGACATTGATACGGCTAAAGAAATGGGTGCGATGGCTCTCTTTGGAGAAAAATACGGAAAAGAAGTTCGTGTGGTGACAATTGGAGATTACTCTATTGAGTTGTGTGGCGGTACTCACATGAAGAATACTTCTGAAATTGGTCTTTTCAAGATTATCAAAGAAGAAGGAATTGGCTCAGGAACTCGTCGTATCCTCGCTGTGACGAGCAAAGAAGCATTTGAAGCTTACCGTGAGGAAGAAGATGCTTTGAAAGCTATTGCAACGACACTGAAAGTCCCACAAATGAAAGAAGTTTCGCATAAGGTTGAAGCCTTGCAAGAACAACTTCGCCAATTGCAAAAAGAAAATGCTGAACTGAAAGAAAAAGCAGCAGCAGCAGCTTCAGGTGAAGTCTTCAAGAATGTTCAGGAAGCTAATGGACACAGCTTTATTGCCAGCCAAGTTTCTGTATCTGATGCGGGTGCTCTACGCACTTTTGCAGACACTTGGAAACAAAAAGACTATTCAGACGTTCTTGTCCTTGTGGCAGCCATTGGTGAGAAAGTGAATGTCCTTGTGGCTAGCAAGACAAAAGATATTCATGCTGGCAATTTAATCAAGGAACTTGCTCCAATCGTAAATGGTCGTGGTGGTGGTAAACCAAACATGGCTATGGCTGGAGGAAGCAACCAAGCAGCTATTCAAGAATTACTTGCAGTTGTTCCTGAAAAAGTATAATGTCATATACTTTAAGTGAGATAGATCTGTGCTTGTCTCTACAAGGATTTCAAAAAATGAAATCTAAGAGAGTTGCATAAAAATCATACAAAAAACGAACAGTTTCGATATTCTGTTAGTCAGAACATCGGAATTATTCGTTTTTTTATTTGTACGATTAAGTTCTGGCGTTTTATAAATCCAAAAATAGCTTTCATATTTTTGATAGTTACAATTTTATAAAAATATGGTAAAATAGTTTTGGAGATAAAACGCTTTCATACAGCTAATTATGTTGCGATAAAAAGACAAATATTGCCAGTTAGCGTATGATTTTTTGTAAAAATTTACAAATTTATGATAAAGGAGATGATGTCGTTCAGTAGTACAGTTTAAGGTAGCGGAAACATGCTTTTTAAAGAGAGAAAGGAGATTCTTATGGGACTCATTAAAGCAGGAATTGGTGCCGTAGGCGGCGTATTGGCTGACCAATGGAAATAATTCTTTTACTGTGATGCCATGGACAAGTCCGTCATGGTGGTCAAAGGACAAAAGCAAGTATCTGGACGTTCATCTAATACGAAGGGCAGCGACAACATTATTTCGAATGGTTCTGGAATTGCTGTTGCAGATGGTTAGTGTATGATGATTGTTGAGCAAGGAAAAATTGTTGAAGTCTGTGCTGAGCCTGGTCAATTCACTTATGACACTTCTAGCGAGCCGAGTATTTTTACAGGTAATTTAGGTGATTCCATTAAGAAGACCTTCAAACAAATCGGAAAACGGTTCACTTATGGTGGTGACACAGGCAAAGATCAACGTGTTTATTATTTCAATACAAAAGAGCTGATTGATAATAAGTTTGGCACACCAAATCCGATTCCGTTTCGTGTGGTGGATTCAAAAATCGGCTTAGATGTGGATGTTTCTGTCCGTTGTTCTGGTGTTTATTCTTATAAGATTGCAGACCCACTTCTTTTCTATACCAATGTCTGTGGCAATGTCGAAAAAGAATATTTGCGTGAAGAATTAGAATCACAGCTAAAAACCGAATTTATCAGTGCCCTCCAACCAGCTTTCGCTGCATTATCTGATCTAGAATTGCGGCCAAATCAAATCGTTAGCCACAATACAGAACTTGAAAATGCTATGAATGAAGCACTCTCTAGCAAATGGGGCGAGCTTCGTGGCTTGAAAGTCGTCAGTGTAGCTCTTGGTTCAGTAACTCTTCCAGACGAAGATCCTGAAATGATTAAGCAGGCTCAACGTGTGGCTATTATGAAGGACCCAACCATGGCAGCGGCTACCTTAGTCGGTGCACAGGCAGATGCTATGAAAGCAGCGGCTGAAAATCCAGGCGGTGCGATGACTGGCTTTATGGGAGTAGGAATGGCAGCGGGCGCAGGCGGCATGAATGCTCAAAATCTTTTTGCGATGGGATAAGAGCAAGCAGCTAGTCAGCAAACGCAAACAGCGAGTGCAACCTCTCAAACCCAAACTACTGCAGATAAATTGACTTGTCCAAATGGACATGAAGCTTCAGGTAAATTCTGTCCTGAATGCGGTTCACCAAAACCTGTGAGTGACAGCTGGACTTGTACTTGTGGGACTGTCAATAATGGTAAATTCTGTTCAAACTGTGGTCAACCGAAACCAGAAACCTGCCGTCAATATCGTTGTAGCAATTGTGGCTGGCAACCAGAAGATGCTTATAATCCACCTAAATTCTGCCCTGAATGTGGCAATGTATTTGATGAAAATGACCTTGTTTAAAAGCTTTTCTAACTATCTCATAGCTCGATGACAGTAGAAAGGAGGTCATCATGGCTGATTTACAAGAATATAAATGTCCAAATTGTGGTGGTGCTCTTGAATTTAATAGTTCAATCCATAAAATGAAGTGCCCTTATTGTGATACCGAATTGGATATGTCAAGTTTGAAGGAATTGGATGAACAATTAAAAACCCAGACTGATGAAAATATGACCTGGAGTACGCAGGCTGGTGGTGAATGGGATACGGGCGAGATTGATCAGCTATCAGTTTATGTCTGTAAATCTTGTGGTGGTGAAATTGTTGCTGACGAGTCAACAGCAGCCACTTCGTGTCCATTCTGCGATAATCCTGTTGTTATGATGGGACGCTTTGCTGGTGATTTAAAGCCAGATTATGTGATTCCATTCAAATTAGATAAAAAGGCAGCAAAGGCGAATCTGAACAAGCATCTCATGGGGAAACGTCTCTTGCCAAAAGTTTTTAAAGACCAAAATCATATTGATGAAGTAAAGGGGGGGTATGTTCCGTTCTGGCTTTTTGACACAGAAGCAGATGCGGATGTTCATTATAAAGCAAGCAGGATTAGAACATGGAGTGATAGTGAGTATGACTATACCGAAACAAGCTATTTTTCAGTTATTCGTTCCGGTCAGTTAGCGTTTGAACATATCCCGGTAGACGGTTCAAGTAAATTGGATGATCAATTAATGGAATCCATTGAACCCTTTGATTTTTCAGAAGCTGTTGATTTTCAGACAGCTTACCTAGCAGGATACCTAGCAGATAAATATGATGTCGGAGCCGAGGAGAGCATTACTCATGCTAACAGCCGTGTCAAGCAAAGCACGGAGGAAGCCTTTGAAGATACAGTTACGGGGTTTTCTACCGTTACCCCAGAATCTTCGAATATTCGCTTGATAAATGGTTCAACTAAGTATGTTCTCTATCCAGTTTGGCTCTTAAATACGACTTGGAGGGGCAAAAAGTTTGTCTTTGCGATGAATGGTCAGACTGGTAAATTCGTCGGAGATTTGCCCTTAGACAAGCAAGCTTATAGACGTTGGCTAATCGGACTGGGCGTGGCGGCAAGTATAGTTAGTTATGCGGCTGTATGGCTGATTCACTTACTGTAAGAAGGGAGGATGAGATTATGTTGAAGAAATTCATAACATTACTGACAACTCTTCTTCTCTCCTTTCTCATGATTGGGACTGTCTGTGCAGAAGAAACCAGCTATATTCGTGATGAAGTCTCAGCCTTTTCAAGCAAGGAAATAACAGAGATTAACAAAGCGGCTAAAGCTATTGAAGAACAATATCATTTTAAAGTTTACTTTTTGGCAGCAAAATCAGTAGGTGAAGATGGTATTTTGTCTGATGCTGAAAAGGTTTATCAAGAATCTGCAGGCACAGCTGAAGGTATTCTCCTTGCTGTTGATAAAGAAAAAAAGAATGGATCCTATATTATGCCGGAAACGCTAAAGAAAAGCTAGGAGCAAAGAGTGACGACATACTTTGGAAAGCTTTTGAGAGTGGGAAAAATATTTATAGCGGTGTTCGGTATTATCTCAATAAAGTAACCAAATTGCTCAATGCATCGGCCAATCCATTACTGGTAGATGAAGCGGACTTGCTGAAGCCGGATCAAGAAAAAGCCTTGTTAGCAAAGCTCAAAGATGTTAGCAAACGCCAAAAATGTGATGTCGTTGTCGTGACCGTTAAGAGTCTGGAAGGAAAAAGTGCTCAAGACTTCGCAGATGACTACTTCGACTACAATGGCTACGGTCAAGGAAAAAATCATGATGGGGTGCTTTTCTTAATCAGTATGGCAGAACGGAAGTGGCATATTTCAACGACAGGCTACGGCATCACTGCTTTTACCGATGCTGGCTTAGACTACCTATCAAAGCAGTTCTTGCCTGATTTAAAAGATGGTGACTACAATGCTGCTTTTACAACCTACGCTGAGCAGTGTGATGAATTCCTCACTCAAGCACGAAAAGGGCAGCCTTATGATGTAAAAAAGTCTCCCTAAGGAGCCTTTAAGTTGGTACTGGATTCCTGGAGCATTGGCTATTGGCTTTGGTATCGCCTTTCTCATCGTAACAGGAATGAAAGGTCAGCTCAAATCTGTCTATCATCAAACCGGAGCCACTGATTACATCAAGAAAAATAGTCTCCAGATTACCAATGCTCAAGAATTCTTCCTCTACTCAAATGTAGATAAGAAAGCAAAACTGGAGCCTAGCAGCTCCAGTGATTCTGGGGGTAGTAGCACACATACATCTTCATCAGACAGAAGTCACGGGGGCAGTGGTGGAAGTTTTTAGATGGATAATAGTGGAAGTTAAAAAAGGTCAGGATATTTATGCTAGCCTTTTTATTACACTTCATTTTACAACGGGGCGAATTTTAAAATTTTCAAACGATGTTGTCCACAATAATTTTATTGCTAGTGAAATTCAACGAGGAATGGTAAAAGATATCAATTTGCTTTACATCATTTTCCAAGTCAGAAAGAATATCTTCATTTTTTGCACTTAGATTGTAAATTCAAGTACAAAAAAGTAGCAAACATCTTTCCTTTTATATTTGCATTGAAATCTGCAATGACTTTTGCATAAAAATAGCGTTTGCCTGCTAAACCTAAGACAATCAGCATATTTCCAAGAATTCCCAACATCAAGATTTGCCAGAGAATTTTTAAATTTTTCGTTTGAAAACTATCAATAATCATTCGAACGAGCGTTGGGTTTAAAACTGACTCAATCCATGTCAGCACGATAAACAGAAAGTAAATCGCTAGTAGTTTTTTTGAAATAAATCGTTTCAGCATATTTGATAAGGCCTATCTAAAATACGAATATTTAAAAACTCTCAAAAAGCTGTTTGAGAGTTTTAAGCGCGCCGTAGCAGTTTTTTAATCAAACTGAGAATTTTAAATTTAAGTGGTTGTGGATAATAGCGGAAGGTGCCCATTTTGCGAACAATGTAGCCATTGAAATTTTGCTTGAAACGGAGCACGCCGTCTGAGCCATCGAAAATTCCTGTAATACCAAGAAAATTGTAAAAGGGAATATGTCGCTTGATAGCTTCTTTCATGACATATTCTTGGAGAAGCGCTGGGGCATAAAATTTGTTAAATTCAGGATAGGAACCACTAAAGAGGTAGGTCGCTTCTTGTGGTGTATAGAGGAAGAGGCTGCCAGCAAGCACTTGGTCTTCCATTCCATATTTATCTATCAATTCTTGTGCTCCGGCTTTACGTGTTTCAAAGCTTTCAAATTGGCTGGAGAATTCACGCAGTTGATTGTGTTTTTTCTCTGACTGAGGATTTTTTTCTAAATCCGCTTTTAATTTTTGAATTTTTTGTTTTAGTTTTTCTTGATCATGTTGCAGATGTTGCAGATAATCTTGAAAATTAAGCGTTGCAATCATAAAGTCCGCTTGATTGCCAAAAGCATCGTAGAAATCTTGGTAATAATCCAAAGGTTTGTCACTATATTCACGCCGTTCGGAAGTGGCAGAAGTGATTTCCTTGAAAATATTTAATTCATCTCGCTTCAATTTTTTTAATTGAATGCCGAAAGTATTGGCTTTTTTTACAGTCGATTTACCATTTTTGCTGAAGGATTTGAGCAGATCTTTTTCAGTTAGTTCAGTCAGGTCTTTGACATAGTGCCAATCAGGTTCGCCGCCTGGATAACCTGTCTGCAATCCATCAAATTCATAACCTAAGTCTGTCAACTCTTTTATCAATTCTGTTTTTTCGGGCGAAGTAGGTTGACCATTGCTGTCAAATGTTTGATAAGTTTCATAAGGTTTGATAATTAGCTCTAAAGCACCATTTTCTTTGGCGTAGGTCTTGAGTTCACGGTAAAAAGCTTGTAGGTCGTGAGGATTTGTTGAAACAGGACCGCAATTGATTTCCATGTGCAGTCCGCCTGTCATGGGCATACTGTAGAGCACGGCTGAAACGGTTAATTCACCGTGTTCATCTGTGTGACCGACATATTGGCAAGTAAAACCGCGTTTCGCTAAGAGCATTTCCATTTCTACTGTTTGCATAAAAGAACGTTGAGTGCAAGACGCGCTATGGTTTACAAATTCTTCCTGACTAAGTCGTTTGAATGTCATACGATTCCTTTCTTAGTGTTTGCTGCGGAATTTCTTTCTCAAAGTATAGGCAAGGTTAGAGAGATGATAGAGTGGATTGGTTGGCAAGTTAAACTCACCGACAAACTCTTCAATGGTTGGATTGAACTTGGACTTAAAGTGATAAAGTCCGCCGTCTAAATCATTTTCAACACCACCCATGTTTTGCCAGTTCGCCCCACGGTCAAAGGCGTGCTTTGCTGTTTCATACCAAGTGAGGAGAGCTGGCTGGTAGCGGCGGTATTCTTCATCCATTCCAGCATAGATATTTTCAGAAGTGGCACCATATTCGAGAACCAAAGTTCCAGAGAGAGGAACAATAGTTGCTCCCTGTGCTATTTTTTCTGACAAGAAATCCATTTCTTCTTGCAGTCGTTTTTGTTCTTGCTTATTGTTTTCAATTTTACCAGGTTTAGTTTTTTCAGTGAATTTGCTGGCTTCTTTTTCAGCTTTGGCTTTTTGAGCTTGAAGACTTTCTAGACGCTCATTTAGGTCAATGCTTGCAAGTGTGATATAGGAATGCTCTGGGTAAGTATCAAGGAGTTTTTGATAATAGTCCTTCCCCCGCAAGTGAATACTCTTTCGATTCTCGGTTTTTTTCATCAAAGCAGAGAAATCATCCAAAAGTTCTTTGCCACCAAACTGGACTTGAATGCCTTTGTTTCGTGCAGTGCGAATGGCTTGGCGTGTACTTTTTGATAAAAGTTCTTCGCTGAAATTATCCTTATAAATATTTGCTTGAAAACGTGGCTGAATCGTTTCATCAAGTGATTCTGTTCGCCCCACCCAAATAGCTCCCGCTTTCTGGAGATTTTGAATCACGTCAAGTGTTTCTTGCTGTTCTTTTCTGTTTTCTCCGATTTGAGCCTGCACGAGGAAAAGACTCGGATCAAACTTGATAAAAAGGGCTTTTTTAGTTTTAGCAAATTGTTTCAAGGAAGTCAGGACAAATTGCAGTAATTCTTGATTCTGATAATCCATAATAAGACCGCGAGGAATATAAAGCATAGTCATACCGAGCGGTAAAGGCTTAATGAGAATACTAGCAGAAGCCACTAATTGGTTATTTTTGTAAAAGCCAATTCGTTCATTGTCCCAATTATCTTTGACCTTTGCCCAAGAAGCACTTTGAAGCAAGTTGGTTTGAGAACTTTTCTTAACAAAATCATCGTGTTCTTGAGCAGATATTCCTATTTTATAAGTGTACATTAGTTTAAAACCCACTCTCTAATAGCGTATGCAACGCCGGATTCATCGTTTGATTTGGTGATATATTTGGCAATTTTCTTCAACTCGTCAGTTCCATTTTCCATTACAACAGGATTTCCCACAACTTCTAGCATCGCACGGTCATTTTCTTCATCACCAATTGCCATGGTTTCCTCTTTTGTCAATCCTAATTTTTCCGCTAGATGCACGACTGCAGCCCCTTTATTGACGGATTTTTTGACAATTTCTAAGTAAAAAGGTGCTGATTTCACGAGTGTGTATTTGTCATACAATTCTTTAGGGAGTTTGGCGATTGCTTGATCTAAAATTTCTGGTTCGTCAATATACATGATTTTGACGATTTCTTTGTCTACCATCTCTTCTGGAGTGCGGTAGTAGACTGGCATATTGACCAGTCCGGCTTCGTAAACGGTATATTTTCCAATGTTACGGTTAGCAGTATAAATACCGTCCTTGGTGATAGCGTGCATGTGAACCCCTAATTTGCGACTGAGACATTCAATATCCAAATAATCATCGTAGGTTAGAGTTTCTTTGATATATTCTTCCCCTGTAACTGTATCTTGAACCAGCCCGCCATTGAAGGTAATGACATAATTACCTGGCTCGTTTAGGTGTAACTCTTCAAGCAAATTTCTCACTCCTGGAATGGGGCGTCCAGTTGCAATGACAATCTTTACTCCAGCAGCTTTGGCATCTTGTACAGCAGAAAAAACTTCTGGTGTGACTTCTCTTTTGGTGTTTAATAAGGTTCCGTCAATATCAACGGCAACTAGTTTAATACTCATGTTCGTATGCTTCTCCATATATAAATTGGTCGTTTTTGATATACGACAAGAAAGTTTTACTATTTTCACTAAAAAGTCCAGCTTCTTTCAGCATTTCTTTTGGGAAATAGAAACGGTTGTCGCCGTGCCTTGTGCCTGCTAATGTTTCGACGATAGGGGATAAAGTGGACAACTCCGCGAGACTGCCATCCTTTTGGATAATTTCAATCTGAGTGCGTGGTTTTTCGACATCTGGACGGTAAAAATCATAAGGTAAGTCAAAATTACGATGAATGGCAGTGTAATAATCAGGGTCAAAACCAACTTCCGCAACTAAGCTCCGCATGACATTCAGATATTTCTCATTTTCTTTTGAAAAAATAATAGATTTAAAGACTTTGCGGTTGATGAAACGCTGTGCTAAGTCAGATAAAATCGTATCAGGACTCGTCATCCAGACCTGAAAATAAGTATTCATCACGCCGTCATCCAGTGCTAGATAATCTTTCAAGGTCACTCGCTTTTCAAAGAAAGGAATGAGGTTGGGAGAAGAGAGTGCAAAATAGTCTTTCTGCTTTTCGTAGAGAAATTTAGCTCGCTTGAGCAAGTTTTGCAAGAGCGCTTCCATTGCCCGACTAGCAGGATGAAAATAAACCTGCATATACATCTGGTACCGACTGACGACATAGTCTTCCACGGCATGCATGCCGTGGCGTTTGAAAGCAATGCCATTTTCAACAGGACAAATAACGCGCAAAATCCGTGTTAAATCAAATTGTCCATAAGAAGCGCCTGTATAGTAGGAGTCTCGCAAGAGATAATCCATGCGATCGACATCAATCTGACTGGAAATAAGTTGCACCACCTGTTTGTTTGGATAGGTGTGGTTGATAACGCTGGCTACTTTTTCCGGAAAATCAGGCGAAACTTGAACCAGAACTTTGTTAATCTCTGTTTCAGGGTTTGTGATAATCTGGCGTGTAATTTCCTCGTGGTCGGTATCAAAGAGACGCTCGAAAGTATGTGAATAAGCGCCGTGACCGACATCGTGCAAGAGGGCTGTTGCCATGACAAGTAAGCTTTCATGACAATCCCAAACCTCTGGATATTTTTCGTCAAAGATTTTTGTAATTCGTCTTGAAATTTCATATGCTCCGAGGCAATGCGAAAAACGGCTGTGCTCGCCTCCGTGAAAAGTATAGCCGGAAGTTCCTAACTGTTTAATGCGGCGCAGTCGTTGAAATTCTTTGGTGTTTATTAAATCATAGATGACTTGGTGATCCACATGAATGTAATTGTGGACGGGATCACGAAATACTTTTTCAATCATGGCTCTATTATACCACATCTCGTCTAGCAGTCCAAATAACAAAGTAATCTATAACCTCTGAAAATAGCGATTCAAACTTGCTGTTTTAATTCAAAAATTCTCCCATTCAGAGCTATGGTAAAATAAAAGTATAAGAAAAAATGGGAGAAATATTTTTGATTTTCTGTTAAAATGAAAAAAGAAATAGGAAGACGAGGAAATTTAAAGAGTGAAAATTAGAATCCAAAATCGAATTCAAATGGATGAGCAAGTAGAGCAAATTGACCAAAGTTACGCTGTAGATTGGACTCAAAAGGGCGCTTATCATTATTTATTGTTTAAAAATGAAGAAGGAGAGAAGGTTGTGCTGAAGTTTCATGATGAAGAACTAGTCATGACACGCTTCTCTACTCATAAATCTTTGATGCGGTTTATCAAAGGAGGAGAAGCCTTGATTGGAATTCCCACACCGGTCGGCATACAGCAATTTATCACAAAAACAAGTCATTACCAGGTTGATTTGAAAAAGCAGACACTTGAACTGCATTATCAATTGAGAACACCTGATGGCGGTCGAGCTTTTGCGGATTATCAAATGGAAATTTCGTGGAGGTAGAAAGTGATGGGAAGAATCCTTTTTAGTTTAGTAATAGCGGCTATTTTTATTCTCAGCAGATTTATTTGGTTTTTTATAACAAGACAAAGCTTAATATGTTCTTTGACCTAACAGGGACACTTGTCATAGCGATTATTTTATTTATTGCGTCTTATTCTTTGTTGGGTAAAATAGATAGAAATTGAACTTTTTTTGCTTGAAAAAATTGAAGGATTTGATATAATAAAAACACTCAAGGGAGTAGCTAGCGGGATATCCGTTACAAGGTCGTCAATACGAAAGCAATTTCCGGCCTTGTATGAAACAGCGAGACTTGTTGCAATAAACAGGTCTCTTTTTGTTTGTCAAAAAGGGATCAAAGGAGGAAATATTTTGTCAAAAGAACAAAAACGCCAAGCGTTTTATACGCAAGGTTCGGAGGAAGTTTTAAAAAATTTAGAAACTTCTGAGCAAGGTTTATCAAGCAATGAAGCCGCTAAGCGTTTAGATGAATACGGACGCAATGAACTGGATGAGGGAGAGAAAAAATCCCTTCTGATGAAATTCGTTGAGCAATTTAAGGATTTGATGATTCTTATTTTGCTGATTGCGGCTATTCTTTCGGTTGTGACTTCAGGTGGTGAAGATATTGCAGATGCGATTATTATCCTAGCTGTGGTCATTATTAATGCCATTTTTGGAGTTTACCAAGAAGGTAAGGCAGAAGAAGCAATTGAAGCACTCAAATCTATGTCTAGCCCAGCTGCGCGTGCGCTGCGTGACGGGCATGTGACAGAAGTAGACTCAAAAGAATTGGTCCCTGGAGACATCGTTATGCTGGAAGCAGGTGATGTGGTACCTGCTGACATGCGTCTTTTAGAAGCAAATTCTTTAAAAATTGAAGAAGCGGCTCTGACTGGCGAATCCGTTCCAGTTGAAAAACATCTGACTGTTGATGTAGCTACTGATGCAGGTATTGGCGACCGTATCAATATGGCATTCCAAAATTCAAACGTTACGTATGGACGTGGAATGGGTGTCGTTGCCAATACAGGTATGTTTACAGAAGTCGGTCATATTGCTGGTATGCTCCAAAATGCTGATGAAACAGATACTCCACTCAAGCAAAATCTAAATGGCCTTTCAAAAGTGCTGACCTATGCGATTTTAATCATTGCAGCAATCACTTTTGTGGTTGGCGTATTCGTTCAAGGAAAAGACCCGCTGGGCGAATTGATGACATCAGTCGCACTTGCTGTGGCAGCAATTCCAGAAGGACTTCCTGCTATTGTGACCATTGTCTTGGCACTTGGCACACAAGTTTTGGCGAAGAGAAATTCCATTGTCAGAAAGCTTCCTGCAGTTGAGACGCTTGGCTCGACTGAAATTATTGCTTCTGATAAGACTGGTACATTAACTATGAACAAAATGACAGTTGAAAAAGTCTTTTATGACGGCAGTTTGCATGAAGCAAAACAAGATATTGACCTTGGACTCGACTTGCCATTGCTACGCTCGGTTGTCCTTGCTAATGATACTAAAATTGACCAAGACGGAAAACTCATTGGTGACCCAACAGAAACAGCCTTTGTTCAGTATGCACTTGATAAAGGGTATGATGTTAAAGCTTTCTTAGAGAAATCTCCTCGTGTCGCAGAGTTGCCGTTCGATTCTGAACGTAAGCTCATGTCAACCATTCATCCTTTGCCAGATGGTAAATTCTTGGTTGCTGTAAAAGGTGCGCCAGATCAACTTTTAAAACGTTGTGTGGCTCGTGACAAGGCAGGCGATATTGCGCCGATTGATGAGGCAACGACTCAGTTAATTAAGGAAAATAACTCAGGTATGGCTCATCAGGCTCTGCGTGTGTTAGCTGGTGCCTACAAAATTATTGATGAAATTCCAGAAAACTTAACGTCTGAAAATCTTGAAAATGATTTAATATTCACAGGTATGATTGGGATGATTGATCCTGAACGACCAGAAGCTGCTGAAGCTGTTCGAGTGGCTAAAGAAGCGGGTATCCGTCCGATTATGATTACGGGTGATCACCAAGACACAGCGGAGGCTATTGCTAAACGTCTTGGAATTATCAATGATGATAGTAAAGACCATGTCATGACTGGTGCTGAGCTTAACGAATTGTCAGACGAAGAGTTTGAAAAAGTTGTTGGTCAATATTCTGTCTATGCGCGTGTATCTCCTGAGCATAAGGTGCGAATTGTCAAAGCATGGCAACATCAAGGCAAGGTTGTTGCTATGACAGGTGACGGTGTAAATGATGCACCAGCCTTGAAGACAGCCGACATCGGTATCGGAATGGGGATTACAGGGACAGAAGTTTCGAAAGGTGCTTCTGACATGATTCTGGCTGATGATAATTTTGCAACGATTATCGTGGCTGTTGAGGAAGGACGGAAAGTCTTCTCTAACATTCAAAAGACCATTCAATATTTGCTTTCAGCCAATACAGCAGAAGTGTTGACGATTTTCCTTGCAACTCTTTTTGGCTGGGATGTGCTGCAGCCGGTTCATCTTCTCTGGATTAACCTTGTGACAGATACTTTCCCAGCTATTGCACTAGGGGTTGAGCCAGCTGAGCCGGGTGTGATGACGCATAAACCGCGTGGTCGTAAGTCTAGCTTTTTCTCAGGTGGTGTCATGAGTTCGATTATTTATCAAGGGCTTTTGCAAGGTGCTTTGGTACTCGGTGTTTATGCTTATGCTTTGATGAATCCAGTTCATGTTGGTGACATGAGAGCTATTCATGCGGATGCGTTGACCATGTCCTTTGCAACGCTTGGACTAATCCAGCTTTTCCATGCCTTTAATGTAAAATCTGTTTATCAATCACTTCTAACAGTTGGGCCATTCAAATCTAAAACTTTCAACTGGTCTATTCTTGTTTCATTCATTTTATTGGCTTCTACCATTTTGGTTGAGCCACTAGAAGGAATTTTCCATGTAACAAAATTAGACCTCTCACAATGGGCAGCCGTTCTCATTGGAAGTTTCTCCATGATTATCATCGTAGAAATTGTTAAATTTGTTCAACGTAAATTAGGCATGGATAAAAATGCCATTTAAGACAGAAAAGTCATCTTCGGGTGGCTTTTTTAATTGTCAAACTATAATAAAAAATTGCCGTGAATACGACAATTTTAAGTCCTTATTACAAGCCATAAATACGAACATCTGGATCTTGTTTCCAAAGTGGTTGAAGTCCAACAAAAACATCATTTTTGAACATATCACTTTGTAGATAATTTTGAGCGTGCTCAACAGAGTCAAAACCATGTAAAACTTGCACATCTTCTGTGCGAATAAGTAAGTTCTTGCTCACAGCCCCTTCGATAGTATCTAGAAATGGCTTGCGATAATCATTATAAACTTTCGCTACGGCAGGAAGACTTTCATTCGGAATATCTAGAGTGATTTGTAAATATGCTTTAACTTGAGACATAGTATTAAGTTCCCTTTCCTTTTATTTGAATTTATTATAAAATAGTGCTATTTTAAATGCAATATGTTACCAAATTAGTGAGTAACTAACTATAAGCAGAAATGCTAGATATTACAGATACTGTTCTCTCTAGAACTTTGAAAGAATTGATGCAAAATAATATGGTAGAAAGACGACAATATAATGAAATCCCTATGCGTGTTACTTATCAGTTAATAGAAAAAGCAGAGTCTGTGATACCAATTTTTGAAACGATATGTCAATGGTCAAAAAAGTATTTAGCGCCTGATGATATTAATAATAGTATTTATGGACAGTTTCCTAAACAGGATGGTGAGTTTTTCATCTTAGCCGAGGAATAAAATGGTAAGAATAAAAGATAGTTTACAGCAGAAGTTACTTGATAATCAAGTGCATTATGAAAGGGAAGAAATTCTTTGGATGTTAGATTATATCGGTCATCCTGATTATAAAATACGAGATGAGTTAATTTTTGTTACTCTAGCTAGAGCCATACAAGAGCAACTATTTACAAAGGAACAGTTTGATTTTGTAGCGATTGAGGCTCTAAAACGACAAGGACTCTTGTATAAAAAAGAAGAGGTTGGTCAAGCGACTCTGACTCGATCTTTTACGGCTTTATTATTCGCTAATTTGCTAAATGCAGATGCTAAGAAAAATTCACTTTATTTAAAAAGACTTTCTAGTCAGCAAAGAATGGCTCTATTTGAACAAGGAATGTCTTATTTGCTGTATGAAAATGATAGGACTGACTATTCTGAAGAATATGGTTGGGTGCATGCCTTTGCTCATGGAGCAGATCTTTTAGTTGAGATTATTTGTCACCCAGATTTTCCTATAACACGAGTAAATGAAGTTCTACAAGTATTAGAAAAGATTTTTAAAAGAGTGAATTGGCGCTTTATCAGTGATGAGGACTGGCGTTTGGCACGAGTCATCTATCAGGCTGTTTTAAATGAAAGACTCTCACAAACCAGAGTTGCAGCTTGGTTAACTTCACTTGACTTTCCACTAGAAAACTCAACAGACTTCTTACAATTTTCTAATGCTCGTTCGTGCTTGTTAGAAGTTTATCTTCAGTTAGACAAAGAAAAAGCTCTCTCAGACGAGCTAAGAGAAGCTATTCAGTTGTTTTCGTACTAAATATCAAAAATGATAGGGGCATCTTCTAGTTCTTTTCGGAGGTGCTTTTTCTTATATGATTGGAAAAGAGATAAGTCTTGTACTGCATTATAGCGTTTGTGGAGACGGTACATTTGAGGGATTTTGTATTGAGGATAATCTTCAAAAAATTGCTGAGTCAACTGCCATTCGCGGATGTAACCAAGAGGTCTTGTATGATAGCAGACACCGTCAATCATTCGAGCGGAGTGGCGGTGGTGAAGATGACCAAAGACAACATCTTTCACACCATATTTGACAAAGAGATTATGAAAGGATTGACTACCCAGAAAAGCATTAAAGCGCTGAAAATAAGGGTGATTGTAAAGAAAATCTTTGTGAGGAACAAAATGCATAGCTAGGATAATAGGATCATTCAGAGAAGTCAAAATTCTCTTAAGTTGTTCTAGGGCCTGTTGAGTGAGTATAGGGTCATCAGTGTTGCGGTTCAATCGTCTATCAAACCAGAAAAATTGCTTGGTCCGTTTGTGTTCTTCAGGTGTTTTTTCGGGAACGAAGCCATAGTCATACCAACCTGCTAGGCTAATAAACTGAGTCTGTCCAAATGATTGTACATTGAAATTGTGCTGTTAAATGTCGTCTTCTGTCATTCCTAGCATGTCATGATTGCCTAAATTGTAAGAAACGGAGAAGGATTTTTTGAGCTTTTGTAAAAAAGGCAAACTAATGTGTTCAAAATCATTAGACAGATCCCCTGCAAAGTGAATGTGGTCAACTTTTTTCTTTTTTAGTAAATCAATCAAAATGGTGATGTCTTTATCGGTAAATTGGTTTGAATCCAAATGAAGATCGCTCATAAATGCTAAATTTGTCATGCTCCTAGTGTAGCATATTTGAGGTAAAATGAAAGAAATAAATTTTTCGTCAAAAATCATAGGAAAGTTTAAGTCTTTTGGTGTAAAATAGAAGTAAGTGGAGGTCTACGAATGATAAAATTAGTAGCATTTGACATGGACGGTACATTTCTGCGCTCAGACAATACCTATGATGTGGAGCGCTTTGAGAAAATTTATCGACCATTGCAAGAAAAAGATATAAAAGTAGTCGTCATTTCAGGCAATCAGTATGCCTAACTGGCTTCATTTTTTCCAAAATATCAGGATGAGTTAATTATTGTTTCAGAAAATGGAGCACTAATTTTTGAAGGCGAGAAGTTATTACGAGAAGAAAAAATCGCTAGAACAGAGATTGAAAAGGTTTTAGACGTGCTTGTGTTAGAAGGATTAGAAAATGCGACAACTCTTTGCAGGCTTCATTCTGCTTATTTGATCAAGTCAGCACCCAAACAGTACAAAGAAGAAATTGCAATTTATTATCATGCATTGAAAGAAATCTCTAATTTTCAGGATTTACCAGAAGATGATTTTGTCAAGTTAGCTTTATTGGTGCCAGAAGAAAAAACAGATCAACTCCTTGAAAAGCTAAATCAAGTTACTGGTCAACTCGTTCAGGCAGTTTCAAGTGGACATGGTTCGATTGATATCATCCAAAGAGGTGTTCATAAAGGCTCTGCTCTTGAATTCCTTAGTCAGCATTTTGGTATTGCACTACAGGAGATGATGGCTTTTGGGGACGGTGGAAATGACCTAGAAATGCTAGCTTATGTGGGTCACAGCTATGCGATGGCAATGCTCCTGAAAAGGTCAAGAAAACAGCAAAGTATCAAGCGCCAAGCAATCAAGAATCAGACGTTTTAGAAGTTCTTGAACAAGAGATTGTAACATAACTCATTACATACGCATCATTTTGGTATATCTATCCTCTTAATATTTTTAGCCAGACGGCAACCTATCTAACAATCATGTAACAAAGAACGAAATTTCTTGATTCAGAATTAGAAATTTTATACAATAACTATTATTGGACTCTGTCAGAAATTAGAAAAAAATACTGACTTGTGATATAATAAAACGATATGTGAAAAGAGGTAAGTATGGATATTTCAGAAATTCGTCAAAAAATTGACGCAAATCGCGAAAAATTAGCTTCTTTCAGGGGGTCTCTTTGACTTAGAAGGTCTGGAAGAAGAAATTGCAATCTTAGAAAATAAGATGACAGAACCTGATTTTTGGGATGATAATATTGCGGCGCAAAAAACATCTCAAGAATTAAACGAACTTAAGCAAACCTATGATAACTTCCAGCAAATGGCTGATTTATTTGACGAATCAGAGATTTTGCTTGATTTTCTAGCGGAAGATGATTCTGTACAGGAAGAGTTGGAAGAAAAATTAGCAGAGTTGGAAACAAAAATGACCAGCTATGAAATGACACTCCTCTTGTCGGAACCTTATGATAATAACAATGCTATCCTTGAAATTCATCCAGGCTCTGGTGGAACAGAAGCTCAAGACTGGGGAGATATGTTGCTGCGGATGTATACACGCTTTGGCAATGCTCATGGTTTCAAGGTTGAAGTATTGGACTATCAAGCGGGCGATGAAGCGGGAATTAAGTCTGTTACCTTGTCTTTTGAGGGACCTCATGCCTATGGTTTGTTGAAGTCTGAAATGGGAGTTCATCGCTTGGTGCGCATTTCGCCATTTGACTCAGCTAATCGTCGTCACACTTCTTTTACTTCAGTGGAAGTCATGCCGGAGTTGGATGACACGATTGAAATTGAGGTGCGAGACGAAGACATCAAGATGGACACTTTCCGTTCCGGTGGTGCTGGCGGGCAAAATGTCAACAAAGTTTCAACCGGTGTTCGTTTAACCCACATACCAACGGGAATTGTGACACAATCCACTGTTGACCGCACACAATATGGAAACCGTGATCGGGCAATGAAATTGCTTCAATCGAAACTCTACCAAATGGAGCAAGAAAAAAAAGCAGCTGAAGTGGATTCCTTAAAGGGAGACAAAAAAGAAATTTCTTGGGGAAGTCAAATCCGCTCTTATGTCTTTACGCCCTATACCATGGTGAAGGATCATCGAACTGGTTATGAAGTAGCCCAAGTTGATAAAGTCATGGATGGCGATTTAGATGGCTTCATCGATGCCTACTTGAAATGGCGGTTAAACTAAACATTAAATTTACGAGAGTGGAATAAACAACCATAATTGCAATGCAATCATGGCTGTTTATTCCACTCCCTCAACTATCTTACGAAAGGAACTCTTAACAATAAATGTCAATTATTGAAATGAGAGATGTTGTCAAAAAATATGACAACGGGACAACAGCCCTGCGTGGTGTGTCCATTGAAGTAGAGCCAGGAGAATTCACCTATATTGTAGGTCCTTCTGGAGCAGGGAAATCAACTTTTATTCGATTATTGTATCGTGAAGTGAAAGTTGATAAGGGAAGTCTGCAAGTTGCTGGCTTTAATCTTGCTAAAATTAAAAAACGTGATATTCCAATGTTGCGTCGTAATGTTGGCGTCGTTTTCCAAGATTATAAATTGCTACCCAAAAAGACGGTGTATGAAAATATCGCCTACGCTATGGAAGTTATTGGAGAACGCCGTCGGAATATCAAAAAGCGCGTTATGGAAGTGTTGGATTTGGTTGGTTTAAAACACAAAGTCCGTTCATTTCCAAATGAACTCTCAGGAGGGGAGCAGCAGCGAATTGCCATTGCTCGTGCGATTGTGAACAATCCTAAAGTTTTGATTGCCGATGAGCCGACAGGAAATTTGGACCCAGATAATTCGTGGGAAATCATGAATCTACTGGAGCGAATTAACCTGCAAGGGACGACGGTTCTAATGGCGACCCACAATAGCCAAATTGTAAATACTTTGCGTCACCGCGTTATTGCCATCGAAAATGGTCGTGTGGTGCGTGATGAAGCAAAAGGAGAGTACGGATACGATGAATAGTAGATTTTTAAGTCACCTGCTTGAATCGCTCAAAAGTTTGAAGCGAAATGGTTGGATGACAGTTGCTGCAGTCAGCTCCGTGATGATTACACTAGGGTTAGTCGCAATCTTTGTGTCAGTCATTTTAAACACGGCGAAGCTAGCAACAGATATTGAAAATAATGTGCGGGTTATGGTCTATATGCGACCAGATACAGCGGACAATGAAGAGACTATTACAAAAGAAGGTCAAACAGTCAAAAATGAGGACTACCATAAGGTATATGATGCCCTCAACAAAATGTCAAATGTGAAATCAGTAACATTTTCTAGCAAGCAAGAACAATTAAAGAAACTAACAGAAGTCATGGGTAAAGATTGGAAACTCTTTGAAGGAGATGCCAATCCCCTACATGACGCTTATATTGTCGATACAACCGACCCCAAATACGTCACGTCTGTCGCAAACAATGCGAAGAAAGTGGAAGGGGTTTCTGAAGTAGAATACGGTGGAGCCAATACAAAACGTATTTTTGCGTTAGCTAATTTTATCCGTACATGGGGAATTGTAGGAGCGCTCCTCTTAGTCTTTATTGCTGTTTTCTTGATTTCAAATACTATTCGGATTACGATTATTTCACGCAGTCGTGAAATTCAAATCATGCGTCTGGTGGGAGCAAAAAACAGTTACATTCGAGGTCCGTTCTTGTTAGAAGGAGCTTGGATTGGCTTGCTTGGGGCAGTTGTTCCAGCTGGCTTGGTCTATTTTATTTATGAAATGACCTATAAGTCATTTAATCCATCTCTTGCTAGTCAAAATCTTTCAATGATTGTACCCAAAACCTTTATTCCATTGATGATTTCTTTCCTTTTTGTAGTAGGAATTATCATCGGAGCATTTGGCTCGGTTCTCTCAATGAGACGATTCTTGAAAATTTAAAAAAAAAGTGATAATAAAAACCCTATTGAACCCTGACCCGAAAGTTAGACATAAAAATCTAACTTTCGAGATGCAGTTCATTTAGGGCTTTTTTAATGCAAAAATGGATTAAACATTTTTTCATGAACAATGGTGGTTTGAGGACCATGACCAGGGTAAACATCATAATCAGGCAAGACCAGCAACTCGTTTTTGATGCTAGAAATGAGTTGTTCTATATTTCCAGTATAGAGGTCCGTTCGACCAATTGATTCGCAGAATAAAGCATCGCCAGTTAAAACAAAGTGCTCGTTAGGAAAGATGATTGAAACACCACCGATTGAATGTCCTGGTGTTGGTACGACGTAAAAATAAAAATCATCTAGACTGTAAGGACTATGATAGTCAAAAAAGACGTCGGCAGGCTGGAGAATGATGTTATCAATATCTTGGTGGCGAGCTAGTCCAGATAGATTATACTCTGGAGTGTAAAGCCAAGTTGCTTCACTTTCAGCGACATAGACAGGTGGATGTCCAAAATGTTGACGAACTAAATCAACACTCATAATATGATCGTAATGAGTATGGGTCAGCAAAATAGCTGTAATTGGCTTATTGATTTCTTGGATTTTTGCTGCAATTTTATCCCAGTCACTACCCGGATCAACTACGATGAGGTGATGCTCATTTTCTAAATAATAAGTATTTTCATATGCTTGAGCGTTTAAAGTTTTATGAATTGTTATCATGAGAACTCCTTTCACTTCATAGTTTAGCAAAAAATATGAAAAATGACATAAAAGAAATATTAAGTTATTTATCAAGGGAAAATAAGGCATAAAACGTGATACGAAATAGTTGGATTTATGGTATAATTTTTCTAATATGACACAAGAAAAAAGAAAATATGCTGTGGTGGATTTAGAGGCAACGAGTGCCGGCAGCAACGCAAAGATTATTCAAGTCGGGATTGTGCTGATTGAAAATGGTCAGATTGTTAAAACTTATGAAACCGATGTGAATCCTCATGAGAAGCTGGATTCTCATATTTGCCAATTAACAGGATTGACAGAAAAGCGATTGAGAAGGGCGCCAGACTTTTCTCAAGTAGCTCGTGAGATTTATGAGTTGATTGAGGATGCCATTTTTGTGGCTCATAATGTGAAATTTGATGCTAATTTATTGGCAGAAGCCCTCTTTTGGGAAGGATTTGAATTAGTGACTCCGAGGGTAGATACAGTAGAGCTTGCGCAAGTCTTTTTCCCAACGTTTGAAAAATACAATCTAGGAATATTATGTGAACAGTTAGACATTCCTTTGAAACATGCGCATACAGCGCTTGCGGATGCCTCGGCAACGGCTACATTATTTTTAAAAATACAAGAAAAAATCCAAAAACTTCCGAAAGAATTAGTGGAATATTTGTTGAAATTTTCGGATAGTTTGATTTACGAATCACGCTTAGCAATAGAAGATGCTTTTAACCAAATGTCGGACATAACTTTCCACGATTTGATGAAGTGTCAGGGAATTTTTCTTAGAAAAAGTAAAAAAATTCAAAAAGCGCGAAAATTGTCCAAAAATTTCACTCATAACATCAATTTGCTGGATTTAGAGGAGCGAAAAGAACAAGATGAGTTTGCACATGATGTGGAACAGGCTTTAAAAAGTCAGCAACCAAGTTTTTTACAAGCTCAGACAGGTTTAGGCAAGACCTATGGTTACTTGCTCCCTGCTTTGGTTCAAACGAGCAAGCAAATTTTGGTAACGGTTCCTACGAAAGTGTTGCAAGATCAGATTGTGGCAAATGAAGGACAAAAGTTAGAAGAAATCTTTCATGTTTCTGTTCATAGCTTGAAAAGCCCTGCTAATTATTTAAAACTTGACTTCTTTTATGACAGTTTGCAGCAGGTAGATGACAATCATTTGGTCAATCGTTGCAAGATGTTGCTTTTAGTTTGGCTCACAGAAACGGAATCTGGTGATTTGGATGAAATTAGTCAACGGCATCGCTATCAGACCTATTTTCAACAGGTGCTTCATGATGGCAAATTGAGCAAAAAATCCCTCTTTTATGATGCGGATTTTTGGCAAAAAGGTCAAGAAAAATCGAAATGCAGCCGTGTGTTAGTGACCAATCATGCTTATTTTTTGACGCGGCTAGAAGATGATAAATCTATAGTGGAAGATCGACTTTTGATTGTGGACGAGGCTCAAAAATTGTTTTTAGCTTTGGAAAATCTTTCTCGAAAATCTCTCAATATGACAAAATGCTTGCAGCAAATTCAATCAGAACTTGAAATAGCAGATACCATTTTGAAACGTCGTTTATTAGAAGATATTCAATTTGAGCTGGCTCATGCGGTGGAGCAATTCCAACACTACAAGAAAAATGAGTTAACGAAAGAAACCTGTTTCAAACTCCGACAAGATTTATCAGAGTCAGATCAAAGATCTCTTTCTGACTTACGCACTATTTTTGTCACAAAATACGACCAGTTCTGGTTAAAAGAAGAGCAGTTCGATGATTATCGAGTGACGGTGTTGGAAGCCGCTTGCCTAGAAGTGCTAGATTTTCGAGCTTTGCTGCCTGAAGAAGTTCAAGTCTTATTCGTTTCAGCCACGCTTGAAATCAGTAAAAAAGTGCATTTAGCGCATTTACTTGGTTTTGAAAATGCACCATTTTATCAGTTACCACAAAAGCAGAAACATCAGCAGAAAATATGGTTGGATAAGAATTTTCCAAATGTTGTAGACTTGGATGTGGACACTTATGCAGAATTGATTGTCAAATGGGTTCATAAATTAGCTACTCAGGAAGTTCCACTTCTCGTTTTATTTACATCGAAAGCGTTATTGTTAGCTGTTTCAGAACGCTTGCGCCTGCCTCACTTAGCCCAGTACAAGAATGGTGAAGCGGCTAATATTAAACGTCGTTTTGATAGAGGGGAAACGAGTATTTTACTAGGAGCGGGTAGCTTTTGGGAAGGGACAGATTTTTCTAGTCAGAAACAAATGATTGAAGTTATTACACGGATTCCATTTGACAATCCGAGTGATTTCTTTACGCAGAAGCTCAATCGCAAATTGCGGCAAGAAGGCAAGAATCCTTTTTATGATTATAGTTTACCTGTTGCGATTTTACGCCTAAAACAGGCTTTGGGACGTACAATTCGACATCAAGAGCAGCAGTCAGCAGTCGTCATTTTAGACAATCGCATGTTAACCAAACGTTACGGACGCCAAATTCAGACAGCCTTGGAAAAAATTGCTCCAATATCCGTCACAAGTATGAAAAAAATTCCAAAAGAAATCGAGCAATTTTTGAGGAAGAAATCTCCTTAACGTCAGCAGAGTAGAAGACTCAGTTAAAATGTAAACTGAGTTTTTTTGATAAAAGTACGAATTTCCTCCGCTGCTAGTTTTAAATTTTGTTATAATAGAAACAAAAAGAAAGAAGGTTCAATATGTATCAAAAATATCTTCCAGGAGTTGGTTTTGCTTTTGTACTAGCAGCAGTAGCAACTGTCTTGGGAAATTTCTTTCCCTTGATTGGCTCTAGTGTTTTTGCCATTCTTTTGGGAATTTTAGCCAATAATCTTTTTCAGATAAAGAAGATTTATCATGCTGGTCTAGCTTATTCAGGTAAGAAATTACTACAGTATTCCATTATTTTACTGGGGTTTAGTATGTCTATTGGTCGGGTTTCTGCTACAGGCATCTCCTCTTTAAAAATTAGCATTTTAACTATACTGATTGCTTTTATTTCAGCTTATGTGGTAGGACGTCTGTTGGGAATGGGCAAAGTTCTAACCACTTTAATTGGATTTGGAACGGCTATTTGTGGTGGTTCTGCCATTGCAGCAGCTTCGCCGATTTTAGAAGCAAAAGATGAAGACATCGCTTTATCTATTTCAACAATTTTTTTCTTTAACATTTTAGCGGTCTTTATTTTCCCATTTTTAGGGCATCTGATGCATATGAATAATGCAACTTTTGGAACTTGGGCAGGAACAGCTATCAATGATACGTCATCTGTTGTAGCAGCGGGCTACACTTACAGTCAGTCAGCAGGAGATTTAGCAACGATTGTGAAGCTCAGTCGTGCTTTAATGATTGTACCAGCTTGTCTCATCTTTGCAGGAGTCCGATATGTACGCTCACAAAACAGTCATCAAAAAGTCGATTTAAAGAAAATTTTCCCTTGGTTTATTTTGTGGTTTGTTGTGGCGTCTATTGTTACTAGTGTTGGGATTTTTCCAAGTTCGCTCGTTCCTGCAACGAAGTTCTTGTCACAGTGGCTCATGGCAATGGCTCTTGCTGGAATTGGTGCAAGAGTATCCTTTGGGCAATTTAGAAAAGCAGGCGCAGCGCCGTTGTTGACAGGAGCATTTGCTTGGTTTGCAGTTGCTGTATCTAGCTTAATTATTCAATACTTTTTCTCGTAAAAGTGCTTTAAAAGTGACTGACATTTATTACGTATGTTGGAGGAGATATGCCTTATCAAAAACGCTCGATTGATTCACGAGTGGATTATAGTTTAATATTACCGGTATTTTGTTTGCTTTTTATTGGTGTTGTAGCTATTTATATCGCTGTTAGTCATGATTATCCAAAAAATGTTTGGCCAATTGTAGGGCAGCAGATTGCTTGGATTGCTCTGGGAACGGTCATCAGTCTGGTTATCATGCTATTTAATACAAAATTTCTTTGGCAAATAACGCCATACTTATATGTGTTCGGATTGGCATTGATGGTGCTCCCGCTTATTTTTTATAGTTCAGAACTAGTCGCTTCGACAGGAGCAAAAAACTGGGTGACTATAGGACATGTGACCTTGTTTCAACCATCTGAATTCATGAAAATTTCTTATATTCTTATGCTATCGCGAGCTGTTGTTAATTTTTTACAGCGTTATAAAGATAGAGAGCGAAAGGTTAAATTGGACTTCTTCCTGATTTTTGAACTAGCCCTTTATACTTTACCCGTTCTGATTTTGTTGGCATTGCAGAGTGACTTAGGGACAGCTTTAGTTTTTATTGCCATCTTTTCAGGAATTGTCCTTTTGTCAGGTGTATCTTGGAAAATTATTGTACCAGTTGCTTTGACCGTTCTGGTTGTAGGTGGCGGCTTTTTACTTATCTTCATTTCAAAAGATGGGCGAGCTTTTTTGCACCAAATTGGGATGCCAACCTATCAGATCAACCGTATTTTGGCTTGGCTGAATCCGTTTGACTACGCTCAAACCACTACTTATCAACAGGCACAAGGTCAAATAGCAATTGGTAGTGGTGGTCTCTGGGGACAAGGGTTTAATGTATCCAATCTATTGGTGCCTGTACGTGAAAGTGATATGATTTTTACTGTCATTGCAGAAGATTTTGGTTTTGTCGGTGCAACGATTGTGATTGCCTTGTACTTGCTATTGATTTATCGTATGTTAAAAATTACGCTGAAATCAAATAATCAATTTTACACCTATATTTCTACTGGTTTTATCATGATGTTACTCTTTCATATTTTTGAAAATATCGGAGCAGTGACGGGAATTTTGCCTTTAACAGGAATCCCACTTCCATTCATTTCTCAAGGTGGTTCTTCGATTATTAGTAATTTAATTGGTGTCGGACTCTTGCTTTCGATAAGTTATCAAAATAATCTCTCAGATGAGAAACGCTCACATTATCCTACAAGGCGTAAAAAAGTAGTATTAAAACAATTAAAATAAAGGAGAAGAAGTATGACAAAAGTAGCTGTTATGTTAGCCAATGGCTTTGAAGAAATTGAAGCATTGACGGTTGTGGATGTTCTTCGCCGTGCAGGAATCCTATGTGACATGATTGGCTTTGAAAAAGCGGTAACAGGTTCTCACGGTATCGCAGTTCAAGCTGATAAAGTTTGGGCTGGAAAGTTAGATGATTATGAAGTGGTGATACTGCCGGGAGGAATGCCTGGTGCGACAAATTTGCGAGATGATGATCGTTTGATGTCAGCTCTACAGAAGATGCAAGAAGAAGGTAAGTGGATAGCAGCCATTTGCGCAGCACCGATTGCACTCAATCGTGCAGGAGTCTTAAAGAACAAACAATTTACCTGTTATGATGGTATCGAGTCAGATATTGATTCTGGTACTTATATCAAGCAAACAGTTGTTGTTGATGGGAAAGTGATTACCAGCCGAGGTCCCGCAACTGCTCTAACTTTTGCTTATGAGTTGGTTCATCAGTTAGGTGGAGATAGTGAGCAGCTTGCAACTGAGATGCTTTACAATGAGGTCTATGGTAATTGATTTTCTGGGATACTGAAACTTATTTGGAATTAACCAAGTAAGTTTTTTTATGGGAATTCATATCTAAAATAAGCTATCCTATCCCTTTTTACCGCCATTTTTTACAAAAATATGTTATAATAAAGAATATGGATTATCAAGATTATATTTGGGATTTAGGAGGAACTCTCCTCGATAATTATGAGACTTCAACGGCTGCTTTTGTAGAAACATTAGCCAGCTTTGGTATTCAAGCTGCCCATGATGATGTTTACAAGGCGCTAAAGATTTCAACTCCTTATGCAATTGCTCAATTTGCGCCCAACATTCCTGCATTTTTACAAACTTATAAAGTGAATGAAGCAAGAGAGTTAGCTCATCCAGTATTATTTGAAGGTGCTGCAGACTTGCTCAGAAATATCGTTGTACAAGGAGGGCGTAATTTTCTGATTTCTCATCGGAATGATCAGGTTTTAGAGATTCTTGATAAAACAGGGATTTCAGGCTACTTTACAGAAGTGGTGACTTCTAATCGTGGTTTTAAGAGAAAGCCAAATCCTGAGTCAATGCTGTATTTAAAAGATAAGTATCAGATTGAGAATGGGTTAGTCATCGGAGATCGCTCAATTGACACAGAAGCGGGTCAATCAGCTGGCTTTGCAACTTATCTCTTTGATGATATGAAAAATCTCAAGAAATTTATAAAAATATAGAAAAGGAATCGTATGTCAGAAGAGAATAAAGAACTGCAAGCACAGGATTATGATGCCAGTCAAATTCAGGTTTTAGAAGGTTTGGAAGCTGTCCGAATGCGTCCAGGGATGTATATTGGCTCAACTTCAAAAGAAGGACTGCATCATCTTGTTTGGGAAATTGTAGATAACTCAATTGATGAGGCATTAGCTGGTTTTGCAACACATATTCAAGTGTTTATTGAGAAAGACAATTCGATTACCGTTGTTGATGACGGTCGTGGAATCCCTGTAGATATTCAAGAAAAAACAGGTCGTCCTGCGGTAGAAACTGTCTTTACCATTCTTCATGCTGGAGGAAAATTCGGCGGTGGCGGGTACAAGGTATCTGGAGGATTGCATGGTGTTGGATCTTCTGTGGTTAATGCTCTTTCTACTCAACTTGATGTTCGGGTTTACAAGAACGGTCAGATTCATTTTCAAGAATACCGTCGCGGGCACGTCGCAGCGGATCTGGAGATTATCGGCGAGACTGATCGCACAGGAACAACTGTTCATTTTACACCAGACCCAGAAATCTTCACAGAAACGGTTGAATTTGATTTTGAAAAATTAAACAAACGGGTGCAAGAACTAGCATTCTTGAATCGTGGTCTGCGAATTTCTATTACCGATAAACGGGAAGGTTTGGAGCAAACAAAAGATTACCATTATGAAGGTGGGATTGCCAGCTACGTCCAATATATCAATGAAAATAAAGATGTTATCTTTGAAAATCCGATTTATACAGACGGAGAAATGGATGATATTACTGTTGAAGTAGCTATGCAGTATACAACAGGCTATCACGAAACTGTCATGAGTTTTGCTAACAACATCCATACTCATGAAGGCGGGACGCATGAACAAGGTTTTCGTACAGCGCTCACACGTGTCATCAATGACTATGCCAAGAAAAATAAACTTTTGAAAGAAAATGAAGACAACCTGACTGGTGAAGATGTCCGTGAAGGATTAACAGCTGTTATCTCTGTAAAACATCCTAACCCACAGTTTGAAGGACAAACAAAGACGAAGCTTGGAAATAGTGAAGTTGTTAAAATTACTAATCGTCTCTTTAGCGAAGCTTTCTCAGATTTCCTTTTGGAAAATCCTGCGGTTGCTAAGAAAATCGTTGAAAAGGGAATTTTGGCGTCCAAGGCTCGGATTGCAGCTAAACGTGCACGTGAAGTGACCCGCAAGAAATCAGGTCTTGAAATTTCAAATCTACCTGGTAAATTGGCAGATTGCTCTTCTAATGATCCGCATGAAACAGAATTGTTTATCGTGGAAGGAGATTCAGCAGGTGGTTCAGCGAAATCTGGTCGAAATCGGGAGTTTCAGGCTATTTTGCCAATTCGCGGTAAGATTTTAAATGTTGAAAAAGCCAGCATGGATAAAATTTTAGCCAATGAAGAAATTCGTAGTCTCTTTACCGCAATGGGAACAGGTTTTGGAGCAGATTTTGATGTGAGCAAGGCTCGTTATCAAAAATTAGTCATTATGACCGATGCCGATGTTGATGGTGCGCATATCCGAACCCTTCTTTTGACATTGATTTATCGTTATATGAAGCCTGTTTTAGAAGCGGGGTATGTCTATATTGCTCAACCGCCTATTTATGGTGTGAAAGTCGGCAGTGAAGTGAAAGAATACATCCAGCCCGGAGCCAATCAAGAAGAAGAGCTACAGTTGGCATTGGAGCGTTATTCTGAAGGGCGTTCTAAACCAAGTATTCAACGTTACAAAGGCTTGGGAGAAATGGACGACCACCAACTTTGGGAAACAACGATGAACCCAGAACATCGCTTAATGGCGCGTGTCTCAGTCGATGATGCAGCAGAAGCGGACAAGATTTTTGATATGCTAATGGGGGACCGTGTAGAACCTCGTCGTGAATTTATCGAAGAGAACGCCGTATACAGTACATTGGACGTTTAAAAAAATCTGAAAAAATTCACATTTACCAAGAAAATTATGATATAATAATCATGATTATTTTCAAGTAATATTTTGAAGGAGTTTTACATGTCTAATGGACTAATCATACTAATCATAGTGATAGCAGTTCTCTTGATTGTTGCTTACATAACTGCTGTCTTATTAAGAAAAAGAAATGATGCTTTACTTGCTAAGTTAGAAGATCGTAAAGAAGAGCTTTATAATCTTCCTGTGAATGATGAAGTCGAAGCGGTTAAAAACATGCATTTGATTGGACAAAGTCAAGTGGCTTTTCGTGAATGGAATCAAAAATGGGTTGATCTTTCTCTGAATTCCTTTGCAGACATTGAAAACAACCTTTTTGAAACGGAAAGTTACAATAATTCGTTTCGGTTTCTAAAAGCAAAGCATGGTATTGATAAAATTGAGAGCCAAATTGACTTGATTGAAGAAGATATTACTGCTATTCGCAATGCACTTGCTGAATTAGAAAAGCAAGAGTCTAAAAATAGCGGTCGTGTCTTGCATGCTTTGGATTTATTTGAAAAGTTGCAAGTGTCTGTGGCAAATGATACAGAAAGTTATGGATCAGCGCTTCCTGAGATTGAAAAGCAATTAGAAAAAATTCAATCTGAATTCTCTCAATTTGTGACCTTGAATTCATCAGGAGACCCTGTTGAAGCAGCGGAAATTTTGGATAAAACAGAGGATCACATCCTTGCTTTGACACATATTGTTGAAAAAATCCCAGATCTTGTATCAGAATTAGATCAAAAGTTACCAGAACAGTTAGAAGATTTGGAATCTGGTCATCGCAAATTGCTAGAATCTGGTTATCATTTTATTGAAACTGATATTGAATCTCGCTTCCAACAGCTGCATACTAGTTTGAAACGCAACAGTGAAAACATTGCTAGTTTGGAATTGGATAATGCGCAATATGAAAATACGCAAATCCAAGAAGAAATGGATGCTTTATATGACATGTTCAACCGTGAAATCAAGTCACATAAAGTAGTTGTCAAATTAGTCAATAGTTTACCAGGTTATTTAGGTCATACAAAAGAAAACAATCAAAATCTTTTGACAGAGATTGCTCGCCTTTCAAAATTGTATCTCTTGACAGAAAGCGATACAAATCATGTTCGCCGACTTCAAAGTGAACTTTCTAGCTTGGATGATGTTGTTTTAGAAGCAATTGAAGATTCTTCAGAAAGAAAACAGGCTTATTCTGTTCTTCAAGAAAACCTTGAAACCATTCAAAAACGAGTCAAAGAAATTGAAGATGAACAATTAGTACTGAGTGAAAAATTGGCTAAAATTGAAAAAGATGATGCCAATGCTCGACAAAAAGTTACTATTTATATAAACAAATTGCACACGATTAAGCGTTATATGGAAAAACGCAATTTGCCGGGTATTCCACGGAGCTTCCTGGCCACTTTCTTTACTGCAAGTGATAACACAGAAGCTTTAGTAGCAGAATTGGAACAATATCGTGTCAATATCGAATCAGTAAACCGTATGCTAGAGATTTTGACAAATGATATGAATGAACTGGAAAATGAGACTTATCGGATTGTTGAAAATGCTACTTTGACAGAGCAATTGTTACAATATTCAAATCGCTACCGTTCATTTGATGAGGGAGTTCAAACTGCTTTCAACCGTGCACTAGAGATTTTTGAAAATGACTTTGATTATCAAGCATCGTTTGAGGAGATCTCGCAAGCATTGGATGTAGTAGAACCCGGTGTAACCAATCGTTTTGTTACATCGTATGAAAAAACACGAGAAAATATCCGATTTTAAACTAAAACAATAAAGAGACAAGGTTTTATTCCCTTGCCTCTTTTTATTATGTTCTTTTCGTCAGTATCATGATGTTCGGTGTAAAATTGGAGACTAAAGTAGACAGTCGTGCTCCTTAATGCAATTACTTGCAAACGAATAGAATCTGGGAAGATGACATATAAGACAACAAAAAATCCCAACCATAGGCGATTGGGATTAGTCTCTTAAGAAGAGCCGATTAATGAGTAAAAGCAACACAAACACCTTCTGGAACAAAGAAGTCATGTGATAATTCTGTTAATTTTCCTGTTTCTGGGTCACGTTTGAAGACAGTCGCATTGTCTGAGTCTTGATGAGCTGCGATAATATACTGTTGATCTGGTGTAATATTAAAATCACGTGGATTTTTTCCATTAGTTGGTACGAATTCTACAAGTTCAAGCGTTCCGTCTCCTGCTACTTTGTAAACTGCAATTGAATTGTGTCCACGGTTAGATCCATAAAGGAAGCGACCGTCAGCAGATAAGCGAATAGCAGCTGTTCCATTAAATTCTGAAAAGTCTTCTGGTAAAGTGGAGATGGTTTGCAGGCGTTCAAACTGACCGTCACCATCGTAAATTAAAACTTCAATAGTAGAGTTTAATTCACAAATAAGATAAGCAATTTTGTAGTGAGGGTGGAACACAATATGACGTGGGCCAGCGCCGGGTGTCGCATGATAAGTCTCTAATCGATTTAGGCGTCCATAATCACTAATTTCATATGTCACAACTTCATCAGTTCCTAAATCACACGTAACCAGATACTTATCGGGTGTTAAATCTGCAAAATGCACATGAGCAGCAGCTTGGTTTTCATGAGGACCGTAGCCGATATGAACATCAGAATCAACTAATTTAAGGCTACCATTTTCTTGTCGTCTATAAACTAATACTTGTCCTTTATGGTAGTTTGCCCCGTAGACAAGGCTTCTTGCTTCATCTACACTCACATAGCATAGAGGAGCACCTTCGGCCACAACGTGATTGAGTAACTGTCCCGCTTTATTAAAGGCTGCAATGCCTCCCTCACCGTGTTCAGTTCCGACAGAATATAGGTTCTGTTGCTTGTCAAAAGCTAAATAAGTAGGATTTGGCTCTTTTGCAATAAGTGTTAAATTTGCCAGTTCTCCTGTGCTAGTATCAAAATCAGCTTTGTAAATCCCTTCTGAGCTACGACGTGTATAAGTTCCAAAATAAACTGTTTGTGTCATTATTCACCTCGAAATATTTGATACTTTTATTATAACACAAAAATAGATGAAATGGTTTTCACAAATGAAAGCCGCTGTCAGTTTTATGATGAAAAAATAGATAAAAAATAGATTCGAGATAGGATGGGAACAGATGACTTTGATACAATAAAAATAGATTTGCAGGTGGTTGTGCTAACAATTATGGTTGTCTGTTTGACTTCTGAAAAATGTTTAGTTTTTTGGAAGAAAGTTTTTATCCTGCATCACGGTTCAATCTTTGTAAGTTCACTATTTTGTTGTATAATAAAAGTAATCTTTACATTGATTAGCAGTCATTTAATTTTATATCTATATTTTAAGGAGTAAGAAATGCATAAGATTTTAGTAGTAGAAGATGACACTACGATTAATCAAGTGATTTGTGAATTTTTGAAAGAAAATCATTATGAGGTGACACCAGTTTTTGACGGGGCAGAAGCCTTACGTGAATTTGAGGAAAAATCGTTTGACCTCATCATTTTGGACGTTATGTTGCCCTCTATGAGCGGTCTGGATGTGTTGAAGGAAATCCGGAAGACGTCGCAGGTACCAGTTATGATGTTAACTGCACTAGATGATGAATATACTCAGCTGGTCAGCTTTAATCACCTTATCAGTGATTATGTTACCAAACCATTTTCGCCACTTATTTTGATGAAACGCATTGAAAATATTTTCCGGAGTACTGTGACAGAATCAGAGATTGTCGTTGGAGACTTACGTGTTTCAATTGACGATTGTACAGTTTATTGGCAAGAAGAGAAAATGTCTCCTACTAAAAAAGAATATGAAATTATCCAAGCTTTAGCTAAAAGAAAAAATCATTTGGTGACTCGGGATCAATTGATGAATACAATTTGGGGTTATAGCGAACTGGATAGTCGTGTTTTGGATAACCATGTAAAAAATATTAGGAAAAAAATTCCTGGAATACCTCTTAAAACCATTACTGGTATGGGTTATCAACTTGGAGGAGAAGAAGAGTGAGAATTGCTAAAAAGCATTTTCTTTTGACAGGAACAATAATTTTTATTGTCGTGACAACGGTTTTAACAACACTCTATTTTGTGATGCCTGTTTATTATGAGCAAGTCAAGCATCGAGAAGCTAAAAGTGAGTTCTTTCAGATTGCTCAGCAAGTTCAAGGAAAACCGTCAGATGATATAGGAAAGCTTTTAAGTGACTACAATCGAAAGAATACACGCGTCTGGTTTAGTATATTAGATGTGAAAGGAAAACTTATTTATCCACATATTGATTTAGCTAATGAAAAGGGAGAATTCCAATTAACAATTTTACCTTCTGACATGAGTTTGAATAATCAAACTAAAAGTATGAGCAAGAAGATAAGAACGGCAGAAGGGACCACATTGACCTTACGTGGGGAATATTCGCTCCAACCAATATCGGATGCTACTTACGTGTTGTTAAGTCTTTATCCTTATATCTTATTCTTTTCGTTAACGTTAGGGGGTATAGTGGCTTTTCTTTATAGTCGATTTGCAACCAAACGCATTACAGATATTTCAGAGAGCACGCGAAAAATGGCAACTCTTTCTCCAGATGTGGCTTGTCCTGTCAAAGGGCGAGATGAAATTTCCACTCTCGCTCAAGATATTAACAGTCTGTATAACAATCTTTTGACAAGTATTGAAGCGCTGCGATTGGAAAATGAGAAAGTTGCTGAAAGTGAACGTGAGAAAGCAGAATTTCTACGGATGACTTCTCATGAGCTGAAAACGCCGATTACCAGCATGATGGGAATTGTGGATGGTATGATTTACGGTGTTGGTGACTTCAAAGATAAAGATAAATATCTGCATAAATGTCGTGAAATTTTGGAAGAGCAATCAAAACTTGTACAGTCTATCTTGGCAATTTCTAAGATTGAAATGCGAATAGAAGCTGAAGAAGAGGACTTTTCACTTAATCAGCTCTTGGAGGAAAACTTGAGCAGCTATAAAATGTTAGCTGATGTGAAAGGCTACCAATTTACTGTACAGTTAGAAGAGCTTCAAGTGCATGGCAACAAGACTTATTTGCTGAAAGCTATTAAAAATTTACTAGATAATGCTTTCCATTATACCTTAGCCGGCGGAGAGATTCTTTTAATGATTAAAGACAGTCAGTTAATCATTGAAAATGATGCAGAACATGTGTTGGATGAACAGCAAATCCAGCAAATATTTCAGCCATTTTATCGTCCGGATTACAGTCGTAACCGCAAAGATGGTGGAACAGGTCTGGGACTCTTTATCGTGCAACAGATTTTGGAAAATCATCATTTGCGCTATCGCTTTGAAGCTGTTGATGACAAACGAATGCGATTTACAATTTTTTTCTCAGATAAAGAAAGCTAAAAGTGGGAATCCGTTCATGAATTGAATGGATGACCGCTTTTTGTGTTTGACTCGGGCGCAAGAAGGAAATTCATAAAGGACTACCCTTTCTTCAAGAATTTTTTAGTGAAAAATGCTACAATGAGATAAATAAAGAAAAGGATGTCTGTATGGAACACAAAAAGAAGGATTTCAGCCTATCATGGTTTTTTCGGTGGTTTTTAGACAATAAGGCAATCACTGTTTTTTTGGTGACCTTATTGTTGGGGTTGAATATTTTTGTATTAAGCAAAATTAGTTTTATTTTTATTCCTGTTCTAGAATTTATCGGAGTTATCATGCTGCCGGTGATTTTAGCAGGGCTTTTGTATTATCTCTTAAATCCAATTGTAGATTTTATGGAGAAACATAAGATCAATCGTTTGGTCGCGATTACGATTGTCTTTATCTTAATTGCTTTGCTCTTGATTTGGGGATTGGCTGTGGCAATTCCAAGTTTGCAGCATCAGATAGTTAGCTTTGCCAAGAATTTACCAGCTAATTTGCAAAAGTTGAATAAAATAATTCAGGATTTTTTGGAAAATCGAATTTCTGATGATGTCAAGCCTCAATTAGAAGAGATTGTGAATAATTTTTCAGTTCAAGTGACGACTTGGGCAAGTAATTTTTCATCGAAAGCAGTGAATTGGGTAAGCACATTGATTAGTACGGCTTCGCAAGTGATTGTAGCCATTATCATCATGCCTTTTATCCTTTTTTATCTTTTGCGAGATGGAAAAAACTTAAAATCTTATTTGACAAAATTCATGCCAACTAAGTTTCGTGAACCAGTCGGACAAATTTTGACAGATGTCAATACGCAGCTTGCCAATTACGTTCGTGGGCAAGTAACTGTAGCTATTATCGTAGCGATAATGTTCATCATTTTCTTTAAAGTAATCGGGCTTCGCTATGCAGTGACACTTGGGGTGACGGCAGGGATTTTAAATTTGATTCCTTATTTGGGAAGTTTTCTAGCTATGCTGCCGGCTCTTGTTCTGGGGTTAATTGCTGGACCAATTATGCTCTTGAAAGTCATTGTGGTCTTTATTGTAGAGCAAACGATTGAAGGGCGGTTTGTGTCGCCATTAATTCTCGGTAGCCAATTGAACATTCATCCAATCAATGTTCTTTTTGTCCTTTTGACAGCGGGATCTATGTTTGGTATCTGGGGCGTTTTACTGGGAATTCCCGTTTATGCGTCTGCAAAAGTTGTGATTGCTGCTATTTTTAATTGGTATAAGAAAGTCAGCGGCTTGTATGAAGAAGAATTGGTAGATGAAACAGGAGAAGAAATTGAACAACAGTAAGAAAATGGTCGCTTCTTTGCAAAAGCAGGATTTGGCGCATGCCAATAAATATTTTGAAAGAGCTCTAACAAATGATACAGAGGAAGAATTACTTGAATTAGCCGACTACTTAGAAAGTATCGGCTTTTTCCCTCAAGCGAAGCGAATTTATGAAACATTAGCTCCTCATTATCCAGAAGCCTACATCAGTTTGGCGCAGATTGCTAGTGAAGACGGGCAAGTGGAAGAAGCGTTTGCTTATCTGGAAGAAATTACTTCTGATAGTGACTGGTATGTGACAGCACTCTTGGTCAAAGCTGATCTCTATCAAATGGAAGGCTTGCCAGATGTTGCAAGGGAAAAATTAGCCGAGGCAAAGCAATTATCTGATGAACCGTTAGTGACTTTTGGCATGGCTGAAATAGATTTTGAATTGGGAAATTTCAATCAAGCCATTAAGGAATACGCTAGCTTAGACAATCGCATGATTTATGAGCAGACGGGTGTTTCTACTTATCAGCGGATTGGTGTTTCCTATGCAAGTTTGGGAAAATTTGAAGTGGCGATTGAGTTTTTGGAAAAATCTTTAGAGATTGAATACGATGATGCTGTAGCCTTTGAATTAGCGACTATTTTGTATGACCAGAAAGAATATCAAAAAGCTAATCTATACTTTAAGCAAATTGATACGATTTCGCCGGAATTTGAAGGTTATGAGTATGGTTATGCTTTGTCGCTTCATGCAGAACATCAGACAGAAGAAGCATTACGCCTTACGCAGCAGGGCTTGTCGAAAAATCCATTTGATACACGTCTTTTGTTGCTAGCTTCGCAGCTTTCTTATGAGTTGCACGATGAGCGAAAGGCAGAAGATTACCTTTTGAAAGCAAAAGATAATGCGGAAGACTTGGAAGAAATTGCATTGCGTTTGTCTAATCTTTACTTAGAGCAAGAGCGTTTTGATGAAGTTTTGAAATTTGAGGAGCAAGACATAGACAATGTACTGACTAAGTGGAATATTGCGCGTGCCTATCAGGCTTTGGAACAGACAACAGCAGCTTTGGAGCGATATCGACTGTTGCTCTCGGATTTAAAGGAAAATCCAGAATTTTTAGAGCAATATATTTATCTACTTCGTGAAATGGGAGATTTTGAAGAAGCAAAACACCAAGCAGAGCATTATCTTCACTTGGTTCCAGATGATGTGGAGATGCAGGAATTGTACAATAGTTTGTAAAAAGAGTAACAAGCACAATCCTATAAGACGCATGGGAATTATGATATAATGATGAGCGTGATATTCAGGAAGGATGAAGAAAATGACTGAAAAATTTGGTGCGGATTTGATTGTGGATAGTTTAATCAATCACAAGGTGGATTATGTATTTGGAATTCCCGGTGCAAAGATTGACCGTGTATTTGATACCTTAGAGGACAAAGGCCCACAACTTATCGTTGCTCGTCATGAACAAAATGCTGCTTTTATGGCGCAAGGAATTGGGCGGATTACAGGAGATCCGGGTGTCGTGATTGCAACGAGTGGACCAGGTGCTTCAAACTTAGCAACGGGCTTGGTTACGGCGACCGCAGAGGGCGACCCAGTGCTGGCTTTGGCTGGTCAGGTCAAACGCTCTGACCTTCTCAAACGCGCTCACCAGTCTATGGACAATGCTGCACTATTTAAGCCGATTACTAAGTATTCAGTCGAAGTGCAAGACGGCAATACTCTGTCAGAAATCATTGCCAATGCGTATCGTCATGCCAAGTCAGGAATGCCGGGGGCAAGTTTCATTTCCATTCCACAGGATGTGGTGGATAGTCAGGTACAAGTGAAAGCAATTAAACCGCTGACGGATCCGCAGCTGGGTTCTAGTTCTGTGGCAGACATTAACTATCTAGCGCAAGCGATTAAAAATGCTGTGTTACCGGTTCTTCTCTTAGGAAATGGCGCTTCAAGTGCCAAAGTGACGGCTTCTATTCGTCAGTTATTGGAGCAAGTACAGTTGCCTGTTGTGGAAACATTCCAAGGGGCTGGGATTGTGTCTCGTGAATTGGAAGAAGCTACGTTCTTTGGACGTGTCGGACTGTTTCGCAATCAGCCGGGTGACATGCTTCTAAAAAAATCTGACCTAGTCATCGCTATCGGCTATGATCCGATTGAGTATGAAGCACGCAACTGGAATGCTGAAATTTCTGCCCGCGTCATTGTGATTGACGTAGAGCCAGCAGAGATTGATACTTACTTCCAACCGGAGCGGGAGCTGATCGGAGATATTGCAAATACTTTGGATTTATTGCTGCCAGCGATTAACGGCTATCAATTACCAGAAGGCTCGCGGGAATATCTGCAAGTGCTGCGAGATAAAATGGACGGTGATGTGAAATTTGACCGCAGCCAAGCTGAAAAAGGTCGCCTACACCCGCTGGATATTGTCGAAGTCTTGCAGGAAAATACGACAGACGATATGACAGTTACTGTCGATGTGGGTACGCATTATATTTGGATGGCACGTTATTTCAAGAGCTATGAACCAAGGCATCTGCTTTTTTCAAATGGGATGCAAACGTTAGGAGTAGCATTGCCTTGGGCGATTTCGGCAGCCTTGGTTCGTCCCAATACAAAAATTATTTCTGTATCTGGAGATGGTGGTTTTCTCTTTTCGGCCCAAGAGCTAGAGACAGCGGTTCGCCTGCAATTGCCAATTGTTCATCTTATTTGGAACGACGGTCATTATAATATGGTGGAATTTCAAGAAGAAATGAAATATGGTCGTTCATCTGGAGTGAACTTTGGGCCTGTTGATTTTGTTAAATATGCAGAGAGTTTTGGTGCGAAAGGATTCCGAGCAACATCTCCAGCAGAATTAACACAGTTGCTCCAAAAAGCCTTAAAGGAAAATGGACCGGTTATCATTGATGTGCCAGTGGATTACAAGGACAGCAGTACACTAGGAGAAACGATTTTACCAGATGAGTTTTATTAAATTGAAACTGGGAAGGGCTCAAGACTATTTCAAGAGAGTTCAATTTCTCATTTTCTTGTACGGTTGATGTGTAGTTCAGTATTAGAAAGTAAAAGGCTGGATGTGAGACCTGCTTTTTTCAAGGAAAGATAGTAAAAATTGCCTAGGAGGAGAAATGGAAAAGCTTGTAACATTATTTCACTATAATACTTTGGGGGCTTTGATGGCGGGGCTTTACAAGGGGACGATGACGATTGAAGAATTGCTTCAACATGGCGATTTAGGGATTGGTACTTTAGACTCTATTGACGGAGAGCTGATTGTGCTTGACGGCAAGGCCTATCAAGCCAAGGGGATAGGAGCAAGTCCTGAAGTGATAGAAGTTTCAACAGATAGGACGGTTCCTTATGCTGCAGTGGCTTTTCACCGAGCAGAAGCGTGTTTTCGTCAGGACGTTGAGCTGACTGATGAAGCGTTGAAGAAGCGCATAGAAGCTAGCTATGTCGGGGAAAATCTTTTTCACTCAATTAAGATTCATGGTGAATTTAGCAGCATGCATGTGCGCATGGCTCCAAAAACCTCTCCGGGAAAGAAGTTCGCAGAAATCGCAGCTCATCAGCCTGAGTACCAGGTAGAACACATTTCGGGAACAATCGTTGGCTTTTGGACGCCAGAGCTGTTTCACGGTGTCAGCGTAGCTGGTTTTCATCTTCATTTTCTATCTGATGACCACCAATTTGGCGGACATGTTATGGATTTTGTCATGAAAAATGGAGAGGTTGAAATCGGAACGATTGCAGCATTGGAGCAGCGTTTTCCGGTTCAAGACCAAGATTTTCTCGCTGCCAAATTGAATGTGGCGGAGCTAAAAGAAGATATTGAGAAATCTGAATAAAAGGCGGCGGGGTAGGTTTAAGAGACTTACATACACCTTAAATAGTCTGAAATAGAATACAAAGGTTGGAATTCAGTTTCCAACCTTTTTTAGGTCTGTCGCCCCGGTCGACGGAGAGAATAAGACTTGTTTTAGTCTGTCGTCCCGGTCGACGGAGAGAATGGGAATTAGTTTAAACTGCCGCCCACGTCGACGACCTATCTAAGAACTGGTTCACTCCGTCTGAGGGTCGGATAGATTGTCAGAAAAGTGCTTCACTCCGTCCGAGGGTCAGATAGTTTGCCTAAGAACTGCTTCACTCCGTCCGAGGGTCAGATAGTTTACCTGAGAACTGATTCACTTCATCCTAGGGTCGGACAGCCTGCCAGAAAAGTGGTTCACTTCGTTCGAGGTTCGGACAGCCTGCCTGAGAATTAGTTTGCTTCATCCGAGGTTCGGACGTACGAAGAGTCGTCAGAAAAAGGTGCCAGTTAGTAGACACCTTACATCTTCATGGATTTAATTTTGGCTTCATCAGGAGTAACGCGTAGGGTCTTTTGCCCCGTGTAGGTTACAAAACCAGGTTTACCACCTGTTGGCTTGTTAAGTTTTTTGACTTCAATCATATCCACCTGAACGAGATTGGACAATCTCGCCTTAGAAAAGTATGCCGCCAATTCCGCAGCATCTGTCTTGACCTCATCACTTGGTTGCAGATTGCCTGTGATGACCACGTGACTGCCGGGAATATCCTTGGCATGAAACCAGAGTTCCTCTTTTTTCGCCATTTTAAAGGTCAACTCATCATTTTGCAGATTGTTTCGTCCAACCAGAATAACTGTCTGTCCATCAGTAGACAAATATTTCTCTGGTTTTTTCCGTTTTTGGATTTTTTCACGCTGACGTCGACGAATAAAGCCTGTCTGAATCAATTCTTCTCGGATTTCTGTAATTTCTGTGAGATTAGCTTGTGACAAAGCTGTTTCTACACTCTCCAAATATTGAATGGTTTCTTTAGTTTCTTCAATCAGTCCCGTTAAATGCTTGACCGCTTCTTTCAGCTTTTGGTATTTCTTAAAATAGCGCTGAGCATTTTGGTTAGGGGTCAAAGCTTTATCCAACACAATAGTAATTTTCTCGCTTGTGTAGTAATTGTCCAGTTCTACTTGGTCTTGATTGTTTGGAACTTGGTGCAAAAAAGTAGTGAGGAGCTCTCCTTTTTGGCGAAATTCCTCCGCATTTTCAGTCGCGACTAATTCCTGCTCTTGTTTTTTTAATTTCTTGCGATTTTTTTCTAATTCATTCTCCACTCGATGAATCAGTTCACTGGCTTGCTGATTAACACGGTCGCGTTCCGCCTTGTCTTGATAGAAAGCATCTAACAATTGTGATAAACTAGGAAATTCTTTTTGACTATCCTCAAAGAGAATGGGGGTAAATGACTTGCTAGTCAGGGTACCCTGAGTGAAGCTAGCGAAGAAGGCGCGGAAGATTTTTAACTTATCACTTGTTAAGCGCTGGCTGAGTTCGGCTGCTGTATCGCGCCCCAATCCTTGAAATAAGTTTTGTAAAGAACGGGCCGACAAATCCTCTGTATGCAAAATTTCAAATAATTTTTCATCAGAAATCGTAAACGGATTGCGATTATCTGTTTGAGGTGGAGTGACATAGCTTGAACCAGGCAGAATCGTACGGTAACTATTTTGAGAAAAGCCGACATGTTTAATAGCTTCAATAATATTGCCGCTTGCCTTATCCATTAGGATGATATTGCTGTGCTTGCCCATGATTTCGATGATAAGAGTTGCTGCCACGTTATCTCCAATTTCATTTTTATTGGAGACAGAAATTTCTAAAATTCGATCATTCTCGATTTGTGAAATGTTTTCAATTGTAGCGCCTTGTAGATATTTTCGCATAACCATGATAAATGTGGTGGGCACTGCTGGATTTTCAAAGGCGGTACGGGTTAGTTGAATGCGACTAAAAACAGGGTGAGCGGATAAGAGTAATTTGTGATTTTGCCGATTGCTGCGGATTTGCAGCACTAATTCCTGCTCAAAAGGTTGGTTGATTTTTTGAATACGACCATATAGCAACTCTTGCCGCAATTCCTCTGTCATGTGGTGTAAAAAAAATCCGTCAAAGGACATGTTTTTCTCTCCTTGAATGATACTAAAGAAAATTATAACAAAAAATAGCAAGAAAAGGTTGGAAAATTATTGTCAGAAAAGTTTGACAAAATACTTGACTTTTGTTTCAGAAACATCTAAAATAATATCAAATTAGAAAAGTAATAAAATAGTTGTTGACAGAGAGCTTGTGGTTGGTGAAAACAAGTAGCAGCGTTTTATGAAATTGGGCTAATGGATAGAAGTTGAATTTGAAACGATAAAAATTCGGTGAGCACACCTTACAGTGCAACTTGTTGTTAGACAAGATAGAGATGTGGGAGAAGTCTATTATTTTTCCCATAATTGAGGTGGTACCGCGATTTACGCCCTCACACAAGATGAACTGTGTGTGGGTTTTTCTTTTATTGTTTCATTTCCCTTAAAATGGAGGAAAAATATGTTTAAACGATGGCGACTCTGGCTTTTACTCGAATAAAAAATAGAAAAATATGAAATGGATAACAGATATGAAAAACAAACGGTTAATGGGAATGATTGCTCTTTTAGTGGTATTAGTTGTCGGAGGCATTATTTATTCTAGTGTAAATGGCGAGAAAGCACCGAAGACAAACAATACAACCAAAACAGTAAAAGTTGGTGTGCTGCAATATGTCAGTCATCTGTCACTTGATTTGATTTATAAAGGGATTCAAGAAGGATTGGCGCAAGAAGGTTATAAAGGCAAGAAGATCAAAATTGACTTTATGAATGCAGAAGGTGACCAAAGTAAAGTGGCAACGATGAGCAAGCAATTAGTTGCCAATGGCAATGACGTGCTGATTGGAATCGCAACGCCTGCTGCTCAAGGTTTGGCTAGTGCAACGAAAGACAAGCCAATCGTCATGGGAGCAGTGACCGATCCAGTTGGGGCGAATTTAGTAAAGGATTTGAAAAAGCCGGGAGGCAACATTACAGGTGTGTCTGACCACAACCCAGCTCAACAGCAATTGGAGCTCATCAAACAATTAACACCGAATGTGAAAACAATCGGCGTCCTTTATTCAAGCAGTGAAGACAATTCAAAAACGCAGGTAGAAGAATTTACAGCTTTGGCTGAAAAAGCAGGCTATAAAGTGCTTCCTTATTCTGTACCTTCTACCAATGAGATTGCTTCAACCATGAATGTGATGACAGGAAAGGTAGATGCCATTTGGATTCCAATTGACAACACCATTGCTTCGGCTTTTTCAACAGTCGTTTCCAGCAATCAAACGGCTAAAAAACCTATCTATCCAAGTGCGACCGCTATGGTAGAAGAAGGTGGTCTGGGTTCAGTGGTTGTCGATCAAAAAGATCTTGGAGTGGCGACTGGAAAAATGACGGCGAAAATTTTGAAGGGCGCTAAACCAGCAGACACAGCTGCTGAAATCTTTGCTACTGGCAAATCAGTTGTGAACAAAAAAGTGGTTGCTCAGTTAGGAATAACAATTCCAGATGATGTTCTGAAAAAAGCAGGACAAGTCATTGAGTAATCCGATTATAAGAAACGATATTTTAAAAGTTAGGACAACAGTATGATACTTTCAATTGTCTCACAAGGACTTGTTTGGGCTATTTTAGGCTTGGGGATTTTTATGACTTTCCGCATTTTAAACTTCCCTGATATGACAACAGAGGGCTCTTTTCCATTGGGCGGAGCAGTAGCAGTTACGCTGATTAGTAAGGGAATCAATCCTTTTCTAGCAACTGCTGCTGCCATTCTAGCTGGCTGTCTGGCAGGCATGGTAACAGGGCTTCTCTATACTAAGGGGAAAATTCCTACTCTCCTTTCGGGGATTTTGGTCATGACTTCCTGCCATTCTATTATGCTTATGTTAATGGGGCGGGCTAATCTTGGACTTCTTGGAACGAAGCAAATTCAGGACTTTCTACCGTTTTCTGGCGAATTAAACAATCTTCTGACAGGATTGATTTTTGTTAGCTTGGTAATTGCAGCATTGCTCTTTTTCTTAGATACAAAATTGGGTCAAGCTTATATTGCCACAGGAGATAATCCGGATATGGCAAGTAGTTTTGGCATTCACACAGGACGAATGGAGTTAATGGGTCTGGTGCTGTCTAATGGTGTCATTGCCTTAGCTGGCGCCCTTATTGCCCAGCAAGAAGGTTATGCGGATGTATCGCGTGGAATTGGTGTCATTGTTGTGGGGCTTGCTAGTCTCATTATCGGAGAGGTGCTTTTTACCAGCCTGACATTGGCAGAACGCCTATTGACGATTGTTGTCGGTTCTATTTTCTATCAATTCCTGATTTGGGGCGTGATTGCGCTTGGCTTTAATACCAGCTATCTTCGCCTTTATAGTGCGGTTATCTTGGCAATTTGTCTCATGATTCCGACTTTCAAAAATAAATTCTTTAAAGGAGTCAAGTTAAGCAAATGACAGCAATTGTAGAATTAAAAAACGCGACAAAAATTGTCAACATAGGTATTGAGGAAGAAAAAGTTATTTTAAATGATGTTTCACTGGATATTTTTGAGCATGACTTCATTACGATTTTAGGCGGAAATGGGGCAGGGAAATCCACGCTTTTCAATGTCATTGCAGGAACATTACCATTGACGAGTGGCAGCATTTATATTCTAGGTGAAAATGTGACCAGTTATTCACCAGAAAAACGGGCTAAGTATCTGTCACGCGTCTTTCAAGACCCAAAGATGGGAACGGCTCCGCGCATGACGGTGGCAGAAAACCTATTGATTGCTAAATTTCGTGGTGAAAAACGCCGTCTAGTGCCACGCCGTCTGAGCCATTATCGCAAAGAATTTCAGGAGACGATAGACAAAATCGGCAATGGTTTAGAAAAACATTTAGATACGCCGATTGAATTTCTCTCGGGTGGGCAAAGACAGGCTTTGAGTCTTTTAATGGCAACTCTCAAACGCCCTGAGCTGTTGCTTTTGGATGAACATACAGCAGCGCTTGACCCTAAAACAAGTGTGGCATTGATGAGTCTGACAGATGAATTTGTGAATCGTGACCAACTAACTGCTCTTATGATTACTCACCATATGGAGGATGCTCTTAAATACGGAAATCGCTTGATTGTCATGAAAGACGGACAAATTATCCAAGACTTACATCAAGAAGAGAAAGCGAAAATGACGATTGCGGATTATTACAGCTTATTTGAATAAAAAAATTCCAATCTCCTAGCTGAGGTTGGAATTTCTTTTTTGCGCTTCTCTGATAGTGTTGGGAACCAGACGAATCCGCTTAATATCTGAAATACGAATAATCGTTGACATACTTTTCTGGAAGTTTTTGACAATCAATTGCTGGCGCTCTTTGTCATATTTGACAATATCACCCGTAAAACTTTTATCTGAAAAGATGACATGCACACCTGATTTTTTTTGCAAAGCTGTTTCAATCGTCTGCAAAATATTGGCGTTGTCTTCCTCTATCTCTTGTGTATCCTTTTTGTAATTGATAAATTCACTTGCTCGCTCTAAAATCATTTCGAGAAATTTTTTCATAGCTAAATTCTCCATAACTTGTTACAATATATTATATAACAAACTCGCTAAAAAAGTAAATTTTTTACGAATAAATCAAGAAAGAAGAAAAAGGAGACAAAAATGTCAGAATTCAAATTTGAGATAGAAGAAAAGTTATTGGTGTTATCAGAAAATGATAAAGGCTGGACGAAAGAGCTGAATCGTGTGAGCTTCAATGGTGCGCCAGCCAAATACGATATTCGTAGTTGGAGCCCTGACCATACAAAAATGGGGAAAGGGATTACACTTTCCAATGAAGAATTTCAAGTATTAGTGGATGCTTTTAAGGCTTAGTAAAGCGCAAATAGAATCAAGGTAAGAGAGTGAGAGACAGTCAATCTATAAATGGCAGCTATTGATGACTCTCTTTTTGTTGTAAAAAAATAAGAAAATTTTACACAAAAACTTGAAAATACGCTTTCAAAAGATTATACTATTAAATATAGAGATTGTATATATACATATAGTGAGCTTAGAATTTTAGGAGGTTTAGGATGCTTGAAATTCAAAATTTAGAAAAAAGTTTTGGGCAAAAACAAGTTCTATTTGGTGTTGATTTCAAAGCTGAATCAGGACAAATCCTTGGTCTGATTGGGAAAAACGGTGCTGGGAAAACAACGATTTTCCACAGCATTCTGCATTTTTTAGAATACAGCGGTAGGATTTCTTTTGAGGGCAAAGCTATTTCTCAAGATACTTATCGGGAAATTGGCTATTTACCAGAAGAACGAAGTTTGATGCCTAAGTTGACTGTCTATGAGCAGGTGCGTTATTTGGCGAATTTAAAAGGTGTATCAAGTGCAGTTGTGAGAGAAAAATTGCCTCAGTGGATGGAACGATTGCAAGTTAAAGGAAAATTGACTGATAAAATCAAGAGCTTGTCAAAAGGAAATCAGCAGAAAGTGCAGCTGATTATTACACTTTTACATGAGCCAAATTTGATTATCTTAGACGAGCCTTTCAGCGGTCTTGACCCAGTTAATACGGAGATTTTAAAGCAAGTTATTATTGAAGAAAAAGAGCGCGGAGCGACCATTATCTTTTCTGATCATGTCATGACAAATGTGGAAGAATTATGTGATAAGATCATCATGCTTCGTGATGGTAAAGTCATTTTGGATGGTAGTGTACAAGAAGTTCGTAATCGCTATGGGAAAACACGACTCTTTGTATCTAGTGCGCTTTCTCAAGCTGAATTAGAGGCGCTTCCTCACGTAAGCAGAGCCAGTCTGACCAATCAAGGAACATGGCGATTGATATTAGATGACGAAACAGCTGGGAAGGACTTGTTTGACTTGCTGACTAAAGGACAATATATTGCAACTTTTGACCAACAAGCTCCAACAATTGATGAAATCTTTAAGTTAGAATCAGGGGTGGAAGTATGAAACAGACGTTAATTGTGATCAAAGAGACTTATCTTCGTCATGTCAAGTCATGGAGTTTTGTCTTCATGGTTCTTTCTCCTTTCATCTTTATTGGTCTTAGTTTTGGAGTTGGGTATCTTTCTTCCATGTCAAGTAGCAATTCTAGCCGTATTGCAGTTGTAACAGACAATGCACAAATCAAGGAAGTTTTAAAAGATAGTAAGAATCTGGACTTCGATTATAAAGATGAAGCAGCAGCCAAGAAAGCTATAAAAGACGGTGATGTCGAGGGGTATTTGCTGCTATCAGAAGCAAGCGGTCAAATTAAAGCAACCTATGTTGCTGATACAGGGATGAATGGCACTACAAAGGCAGCAATTTCACAGAAATTACTACAATTGCAACAGGTTGCAAATATTAGCCAAGCTAATTTATCAGCTAATCAAGTGAAGCTACTTTCAAGAGCTATTGATTTCAAAGAAGAAATTGATGAGAAGAAAGAAGCGAAGAAGGCAACTCAAACGATTGTCGCAACAGCAATTGGTCTTGTACTTTATATGATTCTCATTGTTTACACAAGCTCAACTGCTCAAGAAATTGCAAGCGAAAAAGGAACCAAGATTATGGAGGTTATTTTCTCCAGTATCAAGGCTTCTGAATATTTCTATGGTCGAATGGCAGGGATTTTTGCAGTTATCTTGACCCATGTCAGCATTTATGTAATCGGTGCAGTGCTGTTGCTTGCTTTTTCAGACCAGATTTCTTTTGTAAAAGAATTCTTAGATGCCAATCCAAATCTGATGAAGCATTTGGGAGAAGCAATTTCCTTTAATACTATTGCTTTCATCACCTTGAGTGTCTTTATGTTTGTGGTCTTATCTGCCTTTTTAGGATCAATGGTGACGAGAATTGAAGACGTTGGGAAAGCTGTTCAGCCTGTTGTGATGCTGATTCTCCTTGGATTTTTGGGAGTGACGGCTCTTGGAAATGCTGGTGACACGATCTTGTTGAAAGTTGGTTCTTATATTCCGTTTATTTCGACCTTCTTTATGCCCTTCCGTGCGATTAACGGTTATGCAAATGGGCTAGAAGCTTGGATTTCATTTACCATTTCCTTTGTCTTTACCTTAGGAATGACAGTTTATATCGGTCGGATTTACTCCAGTTTGATTTTGCAGACGGATGATATTGGCATTTGGAAGAGCTTCAAAAAAGCTTTAGCTTATCATTAAAAATTGTTCTCCACAAGTATTCTTGTGGGGATTTTTTTTGATAAGGTATGCAGTCAATCGCTGTTGAAAAACTTTAAAAATGATATAATAAGACTATATTTTGACAAAAAGGATGCTCATGAAATTACTTTATACTGATATTCGCAATCCCTTAACGAAGATTTTGGTGAAAGAAGCAGAGCGCTTGGCACAAGCAGGCAAGCGCGTGTTTTATATTGCCCCCAACTCTCTTTCATTTGAAAAAGAGAGGGCTGTTTTGAGTCTTTTAGAAAACCACGCTTCGTTTGCTATTACAGTGACACGTTTTGCGCAGATGGCGCGTTATTTTGTCCTCAATGATGTGCAGCAAGGCAGACCATTAGACGATATTGGTTTGGGAATGCTCTTTTATAAGGTATTATCTGAAATGGAAGAGCATGATTTGCAGGTGTACGGAGGCATTCGGACGGATGTGCAGTTTATTCAGCAATTGGTTGAGCTTTTTCATGAATTGCAAGCTGCTCAAATGACCTTTGCGGATTTAGACTATCTAGATGAGGATGAGAAAAAAGCAGATTTGATCAAGATTTTACAGCTAGTGACGCATCAGCTAAATCAGAGTGAATTTATTTCTGAGTCAAATATTATGGTCTTTGCTAATCATATTACAGCAGGTGATGTAGATAAAGAATTGCAAGGATTGGCTTTGGTCATTGACGGTTTTACACGTTTTTCAGCTGAAGAAGCTTATTTGATCGAGCTTTTGCATAGCAAGGGTGTGGAAATCATTATTGGTGTTTATGCCAGTGAGAAGGCATACCGTGCAACTTTTCGAGAGGGCAATCTCTATCAGGCTAGCGTGGATTTCTTGCGCCATTTGGCAAATGAGTATGAAGTGAAACCTGAATATAGACCTGCAACGCAGCCAGATGATGCTTTTGGGAACATTTCAAAACTGCTAGAAAGCCGTTATGATTTCTCAGATGTTGAGTTGGAATTGACGGAGCAAGACCGCTCGCATGTACAGATTTGGTCGACTGTCAATCAAAAAGAAGAACTGGAATATGTGGCGAAAAGCATTCGCCAGCGAGTTCATGATGGTGCTCGCTACAAAGATATTCGCTTACTTTTGGGAGATGTGGAAGCCTATCGTTTGCAGTTAAAGACGATTTTTGATCAGTATCAGATTCCTTTTTATTTGGGGCGAAGCGAGTCCATGGCACATCACCCTTTGGTGCAGTTTATTGAAGCGTTAGTGCGTTTAAAACGCTATAATTTTCGGACAGAAGATTTGCTCAATCTTGTAAAAACAGGTCTTTATGGTCATTTAAAGCAAGAAGAACTAGACTTATTTGAGCAATATATTCGCTTTGCAGATGTAAAAGGGATTAGTAAATTTTCTAAAGATTTTACTCATAATCAGCATCAAAAATTTGACCTGATTCACATCAATCAATTAAGAAAAAAAATAGTCACTCCGCTTTTGGAGTTTTTAAAATCTCGCAGTCAAACAGCGACAGGTTTGCTTCAAAAATTTCATCAATTTTTAACAACAATTGCTTTTTCTCAGAATTTTGCTGGTTTGGTAGATTCTACGAATCCGCAAGATCAAGAACGGCAAGAAGAAGTTTGGAAAGCTTTTTGTCATGTTTTGGAACAATTTGCTAGTGTCTTTTCAGCCAGCAAGGTCAAGCTAGATGATTTTCTGACTCTAGTGCAGTCAGGAATGCTGTTATCCAACTATCGAACTATTCCAGCAACGGTGGACGTTGTGACCGTTCAATCTTATGATTTGATTGAGCCCTTGTCAAGTCCTTTTGTCTATGCTGTTGGTTTGACCCAAGACTATTTTCCAAAAAATTCCCAAAATAAGAGCCTTTTGTCAGACGAAGACCGACTACGATTAAATGAAGCGACTGATGCGCATTCGGAATTGCTGATTGCTGCTCAGGAAAATCTCCAGAAAAATCGTTTTGTTGCCTTGTCGCTTTTGAATGCTGCAACAGAGAGGCTTGTCCTCTCCACCCCTCAGATTGTCAATGAAATAGAGAACAACATTTCTCCATATTTGTTAGAATTGCATGAACAACCAATTGGGCTGTCGATTGAAGTGAAGCGTTTGCAGGAAACGAGTGATGATATTGGAACTTATCGAGCTCTGCTGGCAAGGGTTATTGAGTTGAATCAAGGGGATATTGATCGGGAGCGTTCTTTGACGGAGAAAGAGCAGACTTTTTGGTCAGTAGCTGTGCGGGTTCTGCGCAAAAAATTGGAAAGCGAAGGTATTTCGATTCCTAATGTAACGTCAAGCCTTGAAACAGAAACCTTGTCAACGCAGACATTGCAAGCTCTTTATCCGCCTCATCAGGCATTTCTACTGTCGACTTCAGCTTTGACAGAATTCTACCGCAATCAATATGCTTATTTTTTGAAGTATGTCTTGGCTTTGCAGGAAGAAATGACGATTCACCCAGATGCGCGCAGCCATGGAAATTTTCTGCATCGTGTGTTTGAAAAAGTCATGCAAGAGCAGTCTAGTGAGCCATTTGATAATCGCCTAGAAAAAGCCATTCAAGAAACCAGTCAGGAGGCAGAATTTAAAACTCTTTATACGGAAAATGCAGAAGCCTTGTTTGCTCACGAAGTCTTGCTGGACACAGCGCGTGCGACAGGGCGTGTTCTAGAAAGAAATGATTTAGTAGAAACCATTCAAGAAGAAGCTGTTTTCGGTCAAGAAGAAACAAATGTTCTAATCTTGTCAGACGGACGCAACCTTCAAATTCGAGGGAAAGTTGACCGGATTGACCGTTTGAGGATAGATGGCAGTCTAGGCGTTGTTGACTATAAATCAAGCGATACGAATTTTGATTTTCAGAAATTTTTCAATGGCTTAAATTCTCAATTACCTACCTATCTAGCAGCTTTGAAACAAGAGTCGTGGATGAATGAAGAAGAGCATGCTTTTGGCGCCATGTATTTGCAGATGACCAATCCACTTGTGCCTTTAGCCAAGACGAAATCGCAAGGCGACGCTGTCAAAGAAGCAATGAAGAACCTAGAATATAAAGGTCTGTTCTTGTCTGAGCAGGCTCGTCAGCTGAATGCTTTGTACGATAAAAAGAAAGTGAATCTGTTGAGTCAAGAGGAGTTGGAGACATTGTTGGCTTATAATGCACTCTTGTATCGCCGTGCTGCTGAGCAGATCTTGGCAGGGCATTTTTACATCAATCCTTATACGGAAAATGGCAGAAGTATTGCACCTTTTGTGGAGCAGTACAAGTCCATTACGGGATTTGAAGCTAACTTTCACCTCTCTAGCACCCGCCATTTGGTTAAGTTAGATAGCCACCCGACAGGTGAAAAGAAGCGTCAAGCATGGATAGAAAAGATGAAGGAGGAGTTAGAAAAATGAGACAGATTCCATTTTTGAGTCAGGAAGAAATCTATGCTTTGCAGGATCAAGAAGCACAGTCTGACAAAGCTCAAAAACGTACACCAGAGCAAATCGAAGCCATTTACTCCTCCGGTCAAAATATCCTTGTATCTGCTTCTGCAGGCTCAGGAAAAACCTTTGTTATGGTGCAGCGGATTATTGACCAAATTCTGCGGGGAGTTCGCATTGACCAGCTCTTCATTTCGACTTTTACCGTTAAAGCAGCCAGTGAATTAAAAGAGCGCTTGGAGAAAGAGTTATCCAAGGTCTTGAAGGCAACAGATGATGAGGAGCTCAAACAGCACTTGGCGCAGCAATTAGCCGATATTCCGAATGCCGACATTGGAACAATGGACTCTTTTACCCAAAAGGTCCTCAATAAATATGGTTATCTCCTAGAATTGGCGCCAAATTTTCGCATTTTGCAAAATGCGAGTGAGCAGTTATTGCTACAAAACGAAGTTTTTGAGCAAGTTTTTGAAGAATTCTATCAATCTGATCAGGCTATTTTATTTAAAAAATTAGTCAAAAACTTTACCGGTCAAAGAAAAGATTTGCTTGGTTTTCGAGAGCAGATTTATAAGATTTATGCTTTTTTGCAATCCACCAGTAGCCCAATCGAATACTTAGAACAAGATTTCTTGAAAGCTTACGCTCATGCGGATTTCCAAGAAGAAAAAGCGCAACTTTTAGCACAAACAAAAGAAGCCCTTTTTGACCTAGAAGAATTTTTCAAGTATCATTTGGCGAATGAAGCCAAGGAATTTCCCAAAGCAAAATACCTTGAAAATGTGCAGCGTGTGCTTGATTGTCTGGCAAGTTTACAAGGGCATTCCTCTGAGGAAGCCTATCTCACAACGCTCAATAACATTGTAGAAATATCGCGTGCCAGCAATGGAAAAGCCTTGACGAACAGCGGACGAAAAGAAGAATTAAAAGAAATTATTAACGCCTATAACGAAAAACGCAAAGAAAAAATTCAAGTTTTACGAGATTTGGCAGATCAATTTTATCGCTTTGAATTTCAAGTGACCTATCATGAGGAAGCCAAGGAAATCTTGCTTGTCTTGCAGCAATTTATGAAATCGTTTGTGACAAGCTATCTACAACGGAAAAAAGAAGAAAATGCGTTTGAATTTGCAGATATCAGTCATTTTGCCATTCAGATTTTAGAAGAATTTCCTGATGTGCGCCACTTTTATCGGACAAAATACCATGAAGTCATGGTGGATGAGTATCAAGATACCAACCACACGCAAGAGCGGATGCTAGAACTGTTATCAAATGGGGGTAATCGCTTTATGGTGGGGGATATTAAGCAGTCTATTTATCGTTTTCGTCAGGCTGATCCGCAGATTTTTAATGAGAAATTTAAAACCTATCAAGACGATAGCCAGCAAGGGAAATTGATTGTTTTGAAGGAAAATTTCCGCAGTCATGTGGAAGTCTTGGAAGCCACGAATGATGTTTTCAAACGTCTCATGGATGAGGAAGTGGGAGAAATTGATTATAATGAAACGCATTATCTGGTAGCTGGAAATCCTGCTAAAAAAGCACCAAATCCACAATATCAGACGGAATTTCTCATTTATGACGGAACGCTTGAGACGGATAATGAGGAGAATGACAAGGATGTTTCTTCTGTTTCTGCAGGAGAAGTAGCGCTGGTCATTAAGGAAATTATCCGTCTGCACAATGAGGAAAATGTCCCATTTGAAGATATGACATTGCTAACGGCTTCGCGGACGCGCAACGATGTGATTTTATCTGAGTTTGCCAAATACGGTATCCCAGTCGTTTCAGACGGTGGCGAGGATAATTATTTGCAATCTGTAGAAGTTATGGTGATGTTGGATACCCTGCGTACGATTAACAATCCGTTCAATGATTATGCTTTAGTGGCGCTCTTAAAGTCACCAATGTTCACCTTTACTGAGGATGAATTGGCTCGTTTGGCCTTGCAAAAAAAGGTGACAGAAGCTACTTATGTTACTCATCAGGAAAATCTCTATGAGAAATTGAAAAATTCTCTGAGTGGGAACGGTCAACATCCCGAACTCATCACACCTCCTCTTTTAAAGAAAATCCAGCAGTTTCAAGAAATACTGCTGGATTGGCGAGAGTTTGCAAAAATAAATTCACTCTATGATTTGCTTTGGAAAATTTATCAAGACCGCTTTTATTATGACTATGTAGGAGCCCTACCAAATGGAGCAGGGCGTCAAGCGAATCTCTACGCTCTTACTTTGCGAGCAAATGACTACGAAAAGATGAGTTTTAAGGGCTTGTCGCGTTTTATTGGGATGATTGATAAGATCTTAGAAACTCAAAATGATTTGGCGAGTGTCGTCGTTGCGGCTCCGAAGCATGCAGTCCGCTTGATGACAGTTCATAAGAGCAAAGGTTTGGAATTTAAATATGTCTTTTTGCTTAATATGGATAAAGTCTTCAATCGTAAGGATAGTAGTTCTGCTTTGATTATCAGTCGTCAAAATGGCGTCGGCATCAAGTATGTTGCGGACGTAGTGGTAGACGTTGCTGATGAGCTGGCGCCTAATCATGTTCGTTTGTCTATCGATACTCTTCCTTATGAGCAAAATGAGCGTGAGATTCATTTGGCAAGTATTTCTGAGCAGATGCGTCTGCTCTATGTTGCTATGACGCGGGCAGAAAGAAAGCTGTATCTGGTTGGCAAAGGTCGTCAAGAAAGCTTGGAGAAAAAGACCTTCCCTGCTCCTGAAAATGGTCGTTTAGCAGCCTCCATTAGGCAAACTATGACAAGTTTTCAAGACTGGATTTGGGCTTTACAGACAGTCTTTGAGAAAGACGATTTAGCTTTTTCAACACAATTTGTGACGGATAGTGACTTAACAAGTGAGAAAATAGGTCAGTTAAAGCTGAAGGAACGGATTGTCGAGGAGAACTTAGCGCACAATCGCCAGTCTGAGGATATTCGCAGGGCTTTGGATATTTTGGAAAATGTGGACAGGCTAAATACTCAGTATCGAGCAGCCATCCATTTGCCAAGTGTTCGGACACCGAGCCAAATCAAGAAATTTTATGAACCGGTCATGGATACAGACGGTGTTGAGATTATGGAGAAAAAAACTCCAGATTTTATTGGAAAAACTTCTTTTGAACTACCTGACTTTGCTAAAAAAGCCCCTGTTACAGGAGCGCAAATCGGTAGTGCTGTCCATGAACTGATGCAGCGTATTCCTTTAAATCAACTGCCTACAATAGCTATTTTAAAGAAAATATTGGATCAGGTTCAGGCAGAAGAAACTGTCAAAAAGAAGATTGATTTGCAAAAGATAGCTAGTTTCTTTGAGACAGAGCTTGGTCAACTACTCTTAAAGCAGGCAGATAAAGTTTATCGTGAAGCTCCATTTGCTATGTTAAAGCAAGATCAAGCGAGCGGACAGGATTTTGTGGTCCGTGGAATTTTGGACGGTTATCTCCTACTGGCTGATCGTATCGTTCTCTTTGATTATAAGACAGATCAATATACAAATCCAAGTGAATTAGTGGAGCGCTACCAGGCACAATTAGCACTTTACGCTGAAGCTCTTCGTCGTTCGTATGGTATTGAAAAAATAGAAAAATATCTAGTGTTGTTGGGCGGAGTTCAACTTCAAGTAGTAAAAGTAGACTAGATAGGATTTTTAGAGAATTGGGCTGATGAATGCTCCCAATTCTTTTTTACAAAAATAGAATCCTCTATTTCCGAATATTTGAGTTGTAAAAAATAAAAAAGTTCACAAATTAGCTGATTTTTTAGAAAAAGTTATTGAAAATTTCAGAAAAATACGGTAAACTAGTATGTAACCAGACGATGGAGGAATGATATTTGAAATTATATCCTGTTGTTGCAATTCAATCTTATAAACTAAATTAAAAGGCGGCTTTGTGTGGCCTTTTTTGTAAAGCTGTCTAGACCTTTATGAAAATTTTCATTTAAAAAAGTTTACTCTTTTATCGACTATTTAGTAGGAATGGAATGAAAAGTTCAAAGTTTCAACAAAATCTAGTTATTTTTGCTAATAGTGGGCATTATTTGAAGAAATGTTCGGTTTTGAGAATTTTTTGTAATAATAATGGAAATTTACTTGAAAAGCAATAGGAAAAATAGTAAAATAGCATCATAGAAAACGCTTACAAAACGAGGTGAAAAAATGGATAGACAAGAAGCGTTGAGAACTTTTACCACAGGTGAAAATTTCCATTTGCAGCACTATTTGGGGGCTCATCAAGATGAAGTAGATGGGCAAAGTGGCTATACATTTCGTGTATGGGCACCGAATGCTCAGAGTGTGCATCTGATTGGAGACTTTACCGACTGGTATGAAAATCAAATCCCTATGGCACGTAATGAAGGTGGCGTATGGGAAGTGTTTACGGATTTACCTAAGGAAGGAGACATTTACAAATACAACATCAAACGAAGTAGCGGGCAAGAAATTTTGAAAATTGATCCGCTGGCAGTTTATTTTGAAAAACGTCCTGGTACAGGTGCAGTAATTCGGACGATTCCAGAAAAGAAATGGAAAGATGGTCTATGGTTAGCTCGCAGAAAACGTTGGGGGTTTTTCTCACGTCCAGTGAATATTTACGAAGCTCATGCAGGTTCCTGGAAGAAAAATGAGGATGGTAGCCCGTATTCATTTGCTCAATTAAAAGATGAACTGATTCCTTATTTGGTTAAAATGAATTATACTCATGTGGAATTCATGCCACTAATGGCGCATCCACTTGGATTGAGCTGGGGTTATCAGCTAATGGGATATTTTGCACTTGAGCACACGTATGGAACGCCTGAAGAGTTTCGTGATTTTGTTGAAGAATGTCATGTCAATAATATCGGAGTTATCGTTGACTGGGTGCCGGGTCATTTTACTATCAATGATGATGCCTTGGCTTATTATGACGGTACACCTACGTTTGAATATCAGGATCATGACCGTGCCCATAATTACGGCTGGGGCGCTCTTAACTTTGACTTAGGAAAGAATGAAGTGCAGTCTTTCTTGATTTCTAGTATCAAGTTTTGGATTGACTTTTATCACTTAGACGGAATCCGTGTGGATGCTGTTAGCAACATGCTCTACCTAGATTATGATAGTGGTCCATGGCAACCAAATATTGACGGGGGCAATCGCAACTACGAAGGCTATTACTTCCTTCAACGCTTGAACACGGTTATCAAACTGGCTCATCCAGATGTCATGATGATTGCAGAGGAAAGCACGAGTGATACAAAGATTACAGGTATGGCAGAAATGGGTGGTCTTGGATTTGACTACAAGTGGAACATGGGCTGGATGAATGACATTCTGCGCTTCTACGAAGAAGACCCAATTTACCGCAAGTATGATTTTAATCTAGTAACCTTTAGTTTTATGTATGCTTTCTCTGAAAACTTCTTACTGCCATTCTCTCATGACGAAGTGGTACATGGTAAGAAGAGTCTCATGCATAAGATGTGGGGAGATCGCTATAATCAATTTGCTGGTCTGCGAAATCTTTATACTTATCAAATATGTCACCCAGGGAAGAAATTACTATTTATGGGCAGCGAATGGGGACAATTCTTAGAATGGAAATGCGAAGAATCTTTAGAATGGCGTGATTTGGCTGATAATATGAATGCCAAGATGCAGCATTTCACTTCTCAGCTCAATCAGCTTTATAAAGAAAATCGCGTTTTGTGGGAAAATGACTTGAGTTGGGACGGTTTAGAGATTATTGATGCGGATAATACAGATCAAAGTGTACTTTCCTTTATTCGGAAAAATGACAAGGGAGATATGTTAGTTTGCGTCTTTAATATGGCTCCGGTAGAACGCAAAGACTTTACCATTGGTGTTCCGGTAGCAGCCATATATGAAGAAATTTGGAATACGGAATTAGAAGAATGGGGAGGTGTATGGAAAGAGTACAATCAAACAGTTCAGTCTCAAGAAGGCTTGTGGAAGGATTATCCTCAGATGTTGACCTTTACTTTGCCAGCATTAGGGGCAAGTATTTGGAAAATTAAACGTCGTGTGAAATCAGCAAATGGAAGTAAGAAGTCCAAAAAGGAGTAACAGATGAAGAATGAAATGCTAGCTTTGATTCTTGCCGGTGGGCAAGGAACACGCCTTGGAAAACTCACTCAAAGTATTGCCAAACCAGCAGTACAATTTGGTGGACGCTACCGTATCATTGACTTTGCTTTGTCCAATTGTGCCAATTCAGGAATTCATAATGTTGGTGTCATTACTCAATACCAACCATTAGCTTTGAATAGTCATATTGGAAATGGTTCTAGTTGGGGACTGGATGGTATTAACACAGGAGTATCCATTCTCCAGCCGTATTCAGCAAGTGAGGGCAATCGTTGGTTTGAAGGAACTAGTCATGCGATTTATCAAAACATTGATTATATTGATACTATCAATCCTGAGTATGTCTTGATTTTGTCTGGTGACCACATTTACAAAATGGACTACGATGATATGCTTCAATCTCACAAGGACAACAATGCCAGTCTGACGGTAGCTGTTCTGGATGTTCCTTTAAAAGAAGCTAGTCGTTTTGGTATTATGAATACAGATGCCAATAACCGCATTGTCGAGTTTGAAGAAAAACCAGCTGAACCTAAGTCTACTAAGGCTTCTATGGGAATTTATATCTTTGACTGGAAACGCCTGCGTAATATGCTGGTCACTGCTGAAAAGAGCAATGTAGATATGTCTGACTTCGGTAAGAATGTTATTCCAAATTATCTTGAATCCGGCGAAAGTGTCTATGCTTATGAATTTAAGGGATATTGGAAAGATGTTGGAACGATTGAATCACTTTGGGAAGCCAATATGGAATATATTGAACCAAACAATGCTTTAGATAGCCGAGATCGTCAATGGAAAATTTATTCACGTAACTTGATTTCCCCACCAAACTTCCTTGGAGAAAATGCTCATGTAGAAGATTCTTTGGTTGTGGACGGCTGTTTGGTAGACGGAACAGTTAAACATTCGATTCTTTCTACGGAAGCTCAAGTGCGTAAAGATGCAGTTGTAGAAGATTCTGTGATTATGAGTGGTGCTATCATTGGTCAAGGTGCAAAAATCAAACGTGCTATTATCGGTGAAGGAGCTATCATTTCTGATGGTGTAGAAATTGATGGGACAGACGAAGTACAAGTTATCGGATACAATGAGAAAGTGGGGGTACCATCAGATGAAGATTGATAAATATTCAGCAATTTTAGGAAATACAGTTGGATTTCATGATATGTCTACTTTGACAAATCATCGTCCAGTTGCCAGTTTGCCGTTTGGTGGGAAATATCGTTTAATTGACTTTCCATTGTCTAGCCTGGCCAATGCAGGGATTCGGAGCGTCTTTGGCATTTTCCAACAAGATAATATTAGTTCTGTCTTTGACCATATCCGTTCTGGACGTGAATGGGGGCTGTCTGCTCTTTTGAGTCACTACTATCTTGGTATTTATAATACGCGCGTAGAAAGTTCTACTGTTGGTAAAGAATACTACGAGCAATTATTGACCTACTTAAAACGTTCGGGCAGCGATCAAACGGTAGCATTGAACTGTGATGTTTTGGTGAACATCGACTTGAACCAAGTCTTCCACTTACATGGTACAACTGATCAACCGATCACAGTTGTCTATAAAAAATTACCAAAAGAAGAAATTTCCGAAGTCAATGCTGTTTTGGAAATTGATGAAACAGATCATGTGAAAAATCACTATCTTTTTGATGATAAAAAAGATCAGGATTTGTACAACATGTCAACGGATATCTTTGTTGTGGATACACCTTGGCTGATTGAAAAGTTAGAAATAGAAGCACAAAAAGAATTTCCTCAAAAATTACGTTATGTTTTACGTGATTTAGCTGCTCAGGAAAAAGCATTTGCTTATGAATATACGGGTTATTTAGCAAATATTCATTCTGTCACTTCGTACTTCAATGCCAATATGGATATGCTTGATTCACAAAAATTCTATTCCCTTTTCTCTCCAAATCAAAAGATTTATACGAAAGTAAAAAACGAAGAGCCAACTTATTATGCAGTCGGTTCTAAGGTTTCAAATGCTCAATTTGCTTCTGGCAGTATTATTGAAGGAGAAGTGAGTGGTTCTGTCATTTCTCGTAATACTCGTATTAAAAAAGGAAGTCGTGTAAAAAACAGTATTCTTTTCCCACGTGTCCTTATTGGCGAAAATGCTGTTGTAGACTATGCAATCTTAGATAAGGGTGTTGAGATTGCTGAGAATGTGACCGTTCGAGGAACAGTTGATAACCCAGTTGTTCTTAAAAAAGGCGAAAAAGTGACAGAGGATAGAATTCAATGAAAATTTTATTTGTAGCAGCAGAAGGTGCACCTTTTTCTAAAACAGGAGGATTGGGAGACGTCATTGGCGCTCTCCCTAAATCTCTTGTGAAAGCTGGTCATGAAGTGGGTGTCATTCTTCCATACTATGATATGGTGGATAAAAAGTTTGGCGACCAAATGGAAGACTTGTTCCATTTTGAAGTGAAGGTCGGTTGGCGCGGTCAATATGTCGGTGTGAAACGTACAGTTTTAAATGGTGTAACCTTCTATTTTATAGACAATCAATACTATTTCTTTCGTGGTCATGTTTATGGTGATTTTGATGATGGTGAGCGTTTTGCTTATTTCCAAATGGCTGCTGTTGAGTTGATGGAAAGAGTAGATTTCATTCCAGATGTATTGCATGTGCATGATTATCATACAGCGATGATTCCATTTTTAGTGAAAGAAAAATACCATTGGATTCAGGCTTATCATGGTATTCGGACTGTGTTAACCATTCACAATTTAGAATTTCAAGGGCAATTTTCTGATGGCATGCTCTGGGATTTGTTTGGAGTAGGCTATGAGCGTTATGCAGACGGTACCTTGCGTTGGAATAACTGCTTGAATTGGATGAAAGCAGGGATTTTGTATGCAGATCGGGTGACAACCGTATCACCAAGCTATGCGCATGAAATCATGACCCCAGAATTTGGATGTGGTTTGGATCAAATTTTACGAATGGAATCTGGTAAAGTATCAGGTATTGTCAATGGAATTGATACAGATATTTATAATCCAGAAACAGATGCGTTATTGGATCATCATTTTAATAAAGACGATTTATCTGGCAAGTTGGCAAATAAGCGTGCGTTGCAAGAAAAAGTTGGTCTGCTTGTGCGTGATGATGTACCTCTAGTAGGGATTGTATCACGTTTGACTCGGCAAAAAGGCTTTGATTTGGTTGTGGATCAGTTGCACAATTTATTGCAAGATGATGTACAAATCGTTCTTTTAGGTACAGGAGACCCGTCTTTTGAGCAATCCTTTGCTTGGTTTGGTCAAGCTTATCCAGAAAAATTATCTGCCAATATTAAGTTTGATGTGAAATTAGCGCAAGAAATTTATGCAGCTTGTGATATGTTCTTAATGCCAAGTCGCTTTGAGCCATGTGGATTGTCCCAAATGATGGCCATGCGTTATGGAACCTTACCTCTCGTACATGAAGTTGGTGGCTTGCGTGACACCGTTCAACCGTATAATGCCTACGAAGAAACAGGAACTGGATTTAGCTTTAATAATTTCTCAGGCTACTGGCTGAAATGGACGTTTGATATGGCTGTCAGTCTCTATCATAACGATAAAGAAGCATGGCAGTCGCTTCAAAAGCAAGCTATGGAGCGTGATTTCTCATGGGACACCGCTAGTCAGGCCTATAGCCATTTGTACCAATCTCTTTATTCATAGAAGGGAGTTTGCTATTCAGAAATGGAACTAACAAAAGAACAGTTTCTTCAAGATTTTAAAGATATTTTACATGAAGAACAGTTAATTAAGGTAGAAGATGCCACTCCGACAGAGCTGTTTCAAACCTTAGCACGTACGATTCGCAAATACATCACTCCTATGTGGTTGGAACGACGAAACAAATTAGTAGAAGACAATCAAAAAATTGCTTATTACTTTTCGATTGAATTTCTGCCTGGGCGAATGCTGGAAACCAATTTACTAAATCTTGTAATCCTCGATGTTGTCAAAGAAGGCTTTGACGAATTAGGTGTTGATTTTACGGCTGTCAAACAGGCTGAGCACGATATGGCGTTAGGAAATGGCGGTCTTGGTCGTCTTGCAGCAGCTTTTATGGATTCACTTGCAACCACAGGCTATCCGGGATTTGGCAATGGAATCCGCTATCGCTACGGACTTTTCAAACAAAAAATTGTAAATGGATATCAAGTCGAATTGCCGGATGATTGGTTTGGTAGTCTAGGAAACGTCTGGGAAACCCGGAAAGATCATGATGTTGTAGATGTTAAAATCTTTGGAAATGTCTATCTGCAAGCCAACAAAGAAGGGCGAATGCTTCCCGTTTATGAAAATTCGCAAACTCTCCGTGCAGTACCTTACGATGTACCACAAATTGGTTTTGGAAATGACGTTGTCAACAATCTTCGTCTTTGGGATATCGAAATTCCTGAAGAATATGAGCTAGAATATCCAACAATTGAAGCACGCCGCAAAGTACAAGATATCACAGCTATTTTGTATCCAGATGATTCAAGCTATGAAGGAAAAGAACTGCGCTTGATTCAAGAATATTTCATGACCAGTGCCGGCTTGCAGACGATTATCAAATCTTATCGGAAGCAAGGACTGCCTTTAGAGCAAATTCATGAAAAGGTATCGGTTCATATCAATGATACCCACCCAGCGGTTGCACCAGCAGAGTTTATGCGGCTTTTACTTGATGACTGTGGTCTTGAATGGACAGACGCTTGGAATGCAACGGTAAAGACGATGAGTTATACCAATCACACCATTCTTTCAGAAGCCTTAGAAAAATGGGATGCGGAACTCTTTAAAAATGTTCTCCCTCGTGTTTACCAAATCATTCTTGAAATTGATAATCGCTATGTCTCTGAAATGGCTGCGCGTGGCATTGACCCGCAAGTGATTGAGAACACTCGGATTGTCAAAGATAACCAAGTTCACATGGCGCATCTCGCGATTATTGGAGGTCATTCGGTCAATGGGGTGGCAAAACTTCATACAGAACTTCTCAAAGAAGATACGTTGCGTGACTTTTATGCCATTTATCCTGAAAAATTCAATAATAAAACAAATGGTATCATTCAACGTCGCTGGTTGCAAATTGCAGATGAACCATTGTCAAATGAGATTGATCGCTTGATTGGTAACGGCTGGCGGAAAAACATTCATGAACTTCGTAAGCTCTTAGACTACAAAGATGACCCACAAGTTTTGAGTGAATTTTATAATGTCAAGCAAGAAGCAAAGGCGCGCTTAGCAGCTTTCATCAAAGAATCTACGGGAGTAGAAGTATCAACGGAAGCTATCTTTGATGTACAAGTGAAGCGGCTTCATGCTTATAAGCGTCAATTGCTCAATTTGCTCCATATTCTTAAACTATATTGGGATTTAAAAGACAATCCTGATAAAGATATGGTACCACGTGTCTTCATTTTTGGTGCGAAAGCAGCGCCAGGTTATCATTCTGCCAAATCTGTTATCAAATTGATCAACGAAGTGGCTAATCTTGTCAATAATGATGAGAGTCTACAAGGCAAGCTAAAGGTTGTTTTCCTTGAAAATTATCGGGTCAGCTTGGCTGAACTCATCATTCCTGCTGCAGATGTGTCAGAGCAAATCTCGCTCGCTTCCAAGGAGGCTTCCGGAACATCTAATATGAAATTCATGATGACAGGCGCCATTACTCTGGCAACCCTTGACGGAGCCAATATTGAAATCAAAGATGAAGTCGGAGATGACAATATTGTAATTTTCGGTATGGACAAAGATGAAGTCTATGACCATTATGCTCGTCATGATTACTACTCACGTGGTGTTTATGAAAGCAATCCTGTGGTTCGCCGTGTGGTGGATAGCTTTGTGGATGGAACTATTCCAAATGTCCGAAATGAAGGTTCTGAGATTTATGAAGCTTTGATTACGCACAATGACGAATACTTCCTTTTGGAAGATTTTGCTTCGTACGTAGCAGCTCAAGAAAAGATTGATCAACTCTATCGTGACAAAGAAAAATGGGCGCGCATGAGTCTTGTTAATATCGCAACGTCTGATAAATTCACATCAGATGATACGATTGAACAATACGCCAAAGAAATTTGGAACCTGAAAAAGGATTAAGTTAGGGGCTGGGATCTATCCAGCCTCTTTGTTGAAAAGTTGCTCATACTTCCTGTTTATTTGACCTATCTAGAGATAGAAAGACTATGATTTTTTGGCAAAACAAAATTTAATAAATAGGAATCGCAGTTTCATATATCAATAGGTTAGCTAGTGGGATCAAGTTCGTTTTACTACTATTCTAAAACCACAATTGTTGAGGATAGCCTACTTTTTTGGAAATTGAAAGAAATCCGTATAAAACGTTTCCAAAAGACAAAAACATTTGACAAAAAGAATTTTTAGGACTAAACTAAGTAAGTAAATTTTAAACATAAAGGAGAATTCATCATGAATTTAACATTTTTTGGATTATGTCTTGCCTGTATGGGTGTTTCGCTCGCTGAAGGTTTTTTAATGGCAAATCTATTTAAATCAGCATCACGTCAACCAGAAATCATTGGTCAGTTGAGAACGCTCATGATCATGGGGATTGCCTTTATCGAAGGTACTTTCTTCGTAACACTTGCGATGTCATTCATCATTAAATAAGAAAAGAAAGTTATCCTTTAGAAAAGGGGGTGGAGTTCGTTGGAAGAAAGTATAAATCCAACTATCACTTTAGGTCCTGTGACTTTTGATTTGACTCTACTTGCTATGTCTCTTCTAACTGTATTTATCGTATTTGCCTTTGTTTATTGGGCTAGTCGGAAAATGACGCTGAAGCCTTCTGGTAAACAAAATGTCTTAGAATACCTCTATGATTTTGTTATTGGCTTTACAAAGGGAAATATTGGCGATAAATATATAAAGAATTATTCTCTATTTATCTTTTCTTTATTCCTTTTCGTTGCAGTAGCTAACAATCTTGGTTTGATGGCAAAAGTGCAGACAACCAATGATTATAATTTGTGGACATCTCCAACGGCAAATCTTGCCTTTGACTTAGGATTTTCATTTTTGATTACCTTAATTTGTCATGTTGAAGGGATTCGCCGACGGGGAGTGAAAGCTTATCTCAAGGCATTTGCGACACCTGCTGGAATGACTCCAATGAATATTTTGGAAGAATTCACTAATTTTGCCTCTCTGGCTCTGCGTATCTATGGTAATATTTATGCGGGTGAAGTTTTGTCTGGTTTGTTGTTAACTTTATCACAACAAGCTGCTGGTTGGTATCCAATTGCTTTTGTCTTGAATCTTGTTTGGACTGCTTTTTCAGTCTTTATTTCATGTATTCAAGCATATGTATTTACCATGTTGACATCTATGTATCTAGGTAAGAAAATTAACAGTGAGGAATAGAAGGGAGATAAGAGATGAATATTACTTTAGGTAGTCTTATTGGGGATTTTATCCTTGTAGCAGGCTCATTTCTTCTGTTAATCATTTTAATCAAGAAATTTGCCTGGGAGAATATCACAAGTACTTTTGAGCAACGCGCCAAAAAGATTTCAGATGACATTGATAGCGCAGAATCTGCTCGTCAAAAAGCAGAAGATTTAGCTCAAAAGAGAGAAACAGAATTAGCAGGTAGTCGTCAAGAAGCGACAACAATTATTGAAAATGCTAAAGAAACCGCTGAGAAAAACAAGGCAGGAATCTTGGCAGATGCAGCTGATGAAGCTGGACGTTTAAAAGAAAAGGCTAATCAAGAAATCGCTCAAACCAAAGCAGAAGCCATGAACAGTATCAAAGGTGATGTAGCCGATTTGACTGTAAAACTTGCTAGCAAAATTTTAGGTCAAAAATTGGATCAAGAAGCTCACAAAGAGCTCATTGACCGCTATATTGACAAGCTAGGAGATGCTTAATGGACAAAAAAAGATATGCGGTAATTGAAAAATATACCACACCTTTTGTCCAACTCGTGATTGAAAAAGGTCAGCAAAAAGATGTTTTTGAAAAGCTTCAGCAAATCAAAGACATTTTTGACAATACAAATTTAGCTGCCTTTTTATCAAATATTGGTGTTGTTGATACAGAAAAAGAAAGAAGCCTTCGCTATTTTCAAGGATCTGATTCATCCTTGATTGACAATTTTATTGAAGTTATTATTCACAATCATCGTGAAGATCTTTTTTATGATATTTTAGTAGAAAGTCTTCACCAGCTTGAAAAGATTAGTAATGAATTTGAAGTGACAATCAAATCAGTTCAAGGTTTATCGGAGGAGCAAAAATCTAAAATCATTCCGATTATTGAGCGAAAATTTGGATTGCAAGTTCGTTCTTTAAAAGAAGAACTGGATGCAAGCCTCATTGGTGGCTTTATCATCACAGCTAATAATAAGACAATTGATGCAAGTATTAAACGTCAATTACAAACAGTAAAAGAAAATTTGAAATAGAAAGTGGTGTGAATTTTGGCGATTAACGCACAAGAAATCAGCGCTTTAATTAAGCAACAAATTGAAAATTTCCAGCCAAATTTTGACGTCACAGAAACAGGGGTCGTCACATATATTGGTGATGGAATCGCCCGTGCTCATGGTCTTGACAATGCAATGAGTGGTGAGCTGTTGATTTTTGAAAATGGCTCATACGGTATGGCACAAAACTTAGAATCAACAGATGTAGGGATTATCATTTTAGGTGATTTCACAGATATTCGCGAAGGGGATACCATTCGTCGAACTGGTAAAATCATGGAAGTGCCTGTCGGAGATGCTTTGATTGGTCGGGTTGTGGATCCGCTCGGTCGTCCGGTTGATGGGCTTGGCGAGATCAAGACAGATAAGACGCGTCCAGTTGAAACACCTGCTCCAGGGGTTATGCAGCGGAAATCTGTATCAGAACCGCTTCAAACAGGTCTGAAAGCGATTGATGCTTTGGTGCCAATCGGTCGTGGACAACGGGAATTGATTATCGGAGACCGTCAAACGGGTAAAACAAGTATTTCGATTGATGCGATTTTGAACCAAAAGGGACAAGATATGATCTGTATCTATGTTGCTATTGGTCAGAAAGAATCAACGGTTCGTACGCAAGTAGAAACGCTTCGTCAGTATGGAGCGTTGGATTACACAATCGTTGTCACAGCCTCAGCTTCGCAACCCTCACCATTGCTGTTTTTAGCACCTTATGCAGGTGTAGCAATGGCAGAAGAATTTATGTATAATGGTAAACACGTTTTGATTGTTTATGATGATTTATCTAAACAAGCGGTTGCCTATCGTGAACTGTCGCTTTTACTTCGTCGTCCACCAGGTCGTGAAGCTTTCCCAGGAGATGTATTCTATCTTCATAGTCGTCTTTTGGAACGTTCTGCAAAAGTTTCGGATGAATTAGGTGGTGGTTCTATTACAGCACTGCCGTTTATCGAAACGCAAGCAGGAGACATCTCCGCTTATATCGCAACCAATGTAATTTCAATTACGGACGGTCAAATCTTCTTAAGCGACAGTCTCTTTAACGCAGGTGTTCGACCTGCTATTGATGCCGGTTCATCTGTATCACGTGTAGGTGGTTCTGCACAGATAAAAGCGATGAAGAAGGTTGCTGGAACCTTGCGTATTGACCTTGCTTCTTATCGTGAATTGGAAGCATTTACCAAGTTTGGTAGTGATTTGGATGCGGCAACGCAAGCGAAATTGAATCGTGGTCGTCGGACGGTAGAAGTCTTGAAACAACCTGTTCATGAACCATTACCAGTGGAAAAACAAGTCGTTATTTTGTACGCCTTGACACATGGTTTCTTGGATAGTGTACCGGTTGATGATATTCTTCATTTTCAAGCAGAATTGTTTGATTACTTTGATGCTCATCATGAAGACCTCTATGAAATCATTCGTACAACAAAAGACCTTCCAGAGGAAGCAGTCTTAGATGCTGCAATTACTGAATTTATCAATCAGTCTAGCTTCAAGTAAGAATAGAGGTGTCAGATGGCAGTTTCATTAAATGATATAAAAAATAAAATTGCATCCACAAAAAACACCAGTCAAATCACAAATGCCATGCAAATGGTATCTGCTGCTAAGCTAGGAAAGTCAGAAGAAGCGGCCAAGAATTTCCAAATCTATGCTTCTAAAGTCAGAAAGTTATTGACAGATTTGCTTCATGGGCATGAAGGGCAAAATTCCAAATACCACCCTATGTTGATTAGTCGTTCGGTGAAAAAAACAGCCTATATCGTTATTACATCGGATCGCGGCTTAGTTGGCGGTTACAATGCGACCATTCTCAAATCCATGATGGAACTTTTTGCAGAATACCATGATAAAGATGATTTCGTCATCATTTCAATTGGTGGTATGGGCTCGGACTTCTTTCGGGCACGCGGGCTTCAGCCTATTTATGAACTACGTGGTTTAGCAGATCAACCGAGCTTTGATGAGGTTCGTAAAATCATTAACAAAACGGTTGAAATGTACCAAAACGAATTGTTTGATGAATTATATGTTTGTTATAATCACCACGTCAATAGTTTGACCAGCCAAATGCGTGTTGAACAAATGCTTCCAATCGTGGATTTGGATCCAAATGAAGCAGATGAAGACTACGTTTTGAATTTGGAATTGGAATCTAGCCGAGATGTCATTTTGGATCAATTATTGCCTCAGTTTGCTGAAAGTATGATCTACGGGGCAATTATTGATGCGAAAACAACAGAAAATGCAGCTGGAATGACCGCAATGCAGACAGCAACAGATAACGCGAAAAAAGTTATCAATGATTTGACCATTCAGTATAATCGTGCTAGACAAGCAGCTATCACGCAAGAAATTACTGAAATTGTGGCGGGTGCAAGTGCACTAGAATAGTGTCACAGAAAATAAATATAAAGAGGAGAAAAGAATGAGCTCAGGCAAAATTGCTCAGGTTATCGGACCAGTCGTTGACGTTGCGTTTGCAGCTGGTGATAAATTACCTGAGATAAATAATGCACTTGTAGTCTATAAAAATGACGAAAAAAAATCGAAAATCGTCCTTGAAGTAGCTCTTGAGCTTGGTGACGGAGTGGTTCGGACTATTGCTATGGAATCAACTGACGGGTTGACTCGTGGCATAGAAGTCCTAGATACTGGTCGTCCAATTTCTGTCCCCGTTGGGAAAGAAACACTCGGTCGCGTCTTTAACGTTTTAGGAGATACCATTGACTTGGAAGCTCCTTTTGGTGAAGATGCAGAACGTCAACCAATCCACAAAAAAGCTCCAACTTTTGATGAGTTGTCTACTTCATCAGAAATCTTAGAAACAGGAATCAAGGTTATTGACCTCCTTGCACCTTATCTAAAAGGTGGGAAAGTCGGGCTTTTCGGTGGTGCCGGAGTTGGAAAGACAGTCTTGATTCAAGAATTGATTCACAACATTGCCCAAGAACACGGTGGAATTTCTGTCTTTACTGGTGTTGGAGAACGAACACGTGAAGGGAACGACCTTTACTGGGAAATGAAAGAATCTGGCGTTATTGAAAAAACAGCCATGGTTTTCGGTCAAATGAATGAACCACCTGGAGCACGTATGCGTGTGGCTTTGACTGGTTTGACCATTGCCGAATATTTTCGTGATGTCGAAGGTCAAGATGTGTTGTTATTCATTGACAATATCTTCCGTTTCACGCAGGCAGGTTCTGAAGTATCTGCCCTTCTTGGACGCATGCCTTCAGCCGTTGGTTACCAACCAACACTTGCGACAGAAATGGGACAATTGCAAGAACGGATTACGTCAACCAAGAAAGGTTCTGTAACCTCTATCCAAGCTATCTATGTGCCAGCCGACGACTACACTGACCCTGCGCCAGCTACAGCGTTTGCTCACTTGGATTCTACAACTAACTTGGAGCGGAAATTGGTGCAATTAGGGATTTACCCAGCAGTTGACCCACTTGCTTCTAGCTCCCGTGCCCTTGCTCCTGAAATTGTTGGAGAAGAGCACTATGCTGTAGCAGCAGAAGTGAAACGCGTCCTTCAACGTTACCATGAATTGCAAGATATTATTGCAATCCTTGGTATGGATGAATTGTCAGACGAAGAAAAGACTTTGGTTGCGCGTGCGCGTCGGATTCAATTCTTCTTGTCACAAAACTTTAATGTTGCTGAACAATTTACTGGGCAACCAGGTTCTTATGTACCAGTTGCTGATACAGTTCGTGGCTTTAAGGAAATCCTTGAAGGTAAATATGATCATCTTCCTGAAGATGCCTTTCGCGGCGTTGGTTCTATTGAAGATGTGGTTGCTAAAGCTGAAAAAATGGGATTCTAAGAGGTGACTTATGGCTCAAATGACAGTACAAATCGTTACACCTGATGGTCTTATTTTTGATCATCATGCAACGTTTGTTTCCGTTAAAACTCTTGATGGAGAAATGGGGATTTTGCCGCATCATGAAAACATGATTGCTGTTTTGGCTGTCGATGAGGTCAAAGTGAAGCGGATTGATGAAGAAGATCATGTCAATTGGATTGCGGTGAATGGTGGAATTGTCGAAGTTGCTGATAATTTGATTACCATCGTTGCAGACTCTGCTGAACGCGCTCGTGATATTGACATCAGTCGTGCTGAAAGAGCAAAATTGCGTGCCGAGCGTGCCATTGAAGAAGCACAGGAAAAGCATTTAATTGACCAAGAACGTCGTGCCAGAATTGCCCTTCAACGTGCCATTAATCGAATTAACGTTGGAACAAGATTATAATACGAAAAGGCCAATTGGCCTTTTTATAATGGCTTTTTTGCTATCAGTACTTGATTTGTGTCTGATAGTTTGCTCTCATCTATTTTTTTGGTATAATGGGGATATGATTCAGTTAATTTTTACGCTTAGTAGCCACATGATTTTTATTTTTCTTTCATTTCACTTGCTTTCTACTGTTGTGAATTGGGAAAGACTATTAAAGGTGAATGCTGACAATGCTCTTAAGATTCGATTTCTAATTTTATTGCTTAGTATTGCGTTAGGATTTTTGCTCAGTTCTTTCTTCCTCAGTCTCTATACATTGGGACGAGATGTGTTTAATAGTAATTTATAGGATAAGAAAAGAAATACAATAGGTGTTTTGGAGAAATATGGATAAAATTATTATACAAGGCAGTTCGAATCCATTAGTCGGTTCGGTTAAACCTGAAGGTGCCAAAAATGCTGTTTTGCCTTTGCTTGCAGCAACTGTTCTAGCGACGACAGGGAAAACAACTCTAACCAATGTTCCGGTTCTATCTGATGTATTTACGATGAACAATGTGGTTCGTGGATTGAATACAAAAGTGACTTTTGAACAAGAAGAGAACAGGATTACGGTGGATGCTACACAGCCGTTGAGCGAAGAAGCTCCTTATAAATATGTGAGTAAAATGCGTGCTTCTATCGTGGTATTAGGTCCGATTTTGGCAAGAAATGGTTATGCCAAAGTTTCTATGCCTGGTGGCTGTACGATTGGAAGTCGTCCTATTGACCTTCATTTGAAAGGATTGGAGGCAATGGGAGCTGAAATTAAGCAGACGGCTGGATTTATTGAGGCCAAAGCTAACCGATTGCATGGAGCTCATATTTACATGGATTTTCCAAGTGTGGGTGCGACGCAAAATATCATGATGACAGCAACTTTAGCGGATGGTGTAACAGTGATTGAAAATGCAGCGCGCGAACCGGAGATTGTTGATTTAGCTGTTTTATTGAACAAAATGGGGGCGAAAGTTCGTGGTGCTGGTACAGAAACATTAACCATTACTGGAGTTGAGGAGCTGATGGGGACAAGTCACAGTGTAGTACAAGACCGCATTGAAGCCGGGACTTTTATGGTAGCCGCTGCTATGACTGGCGGTAATGTCCTTGTGCAAGATGCTATCTGGGAGCATAATCGTCCGCTCATCGCGAAATTGATGGAAATGGGTGTGTCTGTTACCGAAGAGGATAAAGGGATTCGGATTCGTTCCGATTTGTCTAAACTAAAAGCTGTCAATGTAAAAACTCTTCCTCATCCAGGTTTCCCAACAGATATGCAGGCGCAATTTACAGCCTTGATGACGGTTGCCAAGGGTGAGTCTACTATGATTGAGACTGTTTTTGAGAATCGTTTCCAACATCTGAAAGAAATGCGTCGGATGGGCTTGCACTCAGAAATTATGTGGGACACAGCTCGTATCGTCGGTGGTCAAGCCTTGCAAGGGGCAGAGGTGATGTCAACAGACTTGCGTGCGAGTGCCGCGCTGATTTTAACAGGCTTGGTTGCAGAAGGTGAAACAAAAGTAGGACAGCTAGCTCATTTGGACAGAGGATATTATCAGTTCCATAAAAAGTTGTCTAACTTAGGTGCTTCTATTGAGCGAGTGAAGGAAGAAGACGATGAATAATGATTTGAAATACGTTGGAAAACAAGTTGGAATTGTTCTAGCATTCTTGTTGCTTGGTTTGATTTTGTTTGCACTTGGCTTAGTTGTTGGCTACGGTGGAAAAAATCCATGGGCTATTTTATCGCCAGATAAGTGGCAGGAAATCATCAGCAAATTCACAGGACAATAATCTTAATAGTAAGAAGAGGTCGAAATAAAAATTGACCTCTCATTTAAATAATGTTCGATTACACGCAGTAGTTGCGTGACTTCCAGTTATTGAGCGGATCAGTTTTGAGAAGTTAATAACTTTGAGGGAGTGAGACAAAAGTCATGATTTCGTAGCAATAGACTTTGTAGTCTCACCCCCTCCTATTTATTTAAAAGGGAGGAGAAATGGTGAGAAAGAAATCCAACCAGAAAGTAACACAAAGTGTAGCTGGTCTGGTTATAGCACTGGTTCTTGCGCTAGGAGGTTATTCTTTTAGCAATCATCATAGTAGTACGAAGCCTTCTGACAGCACTGCTATTAATCGAAGCATTCGGACGAATCATGCAGCACCCAGTCAAGAATTAGCACAGAGCGTTGTAATAGAATCTGTCAAACGACAGCTCAAAGGGAAAATCGAGTGGAATGGCGCAGGGGCTTTTATTGTCAATGAGAATAAAAATGATTTAGATGCTAAAGTGGGCAGTATTCCTTATGCGGATAATAAGACAAAATTGGTCAGAGGTCGAACTGTTCCGACGGTAGCAAATGCTCTTTTGTCTAAAGCTACTCGTCAGTATAGGAATCGTGAAGAAACAGGTAATGGTTCAACAACTTGGACACCTGCTGGCTGGCATCAGGTGAAGCATTTATCGGGTGAATATCATCATGCAGTTGACCGTGGACATCTGCTAGGTTATGCCTTGATTGGTAACTTGAAAGGCTTTGATGCTTCGACTAGCAATCCTAAAAATATTGCGCTGCAAACGGCTTGGGCCAATCAAGCAAATACTGGTCATTCTACGGGTCAAAATTTTTATGAAACAAAGGTACGTAAGGCACTAGACAAAAATAAACGAGTTCGGTATCGGGTGACTTTAATTTATGCTAATGAACAGGATTTGGTGCCGGTTGGTTCGCATATTGAAGCTAAATCAAGCGATAGTAGCTTGGAAATAAATGTCTTTGTTCCCAACGTACAGACAGGACTTCGGCTAAATTATCAAACAGGAGAAGTGACTGTTACCAACTAGATTATTGCTAGTGTTGCATTTATATCATCTTTTTGTTATACTATTTTTACATGAGGTCGGACAAAACGTATCTCAGCCTCTATCTAATTTGGTAATAAGCGAATGACGCAGTAGGTGATTGGACTCTTTATTCGCTTTTCAAGCTCGAAAGAGCACCTAATCACCCTTGAGGGGGTGGGACTACGAACTTAAATTTTTCAAGATAAGTTCTGTCCCACTCCTATTTTGTCTAAAAAGTACGTTGGTGCTTTTTTATTGTGGATTTGTTTTATGAGGAGAAAGACAAACTATAAGAGTTGTCAATAGTTTGTTCTAAATTTTTTTAGAAAACTTTAGAATGTGTTTTAGACGCGACAAAAAGCCTTTTAAAACGACTGTTTTAAAAAGTTTTTCATCTATGTTTTTGTTGGTTTATCTCAGTTTATCCTCATCAAAAGTTTCATTATTCTTAAGCAGATAAAACAGCACTCGAATGAGCTTCTTAACAACGTGAGAAATAGCGACGTTGTAGTGTTTTCCCTGCGCTAATTTGGTTTTAAAATAAGCTTTAAACGCAGGGGAGTATCTAGCTACTTTAATGGCAGCTTGTATGAGTGCCCAACGTAGGTGTGATGAGCCTCGTTTGACCATTTTCCCTGAGCATCTAGTTGTCCAGATTGGTAGATAGCTGGTTCTAACCCTGCAAAAGCTTGGAGTTGAGCTGAATGATTAAAAGTATTAATATTTCTTATTTCAGCTAAAATGACAGAACCAAGACGATTACTAATGCCTGGTACTGTAGTGATGACCGAGTTGAACTCAGCCATCAACTCATCAATCTTCTTTTCAGTTTGTTTGATGAGTTTTTCGTAGTGTTGGATATTCTCAATAATTTCAATCAATTCAAATTCACGAGCCAAAGAAGTTGTGCCAATGGAATTTGGAGCTAGTTCAAGAATATCCAATGCATGTTTAGCTGTTAATCGTTTAATCTCAATAAGTTTATCAAAGCCAGCCGTTACCATTTTCTCGGGAGAAGGGAAACGTTTGAGTAACTCATAGACATAGTCAGAGTGCTTCGTAACGACCTGATGTAGTTCAGGGAAAATAATATCTAAACACTTGGTATATTGGACTTTCCAATCTGATTGATGTTTCTTTAAACGATTCATGTGACGTGTCATAATTTTAAGTTCTTCTTGCTTGTTGTCATGCATAAATAGGGCACGATTAGGGTCTGAAAGTAATTTAAGAGCTATTGTACGTGCATCTTTCTTATCCGTTTTTGTTTTACGAAGTGAGATAGACTTTGTGAATTCTTTGATGAGTAAGGGATTATAGGTGTAAATCTGATAATTGTTTTGATGTAAGAATGTTAAGAGATTTAAGGCATAATGTCCAGTATCTTCCATGGCGATAAGACAGTTCTGGTTGAGTTGTTTCAAGGTATTATGAAGTAGTTCAAATCCTTGTTTACAGTTTGTAATAGTGATGGGTTTTAACACCATTTTCCCTGTATTATCAATAACTGTCACATCGTGTTTGTTTTTAGCGGCATCAATGCCAACATAGAGCATAAAAGTACCTCCAGATATTAAGTATTAAGCCCACTTGGTATCCACTTACTTTTTGCCTTGTTACCTTACTGAAGATTAAACGTCTAGCGTTATCAAACTCATTACCAATGAAAACAAAAAGCTGTGGTTAGAGCCTTTCTGAAATCGTCAAGCGATTGGAGACAACAAACTAATCCACAGTGGCTTTTTCCAAGTATAACACTTGGGCTTTGGCAGTAGCTAACTGCACTAAATATAATATAAGGAGAAACATGAAGTATATTTGGTCTTATTTGAAAAAATATCCTAAATGGTTGATGCTGGATTTCTTTGGTGCTGTCTTCTTTGTCGTGGTGAATCTCGGCTTGCCGACTGTTTTGGCACGAATGATTGACGAAGGGATTAATCGAGGAGACAGCAATCGTTTGTATTATTGGGCGATTGTGATGCTCATTGTCATTTTGCTAGGAGTCTTTGGACGGATTGTCCTTGCCTATGCTGCTGGGAAATTAACGACGAGTATGGTACGGGACATGCGCAATGATGTGTATGATAAATTGCAAGAGTATTCGCATCATGAATATGAGCAAATTGGCGTTTCGTCTTTGGTGACACGGATTACCAGTGATGCCTTTGTTCTCATGCAATTTGCAGAGCAATCCTTAAAAATGGGAGTCATTACGCCTATGATGATGATTTCTAGTGTGATGATGATTTTTGTCACCAGCCCCTCTTTAGCTTGGATTGTTGCGATTTCTGTGCCCTTCCTCGGCATTGTCGTTTGGTATGTGGCGACAAAAACACGTCCTCTATCCGAAAAGCAACAAAAAACGTTAGATAAAATCAATCAATACGCGCGTGAAAATTTAACAGGTTTGCGTGTCATTCGAGCTTTTGCACGAGAAGAATTTCAAGAAGAGCGCTTTGCTTCACAAAATGAAATTTATGCGGATAACTCCAATCGCTTATTTAAATTAACTGGTTTGACAGAACCACTCTTTGTTCAAATTATCATTGCCATGATTGTTGCCATTGTCTGGTTTGCTTTAAAACCACTTGGTACAGGAGACTTGCAAATTGGGGATTTGGTTGCTTTTATCGAATACAGTTTCCATGCTTTGCTGTCTTTCTTGTTGCTATCTAGCTTGTTTACCATGTATCCTCGTACAGCTGTTTCAAGTGAACGCTTGAAAGAAGTAATGGAAATGCCAATCTCAATCAATCCAAACGAAGATGGTGTTACGGAGACAGACAGTCACGGTTATTTAGAGTTTGATAATGTTACTTTTGCTTATCCTGGTGAGACAGAAAGCCCAGTGCTACATGATATTTCGTTCAAAGCGAAACCTGGTGAAACGATTGCTTTTATCGGCTCGACCGGCTCAGGGAAGTCCTCATTGGTGCAATTGATTCCGCGCTTTTATGATGTGACTTTAGGAAAGATTTTAGTGGACGGAGTGGACGTGCGTTCTTATAACCTAAAAGCGCTTCGGCAGAAGATAGGTTTCATTCCACAAAAAGCTCTGCTCTTTACCGGCACAATCGCAGAAAACCTTCGCTATGGGAAAGAAAATGCTAGTCGTGAGGAATTGGCGCAAGCAGCAGATGTGGCACAAGCAAGGGACTTCATTGAAAGCAAGGAAGAACGCTTTGAGACGCATTTGGCTGAAGGGGGAAGCAATCTCTCAGGTGGGCAAAAGCAACGCCTTTCTATCGCACGTGCTGTCGTGAAAGAACCAGATATTTATATCTTTGATGATTCATTTTCTGCGTTGGACTATAAGACCGATGCCATTCTTCGAAGTCGACTTAAAGAAGTTACGCAAAATGCTACTGTATTGATTGTAGCACAACGCGTGGGAACCATTATGGATGCAGATCAGATTATTGTTCTGGATAAGGGAGAAATCGTCGGGCGCGGAACACATGAAGAATTGTTGCAACAAAACGATATCTATCGCGAAATTGCTAATTCTCAGCTTAATAGTCAATCACTAACAGAAGAATAGGAGGGAAAGATGAAACAACATAGTTTTATGCGCTTGTGGAGTTACTTAAAAGTTTATAAACTCTCAGTAATCCTTGCTATCTTTTTGAAGGTGGTGAGTATTGTGATGAGCGTGCTAGAGCCTTTTGTACTTGGTCTTGCTATTACAGAATTGACACGAAATGTGCTGAACATAGCAAAAGGAGTCGAAGGCGCCAGTATAAACACAACATATGTCTTTGGGGTAATGGCACTTTACCTTTTGCGTGGTTTGTTCTATGAAATTGGGGCTTACTATTCTAATTATTTTATGACCAATGCAGTGCAAAATACAGTACGTGACATGCGCAATGAGTTGAGTTCTAAAATTAATCAAATTCCAGTTTCTTACTTTGATAAGCATCAATTTGGAGATTTGCTAGGGCGCTTTACCAGTGATGTAGAGACTGTTTCAAATGCGCTTCAACAGTCATTCCTGCAAGTTGTCAATGCGGTTTTGACTATTACCTTGGTTATCGGAATGGTCTTGTATCTCAATTTTCAACTGGCTTTGATCGTGATTGTCAGCATTCCTTTGACCTATTTTGGTGCGAACTTTATTTTGAAGAAATCGCAGCCTTATTTTAAAAAGCAAGCAGATGCGCTGGGTGCTATGAACGGATTTGTGCAGGAAAATCTGAGCGGTTTTAATGTGCTGAAACTTTATGGCCGTGAAGAAACATCTTCAGAATATTTTCGCGGAATCACGCAAAATCTCCAAGAAGTTGGCTTCAAAGCTAGCTTTATTTCTGGTTTGATGATGCCAATTTTGAACGCCGTTTCAGATTTGACCTATCTGATTGTAGCGGTTGTTGGTGGTCTGCAAGTCATTTCTGGACAATTAACGATTGGGAACATGCAAGCATTCGTACAATACGTGTGGCAAGTAAACCAGCCAATCCAAAACTTAACGCAACTGGCTGGGCAATTGCAGAGTGCTAAGTCTTCGCTAGATCGTGTCTTTCAAGTCTTGGATGAACCAGACGAAGTGACGGATGTAAAAGAGCACTTGGAGCATGATTTGACAGGTCAGGTCAGCTTCAAGCATGTTGACTTTCAATACGTGGAAAACAAACCGCTCATTCGAGACTTCAACTTAGAGGTTAAGCCGGGCGAAATGGTGGCGATTGTCGGTCCGACTGGTGCTGGAAAGACTACCCTCATCAATCTACTGATGCGTTTTTACGATGTAACTGCCGGTTCAATTTCTGTTGATGGCCATGATATTCGCAATTTGTCTCGCCAAGAATACCGCAAACAATTTGGTATGGTCTTGCAAGACGCTTGGCTTTATGAAGGAACAGTCAAGGAAAACTTGCGCTTTGGAAATCTGAATGCGACAGATGAAGAGATTGTGGAAGCTGCCAAAGCGGCTAATGTCGATCATTTCATTCGGACGCTTCCAGGTGGCTATAATATGGAAATGAATCAGGAATCCAGCAATATTTCGCTGGGGCAAAAACAATTGCTGACCATTGCGCGAGCATTATTAGCCAATCCAAAAATCTTGATTTTGGATGAAGCAACCTCGTCCGTTGATACACGCCTAGAGCTCTTGATTCAAAAAGCGATGAAGAACCTCATGCAAGGACGAACAAGCTTTGTCATTGCTCACCGCTTATCGACGATTCAAGAGGCGGACAAGATTTTGGTTCTCAAAGACGGGCAAATCATTGAGCAAGGAACTCACGAATCGCTTTTAGCTGATAAAGGTTTCTATTACGACTTATATACAAGTCAGTTTGCTAAGAAAGAAGCCTAACGAATAAAGGAGCAAAAGAAAACTCCAATTAAACAATAAAAACACGAACCCTGTCTTGACTAGCAGTTAGCTAATCTGGACGAGTTCGTGTTTTTTTATCTTTGGTGACATAAAGCTAAAATGCAATTGCTCTGTCTCACAACTATAAATGGTTGAAATTATAACACTCAAAGGAATGAAAAGTGCTAAGATGAGCAAAGAAAGCATTGCCAGATTTCTATTGACAAGTTGTTCCATATGAATCACAAACAAACCAGAAACGATAGCGGAAAATAAAATTAAAACGATACTAAGCAAATACGCATTGAAGAGTCGCCTTGGCTCTATATAAAACAAGACAAGAAAAAGAAGAGCAGGAAGAAGCCAAATAAGATGCAATACCATAATGTGATAACAATCCTTTCAAACAGATTCCTTTTTAGTATAGCATAAAAGTTCCTGTAAAAAAGTAGATTTAAAAAACAATGGACTTAAAAATTGAAATATTATTAAAAAATATGGTATAATATTTTTATGTCTTGGGGTCGTTACGGATTCGACAGGCATTATGAGGCACATTTTGCGACTCATCGAGCGGATGTAAAGCGCCAGTTAAATATAACTGCAAAAAATAATAATTCTTACGCTTTAGCTGCCTAAAAAACAGCCAGCGTGACCAGATTCGGATCGCTCGTGTTCGATGACCGGTCTTAATAATAGCGAGATACGATTAAGCCTTGTCTAGGGGCTTGATAAGAGACTGATAGACTCGCTTGGCTTGGGCTTGAGTTATGTGTCAAAGCGAAGTTAAATCCAATACATAACCTATGGTTGTAGACAAATGTGTTGGCAGGTGTTTGGACGTGGGTTCAATTCCCACCGGCTCCATTTTTAAATGTGGAAGATTACTCAAGAGGCTTAAGAGGCTGTGTTGGAAACGCAGTAGGCGTGTGAAAGCGTGCGTGGGTTCGAATCCCATGTCTTCCGTTTTGTTACAAAACGCTCGTTAGTGGCGTTTTTTCCTTACTAGAAGATAAAATGAGTGAAGAGAACGGATTCACTCATTTATTTTTTGAAAAATATTGAAATTTTTCTGAAAAGTAGTAGACTGTTACTAGAAAGTTTGGAGGTTTCTTGTGAAATTATACGTACAATTGATGATTATTTTTTCGATTTCTTTGATAGGAGAAGGGATTTCCTATCTTTTTCATTTGCCTATTCCAGGAAGCATTATTGGCCTCATTCTTCTTTTTTCGGCTTTGCAATTTAAAATTTTCAGATTGCGGCATGTGAGTATGGTGGGAAATTTTTTATTAGCCAATATGACGATTCTATTTTTGCCGCCAGCGGTCGGAATTATGGATAAATTTCATGTCATTGCGCCTTATCTGCTGCCGATTGTTTTGATTATTGTTGGAGCGATTGTGATCAATGTGGTTGTCATTGCCGTGGTTGTTCATTTTATCAAAAATCGCTTTGAAGGAGATTACGGAGAAGGAGAAACAAGAAATGTCTAATTTGTGGGGCAATCCTTTATTTGGTTTGGCTTTATCAATCTTTGCTTATCTGGTAGGAATGTTGATTTTTCGCAGATTTCCGCATCCTTTGACAACCCCTTTACTTCTAGCCACCATATTTGTCATTGTATTTTTAAAATTGACAGGAATTTCTTACAAGAATTACTACGTAGGCGGGGCGTATTTGAATAATCTCATTGTGCCGTCAACGGTTGCACTGGGAATTCCTTTGTATAAAACATTTCATCTCATGAAACACCATGCTAGAAGCATTTTGATTGGTACTTTTATAGCGGTAGTAGTGAATACTAGTTTTACGGCCTTGGTCGCCAAGGCTTTTGGAATGGATTTTTTCTTAGCAATTTCACTCTTTCCCAAATCAGTAACAACAGCTATGGCGGTTGGAATTACAGATAAAATGCAAGGGCTGACGATAGTGACGTTGGTAGTTGTAGTTGCAACGGGAATCTTGACAAGTGTGATCGGTCCGACTGTTTTAAAAATCTTAAAAATCAAAGATCCTGTTGCAGTAGGCTTAGCTCTTGGAGGAACGGGACATGCTGTTGGGACAGGGACAGCCTTTAAATACGGACAAGTTGCAGGAGCTATGGCTGGTCTAGCTATTGGGGTGACAGGGATTATGTATGTGATTGTCAGTCCAATTGTTGCAAGTATTATTTTAAAATAGCAAAAGACGAGAATGACTGTGCTGTGACTATTTTTTGAAAGCAAGTATGTTTTCTGCCCCATTTCCTAAAAAACATGATATAATAGAGAGTAAAAACTTTTTGATAGAAAGACAGTTATGGATTTAAAAGATTATATTGCAACCATTGAAAATTACCCACAAGAAGGGATTTTATTTCGTGACATTAGCCCATTAATGGCAAATGGGAATGCCTACAGCTATGCCATTCGTGAAATTGTCCAATATGCTACGGACAAGAAAATTGACATGATTGTCGGTCCAGAAGCGCGTGGATTTATTGTTGGATGTCCGGTAGCTTATGAGCTTGGAGTTGGTTTTGCTCCAGTACGTAAGCCTGGGAAATTGCCTCGTGAGGTTATCTCAGCTAGTTATGAAAAAGAGTATGGTGTAGATACCTTAACAATGCACGCAGACTCTATCAAGCCTGGACAACGCGTACTGATTGTTGATGACCTTCTTGCAACGGGAGGAACGGTTAAAGCAACAATTGAAATGGTTGAACGTTTAGGTGGTATCGTTGCAGGTTGCGCTTTCCTTATTGAATTGGATAAATTGAAGGGACGCGAAGCTATTGGTAACTACGATTACAAAGTTCTCATGCATTATTAAGGTATAAGTAAAAGCTATATCTTGTTGTAAAAAAAGTATAATTGAAAACTATATCTCCTTTCAGTATAATAAAAGCAGAACGTAAAAGGAGATATTTTCATGCCTATTAAAATTGATAAGAAATTACCAGCTGTTGACATTTTAAGATCTGAGAATATCTTTGTCGTGGATGATGAGCGTGCAGAACACCAAGATATTCGTCCTCTGAATATCTTGATTTTGAATTTAATGCCGCAAAAACCAGTAACAGAAACGCAGTTGTTGCGTCATTTAGCAAATATGCCATTGCAACTTCGGATTGAATTTCTTTATATGACTTCTCATACCTTCAAAACGACACATGCGGACTATATGGAGACGTTTTATAAGACTTTTGATGAGATCAAGGGTCGTTATTTTGACGGTTTGATTGTCACTAGAGCGCCAGTCGAGCATTTGCCTTTTGAAGCAGTAGATTATTGGGAAGAATTTCGACAAGTTATTGACTGGTCCAAATCGCATGTTTACTCAACGTTGCATATTTGTTGGGGAGCGCAAGCGGCTCTTTATGCTCGTTATGGCATTGCCAAACACCAGATGAAGCGCAAGTTGTCCGGTATTTATAGTCAATCCACACCAGAAAAACCAAATTTGCTGTTTCGTGGTTTTGATGATGAATACGCAGCTCCTCATTCGCGGTATACAGAAGTTCGCAAAGAGGATATTTTAAATAAGAGTAATTTGGAAATTTTAGCTTGTGGAGAAGAAGTCGATGCCTCCGTTGTGGCAAGTCGTGATCTTCGCGAAGTGTATAGCTTTGGTCATTTGGAATATGACCGCGAGACCTTGGCAAAAGAATATTTGCGTGATGTAGACGAAGGGCTGAATCTGCGTATTCCAGAAAATTATTTCAAAAATGATGACGTTACTTCAGTCCCCTGTTTACGATGGAATCTGGCTGCGGCGCTGTTTTTCAACAATTGGATTAATTATGCTGTTTATCAAGAAACACCATTTGACTGGGAAAATGCAGCAAATGACGCTTCCTTGTTTGCTTATTTATAAGAGGTGCTATGACTTATTTATCAGCGTATAAGACGGGCAATTTAGTATTGCCAACTGAGCTTCTTTTTCATTTTCATGAGATATTTGATAATAGTGATGACTTTTTGGTCTGGCAATTTTTCTATTTGCAAAATACAACGTCGCTAGAAGAGATTTCTCCTGTTCAGATTGCGGAAAGTATTGGGAAATCCGTTGCAGAGGTCAATCGCTCTATGTCAAATTTGACAGAAAAAGGATTGTTGCAATATAAAACAATTGCCCTCAATGGTGAAATTGAGGCAGTTTTTGATGCACTGCCAGCGCTTGAACGATTGGATGAAATTGTAGAGAATCACTCAAGCGTTGCGCAAGCTATTTCTCAGAATGTTTTAAAAGACTTGGTTGAGACTTTTCAGCAAGAATTAGGTCGTCTCTTGACACCGTTTGAAATCGAGGATTTAACAAAGACGATTCAAGATGACAAGACCAGTCCTGAACTTGTTACTGCTGCTCTTCGTGAAGCTGTTTTTAATGGAAAGGCAAACTGGAAATACATCCAAGCTATTTTACGGAATTGGCGCCGTGAAGGCATTACAACAGTAGCACAGGTAGAAGCGAAGCGAGAAGAGCGTGAGGCGACAAATCCACAAAATATCACTGTCTCGGATGATTTTTTGAAGGCTATGGATTTGTGGCGAGATTAAGAAATCGGAGTTTATTCTCTTGGAATAGACTCTTTTTTTAGTTCCTTAAAAATGATATACTAAGTGAAACGATTATTTTAGAAATGAGTTATCATGCAAGTAAAGAATATCTCAAAACGTTTGAGAAAAGTGGCTGGTTTTGTACCACAGGATGCCAAAATCTTGGATGTAGGAAGTGACCACGCTTATTTACCGATTTATCTAATTCAGCAGGGGAGAATTTCCTCAGCCATTGCTGGTGAAGTTGTTGAGGGACCTTATCAGTCTGCGGTGACGAATGTGGCCGATAACCACATGTCCGATAAAATTTCTGTCCGCTTGGCAAATGGTCTGGTAGCTTTTGATAAAAAAGATCAGATTGACGTTATTATCATTGCAGGGATGGGAGGACGATTGATAGCAGATATTTTAGACAATGGCAGTGCGAAATTGGCATCTGTTAAGCGTCTGATTCTTCAGCCTAACAATCGGGAAGATGAACTTCGCAGGTGGTTGTGTGGTCATGATTTTCAAATTACAGAAGAAGCTATTGTGGAAGAAAATGGGAAATTTTACGAGATAATGATAGCTGAACAGGGGCATCAAGTGTTGAATGCTGAACAAGAACGCTTCGGACCTTATCTAATGAGAGAGCAATCAGCTGTTTTTCTAGATAAATGGCAGCGAGAAGTAGACAAGCTGGAAAAAGCTTTGGCTAAAATCCCCGAGAAAAATCTAACGGAACGCTCTGCTATGTCCCAAAGAATCAAGCAAATCAAGGAGGTACTGCATGCTGGCAAGTGATGTTATTAACCGTTATGAAGCATACTGTCCTAAGGATCTGTCCATGACGGGAGATGTCTGTGGACTGCAAATTGGAACTATGAATAAGGAAGTTAAGCGAGTACTGGTAGCTTTGGATATCCGCGAGCAGACAGTTGCAGAGGCGATTGAAAAAGATGTAGATTTGATTTTGGTTAAGCACGCACCGATCTTTCGGCCTATTAAGGATTTAGTGGTAGACCGACCTCAGAATCAGATTTACATCGATCTGATTAAGCACGATATTGCAGTCTATGTCAGCCATACCAATATTGATATTGTGGATGACGGTCTCAATGACTGGTTCTGTGATCTACTAGAAATCACTGATACGGATTATCTTAGCGAAACGGTTCCTGAACACGGCATTGGTCGTATTGGCAAGATTGCACCTCAGACTTTTGGAGAATTTGCAGGCAAGGTTAAGGAAACTTTTGGTCTGGATAGTTTGCGTTTGGTGACTTATTCGGATGTGGATTTGGAGCAAATGATTGAGAAAGTGGCGATCTGTGGTGGCAGTGGTCAGTCCTTTTACAAGGAGGCTTTAGCACAGGGCGCTCAGCTTTATATTACAGGTGATATTTACTACCATACAGCACAGGATATGCTGAGCGAGGGGCTTCTAGCTTTGGATCCGGGTCACCATATAGAAGTGCTCTTTGTAGAAAAATTAGTTGAAAAATTTCAAGACTGGAAAGTAGAAGAGAGTTGGGAAGTTGAATTTTTAGCCAGTCAGGTTTCTACAAATCCGTTTAAACATATCTAAGTAGGAAATTGTATGAAAAAAGTAGCGATTATCGGAGCAGGGATTGTCGGATCGACTGCTGCTTATTATCTATCGAAAAATTCTATCTTTCAGGTGACCATTTTTGATCATGGAATAGGTCAGGCAACCAAGGCAGCAGCTGGTATTATCAGCCCATGGTTTTCCAAACGGCGTAATAAAGCGTGGTATCGTATGGCACGACTGGGAGCAGATTTTTATCTGGATTTGATAGCTGATTTACAGAAGGACGGTTTTGCAACGAAGTTTTATCAGCAAACTGGCGTCTTTTTATTGAAGAAAAAAGAGAAAAGTCTGGAGACGCTCTATGAGTTAGCAAACCAACGGCGGCATGAGTCGCAACTAATTGGTAACTTGCAGTTATTTTCACGAGCGGAAGCAATGGAGTACTTTCCGGGGCTTCAAGGTTTTGACCGGCTGCTCTATGCTTCTGGAGGAGCACGCGTGGACGGTTCTTTATTGACTCAGATTCTGCTTGCGGCTAGTGGTGCAAACCTAATCCAAAAGAAAGTAAATTTGGATATTCGAGATGATGCTTGCTGGATTAATCGTTCTTGTTTTGATCAAGTTATATTAGCAACAGGAGCGTGGTTGCCTGAGCTGTTGAAACCACTAGGTTATCAAGTGGATGTTTGTCCACAAAAAGGTCAATTACGAGATTATCAGACTGGTCTGGTGACAAATGATTATCCAGTGGTCATGCCAGAAGGAGAGCTAGATATTATTCCTTTTCAAAATGGCAAAATCAGTCTGGGCGCTACTCACGAAAATGAAATGGGCTATGATTTAAGAGTGGATCAAGACTTGCTGGATAAAATGGAACAGGAAGCTTTTTACTATTTTCCTAGCTTGTCTCAAGCAAACAGAATGAGCGAACGGGTCGGAATTCGAGCCTATACTAGTGACTTTTCTCCCTTCTTTGGTCAGGTACCAGATCTTCAGCAGGTATTTGCAGCTAGTGGCTTAGGCTCTTCTGGCTTGACGACGGGTCCTCTCATCGGATATCATTTAGCTCAGATGGTTCAGGGAAAAAGTGGCAGTTTAAATCCAGCGGATTATCCTATTGAAAGATATATTAAGAAAGAGAAATAGATGACAGAAAAAATTTTAAATTGGGTTAATATTTGTGTGAAAAAAGGGGACAAAGTTCTTTTGCTTAACCGCCAGCATGATGATTTTAAAGGCTGGATTCAACCAGGTGGGAAAGTTGAGTTTCCAGAATCTTTTTTTGAAGCAGCTGTGCGAGAGTTGAAAGAGGAAACAGGATTGATAGCTTTGAATTTACAGCTTAAAGGCATTTCAGGTTTTACCAATCCGACAAAAGCAGAGCGTTATGTCTATTATGATTTTCTATGTGAGAATTTTGAAGGAGAACTACTAACAAAATCACGAGAAGGTCAGCCAAAATGGTGGTCAATTGATGAACTGGATTCAATATCTATGCAGGCCGACATCAGAGATAGGCTTCCTTTGTACTGGCGAAAAGGCTCCTTTGAGCGGATTCACTATTGGGATGAAGAGAACCATTGCATCAAAGAAACCAAGACGATATTGTATGATGAAAGATAATGAGGAGATGAAGTTGTTATGAACTGGTTGCAGGAGCAGCCTGTGGTGCTGCAGGCTTTTTTTGGCGGGACTCTTTACATGGAGCTGCACCATTGTAGGCTCTGCGGTTGTCTTTTTCTTTAAAACAGTCAGTCGTAAGCTGCTGGATATTATGATGGGATTTGCAGCTGGTGTCATGATTGCAGCTTCATTTTGGTAGCTCTTGCAGCCTTCAATTGAGTATGCAAAAGGTAACTATGGAGTGTGGTCCTGGATGCCAGCCGCCCTTGGTTTTCTGTTGGGTGGTTTCTTCTTGCGCTTTATTGATGCGGTAGTACCTCATTTACACCTTAGCAAGAAGGATGTATCTGAGGCAGAAAGTCTGCCGGAGCACAGCCGGAATAAACTGTCCAAAACGGCCCTGCTTTTTCTGGCTATTACCATACACAATTTTCCAGAAGGCTTGGCAGTAGGAGTGACCTTTGGTGTCTTATCCAGCAATTCCAGCCCAGAAGTCTTTATCGGAGCTGTAGGTCTGGCTCTGGGAATCGGTCTCCAAAATGTGCCGGAAGGAGCAGCCTTGTCCATTCCTATACGGACAGACGGGGAATCGCGTCTTAAAGCTTTTTACTGGGGTTCAATGACGGCTATTCTACCCTATTCCCTGTCTTTTGCGTCGGGAGCTATGATTTTCGTCGTCGTGGAGGAGTTGATACCAGATTCTCAGACAAATGGCAATACAGATGTTGCAACTTTAGGTCTCATGGTGGGCTTTGTACTGATGATGGTATTGGATGTGGCTTTGAGATAGCAGATGCTTTTTTAAAATTAGGCGTCTATTTTATCAGTTTGCCTAGATAACAACAGTTCTATCTTGGCAGATTTTTGGTTCCGTTTTTAATTTTTATTAAGTATGAAAAGCCTTGAATGAAAATGCTCTCTTTCTTGAAGGATGACATCCGCTTTCAAAAATGGTAAAATAAGGAGAATACATTTAAGAGAGGAAACTCATTATGAAAGGTATTATCCTTGCAGGTGGTTCTGGTACACGTTTATATCCTTTGACTAGAGCTGCATCTAAACAACTCATGCCGGTTTATGACAAACCCATGATTTATTATCCATTGTCAACCCTCATGCTAGCTGGTATCAAGGATATCTTGATTATCTCAACACCAACAGATCTTCCTCGCTTTGAGGATTTGTTGGGTGATGGCTCGGAGTTTGGCATCAAACTTTCTTATGCTGAGCAACCAAGTCCAGATGGTTTGGCTCAAGCCTTTATTATTGGTGCCGACTTTATCGGTGATGACCATGTGGCTTTGATTTTAGGTGATAATATTTATCATGGACCAGGCCTTAGCAAAATGCTTCAAAAGGCTGCTTCAAAGGAAAAAGGAGCGACTGTTTTTGGTTACCAAGTGAAAGATCCAGAACGTTTTGGTGTGGTTGAATTTGATGACAATATGAATGCAATCTCTATTGAAGAAAAACCAGAACAACCACGTTCTAACTATGCAGTTACAGGACTTTATTTCTATGACAATGACGTAGTAGAAATTGCTAAAAATATCAAGCCTAGTCCACGTGGAGAGCTGGAAATCACTGATGTCAATAAGGCTTACTTAGACCGCGGCGATTTGTCTGTTGAGCTTATGGGACGTGGTTTTGCTTGGTTGGACACTGGTACACATGAGAGCTTGTTAGAAGCTGCTCAATACATTGAAACCGTTCAACGTATGCAAAATGTGCAAGTAGCAAACTTAGAAGAAATTGCCTACCGTATGGGTTATATTACCAAAGAACAAGTGCATGATTTGGCACAATCACTTAAAAAGAACGAATACGGTCATTACTTATTGCGCTTGATTGGAGAAGAATAAAACATGTCTGAACAATTTTTTGAAAAGAAATTAGTAGCCCGTAAGATTGAAGCCATTCCTGGCATGCTGGAATTTGATATTCCAGTACATGGAGACAATCGTGGCTGGTTCAAGGAAAACTTTCAAAAAGAAAAAATGGTGCCCCTTGGTTTTCCAGAAAGCTTTTTTGCAGAAGGTAAGCTTCAAAACAATGTCAGCTTTTCCCGCAAAAATGTGCTCCGTGGACTCCATGCAGAACCTTGGGACAAGTACATTTCTGTCGCAGATGGCGGAAAAGTTCTCGGTTCTTGGGTTGATTTGCGTGAAGGGGAAACATTCGGAAATACCTACCAAACGGTTATTGATGCCAGCAAAGGGATTTTCGTTCCTCGCGGTGTAGCAAATGGCTTTCAAGTGTTGTCAGATACGGTTTCTTATAGCTATTTGGTCAATGACTACTGGGCATTGGAATTAAAACCTAAGTATGCCTTTGTCAACTATGCTGACCCTGCTCTTGGGATTGAATGGGAAAGTCTTGATCAGGCAGAAGTTTCTGAAGCAGATAAGAATCATCCAATGCTTAAGGATGTTAAACCTTTGACCAAAGATATGTTATAATACCCTCAGAAAATAGGAGAAAATCTTTTCATGACTGAATATAAAAATATTGTAGTGACAGGTGGTGCTGGTTTTATCGGTTCTAACTTTGTTCACTATGTGTACAATAACTTTCCAGATGTGCATATCACAGTTCTGGATAAGCTAACTTATGCTGGTAATCGTGCCAACATTGAAGAAATTCTAGGCGACCGAGTGGAGTTAGTCGTTGGAGATATTGCAGATGCAGCAATTGTTGATCAAGTAGCTAAGAATGCGGATGCAATTGTTCACTATGCAGCCGAAAGTCATAATGACAATTCTCTCAAAGATCCATCCCCATTTATCTTCACCAACTTTGTAGGCACATACACACTCTTAGAAGCGGTTCGTAAATACGACATTCGTTTCCATCATGTGTCGACTGACGAAGTTTACGGAGACCTTCCTCTTCGTGAAGATCTTCCAGGTCACGGTGAAGGACTGGGTGAAAAATTCACACCAGAAACGAAGTACAATCCAAGTTCACCTTATTCTTCAACTAAGGCAGCTTCTGATTTGATTGTCAAGGCTTGGGTGCGCTCTTTCGGTGTTAAGGCCACCATCTCTAACTGTTCAAACAACTACGGACCATATCAACACATCGAAAAATTCATTCCGCGTCAGATTACCAATATCCTTTCAGGCATTCGTCCAAAACTTTATGGTGAAGGAAAGAATGTTCGTGACTGGATTCATACTAATGACCATTCATCAGGGGTTTGGACCATTCTCACAAAAGGGAAGATTGGTGAAACCTACCTAATTGGTGCAGACGGTGAGAAGAATAACAAAGAAGTGCTAGAGCTCATTCTTAAAGAAATGGGACAACCAGCTGACGCTTACGATCGTGTAACAGACCGTGCGGGTCACGACCTGCGCTATGCTATTGATGCTAGTAAGTTGCGTAATGAACTTGGCTGGAAACCTGAATTTACTAACTTTGAAGCTGGTTTGAAAGAAACTATAAAATGGTATACAGACCACCAAGATTGGTGGAAAGCTGAAAAAGAAGCTGTCGAAGCTAACTATGCTAAGACTCAAAAAGTGTTGAAATAAACTCTATTATTGAAGCATTGTCTTTAAAGGAGAATCATGAAACATAAAATTTTAGTAACAGGTGGAGCCGGATTTATCGGAACGCATACCGTTATTGAGTTAATCAATGCTGGACACGAAGTTGTTATTGTTGATAATTTAGTGAACAGCAGCAAAAAAAGTGTAGAAGTTGTAGAACAAATTGTTGGTCAAAAAATTCCATTTTATCAAGTGGACATTCGTGATAAGAAAGCCTTACTTGAAATCTTTAAAGCAGAACAACCAACAGGTGTGATTCATTTTGCAGCGTTGAAAGCAGTTGGTGAATCAACACAAATTCCATTGACTTATTACGAAAACAACATTACAGGAACATTGACATTGCTACGCGTCATGGAAGAAGTCAATTGCAAAAATATCATTTTCAGCTCTTCTGCAACTGTCTATGGAGATCCTCATACCGTTCCAATTTTAGAAGATTTTCCTCTGTCAGTCACCAATCCTTACGGACGTACAAAACTGATGATTGAAGAAATGCTGACGGATATTTACAAATCTGATGCAAACTGGAATGTTGTCTTGCTTCGGTATTTTAATCCAATTGGTGCTCATGAAAGTGGTGATTTGGGTGAAAATCCAAATGGCATTCCAAATAATCTCTTGCCATATGTGACGCAGGTTGCTGTTGGAAAATTAAAAGAAGTGCAAGTATTTGGCAATGACTATCCAACAGTTGACGGTACCGGCGTTCGTGACTATATTCACGTGGTGGATTTGGCAAAAGGACATGTGGCTGCTCTGCAAAAAATTGAAGGAACTGCTGGTCTAAATATCTATAACCTTGGTACCGGTAAAGGATACTCTGTTTTAGAAATTATCCAAAATATGGAAAAAGCAGTCGGCAAACCAATTCCTTACAAGATTGTTGACCGCCGCCCTGGTGACATTGCAACTTGCTATGCTGACTCTACCAAAGCAAAAGAAGAGCTTGGTTGGGAAGCACAATTTGATATTACGCGTATGTGTCAAGATGCTTGGCATTGGCAAAGCAAACACCCAAATGGATTTGATGACTAAATAAAAAATATGTCAAATAGTAGACGAGGCTGGGATAGTAGTTTCTCAGCCTCGCTTATTAAATAGAAATAAGCTTGATGCACAGTAGTTGATTGTTCAAAACATTGCGTTGAAGTTGCGAATAATGCTTGCGAGGTAAGGTTAATTTTGTTTCCTAGTCAAACTCGTAAGAAGTACCTAATCAGCCTTGTGGAAGTTGACCAGAATTCACTGTTCTGAGGTTTTTGCGTGATGACTTGAAAGTAAGCTTACTAAAAAAAGTAGAAAACCAGTTAAGTATTTTTGAAGAATGATTTACTTTCTGTTAAACTAAAAATATGGAACATCATTTTAATCATAAGGCAGAATCATTCGATTCTCCCAAAAATATATTTATTGCTGATCTCATTCGCCAGGAAGTGGAAAAAATAGTAGATTTTTCTGACAAGCGCATTTTGGATTTTGGCGGTGGTACAGGCTTGGTGACTCTGCCATTAGCGGCACAATCCAAGTCAGTCATGCTTGTTGATATTTCAGATAAAATGCTTGATCAAGCTCGCCTAAAAGTGGAAAAGCAAGCCATTGATAATGTTTATTTGTTACAGCAGGATTTGTTGACAAACCCATTAAATCAATTATTTGACATCATCGTGGTTAGTCGTGTTCTTCATCATATGCCAAATGTTGAGAAGACTCTAGCAATGTTTAGAAATCATCTTGTAGAGGACGGACAGCTTTTTATTGCAGATTTTGTTAAAACAGACGTAAATCATCATGGCTTTCATCTTGATGAATTGGAAGAAAACTTATCTCAGAATGGTTTTCTGCCTGTCAAATCTCAGATAATTTATAGTGCAGAGGAACTCTTTTTAGGAAATTATGCGGAGCTTTTCTTGACATTAGCACAAAATCACTCGTTTGTATGATGAGTGATTTTGGTTTGTCTTTATAGTAAATTTCTTGTTTCTTTTATGGAAATAGTAGAAAATGCCGTGTGGATATAGTATAATGGGGTTATATAATTTTTAAGGAGAATGAGATTAAGTGAAATCTTCGGATTTATTGATTATTATCCCTGCCTACAATGAAGAAGGCTCTATTGAAAATGTTGTAAATAATATTATTCAAAATTATTCACAATATGATTATGTGATTATCAATGACGGTTCAAAAGATAGAACATCAGCCATTTGCCATGCAAACAGTTATAATATTGTGGATTTGCCGGTCAATTTAGGATTGGCAGGCGCATTTCAAACAGGACTTAGATATGCTTATGAGCAAGGCTATAAAAAGGCAGTGCAGTTTGACGCAGATGGTCAACATTTGCCTGAGTATATCTCAGTTTTAGAAGCAAAAATGAACGAAGACTATGAAATGGTTATCGGATCTCGTTTTGTGACGGAAAAGCGCGAAACGTCTTTGCGGATGATGGGGAATATTCTCATTAGCGCAGCCATTAAATTAACCACAGGAAAGACAATCAATGATCCAACTTCTGGTATGCGGATGTTTTCTGAAGGACTTATCAAAGAATTTGCTCTCAATATCAATTATGGACCTGAGCCAGATACCGTCTCATATCTAATTCGTCATGGTGTAAAAGTAGCAGAAGCCCAAGTGCGAATGGAAGAGAGACAAGCTGGTGAGAGTTATCTGACACTTTCTCGCTCTATTCAATATATGACGCATATGTTTGTATCTATCTTGATTATTCAAAATTTCAGAAAGAGAGGGTAGACATTAAATGACTATTTGGTTTCAAATTGTATTGATTTTTGTCTCTATTATGACTTGTGCCTTTATTTTACGTAGCATTCGAAAATCACAAGTTCAAATCAACGATGCTATATTTTGGGTGTTTTTCTCTTTAATTCTATTAGTATTTAGCATCTTCCCAAGTTTAGCGGAAGCAATTGCAAGTGCATTAGGAATTGTATCAGCAGTCAATTTTATCTTTTTATTTGTCATTTTTTTATTACTCATCAATCAATTCCAACTTACTATTAAATTATCAAAATTAGATACGAAATTTAAAAATTTAGTTCAAACAATCGCACTGAGGGAGAAAGATGAAAATAAAAACTAATCCTTCTGCTAAAGAGATTTATTTTTGGAATTTATTGGGGAATTTAGCGGCTTCAGGAGTTTCTGTCCTTTATCTACTGATTGTAACAAGATTAACTTCTGCCAAAGTAGCAGACCAATTTAGCTTGGCGAATTCCATTGGGACTCTTTGGATTGTTATCGGACTTTTCCAAGTCAGAAATTATCAAGGAACGGATGTGAATCAAAAGCATTCTTTCATAGGATATTTTCAAACTAGGTTGATAACAATTTTAGCGATGTTGGTTACATTGTATCCCTATTTATATATTGTCGGAGAAGGCCGTTATTCTTTTGAAACGACTTTACTGACATTTTTAATGATTTTGTATCGTATGTGGGATGCGGTATCTGATTTATTTCAAGGCTTATTTCAACAAAGAGAACGTATGGATATAGCTGGGAAAACAATGTTTTACCGTTATTCCACTAGTGTAGTTGTCCTGTTTCTTAGTATTTTGCTTTCGAAGTCTGTGATTGTAGGTTTATTTTCTTTAGTCATTTGGAATGGCTTAGTTATCATTTTTTATGAAACCAGTTTTCTTAAGTATTTTGAAACGATTCAATGGAAAGAACTCTTCTCTAGCAATTACAAAAAAGATATAAAAGATATTTTTCTGGCTTGTTGGCCATTATTTGTGAATGGATTTATTTTATTATATATTTTAAACGAGCCTAAGATTATTATTGAAAAAAGCCTAAATCAAGGAGTTTTGCAGACTGGCATGCAACGTGATTTTAACATTCTTTTTATGCCTGTTTTTTTTATGAGTCTCATCATTTTAATGGTTAGACCTCTGATAACCCAAATGGCTATTTTGTGGAATCGAGAAAAGTATGCAGAATTTTCTCTAATTGTGAAAAAACTCTTGCTCTATTTATTTATAGGTGGGATAGCCGTTACGATAGTGGCTTACTTCATAGGCACCCCAATTCTTAGTTTAGTATTTGGAGTGGCATTATCACAGTACACTCTTCCTTTTGCAATTCTAATCTTTGCAGGAGTTTTATATGCCTTAGCCATTGTTTTTGAAAATATTCTAACTATTATTCGAAAACAGCACTTATTAGTAGGTTTATATATCGTTTTATTAGTTATCACTAAGTTGGTAACAGAACCATTTATTTATCATTATCATATGTTAGGTGCAGCACTCAGCTTTCTGATTGTTATGACCGCTTATTTAGTCGGTATTTTTGGTATTTATATGGTAGTTGGGAGAAAAAGGAAATAAGAATGAAATATGATTTAACTGTCATTATTCCTGTTTATAATACAGAAAAATATTTAAGAAGATGCTTAGATAGTATTGTTCATCAAGATAATTTAAAAGATTGCTCTTTACGCGTTATTTGCGTCAATGACGGGAGTACTGATCGTTCGGAAGAAATTATTAAGGAGTATGCTGCAAAATATCCATTTATCGAATTGTTTTCAAAGGAAAATGGAGGACTTGCAGATGTTCGTAATTTTGGTCTTGCTCACATTGAAGATAGTTTGTATACTGTTTCACTCGATTCAGATGATTTTTGGGAAGAATCATTTATTACAGAATTTTTAAAGGTTAAAGAGCAAGGATCAGATATAATATTTTTTGATATTAATTTAGTAGACTTTCAAGGAAAACTTATCAATGTCCTAAGAGTTCATCCTTACTCTGAGAAATATAGTCAAAAAGAAGATTATATGGTTATAAAGCATGCTGCTTGGTCTAAAATTTGTAAAACAAGCTTGTATAATGGGATACAGTTTCCAAAAGGAAAATTATATGAAGATTTGGCAGTAATGCCATACTTAACGTCAAAATCAACTGATATTGCATATATAAAAAAACCACTAATTAATTATGTCATTAATACTCCAGGTTCAATCATGAATTCAAGCAAGTCAAATATTTTTGATATCTATGATGCTTTAGAGTATCTGTTTGCTTTATTTGGTGATGATTTTGATAAATATAAAGAAGAATTACAATATTTGGCCTTGGAACATCTATGTGTTGGTCATACCTACAGATTATTGAAATATCCAGAAGTGAAGAAGCAAGATTTTAAAGATATTATCCTCTTTATGGAAAAGTATTTTGGAAAAAACTGGGAAAAGAATAAATATATCAAACGAGGTGTACAAAAAGTAAATATTCACTCTAAACTAGCTTATGTTGTACCATTGTTTTTAAAAGTATTAAAGAATGAATGGTTTGGGTTATTGTTATTAGTTAAAAAAAAGAGTTCTAGTAATAATCAATAATTATAATAATTCTTCTAGTGTATTATTTAGAATTGGTTATAAAAACCTTAAACAATAATTGTAGATTATTATAGACCAGTAATTACCGGCTTTTTTAAGATTTTTGAATTTATTGGTAGAATAGGATAGAAAGTTAATGAAAAGAATAAAAAGATTTTTAAATATATATAATAATAAATATACCATAGCAGTTGTTGTTTTATTGTTTGCTTCATTTATTATAGGTTTGTCATCGGTTTTTTTCCGTTATCCAATGTCGTGGTTTGACGAACAAGTGCATTATGCTAGGATAATGACTTATGCAGATAACCCTTTGTCTATTACTAGAGGAAAAGTTACAAAAGATGAACAAACTTTTATCCAAAAGCCAATGGAAAAAATTGCTCGTTCATTAGGACAACCTACGACTGAAATTATTAGCTCTGATTGGCAAAAGGAATTTGATGAATTAGGTAAACATCAAGAAAGAATTTCTACTAAAGATGCAACAGCAGCTGCTATTTATACTCCGTTTGTATATGCTCCTTACATTATTGCAGCATGGATTGGAAAAGTACTGCATTTAAATGTTGTAACAACATTTCTTTTGATGAGATTATCAGGTTTTTTACTGGTATTCACAATGCTTGTATTGGCAATTAGGAAGATACCTTTTGGAAAACTTACTTTAGCAATTATAGGAAGTTTACCACCAGTTACTATTTCCTTTGCTGCTATTTCGGCGGATGAATTAAGCTATGGATTTAGTTTTTTGTTTATATCTTATGCTCTATCTCTTTATTTAAGTATAATTAAAGATAAAAAATTGAATGTTAAAGATATTTGGTTATTTATATTACTTTCATTTTGTGTTGTCCTGACTAAAATACCAGCATTTCTAATTTTAGGACTATATCTACCAATTTTATATGCAGGGTTTAAAACGAAAGCGATTAATAAAAAAGGTCTAATTACCTTGTCTGTAGTCTTATGTATTTGCGCTATCATCACTATAAGTTGGTATATGATTGTAAGAAATATGAATGGAAATGTAGAATACTATGGCCGTGAAAATGTTGACCAAGTAAGACAAATTAAATTTATGCTTTCACATCCTTTGAGAACACTGAGAATTTTTGCTGATAATGTTTTGAGCTACCCATATAATAGTATGCAATTAGGGTATTCAGATTATACAAAAACAATGTTTGTTCCAGCAGGTTTGACGTTACTTCCTTTTGCTGGTTTGGTTCTTAGTATTTTTATAAAGGATAAGGATGATGAACTTAACTTTACTGACAATCAGCTAGCAATGCTTTACAATCATGTTTCTAGATTATTATTTGTGGGGGCTATTTTATTAATATTTATCATTTTTTATCTGGAGAACTCAGAAGTAGGTTCAGATACGGTAGTAGGGCTGCAGCCAAGATATTTTTTACCATTCCTATTGTTGTTACTTCCATTTACAAATAAAACTTTGGAATATAATGCACGATTTATGACTGGATTAGTGATTATTTCGGCCTCTCCCTTAATTTATTATAGTGCAATTTTTATCTTCCAATTATTGAATTGATAAGATAATCAATTTTTAATTACCATTTTATTGATGTTGATTTTAGATTTTGTTAGTTTTTACTATTAACATCAAAATGTACAAAACTATTTAAAGTTAGGCTTTGTTCCTAACTTTTTTATTTTTATGTTAGAATATATTTAATGACATAAGGAGGCTAAAATGACAATTTCAATCATCGTTCCTTGTTTTAATGAGGAAGAGTCGCTTCCGTTGTTTTATGCGGAAATGGAAAAAAATAAATTTCAGCTAAATGATCATTTTGAATACATCTTTGTCAATGACGGATCAAAAGATAGAACCTTAGCTATTTTACGAGAACTCAATCAGAAAAATAATAGTGTTCGTTATCTTTCTTTTTCGAGAAATTTTGGAAAAGAAGCGGCTCTGTATGCAGGTCTCAAACATGCAACTGGTGATTTAGTGACTGTCATGGATGCGGATTTGCAAGATCCTCCGGAACTTTTACTTACAATGAAATCTATGCTGGAGAAGAACCCAGATTTGGATTGTGTGGGCACGCGGCGGACAACGCGTGATGGGGAACCTCCGATTCGTAGCTTTTTTGCTAAGATGTTTTATAAATTAATCAATAGAATTAGTCAAGTTGAAATGGTGGACGGTGCGCGGGATTTTCGTCTCATGCGCCGACAAATGGTAGATGCCATTTTAGAAGTTTCTGAGTACAATCGTTTTTCCAAGGGAATATTTGCATGGGTTGGATTTAGAACGGAATATTTGGAATATAAGAATGTGGAACGAGTTGCAGGAAAAACCAGTTGGAGTTTCTGGCAATTATTGAATTATTCTTTAGAAGGGATTATCAACTTTTCAGATGCTCCTTTGACAATAGCTTTTTGGGGAGGTGCTGTTGCCTGTTTATTGGCATTCTTCCTTATCATGATTGTCATTGTTCGTACGTTGATTTTTGGCGATCCAACATCTGGCTGGCCTTCTATGGTGTCGATTATTCTTTTTCTAGGTGGTTTTCAGTTGTTGACAATTGGCATTATTGGTAAATACATTGGGAAAATTTTCATGGAAACCAAAAAAAGACCAATTTACGTGGTTAAAGAGAAGAGCGAGTAGAAAAAGCAGATTTTTTCTGCTTTTTTTGGTATAATTAAGTTCATTGAATGTTTATTGTTCAGAAAGGAATTTCAAATGATTTTAATTACAGGAGCTAATGGACAGCTTGGAACAGAACTTCGTTATCTTTTAGATGAACGCAATGAAGAGTATGTGGCAGTTGCCGTAGCAGAAATGGATATTACAAATGCCGAAATGGTAGAGAAGGTTTTTGCAGAAGTGAAGCCAAGTCTCGTCTATCACTGTGCTGCCTATACAGCTGTGGACGCAGCAGAAGATGAAGGAAAAGAGCTAGATTATGCAATCAATGTCACAGGAACTGAAAATGTTGCTAAAGCAGCAGAAAAGCATGGTGCAACACTTGTTTACATTTCTACAGACTATGTTTTTGCTGGAGATAAGCCAGTTGGGCAGGAATGGGAAGTAGATGATCAACCAGACCCTCAGACAGAATATGGTCGCACGAAGCGCATGGGAGAGGAATTGGTTGAGAAATATTCTAGCCGTTTCTACATTATCCGCACAGCTTGGGTCTTTGGAAATTATGGAAAGAACTTTGTTTTCACTATGCAGAATTTAGCGAAAACACATAAAACTCTGACTGTTGTCAATGACCAACACGGTCGTCCGACTTGGACGCGTACGTTGGCTGAATTTATGACGTACTTAGCAGAAAATCAAAAAGAATTTGGCTATTATCACTTGTCAAATGATGCCACAGAAGATACGACTTGGTTTGACTTTGCAGTAGAAATTTTAAAAGATACAGATGTCGAAGTTTTGCCAGTGGACTCTAGTAAGTTTCCAGCGAAAGCGAAGCGACCACTCAATTCTACCATGAGTCTAGCTAAAGCTAAGGCAACAGGCTTTGTCATCCCAACTTGGCAAGATGCCCTCAAGGAATTTTATAAACAAGGAAAGAAATAAGGTAGAAGCAGCCGAAAGGTTGCTTTTCTTTTCTATTTTATGTTACACAAACGATTTATAAAGTGATATAATAGATTAGATTGCAAAATCTTGAATTGAGGGAAATCATGAAACATGTATTCATCATCGGAAGTCGTGGGCTTCCTGCTAAATATGGTGGGTTTGAAACCTTTGTTGAGAAATTAGTGGAGAACCGTATATCTCCTCAAATCCAATACCATGTGGCTTGTTTATCAGATGATGAAGCTTATCATCATTTTGATTACAAAGGCGTAGATTGTTTTACGATTAAAGCACCAAAACTTGGTCCAGCTCGCGTTATTGCTTATGATATGATGGCAATTAACTATGCTTTGAAGTTAGTGAACAATCAAAAAATTGCTCAACCGATTTTCTATATTCTAGGAAATACAATCGGCGCTTTTATCGCACCTTTTGCTCGAAAAATTCACCATGCTGGTGGTATCTTTTATATCAATCCTGATGGACTTGAGTGGAAACGCGCTAAGTGGTCTAAGCCCGTTCAAAAGTACCTCAAATATTCTGAGAAAGTGATGACTAAACATGCCGATTTGGTGATTTCGGACAATCAAGGAATTGAAAGTTATATCCAGAAAGCTTATCCGTGGGCTAAAACCACCTTCATTGCCTATGGGACCGATTTGCGCTTGTCATCTTTAATTGCTCAGGATGAAAAAGTTCGACACTTTTTTGACACGTGGGCAAGTAAGGAAAAAGATTATTATTTGATTGTTGGGCGTTTTGTTCCAGAAAATAACTATGAAATCATCATTCACGAGTTTATGAAGTCACAGACGCAACGAGACTTGCTGATTGTCTGCAATCATCAAGGCAATGCTTATTTTGAAGAACTACAACAAAAAACAAATTTTGACCGAGATGAGCGGATTAAGTTTGTCGGTACTGTTTATGATCAAGATTTATTGAAGTATATTCGCAATCAAGCGTTTGCTTATATTCATGGTCATGAGGTCGGCGGCACCAATCCTGGTCTCTTAGAAGCCTTAGCTCAGACAGATTTGAATTTGGTCTTGGGTGTGGACTTTAACCGACAAGTGGCAAAAGAAACAGCTCTTTACTGGGATAAGAAAGAAAACAGCCTAGTTGATTGCATTCATCAGGTAGATAAACAGTCCGACTTTTCAGATCTAGGTCAAGCTGCGAAAGAAAACATGAAAGAACACTACACTTGGGAAAAAATTGTGGGTGAATACGAGGAATTATTTTTATCATGAAAGTGACCATTCTCATGTCCACCTACAATGGTGAACGGTTTTTAGCAGAACAGATTGAAAGTATTCGGCAGCAGACCTATACAGGCTGGCAACTGTTAATCCGAGATGATGGTTCTAAAGACAGGACGCGTGAGATTATTCAAGATTTTTGTCAAAAAGATAATCGCATTCAGTTTGTGAATCCTGATAGCGTCGAAAATCTTGGTGTTATCAAAAGTTTCTTTTATCTTTTGAAATATCAAACATCAGATGTTTACTTTTTTAGCGACCAGGATGATGTCTGGCTGCCTGAAAAAGTAGAAATGCAGCTAGAAGAAGCGATTAAACACGATACCAGTCAGCCTTTGCTGGTTTACACGGATTTAAAAGTTGTAGATCAAGAGTTAAATGTCGTACATGAAAGTATGATTCGTACACAGTCTGACCATGCAAACACGGAACTGCTCCAAGAATTAACAGAAAATACTGTTACAGGCGGCGTTTCGATGATTAACCAAGCTCTGGCTGACTTATGGACAGGCCAAGAAGCTCATGATCTTCTCATGCATGACTGGTATTTGGCTTTGTTGGCAGCAGCTTTTGGTCATTTAGTCTATATAGACCAACCAAGTGAATTATATCGGCAACATTCCAATAATGTTTTAGGTGCAAGAACCCTCAGAAAAAGAATGCAGAATTGGATTCGCCCGCATATTCTCTTCGCAAAATATTGGAAATTGATTCAAGATAGCCAAGAACAAGCAAGGAATTTATTAGCTTTGCCTTTGGCTACTCAAAATAAAGAACTGATTGAAAATTTTGTGACAATCATGGAAGTCCCGTTTATGGAACGCTTACGTCGTCTTCAAAAATATGGTTATCGAAAGAATCGTGCCTTCCACACTTTTGTCTTTACAACACTCATTCTTACAAAATTTGCTTATAAGGAGTAATGATGGACTTATTTAGTCGAAAAAATATGATTCTCTTACGCGAGATGATTAAAACAGATTTTAAATTACGGTATCAAGGGAGCTTGATTGGGCATTTATGGTCCATTTTGAAGCCCTTGCTCTTATTTACGATTATGTATTTAGTTTTTGTGCGCTTCTTGAGATTTGATGATGGAACGCCACATTATGCTATCGGTCTTTTAATCGGTATGGTAACTTGGAATTTCTTCTCTGAAGCTACAAATATGGGGATGATGTCTATCGTTTCTCGTGGTGATTTGCTTCGGAAACTGAACTTTTCAAAAGAGATTATTGTTATTTCTTCAGTTGTTGGTGCAGCAATTAACTACTCTATTAATTTATTGGTCGTTTTCATCTTTGCTTTGGTTAATGGAGTAGCAGTATCCATTGGCTGGCTTACAGTTATTCCATTATTTGTTGAATTGATTTTATTTTCAACAGGAATCGCTTTTGTGTTGGCGACGTTATTTGTTAAATATAGAGATATTGGTCCGATTTGGGAAGTGGTGATGCAAGCAGGAATGTATGCGACACCTATTATCTACTCTCTTACCTTTATTTTGCAACGTGGTCAGGTAACAATTGCAAAACTCATGATGCTAAATCCTTTGGCACAGATTATTCAAGATTTGCGGCACTATATTGTTTTTTCAGGAAGCATGCGTGGCTGGGATTTAATTGGTCATAAAGGTGTTGCTATGGTACCCTATATTCTTCCTTTCTTTATCTTTGGAATTGGGTATTATATTTTCCACAAAAATGCTAAGAGATTCGCGGAGATTTTATAATGTCAGATAAAAAAATTGCAGTAAAAGTTGATCATGTCAGCAAGTATTTTAAACTTCCTACTGAAGCAACGCAAAGTTTACGTACCAATTTAGTCAATTATTTTAAGGGGATTAAAGGCTATACGGAACAACATGTTTTAAAAGATATTAACTTTGAGGTCGAAGAAGGTGATTTCTTTGGGATTGTTGGCCGTAATGGTTCAGGAAAGTCCACTCTTTTAAAAATCATTTCTCAAATTTATGTCCCTGAGAAAGGAAAAGTCACTGTTAATGGGAAAATGGTTTCTTTTATTGAACTTGGTGTCGGCTTTAACCCAGAATTAACTGGACGTGAAAATGTCTATATGAACGGTGCCATGCTTGGTTTTACAACAGAAGAAATTGATGCTATGTACGATGATATCGTTGATTTTGCTGAGTTACATGAATTTATGAATCAAAAACTGAAGAATTATTCAAGCGGAATGCAAGTTCGTTTGGCGTTTTCGGTCGCGATTAAAGCACAAGGTGATGTTCTCATTCTTGATGAAGTTCTTGCAGTCGGTGATGAAGCTTTCCAGAGAAAATGTAACGATTATTTCTTAGAACGAAAAAAATCTGGGAAAACAACCATTCTTGTTACGCACGACATGGGCGCTGTTAAGAAATATTGCAATAAAGCTGTTTTGATTGAGGACGGATTGATTAAGGCGATTGGAAATCCGGATGATGTTGCGAATCAATATAGCTTTGATAATGCGATTCAACCAACACAAGAAAAAGCTGCTGCTTCAGAGAATAAAACGAAACAAGTTGCATTGGTTGAAAATTTTGAAGTAAAATTGTTATCTCCAAATCAAGTAACACCAGACGATGAATTGAAGTTTGAATTTACTTTTACACAGCTTCAAGATATTGAGACTCATATTGCTATGTCGTTCGTTGATATAAACACTAATTATGGCTATTACAATGATAATTCTATGGATTTAAAAATTAGTGGAACAGGAGAAAAGAAAGTCATCTATACATGCAAACTTCCTTATTTAAATCATGCTCGTTTAAGATTGGAAGCAACCATTCGTGATTCTGACAAACGTGTTTTAGCCTTTGCCGTATCTTCAAAAGCTCCAATCGTCTTTATTGAACGGAATGATATTCCAGAGGATGACGAATCAGCACTAGATTCGGCAACAGGTTTACTTGTTAGAAATGGAAGTTGGCAAGAATCGCACACATAAAACTTTACAAAGCGAGGGCTTAATATGGTAAAGCGTATTTTATTTATCTCTCCAACTGGAACTTTAGATAATGGAGCCGAGAAATCAATAACGAATTTAATGGTTTATTTATCTGAAATAGGCTATGACATTTACAACGTCTATCCTGAAAACGGGCACCCAACTCATGCAAGTTATGAAAGCAAGCTGTCGAATGCCAATGTTCATTTATTTCCACTATCTACGATAAAATGGTGGTGGGAAGAAGCACCAGGCGATCGTCTCTTTTCTAAGGAAGAAAGGGTAATATATTATCAAAAGAATATTAAAGAAATACGAGATATTATTGTTGAGCAAGATATTGATTTAGTTATTTCTAATACAGCAAATGTTTTTCAAGGAGCTGTAGCAGCGGCCTGTGAGGATATCCCACATTTTTGGCTTATCCATGAATTTCCAGAGAGAGAATTTCAATATTATGCAAAAAAAATGAAGTTTATTTTTGAGAATTCGGATAAAGTTTTTTCTGTACGGGGAAATCTAGCCCAAAAATTAGCTGAGTTAAATAACAATCCTGCTAATTTAGAAACATTTATTCCTTATACACAATTTACAACTGAAGCTTTGGCAGAGTCCAATCAAAGAAGAATCATTTCAATTGGTGTAATAAATGAAAATAAAAATCAAATTGAGCTTCTTAAAGCATATAAAAAACTTAGGCGCAATGATATTCCCCTAATTTTTATTGGTGATTGGCAAAAAGAGACAAAAGAAGAGTGTGATGCTTATATTGAAAAATATGAATTAACTAATGTCCAATTTTGGGGTTATAATGATCAACCATGGAAAAAAGTGACAAACTCAGATATTTGTGTATGCACCTCGAAATCTGAATCCTTTTCTCTTGTTTTTGTTGAATCTATTTTAAGAGGAGTTCCTACAATAGTTTCAAATAATGATGGCTATAAATCAGCTAAAGAATATTTTCATAGCGGTACGACATATCAGTTGGGAAATATCGACTCATTGGCTGATAAGATGGCAGACTTTCTTGAAAATTTCGATATAAATAAGAATAATGCAGTTCTTGCAAGCGAGAGAGCTAAACAGCTTTATACGCTTGATAAGTGTTATGATAGTTTACTTGCAAATATAGCATCCCTTTCAACAAGAACAGAAAAATCCCTACAAGCTCTTAGCTCCTTGTTAGGAGAAACATTGCCAAATCATTCCATATTGAATATAAAGAAGCAGCCTATTACGATTTTTTATGCACGAGCAGATGAAGAATTTTCGGAAACAAATAGTCTGAAATTCCCATTACAGTATGCAGATGAGCTTTATTTTCAGATTCCACATGAAGCAGCTAGATTGAGAATTGATTTATCTGAGATTCCAAATTATTATAAAAACGTTAGTCTAAAAACTTATCATAAACAAACAGAGTTGAAAATTGCCTTTACAAACGGGCTCTTGCTTTCTAATGAATTGCTTTTCGGGAAAAATGATCCTCAGCTTCATTATCAGATTGATGATGTTGAGGATTCAGAATTTCTTTTTTCGTATGAAATGAAAGATATTTTTGACCCTATGAAAGAAGGTTCAGTTTTGACTGAACTTTCAGAGGCGAATGAAGTTAACCAGAAATTGCTGGAGAACATTACGGATTTGGAAGAGCGCATTCACCAGTTAGAATGTAATTATCAAGAATTAGTTCATGAACACAATGCGGTTATAGGGAGCCGACGCTGGATAATTCCGACTAAAATTATTAACTTCTTTAGGAGAAGACAATGAAACGATTATTAATTTATGTTCATTTTAACAAATACGACCATATCAGTCGACATGTATTTTACCAAATTGAACATATGCGACCTTTATTTGAAAAACTTATTTTTATTTCAAATAGTCAGTTAAGCCTATCTGAAGTGGAAAAACTTCGTGACAAAAAGCTGATTGATGAATTTATTCAACGTGAAAATACTGGCTATGATTTTGGAGCTTGGCATGATGGCATGGCTTTAGTCGGTTTTGATAAGTTGAAAGAATATGATTCAATTACCGTAATGAACGATACCTGTTTTGGTCCACTTTGGGATATGGAACCTATTTATCAAAGATATGAGTCTGATCCAGAAGTAGATTTTTGGGGAATGACAAATCATCAAGAAGTAAAACAAAGAAATCTGTTCATTAATGAGCATCTTCAATCTTATTTTATTTCTTTTAAAAAGAGACTCGTTCAGTCAACTGTATTTCAAAACTTCTGGCAATCAATTGAAAATTATATAGATGTACAAAAGGTTATTGATAATTATGAGACCCAGTACACTAAGAAATTTGTAGATGCAGGTTTTAAATACCAGACAATTTTGGATACAGTGCCTTTAAAGGATGACTTCTTCCATAGTAACTTCACAATTCATTATCCGCATGTTTTGTTGGAAAATCACGTTCCTTTTATTAAGATAAAAACGTTTGATTTAACTCAACATTTAGCCCCTTACTTACTGCAAGAGATTGAAAAGGTATCAGATTATCCGACAGAATTTATTTTATCTCACATGTCTGATATGAGTTTACCAACGCCTCCATATTTGCTTGATAGAAAAGTATTAAAAGATAATCAACTTCAGTATTCAAATCAAAAGAAAGTTGCGGTGCATCTCCATACTTATTATGTAGATCTTTTGGAAGTGTTTTTAACGGCTTTTGAAAATTTTCATTTTGATTATGATTTGTTTTTGACAACAGATTCTGAGAAAAAGAAAGCAGAAATTGAGAAGATTCTAACAGAACGTGGTAAGGTAGGCAAAGTTTATATTACTGGAAATCTCGGTCGTGATGTTATTCCGATGTTAAAACTCAAAAATGAACTATCAAAATATGATTATATTGGTCATTTTCATACGAAAAAATCTCCAGAATATCCGCATTGGGTAGGAGATTCATGGAGAAATGAACTTTTTGATATGTTAATCAAACCGGCGGATAAAATTATGGCTAGTTTGGAAAGTGATGAACGGTTAGGTTTAGTTATTGCTGATATTCCAACTTTTTTCCGTTATACAAAGATTGTTGATCCGTGGAATGAGAATAAATTTGCAGATGATATGAATTTACTCTGGGAACGAATGAATATTAAACGGTCTATAGATTTCAATCAATTAAATACATTTATCATGAGTTATGGAACCTTTATTTGGTTCAAATATGATGCTCTAAAGCCTTTATTTGATTTGAATTTGCAAGATGCTGATATTCCAGCAGAACCATTGCCTCAACATACCATTCTACATTCCATTGAGCGAATTTTAGTTTATTTAGCTTGGTCTCAACGTTATGACTATGCAATCTCTAAAAATGAGATTTATATCACTCCTTTTGTGGATAATATCGTTTTAAATATCCGTCCAGATACCCTGCCAAATACATATATAAACTTTGACAATATTGGCGGCATTAAAGGTGCTCTGAAATATATCTATCGTGGACCAGGGAGTGCTGTTAAATATATAGTGAAACGAGTGGTAGGAAAGATTAGGAATTCAAAATGAGTGATAATAAAAAAAGAAAGTCGTTGAATTTTTATTTTAAAAATAAAAGTTATCAACTTATGGTATTTAAATATCTATTTTCTATTGTAATTAGTTTTTTAGTTTTAAAGACTACACATGAATGGTCTTTTGTACTGTTTAATTTATTAGAATTAGCAATTATCTTTTCTATTTCTAATATTCTTTTAAAAAATCATAAAATAATTGGTCAAATAGTAAATAATCTTTTGTTATTACTATTTAATATTGAAGTATTAGTATTACTTTTTGGTAACAGCTTTGTTACTTTGATAATGATTAATAATTTAAGTTCCTGGGAAGCTCTTAAGGGACGAATATGGATATTTGGTTTAGGAATTATACTTTTACTTATCTTTAGCTTTTTGCCTTCTAGATATGTACAATTGAGTAGAGAAGAGAGGTCTAAGTTAGTAAATAATAGAAGTTTCAAACTATTGGTGGTGTTATTTTTAGGAGAATTGATTTGTTTGGGACTAGTTGGAGAGAAATACTCTCCAGCAAGTTCTCTATATAATTTAGGTAAAGCAGAGTATCAATATATGCAGCTTATGAAAGAAGCAAAAGAGAAAAGTGCACATGCGAAAGAAAAATTTCATAAAGATGATATAACTAATTATGTATCGAAACCTCAAGAGCTGCCTGAAAATCCAAATATTATTTTAATCTTTACGGAGGGCCTCTCTCAACATATTATAGATGATACAAGGGGCATAATGCCTAATGTTTCCAAATTACAAAAAGATTCATTAAATTTTTCTAATTATTATAATCATACCTTTGCAACTTATTGTGGAATTATAGGACAATTGTATTCAGGGTACCAGTTGAAAAATCCAGATAGTAATTATTTAGTATCTTTACAAAGTGTTTTGGCTAATAGAGGATATGCTACATCTTTTATTAATACAGAACCCAATAATAGGGAATTTTCAACTTATCTAAATAATATGAAATTTGGAAAGGTTGTAAATGGCACCATAACAAAAGGATATGATGTTACTTTTGATAAAGAGGCGTATAATGACTTGTTAAACCAAATGTCTAATCAATCTAAAGATAAACCATTTTTTATTTCAATGTATACTTTTGGTACTCATATTGGGATGGACTCAACAGCTAAGAAATTTCAAGATGGGAAAGATAGGGTTTTAAATAGATTTTATAATTTAGATGTACAGATTGGTAAGTTTATAGAAAAATTCAATCAAAGTGAGTTTGCAGATAATACTATTTTAGTTTTTACCACAGATCATGCAACTTATGTTGATGATGAATATAAAAAAGCTTTTCCAAATTTCTCTCGGTCATTAGGAAATCTTGATAAAGTTCCTTTATTCATATATCATAAAGGAGTAACTCCTAGCGATATAAATGTGCAAGGAAGAAATTCTATCAATCTTACTCCAACAATATTAGATTATTTAGATATTTCTTCTCCTAATTATTTTTTAGGAAATTCTTTATTTGCTGATAAGAGTCAAATGACTGATTTTGGAGCAACATTTATATCAGAAGTATCCTACTATAGTACAAATGAATCAAAAGTATCTGATTTTTCAAAAGAGGAATATGAAAAAATAAAAGAGAAAGTTACTGATTATTTTGCTGCATCTCGATATCCATAATACAGGAAATGACTTGTTTTTAAGATAAAGTTGATACAAAGATTTTGACTGTCACAATTACGGTAAATTAATTTTCAGATAAAATCTTAAGAGATCGTATAATAAGGGAGTAGTTTCGCGATTGTATGGAAGTGAATTATCATTTCGCTTCATCAATCTAATAGATAAAAACAACAGATAAAAAGAGGAAGAGATATTCGTGTAGGAGTATTCTTTTCCTCTTTTTGTATAAGAGCCAGAAAATTTAGAAATCATAGAATTTGATTGTTTTCGACCGAATTTGTCTATTTATTTTCCTAAGCAAAATTGGCTGAAAAGTTGGCTAATGAGTTCATAAGGAGCGGCGTCGCCTGTTATTTCACCAAGGATTTCCCATGTTCGGGTGAGATCCATTTGAGCCAAAACCAATGCAGGCTTCAGTCCTTAAATCAACTATTTTAGCTTCTTTTTCAGTATTTTAATCAAAATAGAGCAGATCTTTACTTGTACTTGTAAAGACTTCAAAACCATCTTTGGTGACATGACCGCAGTCTTCGATACGAACACCAACTTTTCCTGGAATATAAATTCCAGGCTCAACAGAGAAGCACATACCTTCTTCGATAACCATATCGTTTCCTTCCATGATAGATGGAAATTCATGTACGCTCATACCGATACCATGTCCCAGACGATGATTGAAATATTCACCATAACCGGCTTTTTCGATGACTTCGCGTGCTGCGCGGTCTACTTCATGAGCTGTTACTCCGGGCTTGATGAAGTCAAGAGCTGCCCGTTGAGCTTCAAGCGTTAGATTGTAAATGTCTTTTTTAAACTGATCTGGTTTTCCAACAGCAACTGTCCGTGTCATATCGCTGGCATAACCATTGACCATACAGCCAAGGTCAAATAGAAGCAGGGCATTGTTTTCGACTTTGTTTGTACCCGGAATGCCGTGCGGATTAGCAGCATTATCACCTGTCAAAACCATAGTCTCAAAGCTCATCTCATAGCCGAGTTGTTTGATACCAAAGTCAATTTGAGCAATAATATCTGTTTCTGTTTTATCGAGAGAAATAGTCTCAAAACCAATCTTAACAGCCTTATCTGCATATTCTCCAGCAACAAACATTTTCTTAATTTCATCGGATGATTTGATGAGACGCATACGATTGATACAAGGTGTTAAGTTTGTAAATTCAGCTTGTTCAAAAACAGTACGCAATCCATTGTATTTGGTCAAAATCAAGTTATCAAACTCAACAGCAACTTTGTGGGCACTGTCCGCTGGCAAGGCTGCTTTGATTTTTTTCCATGGATTTTCAGAATCAACATAACCCACAACCTTGAAATCAACAATCGCACTAGCGCGATCTACTTCAAGAGCTGGGACAAAGAGCAGTGGTTCATGATTTGTGAAAATAAAAAGAAACATCTGGCGTTCATGAGGGTCGCTATAAAATCCTGTTAAATAATTAATCGTTACAGGATCAGAAACCACGGCGACATATGTTTTCTCTGTTTCTAGATAAGAAATAATTTGATTTATTTTGGTCATTCTGTTACCTTCTTTCTACTCCTCTATTTTTGCAAAAAAACAAGTAAAAATCAAGAGGACAGTAAGAACTTTTTTGTCGCTTCAAAAATTTCACAGATTGGGTAGATTTTTCTTGTAAAATCATTGATAAAATTGCTAGAAATTTGCCTAAAGAACAAGATTTTTCAAAAAGTTATCAAAATGCTTGAAAGTGTTTCCAATAAGTGATAAAATGATTTTGGTAGGAATGTGAAAACGATATTTTCAATAATAGAAAGGATAATTTATGAACACAGATGATACTGTAACGATTTATGATGTCGCCCGTGAAGCGGGAGTTTCAATGGCAACCGTTAGCCGTGTGGTAAATGGAAATAAAAATGTAAAGGAAAATACAAGAAAAAAAGTTTTGGAAGTGATTGACCGCCTTGATTATCGTCCAAATGCAGTTGCTCGTGGACTTGCCAGTAAGAAAACGACAACAGTAGGAGTTGTCATTCCAAACATTACAAGCAGTTATTTTGCAACGCTTGCAAAAGGAATTGATGATATCGCAGAGATGTACAAATATAATATTGTCTTAGCCAATAGTGATGAAGATGATGACAAAGAAGTTTCTGTTGTCAATACGCTGTTCTCAAAACAAGTAGATGGTATCATTTTTATGGGCTATCATTTAACAGAAAAGATTCGCTCCGAGTTTTCTCGTTCGCGGACGCCAGTTGTGCTTGCAGGCACAGTTGATGTGGAGCATCAATTACCAAGTGTGAATATTGACAATAAGCAAGCAACCATGGATGCAGTTGAACGTCTTACGAAAAATAATCAAAAAATTGCTTTTGTAAGCGGACCTTTGGTGGATGATATCAATGGTAAGATTCGTTTAGCTGGTTACAAAGAAGCTTTGAAGAAAGCTAAACTTACTTATAGTGAAGGATTGGTTTTTGAGTCAAAATACAGCTATGATGATGGTTATCAATTAGCAGAACGGATCATTGCTTCTAAAGCTACAGCAGCTTTTGTGACTGGTGATGAGCTGGCGGCTGGGCTGTTAAATAGTTTATCAGACAAGGGTGTAAATGTACCAGAAGACTTTGAAATCATCACTAGCGATGATTCACAAGTAGCACGCTTTACTCGTCCAAATTTGACAACTATTGGTCAGCCTTTGTATGACCTTGGTGCGATTAGTATGCGCATGCTGACTAAGATTATGCACAAGGAAGAGCTAGAAGAACGCGAAGTGGTATTAGCTCATGGCCTTATTGAGCGCCGTTCAACAAGGAAGTAGGGAAGAGACCGTAAGGTCTTTTTCTTTTGCTTTTATAATGCGATGTCCCTTCTTGGTTTTATTTTTTCTATCTTTTGGGTATAATAGAAGACATGAAAGTATTACTGTATTTAGAAGGTAAAGCGGTTTTAGAAAAATCAGGCATTGGACGAGCTTTGCAACATCAGATGAAAGCCCTAGATTTGGCTGGAATTCCCTACACGACAGATCCTTCAGGAGATTATGATGTGGTTCATATCAATACCTATGGACCTAGAAGTTTGCGACTTTTGCACAAAGCAAAAAAGCAAGGAAAAAAAGTGATTATGCATGGGCATTCGACTAAAGAAGATTTTCGAAATTCTTTTATCGGGTCAAACTTTTTTGCGGAAGCCTTTGGAAAATATCTGGCTCACATGTACCAAATGGCGGATTTTATCATTACACCGTCTGAGTATTCCAAAAAGTTGATTCAGGGCTATGGCGTTACAACACCAATTGTGGCGGTTTCTAATGGGATTGACCTTCATAAATATCAAAAAGATCCACATAAAGAAGAAGTGTTTAGAAAACATTTTCATACCCAAGAAGGAGATAAGGTGGTTGTCTGTGCGGGACTTTATTTCAGACGCAAGGGAATAGAAGACTTTGTAGAGGTAGCACGCAGAATGCCAGATGTTCGCTTTATTTGGCTGGGTAGTATTAACAAGTGGATCATTCCTCGGAAAATCAGAAATCTTGTACTTTTTAATCATCCTAAAAATGTTGAATTCCCGGGTTATTTTAAAGGTGCCGTTTTTGAGGGAGCTATGAGTGGTAGCAGTCTTTTCTTTTTCCCAAGTTATGAGGAGACAGAAGGGATTGTAGTGCTAGAGGCGTTGGCTAGTCATCAACATGTCGTTTTACGGGATATTCCTGTATATGAGGGCTGGATTGATGAGCAATCAGCTGAATTGGGGCATAATGTAGATGAATTTGTAGATTCTATCCAAAAGATTTTGGATGGTAAAGTAGATAAGCGAGAAGCTGGCTATAAGGTGGCGCAGAGTCGTTCAATTGATGATGTGGCTTATAAACTTGTGGATGCTTATCAAGAAGTATTGGAGATGTAGCATGCGAATTGGTCTTTTTACGGATACGTATTTCCCTCAGGTTTCAGGGGTGGCAACTAGTATTCGCACTTTAAAAACAGAATTAGAAAAGCTTGGACATACTGTTTTTATTTTTACAACGACAGATAAAGATGTCAATCGTTATGAGGATTGGCAGATTATTCGAATTCCCAGCGTGCCGTTTTTTGCCTTTAAAGATCGGCGAATTGCTTATCGCGGTTTTTCAACGGCTTTAGAGATTGCTCGCCAATATCAATTGGATATTATTCATACCCAGACTGAATTTTCTTTGGGTTTATTAGGTGTTTGGATTGCAAAGGAGCTGCGAATTCCAGTTGTTCATACTTATCATACACAGTATGAGGATTATGTACGTTATATTGCTAAAGGCATGGTCATTCGTCCTAGCATGGTCAAATACATTGTTCGCGGTTTTATGAGTGATTTAGACGGTGTGATTTGTCCGAGCGAGATTGTTTATGACTTGCTCATGAAATACAAAGTAAAAGTAGAAAAACGTGTTATTCCTACTGGAATTGAATTGGCTAAATTTGAACGTCCAGAAATTACTAGTGAGAACATTGCTGATTTACGGGGAAAATTAGGAATTTCAAATCAAGAAACCATGTTGCTTAGCCTATCACGTGTTTCGTATGAAAAAAATATTCAGGCAGTTTTAGCTGCTCTACCGGCTGTTTTAGAAGAAAATCCAGATGTGAAATTGGTAATGGCAGGAGATGGACCTTATTTGTCTGACTTAAAAGCGCAAGCCAAACGGTTGAATATTACGGATGCAGTGATTTTCACAGGAATGATTGCACCCAGTGAGACAGCCTTGTATTATAAAGCAGCGGATTTCTTTATTTCCGCTTCAACGAGTGAGACGCAGGGCTTGACGTATTTAGAAAGTCTAGCGAGTGGCACTCCGATTATTGCGCATGGAAATCCTTATCTAGACAATGTTATCAATGATAAAATGTTTGGAACGCTTTATTATGAAGAACATGATTTGGCAGGAGCGATTTTGGAAGCTGTTATTGCAACACCGGATTTGGATGAGAAAAGTCTCGCTGCAAAATTATACGAAATCTCTGCTGAAAACTTTGGACGTCGTGTCTATGAATTTTATTTGGATTTAACCATTTCAAAAGATTTCAACAATGATTTATATCCGGAGGAGTCTGTTAGTAAGCGATTAGCGAAATCTGTCATTTATCTTCCCAAAAAAGCGATAGCCCTTCCTGTAAATGGATCAGCGCGAATGTTTAAAGCATCTAAACGACAAATCAAAAATATACAGAAATACCTGAAATAAAATTCCAAAACTAGCGAGGTGGGAAAATGAAACGCGATATTCCTTTTTTAGCCGTACTACTCTTTTTCTATTTGTTATTTTATGGAATTGTTTACGTGATACCGATGGACGAATTGTTACGAAAGGGGTTGGTGGTGAATAATGTTTTGATATATTCACCGCTGGCAACATTCCTTGTGGGAGCTGTCTATGCTGGACTATATGGTTTTTCTTGCCGTTTTTTGCTTTTAGCAACGCTTATGTTCTTTGTGACGATTATGATCTTTGGTGAATGGATTTTACTGTATCATGTGGCCTATTTTATCTGTTTATTGTTGGGGACGCTGTTAGGTTATAGCGTATTTCGCTGGAGAAAGACAAGTAAATGAACATCAAGCAGCTCGAACATTTGCTTCTTTAGGAAATTACTACAGTAGCAGTGAAAAGTTAAGACAGGTGTATTGCGTTTCATAGTTTTTCCTAAGAATTCAATGAATGGTCTAAGGCTTTTGTCTGGACTATTTTTTGATATAAAAGACTGTCTTTGCTGTCATATTTTTAACATATTTGTTTTAAATTTGTAAAGTAAAGAAATGATGTGTTATGAGTTGAATTGGTAAATTTTAAGAAAAATTTGGTATAATAAAAAGATAGAAAAAGGTAAATAAAATGAAAAAAATATTAGTTGTAGATGATGAGAAGCCAATCTCAGATATTATAAAGTTTAACATGGTAAAAGAAGGTTATGAAGTAGTGACAGCCTTTGACGGTCGCGAAGCGTTAGAGATGTTTGAAGCAGAACGTCCAGATATTTTGATTTTGGACTTGATGTTGCCTGAAATGGACGGCTTAGAGGTGGCGCGAACGATTCGGAAAACGAGTAATGTGCCAATCATCGTTCTTTCTGCCAAAGACAGCGAATTTGACAAAGTTATTGGTCTTGAAATCGGTGCGGATGACTATATGACAAAGCCTTTCTCTAATCGTGAGTTGCAGGCGCGTGTCAAAGCCATTTTGCGGCGGACAGATTTGACAATTGAAAATCAAGAAGCAGAAGCTGCTCCGACAGAAATTGTGATTGGAGATTTGCAGATTTTGACCGATGCTTTTGTCGTGAAAAAGCATGGCGAAGAATTGGATTTAACACACCGTGAGTTTGAATTGCTCCACCATTTGGCAACGCATATCGGACAAGTGATGACGCGTGAACATCTGCTAGAAACGGTGTGGGGTTATGATTATTTTGGAGATGTGCGGACTGTTGATGTGACAATTCGTCGTTTGAGAGAAAAGATAGAGGATATTCCTAGCCGACCAGAGTACATTTTAACGCGGCGCGGCGTTGGATATTACATGAGAAACAATGATTGATAATATTAGACAATTTATTGTATCAAAAGACTTTGTATTTGTTTTACTTATTTTAGGGTTCATCTTGGTGATTACCTTGCTTTCCTTGGAAAATAGGCGAGACAATATTCGTATTCGCCAATTGAATCAAAAAGTAAAAGATTTAATTGCAGGCAATTACTCAGAAATTTTAGATGTACAAGGTGGTCCAGAAATTACGGATATTACCAATAGTATCAATGATTTATCTGAGGTAATCCGTCTAACGCATGAAAATTTAGAGCAAGAAACTAAGCGCCTGTCGAGTATTTTATCCTATATGACGGACGGTGTTCTTGCGACCAATCGTCGTGGGCAGATTATCATGATCAATGATATGGCGACCAAGCAGTTGGGGGTCAAAGAGTCTGAAGCACGAAAGATGAATATCTTAAAACTGTTGGATATCGAAGACGAATATGACTTACGAGACTTGATTACGAAAGTTCCAGAGTTGACCATTGATTCGCAGGATGAAAATGGAGAGTTTTTAAGTTTACGTGTCCGATTTGCCTTGATTCGGCGAGAATCAGGCTTTATTTCAGGGCTGGTTGCAGTGCTACACGATACAACGGAGCAGGAAAAAGAAGAGCGTGAGCGGAGACTGTTTGTTTCGAATGTCAGTCACGAATTACGTACTCCCTTGACCAGTGTCAAGTCTTATCTGGAAGCACTAGATGAAGGTGCCTTATCAGAACCAGTCGCACCGGATTTCATCAAGGTTTCATTAGACGAGACCAATCGGATGATGCGCATGGTTTCGGACTTGCTGAGTTTGTCACGTATTGACAATGCAACCAGTCATTTGGATATTGAATTGACGAATTTTACAGCTTTTATCACCTTTATTTTGAACCGTTTTGATAAAATCAGAAGCCAGAATGATGATAAAAAGTATGAAATTATACGAGATTATCCGATTAACTCTATTTGGGTCGAAATTGATACAGATAAGATGACACAGGTGATTGATAATATTATCAACAATGCCATTAAATATTCTCCTGACGGTGGCAAGATTACGGTCAGTATGAAAACGACGGATACCCAAATGATTTTGTCGATTTCAGATGAAGGCTTAGGAATTCCTAAAAAAGATTTACCGAAAATTTTTGATAGATTTTATCGTGTAGATAAAGCGAGAAGTCGTGCACAAGGTGGGTCCGGACTGGGCTTAGCCATTGCCAAAGAGATTATCAAGCAGCATAACGGCTTTATCTGGGCAAAGAGCGAGTACGGCAAAGGTTCAACCTTTACTATTGTCCTGCCTTATGATAAGGAAGCTGTCAAAGATGATGATTGGGAAGAAGATGAATTAGAAGGGTAGCATGAACGAGAAGGGATTTAAGTACAGTATTTTAGCGTCAGGTTCTACCGGTAACTGTTTTTATTTAGAAACTCCAAAGAAGAAGTTGTTGATTGATGCGGGCTTATCTGGGAAGAAAATTACCAGCTTATTGAGTGAAATTGACCGTAAACCAGAGGAGTTGGATGCCATTTTGGTAACGCATGAGCATAAGGATCATATCCATGGTGTGGGCATTTTGGCACGGAAATATCATTTAGACATTTATGCCAATCAAGCAACATGGAATGCTATGGAAGTAGCGCTTGGGAAGATTGATGTCAGTCAGAAGCACATTTTTGAAATGGGAAAAACCAAGACATTTGGCGATATTGACATTGAAAGTTTTGGTGTTAGTCATGATGCGGTTGCACCGCAATTTTACCGACTGATGAAAGACGATAAAAGTTTTGTTCTACTGACGGATACTGGCTATGTTAGCGATCGTATGGCAGGGATTATTGAAAATGCGGACGGGTATTTGATTGAGTCCAACCATGATATTGAAATCCTTCGTAGTGGAGCTTATCCTTGGAGCCTGAAGCAGCGGATTTTATCTGACCAAGGACATTTGTCGAATGATGACGGGGCAGAAACCATGATTCGTACGTTGGGTTATCGCACTAAGAAAATCTATCTAGGGCATCTTAGCAAAGAAAATAATACCAAAGAATTAGCTCATATCACAATGGTTAATCAATTGGAACAGACTGATTTGGCGGTTGAGCATGATTTTCATATTTGTGATACATCTCCAGATACGGCAACTCCATTGACTGATATTTAGGAGAGTCAATGTGAATTTTTATTTAATCATTTCATTGCTTTCACTGCTTTGGGGGCTGCTCTTGTTGAAGCTTTCCTTTTACTGCTGTCTGTTACTTGTTTTTTACGCAGTTCTAAGCGGTTTGAATAATGGTTGTACCACACTAAGTTGTATCAAATCTATGTGGCGGACTTTCACGAAACAGGTGCCATTGCTCGGGAGCGTAAGAGAAAAATTCTTATTTCCATTTATATTCTAATGGGAATTTCTATCTTCTTTGCACCTCTTATCTGGGTGAAGTTTGCTTTAGCTACCTTAACCCTTTTTATGACGTATTATTTATTCAAAGTCATTCTAGATAAAGAATGAAAATTCATTTCATCTCTGGTGAACTTTTCCTATCAAATTCTTGGTATCGTTGGAGTATCAAGTATTTTTTGATATAATAATAGAGAATTTGTTTTCATTTTATACTCTGTGAAGATCTCTTCAAACTTCGTCGGATTTCACAGTTCGGGTGACTGTGAGAGGTGGCAAAGAAGGAAAGCGAAACTTTTGCCAACCTTGCTGTACTCTTTGTTGCTGACTTCGTTGATTACACCTGCAACTTCAAAAGCTCTACTTGAACTTTTGCTCCCCCGCAGCTTGCTTTCTAGTTCCAATTGTCTGGGAGACAGCTGGAGGTGATTGTCAAATTTTTGATGTTCATTAAGTATTAAAAGAAAAAGTTCTTCTTGAAAGGAGAAAAAATGAGAGATTTACATAAAGTTTTGAGTCAGCAATTTGGAATTGTCTTCCAAGATGAAAAGTTGCTGGAGACAGCTTTTACACACACTAGCTATGCCAATGAGCACCGCCTCTTAAACATTTCACACAATGAGCGCTTGGAATTTTTAGGAGACGCTGTTCTGCAATTATTGATTTCAGAATATCTGTATAAAAAATATCCGAAAAAACCAGAAGGGGACTTGTCAAAACTTCGCTCAACCATTGTACGTGAAGAGAGTTTGGCTGGTTTTAGTCGAGATTGCCAGTTTGATCAATTTATCAAATTAGGTCGTGGCGAAGAAAAGTCAGGTGGGCGTAATCGGGATACCATTCTTGGGGATTTATTTGAAGCCTTTTTAGGAGCTTTGTTGCTAGATAAGGGAGTGGAAGCGGTCAAAAACTTCCTGTATCAAGTCATGATTCCAAAGGTAGAAGTTGGAGACTTTGAGCAGGTGGTTGATTACAAGACCAAGCTACAAGAACTGCTCCAAGTCAATGGTGATGTCGAGATTGTCTATCAAGTCATCTCTGAGTCCGGTCCAGCTCATGCTAAAGAATTTGCTGTAGCGGTATCTGTTGATGGCAGAACGGTTGGACAAGGTCAAGGACGCTCGAAAAAATTAGCAGAGCAGGAAGCTGCTAAAAATGCATTTGAAAAGGAAAGTCATTCATGTATTTAAAAGAAATTGAAATTCAAGGTTTCAAATCTTTTGCAGATAAGACCAAGGTAATATTTGATCAGGGAGTGACAGCAGTCGTTGGACCAAATGGCTCAGGAAAGAGTAACATTACTGAAAGCCTGCGTTGGGCACTGGGAGAGTCCAGTGTTAAAAGTCTTCGTGGCGGGAAAATGCCAGATGTTATTTTTGCGGGGACTGAAACTCGCAAACCACTGAATTATGCTTCTGTTGTTGTCGTTTTGGACAATAAAGACCGTTTTATCCAGCAAGCTGCAGATGAGATTCGTGTGGAGCGTCATATTTATCGCAGTGGGGATAGCGAGTATAAAATAGACGGCAAGAAGGTACGTTTACGAGATATTCATGATTTGTTTATGGATACAGGGCTTGGGCGAGATAGTTTTTCCATTATTTCTCAAGGAAAGGTGGAAGAAATTTTCAATAGCAAGCCAGAGGAGCGCCGTGCCATTTTTGAAGAAGCGGCTGGCGTACTGAAATACAAGACGCGGCGCAAGGAGACTGAAAGTAAGCTCAGCCAAACACAAGATAATCTAGATCGGCTGGAAGACATTATTTATGAGCTCGATAGTCAAGTGAAGCCTCTTGAAAAGCAAGCTACGACAGCTAAGCAGTTTTTGAAATTGGATGAGGAACGCCGTGCTCTTTATTTGGGTGTATTGATTGCTCAAATAAAGGGAAATAAAACACAGCTGAATGATACTGAAGAACGGCTTGTGGGGATTCAGCAATCTTTGTCTGCTTATTACAGCAAACGTGACCAGCTAGAGCAAGAAAATGCTCTTCTGAAAGAAAAACGCCATGATTTGCAAAAACAAATGGCAGATGACCAAGTGAGTTTGCTTGAACTAACCCGCCTCATCAGTGACTTAGAACGCCAAATCGAAGTTTCCAAATTAGAATCTAGTCAAGCTGCCAACAGTCGGAAGGAAAATGAGGAACGCCTGAAAGGATTGACAGAAAAATTAGAGGCGGTTCAAACAGAATGGCAGGGGAAAGACGAGCAGTTGATTGATTTTGATGTAAAATTGGAACGAAATCAACAAGCGATTCATAAATTAGAAGCTGAAATTGAGGCATTTTCGGATGATCCTGACCAGATGATTGAAAAATTACGTGCTGAATTTGTCCAATTGATGCAGGAAGAAGCGGACTTATCCAATGACTTAACTGCTTTAGAAAGTCGCTTAGCCAACGAATTACAATTATCTGAAAGCAAACAAGTAGAATTTGCTAAGTTAAAAGAAAATTTAAAGAATCTTCAAATCAACGAGCAAAGTCAACTGGAAGATTTAGCAACAGCTCGGCAGTCGGTTCAGCAGTTACTGACAGATTATCAGGCACAGCTAAAGCAAGTGCAAACTGTAAAAACGAATTATCAGCAAAACCAAACGGCAATGTTTGATTTAATGGATGATGTAAAAAATAAAAAGGCGCGTGTTGGTAGTTTAGAAGCTATTCTGAAAAATCACAGTCATTTCTATGCTGGGGTTAAAAGCGTTCTTCAAGAAGCAGAGTGTCTGGGCGGTATTATCGGTGCTGTTAGTGAAAAATTGAGCTTTGATTCGCATTACCAGACAGCACTTGAAATTGCACTTGGAGCAAGTAGCCAGCATATTATCGTAGAGGACGAACAAGCTGCGACACGAGCAATTGAATTTCTGAAACGCAATCGAACAGGACGGGCAACTTTTCTGCCACTGACAACGATTAAAGCGCGGCATTTACCAGATCATCATCAAGGAAGCATTGAAAAAAGCACTGGTTTTCTTGGTTTGGCTTCGTCTTTGGTGCGCTATGATAAGAGTTTGGAGCATATTTTCCAAAATTTGCTAGGTACAACAGCCATTTTTGATACGGTAGAAAATGCGCGAGCAGCCGCTCGCAAAGTTCGGTATCAAGTACGAATTGTCACGCTGGATGGAACAGAACTGCGGACAGGCGGTTCTTATGCAGGTGGCGCTAATCGAAATAACAATACGATTTTCATCAAGCCGGAGCTAGACGCTTTACAAATGGAACTTTCTGAGAAGAATGCGACTTTAGCAGAGCAAGAAAAACAAGTGGAAGATTTGCACACGCAGCTAAGCCAAGCCAACAGTCTGTTAGAAGAAATAAAAGTAAGTGGTGAGGAAGCACGATTAGCAGAGCAAAAGGCTCAAATGGCTTATGAGCAAACGCACAAACAGGTTGAAGACTTATCTGAGCTCTTAGTGCTGCAAGAAAGAGAGTTATCTCGTGAAGTTCTTCCTGATATGGCGGAGCAAAAAGAAAAGTTAGTCAATCGCCTTGCAGAAATTGAGCAAGATAAATCCGAAACAGAAGCCGAGATTGAGCAGATTAAGTCGGATAAAGATGCTGTTCAAGCACGTTTAGACAAGCTAACAGCCCGCTTATCTGAGCTTCGTTTGGCTCGTACCGAGCTGACGGGGCATCAGCGTTACGTTCAGACGGATCTCACGCGTTTGTCCAATGAAAAATCTGAATTGGACAAAGGGATTTCAACTTTACAATTTCTAATGGAGCAAAAGGAAGAAAACGCTTCAAAAGTGGATATTGCTGTTTTAGAAGAGCAATTAACACAGGCTATACAGGAAAAGACAACTTTGAACCAAGCTACCATTCGTCGTCAGTTTGAATTGGACGATTTGGAAGGGCAAGCAGAGGATCTTACTAGTCATCTGGAACAAGCCCGCCAGCAAAATGAGGATCTGATTCGCAAACAGGCAAAAGCAGAAGCTGAAAAAGATAAGATTGCAGATGTCTTGCGTCGCCTTTTGACGAATTTGACAGATGACTATCAAATATCTTTTGATGAAGCTAGTAAACAGGCTCGTCCACTAGAAAATCTTACGGTTTCTGAAACTAAGGTTAAGGACTTAGAAAAGGTTATTCGGGCTTTAGGACCAGTCAATCTTGATGCGGTAGAGCAATTTGAAGAAGTCAGTCAACGACTGCATTTCCTCAATACTCAAAGAGATGACGTACTCTCTGCGAAAAATTTGCTTTTGGAAACCATTGAAGAAATGAATGACGAAGTAAAAGAACGCTTCAAATCAACCTTTGAAGCGATTCGTGAGAGCTTCAAAGTGACTTTCAGACAGATGTTTGGTGGCGGTTCAGCGGACTTGATTTTGACCGAAGGCGACCTGTTGACTGCGGGGGTAGAAATTTCGGTTCAACCGCCCGGCAAAAAAATCCAATCACTCAATCTGATGAGCGGAGGAGAAAAGGCGCTATCAGCCTTAGCATTACTCTTCTCCATTATTCGTGTCAAGACGATACCATTTGTCATTTTGGACGAGGTGGAAGCTGCACTTGACGAAGCTAATGTCAAACGTTTTGGCGACTATCTTAATCGCTTTGACAAGGACAGCCAGTTTATTGTGGTAACACACCGTAAAGGAACGATGTCCGCAGCAGACTCTATCTATGGGGTAACCATGCAAGAGTCCGGTGTATCAAAGATTGTCTCCGTAAAATTAAAAGATTTAGAAAGTATGTAAAATGAATATAAAATTAGTTGCAACAGATATGGACGGCACCTTTTTAGATGACAAAGGGCAGTTTGATATGGTTCGACTGAAGCAGTTGTTGCTCCGTTTTAAAGAAAAGGGCATCTATTTTGCAGTAGCCAGTGGACGCAGTTTGCTGTCATTAGAAAAGCTATTTGAGGATGTGCGAGATGAGATAATTTTTATTGCTGAAAATGGCAGTCTGGTAAAATTTCACGGAGAAGATCTCTATGAAGCAACCATGTCCAAAGATTTTTATCTGTCAGCTTTTGAGAAATTGAAGACATCTCCTTTCATCAATACCAGTGAATTGCTTCTAACAGGTAAAAAGGGCTGCTATGTTTTAGAAACGGTTGATCCAGCTTATTTAGCTTTTAGTACGCATTATAATGAAAATATCCAAAAAGTAGCTCGCTTGGAGGATATTACAGATGAAATTTTCAAATTTACAACCAATTTTTCTGAAGAAACAGTAGCTGTTGGTGAGGCCTGGGTCAATGAACACGTTCCCGGTGTCAAAGCTATGACGACAGGTTATAAGTCAATTGATATTGTCCTAGACTATGTAGACAAGGGCGTTGCCATTGTCGAATTGGCGAAGAAATTAAATCTTGAAATGGATCAGGTCATGACATTTGGTGACAATTTGAATGATCTACACATGATGCAAGTAGCAGGTTATCCCATTGCCCCTGAAAATGCTCGTCCAGAGATTTTGGAAGTAGCCAAAGAGGTCATTGGGCATCATGCGGCGCATTCAGTTATGACGTATATGGAGGGCTTATAATGGCAGAGATAAAATTGATTGCCCTAGATTTAGATGGGACTTTACTGACTTCTGAGAAAAAAATTTCTGCTCGAAATTTAGCGGCGCTTAAAGCCGCTCAAGAGCAGGGAATTAAGATTGTTTTGACGACCGGTCGCCCTCTAAAAGCAATGGAGCTTTTCTTAAACGAACTGGGCGTAGCCAATCAAGAGGACGAATACACCGTTACTTTTAATGGTGGTTTGGTGCAACGCAATACAGGTGAAATTCTTGATAAAACAGTTTTTGCCTATGACGATGTGGCTCGCATTTTTGAGGAAACAGAAAAGTTAGGCTTGCCACTAGATGCGATTTGCGAAGGAACTGTCTACCAAATCCAGTCAGACCATGAATCGCTTTACCAAACTTGCAATCCTGCTTTAACATTTGAGTCGGTTTCATTTGCAGACTTATCTAGCCAACAGACTTATAATAAATGTGTAACAGCTTATGCACCAGATCCGCTTGATCGTGGCATCGCTCAACTTTCGTCCGATTTATTTGACAAATATGAAATTTTTAAGTCGCGCGATATGCTGTTAGAATGGTCTCCGAAGAATGTCCATAAAGCAAATGGCTTAGAAAAATTGATTGCTCATTTAGGAATTGAACAAAGTCAAGTCATGACTTGCGGAGATGAAGCAAATGACCTGTCTATGATAAAATGGGCAGGGCTTGGTGTAGCTATGCAAAATGCAGTAGCAGCAGTCAAAGAAGTCGCCAATGTAGTGACGCCGATGACGAATGACGAAGATGCTGTTGCTTGGGCTATAGAAAAATATGCACTGAAATAAAGGAGGGATTTAATGGGTTTATTTGATCGCCTTTTTGGTCGCCAAAAAGAAGAAAAACCAGTTGAAAATATTCCTGAAGAAGCTGTAGAAATAGTATCAGAGGATGATCAAGGCAAGAATCTAGAAAAAGTAGAAACAGCTCCTGTAGAGAATACTCAATCTGAGAATCTAGATGAACAAACATTCCAAACAGAATTGAAAGAACGTTTTGCTGAGGATGAGGCACGTCTTGAAACCATTCAAGAAAAAGTAGAAGAAATGGAGCCAAGGTTGGCTGATATAGTGGCAGATGCAGAGTCAGCTGAAAATGATTCGCAAGCTCCAGAAAATCATACATTGCAGAATGAAATGGGAACTCCACAACCTGACGAGACAGCAGCTTTTTCGCAATATACGACTCATCCAGCTGCCACAGATTTACAGTCACGTTTAGCAGAAGCTAGAAGACAGCAGGCAGAACAAGAAAATATGAGGCAGCTGAACGAAGCGAACGCATGGTCAAGCTCAGCAGAGTCAACTACGGTAGAGAAGACTATTAGCGAACCAATTGAAGCAAGTTCATTTATTCAAGAAGAAACGGTTCAGGAAAAGTATGACCGCAGTCTCAAGAAGACACGGACAGGTTTTGGAGCGCGGCTTAATGCTTTCTTTGCTAATTTTCGCTCGGTAGATGAGGAGTTTTTTGAAGAGTTAGAAGAACTCTTGATTACGAGTGACGTGGGAGTGCAAGTCGCTTCTAATCTGACAGAAGCCTTACGCCAAGAAGCTCGCCTTGAAAATGCCAAAAAGCCAGATGTCCTTCGTCGGGTCATCATTGAAAAGTTAGTAGACATCTATGAGAAAGATGGTCAATTTAACGAAAAAATCAATTTACAAGACGGTTTGACAGTCATGCTTTTTGTGGGTGTAAACGGAGTTGGGAAAACCACTTCGATTGGGAAATTGGCTTATAAATATAAGCAGGCTGGCAAGAAAGTCATGTTAGTTGCAGCAGATACTTTCCGTGCAGGAGCTGTTGCTCAGTTGGTGGAATGGGGACGTCGAGTAGATGTTCCGGTTGTGACAGGTCCAGAAAAGAGTGATCCAGCTAGCGTTGTTTATGACGGTATGGAGCGTGCAAAGGCTGAAAATGTGGATATTCTAATGATTGATACGGCCGGACGCTTGCAAAACAAAGATAACCTAATGGCAGAGTTGGAAAAAATTGGACGGATTATCAAACGGGTAGATCCAGCTTCGCCACATGAAACGTTCTTGGCACTGGATGCATCAACTGGTCAAAACGCCCTTGTTCAAGCTAAGGAATTTTCAAAAATTACGCCAGTAACAGGAATTGTCTTGACGAAAATTGATGGAACAGCGCGTGGTGGTGTTGTTCTTGCAATCCGTCAAGAGCTGGATATTCCAGTTAAACTGATTGGATTCGGAGAAAAAATTGACGATATTGGAGTATTTAACTCTGAAAACTTTATGAAAGGGCTCTTAGAGGGCTTGGTATAAGAAAAAAGACTTGCAAATGAATTGCAAGTCTTTTGTATATATTTACTTTACCCCAATCGTCCTTCTTTGCGATAGGCTTCATCTGGACGCCAGTTCCAATCAGCTTCAAATTGGTTAAGGAGTTCAAAGCTGGCTTCGGGTCCCATAGTACCTGATTTGTAATGATGAAGGGGAACTTCGTTATTTGCCCACAAGGCTTCAATACGGTCAATCAATTCCCAACTAGAGCGAACTTCGTCCCAGTGGCTAAAATTGGTTGAGTCATTGTTTAGTACATCGTAGATGAGCTTCTCATAAGGTTCTGGTGACGCACCAGAAGCTGTTGCATCTGTACGATAATCAAGTGTCAATGGAGCTAAGTTAAATTGCTCGCCCAGTTCTTTGCCATTCATACTAAGAGAAAATCCTTCAGTTGGTTGAATGTAAATCGTCAGCACATTTGGTTGAAGCGAGGAGCCGAAAATGGATTCCATTTGCTTGAAGACAATGTTGACATGGGTTCCTTTGGCAGTGAGACGTTTTCCAGTACGGAAGAAAAATGGCACCCCGCGAAATCGGTCACTATCTACAAAGAATGCACCAGAAGCAAAGGTTTCTGTGGTAGATTCTGGGGCAACATTTGGTTCACTACGATAGGAAATGTACTTTTTCCCGTCCACTTTGCCAGAAGTGTATTGACCACGAATGAAGAGCTTTTTCAAATCATTATCGGACGGCTTGTGTAAGTGCTTGAAAGCCTTAATTTTTTCAGCACGAATATCATCTTTGGTAAAAGTTTTGGGTTTGTCCATAGCAAGCAAAGACAGGAGTTGAAGTGTGTGATTTTGCACCATATCGCGCAGTGCACCTGAATGGTCGTAATAACCACCACGTTCTTCCACACCTAACTTTTCAGCAAAGGTAATCTGTACATTGTCAATATAATCACGATTCCAGACATTTTCAAAAAGAAGATTGGCAAAGCGAATGGCAAAAATACTTTGAATCATTTCTTTGCCGAGATAATGGTCAATCCGGAAAATCTGCTCTTCGTCAAATGTTGCCAACAAATCGTTGTTCAGTTTGCTAGCAGAAGCTAGGTCTGTGCCAAAAGGTTTTTCTACAATTAAGCGTTCAAATCCCTTCCCGTCCACAATTTGTTCTGATTTGAGATGTTTGGCAATCGTACCAAAAAACTGAGGAGCCATAGATAGGAAGAAAAGTTTATTGTGTTCTGCTTGATAGTGCTCATTGAGATGATTTTGTAGTTTTCTCAATTCAATATAATGCTCGGTATCTTGGACATCGTGACTTTGATAATAGAAATGGCTAGCAAATTCTTGCGCTTGTTCAGGGCTGTCTGCAAGTTCTGTGATAGACTCGACCACGACAGATTCAAAATATTCCTTGCTCCAAGGTCTGCGAGCTGTACCGATAACGGCAAAATGCTTAGACAGATTGCCAGATTTATACAATCTAAAAAGAGAAGGATAGAGTTTTCTTTTTGCCAAATCTCCACTGGCACCAAAAATTGTAATAATCACTTTTGAAGACATTTTGAACACCCATTTTCTAATATTTTATTTATTTTACCATAAATTGATTAAAATTTCTGATTTTTGATAGCTCGAAATAAAGAGTAAAAGAGATAAAAAATAAGGATAACGAGGAAGAAAAGGAGTAGAAAGACAAGATGCACACCTGTCGTAGTATCAGGAGCTTGATTGACCATGATAGCAGCAATCGCCGTTCCTAAAGCTCCAGCAAATGTTTGAGCCATTTGAAAAAGTGCTGTGGCATCTGGCGACTTCTCACGACTAATTTGTGAAACAGATAAGGCCATCGTGTTGTTGAAAGCCAGATTGCGCCCAATCGTAAAGAAAATATAAAAAAGGATGATGAGCGGTAATGTTAAGGCTTTTGTAAAGAATGCAAAAACGAAAACGGCTAAGAAAAAGAGGAGATTCCCACCATATAGAGAAAGTTTGGGTCCCTTGGTGTCATATAATTTTCCAAAGAAAGGTGCCGAAAAAGCTCCTAACATTGTTCCAGGAAGCAATGCAAAGCCAGCGGCAGAAGTAGCCTCGTGTTTTACTAAAACTAAGAAATTAGGAATCAGAAAATTGGCTGATAAATTTGAAAATTGGTAGAGAAAGAAAGGAATAATTCCTAGTAAAATAACTGGATTTTTCAAAATACGAATATCTAAAAAAGGATGCACTACCGTTAAACTTCGCCAAACGAAAAGGACAAGTGATAATAAAAAGATGATGACAAAAGTCCAATTAAAGCTACCTTCTTCTAAGCTAGAAATCATCATGATAGAAAAAGTCAGTGAAAGTGTAAGAAGCAAGAAAGAAATCCACTCAAAAGGACGTTTTTGTTTATTGGGGGTATTTTCTAAAAATAAAAATCCTAATATGAAGGAGATAATCGGAACGGGCATGATGAGTGTGTAAATCATGTGCCAGTCAAACAAGCCAATCATAAAGCCGCCATAAGTGGGACCAATCGCAGGAGCTAGGCTTATAACGAGTCCAGACAGTCCCATGTAAAATCCGATTTGGCTGCGTGGGATTCGTTCCACGATAAGGTTAAACATGAGAGGGGTAGCAATTCCTGTGGATGCTCCTTGCAGAATGCGTCCTAACATAAGTAGGGCAAAATTAGGGGCAATCATCGCAACGCCATTACCCAGCGTAAACATAGCTAGACTGGTGAATAGAATTTTACGCTCAGACCAATTGTGTGCTAGAGTGGCTCCAAGTGTAATCGTGATAGCGACAACTAGCAGATAACCTGTTGTAATCCATTGCAATGTGCCAAGGTCTGTATGAAAAACTTTCATAAGGTGCGGAAAGGTGACATTCATACTGGTTTCAGATAGAATTCCAGCAAAAGCAATGAGTGCTGTAGCGAGAATAGAGAGCAAGGTTTTCCTTGAAACGGGTTGGTTTGGATGTGACATAATACCTCCTAAAAATATAAATTTCTCTTATTTTATCATAATTACTTATAAAAGAGCATAATAGGAGACCTAGAGAAATACTTATCAGGTCTTCTTTTGCTTATTTAATGTGGTTTAAAATACGCGGTAAACATAAGGATTGCTGGGTTTTTCAACTTTCTTGAAACTATCCACTTCAAGCGTTGGCAAGCTTTGTCCTAGTTGCTTATGGTAGCGAATAGTGATTTTTCCACTCGCTCTTATCCAAGTATTATTTTCAAAATGCTCTGTATTACCAGTTGTCAGAAGTCCATAAACCCCTGAATCTGCGATACAGTGGATAATACCGAAACGGAAAAGAAACTGGCTGTTTTTATCACTTGGGTCGTTGTAGACAAAGCCAGTAAATTCTAACCGTTTCCCTGCAAATTCATCTGGATAATCATAGAGGACTTCCATGACTTCCATATAATTTTCCGTCGTAACGGAGATGACATCTTTTTTCAGATATTTTTTTGCAGCTGCCCGCATTTCCTTCTCGTAAGCACTTTTAGTAAAATAGGTACTGGTATCAGGCTTCAGGTATTGATTGGTAGTACCTTCATCAGCCTGAATGCTCTTTGAACTACCATCAGCTAGAGGAAAATGGTAGCCCTTAGCAGAAACGGTTGTAGAGTCCAAATTGACCGTTGGAAAGAAGAGAGCAACGATAAGTGGTACAACAAGAAAAGCAATGCTAGCAAATTTTGCTGAGTGGCTCGTCAAATGGCTGTGTACTTTCATTTTTTTCATCCAGACGATGAGCTGCACAATAGCTAGCACAAAAGAAAGTATCATGGAAATATATGCCAAATAAGAAAAATGCATATTGATGTATTGATTGAGCTTGCCAGAAAGTTGCAAATACATGGTGGTTTCAAAGTAACCAGCTAAAATTAGAAAACGAATCATAGCACCACCCCCACAAGCCAAGAGTAAATGACAACAACTAAACTAACAATTCCAATGAATTGCCAGATGAATCGTCCTTTGAGGTAATTTTTCATCATGAGGATATTTTTCACATCTAGCATTGGTCCAATGACGAGAAAAGCCAGAACTGGCGCTAAACCAAAGCTAGAAATGAGCGAACTGCCGATAAAGGCATCTGCTTCACTGCAAAGTGAGAGAAGAAATGCAAGCAGCATCAATAGCAAAATAGCCATAAGCGGTGTTGCACTAATGGAAGTCAGGATGCGTGTAGGCACGTAGACTTGCACTAGACTGGCAAAGAGACAACCAAAGACTAAGTAACGACCTGTATCAAAAAATTCGTCAATAGACTGCACAAACACTTGAAATACTTTCTTTGGCTGACTTAAATGGGAGAAGTCGTGTTCATGCTGAATGACTCGATTCTCTTTTTGAATAGTTGCTGTGTTGAGAAAGCCAAAGAAAATTCCTAGAATAATTGCTACAACAATAGAGCCAAGAGCTCTGAGCAAAGCCATTTTAAAGGAATTCCCGAAAGCAGAGTAAGTCGCAAAAAGAACAATGGGATTGATAACCGGCGCTGTCACCATAAAAGGTACAGCTGTGTAACTCGGTACTTTCTTTTCCAAAAAGCGATTGATAATAGGGACAATTCCACATTCGCAAGAAGGGAAAATGAAGCCAATAAAAGTACCAAAGAAAATTCGACACCATTTATTTTTAGGCAGATAGCGATAAACTTTGTCTGGTGTGATATAAACCTCTATAAAACCTGAAATAATACTCCCAATCAGCACAAAAGGTAGTGCTTCAATAATAATGGAGAGGAAAATCGCACCAGCTTGCAAAACGCTAGGTGGTAGTTGATTAAAAAAACTCATAACTTTTTAGCCTTTTGTTCTTTTTTAATCTTTTTTTCTTTTTCATCAGGAAATTCTATTTTTTCGATTTTAGGTAACGTTGCAAATTCTTCAAACATTTTATCTAAATCATCTGAACGCGTAAATTTAATAGCCATAACAGCCTCCTTTTCCTTTTTAACTATTATACTATCATTTTGAAAATTCTGGTGAAATAAAGTCAGCAGAATAAAGATTAGCTTGTGAAAGAAGGAGAGGAATGTGGTATAATGAAGAAACTATGTGTATAAGGAAAAAAATTTTTTGATAAAGTAAAATAGCCATAAACCAAGAATGAAGTAGTAATTGGATTTGGACGACTGGAAAAGGTATGATATAATATTTTTTATGGAAACAAATATTATCGAACTATCGCAAAGTTTAAAGATTAGTCAGAAGCAAATTGAAAAAGTATTGGAACTGACAGCAGAGGGCAACACGATTCCGTTTATCGCTCGTTATCGGAAAGAAATGACAGGTAATTTGGATGAGGTAGAGATTAAGGCTATTCTTGATTTGGATAAAAGTCTGACGAACCTCAGAGAGCGTAAGGCAACGGTGCTGGCAAAGATTGAAGAACAAGGAAAGCTGACGGACAAATTGCGTGCGGCCATTGAAGCAGCTGAAAAGTTGGCTGATGTGGAAGAACTTTATCTTCCTTACAAAGAAAAACGTCGGACAAAAGCTACGATTGCACGTGAAGCAGGACTTTTTCCTTTGGCACGACTCATATTACAAAATGCTGCCACTCTTCAAGAGGAAGCAACTGCCTTAACTAACGAAACATTTCCGACGGCAGAAGCAGCTCTAGCTGGAGCTGTAGATATTTTAGTGGAAGCCGTTTCAGAAGATGTACAACTGCGTGCTTGGACTTATCATGAAATGCTGACAAATTCAAGCATTGTTTCAACTTTAAAAGATCAAGATTTGGACGAAAAGCAAGTGTTTCAAATCTATTATGACTTTTCCGAAAAAATCGCGGATATGCAGGGGTATCGCACCTTAGCACTGAATCGTGGTGAAAAGCTAGGTGTTCTCAAAGTTAGTTTTGAGAATAATGTAGATAAGATTATCCGCTTCTTTGAAGTGCGCTTTAAGGTCAAAAATGACTACATTCATGAAGCAATCCAGCAAGCTGTGAAAAAGAAAATCATTCCAGCTATGGAACGTCGGATTAGGGCAGAATTGACCGAGACTGCAGAAGACGGAGCCATTCAGCTCTTTTCAGATAATCTGCGAAATCTGCTCTTGATTGCGCCACTCAAAGGACGCGTGGTACTAGGATTTGACCCAGCTTTTCGGACAGGAGCAAAATTAGCAGTCGTAGATGCAACTGGAAAAATGCTGACAACTCAGGTTATCTATCCTGTTCCACCGGCAAAAGCAGCGCAAATTGAAGCTTCTAAGCAAGATTTGTCAGACTTGATTGACCAATTTGGTGTTGAAATCATTGCTATTGGGAATGGAACAGCTAGTCGTGAAAGTGAAGCATTTGTCGCTGAAGTATTGAAAACTCATCCAAACGTCAGCTATGTTATTGTCAATGAAAGCGGTGCGTCTGTTTATTCTGCTAGCGAATTGGCACGGCATGAGTTCCCTGATTTGACCGTTGAGAAACGTTCGGCTATCTCTATCGCACGTCGACTGCAAGACCCTCTTGCAGAGCTAGTTAAAATTGACCCAAAATCAATCGGTGTCGGTCAATACCAACATGATGTGAGCCAGAAGAAATTATCTGAAAGCTTGGATTTTGTCGTAGATACCGTTGTTAACCAAGTCGGCGTTAATATCAATACCGCAAGCCCATCTCTTCTATCGCATGTGGCAGGGTTAAACAAAACGATTTCTGAAAATATTGTCAAATATCGTGAAGAAGAAGGCATGATTCGCTCGCGCGATGCCATCAAAAAAGTTCCTCGTCTGGGTGCTAAAGCATTTGAACAGGCGGCAGGGTTCTTACGAATTCCCGAAAGTGATAATGTTTTGGATAATACAGGTGTTCACCCAGAGAGTTATCCAGCTGTTGAGAAATTGTTCCAAACGCTTGCAATTACGGACTTAGATCAAGCCGCTCAAGAAAAATTGCAGTCTTTAGATGTCAAAAAAGTTGCTGCAGATTTGAACTTGGGAGAAGCTACCCTCAAGGATATCATTGCAGACTTGCTCAAGCCAGGTCGTGATATGCGTGATTCATTTGATGCACCGGTTCTGCGTCAAGATGTCCTTGATATGAAGGATTTACAAATTGGGCAAAAGTTAGAAGGCGTTGTCCGCAATGTTGTTGACTTTGGTGCTTTTGTCGATATTGGCATTCACGAAGACGGCTTGATTCACATTTCTAAGCTCAGCAACAGCTATGTCAAACATCCAAGCCAAGTAGTTTCTGTTGGTGATTTGGTAACCGTGTGGGTGGATAAGCTGGATATAGAAAGAGAAAAGGTCAATCTTTCCTTGGTGGCACCGCGTGAATCTAACTAACTATGTCAGACAAGTCTCTTTGGAAGATTTTGGCAAAGAATTTCGACATATGGCTTCTTGGAATAAGCGTCTTCGCTCAACAGGTGGACGCTTTTTTCCAAAGGATGGTCATCTTGATTTTAATCCTAGAATCTATGAACAGTTTGGTTTAGAAACCTTCCGAAAAATTGTGCGGCATGAGTTGTGCCATTATCATCTTTACTTTGAAAAGAAAGGTTATCGACATAAGGATCGAGATTTCAAGCAATTATTGAAAGCCGTGGACGGTTTGCGCTATGCCCCTACTTTATCAAGCCAATCAACTTCAAAAACGCTTGTTTATCAATGCTTGCATTGTCGTGCACAATATCATAGAAAAAGACGAATCAATACTGAGCGGTATTGCTGCGGACGTTGCCAAGGGAAGCTCATTTTTGTCAGACAATTGCAGTCTTAATGATTATTTTGACGAAACAATCAGAAATCCGCCTAAGGACGGATGGCATGATGACTGAAATGTGCTACACTAGATTCAGTATCAATGAAAGAGGCTAAATGATGATGAAAACAACATTTTATAAATTACGTCGAAATAGAGCTGTATCGGGAGTGTTAGCAGGTTTATCTGATAAATTTGGTCTAGATGTAGGGCTTGTTCGCTTTCTATTCGTTTTATTTACTGTCTCTAATTTCGGATTAGGTATTATCATTTACATCATCTTATCATCTGTAATGCCTTACAAGGAAGATGTAGAAGAAGAAATGTATGGAACAGGACCTCGTAAGCGCAAAGAAGCAGAAGCTATCAAAGAAGAAGATGGTTGGTTTTGGTGAGTGTGATGGAGCAAGCGTTTGGTTAAATATGCTAGAAAGGAGTTCGGACAATGAACTCCTTTATTTTAGGAGGAGAAGAAATGGAATATTGGGATGCATATGATGAGCAAAGAGAGCGACAAGGAGATTTTCTAAAGAGAGGTCAACCAATTGCGGAAGGGCAGTATCACCTTTGTGTCAATGTCTTCGTTCGCCATCTAGATGGGGAATTTCTCCTGATGCACCGCAGTCCAGAAAAAGAAATTCATCCTAATTATTATGAGTTTGGTGCAGGAGGAAGTGTGTTGGCTGGTGAAGATAGCATGACCGCAGCCTATCGTGAATTGCGGGAAGAAACTGGGCTAATTCCTAGAGAAATACAACTGATTGAGCAGACGACTTCACCTAAAGATCACTGTCATTTTGATTTTTATGAGGCAACCGTTACAGAAAAAAATGTGAAATATCAAGAGGGTGAAACGGATGGTCACATCTGGCTGAAACCTAGTGAACTCCGATATTTTATGAATCGTTATCCTTTATTTCAAAATCAAAAACAAATTGTAGAAAAAATGCTCCAGTCAGAGAAGTAGTAAATGCTATATATTATATATGGTTGCATCCATTTTCTTTGCAAAATCAAGGATGAAACTCTCCTTTAATCTCAAAATTTGCTATAATAGAAAAAGAAACTATCAAAGGGGAAGAATATGACTGTAAAGATCAAAGATCTATTAAAAAAAGTCAGGTTAAATGTGGTTTATGGCGACGAGAAAATGTTGGAAAGAGAAATTACGACCTCTGATATTTCCCGCCCAGGACTTGAAATGACAGGTTATTTTGACTATTACACCCCAGAGCGTATCCAGCTAATGGGCATGAAAGAATGGTCTTACTTGATGAAGATGACGTCACATAATCGCTATCAGGTTTTACGGAAAATGTTTGAACACGATACAGTTATGATTGTGGCGCGTGATTTGAAAATTCCTGATGAGATGTTAAAGGCTGCAAAGGAAAATGAAATTGTTGTTCTCAGCAGTCACACCCCAACGAGTCGTTTATCCGGTGAGATTTCAAGTTATTTGGATTCGCGTTTGGCTGAGCGAACCAGTATTCATGGGGTTTTAATGGATATTTACGGAATGGGTGTCTTGATTCAAGGAGATAGTGGAATCGGAAAAAGCGAAACTGGTTTAGAACTGGTGAAACGGGGACATCGTTTAGTTGCGGATGACCGCGTAGATATCTACGCAAAAGATGAAATGACTCTCTGGGGCGAGCCAGCGGAAATTTTGCGCCATTTACTTGAAATACGCGGTGTTGGGATTATTGATGTCATGAGCCTTTATGGAGCTAGTGCTGTCAAGGATTCATCACAGGTTCAATTGGCTGTTTATCTGGAAAATTATGATGTCAATAAAACATTTGACCGTTTGGGAAATAATGGTGAAGAGTTTGAAGTATCAGGTGTGTCCATTCCAAGGATTCGTATTCCTGTGAAAACGGGTCGCAACATTTCGGTGGTGATTGAAGCAGCAGCGATGAATTACCGTGCTAAAGAGATGGGCTTTGATGCCACGAAGACTTTTGAGGAACGCTTGACCAATCTCATTAGTGAGAATGAGGTGTCTCATGATTAATCCAATTGCATTTAAAATAGGACCTCTAAGTATTCGCTGGTATGCGATTTGTATTGTAACAGGTTTAGTTTTAGCTGTTTATCTGGCTATGCGTGAAGCGCCGCGAAAGAAAATCATTCCAGATGACATTCTTGATTTTATCCTCATTGCGTTTCCCTTAGCAATCGTTGGAGCTCGCATTTATTATGTCATTTTTGATTGGGGCTATTATGCTAAAAATTCTGCTGAGATTTTTGCCATTTGGCACGGAGGAATTGCTATCTATGGCGGTTTAATCACCGGAGCGATTGTCTTTTATTTTTTCTCACAAAGAAAGCTTATCAATACGCTAGACTTTTTAGATATTGCGGTTCCAGGAGTGATGATTGCCCAAAGTATTGGACGCTGGGGAAATTTCTTCAATCAAGAGGCTTACGGAGCGGTTGTTAAAAGTCTAAATTACTTACCAAGTTTTATGCGCAACCAAATGTACATTGATGGTCATTACCGACAACCAACTTTTCTTTATGAGTCGGTTTGGAATTTGTTAGGATTTGCTTTAGTGATGGTTGCGAGAAGAAAGAAAAATTTCCTCAAACGTGGGGAAATGACTGGATTTTATCTTATTTGGTATGGAATAGGTCGCATGGTGATTGAAGGTATGCGAACAGATAGTCTCATGTTTGCGGGCTTGCGTGTGTCGCAATGGTTGTCTGCTGTTCTAGTGGTTGCAGGAATCATTCTCGTCATTTACCAACGCAGAAAAAAAGATACCCCTTATTATTAAAAAGTTAGGAGAAGAAAAATGCTTGAAATTGCTTATAGTCTAGTTGCCCTCGCTTTGATTGCTTTGATTGTTTATACGATTTTTTTGGTTAGGAAAATCTCAAATGTCGTTGACGAAACAGAAAAAACAATTCAGGTGTTGACGACAGATGTCAATGTGACACTCTATCAAACCAATGAATTGTTAACGAAAGTGAATGTTTTAGCAGATGATATTAACGGGAAAATGACAACAATTGATCCACTTTTCACTGCAGTTGCAGATTTGTCAGAGTCAGTTTCAGATTTAAATGATTCTGCTCGTCATTTGAGTAAAAAAGCTGCTACAGCAGGTAAAAATGGAGTGAAAGCTGGTGCAACTTTATCGGCCTTACGGATGATTACAAAACTATTTAAAAAATAAGAAAGAAGGTTTATTATGGGTAAATTTTCATCTATCCTTTTAGGAACAATCTCTGGTGCGGCTGCAGCGGTATTTCTCACAAGTAAAAAAGGAAAAGAAGTGACAGCTAAGGTTTCTGATTTTATGAATGACGTCAAAGAAAATCCAGATGATTTTAAAGATCAAGTAGTACAAAAAGCCAATCATTTCTCTAATCAAGCTGCAGAAGCAGTCAACCAAGCCAAAGAAAAGGTTGAGAGCGGAGAAATTATAGGTGAAACAATTCTTGACTCTGTGAAAGAAGCAACGAAACAAGTAGTTGACTTCTCACAAGAGAAATTTCAAGAATGGAAAGAAAAAATGGAGTCAGAAGGGATTTCACCAGAAGAATTTAAAAAATCTGCTCCTGAATCATCAGAAAATGAGCCTACTTCCGAGGATATTGTCATTGATTTGACAGAAGAAAACCAAGAATCGGAAAATGAAGACAAAAAAATTGAGGACTAGCACCTCAATTTTTTTAACTTTTTAACATCGATTTTACATCACAACGAATCACAACAATTCACGACAAAAATAGTGCCTGTTTGCAAGGCGCTTTAATTTCAAAACTATTTATTTCTTTTCTGACGAATAAATGCTTGCTGCATTTTAATGCAAACTAAACTAACACCAATTGCTAAAGCAAAAGCTAAGAAAGTGTTTATTTTAATAGACAAGAATAAAAAGCTAAACAAAGCTGTCAAGATACAAAATGTAGCAATATTCACGAAAAATAGTAATTCTTTCAGATTTGGATTCGTTTTTGCTTCAGGAATGTAATCTTGATAAAGGGGATATTGTTCTTGTTCTAATTCTGGATAGGTGTAGTCCTCTTGATAGGGCTGATATTTTCTTGCAGTCATGTTCTCTCTCCTTACAGTACTCTCTTATTTTATCATGATTTTAATTAGATAAATATTACATAACAGTTACAAAAAGGCTAAAAATGCTTTTCAAATTAAAAAATAGAAGAGAAATCAAAAATATGTTATAATTTTGCTATGAAAAAGATTATCATTACAGCGACAGCTGAGAGCGTTGAACAAGTAAAAGAGCTTTTAGAAGCAGGCGTAGATCGCATTTATGTAGGTGAAAAGGAGTATGGTCTTCGGTTACCCCATACTTTTTCTTATGATGAATTGCGGCAGATTGCAGCCCTTGTACATGAGGCGGACAAAAAGTTGACAGTTGCTGTCAATGCTTTGATACATCAGGAAATGATGAATAAAATCAAGCCATTTCTTGATTTTTTAGTGGATATTCAGGCGGATTATATTACTGTGGGAGATGCCGGTGTCTTTTATGTGTTAAAACGCGATGGTTATCCGTTTAAGACGATTTATGATGCCTCGACTATGGTTGCTAGCAGTCGTCAAGTGAACTTCTGGGGGCAAAAAGCTGGCGCTTCTGAGGCTGTTTTAGCACGGGAAATTCCATCGGCAGAATTGTTTAAAATGCAGGAAGTGTTAGAAATTCCTGTTGAGATTTTGGTTTATGGTGCTAGCGTCATTCATCACTCCAAGCGTCCGCTTTTGCAAAATTATTATAATTTCACTCATATTGATGACGAAAAGAGTCGTGAGCGTGATTTATTCCTTGCAGAGCCGAGTGACCCAGATAGCCATTATTCTATTTTTGAGGACAATCATGGGACGCATATTTTTGCAAATAATGATTTGGATATGATGACGAAACTTGGAGAGTTGGTAGAACATGGCTTTACACATTGGAAATTAGAAGGGATTTATACGCCAGGACACAATTTTGTTGAAATTGCCAAACTCTTTGTGCAAGCGCGTGAGCTGATTGAGACCAATCAATTTACACATGATCAGGCTTTCCTTTTGGATGAGCAGATTCATCAATTGCATCCCCAAAATCGTTTCTTGGATACTGGATTTTATGAATATGATCCAGACCAGGTGAAATAAGGAATACAGGTGGTCGCGAGTTGTGACTGCTTGTTTAACATTCACAATCTGCTACCTTTAGTTTGCTTTCAAGCCTTTTTTGCTATAAAATAAAAAGGCTAAGTATTAGAATATGGAAAAGAGCGAGAATATGACAAAAACTTTGAAAAGACCAGAAGTTCTGGCGCCTGCTGGAACGTTGGAAAAATTAAAAGTCGCCATTCGCTATGGAGCGGATGCTGTCTACATTGGCGGACAAGCCTATGGTTTGCGCAGTCGTGCTGGAAATTTTACGTTTGAAGAAATGGAAGAGGGCGTTCAATTTGCTCGTGAACATGGCGCAAAAGTCTATGTGGCTGCGAACATGGTAACCCACGAAGGAAATGAAGAAGGAGCTGGGGAATGGTTCCGCACTTTGCGAGATATTGGCATTTCTGCCGTTATCGTATCTGACCCAGCATTGATTGCCATTGCTTGTACAGAAGCGCCAGGTTTGGAAGTACACTTGTCAACACAAGCTAGCGCAACAAACTATGAAACCTTAGAATTTTGGAAAGATTTGGGGTTGACACGTGTCGTTTTGGCGCGTGAGGTTTCTATGGAAGAACTAGCAGAAATCCGCAAACACACCGATGTGGAGATTGAAGCTTTTGTTCATGGTGCTATGTGCATTTCTTACTCAGGGCGCTGTACTTTATCTAATCATATGAGCATGCGGGATGCCAATCGTGGGGGCTGCTCTCAATCTTGCCGCTGGAAATATGATCTCTACGATATGCCCTTTGGACAAGAGCGCAAGAGCTTAAAAGGCGAAATTCCAGAAGAATTTTCTATGTCGGCTGTGGATATGTCCATGATTGACCATATTCCAGATATGATTGAAAATGGAGTAGACAGCTTGAAAATTGAAGGGCGCATGAAGTCTATTCACTATGTATCTACTGTTTCAAATTGTTACAAGGCGGCAGTAGATGCTTATCTTGAAAGTCCTGAAAAGTTTGAAGCAATCAAGCAAGATTTAGTAGATGAAATGTGGAAAGTTGCGCAACGTGAGTTGGCAACGGGATTTTACTATCATACACCAACTGAAAATGAGCAGCTTTTTGGAGCACGCCGCAAAATTCCGCAATATAAATTTGTGGCAGAAGTGGTGGCTTATGACCCTGATACGCAAACAGCGACTATTCGGCAACGAAATGTCATCAATGAGGGCGACCCAGTTGAGTTTTATGGTCCTGGTTTCCGTCATTTTGATGCAGTCATTACAGATTTATATGATTCAGATGGAAATAAAATTGATCGGGCTCCAAATCCGATGGAACTATTGACGATTTCCTTGCCATATCCGGTTTATCCAGGTGATATGGTACGCAGTCGTAAAGAAGGTTTGATAAATCTTTATAAAGAAGACGGCACAAGTGTCACAGTACGAGCATAAAAATCTACATTGAGAAGAGGTTTGAATGGTTAATTCTGCCTCTTTTCATTTGCAAAAAATATTTTAAAAATTTGGATGTAAACGCTTGCTTTTTTAAAAAAGAAGGTGTACAATATAATTAAAGAAAGATAAGAAAGGGCTGATTCCAATGGGTATCGGAACGTTCATATTTTAAATCGTTTATGATGTATTAGTTTCTATTTGCTAATTGTTTTTCTTAATTGGAGGTATTTGATAAATATTTCTGAAGATGTCATGTAGTGGTTTGTAGAATTGCATCGCGTATAAAGAACGCAAAGTAAGAATAAATAAGAATGTTATTTGATGCAGTCGGTAGAAGCTTTTTAATGATTTTCACGCTTTGGTATAAAACCGCTATTGTTTTAGATGAAAAAACTTGTTTTTGATATGTTGTGGACAAGAAAATCATTCTTTATTAAAATAACGATGGAAACATCATAAGAATCTCTTTTCAGATAATTACTTTCTGAAAGTCTATCTATCACTTATTAGCAAATAGAGACGGCTCCTAGCTTTCTGTAGGTAAACAGTAACTAGGAGTTTTTTGTATGCTCTGTTCTTTGAAAAAAATCATGAAAAGTAGTATAATAAATTGGATATGCAAAAGATTTGCAAAACTGTAATTCGACTTGGGATTCCAAGGACCGTTAGTAAGAAAAATTTGAAAAGGAGAATCAATGAGCAATATTAAATTGATTGCTTTGGGCGGTGTACGTGAAAATGGAAAAAATCTTTACATCGCTGAAGTGGATGAATCTATTTTCGTCCTGGATGTCGGATTAAAATATCCAGAAAATGAACAGCTTGGTGTGGATTTTGTTATTCCAAATATGGACTATTTGTTTGAAAATAAGGACCGTATTGCAGGGGTCTTTTTGACACACGGGCATGCAGATGCAATTGGTGCCTTGCCTTATTTACTTGCTGAAACGAAAGTTCCTGTATTTGGCTCAGAATTGACGATTGAGTTGGCTAAGTTATTTGTCAAAGGAAATGATACGGTCAAAAAGTTCAATGATTTTCATGTGATTGATGAAGACACAGAGATTGATTTTGGTGGTACGGTTGTATCTTTCTTTAAAACAACGCACTCTATTCCAGAGAGTTTAGGGATTGTTTTGAAAACGTCTGAAGGCAATATTGTTTACACAGGTGATTTCAAGTTCGACCAAACGGCTAGTCAGTCTTATGCAACAGATTTTGCTCGCTTGGCGGAAATTGGTCGTGAAGGCGTTCTAGCTCTTCTTAGTGATTCTGCAAATGCGGATAGTACGATTCAAGTGGCAAGTGAGAGCGAAGTTGCAAAAGAAATTAGCAATACGATTGGTGATTGGGAAGGGCGCGTGATTGTTGCGGCGGTTGCAAGCAATCTTTCTCGTATTCAACAGGTTTTTGAAGCTGCTGCTAGGACAGGTCGTCGTGTTGTGTTGACGGGGTTTGACATTGAAAATATCGTTCGGACGGCTATTCGCTTGAAGAAATTATCACTTGTGGATGAACGTCTGTTGATTAAACCTAAAGAAATGTCCAAGTTTGAAGATTATGAATTGATTATTTTGGAAACTGGGCGTATGGGTGAACCAATCAATGGCTTGCGCAAGATGTCTATTGGTCGTCACCGTTATGTAGAAATCAAAGAAGGCGATTTGGTTTATATTGTTACAACACCGTCTATCGCAAAAGAAGCTTTGGTGGCGCGTGTAGAAAACATGATTTACCAAGCAGGTGGTGTTGTCAAACTAATTACGCAAGATTTACGAGTGTCTGGACATGGAAATGAGCGCGATTTGCAATTGATGTTAAACCTCTTGCAGCCGAAATTCTTGTTCCCAATTCAAGGAGAATATCGTGAATTGGCAGCACATGCTAAAGCTGCAATGGCAATTGGTATGTTGCCAGAGAACATTTTTATTCCAAAACGTGGTAGCATTATGGAATATGAAAAGGGTGATTTTGTACCTTCTGGTGCGGTATCTTCTGGTGATGTCATGATTGATGGAAATGCGATTGGTGATGTCGGAAATATCGTTCTTCGTGACCGTAAAGTTCTGTCTGAAGACGGTATCTTTATCGTCGCCATTACAGTAAACCGTCGTGACAAGAAGATTATTTCCAAAGCCAAGGTTCATACGCGTGGATTTGTTTATGTCAAGAAAAGCCGTGATATTTTGCGTGAAAGTTCTGACTTAATCAATAAAACAGTGGAAGATTATCTTGCAAAAGATAACTTTGACTGGGGTGAACTGAAAGGAGCTGTACGTGATAATCTTGCGAAATACCTCTTTGAGCAAACTAAACGTCGTCCAGCGATTTTACCCGTTGTAATGGAAGTGCGTTAAGCAGGTTAAATTAGCACATTTTATATAGTGACAAAATAGTGGGGTCAGGACATTTGTTCCAACCCCTTTCTTACATTTATATGAAAAGGAGACAAAATGGCATTTTTTGAAATCGAATATCATTCAGCAGTACTAGAAATGGAGCGTCGTGTCAATGTCATCTATCCCGATGCGGATACAGTAGCTCCCAGTCAGGTAGTAGATACGGATATTCCCGTTCTTTACCTTTTGCACGGTATGGGAGGCAATGAAAATTCGTGGCGAAAACGGACGAATATTGAGCGTTTACTGCGCCATACAAATTTAATTGTCATTATGCCATCAACAGATCTTGCTTGGTACACCAACACTGCTTATGGGTTGAATTATTATGATGCCATAGCAAAAGAATTGCCTGAGGTTATGCAGCGATTCTTCCCCAATATGAGTCGGAAACGGGAGAAAACATTTATTGCAGGCCTGTCGATGGGAGGTTATGGAGCTTATAAAATAGCCTTGACGACAGATCGATTCTCTTATGCAGGGTCATTTTCAGGTGCTATTGGGCTCGGTTTGGATGATGTGGATATAGAGGAACTTCCAGGCGGAACGCTTAACTATTGGCAAGGTGTGTTTGGCGATTTGAAAGCAGCTGATGTTAAGCGACATTTTTTGACGACAATGGCAAAGAAGTCAGATAAAAAGACTAAATTTTACGCTTGGTGTGGGGAGCAAGATTTTCTCTATCAAGCAAATGAAGTAGCTGTTAAACAATTGCGCGAATGTAGCTTAGATATCACCTATCATCATAATCTGGGAAAGCACGAGTGGTATTACTGGGAAAAACAATTAGAGGAATTCCTGAAATGGCTGCCGATTGATTTTGAAGTAGAAGAGCGCTTGTCCTAAAGTTGCTTGAGAGATGCCCTTTTTGATAGGAAATTACATTTTCCTATCAGTGATTTGTTATTTCTTTTACAAGCACCCATTTTAAGAATTTTTTAAGCGAATCTCATTATACTTACTCTTTATATTTTAGATTAGGAGGAGAGTATGAGATTTCTATTTCGATTGATTTCTGGGTTATTTCGATTGCTCTGGCGATTGGTTTACACAGTTGCATTAACAGCACTCTTTTTAGTGGGAATCTTGTATATCATGAGTCCTTCTAAAAGCAATTTTTCGACAACACTTCAGTAAGATGTCAGTCAAATTTATCGATATGTAAGTGGTCAAGATAGTCAACTAGGCCTTGGACAAAATGTAAAAGACCTGACCAAACAGCTATCGGACAATCATGTTCACCAAACTTCTGGTGCACGCTGGGATAAAGCGAGTGCTACGGTTTATATTGATACACAAGATGAGATATTTCGCTCAGCTTATCAGGAAGCCATTCGTACTTGGAATCAGACAGGTGCTTTTACTTTTCAGATTGTAAATGATAAAAGTCAAGCCAATATTGTGGCTACAGAGATGAATGATGGTACGGTGAGTGCGGCAGGTGAGGCAGAATCACAAACTAATTTATTGACAAAACGCTTCACAAATGTAACGGTTCGACTAAATCGTTATTATCTATTGAATAGTCAATATGGCTACTCTTATGAGCGAATCGTAAACACAGCAGAGCATGAACTGGGACATGCGATTGGATTGGAGCACAATGAAGAAAAATCCGTCATGCAGTCCGCTGGATCGTTTTATGGTATTCAAGCAGTAGATGTTCAAGCAGTAAAGGAGTTGTATCAAGCATAAAATGATAAGAAATATGTTTAAAATCATCAGACGTTTCCCAGAGCAAGTTTTCTTGTTTGTCTTTAATTCCAGCATTTTTGCCTGACTTTGGCAAAGTGGTTCTGATATTGCCGTTCGTATCGGTGTGACAGCTGCATGACAAGAACATGTTCCGACACCCATTCAGAATTTCTTTGGTCAAAGCAGTCAAGCTGTTCAAGGATTTTTCAATCATTCAGCCGTGATGTGGCTGATTGGTTCGATGATGATTCTTTGGGTCATTCGTTTTGTAAAAGGAATCATCAAATTAGGGCTTTTTGCTTTGATTATTCTATTAGGTGTTTACCTTGTGATGCAAAATCAAGAAATTTTAAATAGTTTTAAATGAAAATGCGGTAAAAATGAACCGTATTTTTGTTTTCTAAGATAGCCGTTGGGATAGGAATCTGCTATAATAGGGTTATGATTATTTTACAAGCAAATAAGATTGAACGCTCTTTTGCAGGGGAGGTTCTTTTTGATAATATCAACCTGCAAGTGGATGAACGAGATAGAATTGCCTTAGTCGGGAAAAATGGAGCTGGGAAGTCAACCCTGCTCAAGATTTTAGTGGGTGAGGAAGAGCCTACTTCTGGTCAAATCAATAAAAAACGAGATCTTTCCCTGTCCTATCTGGCTCAGGACAGCCGCTTTGAGTCGGAGAATACCATCTATGACGAGATGCTGCATGTTTTTGATGATTTACGTCAGCAGGAGCAGCGATTACGACAGATGGAGCTGTCTATGGGGGATTTGACTGGGACGGATCTGGAAAAACTGATGACAGATTATGACCGCTTGTCAGAGAATTTCCGTCAGGCAGGCGGATTTACCTATGAAGCAGATATTCGTGCCATTCTCAATGGTTTCAAGTTTGATGAGTCCATGTGGCAGATGAAGATAGAAGAGCTTTCGGGCGGGCAGAATACTCGGCTGGCTCTAGCGAAAATGCTGTTGGAAAAGCCAGATTTATTGGTACTGGATGAGCCTACTAACCACTTGGATATAGAGACGATTGCTTGGCTAGAGAACTACTTGAGCAACTACAGTGGAGCTCTCATCATCGTCAGTCACGACCGTTATTTCCTAGACAAGGTAGCCACTGTGACGCTGGACTTGACCCAGCATTCGTTGGATCGCTATGTGGGAAATTACTCTAGTTTTGTTCAGCAAAAGGAGCAGAAGCTCTTGACAGAGGCCAAGAATTATGAAAAGCAGCAGAAGGAAATTGCTGCTTTGGAGGATTTTGTCAATCGCAATCTGGTTCGGGCATCTACAACCAAACGCGCTCAATCCAGACGCAAACAGCTGGAAAAAATGGAGTGTCTTGACAAGCCAGACAGAGGCAACCGTTCTGCTAATATGACCTTTCGCTCAGCTAAACCTTCTGGAAATGTCGTTCTGACGCTGGAAGATGCGGCTATCGGTTATGATCATCAAGTGTTGGCCGAGCCTATCAATCTGGATATTCGTAAATTTAACGCAGTAGCTATTGTCGGACCAAATGGTATTGGCAAAACAACTCTTATCAAGTCCATTGTGGGACAAATTCCTTTTATCCGTGGTCAGGAGCATCTGGGAGCAAATGTGGAGCTGGGCTACTATGACCAGACCCAAAGCCGATTGACACCGAGCAATTCAGTCTTGGACGAGCTTTGGAATGATTTTAAACTAATACCAGAAGTGGAAATCCGCAATTGTCTGGGCGCTTTCCTCTTTTCAGGTGATGATGTCAAAAAGTCTGTCAGTATGCTGTCAGGTGGGGAACGAGCGCGGCTTTTACTGGCTAAGTTGTCTATGGAAAACAAGAATTTTCTGGTGCTGGACGAGCCAACCAACCACCTAGATATTGATAGCAAAGAGGTGCTGGAGAATGCCTTGATTGACTTTGACGGTACTTTGCTCTTTGTCAGCCATGATCGCTACTTTATCAACCGGGTTGCCACGCAGATTATCGAGCTTTCTGATACTGGATCTACTCTTTATCTGGGCGATTATGACTATTATCTGGAGAAAAAAGCAGAGCTGGAAGCTTTGAGAGAGGAGAAAGCTACTGCGGCAGAGCCCGCTCAGTCTCAGCCAGTCACCAACTATCAACTCCAGAAAGAAACACAGAAAGAAGCTCGGAAATTAGCTCGCCGTTTGGAGCAGTTAGAAGCTGAAATCGAAGAGCTGGAGATGCAAACTACCGAGTTGACAACAGCTATGCAGGCAACCAATGACGCAAGCGAACTCATGGAGCTTCAGCAAAAGCTAGACCAGCTGACTGAACGACAGGAAGCTGCCATGACAGAGTGGGAAGAAGTGGCAGAACAGGTGTGAGCGAGCTATTTTTAAGTCAAGAAAGTTTGTTCGAGACGGAGAAATCCCTCCCCAAGAGTAAATACCGAACGTTTAAAATGGGAATGAGAGTTTTTTGAGCAAAAAACATCATCCTTCATGAAGGATGAGGTAACTTTTAAGTAATTTGCCATTTTTTACATTTCGGACGAGGAGTTTTAGGGTAAAATGGCTTTGTCCAGTTTTCGGAAGGAAGTTTTTGGAGCAAATTCCGAATATTCTCGTTTCGGACAAAGCTTTTTTGAAAAAATAATGTCGTCCGATTTTTGGACAAGAAGATTTTGATAAAAAAAGACGTATCCGAAAGTAAAATCCGAACTTTAAAAAACCAGGCTGGATTTCCAGCCTAGTTTTTATTTTTGAGTTCTTTTTTTGCTTTGGCTAATTCATTTCTGAGAGAGAAATTCTTCGGCATACTAATGAGGATAGTAGTGATAGCTCCAAGTAAGACAGAGAGTAAAATTAAGAAAATCAGTGGAATTTTAAAGCGAAAGAGAATAAAACTGACGGTGACGCTTTGCATATTAGCTAAGGACAATCCAGCGGTTAGGAGGATTGCGAGCAACAGTAAAATGTAGTTCATTCTTTCTTTCATCATTAGTCTCCTTTTGTATTTTATATCTCTATTCAAACTCTGCCTTGCTCTTGACGTCTCCGTATTCTTCTGGGACTTCTTGAGCTAGAATGTCCTCGTAGTTGGCGAGTGGAGTATCTTGGCCATATTTATTCTTCAGGGCGGTTGTCACTAGGCGGTAAGCTAGATTGGCATTGCGGGATAGGATAGGACCGTGGAAGTAAGAGCCAAAGACATTCTTGTAGTGCACGCCTTCGCTTTGGTCTTCCTTGTTGTTTCCATTCCCATAAATAATTCTGCCGAGCGGTTTTTCGTCTTCAGATAGGAATGTCCGTCCTTGGTGATTTTCAAAACCATAATAGGTTTCGTCAAATTCATCGTTATGAATCTTGATGTCGCCGATGTAGCGGTTATTTTTTTGATTGAGAGTATAATGTCCCATAATTCCAAGTCCCTCAATCCGCCGACCAGAAGCTTCAATGTAGTATTGACCTAGAAGCTGAAAGCCACCACAAATAGCTAGCACTACGCCGTTATGATTGATAAATTCTTCCAAGCTATCTTTTTTTGCGGGCAGATCTCGTGCCACAATGGTCTGCTCGTAGTCTTGCCCTCCGCCGAAAAACGCCAAATCATAGTAATCTTTATCAAACTCATCTTCAAGTGATACAATATCAATCTGAACGCGAGCGCCTAGCTTTTCAGCTACATATTTGAGCATGAGAATATTACCATTATCACCATAGGTATTCATGAGATTGCCATAGAGATGGGCAATTTTTAAATAATAAGTATAATCCCGATTTTCAGGAGAAGTTAGTGATGTATAAACCATTAGTTCATCTCCTTTCTGACGACTTGATGAGAAGCCAGCAATTCGCGAAACTCTAGCATGGCGGTGTAAGTAGCTAGGATATAGGCATGCTTGGTTTCTTGGTTTTTAATTTTTTCAAAGACCTGGCTTAAATCAGCTACTTCACTGATTTGTTCAGCATTATAGCCAGTCACCCGCAAGCGTCGGGCAATCTCAGAATGACGAACCCCGCCAGCAATCATATGCGGGATATCCATGTTTAAAACCTGCTCAAAATCTGCATCCCAGATCCAGCTCGTATCGATACCGTCCGCATAATTAGCATTGAGCAGAACTGACAAGCTAAATGGATAAGGAGCTAGTTTAATCATTTCTAGAGCTTGCGTGGCTCCAACAGGATTTTTAATGAGAACTAGCGTACACTCCTTGTCGCCAATCTTGAAAGTTTCTTGACGTCCGAAAACAGCTCTGCTCTTGTCAAAACCAGTCTTGATAGTAGTCGGCTCAACTTCAAAGAATTGAGCAACGGAAACGGCAGCTAAAGCGTTGTAGATATTGTAGAGACCACCGATATTGATGTGATAGCTTTGACCGTCAATGACAAAATCCGAACTGTTGTGACGAAGACTGGTCAATTGGGTTAGTTTGTAGTCTAATTCAGGGCGCCTAAAGCCACAGTGCTCACAAATATAATCACCTAGATTGGCATAAGTGTTGAGCTTGTATTTTAGAATGTGCTGACATTTAGGACAGAGAATACCCTCCGTATTGTAATGAGCTAGTTTTGGCTCTCCTTTTTCTGTATCAAAACCATAATATTGAACCGGATTTTTGAGAGTAACAGAGTTAAACAGCGGACTGTCTCCATTTAGCAAGACGGTTGCCGTAGGAACCTTTTGAGCAGCATCCAAAATCATTTGGTAGGTCGTGTAAATTTCTCCGTAACGATCCATTTGGTCGCGGAAAATATTGGTAAAGACGAAAAGGCTCGGTTTAATGTAGTCGCAAATGCGTGAGAGGCTAGCTTCATCAATTTCCAGTACAGCGATATTCTTGCCAGATTTTCCTTTTTTTGCGGTTAGGAAAGTGGTTGTAATGCCACTAATCATATTGGCTCCGCTGGGATTGGTCACTACTTCGTCAAAAGCGTCTTTGAGGATTCCAACTGTCAGAGCAGTAGTCAAGGTTTTCCCGTTTGTCCCTGTAATCACCACTACTTCGTAATCACGTGCTAGTGTATTTAAAATGTCGTTGTCAAATTTCAGGGCAAGTTTTCCAGGCAGAGTTGAACCACGTCCCAGTTTGCTTAAAACAAAATGGGAGGATTTCCCTGCAAGAGTGCCCAACATAGTATTTATCTTCATAAGAAATATTTTATCATAAAAAGTAAAGAAGGTTACAGAAAAATATCTTGAAAAGTGATATAATAATTAAGAATGTTTTTAGGTTGAGAAAGAGAGGACACTGGAAATGAATTTTCAGCAATTGTCCAATCTCCAATATTGGTCTAGTTTATTTTCTAGTCCTTGGAGTATTGTCATCAATATTATCGATATTGCACTAGTTGCTTGGATTTTATTTTATTTTACAAAAGCAATCGCTGGCACTAAGATTATGATTCTCGTTCGAGGGGTTTTAATTTTTGTACTGGCTCAGATTCTTGCCAATGCAATTGGTTTAACAACGGTTTCTTGGTTAATCAATCAAGTCATTACCTATGGAGTTATTGCGGCTGTTGTGATTTTTACACCTGAGATTCGTACAGGTCTGGAAAGGCTGGGGCGTGCTACCAATTTGTTTTCGACAGCACCCATTAGCTCAGAAGAAAGAATGGTGCAGGCATTTGTCAAAGCAGTGGATTATATGAGTCCGCGGAAAATTGGGGCTCTCGTTGCTATCCAAGGTAGCAGAACCTTGCAAGAATACATTGCAACAGGGATTCCTTTAGATGCCGATGTATCAGGTGAGTTGTTAATCAATATCTTCATTCCTAATACACCGCTACATGACGGAGCTGTCATTGTAAGAGACAATAAAATAGCCGTTTCTTGCGCTTATCTTCCGCTCACAGAAAACACAGGGATTTCTAAGGAATTTGGAACGCGTCATCGTGCAGCAATCGGTCTTTCAGAAGTGTCAGACGCTCTTACTTTTGTAGTGTCGGAGGAAACGGGAGGGATTTCAATTACACATAATGGAGTTTTCAAACACGATTTGACCTTAGAAGAATTTGAAGCAGAATTGCGGAAAGTGCTGATTTCAGATGAACAACCAAAATCACCATTTAGAAATCGTGTGCTAGGAGGTCGGAAACATGAAAAATCGTAAACAGATTTGGTATATCGTTTCTTCCATTTTTTTTGCTGCTGTTTTATTTATTTATGCAACAACGACAAATTATCAAAATAATTCAAGTGCTAGACAAACTACGTCTGAAACGTACACTAATACCTTGCCTAGTGTTCCAATTGACATTAAATACGATAGTGAAAAGTATTTTATTAGTGGTTTTTCATCTGAAGTATCAGTGGTGTTAACTGGTTCTAATCGTGTGACTCTTGCTAGTGAAATGCAAGAAAGTACACGAAAATTCAAGGTTGTGGCAGATTTGACAAAATCTACAGAAGGAATGAGAGAAGTACCTTTAGCAATTAAAAATTTACCAAGTGGGTTAACTGCGACTGTCACACCAGCTAAGATTACAGTGAAAGTTGGCAAGAAAGCAAGCAAGACAGTTGAAGTGAAAACAACTATCAGTTCAGCCCAGTTAGCAGATGGGTTGATGGTTGATCGCGTGACGGTTGGTGACAGTAAGGTAACTGTTACAAGTGACGAAGATACGCTGGCTAAGGTCGATCATGTAGAAGCGGTAGTGCCAACTAGTGAAAAAATATCCGCTAACTATTCAGGAAATGCCCCACTACAAGCAGTTGATGCAAATGGCACAGTTTTGCCAAGTGTGATTACTCCTTATGAGACAACCATAAAAATTACTGTTAAATCATCAAGTTCGTCTTCGAGTTCTACGAGCTCATCCAAATAAAAGTATTGAAAGGATTTTATAAAAATGGGAAAATATTTCGGAACGGACGGAGTTCGTGGAGAAGCAAATGTGGAGTTAACACCAGAGTTAGCTTTTAAATTAGGGCGTTTTGGTGGTTATGTATTAAGCCAGCATGAGAAAGATGTACCCCGTGTCTTTGTAGGACGTGACACACGTATTTCAGGAGAAATGCTGGAAAGTGCTTTAGTAGCTGGACTTCTGTCTGTTGGGATTCGTGTTTATAAGCTCGGAGTTATTGCTACACCAGGCGTTGCTTATCTGGTGAAATCTGAGAGAGCAAGTGCTGGTGTCATGATTTCAGCTAGCCACAATCCAGCACTTGACAACGGTATTAAATTCTTTGGTGGCGATGGCTATAAATTGGACGATGAGCGTGAATTGGAAATTGAAGCTCTTCTTGATGCCAAAGAAGACGATTTACCGCGTCCAAGTGCGGAAGGTTTAGGAACTCTTATGGATTATCCAGAAGGATTGCGCAAATATCAACAATATCTCGTATCTACTGGTCTTGATTTAGACGGAATGAAAGTTGCTCTTGATACAGCAAATGGTGCTGCTTCAACCAGTGCTCGTCAGGTATTTGCGGATTTGGGAGCTAGATTGACGGTCATCGGGGAAAATCCAGATGGGCTAAATATCAACTTGAATGTTGGCTCTACACATCCTGAAAAATTGCAAGAAACAGTCCGTGAATCAGGTTCAGCACTTGGTCTGGCATTTGACGGCGATAGCGATCGCTTGATTGCAGTTGATGAGAACGGTGAGATTGTCGATGGCGATAAAATCATGTATATCATTGGGAAATACCTCTCTGAAAAAGGTTTGCTTGCTCAAAATACAATTGTAACAACTGTTATGTCAAATCTTGGTTTCCATAAAGCTTTGGATCGTGAAGGCATTAACAAGGTGATTACAGCTGTTGGTGACCGCTATGTTGTAGAAGAAATGCGCAAATCTGGTTACAATTTGGGCGGTGAGCAATCTGGTCACGTAATCATCATGGATTATAATACGACGGGTGACGGTCAGCTGACAGCCGTTCAATTGACAAAAGTGATGAAAGAAACAGGTAAACCTTTGTCTGAATTAGCGTCAGAAGTAACGATTTATCCACAAAAATTGGTCAATATCCGTGTTGAAAACAGCATGAAGCACAAGGCCATGGAAGTACCTGATATTAAAGCGGTGATTGAAAAAATGGAAGCGGAAATGGCTGGCAATGGTCGTATTCTTGTTCGTCCAAGCGGAACAGAACCACTTTTACGGGTCATGGCAGAAGCACCAAGCCACGAAGAAGTAGACTATTACGTTGGTACAATTGCAGATATTGTGCGCGCTGAAATTGGTATTGAATAAAGTAAAGAAGCTCTTGTTTGTACGGCAAACGAGGCTTTTTTCTTTCTATTGCAACTTGTTTTGTCAATCAATTTTTTATATAATACAAGCAATATATGAGGTGATGATGTGAAAACAAGAGGATTATTGGTACTGGATGTAGACAGTACCTTGATTAGAGAAGAAGGAATCGATTTGCTAGGTGCTGCAGCAGGAGTTGGTGAGCAAGTCGCAGCTATTACAGAACGGGCTATGCAAGGGGAATATGATTTTGAAACGGCTCTGATAGAACGTGTGACTTTGCTCAAAGGACTTCCTGAAACAATTTTTAAACGAGTTTCTAAGAAAATTCATTTTAGCAAAGGTGCTCAAGAGTTGATAGAGGAAATGCATCAGCGTGGATACAAGGTTGGCATTGTATCAGGCGGATTTCATGAAATGGTAGACGAATTAGCCACGAAATTGAACGTAGATTATGTAAAAGCTAATCGTTTAGAAGTGAAAGATGGTAAGCTAACCGGCAAAGTTTTAGGAACAATTGTCACAAAAGAAGTCAAAAAAGCAATACTAAGACAATGGGCGGGGGAAAATAATTTGACTCTTGCTCAAACCATTGCTGTAGGAGACGGTGCCAATGACCTACCGATGATATTGACGGCAGGAATCGGGATTGCTTTTAATGCCAAGCCTTTTGTGAGAGAACAAGCGCCGTATCAAATCAATCAAACGGACTTGTATCAGGTCATAAAACTTTTGGAAGAGATAGAAAGTGAGGACTAAGCCATGCATATTTTAATTGTACCGGATTCTTTTAAAGAAAGTTTATCAGCCCAAAGTGTTGCAGAGGCTATAAAAGCAGGTTTTTCCAAGGCACTCCCTGAAGCAACATTTGACTTGCTACCCATTGGAGATGGTGGTGAGGGAACAATGGCAGCTCTAACTGCAGCCTTGCAGTTAGACACTTATACTCACATCGTAACTGGGCCTTTCGGAGAACCTGTTTCGATGAAATATGCTCGTAAAGGCGATGTGGCTCTCTTTGAAATGGCTGACTTGATTGGGTTGGCGAGTATCTCATCAGAAAAAAGAAACCCTTTGACTCTTGATACCAGAGGATTAGGAGAGTTAATTTTGTATCTAGCCAAGGAAGGTGTGCGGCAGATTTATATTGGTGTAGGGGGCTCAGCTACCAATGATGGTGGAATTGGAATGGCAGCTGGACTGAGTTATGAATTTTTTGATAAAGACAATCACCTGCTTCAAGCAAAGGGTATCTCTTTAGACCGTGTGGCTCGCATTTCAGCTGATAATGTTCCTGCAATTTTGGAAAATCTGGACATTCAGATTTTGACAGATGTCACGAATCCTCTCTGTGGTGAAAACGGCGCCACATACGTCTTTGGAGGACAAAAAGGTTTGCCCGCTCTGCTATTTTCTCAAGTGGATCAGGCAATGGCAACCTTTTATAAACAAGCTAATCCAACAATCTTTTCACTGGCTGGTGCAGGTGCCGGAGGAGGAATGGCGGCTGGTCTGGTGACATTTGCGCATGGAAAAATCGTTTCAGGAATTGACACTTGTCTTAACTTGCTTGATTTTGATAATCGTGTCAAAAAGGTTGATTTAGTCATCGTGGGTGAAGGACGAATGGATCAGCAAAGTCTGGCAGGAAAAGCTCCGATTGGAGTGGCAAGAAGAACACCAAGGAATGTCCCCGTTATTGCTATTTGTGGTAGTTTAAGCGATGACTTACCTTATTTTCCGGCAGAAAACATTCAAGCTGCTTTTCCAATCATTTCTCAAGTCGAACCTCTAGCTATTACTTTAGCCAAGGCAGAAGAAAATCTCATCCGAACAGCTCAAAATATTGGAAATCTATTAAAAATGAAAATATAAGATTTAACTCTATCGGCTGAATATTGAGAAAGTGGAATTTGACCTATTTTCATTTTCGTTGAGGCGATTATCTCTATCACATCTGCCATTTTCGACTAATTTAATAAGGGATTAGAGCTAGTATTCTTTCACTTCCTTAATTTTTTCTTTTGTTGTCCAATCTCACTCCCATTTTTCTTTTTTTTATGATAAACTATATAAGAGGGGGTGTAGACATGATAAAGATATTTGGTCAGTTGCGCTATCATTGGCAACCAGATCTTTCTCTTCTAATCATTTATTGGTCTTTATCGGTCATTCCGATTTTTATAGGTTTTGCATTTTTATTTGAGAGTTCAGAAGTTCCGTTTTTAGTTCTTTTATCTTTCTTTTTGTTCATGGTATTATTGGGGATTGGTGTACATAGATATTTTACGATATATGACAACGGGATTTTAAGAATTACTACGGCAAATCCATTTACACCTTCGAAGATTGAAATTTCAACAATTCGTAAAGTAGAAGTGACAAAAACTTCTATTACTCTTTTATTTGATGGCAAAGAAAAAGGCCGTACGTTTTGTATGCGTAAGTGGCCTAAGAAGTATTTTGTAAACGCTTTGGCTTTGAATGATCATTTTAAAGGTGAAGTTGAACTAATGGACAACTTCACCCACGTAGACTATTTTGAAACCTATTATGCTCATCCTAAAAAAACTACTCTTTCTTAAGAGCTTTTGTAGGACAGTTTTTGATAGCTTCAATAACATCAGGTGTTTCAGGAATTTCTTTTTCCAGAAGTTCATCGTCTTGATGAAATTTAACAATGCCATTGTCATGATAATCAAATAGTTCAGAATAGGTTTGGCAAAGCCCGCAGGCAATGCATCGTTCAGGAATGAGTGTCACTTTCATACTCATATTGTAATCGGAATTTGGAAAAAATACAAGGAGGAAGTCATGGCAAAGGATCCATGGGAAGAAGATATTTACGACAAGGGAGAAAAAGAATTGACGAGAAGTAAAAAAACGAGCGATGTAGCGGCCAATCGTGTGTTGACAATTTTAGCGGTTATTTTTTTCATCATGGTGATTACCATTGTAGGTATGATGATTTATTTATCAACTGGCGGAAGCAGCAAAAAAGCAGCAACACAGGGCTTTTATAATACTAAGGCTACCAGCAAACCAAGTGAAAGTTCTAGCGTTCCAGAGTCTTCTAAGGCAACAAGTGATAGCAGTCAAACGCAATCATCTGAAGGAACGCTTACTGTTCAAGCTGGAGAAGGTGAGGCGGCCATTGCTGTGCGTGCAGGGATTTCGATTGCTGAATTGGAGCGTTTGAATCCTTCTCATATGACAACAGGCGCTTGGTATGCCAATCCAGGTGATGTGGTGAAAATTCGATAGGAGTGTAGAATGAAACAAATTCAAATTGCCATTGATGGTCCGGCTTCAAGCGGAAAGTCAACGGTTGCTAAGATTATTGCGAAAGATTTCGACTACACTTACTTGGATACAGGCGCTATGTATCGTGCGGCGACGTACTTAGCTTTACAAAATGATTTATCTGCAGAAAAGTGGTCTGAAATTGTCGCATTATTAGACACTTATCCAGTTAGTTTTGGGCGTGATAAAAATGGGGAGCAGCTTGTTTTTGTTGGAGATGTAGATGTGACGCATCCGATTCGTGAAAACGAAGTGACCAACAATGTCTCTTGGGTATCTGCAATTCCAGAAGTACGAGAAAAGTTGGTGGATTTACAGCGAGAAATTGCATCTCAAGGTGGTATTGTCATGGACGGCCGTGACATTGGAACGGTTGTGCTACCTCATGCGGAATTAAAAATTTTTCTCGTAGCCTCAGTTGACGAAAGAGCTGAGCGCCGTTATAAAGAAAATCTTGAAAAAGGCATTCCGACGGACTTGGAAACTTTGAAAAAAGAAATTGCAGAGCGGGACTATAAAGACAGTCACCGAGCGGTTTCTCCTTTAAAACCAGCAGTTGATGCCATTCATTTTGATACAACGGGTATCGGAATTGCTGAAGTTGTGGCTTTTATCGAAGAAAAAGCTAAAAAAATCCTTGACAAATAATCTGAAACTTGATATTATATAAAAGTTGAGAAAAGCAGAAGTGAGAGCTTCTCGCCTTGCGACTAACGTTGTCTGGCTCTACGGATTAAGTTTCAGAGATGAAATGCTATCATGTAGTGCGGGCTTGCGTTAGCAAGTCCGCTCTTGTTTTTCTCTAAAAATAAAAAAGAGGTGAAAACCATAGCAAAACAAGACTTATTCATCAATGATGAAATTCGTGTGCGTGAAGTTCGTTTGATCGGTCTTGATGGTGAGCAATTGGGCATTAAACCACTTAGCGAAGCACAAGCAATTGCTGACGATGCAAATGTGGACCTTGTTCTAATTCAACCACAAGCTAAACCGCCTGTTGCGAAAATTATGGACTACGGAAAGTTCAAATTTGAGTATCAGAAAAAACAAAAAGAACAACGCAAAAAGCAAAGTGTTGTTACCGTGAAAGAAGTTCGTCTCAGTCCAACGATTGACAAAGGTGATTTTGATACAAAACTTCGCAACGCACGCAAGTTCCTTGAAAAAGGAAATAAAGTGAAGGTTTCTATTCGCTTTAAAGGGCGGATGATTACTCACAAAGAAATCGGAGCTAAAGTATTAGCCGACTTTGCTCAAGCAACGCAAGACATTGCGATTATTGAACAAAGAGCTAAAATGGATGGACGTCAAATGTTCATGCAATTAGCACCAATCCCTGACAAAAAGTAATCTGTCAGAAGTTAGAAAAAGGAGAAAAATATCATGCCAAAACAAAAAACACACCGCGCATCAGCTAAACGTTTCAAACGTACAGGTTCTGGTGGCTTGAAACGTTTCCGTGCTTACACTTCTCACCGTTTCCACGGAAAAACTAAAAAACAACGTCGTCATCTTCGTAAAGCAGCAATGGTGCATTCAGGAGATTTCAAACGTATCAAAGCAATGCTGACAGGTCTTAAATAAGAGATTTTGTAGCAGATTATTCTAGGAAATATTGGAGGAAATATAAATGGCACGTGTTAAAGGTGGCGTTGTATCACGCAAACGTCGTAAACGTATTTTAAAATTAGCTAAAGGTTACTATGGTGCAAAACATATCTTGTTCCGTACTGCAAAAGAACAAGTAATGAATTCTTACTACTATGCATACCGTGACCGTCGTCAAAAGAAACGTGATTTCCGCAAATTGTGGATTACACGTATCAATGCGGCAGCTCGTATGAATGGTTTGTCATACTCACAATTGATGCACGGTTTGAAATTGGCTGAAATTGAAGTAAACCGTAAAATGCTGGCTGACTTGGCTGTCAACGATGCAGCAGCTTTCACAGCTCTTGCAGATGCAGCTAAAGCAAAATTAGGTAAATAATGAAAATAGGCTGGGAGAATGTTTTCAGCCTTAAATCATACTGTGTCATAAAATAACGATGCAGTGGTTGATTGTTCAAAGTATAGCTTTGAAGTTGCAAGATAGAATTTGCGAAACAAGTCTCAAGACTGTTCGTTTTTCAAACTCAGCAACTTTACAGGAGTGGGATGGAACTAAATGCTATCTCACTCCTTATTTTTTTAGCTAAAACTGGAGAAAATTCGTGATTTAGGATATAATGGAAAAAAGCAAAGGAGGATGCTATGGCTTCTAAAATGTTGCATACGTGCTTGCGAGTGGAAGATCTAGAAAAATCTATTGCATTTTATGCAGATGCATTTGAATTTAAAGAATTACGGCGCAAGGACTTCCCAGAACATCAATTTACAATTGTTTATTTGGGACTTGAAGGTGATGATTATGAGTTGGAATTAACTTATAATTATGGACACGGACCTTATGTGATTGGCGATGGTTTTGCTCATGTGGCTTTGAGTACGGCTGATTTGCTACAGCTTCACGCTGAACACACTGCTAAAGGATATGAGGTTACACAGCCAAATGGACTTCCTGGAACAAAGCCGAATTATTACTTTATTAAGGATCCGGATGGTTATAAAGTTGAAGTGATTCAAGAAAAAACTTTATAAGTTTGTAAATAATTGAAAATGAAAGGCTTGAAATTATTTTAGCCTTTTTTAGTAGGTAAAGTCTTTTTTAAACGAAAGAGACGAGGTAGAAAGGTAGTGTAGTGAAAAAAATACTTCTCATTGTCCTAAATGTCGCTTTTTTAATGATTATTATTTTTGGGAGTTTTCGGATTAGAAAATTGCTACAAGAAAGAAAATTAAATCGACAAATTTCACAAGTTCTGAAAAGGACAGATACAAAATATCATTATGGTTCAGTACGAAAGCAGACAGGACGTGTAGGAAGTCAGCTCATTACGTCTTACTATCCATTAACAGAGAGCAAGCAAGATATTGGTGTTATTAAAGAGAAAATCAATGCCGATATTCAGAAATTTTCAGATAAACAAAGTCAAGTATCGCAATACGATAACCTTATTTTTTATGTGAGTCATTTTACAGAGACAAATTTTTCTGGAGTAAAGCAAGTTGACATCAAGCGAATCTCTTATCCAGTGTTAACTACGAAAGTTGGAAAGGCTAGAGAAGAGGTTTTGGACTCGCTTTACATGTCGTCTGACAATAAATTGTTTAGCTTAAATCGACTTTTTAAAAATGTTGAGCAAGCCAAAAAGTTATTGCTAGAAGAAATGCAGCAGAAAATCACCGCTCTCCATAAAACAGAAGGACAGAAGATTCTACAAGCATTTCAAACAAGAGATATCTCCCAATGGACATTCAGTTATGAAAAAGGAAAACTCAATCTATTTTATAAAAACAATGAGCGAGTTTCAAAGGTGGAAATCGCCTTACCAGCCTTATATGAGGTAATTGATGAGCATTATTTAAAGGGAGAGGATTTGGCAGCTTATCAGTCCTATCAAGCTAAAAAACAGCAAAAATTAGTAGCTTTGACGTTTGACGATGGTCCCAATGCAGCAACGACACCGCAGGCTTTGGATATTTTAGCCAAATACCATGTCAAAGGAACTTTTTTCATGTTGGGGAAAAATGTAGCTGGAAATGAGCAACTTGTCAAACGTGTTCATGATGAGGGGCATGAGATTGGCAATCATAGTTGGAGTCATCCACAATTACCAACTCTTGCTCTTGAGCAAGCAAAAAAACAGATTGAGGATACACAAGCAGCACTTCGGGCTGTTATCGGAGAGAGTCCAAAAATGATGCGTCCACCCTATGGAGCTAGCAACGATGCAATCCGAAATGCTGTTGATATGTCTTTTATCATGTGGAATGTGGATAGCTTGGATTGGAAAAATCGCAATACTGGGTCTATCATGGAGCAAGTGAAAAAGCAGACTTGTCCAGGATCAATCATTTTAATGCATGATATTCATCAAACAACCATTAATGCCTTGCCGAGTGTGATTGAATATTTGCAAAAGAATGGGTACACTTTGGTTACAGTTAGTGAACTTCTGAATCATCAATTGGAAGGACATCGGCTGTATTACGGTGCAAATTAGATAGAAAAAAGGATAGAAATGGTTACTTCCTATCCTTTTTCTATACTCTTTTTATTTCACATAGAGTTCACGATTTTTTAAGATAATTTCTTGAACGTGGGCATATTTTTTTAGTGTTTTTAATTCTTCTGGGTGGCTGATGAATGTAATGACATAGCCCTCTTTGCCCATACGACCGGTTCGTCCGGCGCGGTGGGTATAGGTTTCAAAATCGCGAGGCAGGTCATAGTTGATGACACATTCGAGAGAATCAATGTCAATTCCTCTAGCTACCAAGTCAGTAGCAAGTAAGAGTGTAAGTTCGTCGTTTTTAAATTGCCCCAAGATGACTTTGCGGAATTTGACATTGACATCACTTGCCAGAGACACAGCTTGAATGTGACGATATTGTAGTTTTTCCTCAGCATTTCCTAAGTCTGAGAGGGCATTGAAAAAGATAAGCGCACGAAATTCTGAGACATAAGCGAGCTTTCGCAAATATTCAACTTTGTCGCGCTGTTTAACTTGCATATAAAAATGACGAATATTATCAAGTTGTTGATTTTCTGTTTTGATTTGGATTGTATTTTCAACAATTTTATCCTGCTCAAATTTAGCAGTAGCACTCATATAAATCAATTGATGTTCACGAGGTACATAGTGAATAATTTTGTCAACAAAGTGATATTGTGAATCACTAAGCAATTGATCAAATTCATCCAGAATGATTGTATCAACATTCATCATTTTGATTTTTCTTAGTTTGATGAGTTCAAAAATGCGTCCTGGCGTCCCGATGAGAATTTCAGGGCCTTTTTTTAACCGTTCAATTTGTCGTTTTTGGCTGGAGCCAGATAGAAAGAGCTGAGCTGTTAAGCCAAGTAGTTCAGCCCATGTTTTGGTGACGTCGAAAATTTGTCCAGCTAGCTCAGTATTGGGAGCCAAGATAAGTAATTGCTGGGATTTCTTAGGCTTTAGTTTTAGAAGACTAGGAAAAAGATAGGCAAGTGTTTTTCCAGTTCCGGTAGGGCTTATTCCAAGGACATTTTCACCCTCTGTAATAGGTTGAAAGAGTTGTTCTTGAATGGGAGTTAAATACTCAAAGCCAAGTTTGGTAAGTTGGTCTTGCCAACTTTGAGGGAAATTAGTTGTTGTCATGATCAGCCTCAAATCTAATACCAGCATCTTGCCGCATGCTAAACAGAGTTTTATGCACGGCAGCAGCAGCGTCTAGCCAGTTTTGGTAAATTTCTTGTTTTATCTCACCGCTCAATACTTGAGCGAATCGTTTGGCTTCTTCTGCCATGGTGTGAGAAGAGCGCACAATTTCAAGAGTCTTTTTCTCTTTATTTAAATCTTGAAAAACAGCCGAAGTAATGAATTCAATCGAATTTAAGGTCAGTGTACCGTCTGTTGTATAAATTTCAGCAGGGAAAAAACTATTGATATTTTTTCCGGTTTGGATAGTCACTTGAAATTCTGGATAGATTAAGCTTCCTACTCCATTTAGATCAACAGTATTTGGTAACTGCTGAGCGGTGTAACAGGCATTTTCTGGTGCTCCAAAAAGTCGTATGGCTGTATAGACAGGATAAATGCCTAAGTCCATTAGAGCACCGCCTGAAAATTTCGCCGAAAAGACGTTTGGCTTTTGTCCAGCTAACAGAGCTGGCATTTTGGAAGAATACTTCGCATAGGTGAAATGCGCTCCAAGAATGGTTTTGTTTTTGAGAAACTCTGAAATGACGTCAAATGATTGCTCATGATAGTTTCGAGCCGCTTCAAAAATGTACACATGTTGTTCTTGAGCTAATGCTACCAATTCAGCCCATTCTTCTGGGCGTGAGACAGCAGGCTTTTCCACAATCACATGTTTGCCTGCTAAAATAGCAGCTTTTGCTTGTGGGAAATGCAGAGAGTTGGGGCTTGCAATATAAATAATGTCTACATCACTAGTTAAAAAATCAGCCATATCTGTGTAGCAATCTACATTTTCATAATGACTGGCAAATGCTTGAGCAGCTTGTATCGTCCGTGAATACACCGTAGTCAATTGGTACTCTTTTGTAGCATGAGCAGCCTTGACAAATTGGTGAACAATGTCTCCAGTTCCAATCGTTCCGAGTTTTAACATCGTTTTCTCCTTATTTTTTATCTTGTCATTTATTTTGATTTACCTCTTTCATTATATCATGATTTGTTGTAAAATAGATAAGATGAGAAAAAATGGAGTGAATAATGCAAAATAGACCGATTATTATTGGCGTGACTGGTGGATCTGGTGGTGGAAAAACCAGTGTTTCGAGAGCTATTCTATCAAATTTTCCAAATGAAAAGATTGCTATGATTGAGCATGATTCTTATTATAAGGACCAATCTCATTTGACATTTGAAGAACGAATCAAGACCAACTATGACCATCCTTTTGCTTTTGATACAGATTTGATGATTGCGCAAATCAAGGAATTATTGGCAGGACGTCCGGTAGATATTCCGACGTATGACTATACAGCTCATACACGCAGTGATAAAACGTATCGTCAAGACCCACAGGATGTCTTTATTGTAGAAGGAATTATGGTTTTAGAGGACAAACGCTTACGTGATTTAATGGACATTAAGATTTTTGTGGATACAGATGATGATGTTCGGATCATTCGCAGGATTAAGCGAGATATGGATGAGCGTGGACGTAGTTTAGATAGTGTCATTGAGCAATATTTAGGTGTGGTAAAACCCATGTATCATCAATTTATTGAGCCTACCAAGCGCTATGCGGATGTGATTATTCCAGAAGGAGCTTCTAATACAGTGGCGATTGATTTGATTACAACGAAAATTGAAAAAATCTTGCAAGAAGCAAGAGAGCAATAGAAAGGAAGTCTAGTGAGGGAGTGCTAGACTTTTTAGGTGATGATGATAAATAATGTAAAAAGAAAAAGAGAGTTTCATTCGCGCTCGAAATTTTTTGCCTGTCTGCTGACTTTTTGTGCGGGATTTATTGATGCTTATACATTTATTGAAAGAGGCGGGATATTGGTTGCGGGCCAAACAGGAAATGTTGTTTTCTTGTCAGTTGAATTGATTCATCATGAGACAAGGGAAATAGAAGTGAAGTTGGCAACGATGCTGGCTTTTATACTAGGCATTTTTGTGCTAACTATTTTCAAAAATAACTTTGAAAATTCTTTATGGCGCTTATCCAGCATTCTCCACTGATTTTGTTTTGTGGGCTTACAGGATTTCTACCAGCAACCGTGTCTAATCTTTTCATTGTTCCGCCGATTGGTTTTTGTATGGGGTTGGTGGCAACAGCTTTTGGTGAAGTGGACGGCATTGTCTACAATAATTCTTTTATGACAGGCAATATCAAAAAAACAATGGTAGCTTTTGGTACTTATGTGCGGACAAAAGAAAAAACTTGCTTAGCAGAAGGCATTTTCTTCGTTGCTTTATTAGGAAGTTTTGTGACAGGAGCGATTGTTTCCACTTATTTGATACAATTTTATTTGTTGAAAACAATCTGGCTCGTAGCTATTATTTTACTAGCATTTTTAACTTTTAGAATGGTGCAATACATTCGCAGAAGATAAATTAAAATTGCAACTCAGCTTTGATGAGAGTTGCAATTTTTTGATAGAGTTATGGAATGTTAGTCTTTGTAAGAAACGATACCAATAATAGTATCAACGGCGTGTTCCATTGTTTGCAGACTGACATATTCAAAGCGTCCATGCATATTTTCACCACCAGCAAAGATATTTGGTGTCGGAATGCCCATAAAGGAAATCTTTGAGCCGTCTGTTCCGCCACGAATAGGTTCGATAATCGGTTTGATGTCCAATTTTTCCATAACAGCCTTTGCAATATTGATAGGTGTCATGTCTTTTTCAATGACTTGGCGCATATTGTAGTATTGATCTTTAAGCTCTAACTGAACACGTTCGCCTCCAAGCGTTGCATTCATCTTATCGGCAATAGAGCGCATCAGTTCTTTGCGTTGCTCAAAAGTTGCTGTGTCGAAGTCACGAATGATATAACTTGCTTTTGCTTCTTCGACAGTTCCTTCTACATTCATAAGGTGGTAGAAGCCCTCGTAGCCGTCTGTCAGCTCTGGTCGAGCACCTTCTGGCAATTGATTATGAAAGTCAATGGCTAATTGCAGAGCGTTAATCATTTGTCCTTTGGCAGTGCCTGGGTGGACATTGCGTCCTTGGAAAGTAATGTCAGCTGCGGCTGCGCTAAAGGTTTCAAATTGAAGTTCTCCGAGCGGTCCACCGTCAATCGTATAAGCAAAATCCACATCGAAATCTGCCGCATCAAACTTGTCAGCTCCGATACCGATTTCTTCATCTGGACCAAAGCCAACTCGAATTTCGCAGTGTTTGATGTCAGGATGAGCTGCTAGATATTCAATTGCTGTCATAATTTCAGCAATACCTGATTTATCATCAGATCCAAGAAGAGTCGTTCCATCGGTTGTAATCAAGGTTTGTCCTTTGTATTTTTTCAAACTAGCAAAATCAGCAGGGTCAAGATTAAAACCAGACTGCCCAAGCGGAATCACTTCACCATCATAATTTTCAATAATTTGTGCATTGACACCTTCTGCGTTGAAATCTGCGGTGTCCATGTGGGAAATGAGACCAATCTTGTGTGTGAAACTTGAGTCATTTGCAGGAAGAGTACCGATAGCGTAGCCATTTGGTAAGTAGTAGACATTTTCCAAGCCGACCCGCTTCATATCAGGGATAAGGATATTAGTCGCAAAGTCCACCTGACTCTGGGTGCTGGGAGTAGTAGCGGAGGTCTCGTCTGAGCGCGTATTTACTTTTACATAAGTCAAAAAACGTTCTAAAAGAGTAGGGTAGTTCATAAGTTCTCCTTTTTGCATAGATGTAATTAGTGTATCATATTTTGAGAGGGAAGGCTATTTACAAATAGTGAAAGAATGACAATATTCTCAATAAAAATCATGAACTTGAAAAGAATCTCATGATTCATCCTATTAGTTATTTAAAATGAGTTTTTCAATAGCTGTGGCAACACCGTTTTCATCATTGCTATCTGTAACGTAATCAGCGAGTTTTTTGACATAGTCGCTAGAATTTCCCATAGCTACACCAAAACCTGCAAACTCTAACATTTCGATGTCATTATTGGCGTCACCAAGTGCCATAATTTCTTGGGGCTTGATATCTAATCGTTGAGCTAATTCCCTAAGAGCAGTCGCTTTAGTAGTGCCTTTGGGCATGGCTTCGTAAATGACTGGTTGGGAACGAACGCCACTGAAATGCTGGCAAATCTGGCTTGCAAATTGCTTTTCAAAGGTATCTAACTCATCAGGCTGTGCTAGAAACATAGCTTGAAACATGATATTCTTGCCACTGATAGCTTCTTTGAGGCTGATTTCTGTGGGGGTTGTAAAAACAAGGCTAGCGTCATAAGTGACTAACTCACTTGGCTTTTCGTCTACTACTAAATAACGTTCTTCATCAAAAAGAGTCAATTGGACAGGAGTTTGCTTGGAAATTTTATCCAAGTAAAGAATGTCTTCCACACTCAACTCTTTCCAAGCAACAAGCTTCCAATCCTTTGTTTGATGAGTGGAGCAGCCGTTATTGATAATGACATATTCATTATCTCCACTCAGTCCTAATTGTTCATAATAAGGTTTCACTCCGACTAGAGGGCGACCTGTACAAAGAACCAGCTTTACTTCATGTTCGACAGCTTGATGAATTGCTTGAATATGTGCCTTGGGAATTTCTTTTTGACTATTTAAAAGCGTACCGTCCATATCTAATGCGATTAGTTTAATCATAGCATTCTCGTTTCTGTAAATATATTTATTTCTATTATAGCACAAATGAAACGGGATATAGAATGCTTTTTCAAGACTGGTAAAAGTCACCTTTCTTATGTTATAATAAATAGAATACCCGAAAAGGATGAGAAAAATGAACTTAGATGAATTAAAAAAGCGGCAGGAGAAAATTCGAAATTTCTCCATTATCGCGCATATTGATCACGGTAAATCAACTTTGGCAGACAGAATCTTGGAAGCAACAGATACGGTTTCGAGTCGAGAAATGCAGGCTCAGCTTTTGGATAGCATGGATTTGGAGCGGGAGCGGGGCATTACCATTAAGCTCAATGCGATTGAACTCAACTATACTGCTAAGGACGGCGAAACTTATATTTTCCACTTGATTGACACACCAGGGCATGTGGACTTTACTTATGAGGTCTCTCGTTCTTTGGCAGCTTGTGAAGGAGCTGTTTTGGTGGTTGATGCAGCACAAGGCATTGAAGCACAAACTTTAGCCAATGTCTACCTCGCCTTGGATAATGATTTAGAAATTTTGCCGGTTATCAATAAAATTGACTTGCCTGCTGCTGATCCAGAGCGAGTACGGACTGAGATTGAAGATGTCATTGGTTTGGACGCAAGCGAAGCTGTGTTGGCTTCGGCTAAAGCTGGTATCGGGATTGAAGAGATTCTAGAGCAAATCGTGGAGAAAGTTCCTGCGCCGACAGGAGATGTGACCGCTCCACTCAAAGCCCTTATTTTTGACTCGGTTTATGATGCTTATCGTGGAGTTATTCTGCAAGTACGCGTGATGGACGGAGTTGTGAAGCCAGGTGATACCATTCAGCTCATGAGCAATGGCAAGACCTTTGATGTGACTGAAGTTGGTATTTTTACTCCAAAAGCTGTTGGACGAGATTTCCTCGCAACAGGTGATGTTGGTTATATCGCAGCTTCGATCAAGACCGTTCAAGATACTCGGGTTGGCGATACGGTGACCTTAGTGGACAATCCAGCAGATGAACCACTTCATGGCTACAAGCAGATGAACCCGATGGTTTTTGCTGGACTTTATCCGATTGAGTCCAATAAATATAATGATTTGCGGGAAGCTTTGGAAAAACTTCAGCTTAATGATGCTAGTCTTCAATTTGAGCCCGAAACTTCTCAAGCTTTAGGTTTTGGCTTCCGCTGTGGCTTCTTGGGCTTGTTGCACATGGACGTCATTCAGGAGCGTTTGGAGCGTGAGTTTAATATTGATCTGATTATGACGGCACCGTCGGTTATCTACAAGGTTAATATGACAGACGGCGAATCCCTTGATGTTTCCAATCCGAGCGAATTTCCAGAACCGACCAAGATTGATTCCATTGAAGAGCCTTATGTCAAAGCACAGATTATGGTGCCGCAGGAATTTGTCGGAGCGGTGATGGAATTGGCTCAGCGTAAACGCGGTGACTTTGTGACTATGGACTATATCGATGAAAATCGAGTCAATGTCATCTACCAAATCCCGTTGGCAGAAATTGTCTTTGATTTCTTTGACAAACTAAAATCCTCAACTCGTGGTTATGCTAGCTTTGACTATGAAATCTCAGAATACCGCAAGTCGAGTCTCGTTAAAATGGATATTCTCCTTAATGGTGACAAAGTAGATGCTCTTAGCTTCATTGTTCACAAGGAATTTGCCTATGAACGCGGAAAATTGATTGTTGAAAAATTAAAGAAAATTATTCCGCGTCAGCAATTTGAAGTGCCGATTCAGGCAGCAATTGGTCAGAAAATTGTGGCACGGACAGATATTAAAGCTTTGCGCAAGAATGTCTTGGCAAAATGTTATGGTGGAGATGTTTCCCGTAAACGTAAGCTCTTGGAAAAACAAAAGGCTGGTAAGAAGCGGATGAAAGCCATCGGATCTGTTGAAGTGCCACAAGAAGCGTTCCTCAGCGTCCTCAGCATGGATGATGAGTGATATTGTACCAAAGCTATAAAGAGAGTGGAATGCTCGCTTTTCTTGTGCCGTAAAATAGTTGTGAACCTCAAATAAATATGCTGAAATAAAAATATAGAAGGAATTGGTTATGAAGAAGAAAAAGAGCTGGCTGATTTTATTTTTAGCAGTACTCCTTATCTTTACACTAGAGGCATGTAGTTCAAGCGGAGGGAATAAACCAAAATCATCACAACAGTCATCTTCGTCAAGTAAAGTATCTGCAAAAGAAAGCAGTAGCTCAAGTTCATCAAATGTTATGAAAAAAGATGTGAAGATGGAAGAAATGCAACGTGTAGGCTCAGATGATTATGGCTATATTGACATTCCAAAAAATTGGTTGAAATTTAGGGATGTTGATGGTGGCGACAGTATTCAATATACGGATGGTTCTGGCTACAATATTGTAACTATGAATGCTTACACGAAAGAAAAAGCTAAGATTCAAGAAAGAGAAGAGTTTACAGCTCAGACAATTGCCAATCGTATTTATTATAATTGGCAAAACAATAAAAATGTAAATAGAGTTTGTGGCTCAAAAGGAGCGGTTGCAGGTAACGAAGCCTATCAAGTAAATATCATCATGAAATCAGGGCAGTATCTGGTTAGTTGAATTTTCAAAAAGGACGAGAAAGTTTATCTTATTGCACTTGAAGGCAATCGAGAAACCCTAATAAAGCTTCCTTCTTATATTGAAAAGACATGGAGTTTACGTAAATAGAAAGTTTAAAAGAAACCTTTAAGAACTGAGAGAATGTGATATTCAAACTTAAATTGAAAAGAGTGAGAAGAAGTTGGTTTCTATGCAATAACAGCTTCCCCGCTCTTTTTTCATAGCTCATAAAAATCACGAATAAGGACGTACAAGCATTTTTCGGATTCGTAAGGGAAATATTTTTCTTTATTCTATCGTAAATATTTGCTAAATTTGGTATAATAGATTGAATTTTGTTTAAGAGAGAGAAAAAATGTCAACTTTAGAAATGTTAAAATCAGAATTGAACGGAATTGATATCCGTTTTGATGAACCTTTGAAACAATACACTTATACAAAAGTAGGTGGAGCTGCCGATTATCTGGTTTTTCCGCGAAATCGTTATGAATTGGCACGAGTGGTGAAATTTGCTAATCGGGAGCAGATTCCTTGGATGGTACTAGGAAATGCTAGCAATATCATCGTTCGTGATGGTGGTATTCGTGGTTTTGTGATTATGTTTGATAAATTAAATGGTGTTGCAGTGGATGGCTACACCATTGAAGCAGAAGCAGGTGCTAATCTCATCGAAACGACACACATTGCACTTCATCATAGCTTAACAGGTTTTGAGTTTGCTTGCGGGATTCCAGGGAGCATTGGCGGAGCTGTCTTTATGAATGCTGGTGCTTATGGTGGCGAAATTGCTCATATTTTACTTTCTTGTAAGGTGCTGACACGTGATGGAGAAATCAAAAATATCAGTGCACAAGATATGAAATTTGGTTATCGCCGTTCATATGTTCAACAGACAGGTGATGTGGTGATTTCTGCCAATTTTGCCTTAGCACCAGGTATGCACCGTGTGATTCGTCAAGAAATGGAACGTTTGACCCACCTTCGTCAATTGAAGCAGCCTTTAGAGTATCCTTCTTGTGGCTCTGTTTTTAAACGTCCGGTGGGGCATTTCGCAGGGCAATTGATTAGTGAAGCAAATTTAAAAGGGTACCGCATTGGTGGGGTAGAAGTTTCGACAAAACATGCAGGTTTTATGGTCAATGTTGATAATGGAACTGCAGCAGATTATGAAAATTTGATTGCACATGTGATTGAGACAGTGAAAGTTCATTCTGGTGTGACTTTGGAAAGAGAAGTCCGCATTATTGGCGAGAAATGAGTGTCTCTAGCGGCAACATTCATATTATTCTCTAAAAAAATCAGTCAGGACAAGACTTTAATCTGTCAATCTATGAAAAAGAAGGAATTTATGGCAATTGAACAAACCAATCATTGAATTTAAAAACGTATCAAAAGTTTTTGAGGATAATAATACAGTCGTCTTAAAAGACATCAATTTTGAATTAGAAGAAGGGAAGTTTTACACTCTTTTAGGTGCTTCTGGATCAGGAAAATCAACCATTCTAAATATCATCGCTGGCTTGTTGGATGCGTCCAGCGGTGATGTTTTTCTTGACGGCGTCCGAATCAACGATATTCCGACCAACAAACGTGATGTGCATACGGTGTTTCAGTCCTATGCCCTTTTTCCGCACATGACTGTTTTTGAAAATGTGGCATTTCCGTTGCGTTTGCGTAAAGTTGAAAAACAAGAAATAGAGCGACGGGTTGCAGAAGTCCTGAAAATGGTGCGTTTGGATGGTTTTGAGAAACGCTCTATTCGTAAATTGTCCGGTGGACAACGCCAACGGGTTGCTATTGCGCGTGCTATTGTCAATGAACCGCGTGTCGTTTTGCTAGATGAGCCTTTATCTGCACTGGATTTGAAGTTGCGAACAGACATGCAGTATGAATTGCGGGAATTACAGCAGCGTCTAGGGATTACTTTTGTCTTTGTCACCCATGACCAAGAAGAAGCACTGGCCATGAGCGACTGGATTTTTGTGATGAATGACGGGGAGATTGTGCAGTCAGGGACACCTGTTGATATATATGATGAACCTATCAATCACTTTGTAGCAACGTTTATCGGGGAATCCAATATTCTTCCTGGAAAGATGATTGAAGACTATTTGGTTGAATTTAATGGCAAACGATTTGAAGCCGTTGACGGAGGAATGCGTCCTAATGAGCAGGTGGAAGTCGTCATTCGTCCAGAAGATTTGCGGATTACACTTCCGGAAGAAGGAAAACTGCAAGTTAAGGTTGATACGCAGCTTTTCCGTGGCGTGCATTATGAGATTATCGCTTATGATGAATTGGGCAATGAGTGGATGATTCATTCGACTCGCAAGGCCATTGTCGGAGAAGAGATTGGGCTGAACTTTGAACCAGAAGACATTCATATCATGCGGCTTAATGAAACAGAGGAAGAGTTCGATGCTCGAATTGAAGAATATGTGGAAATGGAAGAGCAAGAAGCTGGCTTAATCAATGCCATTGAGGAGGAGCGCGATGAAGAAAACAACCTCTAATCTTTTTGTTGCTCCTTATATTCTTTGGATTTTATTATTTGTATTGGCGCCTGTTGCCATGATTGTTTGGCAGTCGTTTTTCAATATCGAAGGTCATTTCACCCTTGAAAACTACAAGACTTACTTCACTTCGCAAAATCTGACTTATCTCAAAATGAGTTTGAACTCTGTTTTATATGCGGGGATTATCACAGTTGTCACTTTAGTAATCAGTTACCCAACTGCATTTTTATTGACGCAACTAAAGCACAGACAGCTTTGGTTGATGCTCATCATCTTGCCGACCTGGGTCAATCTGCTTCTCAAAGCTTATGCTTTTATTGGGATTTTCGGACAAAATGGCTCTGTCAATCAATTTTTAAGTTTTATTGGGATAGGTGCTCAACAAATCCTGTTTACAGATTTCTCTTTTATTTTTGTAGCCAGCTATATTGAGCTGCCCTTTATGATATTGCCGATTTTTAATGTTTTAGAGGATATGGATCAAAATCTGATCAATGCTAGCTATGACCTTGGTGCCAATCGTTGGGAAACCTTCCGTCGTGTCGTTTTTCCTTTATCTATGAATGGCGTGAGAAGTGGTGTGCAGTCTGTCTTTATTCCCAGTCTCAGTCTTTTTATGCTGACGCGTTTGATCGGTGGCAATCGCGTTATTACGCTAGGTACAGCCATTGAGCAGCACTTTCTGACTACACAAAATTGGGGCATGGGCTCAACCATTGGTGTTGTCTTGATTGTAGCCATGCTCGTTATCATGTGGGCAACGAAAGAAAGGGGAGAACGATGAAAAAAACTGCTAGTATTTATTTAACAGTCGTCTTCTTAATTCTTTATTTGCCGATTTTTTATTTGATTGGCTATGCGTTTAATGCTGGCGATGATATGAGCAAGTTTACAGGCTTTAGTCTGACGCATTTTCAAAATATGTTCAGTGATACTCGCCTGATGCTCATTTTGGCACAAACTTTTTTTCTAGCTTTTCTATCTTCTTTGATTGCAACAGCAATCGGAACGTTTGGTGCCATTTATATTTATCAAGCCAAAAAGAAATACCAAGATGCCTTTTTATCGGTTAATAATATCCTTATGGTAGCGCCAGATGTCATGATTGGGGCTAGTTTCTTAATTCTTTTTACAACTATCAAATTTCAATTAGGTTTTCTATCTGTTCTGGCGAGTCATATTGCCTTTTCAATTCCTATCGTCGTCTTGATGATATTGCCACGGCTAAAAGAGATGAATGATGACATGATTAAGGCAGCCTATGATTTAGGGGCAAGCCAAGTTCAGATGTTAAAAGAAATCATGTTGCCCTATTTGACACCAGCCATTATTGCAGGGTATTTTATGGCTTTTACCTATTCCTTGGATGATTTTGCAGTGACTTTCTTTGTGACAGGAAATGGCTTCTCAACCTTGTCTGTTGAAATTTACTCGCGGGCTCGGCAAGGAATTTCGCTAGAAATCAATGCTCTTTCTGCTTTGGTATTTCTGTTTAGTATTCTTTTAGTGATTGGCTATTACTTTATTTCTCGTGAGAAGGAGGATGCGGTATGAAAAAGCTCTATTCATTTTTAATGGGCATTGTTGCCATTATCCTTGTTCTCTGGGGAGTGAGTTATCACATTGAAAGTCGGACAAAAAGTGGCTCTGGTGACAAATTGGTCATCTACAATTGGGGAGACTATATTGATCCAGAGTTGCTGACGAAGTTCACCAAGGAAACGGGCGTCCAAGTCCAATATGAAACTTTTGATTCCAACGAATCCATGTACACCAAGATTAAGCAAGGCGGGACAACTTACGATATTGCCATTCCTAGTGAATACATGATTTCTAAAATGATGTCGGAACACTTACTAGAAAAGTTGGATCATTCTCAGATTAAAGGACTAGAAAATATTGGCAAACGGTTCTTAAATCAATCATTTGATCCTAAAAATCAATACTCTATTCCTTACTTTTGGGGAACGCTAGGCATTGTCTACAACACAGAATTAGTCAAAACAGCTCCTAAGCATTGGAGTGATTTGTGGCGACCTGAATATAAAAACTCTATCATGATGATTGATGGAGCGCGCGAGGTAATGGGTGTTGGGTTAAATGCTTTAGGTTATAGCCTCAATTCTAAAAATACTAAGCAATTACAAGAAGCAGTTGATAAGCTTTATACGTTGACACCAAATATCAAAGCAATTGTAGCAGACGAAATGAAAGGCTATATGATTCAAAACAATGCGGCGATTGGCGTTAGTTTTTCAGGTGAAGCACGGCAAATGTTGGAAAAGAATGACAAGCTTCGCTATGTTGTCCCAACAGAAGCCAGCAATCTTTGGTTTGATAATATTGTCATTCCTAAAACGGTCAAAAATAAAAAAGCTGCTTATCAATTTATTAACTTTATGTTAAGACCTGAAAATGCCTATAAAAATGCTTTGTATGTTGGTTACTCAACACCTAACATGCCTGCTAAGGCGATGTTGCCAAAAGAAATTCAAGAGGACAAAGCCTTTTACCCAGATGAAGAAACAATGAAGCACTTAGAGGTCTATCAACAACTCGGCGCTAAGTGGTTGGGAATTTATAATGACTTGTATCTTCAAGTGAAAATGTATCGGAAATAATGCTCCGTGAAAATTGTTTCGAGCCTTGTTAGCCACCGGACTGTTAAAGTCTGCGGATAGAGAAACTGAGGTTTCCATCAAAAACCTTCTGGAAGCCAGTTGGAGTTGTAGGACAGGATTCACGCAGTGAATCTTATTCAGACTTTTTGATTTTCATTGAGAGTATAAAATTAAATATAAAAAATAACGGAAGTTGAGCAACTCCTAGACCTTGGTCTGATTGGTTGTCTCGCTTCCGCTTTTTTAATTGCTAGAGCTTGAAGTAGTTGTATTTGTGTCGTTGTCAGTCGTTGTGCTGCTTGTCTGGCTAGAGCTAGTGTCGCTTGATGTATTACTAGACTGCGTGGTGTCAGAACTAGCGCTACTCGTTTCTGTCTCGCCTTGACTTGCAGCTGTTGTGTCGCTAGATTTAGCCCCGTCTGTTGTTGTTTCTTTCTGAATTTCTTTGATAATAGTTGTTTGTGTCGTCTGGCTACTTTTTGTCTTGGTATCAGATTTATTATTGTTCATGAAAGTCAAGATTGTAATTGTTGCAGTGATAATCCCAAGAATACTCCCAATCGTAGCAAGGGTCTTCTGAAAAGCAGAAAGTCCTTTTTTGATATGATGACGAGTAGGCGTTTTTTCTTCTTTTGTATTTGAAGTTTTGTTTTTTCGAGAATAATTTTCCATTGTGAGTTGCTAATCTCCTTTCTCATCTCCATTATACCCTCTTTATTTAAAATTGTCTTAAAAAAATTCAAAATGTTGAAAATTCCATGTAAAGCAATTGAAAATTGATTGAAAAAATTACCTTTTACAAAAAATCAGCTCCATCCTTGTCTGTCCTGTTAGCAGATAGAAAGAGCTGATTCACTCATAAGGAAGGAACTAGAAAAGATGTGCTTGCGCAACAGCTAATCGTGCAGCAGGAACGCGATAAGGTGAGCAAGAAACATAAGTAATGCCAATCTCTTGGAAGAAAGGAATAGAAGCTGGATCTCCTCCGACTTCACCACAAATGCCAATTGGAAGTTCTGGCTTCACTTGATGAGCTTTAGAAATAGCTATTTTCATGAGCTCGCCCACTCCAGCTCGGTCAATGGTTTGGAATGGATCAAATGACATGATTTCTCCCTCTTTGTAATGCTGGATAAATTTTCCAATATCATCACGAGAAAAACCATAGGTCATTTGCGTCAAATCATTGGTACCAAAACTAAAGAAGTCTGCTTCCTCGGCTAATTGATCTGCGATGAAACAAGTGCGTGGCAGTTCAATCATTGTACCGATTTCATAAGGGAATGGCTGCATGTGATGTTTTTTGAAAATGTTATCAATATGCTGACAAAGAGATGTTTTGATTGAAACCAACTCTGCCTTTTCTGCGATTAAAGGAATCATGATTTCTGGTTTAATGACCATGCCTTCTTTTGCTAGTCTTATAGCGCTATTAAAAACGGCTTCTACCTGCATTTTATAAATTTCAGGCTGTGTAATTCCCAAGCGGCAACCACGATGTCCCAGCATTGGATTCGTTTCTTGTAGAGAAGTGATTTTCCGCGTTAGTGTATCAAGAGGTACTTGCAATTTCCCGGATAATTGCTCAATTTCCTGTTGTGTTTTTGGCAAAAATTCGTGCATAGGCGGATCTAGTAAACGGACAATCATCGGTTTATCTTGAATGGTTTGATACATCTGATAGAAATCTTCTTCTTGGAAAGCTAAAAGTGTCATTAAAGCAGACTTAGTTTCGATTTCATTCGTTGATAAAATCAATCTGCGCATTTCTAAAATCCGTTCCTCACCAAAGAACATGTGCTCTGTACGAGCCAGACCAATTCCCTTGGCACCAAATTGAACAGCTGTTTTCAAATCTTGAATGGTTTCAGCATTCGCTCGAACGGTTAGCTGTGCAATTTCATCTGCCCAAGAAAGGAACATCTGTAATTCGTCATTATTATCAATCATAGTGGTTGGAATGCTTCCAATGTAGAGTTTGCCGGAAGTGCCGTCTACAGAAAGGATGTCTCCCTCTTTTAAGGTTACCTTACCGCATACAAGTGTTTTTCCGTCTTCATTGATAGATAATTCTCCGCATCCTGCGACACAACAAGTGCCCATGCCACGAGCTACAACAGCTGCATGAGAAGTCATGCCACCGTGACTGGTCACGATTGCTTGACTAACTACCATTCCTTCAATGTCTTCGGGAGAAGTTTCTTGGCGAACCAAAATCACTTTCTTTCCAAGTGCATGAAATTCTTTGGCGCTCTCGGCAGTAAAGACAATTTCTCCTGTTGCGGCACCTGGACTAGCAGGAAGTCCCTGAGTTAAGTGATGAGCTGATGTTAAAGCTTTTTCTTCAAAAACAGGGTGAATCAGTTGGTCAATGGTAGAAGGACTGACTCGTAGGAGAGCTTCTTGCTTTGAAATCATTTTTTCGTTCACTAAATCCAAAGCAATTTTTAAGCTTGCTTTAGCCGTCCGTTTTCCGTTTCGCGTTTGCAGAATATAAAGCTTTTCTTTTTCAATGGTAAATTCAATATCCTGCATATCTTTGTAGTGTTTTTCAAGAATCTTGGCGTAGTTGCAAAAATCTTCATAGGCCTGTGGTAAGATTCGTTTAAGAGAGTCAATCGGTTCTGGAGTCCGAATACCAGCTACGACATCTTCTCCTTGGGCATTGAGGAGAAATTCCCCAAACAGATGAGGTTCACCAGTAGCAGGATTTCTGGTGAAAACAACGCCTGTGCCACTTTTTTGATCGCTATTGCCAAACACCATACTCTGAACATTGACGGCCGTACCTAAATCATGTGGAATTTGGTTCAATTCGCGGTAAACTTTAGCGCGTGGGTTGTTCCATGATTTGAATACCGCTTTGATAGCAGCGTAAAGTTGCTCTTTAGGGCTTTGTGGGAAATTTTGATAGTGTTCCTGATAGACTTCTTTATATTGTTGAATAAGTGATTGGTGTTCTTCTTTTGAAAAGTCATTGACCTTCTTATTCAATTGTTTTTCGGTTTTTTCTAAACATTGGTCGAATTCTTCTTTGGGGATGCCGTAAACGACATCAGCAAACATCTGCAATAAACGCCGATAACAATTGTAAGCGAAATTGGCATTTGTCGCATCTGCTAAAGTCTGAACACGCAAGTCATTTAGTCCAAGATTGAGAATCGTGTCCATCATACCAGGCATAGAAATTTTAGCTCCGCTACGGACAGAAACCAGTAGTAGTGAGGGTTCATTCCCCATGAAAAATTTATTTGTTTTGGTTTCTAGTTTAGTAACCGCTTTCAAAACTTCCTCTTTTAAAATAGATTCGAAAAAGGAAGGAGTTTCTAAATAACGTAGACAACTTTGAGTTGTAATTGTGAATCCCTCAGGTACAGGCAGCTCCAAATGGGTCATTTCTGCCAAATTGGCACCCTTACCACCTAGTAGTGCCTTGTCTTCAGCGCGTCCTTCTTCAAAAGAATAAATCCATTTATCCATTTTTGCCTCCAATTTATTAAATATATGTCATAATAAAAGACAAATACATTGTAATATACATCATATATGTTTGTCAACAGAAAAGAATCAGTCATAAATCATTGACAATCAGAATCTATTTGTTATAATATGACACATAATGATGATTATTAAAGATTGAAGTTTTTAAAAGGAGTAACAGTTGAAATTAACAAAACGACAAAAAGAGATCGTTGAGATTGTAAAGAAAGATCAACCGATTAGCGGTGAAAAAATCTCAGAACTGTTAGATGTGTCTAGGGCAACTTTGCGCTCAGATTTATCCTTTCTAACCTTAGTAGGGATTTTAAAAGCAAGTCCGAAAGTTGGCTACACTTATGCTGGTTCGGATTTGGAAATGCTCTTTTTCTTTGATACTTTTCAGAAGAAAGTTGAAGATGTCATGACATCACCAGTATTGGTGGCGCACGATTCGTTTATTCAAGATGCCATTATTACTTTATTTATGTATGATGCAGATGTTCTCTATGTGATAGATGAAAAAAAGCAGCTACTAGGTATTTTGTCGCGAAAGGATTTGTTAAGAGCGGCGCTCAATGCCAATATTGATGTGACACCGGTAGCCGTTTGCATGACCAGAATGCCGCATATAAAAACCTGCCATAAAGATTTGAATATCCTTGAAGCTGCGGCACTTTTGCAGGATTTTGCCATTGATTCCTTGCCTGTTGTGGAGGAGCAAAATGAAGGTCATATTATCGGAACAATTACGAAGTCAGCCTTGTTGGACTTTATTATCCAAGAAGCTAGAAATGCAGAAGTGAATAGATAAAAAAGGAGTTTTCATGAAACAAGAGATTACCATTTACGCTATTTCTGATTCTTTGGGAGGAACATCCCAAAAATTACTGTCAGCCGTTATGGCTCAATACCCAGATTTGATTTTTAATAATAGCTATCGTTTCCCTTTTATAAATAAGGAGTCTGAATTGTTGGATATTTTGCAGGACGCTATCAAAGATGACGCAGTTGTGATTAGTACCTTAGTAGACAGTCATTTGGCAGCAACTGCGAGGGAATTTAGCAGAGTCAATCATTTGTCTTATCTGGATTTGATGAATCCATTTTTTGAAATCATCAAAGAAAAAACAGGCACGCAACCGATTGAAGTTCCGGGAGTTCTGCACCGTTTGGACACGGAATATTTCAATAAAATTTCAGCTATTGAATTTGCTGTTAAATATGATGATGGCAAGAACCCGCAAGGATTTTTGGAGTCAGATCTTGTGATTCTAGGAGTTTCTCGAACTTCCAAGACTCCGCTCAGTATCTATTTAGCCAATAAAGGTTACAAAGTGTCCAATCTTCCCTTGATTCCAGAGGTTCCGCTACCGCAAATCTTGGATAAAGTAGATAGAAGAAGAATGATTGGGCTGGTTTGTGAACCGGATAAATTGGTCAAAGTAAGAAGTAACCGTTTGGATGCGCTCGGTTTGACACAAGCTACAAGCTATACAGATGTAGAAAAAATTTATGAAGAATTGGATTATTCTAAAAAAGTATTTCAAAAATATCAAGCACATGTTATCAATATGACAGATAAATCTATTGAAGAAACGGCTTGCATCATTGAAGAACATTTAAAATCTCTGGCTTCAAAATAAGAATTAAAGCCCTAAGGTGCTGTATTTAAACGAGGTGAACGAATGGAACAATACAAACGAATTTTATTAAAAGAGTTTGATTCCAAGCAAAAAGTCATTACAGAGTTAATCAATCTGGAAGCTATTTTAAATTTGCCAAAAGGGACAGAATTGTATCTTAGCGATATTCACGGTGAGTTTGAGGCTTTTGACTACATCTTAAGAACCTGTGCGGGGAATCTGAATGAAAAAATCAATGACTGCTTTAGAGAGGATTTATCAAAATCGGAAAAAGACAAGCTGACCTTGTTAATTGCTTACCCTCAGGAAGTTTTGAGTGATGGTTTTCTTTATCCTTTGAAAGACAAGAGTTGGTATGGAGAAATTATTCAAAACTTGTTGACTTTGCTAACTTTTGTGGCAGCAAAATACACTCGTTCCAAAGTGAGAAAGGCGTTGCCACCACAATATGCTTATGTGATTGAAGAATTGCTCTATACAGATCGCAATCTGCCGGATAGCAATATTTATTTTGAAACGATTCAGAACTATTTGATTGATCTAGGCGAGGAGGCAAGTCAGTTTATTTCGGCATTAGCAAAGGTCATTCGGCAGTTAATCATTGATCATCTTCACATAGTTGGTGATATTTTTGACCGTGGGGCAGCCGCAGATAAAGTAATGAATGAAATCATAGCTTATCATTCTGTTGATATTCAGTGGGGTAACCACGACATTATCTGGATGGGGGCTTTCTTCGGCTCAAAAGAATGTCTACTCATTCTCTTACGAATAGCTGCTAGGTACGGGTATCTTTACGATATTGAGCGAGCTTATGGTCTTAATCTAAGACCACTCGTCCTCTTTGCTGAAAAGACTTATTCGGAAAATGCAAAGTTCAAACCAAAATTAGGAAAAAGAAGCGATAGCTATTCTCCTAAAGAAATCCTCCAGCTGGAAAAGGTTCACCAAGCACTAGCAATCATTCAGTTTAAATTGGAAAATCAACTGATTAAAAGGCGACAGGAGTTTGATATGGCTCAACATCTTACTCTTGATAAGATTGATTATTGGGAAGAAAGTATTCTAGTTGGAGAAAAGAAGTATTTTTTAGCTAATACTTGCTTTCAAACAATCAATCCTCAACATCCAGATCAGCTGATAGCCGAGGAAGAAGAAGTGGTTGCTAGCTTGCTGGATTCTTTCCAACATTCTCTTCAGCTCAAGAACCACATCTCTTTTCTGATGAAGAAGGGCTCCATGTATAAGATTTATAATAATCATCTCCTATTTCATGGCTGTATTCCTCTAGAAGCGTCAGGAGAATTTCAACCCTTACAGATCAATGAAATCCGCTATGCTGGTAAAGAATTGCTCGACTTTTTTGAATACCATATTCGGGAAAGTTCTAAAAATCCAGAAATTCAGAACGATTTCTCAACGGATCTTATCTGGTACTGTTGGAATGGAAAACTATCTCCCTTGTTTGGCAAGGACAAGATGACCACCCTAGAACGTTATTTTATTGAGGATAAGGAAACGCACGTTGAAAAGGAAAATCCCTATTTCTCCTATCGGAATTCTGCTAAGATTTGCAAGTTGATTTTGGAAGAATTCGGTCTCTTTTCTGAAGATTCTAGGATTGTAAATGGGCATACACCTGTAAAAACATTGAAAGGCGAATCTCCAATCCGAGGAGAAGGCATGCTATTTGTCATTGACGGTGGGTTGTGTGAAGCCTATCAAAAGAAAACGGGTATTGCTGGTTATTCCTTGCTCAATAATTCATATGGTTTTCAAATTGTCACACACCAACCTTTTCAAAATGTGCAAAAAATGATTGAGAAGGCTGTGGATCTATCATCCTTGAAGAAAGTGATTGAGCATGTCCGTGAGCGAACTTTGATAAAATCAACGACAATCGGGCAAAGCCTCATCGAACAACAACAGGAACTATCTGCTCTCTTGCATGAATTTTATGATTAACCTTTACGGCTCTCCAAGCCAAAACTTGGAGGGCCTTTTCATTTCAAGTTTTGCTGTTGTCCCCATTTCTTTTTCGTGTTACAATAGGAGTATTGAAATGGAGAGGTTTAAGATGATTTATTTTGACAATTCAGCAACAACCAAGCCTTACCCAGAGGCTTTGGCTAGCTATACAGAAGTTGCTTCTAAAATTTGGGGAAATCCTTCTAGTCTCCACAGTTTGGGCAATCAGGCGACCCGCTTGTTAGATGCATCTCGCAGGCAAATTGCGGAGCTTCTCGGTAAATCCTCTCAAGAGATTTTCTTTACGTCTGGCGGGACGGAAGGCGATAATTGGGTTATCAAGGGTGTGGCTTTTGAAAAAGCGCGTTATGGCAAGCATATCATTGTGTCTGCTATTGAGCATCCAGCAGTGAAAGAATCCGCTCTCTGGCTGATGCAGCAAGGCTTTGAAGTGGACTTTGCGCCTGTTGATAAAAAAGGTTTTGTAGATGTTGAAAAATTAGCTACCCTTATCCGATCGGATACGACTTTAATTTCAGTTATGGCGGTCAACAATGAAATCGGCTCTGTTCAACCAATTGCAGCTATTTCAGAACTTTTAGCGGACAAGCCAACTATTTCTTTTCATGTGGATGCGGTTCAAGCCATGGCCAAGATTCCAACGGAAAATTATTTAACTGATCGCGTAGACTTTGCAACATTTTCCAGTCATAAATTTCATGGCTTACGGGGTGTTGGTTTTGTCTATATCAAGTCTGGTAAGAAAATCAGTCCGCTGTTGAATGGTGGCGGTCAAGAATCAGACAAGCGTTCTACGACTGAAAATTTGGCGGGTATTGCAGCAACTGCAAAAGCCTTGCGCATATCTATGGAAAATTTGGAAACTTTCACCACACGAACCGCAAAAATGAAAGAGATTATCCTAGAAGAGCTAGCGAAATACCCTGATGTGACGATTTTTTCAGGAATAGATGAGTTTGCGCCCCATATCCTGACTTTTGGAATTAAAGGCGTACGAGGTGAAGTAGTGGTTCATGCTTTTGAAGAGTATGACATTTATATATCTACTACGAGTGCTTGTTCCTCTAAAGCTGGCAAACCAGCTGGAACATTAATAGCTATGGGTGTTGAAAAATCCCTAGCTCAAACGGCTGTGCGAATTAGTCTGGATGCCGATAATGACATGAGTCAGATTGAGCAATTCCTGACAACGTTTAAACTCATTTATGAAAAAACTAGAAAAGTAAGGTAAACAATGCAATATTCAGAAATTATGGTTCGTTACGGCGAGCTTTCAACCAAAGGAAAAAATCGCATGCGTTTTATTAACAAATTGAAACGCAATATGCAAGCAGTCCTCTCTGTTTACCCAGATGTGCATGTGAAAGCAGACCGAGATCGTGCACATGTCTATCTTCACGGAACGGACTATCAACCTGTTGCAGAATCGCTTAAACAAATTTTTGGGATTCAAAATTTCTCTCCGTCTTATAAGATTGAAAAATCAGTTCCTTCTTTGGTTGAAGCGGTGCAGACAATTATGAAAGAAATTTATAAAGAGGGGATGACTTTCAAGATTGCCAGCAAACGCAGTGACCACAATTTTGAATTGGATAGTCGTGAATTGAACCAGGCCTTGGGGAATGCGGTCTTTGATGCGATTCCACATGTTCAAGTCAAGATGAAAGCGCCAGATATTACACTGCAAGTAGAAATCCGCGAAGAAGCAGCCTATCTGTCCTATGAAACGATTCGTGGAGCAGGTGGTCTTCCTGTCGGAACATCTGGAAAAGGCATGCTGATGTTGTCGGGTGGGATTGATTCACCCGTTGCAGGCTATCTAGCTCTAAAACGCGGGGTGGATATTGAAGCGGTGCATTTTGCTAGCCCCCCTTATACAAGTCCCGGTGCTCTCAAAAAGGCGCAAGATTTGACGCGCAAATTAACCAAATTTGGTGGCAGTATTCAATTTATTGAAGTGCCATTCACGGAAATTCAAGAAGAAATTAAAGCAAAAGCACCAGAAGCTTATCTGATGACCCTAACTCGACGCTTTATGATGCGCATTACAGATCGCATTCGTGAAGAACGTGGTGGGCTCGTTATCATCAACGGAGAAAGTCTTGGTCAAGTTGCTAGCCAAACGCTAGAGAGTATGCAAGCGATTAATGCTGTCACCAACACTCCCATTATTCGCCCAGTTGTGACCATGGATAAGCTGGAAATCATTGACATTGCTGAAAAGATTGATACCTTTAATATCTCAATTCAGCCCTTTGAAGATTGCTGTACCATTTTTGCCCCAGATCGTCCGAAAACCAATCCAAAGATAAAAAATGCAGAGCAATACGAAGCACGTATGGATGTAGATGCTTTAGTGGAACGTGCTGTTGCTGGTATCATCATTACTGAAATTACACCAGAAGCAGAAACAGACGAGGTGGATGAAATGATTGAGGGATTGTTGTAATAAGAACGGATTTTGAGATTGGAAGTTATTCTGGGAAATTATTAAAAATTACTAAAAGCTACTGAGTTAGTCTTTTGATAAAAAATACTTGTCAAATAATTCTAGAAATGCTATACTTAGAGAGTTGACTATGCACAGCCTGTGCAACCGCTCGAACATCGTCATAAGTGGTTCGTCCCACGATGCTAGGCGAGTCTTCACAAAATTAGGGGAAACCCGTAAAATTCATAGGAGGTGCATAATGAGCACATACGCAATCATTAAAACTGGCGGCAAACAAGTTAAAGTTGAAGTTGGTCAAGCAATTTACGTTGAAAAATTAGACGTTGAAGCTGGTCAAGATGTAACATTTGACGAAGTTGTTCTTGTTGGTGGTGAAAACACTATTGTCGGAACTCCGCTTGTTTCTGGAGCTACTGTTGTTGGAACTGTTGAAAAACAAGGAAAACAAAAGAAAGTTGTTACTTACAAGTACAAACCTAAAAAAGGTAGCCATCGTAAACAAGGTCACCGTCAACCATATACTAAGGTTGTCATCAATGCAATCAACGCTTAATTTTTAAGGAGAGCACATGATACAAGCAGTCTTTGAACGAGCCGAGGATGGTGAGCTGAGGAGTGCAGAAATTACTGGACACGCCGAAAGTGGCGAATACGGCTTTGATGTCGTGTGTGCGTCGGTTTCTACGCTTGCCATAAATTTCATCAATTCGATTGAAAAATTCGCAGGCTATGAACCAATCTTAGAATTAAACGAAGAAGAAGGTGGATTCTTACGGGTAGAGATTCCTACAGATATTCCATCTCACCAAAGAGAAATGACTCAACTTTTCTTTGAATCATTCTTCTTGGGTATGGCAAACTTATCGGAGGACTCAGCTGAGTTCGTCCAGACAAGAGTTATCACAGAAAACTAACACGGAGGAAAAACATTATGTTGAAAATGAATCTTGCGAACCTGCAACTTTTCGCTCATAAAAAAGGTGGAGGTTCTACATCTAACGGACGTGATTCACAAGCAAAACGTCTTGGAGCTAAAGCAGCTGACGGACAAACTGTAACTGGTGGATCTATTCTTTACCGTCAACGCGGTACTCACATCTATCCAGGTGTCAACGTTGGACGCGGTGGAGATGACACTTTGTTTGCAAAAGTTGAAGGCGTTGTACGCTTTGAACGCAAAGGTCGCGATAAAAAACAAGTTTCTGTTTACCCAATTGCGAAATAAGAATTGAAAGTCCCTACCTCATGGTACGGGTCTTTCTTTTGGAAATGATAATTTGAAAACAACAAAAGAAATGTAGATAAAACGAACAATCTTCATCTCATTATAAGATAGCTGTAAACAATTTTGTAGCTATCTTTATTTTAAGTACATTTCACATGTGTTTTTTATGTATTTTAGTATCATATTAGTTGAATAATTACAGTTATCAAAGTATAATATATATTGTAGGTTTATTCAATTTTTAGGAATGGGTAATGGTTTTTTATTCTCAACTTTACCCATCAGATAAAAATTATATAGATATTTTACTATGGAAGGAATATACTAAGTTAAAAGTTTTAAACTTTATAATGGAAAACGTGATAAATTTTCTTTACGGAAGAAAAGCGTGGGTCTTGTTTCCGTTGCGATAGCCACTTTAGCAATGTATGGAATTGTGGGAGGAAGTCAGACGGTTCAAGCTGATGAGCAGAGTAGTATGAACAGTCAAGTTACTAGTGTTTCAGATTCATCAGAGAAAACGGAAACTGAAAAAGCTGTTGTTCCAACTCCAATATCAGAAGATGCTTCTTCAGTCAGTAGTTCTTCAGTATCAGAAAATGAAATAATGGATGCGGCTCAATCTGTTTCAGGACTTCAAAGCTCAAGTACAGAAAGCACGTTATCAGAAGATTCATCTCCATCAAGCAGCAATAGCTCATCAACGGAAGAAGAATCTTCTAAACCATCTCCAACTCCGTCTCAATCAGAAACAACTCCGAAGACAGAAGAAACGAATACAGCACCTCAAACAAGAGCAGCTCGCAGTCGCAGAAGTGTGACAGAAGCTCTTTCTCAGATTTCAAAGTGACTGTTACAACAAAAGATGGAACAACTATGAGTTCTGGGGATGAAAAAACTTTATCCAATCAAGAAATAGCATTTGAGCAAATTCATATGAAATTTACTCTGACTCAAGATGGGACTCTAAAGGCTGGTACAAAGATTCGCATTCCAGTTAAATTGGTAAACAATGCTTATAGAGCGTACTACTCTAATCTTGGTTCAGGAACAGAGGAACCAATAAACGGTGTTGAAACAATTAAATTTGAACATTCTGATCCAAATAATCTTGCTTATGTGATTACTTTAAATAATCAATTTGAAGGACAAAAAATTGTTGAAATTACTCAAAAAGCAGCAACTATTGGAAAATTTACAGCAAAATCAAGTTATGAAAATATTGTTTTAGAAATAAATGGGAATACATTTACGTTTAAACCTCAGCCTAGGACGTTTGAAAAAGCACAGGCTCCTTTTGCAGTTTATAATAGCGCTAGTAGTGATAAAGCTGATTCAATAAAATTAGGTACTTCAACTGGTGATGCTAACTATTATAATAATCTATTATCTAGCGATGGCAAAAATCCTGGACAAACAGGGATTCCTCAAGGAGATATCATTTCTATTTACCGTATAAAACCAGATAATGGATCGAAAATTATTAGTATCAAACCTGATCCGAAAAGATATACTTCTACCTTAGCTATTAGCGAAGATGGGAAGTATCTTGTTAAAGTAGATACTCCTAGCTCTATTAGTATAAAGTCAGATCCAGATAATAAGTTAATAGATCTACCTGCAAATTCAACAAATGATACTCTTCTTAAAGCATTAAAGCAAGCAGGCAAAAATTCTTCAGTTGTTATTGATAATGGAGATGGAACTTATACAGTTGCCATCAATTTAGGGAAAATGATAGGTGAGGGTGCAACTACCTATCATGAAATTTGGCCAACTGATGATTATGCTCAAATGGGAGATAAGTATCAGGAAATCAACAGAACAGAAGAAGTCAATAAAAAAGTTAGTGCTATTTTAAAGGATGCTAGTGTCATTCAAGGAACTGGACATTCAACACGAATTACTTTTGCAGATTCCTCAATTAAGAATACTATAACGAATGAGTCAAGAAGTTATAGTTATAACGTTGATGACAATGGTAATGTAACTAAGCTTAAAGAAGAAACGATTTCTGCCGCAACAACTCCATCAAATGCACGTGCAGAAGGTCAAAAAAAGATTACAATACACTATGTAGATACTACAGGTAAAGAAATAGAAACACAAGATTATCAATTTGGTTTCCCAGCAGGGGGGAGTGTTCCTAAATCACCAGATTATAAGGCTACTCCGAAAACGATTGCAGGATATACTCTTGTAACGACACAGAATCCTATTACTTCAATATCAGGAAAACAGCTTACTACTAGTCAGTCCATAGCTTTTGAAAATAACGATCAAGATTTTTACTATGTATACGCTGTAAATAAATCTAATGCAAAAGTAACGTATATTGATGATACTGATGGAAATAAAGTTCTTGAAACAAAAGAATTGACTGGCGACTACAACACTACTGATTCATATAGAACAACCGAAACTATTAAAAAGTATACAGATCAAAATTATGAACTGGTTAAAGATGAGTATCCACCAACAGGTGTAAAATATAATGATAAACTTCAAACATTTGAGGTTCATTTAAAACATAAGACAAAAACTGAAACTCAAAAGAGAACTGTCAAAGAGACTATCAGATATGTCTATGAAAATGGTACAGAAGCAAAACCAACCTATGTTGCTACATTAGATTTCACTAGAACAGCAACAACTGACCTTGTTACAAATGTTACAACTGGTGATTGGACAGCGGAAAATGGAACAAGTTTTGTGGCCGTAACATCACCAACAATCAAAGGTTACACTCCAGATTTGGCGGAGGTTCCAGCAGTTGACAATATTACGGCTAACAGTTACAATATCGAAAAGACAGTTGTTTACAAAGCTAATCCAGCTAGTGCAAAGGTAACTTATATCGATGACACAACAGGAGAAACGCTTGAAACGAAGAATCTGAATGGACGTTATGGGCAGACTGATCCTTATCGAACAGCTGAAACCATTAAGACGTATACTGATCGAAATTATGAACTCGTTTCAGATGGTTATCCAGCAACTGGTGTAACCTATAATGAAAATCTTCAAACCTTTGAAGTTCATCTACGTCATAAGATGGATTTAGTTGAAGACAGAAGGACTGTCTATGAGACCATCAAGTATGTTTACGAAGATAACACAGAGGCAGCGGATACGACGGTTCAGATTCTGGACTTTGTCCGGCTTATCAAAAAGGATCTGGTGACTAATAAGATTGTCCGTAAGTATTCTTGGATCCCGTCTACCAGAACCTTCCCAGAGGTAGTTTCTCCAAAGGTTGATGGTTATACACCAGATAAGGCAACTGTAGCAGCCGTTGAACAGATTACGGGAGATAGCGCAGATATTGAAGAAACGGTTACCTATAAAGCAGATAAGCAAAAAGTAACCTATACCATCATTGACGACACTGCTCAAAAAACGCTGAAAGATAAGGAAGTACTTACCAGCGGAGGCTCTGATACTCCTCTTTCAGCTAGTGCCCGAGAAAAATATGATTTAATGGTGAATGCTTATCTAGCTCAAGGTTATGAATTGGTTTCGAAAGACCAGCTTCCAGCTAAGTTTGACCTTGACAGTAGCCACGATCAAAATGTAGTTGTTCACTTGAAGCATGGTATCACTGATATCCAAGAAAGCAAGGATGTAAACTTGACTGTTCGTTACCACGGTGCCGGTGACCAGACACCAGAAGACAAGGTGCAAACAGCGACTTGGACTCGTACAGTAACCAAAGATAAAATCACAGGCACAGAAGTTTCTGCCACAGCTTGGACAAGCGATAAAGCCAACTATGATGCTGTGCCATCACCAGTGATTCCGGGCTACAGTGTTGACATTGAGACGGTTCCATCAGAAGCCGTTACTCAAGAAAACATTGTCAAAGATGTGCATTACACTGCGAATCCAGTGACTCCAGACAAGCCAACACCTCCAGTAGTTCCGTCAGTCTCGGACAAACCAGCACCTCCAACTTTGACGGTTGTACAAACACCTCCGACCAAACTAGCTCCAGCGAAAGAAAAGTTTTTGCCAAGCACAGGTGATGTACAAGATGGTTCAACTTTTACAATGCTGACAGGTATCGGTTTACTTTTATCAGCTTTGGGTTTAGTTGGTCGTTGTAAAAAAGAGGATTGATGAACCTTTTGTAAACATATAAAAGTGATCTAAAGGTTGAATCATTCGATAGAAAGGATAAGCTTCACAAGCAACCTAATGTGGTTGATTTGTGGGGCTTCTTTTTTTATAAAAATATTGAAACAAGATTCTTGACAAAAGAAAAAGCTTCATGGTTTAATATACCCAACAAGGGTATAAACGGAGGTGCTTATGTTTCACTTATTTACGAAAATAGATAGTATTTCTACAAGTGAATTGGAACAAAAATTAAAAGAGAAGATTCAACTGCTAGATGTACGAACACCGTCTGAATATCGGCGTGGTCATATCAAAGGCGCAAAGAATGTCCCACTCAATGAAATCGCAAGATACACGCTAGCAACAAATGAAACACTGTATGTCATTTGCCATTCCGATGTGCGGAGCAAAATGGCAGCCAAAAAGCTAAAGAAAAAAGGCTACGATGTTGTCAATGTTCAAGGCGGTATGAGTGCTTGGACCGGAAAAGTTGTTTAAAAGTGATAAAGGAGGAAGTTGAATGAAAATTATCATTGTTGGTGGAGTTGCAGGTGGAATGTCTGCAGCGACGCGTTTAAGACGGCTAAAAGAAGACGCTGAGATTATTATTTTTGAAAAGGGACCATTCGTTTCCTTTGCGAACTGTGGTCTGTCTTACTATGTTTCTGGAGAAATTGCTAATCGGGAAGATTTGTTAGTGCAAACGCCTGAGAGTTTAAAGGCACGCTTTCATCTAGATGTTCGTCCTTTTCATGAAGTGACGGCTATCTCACCAGATCAACATACAGTGACGGTTCGGCATGATGGAAAAGAGTTTACAGAGAGTTACGACAGGCTGATTTTGTCTCCGGGAGCAAAGCCTTTTGTGCCTCCGATTGACGGTTTGGAAACAGCCGAAAACACCTATACTTTGCGTAATGTTCCTGACCTAGATGAGATTATGTTAGCTTTGGAGAAACAGCCAAAAGAAGCTGTGGTGATTGGGGCCGGATTCATTGGTCTTGAAATGGCAGAAAATCTTCGGAGGCGCGGTTTGAAGGTGACGATTGTTGAAAAAGCACCGCATGTTTTGCCACCGCTTGATGAAGAAATGGCTGCTTTTGTTCAAGCTGAATTGTTGAAAAACGGTATTCAAGTAATTACTTCTCAGTCTGCTACGCGGTTTGAGGACAAGGGAAAGGTCATTGTACTGGAGAATGGGCAAAAAATTGTTTCTGATGTGACCATTTTATCTGTCGGGGTGCAACCGGAGAATGCTTTGGCACAGGCGGCAGGTATTGAACTGGGACTGCGTGGCGGTATCTTAGTCAATGAGCGTTACGAAACCAATCAACCTGATATTTATGCAGTCGGTGATGCGATTGTGGTTAAGCAAGAGATTACAGGAGAAGACGCGCTGATTTCATTGGCTTCGCTTGCCAATCGTCAAGGTCGCCAAGTGGCGGACGTGATTGCTGGGGTAGCTTGCAAGAATAAAGGTAGCATTGGTACAGCTATCGTTCGGGCATTTGACATGACGGCTGCTTCGACAGGGTTGAGCGAGCGCATTCTTCGTATGAATGGCCTGCCTTATCAAGTTATTCATGTCAGTGGTAAGGATCATGCTGGCTACTATCCGGGTGCGACTGATGTGACCTTGAAACTCCTCTTTGAGCCAACAAGTGGCAAAATTTATGGTGCACAAGGTGTTGGGAAAAAAGGCGTTGATAAGCGGATTGATATTTTGGCAACGGCTATCAAAGGTAATCTAACCATTTTTGACTTGCCAGAGTTGGAATTTACCTATGCGCCACCGTTTGGCTCTGCTAAAGATCCGGTCAATATGCTGGGATATGCAGCCTTAAACTTAGTAGAAGGTTTGAGCGACAATATCCAGTGGTATGAATTGGAAGATGAACTAGCTGCTGGTAAGAAGTTCCTAGATGTGCGGACGGCCAGTGAGTTTCAACAAGGTCGTTTGAAAGTGGATACGGTTCACATTCCTTTAAATGAATTGCGTGAGCGTTTAGGAGAGCTAGACAAGTCGCAGGACTACATCGTGAGCTGTCATAGTGGACTTCGCAGCTATATTGCCGAGCGCATTCTTAAACAAGCAGGATTTTCTGTTAAGAACCTAGACGGCGCTTTTGCCTTGTATAAAATGGTGAAACCAGAGGGAGTAGAATATGGAAATTAATATCACTATGTCTGAATTTTATAAGAAATACCAAGCAGAAAAGCTGTCCATTATTGATGTGCGAGAGGTTTATGAGTTCGTGTCAGGGCACGTTCCGACAGCACAAAATCTGCCATTCAGCACTTTTGAGACGGGCTACAAACAACTGAGCCAGCAGGAGAAATACTATGTCATCTGTTAATCTGGTGCACGTTCTGCGGCTGTGTGTCAGTTTTTAAGTGCGCAAGGATTTGATGTAACCAATGTAGCTGGGGGCATGAATTTCTGGCATGGCGAGGTGGAATAAGGAAAGAGAAAATAAACTGAATAAAAACCTTTCAAAAATAGTAAAAAGCTTAAAATCAAGTTATCAAAAACGTTGATTTTAAGCTTTTTCTTGTTCATTGCTTCATTTTGACTAGAAATTGAGTTTTTGTCCAACCTATAACTCAATAATATGTGGATCATAACCAATAGCTTCTAGGAATTTGAGTAAGTCCGTTGTGTCTAAAAAGAGTGTTTTTTCATTGGTATTGGGGTGAAAACTCATTCGTTTTTCCGACATGATTTCTTTGTCAAAATAAACTTGAATGTCTTTATCGGCATTGTTTAACAATCCAAATGGAGAAACAACACCTGCTGGCAACATCATTTTTTCAAACAGACTGTCAGCGGATGCCATGCGGATTCTATTGGCTTTTACCAGTTCTTTAAACAAGTCCATGTCCAAGCGTTTTTTGTCGTCCATAATGAGCAAGTAGTAGGCGGTTTTCTTCTTGTTAGTGAGAAACATCGTTTTGGTGCGGACGCCTTCAATGCCTTCGATAAAGCTGTCTGCCTGCTCGGTCGTAAGTGCCGGTTCGTGTTCCACGATTTCAAATGGAATGTTTAACTTGTTTAAGGTTTCTTCTACTTTTGCGTATAAGTCCATTTTACTTGCCTCCTTTGATTTGTTTTATTACTCTTATTATACCATATTGAGGAGGACTTTTCTTTCAATGGTTGGCAACCTGCCCCCAAAAGCAGTTCATTCCGTCGACTGGGTCGCTAGTCTGTCCCAAAAGCAGTCCACTCCGTCGACCGGGTCGCTAGTCTGTCCTAAAAGCAGTTCACCTCGTCGACCGGGTCGATAATCTGTCCTAAAAGTAATTCACTCCGTCCGCCGGGCTGACAGCTTGCCTAGAAACAAGTTTGCTCTGTCCGTCGGGCTGACGACTTGCCTAGAAATAAGTTCACTCCGTCCGCCGAGCGGATGGTTTGCTTAGAAACAAGTTTGCTCTGTCCGCCGAGCTGACGACTTGCCTAGAAACAAGTTTGCTCTGTCCGCCGGGCTGACGACTTGCCTAGAAACAGGTTCACTTTGTCCGCTGGGCGACCACTCCTTTAAGAGCTGCTTTTGCCCATTGTGCAGTTCTATTTTTCTAAAAAAGTAATAGTTGGAATCATCTCTTATATTGTGTACCGTAAATAAACAAACCTCAGCAGTTTTCGTCGCCTGCTGAGGTTATTTTCGTTTGATAAGGTATTGGACGGCTTTTTCTAGTCGCTCTTTTTGAGCTTCGGGATCGTCTAAAGGGTGGTCGAGACATTCGGTGAGATTTTCGGTAATCATCAACTCAATGACCCGCTCGACACTAGAGCGCACAGCGGTTAATTGGGTGATAATGTCCGAACAGTCACGCTCTTCTCCTATCATTTTTTGAATGCCGCGCAGTTGTCCTTCAGAGCGTTTCAGCCGCGTAATAAGCTTTGAATTTGCCATGTCCTTGTCCTCTGTTTATTTTTTTACATTATATCTTGAATAGACCTCTTTGTCAAAGTTCTCGCTCTTTCTTTATGATATAATGGGGAGGTATGATGTGAATGGTTTGTGTCAAACTTGGATGTTCACCATGATAGAAGCCGTCTATGTCGGTCAGTAACAGGAGGGAAACATGTGTCAAGAATGTTATTCTAGGGAAAGTAGAAGAACGCCTTTACTGAATCCTTTGGATTGTTTGCAACACCACAGGCAGTATATTTGCGGAACATGTGGGCGGTGTATCTGCATTGAAAAAGACCCAAAGAGAGGATTGCAAAGGTGGCATTTTCCGTTTAAATCCTTAGAAATCTCAAAGCTATACTTGCGAACCGCTGATTATACGATGAAAAAGCCATGCGGTATTTATGAAATAGAAAATAGCAAGGGAAGGCTGTCTTATAAAATTTTTGCGGCAAAAGAAGATTTACAAATATTTTTAAAAAAGAATAAGGATAAAACATGCCCATTGCTGACACCTGTTTTTACCGTTCATGAATACAAAGAGTATCCCAATACAGAAGTGCGAAAATTGACAGCTGATGAGATAAGCCACTACATGAGTGAAAGAACTTGAATGTCACTTGTAGCAGCCAAAAACAACTTGTTTTATCTGCTTTATTAGGAAGATATGAAAGAAGCGACGACTGGATTTCATGGGTGTATGAAGGTTTAGTTATGCCTTGATTTATGGTATAATGATAAAACACTTGAAAGAGGATAAAAGGATGAATATTCAACAACTGCGCTATGTTGTAGCCATTGCCAATAGTGGCACCTTTCGTGAAGCCGCTGAGAAAATGTATGTCAGCCAGCCTAGTTTGTCCATTGCGGTTCGAGAATTAGAAAAAGAACTGGGTTTTAAAGTATTTCGCAGAACGAGTAGCGGTACATTTCTGACACGTCGAGGGATGGAATTTTACGAAAAAGCTCAAGAATTGGTTAAAGGATTTGATGTCTTTCAAAATCAGTATGCCAATCCAGAGGAAGAAAAAGCAGAATTTTCCATTGCGAGCCAGCATTATGATTTCTTGCCGCCTCTGATAACAGAATTTGCTAAACGCTATCCAAAAGGTAAGAATTTCCGAATTTTTGAATCTACAACGGTGCAGATTTTAAACGAAGTTGCACAAGGACACAGCGAGATTGGCATTATCTATCTGAACAATCAAAATACCAAGGGAATGATGCAGCGGATGGATAAATTGGGGCTGGAAGTGGTAGATTTGATTCCTTTTCAGACACACATTTATCTGCGGGCGGATCACCCCTTAGCTGGGAAAGAGGAGCTTACTATGGAAGATTTGGCAGATTTGCCGACGGTTCGTTTTACACAGGAAAAGGACGAATATCTCTATTATTCAGAGAATTTCGTGGACACCAGCGCCAGTTCGCAGATGTTTAATGTGATGGATCGTGCCACTTTAAATGGTATTTTAGAGCGGACAGATGCTTATGCAACAGGATCTGGATTTTTGGATAGTAATAGCGTAAACGGCATTACGGTGATTCGATTACAAGACAACTTGGAAAATCGCATGGTTTATGTTAAACGCGAAGAAGTAGAGCTTTCACCAGTCGGTGCAGCTTTTGTTGCTGTTATGGAAGAATATTTTGCAAAAAGAGGTAAAAAATGAAACGAAAAGTGACCGTGCCGATTGTGATTGTGGCTTTGATTGCGCTGGATCAATGGGTCAAGTTTGAAATTGTCAAAAACATTCAATTAGGCGGAGTGAAGCCTTTCATTCCAAAGATTTTGAGTTTGACTTATTTGCGAAATACAGGAGCGGCATTTTCAATTCTGGAGAACCAGCAATGGTTGTTTGCGGTAATTACTTTAGTGGTGATTGGCGCTGCTATCTGGTATTTGAGCAAGCACATCAAAGGTTCTGTCTGGCTGCTGTCTGCTTTGAGTTTAATTATTGCAGGTGGAATTGGAAATTTTATTGACCGCATGCGCCAAGGTTTTGTTGTGGATATGTTTCAGCTTGATTTTATCAATTTTGCAATTTTTAATGTTGCGGATAGTTATCTGACGATTGGTGTGCTTGTACTGATAGTGATGATGTTAAAGGAAGAGGGCAATGCAAGTTAAAGTAGAGATTGGCGGTGTACGGTTGGACAAGGCGGTTGCTGATTTGACACCATTATCCCGCAGCCATGCCAATGAACAAATCAAAAATGGGCAAATCTTAGTCAACGGGCAAGTCAAGAAAGCAAAGTATGCTGTCAAGGCAGGTGATGTGATTACTTATGAATTGTCCGAACCAGAAGCGCTGGAGTATGTTGCAGAAAATCTGCCGCTAGATATTGTTTATCAGGATGAAGATGTCGCAGTGGTGAACAAGGCTCAAGGTATGGTGGTGCATCCAAGTGCGGGGCATACGAGCGGAACACTGGTCAATGCGCTGATGTACCATATCAAGGATTTGTCCGGTATCAATGGTGTTTTGCGCCCTGGAATTGTCCATCGGATTGACAAAGATACATCAGGATTGTTGATGATTGCCAAGAACGATGATGCGCATATCAAGCTTGCTAAGGAATTAAAAGATAAAAAATCCCTGCGGAAGTATTGGGCTATTGTGCATGGTAATCTGCCGAATGACAGAGGCGTTATTGAAGCACCGATTGGACGCAGTGAAAAAGATAGAAAAAAACAAGCTGTAACGGCAAAAGGAAAGCCAGCTGTTACACGTTTCCATGTTTTAGAACGTTTTGGCAATTATACGCTGGTGGAGTTGCAACTGGAAACAGGTCGTACACATCAAATTCGTGTGCACATGGCTTATATTGGTCACCCAGTGGCAGGTGATGAAGTATATGGACCACGTAAAACGCTAAAAGGGCACGGTCAATTTTTACATGCCAGAACGCTTGGATTTACTCATCCTAAGACGGCAGAAGTCATGGAATTTACAGCAGCAGCGCCAGCTATTTTCCAAGAAACACTAGAGAAATTGAGAAAAGGAATGGAGTGAGAGAATATCTCTTTCTGCTTCATTTCTTTTTTATTTTGCTCGAAATTTTGATATAATAATGTTATATTACCCGTGGTGCTATTTAATTTCAAAATACTATAAAAGCCCAAAAGGACTATACTG